>JACKQG010000043.1_pt3 | contig 135855 bp, 135 predicted proteins | sample 8237621 | NCBI WGS metagenome assembly JACKQG01 (sample SAMN15677084, study PRJNA649215) | marine metagenome | biome: marine; feature: Black Sea; material: saline water; isolation source: suspended particulate matter (SPM) from the Black Sea western gyre | collected 2013-06-09/2013-06-10... | reverse complement strand
GGGATTTTGCACCTGCAGAAAATGCAGGCCGATGGCGGGCAATGTTTCGAGCGTGATCTCGAGGCGATCCTTTTCGCCGATCTTGATGGAGCCCTTGGCGCGGCGTCCATTAACGAGCAGGTGCGCACCGTCGCGAATGTGCCGCCCGCTGAGGGTCATTGTTTTTCGATCCCCGAAGAGCTCGGGGAAGCGTTGGCGGCCGCTTTGGCGATGAATGTCGCTGAGCGTCCACAGAGCGGGTTGGGGATGATCGTAATCGGCGTGCTCGCCGTGGCGGCCGGTGAAGGTGCCAACGAAGCGGCCCGCGCGCGCCAATTGAATGAGCCGTTGGCGGTTGTAAGGCTGGGTGCCATCCACGGGTTTGTATTGGTCGCTAAACTGCATGGTGACCGCACGCGCGGTCTTGTCGTTCATAAAGACGCCGTCGCATTCGAGCACCACGCCGCTCTCGCGTGCGGCGGATTCCAGCGCCTCCAGCAGCGCGGCGGTGAGCGGTTCGTCGGCGGTGGCGGCATTGAGCGTGATCTGACGGGCGAATGTTCCGGAGAAGCCTGTGCTGCCCTCGAGGACCATATCCCACACCGGATCAAACCTCCGCCGACCGCCCCAAGAGAATTGCCAGATGCGTCGCTCGGAATTGCCGGTCTCGGCCACGCGCCGGTAGAAATCGAAATCGATGATGTTCAACCGGCCTTGCGGTAGGATCAGAAAGCGGTCATTTGCGCCGCGCCAGGTGGGGGCGTCCATGCCGGAGCCGGGCGTGTTGGTACTCACCCAGAACGGCATGCGATGGCAGTCACCGCAGACATTGGCCGAGCGACGACTCGGGTCATTGTCGCCCTTGATATGAAAGAGATCGAAGCCCTCCTTCGCGCGCTCGGAGAGCACGTTGTCAAAGGCACGCCGTTGCGCCGGCGGGTACGTGACGTTTAACAGAAACTTCGCCATATCATCACGCTCGGACTTGGAGAGCAGGCCGGCTTTACCTTCGTCGTTTTTTGTTTCATCGCCAACCGTGGCCATGGTGCTGGCGAGGCCACCATCGATGAGGTGGCGCGTTTGCGATTCGGGCTTGTCCACGCTGCTGTTGGGTTTCACATGGCTGCGGATGTTGGCGCTGTTGATGCCGCCGTAGGGATCGCCGGGAATGCCGTCCCAGTGAAAGGGCGCGGTGTCGCGCAGGCCACGAATGGGCATGGTGGAGCGAGGCATGATCTGGTTGCCGCGCGAAACGATCGGCGTGTTGAGCACCCAGAGCAGTTGATCGGTGTGCCCGTCGGGATGGCAACTGGCGCAGGAGAAGGTGGCGGTCGTGGAGGCCTTGGCGGTGTTGAAGGCAATGCGGCCGCGCTTGAACGCCGGATGAGTGGGATCGTGCAGGGTGATCGGCGCGGCGGCCTTGGGCTGGGCGCGGTCGGCAATGTCGACGACAGAGACGGTGTTGGCCACGGCATTGAGCACCCACGCTTGGGTGCCGTCCAGCGCGATGCCGCGCGGCACGGCGCCGACGGTGGCGCGCCCGAGGATCTTGCCGCTGGCAGCGTCCACGGTGAACAGCTTGTCCGAGCCGGCGGCGGTGACGTAGAGCGTGCGGTCATCAGCACTTACCTGTATGGCAAAGGGCGTGGCCAGTGCGTCCTCGCGTTTAGGCTGCGCGGGCGGCAGCGGTTCGAGATCAATGAACTGCGGTTTTTTTGCCTGATTGTCGTCGAACGCCACGCGCGTGATTTGGTTGAGGAACGCGCGGTTCTCCAGTTCCTTGAGGCCGTGTTTCTTGGTGCCGGAACGGCCATTGACCTCGTTGCGCGCATCGGTTTGCGCGATGAACACCGTGCCTTCGGAATCCACCGCCATGCCGTACAGCAGGGTGCCGAGGGTGTCGACCGTGGTGATGAGGCGGTCGGTCTTCGTGTCGTACACGTACAGGTCGCGGTCGGGCACGCGCGGGTGCTTCACGATGTCGGTCTTGTGGCCGAGCGACAGTACGTTGTTGTTGGCAATGGAATGCTCATGGGCGTTGAAAGTGACGAGGTCGCCGTCGATCTTGTACCCGCCGGAAAGCTGAGACTTGTTGTTCGACTCAAACGGAATGACGTACAGGCGGCCTTGGCGCACGACGATGGCGCGGGGATCCTGCGCGGAGATGTTCAGGTGCCGCGTGACCTTGCGCGTGCGGACGTTGATGATGGCAATGCGGTTTTCTGACGATAACGCGACATACGCCTTCTCGTTACTGGCAAAGGCAATGCCGACCGGTTCATCAAAGCGGGTGGTCTTGGTGCGCAAATCAAAATCCTGCACGGTATCCACCACACGCAGGTAGGTGCGACTCTGGGGATTGGTGTCGATGACGCTGACCGAGTCGGACACGTGATTGGCCACCCACAGCTCCCGGCCGTCGGGGCGCAGGGCAAGGCTGACGGGATCGATGCCCACATCAATGCGTCGGATGATTTTTCGCGATTGCGTATCGATCACGTCCACGGTGTCCGAAGGCGTATTGGCTACAAACACTCGGCCTTCGTGCACGAGGATCGGTCGGGCGTGTGGGCTGAGGAAGGAAGGGTGCCCGATTTTCTTGGGCGCTGCGTTCAGGGAAACCTGCAGCAGCGCGAGCAGGGTGAGGCTTAAGATTCTCATTCGAAGTTTAGTCCTTTTTTCGGTTTATAAGTGAAGTTCGCGTTCTGTAATCCGTCGGGGCCGACCTTGAGGGTCTGTTTATTTTCGCCAAACGACTCGTGCCAGGTGGCCAGCACGTATTCGCCGGGGGGAAGGTTCTTGATGGAGAAACGCCCCTGCGCGTCGGTAACGGCAAAGAAGGGATGTTCCATCACAAAAATGAACGCGCGCATCCAGCGGTGATAATCGCACCGCAATTCGATCGGGCCTTCCTGATCGCTGAACCGCTTTAAGCGGTCCGGCGTGCCGGCGGGTTGGGCGATATTGAAGGGACGATTTTCCTGCGAAAGCGAGCGCACGTTGTGGATGATCGGATCGCTATTGCGCATGGCGAAATCCTGACCGACGAACAGCCCCTGAATGCGTGGACGAAACATCGAGCGCTGCTGATCGAGTAGGGCGGCCTTCTTGGGCGCGGCGTAGGTCTTGCCGGCGGGCAGGCCTTTGCGGATGTAGACGAACACATTTTTGATCTCGCCCTTGGCACTGATCAGCTCCACTTCATCGTGCGGATAAGGCTGGCCTTCGTAGAGCTTACGGCTCTCGGGCGTGAGCGGCAGCGGCGGGCGTTTGGGTTGCGGGCCATCAAGCTTGATGACGCCGGAAATGTCTGCCCCAATCGCCGTGACGGCGGACAGGAAAAGGAGGGTGAAAGTGCGCATGATTATTTCTCGTTGTTAGCCACGTATTCCATGATGCGGACGAAGTGCTGGCCGGCGTTGGGCATATCCGGATCCGCTTTGCGTTTCTCCTGCCACAGAATGTGGATGCGGTGTTTTTGTTTGTCGTTAAGCTTCTTGTACGTGGCATCAACGTAGGGCTGATGCTTGCCGTTGAGGTAGGCTTGCGGCAGCTTGGTTTGGGCAATCTTCTGCAACAGCTTGGCGTTGGGGCCGTTGTAGTTGACCGGACGCGGTTGCTCGTAGGTGAGCTTGCTGCGGTCGGGCATGTAGCCCTTGAGCTTGCGGCCACCGGCGTCGCTGAGGTCGTTGGGTTCGATCTTAATGATCGCGCCGTAGCCGGTTTCCATGTGGCGCGACGGGCCGCTGGTAGGCGTCCACACATTGCCGTCGGCATCAAACTCAATCTCCCGCGTGTAGCTCACGCGATTGGGCAGCGGATAGGTGACGAGGATTTCAGTTTTTGGATTGAACCGGTGGATGGTGTCGTCGCCCGTGCCGCAGATCCACACCATGCCGTTGGGCGCGACGTTGAGCGCATAGGGGATTTGGTTGTCCTTGTTGGGCAGATCGTAAACCGTCCATTTTTCCGTGGCAGGATCGAACTTCGCAAACACGCCGGAGGCGAAGCCGGGCACCCAGATGATGCCATCGGGCGCCACGTGCAGGCGGCGCGGCCCGCGGAAGGGCGGGTTCCATTCCTTGATGTTGCCGTCGGGCTTGCTCGGATCAATGCGGCCGATGCGGTTGCCGTTGAGCTTGCTGTACCAGATCATGCCGTCGACCGGTGAGAAATCGATGCCGTAAGGCGTGATGCCGCGGCTCTCGCCCTTGCCGGCGGCCACCGCTTGTCCTGCACTGAGGAGGTGGTATTCCTTGACGTGCTTGGTCTTCGGATGAAGCGAAAACACGGAGTTGCGGCCGGCATCGGTGTACCAAATGAGTCCCTCCGGATCCTGCGGATTCACGCGCAACGTGTGCGGGTAACCGCCGCGTTTGGCCGGCGCCTCGGCGCTGCTGTAAACTTCAAACTCTTTCTTGTGGATGTCGTACTTTGCCATTTGGCCTGAGGCACACATCGTCACCCACATATGACCATCGTTATCCGGCTCAATGGAATGCGGGCCATAAGAACCACGCGGGAATTTCCGATACACCTGCTCGTCGGTTTTTACATCCACGGTTACCATGTATCCTTTGGTGATGTTCAGCGCATAAATGAGGCGGCCGTCCGGGCTGAGGTCGATGTCGTGGTATTGCGACTCGTAGCGTTTGCCCATTTCCCACCAGGTAATCTTCGCCTTGGTAGCCGCACCGGCAGGCGCGGAGGGCGGGACGTACTGGGGCCATTGGTCCACGGCTTCCCCTTTGTACGTGTTCATGATGCGATTCACGATGGTGCGCTTGGTGTGTGGGTACAGACCGCCGAAGCCGTCCATGCGGCGAATCATCGTCTCCCAGTCCACCGGTTCCTCCGGCGTGCGGAAGGCGGCCGTGCCGATTTGGTGGCAGTAGGCGCAGAACATTTTGAAGTTCAGTTTATCGCGTTGGTTATCAAACTTCATCATGCTGAAGGCACTGTCGGCGGTACGTTGGCGTTCGAGCTTCCAGCCGGTGGCGGCGGTCATCTTGATCTCAATGTCCTTGGAGCCGGCAGAGACATCATCGAGCCACACATCGTTGAGGCCCTTTTGCCGGGCGCGCACCCGGTAATCCTTGTCGCGCAGGCCGTCGATGGCGTAGGTGCCGTCGGCGGCGGTAAACACGCCGGTGGCTTTGCGGTTTTCCGTGTCGTGCGCGGAGACGAACACGCCGCCCACGCCTTTGCCGTCCTGCGTGACCGTGCCGTGGATTTCCTTGGCCGACGCCAACGAAACCGAAAGCGCCAGTGCTGCGAGGGTGAGGGTGAGTTTCATTTTCATTCGTTTGTTCAAAATATTCAGTGGCATTCGGACTCGCAGGCTCGTCCCTCCATTCAAGCCGCCTCCTTGGAGGGACGAGCCTGCGAGTCCGTTTTATGGTTCAAGTTCCTTCGAGGAATCTAAAATCTTTGCGTTCAGGATGAGTTTGCGGAAGGCCTTGTCGTCGACGTCGTTGAGTTGCTTGAGGAACGCCTCCAGATGGCCGAGGTCGGTCTTGTTCAAATGAATGTTGCGGTAGGCCTTGGGCGCGTCGGGCGCCTTGGCGGCGGCGAGCTTGGACCGCAACGCCTTGGCGAGATCCACCTTGCGCTTGGCGAGGTTGCGTAGGGACGGCGTGGGCCGCGGTGGGCTGTCGACGTTGAGCGTGTGCAGTTTGAAGTCGGTGAACTTCTCCGGCGCATGGCAGGAGACGCAGTTGCCGTTGCTTACCTTGGCGTCGGTGCTGAGGAAGATTTTGTAGCCAAGATACGCTTCGCGAGTCATGCCCTGCGGCAGCTTGATGAGAATGCGCCCCTCCTGATTGGCGAGTCGGCTGAAGACCCGCGCGGTAAAGTCCCCCGGCCCCTCGCCCTCATCGGCCTTGGCAGGGATGCGGTTCAAGTAAATGAACGCGTCGTACGGCGCACGTTCCTGAGTGTCCAGCCGATGGATCTTTGTTTTTTGCTCAATAGATTTGCCCGGAGCATTGCCGGGCTTTGTATCCGCGCCGACCAACGGCGCGGTCAACAGGATCCAAATACCGAAAAAACAGGGCCAAATCGATGTGCCAATACGTGTCATGCCGTGTCGCATAATATATATACCGTGGGGGCAAAAGGTTACGGTGGCCGTCTTCAGAGTTTTGCACAAGAAAAAGCCCGTAACATCCGGACGTTTCTGGCTTTATCTAATTGGAAGGACGCCGGCCCGGGCGTAGCGTTGGGCGTGTCCAATGTGCCGATGAATTTGTCTGACGACTTTATCCTCGAGCTGACGCAGTGCCAGCAGCGGTTGTATGGCTACATTTACCGCCGCATGGCGAACCGCGATCAGGCGATGGAAGTGTTACAGCAGACCAACCTCGTGCTCTGCCGCAAGGCCGATGATTTCGAGCTCGGTACCAATTTTAACGCCTGGGCCGCCACCGTCGCCCACTACCAGATTTTGTCCTACCGCAAAACGCTCGCGGGCGACCGGCTGGTGTTTACTGAGGACGTGATCGCCGCCATCGACGAGCGCGAAGACGAAAACGAAATGCGGGAAGGCATGTTGCGCCATCTGCGCCATTGCTACGCGAAAATGTCTGACGACAATCAGGAATTGATGAAGCTGCGCTACGAGCGCGAGCTGTCGATGGAACAATTGGCGCGCGAAATCGGAAAGAAAGTCGTGGCCGTGCGCGTGAAGCTGCACCGACTCCGCCGCAGTCTGCGCGATTGTGTGCAAACCCGTTTACAGGAAGAAAAAGTATGAGTGAAAAAATCGAACCTTGGCGTGAGGAACTGGACACGCTGCTGAACCGGCTGGTCGATGGCGAGTTGACCGAGGCGGAGACCGCGCGGCTGAACGACATTCTCCGCGACGAACCCGCCGCCGCCGATGAGTATCACGCGTTCATGGACCTGCACGAGGCGCTCAACGCGCAGCTCGCCATGCCGGATTTCACCGCGATGGACAAAGTCATCGTGCCGCAACCGCAGCCTTCCTACGTGCGCCCGCTGCTCGCCATGGCGGCACTGGTGATGATCGGATTTTTCATCAACGCGCTCGTGCAAGAGCCAAACCAACCTGCGCCTCCGCTGGTTGCCCAGGCCAAGGGCCCCGAGCCCATCGCCACCATTAAAGGCTTGAGCGGTTCGCTGATGTACACCGGTGATCGCGGCATAGTGCGCAATAATTTGAAAGAAGGCGACCCGCTGGGTGGCGGCACGATCGAAGGCATGACGCCGGACGCGTGGTTTGAGCTGAAATTCAAGGACGGCTCAACCGTGGTGATCTCCGGCAACTCCATGCTCACATTTTCCGATGATGGCCAAAAAAAACTGCGCCTCAAGGAAGGCGGCTTCTCGGCCAATGTCCGCCCTCAGCCGAAAGACAAACCGATGCTCGTCCAGACGCGCACGGCGACGTTCGAGGTGCTCGGCACGCGCTTCAGCGTGGACGCCGGGCCGACCGCGGCGACGCTCACCGTCAGCGAAGGCAGCGTGCGCGCCACGCGCTTGAGCGACAGCAAGTCTGTTGACGTGCCCGCCAAGCATCAGGTGGTGGCCGCGCTGGACCGCGAACTGGAGCCGGAGCAACTGCCGGACAATGTCAGCCAATGGGCCAGCGACCTTGAGCGCGGCGCCAAGGGCACGCAAGGCGACTGGACTCCCGCCCGTGCAGGACAGCCCACACACCTGAAGGCGGTGCCCTACACCATCCCCGCCGCGCTCGATGAACAGCAGCGCACCATTTACACCATCGCCATGGCCGTCTCGCGCACGGACCATCCGCCGGTCATTCTCCAGCCCGGCTCGAGCATTCGCATTCGCGGCCAAATGGACACGCCGCACGCGATTTGGTTCGGCGTCACCCTCCGCCGCGCCAACGGCGATTTCGGCGGCCATTTCGAGATGATTGTGCCCGAGGAAAAGTTTGAGGCCGGCCAGCCATTTGACGTGACGTTAAACCCCGCGGATTACAAACTCTCGCCGACGCTCCAAAAATTGGCCAAGTACTTTCCGAAAAACGCCTTCGACCTAAAGGTCGAGGCCATCTGGTGCCACTCCCTCTGGGATTCGGTTGGCCTGCAGGTGCATAAGATGGGAATCATTCCCGCCAAGTAATGAAGTTATTGAGGTTTAAAAACATCATCTGTGCGGCGATGTCAGCATTGATGCTATCCTTATCGCTGGTGGCAGATGAAATAATAGACCTTGAATCGCTTGGTCGAAAACTCAAAGCAGCCGTGGCCGCTGGGAAGATGACTGAGGCGGAGGCAATCGCGGAATGGTTCCGTGTGGCGGGCCAGTTAAAAAAGAACGGCAAAGATGCGACGCATCATTTTCCCAAGAACGCCTTTGAGTATGCCAAGCTGGTGGAGCCAGAACTGGGCGTGCCCCCGAAGGTGAATCTGGATGAGTCCGTGGAGATTCCGCTGTTCGTCAATGGCAAGCGGAAGTTTGGCAATCTCGGGCGCAAACTCGATAATCCCAGTTACCTCGGTAAGGCGACGGTGTCCGGTTCCACGCTGCAACGGTATGAAGGGCGCACGGCAAAAGGGGAGCCCATGCCTGCCGTGGTGTGGGTCAGCTTTGGGCGAAATTCCAGCTACAACCATCGTAAGGTAATCGGTTCGGTGCAGATGATTGGGTATAATTATAAGACCGGTGCCACGGCATTCTTCGAAAGCAGCGATAACGTCAACCCATGGGTTAGGCTTGATAAAGGCACCCTGCGCATGCGCGGCACATTGCCGGGCATTGATGATCCCAATGAATTCAACAAAGCCTTTGTGACTCCGCGCACGGTACAGTGCGTGCAGTGTCACCAAAATGACCCCTTTATCCATAATCCCTTCATTGATGCTGCACTCATTCCCGGAACCAAAAAGACGGTTGTGCCCAAGCTCGACGAAAAGTCGCCCTACTACGTCATGGGCGGTGAAAACTGGGATATGCGCACGATGCATATCAAGGGGAATGCCTGTTTTGACTGTCATCGTGTGGGTATGAAAACCTTGGAATTATTTCTGCAAAACGGCTGGGAACCCAATGCGCACATGCCCCCCAACAAACCCGGTAGCCTCAAAGACGACCTCCACGAACTACTCGAGACATGGGTAAAAGGCCCGGAGAACGTCGACGGAGCGGAATGGATTATCCCACCCGCCCGCGGTAAATCCCGTCAAGTGGTGGGTGAACAGTACAAACACAAAGCCAAGTTCAACATGCCCGATAAAAAACTACTTTCACCTGGCCGGATCAAGTCCATCCAAAAAGTTAATCGACCGAAGAAGCAGGGTAATTACAGGCCCCAACCGGGTGATTCGCCAGCTGTTGTTTCGCGGCGTTGGTCGTTTATTGTAACGGAGAAAACTCCAGCGGCTTGAGGAAGAGTCGTTCCGTTTTTTTAGTGAAATTCCCTGCCTGTTTTTTCCGAGCCGGATCGGCATTGAATGCTTTCCAGTTGAGGTCGGCTTGGGTGCGTGTGCTGTGATGGACAAGGGTGTACAGTGTGTTTTCCGATTCCGGTTTGTCGTAGGCGAACCAGCTGCCGATAGGGCGCATGCCATGCTTGAGTTGCAGGCGGGTGTCTTGTTCGTGGCGGTTGTAGAGAGCGGTCAGTTTGCCTTTGGCCGCGGTGGCGGTTCGCAGCTCAAAGAGGCCGGGGTTGATGCTGCGGGGTGAGGTGTTGGCAAATGCTTTCGGCGTGAGGAACATGCTCTCGGGGCGTTCGCTGAGCAGGCGCTGGAATTCGGGCTTTTCCAGCACGCCGCGTTTCCATTCGGGATCGTGCGTGAAGGCGTTCCAGTTTTGATAGGCGGCATAGCGGGAGGGATGTTTGAGAATGTACACAAAGCGCCGCTTCTCCTTGGCGGTGCCGTCGGTGGGCAGCCAGTAGGCGACGGGTTCCATCTTGTGTTTGCGGAAAAGGCGATCGGTATGTTCGCGGAAGCGCTTGATCAAGTGGCCGAGCCGATCTTCAGCGGCAGCGTAAATGCGCAGCTCGTACACGGGCCCGGCATCCACGCGGGGCATGCGCGGAGCGGTGTCGGGCAGGGTGGGCGAGGATTTGCCGGCCTCGGTGCCGACGGCGACAGACAGGGGCGCGCGGAAAATCCACGCAAGGTTGTCGGAGATTTTATTGCTCGAGTCATGGCCGCCAATGAAGATTTCCTTCGGATCAAACGGCGACCGGCAAAAGGCGCGCGGCGAAACAAGCAGCGTCTTGTCCGCGGTGTACGGGCCGTTGACTTCGTGCACGGAATACTTGCCCGCGGCGGTGCGCACGGCGTAGAGGCCGCCGCCGTAAAACCGGCTACCTTTCCACGCGAGCTCCGGTTTGCCCGCCATGCTGCCGTAGAAGCCGATGATATGGACGGGCTCGCCGGTGGTGGGATGCGGGACGGGGTACATCATGTTATGGCCGCCAAGCGTGTAGGGAACCTTCACGCCGAGATGACGGCTCATGAGTTGGCCAAGATTGGCCTCGTCGTGCAACGTGTAGCCGCCCTTGCCGTCGGGATCGAGCCGCTTCACCTGACTCTGTGCGCGTTCGCCCGGCGCCCACACGAAGAGCAGCGATTGACCCTTGCCGTTGGGGTTTTGGATGGCGGTCAACCCGCGGATGCCGCCGACATCAGTGTCCGTATCTTCGGCCAGATTGAGAATCTCCTCCCACCGCGGGCGTTTGCCATCAATGCGGCGGAAGATGGAGGGCCCTTCGGAAAAGTGCAGCGCGTCATTGGCCTCGGCGATGCCCAGCGGGCGCGTGAAGAAACTGCCCTTGGTGAGAAAGGGAAATTCCACGTGCCGATCCCAGCGGATACGCGAAGGTTCGCGCGGATCGTACACGCCACTGATAATGCCGGGATTGCCGAGCAGCAGGAAGATGCGGTCCACGCCCGTCACGCGGTCGCGATACACTTGCAGATCGCGCGGTACCCAGCGGATGCCGCCGGCATTGGAGCCGTGTCGCACAAGGGTGTGGTGCCATGTGCCGGCGACATCGTCGCGTACCCAGACGGACACCGCGCCGCCGCGTTCAAAATTCGCCCCGGCCGCCATGACCAGCAAGTGCTTGGACGCATTGAGCACGCGGCCTTCGCCGGAGGTGGAAAAGGAAACGGACTTCAGAATGTTGCCCTTCATGTACTCCAGCCCAAGGTCATTGGCCTGGCCGAGATCAAGATCCACCTGCCATTTGCCATCGGCCTTGTCCAGCCGCAGCACTTGCGCGGATTGTTTCTGGCCCTCGGGCGGAATCACCCAGCGCGCGTCGAGCCAGTAGCCATTGGCGGCGTACAGACTCCCGGCGTGGGCGGCGAGATGCATGATCTCCGAGCCGCCGGCCCATTTTCCCTGCGCATCAAAATAGCCCGCATCAAAGCTCTGCCGCCACTTAGCCGGCGCGGCGACGGCGAGGGTGGCGAGGCTTAACAGGAGAAACGTGCGAATGATCACGGACCAAGGGTGGCGGGGGCGGGCCATCGCGGCAAGCGGATTTCGTTGGCAGCAAGTGACGAGGTGGAACTGGTTTCTCCCGAAAAAATCCGCTATCCTCCGGCCATGCGATTCATTTTTCTGCAGTTTACCTTAGCGACTTGGGTGGCGGGGGCGGTGCCCAATGTGGTTCTGGTGATGGCCGATGATCAGGGCTGGGGGCAGACGGGGTATTACAATCATCCCGTGCTCAAGACCCCGCACCTGGATGCCATGGCCGCGGCCGGGTTGCGGTTTGATCGCTTTTACGCCGGTGGACCGGTTTGCTCGCCCACACGGGCAACGGTGCTCACCGGCCGATCGCACGATCGCACGGGGGTGTTCGATCATGGCTTCGCCTTGCGCAGTCAGGAAAAGACGCTCGCGCGAGCCCTGCAACGTGCCGGGTATGCTACCGGTCATTTTGGGAAATGGCACCTTAACGGCTTGCGCGGACCGGGTGTGCCGATCCTGAAAGATGATACGCACAGCCCCGGCAAGGTGGGCTTTGATGTGTGGCTTTCGGTGACCAACTTTTTCGAACGCGACCCGCTCCTGAGCCGAATGGGCAAGTTTGAAGAACATCAGGGCGACTCGTCCGAGGTGGTGGTGGATGAGGCGCTGAAGTTCATTGGCGAACAGGTGCAAGCCAAGCAACCATTCTTCACGGTGATCTGGTACGGCACGCCGCATAGTCCGTGGATTGCATCCGCCGAGGACAAGGGACCGTTTGCCCAGCTCACACCCAAGGCGCAGGATCACTATGGTGAATTGGTGGCCATGGACCGCAGCATCGGCGCCTTGCGGAAAGGCTTGCGCAAGCTCGGCGTGGCAGACGACACGCTGGTATGGTTCACCAGCGACAACGGCGGCCTGCCGGGGTTTGAGCCGGACACCACCGGCGGTCTGCGCGGTTATAAGAGCAGCATGTACGAGGGCGGGCTGCGGGTGCCGTGTGTGATTGAATGGCCCGCTGGCATTGCCAAGGCGCGCATCACCAAGCATCCGGCTGGGGCGGTGGATATTTTCCCGACCATTGCCGAGATATGCGATCTTCCGAAGTCCGCGATGCTGCAGCCGCAGGACGGCTTGAGCCTGCAGCCGTTGTTCGCCAAGGAAACGGGCCCACGCACCAAGCCGCTGCCGTTCCGGAGCCGCGACCGTGTGGTGGTGATTGATAATGATTACAAGCTGCTCTCGTTGCCGGGCAAAAACGGCCCGCGCTACGAGCTCTACAATCTCGCCAAGGATCACGCGGAGGAAACGAATTTGGTCGACGCCGAACCGAAAACAGTCGCGCGCCTGCGCCAACAGTTGGAGGCCGCGCGCACGTCCATCGCCGACAGTGTGGCGGGCAAGGATTATCCCGAAGGCAAAGTCGGCCCTCAACCACCGCGTATTTTCTGGAACACCGTCGATGCCTACAAACCGTTCTTCCCCGAATGGATCAAGCGGCCCGAGTATTCCAGCTGGCTCCAAAGACGTTTAAAATGAAACCGCTCCTCCTCTTCCTCACTGCCGCTGGCCTGTGCGCCGCGGCCGAACTCCCGCCCAAGGCGCAACCGGGGCAGGGCAGCCTGTTGTCCGCCGGCTATATTTACCCACTGGAAAACCGGGCCACGCCGCAGTGCCACGCCTCGACACTGGCGGAAACCAAAACCGGCCTCGTCGCCGCCTGGTTTGCGGGCACGCGGGAGAAGCATCAGGATGTGGGCATTCGCGTGTCGCGATTGGTCGCTGGTCAATGGACCGCGCCCGTGGAAGTGGCCACCGGCGCCGAGGGCGAGGACAAGGATTATCCCTGCTGGAATCCGGTGCTCTTTCAGCCGAAGACCGGGCCGCTGCTGTTGTTTTACAAAGTCGGCCCCACCCCCAGCACATGGTGGGGCGTGATGATGACCTCCAAAGACGGCGGCAAAACCTGGGGCAACCGCCGCAAGCTCGGCAAAGGGCCGTTGGGGCATTTGGTTGGCCCGGTGAAGAACAAGCCCGTGCAGCTGGCGGATGGCGCGATCCTTTGCCCGAGCAGCACGGAGTTCGACGGTTGGCGCGTGCATTTTGAAATCACGCGCGACCTCGGCAAGACGTGGCAGGTGATTGGCCCGATTCACGACGGCAAAACATTTGGCGCCATCCAGCCGAGCGTGTTGTTTCATCGGGACGGCGAGTTGCAGGTCATGTGTCGCAGCCGACAACGCGTCGTCACCACCAGTCGCTCGGCCGATGGCGGCAAGACGTGGGGCCCCATGGCTGCCTCGCCATTGCCCAACCCCAACGCCGGCACCGACGCCGTGACGCTTGCCGATGGCCGGCAGTTGATCGTCTACAACCACACCGTACGCGGCATCATTTTTCCCGCCAACCGCACCATGCTCAACGTGGCTGTGTCTGCCGACGGCAAGAGCTGGAAGCCCGTCCTTACACTTGAGCGTGCGCCCGGCGAATATTCCTATCCCGCAGTCATCCAATCCCGCGACGGCCAGGTACACGTCAGTTACACGTGGCAACGCAAAACCATCAAGCACGCCGTGCTCGATCCGGCGAAGCTGCAATGAACAAAATTCTCGTCCTCTTCGATTCAGCCACCGGCAATGTTCAGCAAATGGCTGAGCTCGTCGGCGAAGGGGCCGCGCTGGTGCCGGATACGGAGGTGCGCGTGCGCGGTGTGGAGGAGGCTTCCGCCGCGGATGTCGAGTGGTGCGATGGCCTCGCTGTGGGCAGCCCGACCAACATGGGCGTGCTTTCGTGGAAGATGAAACGCTTTTGGGATGAGGAAATGATCGGGTCCTGGATGAAGGTCGACGGCAAGATCGCCTGCGCCTTTTCCAGTGCCGGCGGATGGGGCGGCGGGATGGAGCTGGCCTGTCAATCCATCCACACCGTGCTGATGAATTTTGGGTTCCTCGTCTTCGGCGTCACCGAATATGCCGGCAAGAAAATGACCGGCCATTACGGTGCCGTGGGCTGCAAAGCCCCGCGCGAACCGGAGGTTCAGGAATCCTGCAAACTCCTCGGCCGGCGTCTCGCTGAATGGACCGCCCTTTACGTTCATGGCCGAAAAGATCAGCACCCCGACGCCAAAGACATCCCGCGCCTCACCCCGGCCGATGTGGAGTAGGGAGGGACGACTTCCACGTCGTCCCATTTTGGTTCAAAACACGGACGAGGTGGAACTCGCCCCTCCCGGCGCGGGTTTTCTTGATCCGTGTTATTCGTGAAATCCGTGTCTGGAATTCATCGCCCGCATCTGTCACCCTCCGGGCTCACGATGTGTAGGCTTCTTTTCTTTCTGGTGGCGGTGTGTCCGCTTTGGGTGTCGGCCAAGTCCATTGAGCGTCGGCCAAACGTCCTCTTGATCTGCGTGGATGACTTGCGGCCGGAGCTCAAGTGCTTTGGTGCGAATTACATTCACTCCCCGAACATTGATGGCTTGGCCGGCCGCGGTCGGGCGTTTCATCGGCACTATGTGCAGGCGCCCACCTGCGGAGCCTCGCGCTACACGCTGCTCACGGGACGTTACGGGCCGACGCATAATGGCGCGCTCTTCCAGAATTTTGACAAAATCAAGGGCACGAGTTTTCCCGGTTGGTTTCGCCAACACGGCTACACCACCGTGTCGGTCGGCAAAGTGAGCCATCATCCCGGCGGCCGCGGTGGACGCGATTGGGATGAGGAGGCCAAACCGGAAATGCCCGGCGCCTGGACGCGCCATCTGTTGCCGGCCGGGCCCTGGCAACATCCGCGCGGCGCCATGCACGGGTTGGCCAATGGCGAGATTCGCAAGAACGCCAAGGACATGGATTTGTTTCAAGCATTCGATGGACCGGACTCCGCCTACCCCGATGGCCTGATCACCGATGAGGCTTTGAAGCAAATGGACGTGTTGGCCAAGGACAGCAAACCCTTCTTCTTGGCGGTGGGCATCATCCGTCCGCACCTGCCCTTTGGTACGCCGGCCCAATACATGAAACCGTATGCCAACGCCACGCTCCCCGCCACGCCGCATCCGGCCAAGCCCGAGGGCAAGACCACGTGGCACGGCTCCGGCGAGTTCATGAAATACAACCGCTGGAAGCGCAACCCCAACACCGACGCGGAGTTTGCCCTTGAAGTGCGCAAACATTACGCCGGATGTGTGACTTACGCCGATGCGTTGGTGGGCCGGTTACTGGAACGCTTGGATCACTTGAAACTGCGCGACAACACCATCATCGTGCTTTGGGGCGATCACGGCTGGCACTTGGGCGAACACGCCATTTGGGGCAAGCACGCGCTCTTCGAGGAATCTCTGCATTCGCCGCTCATCATCTCCGTTCCCAAAATGGCCGCCGCCGGCAAGTCCACCCAAGCGATGGTGGAGACCCTTGATATTTTCCCGACCCTCTGCGAACTCACCGGTCTCAAGCCGCCCGCCGGTCTCAACGGCCAATCGCTCATGCCCATCTTGGCCGATCCCGCCGCCCAAGGGCATCCGGCTTTTGCATACAAAGGCAACGCGCAAACCATCCGCACGGATTCGCATCGGCTGATCGCGCATCGGGATGGCTCCCTTGAACTGTACGATCACACCACGCCCGCCGGGGAAACGCAGAACCGAGCCAAGACTCAACCCGAACAAGCCGCGGCATTGCTCAAGCAATTGCGTGCGCGGTTACCCCAATAATCACCCATGAAACAACTCCCCCTCCTGCTGGTGGCCGCATTGGGCCTGGCCTTCGCGGCCGGCGCTGATCAAAAACTGAAGCGGCCGAATATCCTCTACATCATTGTCGACGATCAGTCGCCGTTTGATTTCAAATTCTACAACCGACAAAGCCAGCTGGATGCGCCGGTCATTGAACAGCTGGCCGCCGAAGGCATGGTGATCGATGGCGCGTATCAAATGGGCGCTTGGGTGGGCGCGGTGTGCACCGCGTCGCGGCATATGATCATGAGCGGCCGCACGGTTTGGCATATTCCCGATCGCCCCTTTCGCAAGCCGCCCGCCAATCCGAATGCGCTCGATCCCACGCGGGTGCCGCCCAATCTCGTGCAACACACCTTGGCCGCCGTGTTTAATCGGGCCGGCTACGCCACCATGCGCACCTGCAAACGCGGTAACAGCTTTGATGGTGCCAATAAACAATTCACCGTGGTGCACGATGCCACCAAGCGCGGCGGCACAGCGGAGACCGGCAGCGCATGGCACGCCGAACGGGTGCTGGATTATTTGAACACCCGCGAACAGGCCAAGGATGCCGATCCGTTTCTGATCTACTTCGGCTTTTCGCATCCGCACGATGTGCGCGACGGCACTCCGGAGTTGTTGAAAAAATACGGCGCGGTCAATCACCGCGACCGCGACACCGTGCCGCCGGCCAATGCGAAGCAACCGCAGTTGCCCATCAATTATCTGCCCAAGCATCCATTCCCCGATGGCCATCCCGGCCTGCGCGATGAGGTCAAAGTGCCCGGCGTGTGGGAACGCCGCGATGAACGCACCCTCCGCAACGAGATTGGCCGGCAGTTTGCCTGCAGCGAATACATCGACCAACAAATCGGCCGCGTCCTCGCCAAGCTCAAGGCGGTGGGCGAGCTGGACAACACCTACATCGTGTACACCGCCGATCACGGCATGGCCATTGGCCGGCACGGTTTGCAGGGGAAACAGAATTTGTACGAGCACACCTGGCGCGTGCCGTTGGTCGTGAAAGGACCGGGCATCAAGCCGGGCAGCCGCGCGCAAGGGAATGTGTACCTGCTCGATACGTTGGCCACGCTGTGCAGCCTTGCGGGCATCCAGCCACCGGCCACCAACGAAGGCATCAGCCTGGAGCCGGTGCTGATGGGGCGCGCGCAGACGATTCGCGAGACACTCTTCGGCGTGTATAGCGGCGGCACCAAGCCGGGCATGCGCAGCGTGCGGCGCGGCGATTGGAAGCTGATCAAGTACGACGTGATGGACGGTACGGTGCGCCAGACGCAGCTGTTTAATCTCAAAGAAAACCCGCATGAGCTCATTCGGGAACACCATGCCCTGCGCCCGTTTTCCGAGCCGAATCCGGCGGCGTTTAATCTGGCGGATAATCCGAAATTCGCCGCCAAACGCAAGGAGATGGAGGCGCTGCTGCTCCAGGAAATGAAGCGCCTGCACGACCCCTACCGTCTGTGGGATCAGCCCAAGCCGTGAGCGCGGATTCCGGCTCGCCTGTGGGGGCGTTGCCATTCACACTCGGTGCGTGATGAGACTTTGTGTTGCACTATTCGCGAGCGCCATCGGCGTCTGGGCGGCGGAGTTGGGGCCGGATGTAATCTGGTTTCACGATGCCAATGGCGACCGGTTACCAGAAAAACCGTAGGTGGTCAGTACGGGGTGCACATCCGCGCCCGCAATCCGAAGTGCGCCGCCAAACGCAAAGAAATGGAAGCGCTACTGCACAAAGAAATGGTACGGCTCGACGATCCATTTCCCCTGAGGGATTGGCCGGTGAAGTGAGTTTTTGCGTGTGTGAATGAAAGGCTGGCGGTACACTTCCGCCGATGAAAACTCTATTTGCTGCGCTCTTTTTGATTTCGCAATGTGTCACGCCTTCTGCTCACGCGGCGGGGAAGCCCAATGTCATTTACATTCTTGCTGATGATTTGGGTTACGGGGATTTGTCGTGTTACGGGCAGAAGAAATTTAAGACGCCGCACATCGATCGGCTCGCGAAGGAGGGCTTGAAGTTTACGGCGCATTATTCGGGCAACACCGTTTGCACGCCGAGCCGCGCGGTGTTGATGACCGGCCAGCACTCGGGCCATTGTTATGTGCGCGGCAATGTTGGCAACGAAAACGAAGCGGCGTTGGATGCGAAGATGACGGTGCTGCCGGAGGTGTTCAAGGCGGCAGGTTATCGCACAGGGGCCTTTGGCAAATGGGGCCTCGGCCACACGCATATTCCGGGCGCGAGCAATCCATTGAGCCACGGGTTTGATGAATATTATGGCTGGAAAAGTCAGGTGATCGCCCACACGTATTATCCCACCACCGCGGTGCACAATGGCAAAGAGGTTTCGCTGAAAAAGGGCACGTACATTCACACGCCACTCATGGAGCACGCGCGCGATTTTATTCGGCGCAGCGCGGCGGCAAAGGAACCGTTTTTTTGTTACATCCCCACCGCCATCCCGCACGCGGCAATGCATGCGCCGAAGGAGCTGCATGAAAAATGGCGCAAAGTGTTTCCGCAATTCGATAAGAAGATCGGCAAGTACGGCGCGGGCGGGGAGCCGTGTCCGGATGTGGTGAACCCGATCGCGGGCTTTGCCGCGATGATGGAGCACCTTGATAACGAAGTGGGCGCGGTACTCGCGTTGCTTGCGGAACTGGGCATCGACGACAACACGCTGGTGATGTTCGCCAGCGACAACGGCGCGCACTTGGAAGGCGGGCACGACCCGAAATTCTGGAACTCCACCGGCAACCTGCGCGGGCACAAACGCGACATGCACGAGGGCGGCATTCGCACCCCGATGCTCGCCCGCTGGCCCGGCGTCATTACCCCCGGCACCACCACGCACCTCAGCGGGTTTCAGGATATCCTGCCCACGATGTGCGAGCTCATTGGTCAACCCGTCCCCAAACAAAACGACGGCATTTCATTTGTGCCCACGCTGCGCGGTGCATCGAAGAAACAAGCCAAGCACGATTATCTGTATTTTGAATTCTGCACCGGCGCGAGCAAGATCCGCTCCCAAGCCCTCCGCACCGGCAACTGGAAAGCCTACCGTCCCGTAGGCAAACCACTCGAACTCTTCAACCTCGCCACCGATCCCTACGAAAAAAACGACCTCGCCAAATCCAACCCCGACCGCGCCGCCCAAATATCCGCCCTAATGAATGAAGCCCACGTGCCGGTGAAGCCGCGAGAATAACCGGCGCGGCAAATCTGTTTCCATAATTTTGATTAAAGGAAAATAAGATATATATTTACAGTGTGGGTGAGTCGTAGTTGAATTTTGCGTGTCACCAATACTATGAAAAACATCATTTATCTATGCTTGTTCGTATGGACTGTAAGCAGTTCTCAGGTTCAATCGACACCTTCCTGCTATGCGAGCAATACTGATCGAGAAAACTTCACTCAGGGATACTTTTTTTGGGCGGATGAAGACACTATGGATGAAATGGAAGAAGTGATTATTGAGTTCGAAATGTTTGTAGCTTTGTTTGAGGGGGGAGCACTAGGTGACGTCAATAATTTTCAAATTTCATCAACTGATGAAGCCGCATTCTCATTTGCCGACAGCTTGCCGGAGAGTTATTCATGGCTGTCTGATGTGGATTTGGTTGCCTTTCATGGATGGCTTAGTTTGATGTACAGTCAAGAAAAAAGCCATATGTTGTGGAATCAGACAAATGATTTATACGAACGACTTGAAACAGTGTGGATCGACCCTGAAATTCCAGGTGAGGCACTTTTCTTCATATTCCAAGATGAAAAAGGCAAAATCACTTTCGAGCCAATTTGTGATGCAGCTAAGAAGCTCAAAGTTTTTGTTGATAAGGGCCTTGAAGATGATGTTCGAGAACTATTTCTCAAGACCCAGCTTTGCATCCTAGAAGATTTATGCAAGGGTGAGTGTGGTGGCGGAAAGCCGGAACTTATTCAGTGGCTGAATGAACTGGTAATGGAATTCATGGATCCAATGTTTCTTTACCTGAACGAAGGAAATATAAAGGGGTTAGAATGGGAGAACACAAAAAAAGTAATTGCCAATAATCAGGCTTTTTATGATGCAGTAAACTTGGCTGAAGGATTTGGTGAATATGAGAGCGGTTTGAGGGTTTTAGGAAAATTATTTAAGCATAGAGGATTAAAATTGAAAACTGCAATGGAGATGGCAAACACGCACATCTTGTTTGATTTGCGAAAGGCTCTAAATACGAGTACGGTCGAATGGGGCAATGATAAGGATGTGACATGGACGTGCATTGGGGCGGTTGTATCGGATTGCGAAAAAAAATATATTACACCACTTGAAGGAGATTTATCAATATTTTCGGGTCAGTACTTCGAAAATTTCAACGTCTCGCTTTTGAGGGATAGGGTTGTAAAGGGGGTCAAGGATAAGTTAACCAGAAGGAAATGATTTTGAAAATATGCGCGCAACTAATTACGCTGCTTGCTTCTGGCATATTTACGATTTATGCTGAAGATCAACTGTTTACAAAAGAACAACATAAGCAATGTTCTCATTTTAAGGCAAACTTTTTGCAAGCTTTTCCTGAGTTGGCGAAGCCAAATGGAGCATTTGATTTTGGCTCGCTTGCTGAAAAAACACATTTTGACACAGCAAAACAATTAGAAAGTTTTGATGTGGCGTTTCCGGTTCTAACGCATCTGTATACTATTGAGATATTAAAAAAACAAAAAAAACTTTTACCGTTATCAAAAAAATTCCCGATTGCAGTTTCTGGTGGATTTGAAGGGGGGCGATATAATGCTAATAGATTACTGCGTCCTCAATATCTTGTGTGTACGAATGACTTGGTAAAAATTAAGACAATCAAGAAACGGGAAGTATTCGGTGAAGTGTTGAAGAGAGTGGGCAAGCCCGACTTTATTGGGCGCTCCTATTCGGAAATTAACCACACGCGCACAGGGGAGGTTCTATCTCTTGAGTTAAACTCAGCCGGAAGCCTTGAGTCAATTGATGATTTGGGTAAAGTTAAGAGTTCTGTAGCAGTATGGGTATTAACTGTTGACGGAAAAAAACGTGCAACTATTGCAAACCTTAAAATGAATGAGCCTGGATGGATAAACATAAAATTTATAAGTTTAGCACAATTATCTGGGGATGAAGAGGCTCTTTGTTTTATATCAGTCGATGCCAACGGAAAGGTGATTGACGAGGTGACATATCGAAATAGTGTCATAGATATTGTAAGAACCCCAAAATAATTTACGCGCATTTTTCACACTCTCCCGGCGGGACAACTTGTTTCCGTCAACTTTACCTTGCCGTGAAGCTCTGATTTGCGCATCTTGCGCGGCTTTATGTTGACGTTGGCGGGAGTGGAAAAATCATTTGGCGGGCGCACGCTGTTTAGCGAGGCTTCGTTGCAGCTGAATCGTGGCGATCGCCTCGGGCTTGTGGGGCCCAATGGCGCGGGGAAATCCACGCTCTTCAATCTCATTCTCGGCGAGGAATCAGTGGACAAAGGCAAGGTGGAACGCCTTCGCGATTTGGATCTCGGTTTTTTGCCGCAGGAAAGTTTGCCAGTGGGGGATGGCACGGTGTTGGAATTGGCGCTGTCCTTCTCACCGGAATTTCTGGCTGCTCGCGGTAAAATGTTGCGCGGCGAACACGTGGAGCCGGAGGAGTACGAGCTGTACAACGAAAAGGGCGGCGCACAGATCGAGGCCAAGGCGAAGCGCATTCTTGCGGGATTGAGCTTTCGCGACAGCGATCACGATCGCCCCGCGCGTGAGATGAGTGGTGGCTGGGTGATGCGCGCGCATCTCGGCCGGTTGCTGGTGCAGGAGCCAGACTTGCTCATGCTCGATGAGCCGACGAACCATCTCGATCTCGAGGCGTTGATTTGGGTGCAGGAGTATTTGAAAAATTATCCCGGCGCGATTTTGATGATTTCTCACGACCGCGAATTTATCAACCAACTCGTACACGGCATCCTGGAGATTCGCCGCGAGCGGTTGTTTCGGTGGACGGGAAATTACGATTCATTTTTGCAACAACGCGACGCGCACGAAAACCAACAACTCGCCGCGCACAAAAATCAGCAGCGGCAGATTGATCATCTTCAAACATTCGTTGATCGTTTTGGCGCGAAGAACACCAAGGCTACCCAAGCCAAGAGTAAGCAAAAGCAAATCGACCGAATGAAGGCCGCGATGGTGGACGCGCCGCAAGGCGAGGAGCGCCGGATGAAGGGCTTCCGCTTTCCGCAACCCGAGCGCAGCGGTCAACGCGTGCTCACGCTCAAAGGCATCGACTTCGCTTACGGCGACAACGAGGTGTACCGCGGAATGGAAATCGAAATCGAGCGCGGCCAACGCACCGTCCTCGTGGGCCCCAACGGCGCGGGCAAATCGACGCTGTTAAAACTCCTTGCCGGTGTGCTCACGCCCCAAGCCGGTCAGCACCTCCCCGGGCACAATTGCAAGAGCGGTTACTTTTCGCAAAACCGCGTGGACGTACTCAACGCCAGCGCCACCGTCCTCGAGGAAGCGCTCGACACGCCCGAACGCCTCACCGAAGAACACGCCCGCACCGTGCTCGGCTCATTCCTCTTTCGTGGCGATGACGTATTCAAGCGCGTCGGCGTCCTCAGTGGCGGTGAAAAAAGCCGGCTCGCGTTGGTGAAACTCTTGCTCGATCCGCCCAATCTATTGTTGATGGACGAACCCACCACCCACCTCGACATCGCCAGCATCGATGCCCTCATCGCCGCGCTCAAACAATACGAAGGTACGCTTGTGTTTATCAGCCACGACGTCCATTTTATCCGATTGATTTCCGAGCAAACCGTCCACGTCAACGCCGGTCGCCTGCGCAACTTCCCCGGCGGGTACGATTATTATTTGCAAAAGACCCACGCCGAAACCGCCCGCGCCGGCCTCACCGGCGGCGCCCAAGCTGTGGCCAAAAATCCCGCCAACGCCCCCGTCGCCGCAGTCAGCAAAGGCGACCAACGCGCCCGCAAACGCGCCGAAGCCGAAGCCCGCAACGCCAAGAGCCGGGGCCGCCGCACCATCGAAAAAGAAGTCCAACGCCTCGAAAAAGAAATCCAAACCGCCGAATCCAAAATCACAAAACTCACCGCCGATTTGGAAGACCCCGAAACCTACGAAAACCCCGGCCTCGCCATGACCATCAACCGTGAGTTAACCCAAGCCCAAACCACCCTCGACAGCCTAACGCCCGAGTGGGAACAAGCATCAGAAAAACTAGAAGCAATGTAGCCCGGGCCGCTGGCCCGGGGGTGAGGGTTGAGCGGTTTCTCTGAAACACCCCAATGTAGCCCGGGCCGGTGGCCCAGGCCCCGGATCACCGATCCGGGTTACGGCGACTTGATCGGAGGCACGCCCTACCAAAACCCAAGTTTTCCGCCATTCTCCCCCTTGACAAGTGATATCATATTATCCCCATGGCCCAGTTAATCGTTAGAAACCTCGAGGATGAAGTCGCGCAAAAACTCCGCGAACGCGCCGCCAAAAACGGTGTTTCCGCCGAGGAAGAGCATCGACGAATTTTGCGGAATGCCGAGAACGAGAACGCCCCTAAGCCCGAGGAGAATTTCAAAGAATTCCTGATGTTTGGCTGCGCCACTGACGTGGATGTGGAATTTCCTAGAGCAAAGGACAAAATGAGGGAGATAGACTTTTCCGATTAGGTTGTGTATCTGCTCGATACAAACGTCCTGTCCGAAATGCGCAAAGGCCGTCGCTGCGATTCAGCAGTGGCGCGGTGGGTTGAACCTGTGGATGCGGCAAACCTTTGGATAAGCGTCTTGGCTTTGGTTGAAATCCGCAACGGCATTGACCGCTTGAAGCCGCGCGATCCGGCTACCGCCAAACATTTAGAAATATGGCTGCAAAATATCCACCAGCGATATGAAAACCGCATCCTCCCCGTTACTTCGATGATTGCCGTGGAGTGGGGCCGCCTCAACGCCATGCGTCCCTTACCCGTGGCCGATAGTCTTATGGCCGCCACAGCTAATGTGCACGGATTGATTTTCGTGACGCGCAACACCAAGGACTTGGCTGAGACCGGGGTGCGATTTTTGGATCCCTTCGCAGGGTGAGGCTCACTCTCCGCCGCCCATTTGCTTCATGGCTTCGAGGCATTCTTCTTCGGAGACGTCGCGGACGTGCTGGCCGAAGGTCCAGAGTCGGCCTTCGGGGTCCTTGGCGGTGTAGTGCCGGTCGCCGTAAAATTGGTCGGTGGGTTCAGCCACAATCTCCGCGCCGTTAGCTCGGGCGTGTTCGCAGTGGGCGTCTACGTCCTTCACATACACGTAGAGGCTGATGGTGTTGTTGCCGTCCACGGCGGCGGGGCTGCAGAGATTTTCCTGGCAGGCTTGGCCGACGAAGATGAGGCCGTCTTCCAGCTCCAGCTCGGAGTGCATGATCTGGCCATCCGGGCCGGGGTATTTGCAGCGGGCTTTGAAACCAAATGCGTTTTCCAGAAACTCCAGCCCGGTCTTGGAATCGTTGTAGTACACCCCGGCGATGATGCGGGGCATGTTGGCGGGCGGGTTTTGAACCGGATCGCTCATTTCAGTTCTTTGATCTTGATGTTGCGGAAGTGGAGGTTGTTCGGCTCGCCGTGATCCTGCAGGCCGATGTAGCCCTCGAGCGGGCGATCTTTCATCGGGGTTTTGTCGAGTTGCACATCCACGATCTGTTCGCCGTTCAGGGTTACTTTCAGGTGGGACCCTTTGCAGGTGACGATCATGGTGTTCCATTCGCCGGGTTTCTTGGACATGTTTTTGGACGCGCCCACCGTGCGGATGATGCCGCCGTGATCGTGCGGGCCCACTTTCTTTTTGCCGTACGAATCAAGCACCTGCGCCTCGATGCCCGTGTGCACCGGGTTTTTCAGGTCGCCTACGCGGAAGTGAATGCCGCTATTGCCCTTGGGCGGGTACTTGTATTCCACGTGCAGGACGAAGTCCTTGTACTTTTTCTCGCTCCAGAGGTAGGCGCTGTAGCGTTGCCAGCCACGTTCCCCTTTGCGCGGTTTGATGAGCAGGGAACCGTCCTGTTGCGGGAGCCAATTGCCGGTGGTCTGCCAGCCGGTGAGGTCTTTGCCGTTGTAGAGCGTGACCCAGCCCTGGTCGTCCGCCTGCACCAGCGTGGCAAGCCCGAGGAATGCGATGAGGAAAAACTTTTTCATGGTCGAGGTCTTAAAGGTTACTTCAGTTCGATGATGCCCAAGTTACGCCAGCTCACCTCGAAGGGCCCGCTGCCTTTGCGAATGCCGTGCACTTGCAGGCCAATGAACCCCTTGGGATGGCTCTTGAATTTCTCCTCATGCACGAGGTCGGAAATCTGCGCGCCGTTAATCCACACCTGAATGTGCGCGCCCTTGGCCACTACGCGGTAGGCGTTCCATTGGCCGTCCTTGAAATGCTTGTGCGGCTTGCGCTTGTCAGCGGGCGTCATCCAGCCACCGGCTGCCTCGCCATAAATGTATCCGGATTCCGCGCCGTTTTTGCCGCTCATTTCGATCTCCACCTGCGGCCCGTTCACGCGACCTTTGGGGCCGTCCTTGGTCTGCGAGCGGATCTGCACGCCGCTGTTCAGGCCGTTGTCCACCTTCACCTCAAACTTCAGATCAAAATCGCCGTAGAGCTTGTCTGAGCAGAGGAATGAATTTGGACTGCCTTCCTTGGTCTTGCCGACAATCGCGCCATTCTCCACGCGGTACGTCGCCGTCCCATTGCGCTGTGTCCAGCCCTTCAGCGTTTTGCCGTCAAAAATCGGCGTATACTTGTCCTTCGCCAAAACGTTGACGGAGAAGGCCAGCAATAGAATCGGAGTGAGCAAATACTTGGTCATGGGCAAACTCTTGCCGCGTCAGCGCCAACCGTCAATGCCGGAAACCAGATTTACCACTAAGACACAAAGTGCACAGAGATCGAACCCCATGCATTCCACTGTGTTCTCAGTGTCTCTGTGGTAAAAAATGCAGCTGCGAACTCCAACTATCGACAAAACGGCTCGCTCCCCCTAAAACCTTGCGACCGAAATCATGGATAGCTCGATTTTTTGTGGCGGCATTCCCGCTCTCATGACGCCCTGCGACGAGGCGGGCACGCCGAATACCAACGCCCTCGTGCGCAAGGGTAACGAACTCATCGCCGCCGGCATGAACGCCGCCGTCTACTGCGGTTCCATGGGTGATTGGCCGCTGCTCACCGATGATCAACGCCAAGCCGGCGTGACCGCCCTGACCGAAGCCGGGGTACCGATCATCGTCGGCACCGGCGCGGTCAATACCCGCACGGCCGTGGCCCACGCCGCGCACGCGCAGGCAGTGGGTGCCAAAGGCCTGATGGTCATTCCGCGGCTCCTTTCCCGAGGCACTTCGCCGGCCGCGCAACGCGATCATTTCGCCGCCATCCTTGAGGCAGCGCCGGAACTGCCCGCGGTGATTTACAACAGCCCCTACTACGGCTTCGAGACCAAGGCAGATTTATTTTTCAATCTGCGCAGTGATTTTCCAAACCTCGTCGGCTTCAAGGAATTCGGCGGGGCCGATGCCCTCAGTTACGCCGCCGAACACATCACCAGCACTGACGACAACCTCGTGCTAATGGCTGGCGTGGACACGCAGGTCTTCCACGGCTTCGTCAACTGCGGCGCGCGCGGCGCCATCACCGGCATTGGCAATTGCCTGCCCGCCGAGGTGCTGCATTACCTCAAGCTCTGCGGCCAAGCGGCCGAAGGCTGCGCCACTGCCCGGCGTCACGCCAAAGAACTCGAGCAGGCACTGCACGTCCTATCCGTCTTCGACGAAGGCCCGGATCTCGTGCTCTATTACAAATACCTCCTCGTGTTACAGGGCGACACCGATTTCACGCATCACTTCAACCCCACCGATCGCCTCAGCGAAAGCCAACGCCGCTACGCCGAGGATCAGTTGAAGCTCTTCCAAAACTGGTGGGCCAATTGGGACGGCAAGCGTTGAGTGTCAACCGGACTCGCAGGCTCGTCCCTCCAATACACCCCTTGTCAAAAGGCTGGATTTCTGTAGATTCTGTGGATGAAGCAATTCTCTTTGGTTTTGATATTGGCGATGGTGTTGGCGGGGTGCGGGAAGAAAACCACTCCGGCGGAACCGGAAGTGAAGAGCGAACCCAAGGCGGGCGGGCTGAAGAAGGCTGAGGAGAAGCCAGCCCTTGTTAACGCCTTTACCAACACCTTGGGCATGAAGTTTGTTCCGGTGCCTGGGACGGACGTTTCGTTTTGCATATGGGAAACGCGGGTGAAGGATTATGCGGCGTACGCGGCGGCGAATGCGGGGGGGGATGGGCGCTGGAAGGAGCCCTCGGCATTTGGGATAAGCCTTGCCCAGAAAGAGTCCCACCCGGTAGTGAATGTGAGTTGGAACGACGCGAATGCGTTTTGCGTGTGGCTGACGCGGAAGGAACGAGCGGCGGGGAAGATAACGGCCAATCAGCGCTACCGGCTACCGACCGATGCGGAATGGAGTGCGGCGGTGGGCTTGGGCAAGGAGCAAGGGAACACGCCGAAAGCGAAGAGCAGGGGAATCAAGGGCGTGTACCCATGGGGCAAAGAGTGGCCGCCGCCGAAGGGGGCGGGTAATTATGCAGATACGGCGTGCAAATTGAAACTTGGGCCGAAATACAAAGCGGCTGTTGGAGAAGAATTACCGGTGATAAAAGGATACACCGACGGATTTGCCTTCACCTCACCGGCTGGGAGCTTTGGGGCCAACCAGTTTGGGCTGCATGACTTGGGCGGCAACGTGTTGGAATGGTGCGAAGACTGGTATGATCCGGCAGCTCAAGAATACCGTGTGTTGCGCGGTGCATCTGGGGGCAGCAGCGATCCCGTCAACCTTATGTCGTCCCGCCGATTCGACGCCGTCCCCGGTGGTCGCGACGTCCGCGCCGGCTTCCGGTGTGTGTTGACGGGGCGTTCCGGTCGGTGAGGATTGGCTTCTGTTACCTTATCGCTTACCTTGGGGCAGCTTCGCGATGGAGGGACGAGCCTGCGAGTCCGCTTGCGCCAGGGACAGCCACGGACTCGCAGGCTCGTCCCTCCATTGCGGGGGCCGGTGGTTTTTGTGGTGGGACGAGCTTGCGAGTCCGCCTGAAATCATCAACAATCCCGCCCACCAGAAAGGCGACCCATGAGCGATTATAATTCCGAAAAAAACCGCGCCGTGTGGCTGGACATTCCCGTGGCCGACCTTGAGCGGGCCTGCGAATTCTACGCCGCACTGCACGGCGACTTGTTCGGGCCGCTGCGGGACTTGGCGCTGTTTCGGCAGGCGGCGGTGGATGCGGAAGTGGGCGTCATCACTTGGCCGAATGGTGCGGATATTGATCCGAGTATTCTGTATCAATGGGATGCGGCGGGGGATGAGTTTTGTCGCGCTCTGCAGCGATTGCCGAAAGCCGAGTCGACGTCGGCTTGAGTTTAATCCGTTTCAAGAAACGGCGGCAGGCGGTCGTTGAGGAAATAGTTCCAGCCGGCTTCGTAGCCTTCGCGGGCGAAGATGGGGTCGTCGGGCGGGAAGGGGGCGAGGATGGCGTGGGTGAAAGTGAGGCGTGTGTTTTCGCCCGCATCGGAGAGTTCCCACGTGACGAGTGAATCTCCCGCGTAGCCGCCGTAGCGCCAGCGGTAGGCGATCTTTTTTTCTGTGATGACTTCGGTGACTTTCCAGCAGTGTAGAAAATCACGATCTTCGCAGCGCACGTTGAATTCAATTTCAAAACCGACTTCGGGTTTGAAGTTCGGCATTTGCTCAAAATACCACTGCCGCATTTGAGCGGGATCGGTGATGGCTTCCCAAACTTCCGCGCGCGGGGTGGCGAACGTTTTGTTTTTGGTAAAGGGCGTGTCGTTCATTGTTTAAGTGGATTGGGCGAGAGACTTCAAATCGATTTCCAGCAATTTGCGATTCTCCGGTTCGGTGATTTTTGGGGCCAGTTGTGTGGCGGTTTCCAAATGTTGATCGGCCAACTCAGCATTGCCAGCCAAAGCCTCCGCGCGGGCCATCGCTTCGTGGGCGTAGCCGAGGCAGAAGGGATCGTCGGTGGGCGTGATGTCGAGGCAGAGCTTCGCGTACTTGCGGGCGTTATCCGGTTCGCCGGCCAAGGCAAATACACGGGCGGCTTGCCAGTAGCCGATGGAGCGATTTTGGTCGGTGCAATCCTCGCGTTGCGTCCAGTGCCACAGCGAGGTCATCGTGCGCTGGATCATTTGCTCGTTTTCGGCGGGCGTGCGTTTGGGTTGGTCGATGAATTCCCACGCGCGGTTGAAACAGTGGGCGGAGAAAAATTTGTGGGCGGGCGTGGGGTCGAAGTCGGGCATGGATTGCCCGTGGATTAACCGGCTTCGTGCTGGTTTTCAAGAAAATCTACTTGGCCCGTCTCGACAGAATATTCGGCGCCCACGATTTGGAGGCTGTCGTTTTGCACGAGGTTTTCGAGGATGGCGGAGCCGTGGCGGAGTTGGTCGACGGAGGCGCGGACGTTGGCGAGCATCGCGTCGTGCAGCAGCTCGTCGTGGTCGCGGTTGCTGCCGTTATTGAAGAGAGGCTCCACGGAGGGGCGGATGCGGTTGATGATGGAGGCGAGGTTGGGCGAGTGGATTGCGTCGGGGGTTTCGAGTTCCTCGACGGTGGCGGCGATGGCGCCGCAGTTGGAGTGGCCCAGCACGACGACCAGCCGCGTGCCAAAGCGTTCGGCGGCAAACTCGATGCTGCCCACTTGCGAGGGCGCCACGATGTTGCCGGCCACACGAATGACAAAGAGATCGCCGAGGCCATGGTCGAAAACGATTTCCAGCGGCACGCGGGCATCGGAGCAGCCGAGGACGATGGCGAAGGGCTCTTGGCCTTTCATCACTTCGGTGAGGCGCTCGCGGTTGGTGAGATCTTTCACCACGCGTCCGCCATTGACGAATCGTCGGTTGCCTTCCTTGAGTTGCTGAAGCGCTTCGTTGGCGGTAATCATCTGTTCGGCGGGGAAGCTAACCCGTCGCGGGCCGCGCGTAAAGCTGCTGCTGATTCCATCGTGTCATCCCTCCAGCGCCTCGCACTTTTGCTTGAGGTTTTCCAGCTCGCGCTGTTGCGCGTCGCAGCCGCCTTTTTTCATCAGCCAACCGAACAGGAAAAAGAAAACCTTTATGAACCCCTTGGGCGTAACGTTTGACTTTTGCGTCACCCGTGTGCGGCCCTCGTCCAGCGCCTCGTAGTGATACGCCGCCTCGATGTCAAACGCGTCGCCGACCAACACCACGGTGCACAGCGTCGGGCGCTCGTACTCTGTTACCGTGCCCGCGAATTCCATCCGCCGCCCGCGATCCTCCGTCACCGAGCGAAACGTCGTGCCGACGCCTCCGCCATTTTTCTCCTCAATGACTTCGTCCTCAACCACGATGCTGCTCCAATCGGCAACGTTGTTGTTGGTGTATTCAAAAACCGCCTCGATGGGCTTGTCGATTTCAACGCTACCGGAAGATTTCATAACGCCAGAAGTGTCGGGCATCGATGCGAGTTTGGCAAGCTGCACAATGTAGCCCGGGCCGGTGGCCCGGGTTCCCGGCCCAACGGGCCGGGCTACATTTTCGTTAACGCTTAAACCGGCTTCGGCCTCGGCTGTTTTGAGGGCTGTTGCGTCCGCGTGATTGGGGGCGTCCGCCACGGTGATTGCCTCCTCCGCCACCATTGCGGCGTCCACCGCCACCACCGCCACTGTTGCCACGGCCTCGGCCGAAGTTTTTCGGGGCGGGTTGGCTGGAGTGGAAGGCGCGCTCGCAGTGGAAGGGATGTTCCATAATGGCCGGCACGGGTTGATCAAGCAGACGCTCGATGCTGCGGAGCAAGGCGCGGTCTTCCGCGCTGCAGAATGAAATGGCGTTGCCGTCCGTTCCTGCGCGCGCGGTGCGGCCGATGCGGTGCACGTAGGTTTCCGCTTCCATCGGCAGATCGTAGTTAATCACGTGCGTGATGTCGTCGACGTCCAATCCGCGAGCGGCGACGTCCGTGGCTACGAGCACTTGAAAGCGCCCGCGCTTGAAGCCATCCAGCGCGCGTGTGCGTGCGGCCTGCGTTTTGTTGCCGTGAATGGCGGTGCAACGAATGCCCGCGTCTTCCAAAGATTTCACCACGCGATTGGCTTGATGCTTCATTTGCGTGAACACCAGTGCCTTGCCGACGGAGAATTTTTCAAACAACGCGACCAAGAGCGCGTCTTTGTCTTTTTGGCCGACAAACAAAACCTGTTGCTCGATGCGTTCCACTGCCGGTTGTTCGGGCGCGATGGCCACGCGCACCGGATCGGTCACCATCGTGTGGGCGAGCTGCACCATCTTGGGCGTCATGGTGGCGGAGAAAAACAACGTCTGCCGTTCGGCCGGTAGTTTGCCGATCACGCGCTGAATGTCGGGGATGAAGCCCATATCGAGCATCCGGTCCACCTCATCGAGCACAAAAAATTCTACCTCGTTCAAGTTGATGTGGCCTTGCTGCATCAAGTCGAGCAAGCGGCCCGGCGTGGCGACGAGCACATCGACTCCGCGCTTGAGCGCGTTCACTTGGCGGAATTGGTTTACACCGCCAAAGATGACCGTGTGATCGAGACGCAAAAAACGACCGTACGTTTTTAGGCTGTCACCAATCTGCGCGGCAAGTTCGCGGGTGGGCGCAAGGATAAGCGCGCGTGGGCAACCCTTGTTGGGTCGGCGTGGTTCGCTGGCGAGCTGTTGCAAGAGCGGCAGCGTGAAGGCCGCCGTTTTGCCGGTACCCGTTTGCGCGCTGCCGAGTAAGTCGCGCCCATCGAGCAAATGCGGAATGCACTCCGCCTGAATCGGAGTGGGATCAGAATAACCCTGCGCGGCGACCGCCTTTTGCAGCTCCGGCATCAAAGTGCCAAATGCGCCTCGCGGGCGGCCATTGTACTCCGGACGTTTCCTTTGCGGCTCGGAATGCGATTGAGAACGCGCTTCGGATTCAAAACGGGATTCGGGGGATTCAAACCGCGAGTTGGAATTCCGGTGATTCCGGGAATTCCGCGATTTACCATTGGAGGATTTGGAGACACTACGTCCCCTGCGCGCGCGAGGCGCGTATTCGTTTACTTTCATTATTTTCCTGGTCCGGCGTGTTATAAACTCTCTACCCGCCGGACGCGTGGAAAAGAACGAGCCGAATGTTTCGGCGACTAACTCAGTTAAAAGGCCAAACCGAACAGCAGGCCTTTAACCCGAATCGGAATGTATTCGCAATCTACAGACAGAACCGCCTGCGCGAAAACCTCGTGAGCGGCGGTGTCTACAGGAGGCTAAAGGCAAATACAAGCACAAATTTAAGAAAATTTGCGGTGGCGGCACTAATCCAATTTTCCAAGAGTCAAGAGCGAGTCCTCGGGGTGATTCACAAAATCCGAAATACGTGAGTAGCTTTGCATCACTAATTCAGCGATGCGCTCGGTCCCCGTATTGCCAACGCCCAGCAAAATAACTTTGGGAGGCTGGCCGTGATGTAGGCTGAGCTGGCGGAAATCGGCTGGCCGCGCAGACCAATTTCATCGACGTGCACAGAGCCCGGAAATTTGTCGGCCCACTTCGCAACCAGCCGGTGGCTCAAGTTTTCATCCAGCAACAGCTTCACGCCAAAAGAAACCTCAAGGGCCATAACCAAATTTGCTCTGTCAAAGTCCACGGTTTGATTGACTCGTATGGGAAGTGAATTGTCAAGCGCGGGCAATAAAACAAAGGCGGTATTTTCGCGACATAGGCTAATGGGATTCTATAATTCGCCGATGCGGATTCAAACTGATCGGCGGATGTTTTTGAAGGGGCTGACGGCGGGAGCGCTTGCGGGACCGTCGTTGTTGGCGCGGCCGAATGTGATTGGGGCGATTGATCCGTACTTCACGGCGCCGGCGAAGTGGCGGGGGAAGTTGGGGGCGTTTCGGTCGCCGTTGGTTTTTAAGGATGGATCGAAAGCGAAAACGGCGGCGGATTGGGCGCGGCGGCGGTTGGAGCTTCGCGAGGATTGGATACGACTGTTGGGGCCGTGGCCGGAGTTGATTACGGAGCCAAAGGTGGAGGTTTTGGAAACGAAACGACGGGAAAATTTTCGGCAACTCAAGGTGCGGTTTAATTGGACGCCGGTTGAATTCACTACGGGGTATTTGCTCATTCCCGATGGCAAAGGTAAACGGCCGGCGGTGGTGACGGTTTTTTATGAACCGGAAACGGCGATTGGGCTCGGCAAAAATCCGCATCGGGATTTCGCGCTGCAACTAGCGCGGCGCGGGTTTGTGGCGCTCTCGCTCGGCAGTACAGAGACGACGAACAATCGCACTTACGCCACGTATTATCCCTCGATAAAAAACGCCACCGTGCAGCCGCTCTCGATGCTAGGCTGCGCGGCGGCCAATGCGTGGCACGTCCTCGCGCAACGACCGGAAGTGGACAGCAAACGCATCGGCATCGTCGGCCATTCGTATGGCGGCAAGTGGGCGATGTTCGCGTCGTGCTTGTTCGAGAAATTCGCCTGCGCCGCGTGGTCGGATCCCGGCATTGTTTTCGACACGCGCCCGAGCGTGAATTATTGGGAACCGTGGTATATGGGTTATCACCCCAAGCCGTGGCGCAAACGCGGGGTGCCGACGGCGGACAATCCCGCCCGCGGGTTGTACCCCAAACTCCTCGTCGCCAAGCGCGATCTCCACGAGCTGCACGCGCTAATGGCCCCGCGTCCATTTCTCGTCAGTGGCGGTTCCGAGGATGGCCCGCACCGCTGGGAAGCGCTCAACCACACCATTGCCGTCAATGATTTGCTCGGCGTCAAAAACCGCGTCGCGATGACCAATCGCCCCGATCATTCGCCCAACGAAAAAAGCAACGCGGTGATTTACAATTTCTTCGAGCGGTTTTTGCTGGGGTGATCATGGATATTCGGACTCGCAGGCTCGTCCCACCAATGCTACTCTAGCGGCACTCGCAATGGAGGGACGAGCCTGCGAGTCCGATACGAGTCCACTACGAATTTTTGAGATGAACGCTTTCAAGTACATCGCTGTCTGCACCTTGGCCCTTGGGTTGGGTGCGTGTACCACGGAGCAGGGGCCGGTGGGAACGGACGCCATCGTGGTGCTCAAATCCGGCAGCTGATCCAACGGCGCGCGTGCGGTCGTACGCTTGCGGGAGGTTTTGGCGGAGCACAAGATTTCGCTATCGATTCGTATTCAGGATGTCACCACCGAAGAAGAGGCGGTGCGGCATCGTTATCTGGGCAGCCCTTCCATTCAGATTCATGGGCTGGACATCGATCCCGAAGCGCGTGGCTTCGAAGACTACGGCCTCGGCTGACGTCGCTACCCGGGCGCCGGCGGCGTCCCCCCCAAAGAAATGATTCTCAACGCCCTGCGCGAAGCGGGGATGGTGCGTTGAAATACTTTGGGATGTATAGGCAACGCTCCGCCGACAAGGGGATGTTCTCAAATCGAGAGCGCCCTAATGCGGGGTTGGAGTTGTTGAGCTGTCAGCGGGTGGAGGTTAGATAACCTTCACGCTGGAAGCCTGCGGGCCTTTACGGCCTTCGGTTTCCTCAAACTCAACGGCATCACCTTCCTGAAGTTGGCCGCCATCCACCTCGTTGATGTGGACGAACAAATCTTTGCCGCCGTCATCGGGTTGGATGAAACCGAAACCTTTTTGGTCGAAGAACCGAGCTACTTTTCCTGTTGGCATAATCTTATTTTGTTAAGTCGCCTTGTTGGCGATGTGCGGAGAGTGCCCGAATGAGACGAGATAGCAAGCGAATTCAAGAAAAACTGTCGAACAACGGGCGCGATATCGATCGCAACATTGACTTTTTCGAATGCAGAGAGTTTGGTTCGAACACGCGATGAGCATGGCCGTAGATCTTGTTTTACTAAAGATTTGCTCAATGAAGCCCACGAAACAAAGATATTTTCGATGACCCCAACCATCCGGCCAGAGAATACAAGAGCCGGGCAAACGGTTTGCCACGGGCGGCGGCGAGATTCTGGAGCGTGAAGTGTTCACCGTGGAGCCCGGCCTGTACTCGGCCATCCACGGCGGTGTGCGCGTGGAGGACATGGTGGCGGTGACCGCCGACGGGCACGAGAATTTTAACCAGCTCCATTCAGGACTGGATTGGAAGTGAGTTTATGAACATGAAATATCTAATGAACGGAATGGCCGCACTGGCGTTGCTGCTGGTGGCGGGGAATTTGAAAGCCGAGGAGGCGAAGCATGTCTTCATCCTGTCCGGCCAATCGAACATGCAAGGGCACCGGCCGCAGGAGGCCTTTACGCCCGCGGTGGAAAAGGCCTTGGGCAAAGACAACGTGATCGTGGTGCAGGACGCACTGGGCGGGCAGCCGATTCAGCGTTGGTACAAAAATTGGACCTCGCCGGAGGACGTGAAGCCGGCCAAGACCGGTGATCTGTATGATCGGTTGATGGCCAAGGTGCGTCCGGCGGTGAAGGGGCACCAACTCAAGTCAGTGACCTTTATTTGGATGCAGGGCGAGCGCGACGCGAAAATGAAATGGGGGCCGGTGTATGCCGAGAGCCTGGTGGGCTTGCACCTGCAGGTGTGCCGGGAGTTTGAGCGGACGGACGTGAATTTCATCATCGGTCGGCTCAGCGATTTTGATCTGAAAAACACTCGGTACCCGCACTGGACGATGGTGCGTGAAGCGCAGGTGAAAATCGCCAATCGCGCGAAGAATTATGCCTGGGTCGATACGGACGATCTGAACGACGGCAAAAATCGCGCCGGCAGGGAGATCAAAAACGACCTTCATTACTCGGCCGAAGGCTACAAGACCCTGGGCAAACGCTTCGCCGAAGCCGCGCTAAAGATCATCCAGAAATGAGAATCTGGCTTTACCTCGGTATCTGTTTGGGCGCGCTGACCTCGCTGGCGGCCGAACTCTTCGACATGGCCGCCATGCGCGATGCCTCCACGCTGGAGGTGAAGGTGTTGAAGGATTGGCACGCCGTGCGCGGGGAGGTGGTGACGCGGCAGAAGCTGATCAGCATTCGCGTGGGCGAATTGGTGCCGGGGCATGAATACCGGTTGCCCGTGCGGTTTATCGTGCCGCATGATCGCAAGGCAAAGGGGTTCCACCTGACTGGCGGTCATAATTTTCAAAACATGCAGAACAATTTCACGCCGCGCGGGCTGGATGCCGAATTGCTGCGGGGCGGGGTGGGGCTGGTCTTTACCGTCGTGCAGGTGTTGCCGGCCTCGGGGCAGCCCGAACTGGGGCGGCTGGCGGAACGGAAGTTTATTGAGACCCTCAATCCGAAACACTCCATCCAATACTGGGGCTGGCCGGCGGCGTTGATGCGGGCCACCACGGCGGCTTATGCGGAGAAGGCTCATTTCGAACAAGGCAAAGTGGCCATGTCCGGCGGCTCGAAGAACGGCGCCTCGCCGTCGGTGGCGTTGTTGCAGGATGACCGCCTCACCGCCTTGCACGCGGCGGTGTCGCCCATCTGGCCGTCGCCTCTGCGACTTTGCGATGAACCGGCGTGGACTGATCTGCGGAAAGCCAACACACGCTACGCCGCGCGACTGCGCGAACGCGGAGAGCGCGTGGTCGAGGGGCGCCTGCTGCATCACCCCTTTCTCGGCGGCACCTTTGGGCCCATTTACAACGGCGACGCGCTGGAGGTGGGGCACAAATGGGCCGATCTGCAACGGCTCTCGAAAGCCATGGGCGAGGAGGTCTTTGTAGCGCCGAAACTCGCCGCCCTGCGCCGGCGCGGGGCGGAGGTACTGTTCCATCCGGGTACCCATGATTTCGTGGCGTTCGATCTGGCTTGGGGCGGCAAAGAGTATCCCGAAGTGCCCGTGTATTTGCGCGCCAATTCCGGGCACGGCGTGCGCGACCGGCATCCGGCTGTGGAACGGGATGAACAAAACAAGGCGGCCTTCCTGCTCAGCCATTTTTTCGGCGGCGAAAAAATGCTACCGCCGCCCACGGTAAAAACCACCCGCAAGGGCCAGCGCCTCGACGTGGCGGTGACCTTCCCCTCAGGCGCGCGGGCGGATAACGGCCGGATCTTTTGGATGTTCGATCGTGGCCCAGACGGCAGCGCCGCGTACATTCGCGAACTTTTCCAGCCCAAACAATGGGCCAACATGACCGCCCATCGGCCAAGCAACACGTGGAACGTCACCGTGCCCCTGCCGCCCGACGCGCAGCGCGTGGATTTTTTCACCAACCACCGCAAGCTCATCCGCCGCGGCCCGCGTGTGTATCCCACCTACATCTCCAGCCCCTACACACGCGTGGAGTTGAAGTGAACTGAATGTTGATTGGGAATCGAACCCAACGAACATCAAATCCTCCGTTTTCAGGGGAAATACAGCGATCACACTGATCACTCAGAAAACCCTGAGAGACCTCATTCTCAGAAAATGAGTGTGCCGGTTTGAGTTATGAATTTATCTGATTCCTGGAACTTGATGAAGGGGCATCCAACCTTCGGCGCCCTGAAACCAAGCATTGTCAGAGTCAATAAGGTCCCCAGATGAGAGCATCGCTTTGGCTTGTTCATGTGAATATGGCCCGTATTGTTGGCCATTTCTCGAGATTAGGATTTCTTTTGGGAAACCTATCGAAGGTGGAGGGTGCTGAACGTATGCTGTTTGTTGACTAGTATTTCTGAAAGATGCGATCATACCGCCACCAAACTTAACAAATGCCCATATTAACAAAACAACACCCCACAAAATTTTACCGCCGACACTCTCCCAAAACGGTATAGCCTTGTCGGGTGGGCCATATGTTAAGGCCAGCAGGGCTACGTCGGATTTATTAGCAAATTCATAATACATTCCTCCGCCGCTCGATAGCACATAACGTGCATCCCAATTCCATAATGGTATCCATAAAATCCAACCGTGTTTATATATTACATAAGCATCTTGATATACTCCATTCTCATTACGGTAGTCATCAGTGTCGGGTAAATCTTCAACTTTCTCGAATTTTTCACCCCCAAATGACCATACAAACGCGTCTGCTTTTTCTGTGAGCATCAAGAAGAACAGTGGAGCAATGAACAAAGCAATCCTCATGGCAGAATCATAAATAAATATGATTTTTGATTCAACATAAATTTATTTTGGCCCAGAGTGTTTCCTGTCCTTAGGTTAGTTTCAACGCAGCGAACGTCATTCAGAGCCCCGTTCTCTCAATGCCTCATTGATGATGGTCCTCAAAACTTCTCTGAGTCAGGATGGTGGGGTATAGAAAAGCCCTGAAGAAAAAATTGCTGGCAGCTATGAAGACGGGCAATACAAATATGTCTTGCGTTGAAAATGCAGTAGTTGAGATTTACAAGAATGGCAAGCAGGTTGATGATGGGCCTTGGAAGATTGATGGGAAAGAAGTCCATTTCTTTAAAACATTTTTGAGCCCCGGCAGGGGATCTGCACTCACCGAGACTCAGATTAACGAGCTGGAAGAACATTGCCGAAGAGCAAGATGAGTCACAACGCAATGAAGTAACATGAAATTACGATTCACTAGTTTTAGTTTCACAACTTGGATGATATCGGCCTTGCTGATGCTCGCTGGATGCGACAAGGAAACCGATTCAATTCAACTACTAGATGCAACGCCTTCCAATGCTGAGCCCGGCCCGGAATTAGCTCAAACACGGACTCCAACGCCTCGACCAGATGAATTGATGGTATTGCCGTTGAGAGTTCATATACTAACCGATCTAGTCATGGAAAAGCGCGGCGTGAAAATGGACATGTGGGTCAATCCTCAACACATTTCACAGTATCTACTCCCGGAAATTAACAGGATTTGGAAACAGGCGAACATTAGCTGGGAACTCGAAAAAATCATTAGCACACCTTTGCAAAGGACTATCGACACTCATTCAAGTGTAAACGTTATTCTTAACGCCAAGCGAGATGCGAACGGGCGATCAGACCCATCGCGCATTCCGCATATTTATAGTTTTTTTCCGAAGCGTAATTTCCGGCCGGATATGTTTAATTTATACCTTTTCCCCTATATCGGACAAACCTCTCAAGGCAATGCTTCCGGCACAGGAAACAACCGTGCAGTGGTCGGGGTTTGGACCGATAAACCTTCGGGAGGGACTAGGCCTCCCATCCGGTTTCCTGTTTTCGAACAACGGCCATTCAAAATTGGATCTATTGGGCGGACTTGTGCTCATGAGTTGGGACACAATTTAGGGCTGAGGCATCCAAGCAAAACAACTCAACGAGTTTTCAACCGCCTAATGGGAGGGCGCAAACAAGGCTACGATCTAATCCCGTCCGAAATTACCAATTCACGAAACGCAGCTTCACCACGGAGGGTAAAGTAGGAGTTGGCTGAATAACGCAAGGCATTGCCGATTTGCAAAATCGAACCCAACGGACATCTCTTTTCAGTTGCCTTTCAGACGGCGGGCCCTAACATTTCCGCACACATGAAACGCATTCTTCCTTTCTTTGCATTTTTGCTGTTGGCCGCTGGGGTTTTGGCGGAGGACACGCGCTGTTATGAGCTGCGTATTTACACGGCGGCCGAGGGTAAGCTCGAGGCACTCAATGCGCGATTTCGCGACCACACCTGCAAATTATTTGAAAAGCACGGGCTCACCAACGTGGGATACTGGGTGCCGGTTGATCAATCCGATAACCGGTTGATTTATGTAATTAGCTCGCCCAGTCGGGAGGCACACAAGAAATCATGGCAGGCCTTTCTGAATAATCCAGACTGGAAAAAGGCGTATAAGGCCTCAACCCAAGATGGTGCGTTGGTCGCCAAGGTCGATAGTATTTTTATGAGTGCCACCGATTACTCACCCTTCGTAAAGCCCGTCATAACCAAAAAAATCCGTACGTTCGAGCTGCGCACCTACACCACGGCCCCTGAGCGGTTGAAGAATCTACATGCACGATTCCGCGACCATACTTGTAAGATCTTCGAGAATCATGACATGACGAATGTCGCCTACTGGACGCCAATGGATGCCAACCAGGGTAAATCCAATACGCTGATCTACATCATTTCCCATTTCGGCAATACGGATCAGGCCAAAAAGAATTGGAGCGGCTTTGGTGGCGATCCGGCTTGGAAAAAAGCCCGAGCTGCCTCCGAGGCCGATGGCAAAATTCTCTCCAGACGGCCAGAGCGCATTTATCTCAACGCCACGGATTTTTCGCCCATCAAATGAACACAGATATTCAGGATAAAGAATCCTGAATATCCAGTTCATCAGTGTCATTTGTGTCATCTGTGTTCAACTCCAAACAATTTGAATGCGTATTGCGTTGGTTGTTGGAGAGGCTGCGTGTATGGTCAGGAGCGGAGGCTCCGGCTTCCAATTTGAAGATGAATAATTTTTTGAGCTTCAAGCGAAAGACCCAATCTTGAATCCACAACAGCGAGAGGTCATCGCCGATATGGAGGGCTTTGTCTCCGGCCAGCTGGGGTTGCTGGATTCACTGGAGGAATGCTGGCAGCCGCAGGATTTGCTGCCAAACTTGACCGCCGAAGATTGGGCGGATCAAGTCGGGGAATTCCGTGAACCCGCAAAGGGCTTGTCCGATGCCGTGCTGGTGGTTTTGGTGGGCGATATGGTGACGGAAGAAGCGCTGCCCACTTACCAATCATTGCTGAATGGATTCGAGGGAATCGGTGACAAAACCGGCACGGACGAAAGCCCGTGGGCGCAATGGACGCGCGGCTGGACCGCGGAAGAAAACCGGCACGGCGATTTGCTTAATAAATATCTGTACCTCACCGGCCGGGTGGATATGCGCGCGGTGGAGCTGACGATCCAAAATTTATTGCGCAACGGATTTGATCCCGGCACGGCGCAGGATCCGTACAAGGGATTTGTTTACACCTCGTTTCAGGAACGGGCCACCAAGATTTCGCACAAAAACGTCGCCCAACTCGCGCGCGCGGAAGGCGATGACGGATTGCAGGCCATCTGCAGCGCCATCGCCACCGATGAAGCGCGCCACGAAAAGGCGTACACCAATTTCATGGGCCACATTTTCGAGCAGGATCCCAATGGCGCCGTGCTGGCGTTTCGTGATTTAATGCGCGACCAAATCGTAATGCCCTCGCATCTGATGGAAGACGGCGAGGGCCCCGGCTTGTTCGAAAGTTTCTCAACCGTCGCCCAGCAACTCGGGGTGTACACGGCAAACCATTACGCGGAGATTGTGAAGCACCTCGTCCGCCGTTGGAATGTGGAACACTTAACCGACCTCACCGGTGAGTCCGCCGAGGCGCAGGATTATTTATGCCGATTGGGCGCGCGTTATGCAAAATTGGCCGAGCGAAGTCTGCGCCGCGCGCCGAAGACGGAGTCGCGGGAATTCAGCTGGATTTTCAATCGCACCGTATAATCGCCCAAACCTCAGTGAATATCTGTGCCGCACGGCAATCCAATGAACGTGCACAAAGCCCGATTATTTTTGATTGTAACCCTGCTGCCTGTATGGGGCGCGACGGCGGCGGATGGGTTGCCCTTCCACGTGCGCATCGATCGCCACGTGGCGGCGGGGCAGGTGGGCCCGCTGGCCGGGCAGGCGAGTGATGGAGAATTCATCCGCCGACTGCACCTCGATCTCACTGGCCGCATTCCCTCCAGCGCCGAGGCCCGCGATTTCATTGATGACACGTCGGCCACCAAACGCCGCGCCGCCATTGATGCATTGCTGGCTTCGCCGGAATATGCCCGTCATATGGCCACGGTGTTCGACGTGATGCTCATGGAGCGCCGCGCGGATAAATATGTGAAAACCCCCGCATGGCGCGGTTATTTGCGAGACGCGTTTGCTGCCAATAAACCTTGGGATGCGATGGCCGGCGAAATCATCGGCACCGACGGAAATCGCACGGGCATCCCGCACGCCGCCGCCAAATTCATCCTTGATCGCGAAGCCGAACCCAATCTCGTGACTCGCGACCTCGCCCGCAAATTTTTCGGCATGGACCTCCAGTGCGCCCAATGCCACGACCACCCGAACATTGACGATTATTATCAACGCGACTACTTCGGAATCTACGCCTTCGTGAGCCGCAGTTTTGTGTTTAGGCCCGACGCCCAAAAACCCGCCGTGCTGGCCGAGCGTGCCACCGGTGAAGCCAAATTCAAGAGCGTCTTCACCGAAATCTCCGGAGGCATGCGTCCGCGCGTCCCCGGAGATTTTGAAATTACCGAACCCGTCTTTTCCCTCGGCGACGAATGGCAGGTGGCACCTAATCCAAAGAACAAAAACCTCCGCGGCATTCCCAAATACAGCCGCCGCGCCCAACTCGCCAAACACGCCGCCGCAAGCCCGTACTTCGGCCGTAACATCGCCAACCGCCTGTGGGGCCATATGATGGGCCGCGCGCTGGTGGAGCCGCGTGACGGACTGCATACCGGCAACCCCTCGGCTCACCCAGAATTGCTCGGATTATTGGCCGATGAATTTGCCGCCCATAACTATGATGTGCGCGTTTTCCTGCGCGAATTGGCCTTGTCGCAAACTTATCAGCGCCAATTCGATTTGCCTGCGCAGATAAAACCGACAGCCCTGATTCCCACGCTGGAAACTGAACAGAAAAAATTAAATGCCGGAACCGAAATCGCGCAGGCCGCATTCGACAAGGCATACGAGGCCTTGGCCGTCGCCCGAGGCAAACGATATGCCGCGCAGGGTGTGTTGGACAAAACCCTTAACCCTGTCAGCACGGCCAAAAAATCCAGCGATGCAGCTGGTAAAGCATTAGCAGCTGCACAGAAAAAATTAACCGACAAACAAGCCGCGCATAAAAAAGTGGCTGCCCTTGCCGCACAGGCCAAAGCCGTGGCGGATGAATTCAAGGATGACAAGGAATTGGCTGACCCCGCCGCCAAACTCAAAGCCAAGGTCGATAAACTGGCCGCCGAAGTTGCTGCCGCGCAAAAAGACACTATCACCAAAACGGCCACCGCCAAGACGGCCGCCGAAAAATTGGATGCCGCCCAAACAATCAGTGATGCCTCCCGCGCCAATTGGGCAGTGATCGACAAGCAAGTGCAGTCACTCGACCGTGCATGGCAGGCCGCCGCCCGCGGTCGCGAACGCGCAATGCACCTTGAGGCTCGCGCCATTCGTCGGTTGGAGGACGCGCAAGCCATGGTCGAGTTGGCCCGATCGCAAAACGTTCAAGTCGCTGCAATCGCCAAAGTAAATGATGCCGCGAAACAATTAGCCGCTGCCAAAGCCGAGGAGGAACCGCTCAGCATCGTTTTAGCTCAACTGCAATTTCCCCGCGTTGCCGCGCAAAAGGAACACGCCGCCTCGGCTCAAGTTTTGGCTGCCTCACAAAAAACACTTTCCGAAAAACAAGCCCACGCCAAAACCGCCGCCGCCGCCGTGGTCAATGCCATCTCGAGTGCCAAGCTCGCCGCTGAAGCTGCCGCGTTGGTTACTCAACCCTTTCTCGCCACCGTCACCGAATTGCAGGCTCCCGTGACAAATGCCGTCGCCCGCTCGCGGGATGCCATTGCCACGTTGCAGGCGTTACAGAAGCTGGTGGATCGGGATGTGGTCCGCGCGCAGCAGGAAGTCAATGGGCGCGTCGCAACTGAACAATCCGCCCAAGGGAAACTCGATTCGGCTACTCGCGCCGTGGCAGTCGCTGAAGCGAAGTTGGCAGAGGCGCAAAAGCGCACAGGGAAATTAGCCGCGGAATTGGTTGATGTGCAAGCGATCGCCAACGAAGCCGGTGCGGCGGTGGCTGCGGCAACGGAAACATTGGGCCGTCGGTGGGCGAATAATTTTGGGGTCGGCGGTTTTGCGCATCTTACGCCTGAACAACTGTGCTGGAGTATGTTGCGCGCCAGCGGCCAGGTGGCTACCCAACGCGCGGCGGCGCTCGCGGATTTTGACAAAAAGAATCCGTTGAAGGAGGGAGCAAAGGAAGACCCCGCGCGGGGGTTGGTGCGAGCAACGCACGTGGAAAAATTTATCTATGATAAGCTGAAAGGCAACACGGCAATTTTCATCAAACTCTTCGGCGGTGCGGCGGGCGAGGTCCAGACGGATTTTTATGCGACGGCCGACCAGGCTCTTTACTTTGCCAACGGGGGCACGGTGCGAAGTTGGACAGGCACGCTGGCGGGGCGGCTCAATCAATTGACGGACCCCAAGATGCTGGCGGAGGAATTGTATCTTTCCATACTTACCCGCCGCCCGACATCCGCCGAAGTTGCGGCCGTGGCACAACACCTCACCGCTCAAAACAAAAACCGCTCCGATGCCATCCGCGAGATGGCCTGGGGGTTGATGACCTCAACGGAGTTTCGGTTTCGGCATTGAATGGGGCATCGAATGCGCCCGCATTCAGAGGCGTCCAAGAGGCAGTGGTTTGTCGTCAACGAGCCGCCCGTCTTTTAGTTTTTTGGAAAGGAATCAGCGATGAACTGTAATTATGCGTGTGGCTCGGAGGAGCACTTGATTGCCCGTCGACAATTTATCGGCGGGGTGGCAACCGGGGCCGGGGCCGTGTTGGGCGGGCTCGGCGCGTTTGCTACGCCCGAAGCGGTGGCCAAGATGACGAAGGATCAAAAGCGAGTCATCGTCGTGCGCATGGCCGGCGGCTTGAGTCAGCTTGAGAGTTGGGATCCTAAACCGGGCACTGACACCGGCGGGCCGTTCCGTTCCATTCCCACCAGCGTGCCGGGCATCCGAATCAGCGAACTCCTGCCGCATACGGCGAAGGTGATGCATCATCTCGCGCTGGCGCGCGGCATCAACACCCGCAATGGCGATCACGGCAAGGGCACTTATATGATGCTCACTGGCCGTCACCGGGCTCCCGGCCAAACACATCCCGAGCTGGGTGCGGTGGTGGCGCGTGGGTTGGATAATGAATCGATCACTTTGCCCGGCCACATCAAAGTGACCAGCGGCGGGAGTGGCGGCCGCAACAATGACGCAGCATATCTCGGCCCCAAGTACGCGAGCATTTCACTGGGAGGCGGCAAACCGCCGGCCTATACCGAGCGCCCGAAGGACGTGACTGAGGCGGCGGCAAAAAATCAGAATCAATTTCGCAAGCAAGCCAACGATCGATTTGCCCAACGCCGTCGCACCGCGGAGACGGACGCGTATGTACAAAGCTTCGAGCAGGCGCAGGAATTGATGCGCCAGCGCGATGTGTTTGATCTGAGCAAGGAATCAGACAAGGACCGTGAGCGCTACGGAAAAACGCAATTCGGCGAGCACTGCCTGTTGGCGCGGCGGTTGGTGGAAAATGGCATCACCTACGTACAGGTGACGCACAGCAACTACGACACGCACAATGAGAATTTTAGTTTTCATTTTGAACAGCTCGGTGAATTTGATGCGCCCTTTGCCACGCTCGTGGCCGACCTCGCCGCGCGCGGGTTGCTGGAACACACCCTCATCGTGGTGCTCAGCGAATTTGGCCGCACGCCGCGTATCAACAAATACTACGGGCGCGATCACTGGGGCAATGCGTGGAGTGTGTGCATGGGCGGCGCGGGCATTGCTCGCGGCGCGGTGCACGGTGCTACCAACAAAAACGGTACGGCGGTCAGTGACGGGCAGGTGGACGCGGGGCATTTATTCCACACCTACCTGCGCGCATTAGGCCTCAACCCGCGCCGGAATTTCAAAATCGGCGGCCAAAAAATCCCGCTGGCGGATCCCGCCTTCGAGCCGATCAAGGAACTGTTGGCATAGCGGCCATGGCGGCGGACGCGAAACAGGTTCACCTCGCCAAGTCACTGGCGCATACCGCGCCGTTGATCAATTGCCGATTCGATCCCTCCGGCCAATTTCTCTTTGCCACCGCAGAGGATCGCGCCATCATTCGCTGGAAGCTTGCCGATGGCAGCAAAACTATTTTCAAGGGGCACGATTCGTGGGTGCGCGGGTTGGAGTTTTCTGAAGACGGCAATGCGCTGGTGAGCAGCGGATTTGACGACACGCTCATCTGGTGGCCGGTGGCAACGGACAAGCCCGAACCCATCCGCAAGGTCACCGCGCATAAAGGTTGGATTCGCACTCTCGCCGTGAGCCCGGACGGCGCGTTGCTCGCCAGCGGCGGCAATGATCGGGTGGTGAAAATCTGGAACATGGCCGACGGCAAACCTGTGGCCGAATTGGCGGGGCACGAGCTGGATGTGTATTCGGTGATGTTTCATCCCGATGGCAAGCAGTTGCTCAGCGGGGATTTAATGGGCCACATCCGCCAGTGGGATGTGGCCGGTGCGAAGGAAGTACGTAAATTCGATGCCAAAGATTTACACACCTACAACAGCGGCCAGCAGGTGCACTTTGGCGGCGTGCGCAGCCTCGCGCTCACGGCGGATCAGAAGCAGTTGCTTGCCGGTGGGCTGTACAAAGGCAGCAATCCGCTGGGCGCAGTGCACGAACCGATTGTTTTGCGCTTTGATTGGGACAGCCAAAAGGTGGTGAAGAAGCACATCACCACCGGTGTGAAAGGCGTCATCTGGCGTAACGTAATTCATCCGGATGGATTTATGATGGGCTGCTCCGGTGGCAGCAGTGGCGGGTATTTGCTATTTTGGAACGCGGGTGAGGACAAGGCGTTTCACAAATTCAAAATGCAGGACACCGCCCGCGGGATGGATCTGCATCCTGACGGCATCCAAGTTGCAGCGGTGCATTGGAACAAGAAAGTGTCCCTTTGCAGACTTGAAAAGAAGGCTGATTCGAAGAAGAAATGAAGAAGAAATAAACAAGGCTGCTCTGGGCAACCTGTTTTATTTTTTAGATTCAACTATTTCTTCTGTTGTCCGGCAGGAAGCATTTTTCCAAGCGCGTGATCGGCGGGCTTGATGCCGCGGCGGAAACTATTGAACCCATAGAAGAGTGGCTTATAGGGGTCTACGTAGTCCACATTGGCCTTTTTTGGCACGTCTATTTCCAGGCCGGCGTAAACGGCATTGACGATTAACCGGCGCAGCCCTTCGCTTTGCAGATCTGTGGCCGCACCCATGGTGGAGCAGAAAATTTTGCTGATTTTACCCGACGGCCACTGATAGTTGCGCGTCCAAGCCACGGGCATGGCGGGATCGTTGATGCCGGATTCTTGTTTGAGCTTACGGTTCTTCTTCGTGCGGGTGGACGGCTTTGAATCGGGTTTCATGTTTTCCAGCACCAAGCCTCGCATGAGGATTTTCGCGTCCTGAGCCGGGTAGGCTTCGTAAACATCGGAGTCAGCAAATACGTCGGTGACGCCATTGAAGATGGGGTTGTTCTTCTCGGAGGGTTCAATCACACCGCGGCAGGCCTCACGTTTGTGACCGCCCCAGTGACTCACCCAGCCTTCGCCCAGGACACGTTTGCCAAAGCCGCCGAGTTTGCCCCGGAACGCGTGGGTGCTGGTGCGTAGGCCGATGATCGGCACGCCCCGATTGCAGGCATTGTCAAAATGCTTGTAGGTTGCCTCATCCCACGTGCGGAAACGCAACAGCATGATGATGGCATCAGCGGAATCCAACGCTTCCGGGTGAGAAAGGCTTTTCTGATTATTGGGATCAATTTCGCCTTTGTCATTCAATGAAAAGAGCACGGTACACTTGAATCCGTGACGCTGACTGAGAATCTTAGCCATCATCGGCAGGCCTTCCTCGCCCCGGTATTCCTCGTCGCCAGTCAGGAAAACCAAGTGTTTCCCGTTGCCGGGGCCGGATTTGGCTTCGTATACAATGTGATCCAGCTGGGCTTGAATTTGGAAGGCGATCAGTGTGGATGCGAAAAGAAGTGCAAATAGATTTTTCATTGGATGAAGGATGTTGTGAACGCCGATATTTTAGCTATTCCGCTGCCGACTGCAAATCACAAAAACGAAATTGGTGCAGATTTTGATCTGCGTTACTGGTCGAGTTATTTGTTGCCGGGGTTGAAGAGTTCGAGCAAACCGGCGGGGCCGCCGCCGGTGTTTAGGGTGCCGGCTTTGGTGGGGTCTAGCATGACTTCGATGCGGTTGTTTGTGCCTTCGAGCATTCGGTTGAGGCCTTCGTCTTTGGAATCGGCTTGGATGGATTGGATGAGTTTTTGGCGGTTGCGGAGGGTTTGCTCGGAGTTGTCGCCACCCATAAGGTGGCCCAGTGCCATGAAACGAATGGTGCCTAGTTTTTCGTCGGTGATGACTTCGGCGAAAAATTTGTCGCTGTCGGCGTTGGTGCCGACGTGTTTGAGGATGGCATCGCCGAGGGCCATTTTGTCGCCGTTATCGGTGAGGCTTTTGTCGTTTATTTTTGCGTACAAAAGCGGAACGGCTTTTTCGCCGAGGACGGAGGTGAGGTAGTGGACGACGGCGCCATCGACGCGGCCATCGGCGGTGATGATTTGGGTTTTAGCGATGTCGACGAAGGTGGCGTCGCGGTATTTTACCAACAGGGCAAAGAGATAGGCGCGTGAGGTTTCGTCGAAAAGGCTGGCGGCATCGCCGCTGGGGGAATGTTTGAGGAGCAAATGGGCGGTCTCGAGCACTTGATCGCGATAGGCATCGCCGGCGATTTTTTCGAGCAAGCCGTCGAGGTAAGCCACCTCAAGGCCTCGGCCGGTTTTGGCGAGTACATTGGCGAGAATGGCCTCGGCTGGGTTGCCGCCGATGTCGGCCACGACGTCCAACAGGCCGAGGCGCAATGATCGCGGAGCGAGTTGGCGGGTTTGTTTGAGGAGTTCGCGAGACATGAAATAGGTGCCAAAGCCCGATCGTACAAAGCCGCTGATGCGGCCTTGCGTGGCGTCCTCGCCTTTGGCCTTGGCAGCGGCGGCGGCGGCTTGTTCGCGGTCGAAGGCGATGGCGTTGGATTCGTATTCGATGTCCACGGGATTTTCCTGCAACAAAAATGCTTTGATCGCCGGAAAGGCGGCTTCGCCGGCATCGGTGAGGCCCACCATATAATGGATGACGCGGCGCATCGTTTGTTGGCGGTTCTCATCGCCGGGGCGCATGGTTTTGAGTTCCTCCAAAATTTCCTCCGGCTGGATTCGGGCCGTGACGGTGATGACTTTTTCTGTTTCAACCGTGGTGATGCGGTTGCCTTGGGCATCGGTATTTTTGAGTTCACCGCGTAGCCGGGCGATTTGTTCTTTTAGTTTTTCCTTTTCCGCGTCAAATCCGGCTGAGGTGGCGGCAGGGGATTTGAGGATGAATGTGGCGGCGGCGCCCACGAAGGTGGCGACGAGGATGGCGATGATTTGTTTCATTATTTGGGGTCTCCGGATTGCCTGCGTTTTTGTTCTTCGCCGAGTCGTTTGTCCATAGCGGAGAAACCGAATTGCAGGAGGATGTCACTGGATTGTTTGCGCACATCGCCGAGCAGTTTGCGGCGGGCGGTGATGACGTGCACGGGTTGCTCGTGCACATCGCGCATCAACGCGCCGAGTGGTTGGGCGATGTGCTCGTAGCGTTTGAAGTCAAACATATCGCCCTTCTTCACTTTGGCGAGGCCTTCCTTCACGCTCTCGTGAAAAATGGCATCGGCCTCGGCGCTGGTGCCGATGAAGCGCAGGGCGGCATCGCGCAGGGCGGCTTTGTGAAATTCATTGGTGATGCGCGGATCTTTGTAGGCCGCAAGCAAAATGGGCATGGCGTCCACGCCGAGCACTTGGCGCAGGTACGAAAGCGCGTAGCCATCGAGCGAGCCATCCTCGGTAATGAGCAACCCTTTAGCGGTATCCACAAAAATGCGGTCGTTGTGTTTCACGAGAATGGAATAAAGATAACCCTTGGTGCGGCGGTCCAATTCGCCGGCGTCCTCGGCCACCGCGGGCGGATTGGCGAGGATGGCGCGGGTGACGGCGAGGATGCGGTCGAGGTATTGATCCGGGGCGATTTCCTGCAGGGCAATTTCGAGGTAAGCGACCTCCACGCCTCGCAGGGTTTTTTCCAGCACCTTAAGCAGCAACGTCTCGGCGGAGTTGCCGCCGATGTGGGCGATGGTTTCCAAAAGGCCAAGCCTTAGCGTGGGCGGGAAGGAATTATCCGGTTTCGGAAAGGGGCGGAAGTAACGGCCGGCCTCACCTTCGCGCCATTTGCGGCGGCGGGCTTCGTCTTCATTGCGCGGTTCGGGGCGCGGCTCCGCTGGCATTAGAAATTCCAAATCCTGACTGGCGGCGAGGAACTCCCCGATGGGCGGCAGCGCGGTGTCGTCCAAATCCACCAACGATTCAAAGTAATGTACTGCGCGGCGTTTGGTGCGGCCGTCGTCGGGTTTGAGTTCCTTGAGTTTGTCCAAATAAAACGTGGCATCCGTTATGGGCGCTTCCGGCGTTACGGGGGGCGCTTCAATTTCGATGATCTCCGGGATGTTGCGGCGCGCTTTGAGAGCTTGATTTTCGCGGCGCAGTTCGGCGAGTTTTTCGTCGTGGATCGCGAAGTTTTCGTGGTCGGCACGCGCGGGTGTGTCGTTGCCCGAGGTAATGACAAACGTGGCGGCGCCGCCCACCAATGCGGCGGCGAAGATGGCGATGAGTTGTTTCATTGATTTATTCTTAAACGATCGCGGGCCGCTTTTAATTCAGCGGCATCGAGCGCTTTATCTTTATTTTTGTCAGCCCGGTCAAACGCCGGTTGTAACCAGCGCGGGGCTTCGTTCAAATCGATTTTGCCGTTGCGGTTGCGATCATTGCGGCGCAGGAACGCATCGAGTATACGATCGCCGTTGGGCCCCTGTGCGCGTGCGGCCATTTCGCGCGCTGTGCGGGTGCGCACCTCGGCGAAGTGCCGGAAGTACGCGGAGGTCAAGGTCGCATAACGCTCGCCCGGTGCGGGGCGGCAGAGGAGGGTGAGGCAGCCCATTTCGTCGTCGCTCTCCACGCCCCATCGCACGCGCGACGGTGGCACGCTGGGATTGTTCGGGTTGGCGGCGGAATTATCCCAAATCACCGTGGAATCCAATCGCGTGCCTTTGGGGAGCTGAATGAATTCTTTAAATTGATATTGTTCCTGCCACGAAAAATCCCAGTCGGGGATGTTCAGCAAATCCAATTGTTTACCGGTCGGCAAGGTGGCGGTCATCTGAAGATGTTTGCCGAGATAATGCGCGTGTGCGCTGATGGCAAAGGCCTCCACCGCGATGGGCAGCGTGAAGCTGTCGGTCACCTTGTACGCCTTATCGCCGGGTGGAATATCGACGCCCGAGAGCGCGCCAAATGCCGGTGGCAATTGCACGCCTGTGAACGCCGTGCGTGGCGGCTTGTCCGTAAAATAAAATCCGATCGTGGATTGGTCCATCTCGGGTTTACCGCTGGGATGGTAGTGCATATTCAAAACCAAGTCTGCGGTTTTGGGCAGATGCCACGCAAGATCCGCCGGCAACGGACGCGGCTGCCCGCCCACCGCCCAGCCGCCCAGCGAGCCCACACCGCGCCCCTGCCTGCGCATGCGGCGAAAACCCGGTTGACGGTCCGCGGCATCCAGTTGGCGCGCCTCGCCGGTGGTGTCATACGAAAACAAACAGTGATGCACCACCGCCCGCGCGCCGGGCCGGAACTCCACGGCCTTAAGCCATTTATCATTCGGCAAATTCAGCGGCACGACGAAGCTGCGATAAATATCGCGGCCCTCGGCCGGCACGGAAAAGGGTTCGGTCATTTTCACAATGAGATCCGGCTTGCCCAGCTGCCAACCGGCGGTGAACTTGGGCAAGGGTGGCAACTGCGCCGCATCGCCTTCGGGCATCCCCGCCTCCACCCATTGGCTGATGGTTTTGATTTGTTTGTCCGAAAGCCGTCGGTCGCCGTGAAAGGCAAATGAACTTTTCTTCGCGTGCCAAGGCGGCATCACGCGGTCTTCGGTGACGCGCGCAATCAACCGCCCGCGTTTGCGTACGTCGTTGAAGTTGATCAACTCAAACGGCGCCGCCTCGCCGGCCCGATGGCAGGAAGTGCAATTATTAAAAATAATCGGCGCGACGTCTTGGGTGAAAGTCACTTCCGCCCGCGCCGGCAATGCGGCGAGGCTGGTGAGTGCAATCAATTTGAACAAGGTGGTTTTCATTTTATTGGCGCTTTAGTTTGGGAATGAAACAGCCGATGCATTCGCCGCGCGGCTTGGGTGCGGGCCGTCCGGCGAGCACGGCGGTGAGGGCATCGCGCAGGTCGTGTTGGGTGATCACCCGGCGTGGTTTGCCGAAGTCCTCATAAAAATTATTGATGCGCCCGCGATAGGCAATGGCGCCATCGGGCAGCACCACCACCACCTCGGGCGTTACCGTGGCACCTACCGTGCGCACGAGCCGGTGTTGGCGATCGTGCACGCCGGCGATGTTGCCCAACGCAAAATCAGTTTGATGTTGCTCGAGTGTTTTGGGAGTGGACTCAGGATCCACATACACCAGCGTGAATTGTGCGCGCCCATTAAAATCTTTTGCGATGCGCCGAATCTCCGGCACCATTTTATTGGCCACCGGACAATCGGGGGTGGTGAACACAAGCACGGCGGGCTGCTTGTTTTTTTTGCCCGGCGCACGCAATGGCGTGATCTCGCGCCCGCGTAAATCCGGCAGCGCCAAGCCGGTATCCGCCACCTTTGCGGGCGCGGGGGTGATTAGCAGCAGCAAAATGGTTAGGCTGAAATTCATAGGGTGTCCCAGCTTTTAATACGGATAACGGGCCGGTGAGGTTACATGAGTCGAAAAAAAGGTGTTTTTCCTTGGAATTGTGTGTTGGCAAAAAATCTCTTCTTTTTATAGGGACAGAAGCTTTACAAACCGTCCAATTCAGGTAGTTTGAACGCAGTGAGAAAGCTTATTGAAGAAAGATTTCCTCCGATGATGATTGGCATCGTTGTTTTTTCGATGTTGGTATTTGGCATCGTGGAGTTGGGCCGCGCAGCGGTGTCTTCGGGCGGCAGTTCGAGTTCCGGTGGCAAAATGGTGACCTCCGGTGGGAGCGCCACCCAGATGAACGGCACGTCAGGCTCGTTGGTTTCAAAGCAGCAGTCGAGCAGTAAATCCAAAAACGATCCTGTGAAAACTTCAGTGGGGGCCAGCGAAGCGGGTCTGGGTAAAACCCAAGGCAAATCCAGTAACGCGACTCAATCCAAAGTGATAACTCAAACCCAGCAAACCACTCAGAAAAAGCAACAGCAGAAAACCAATACCAAGGTGGTCGTGAACACCCAACCGCGCAGCGCGATCAATGCGGTCGTGCGTGGCAGGCAGTCAAGAGTGGCTGTATCCAGTGCTCGCCGCGGAGCCATAGTTGGCACTCGCGCCGCCCGCACCGTGGGCCAAAGCATGCGTTATTCTCTGAGGATGCGCCAACCCGTGGCACGTTTTACATCGGGCAGCAGAGCCCCGGCCATCAATACACACGCGCATAAGCGTTTTGAGCGTGGCACAAAAAAGGCCAAAGAAGGAACAGGCAATGAAGGGAGTTTTAAAGGGGGTTCAAAAGGGAACTCAAGTTCCAGCAGTTCCGCTGAATCCTCCTCCAAGGGTGGAGCGGAAGCCCAATCCGGTGGGGCCGCTTCAATAGCGCAGGTGCGTTAAACGAGTTCCTCCGCAATTTGCACCGCGTTGAGCGCGGCGCCTTTGAGGATTTGATCCCCAACGACCCAAAAACTCAGGCCGTTTTTCATGGCGCAATCTTTGCGGATGCGGCCCACGGCGCAGTTGTCTTTTTCAGCACATTCCAGCGCCAGCGGGTAAATGTTTTTGGATACGTCATCGATCAGTTCCAGTCCCGGGGCTTTGGTTAAAACCCGGCGCGCTGCGGCTACAGTGACGGGTTTGTCGAACTCCGCGTTCACCGCAATGGAATGCGCGCGGTACACCGGCACGCGCACGCAGGTGGTGCTGGCTTTGAACCGTGCGTGATGCAAAATTTTACGGCCTTCATTTTCGAGTTTCATTTCTTCCTTTGTGTAGCCGTTTGGGAGAAAGGCATCCACGTGGGGCAGGGCGTTGAAGGCAATTTGGTGAGGGTAAACTGATTTTGAAATTTTGCGTCCGCGCGCGAGGTCTTTCACCTGCGATTCCAATTCCACAATCCCCTGCGCACCGCTGCCCGACACGGCCTGATAGGTGGCCGCAAAAATCCGCTTCACGCCAAACGCCGCGTGCAACGGATGCAACGCCATCAGCGTGACAATGGTGCTGCAGTTGGGATTGGCGATGATGCCGTGATGTTTGGGCACATCCGCGCCATTGATTTCCGGCACCACGAGCGGCACATTTTTTTCCATTCGGAAGGCGCTGGAATTATCCACCACCACCGCGCCGGCTTTTACGGCCGCGGGCGCAAACTTGTTGCTGATGTCGCCGCCGGCACTGAAGAGTGCGATGTCCACGCCATCAAACGAATTGTGCGTGAGTTCGCGCACGGTAATTTGTTTGCCGTTGAAACGCACGCGCTTGCCGGCACTGCGCTTGGAAGCGAGCGGTACGAGTTGGTCCACGGGGAAGCGTCGCGCCTCCAGTACGCGCAGCATCGCCTGCCCCACGGCACCGGTCACGCCCACGACGGCTACATTGTATTTGCGTTTGCTCATTGATTGAATTGGGGCGCGGAGGATAGCGGAAAAGTGCAGGGAGTCAAACTGGCAAAAACCATCGCCCTCCCGAGGTTCTGGCGCTTTGGTTTTTTGTAGCCCGGCCCGGTGGGCCGGGGGCCCGTGCCACCGGCACGGGCTACAGCAAAAAGGCTCGTGCCGATTGGGGCCGTGTGGTTTCTTGCGTGGGTGAGCGATGCTGTAAAAATTCGGCCGGCGTTGCGCGAGGATGTGCCGGGGATTTTGGTGATTTATAATGCCGCCGTGCGCGAGCCGGCGTCGGCGTATGAAGACGTGCCGCACACGCTGGCGCAACGGGAGGAATGGTTTGATCATTTTTCGGGGCGCAATTTTCCCGTTTTGGTGGCGGAATCAAACGGAGTGATTGTGGGCTGGGGCTCGCTGGGGCCGCATCAGGAGCGGATGGGATTTCGCTTCACCGGCGCGGTGGCGGTGTACGTGGCGGAGCGGCATCGGCGGCAGGGCATCGGCGGCCGGTTATTGGGTAAGTTGATGGAGGCGGGGCGCGCGCGGCAGCTGCACGTGGTGCTGGCGACGATTGATGCGGGCAATGAACCGAGCCTGCAACTGCACGCGCAACACGGCTTCACACAGGCGGGGGTGTTTCCAGAGGCGGGCTGCAAGTTTGGCGAATGGCGGGATGTGGTTTGCCTGCAGCGGCGGCTGGACGATCGGCCGATGCCCTAACGGTTTGGCCACAAAAAAACGCCCCACGTTTCTGTGGGGCGCTGTGAAATGAATGTGGGGTTTGAGCTGGCTTAGTTTCCTCCGCCGGGTGTGCGCGGTGCAGTGGGTCTGCCTTCGCCACCACCGCCTCCGCCATTGCGTAAGGTTTCGAGGCGCTTGCGCATTTCTTCGCGGCGGGCGGCTTCCTGCGGGTCGCTGATGCGGAATCGGCTGCTGGTTTCCTCGGTGGGGTTGGCGAGTTCATCGAGGCGTTTTTCAACGGAGACAAACATGGTTTGAAAGTTCTCATCATTGGTGGTGGCCTTGATGCTCGTGAGAATGCCGCGGCGGTTGTTAATGGCTTCGGCGGTAAGGTCTTTGCCTTCGCCTAGCCGGGTGAGGTCGCGCACCAGTTCATTGCGTGCGCCCCCGCCTCTGCCGCCACCCATCATGCTACGGAAATCAAATCCGCCGCGGTTTCCGCCGCCTTGGGTGTTGCCGCCTGCGGCGCGCTCGGCATCGCGTTTGGCTTTTTCGGCCGCTTCGGTGGCCATTTTTTGCAGGCCGTCCTTGAAGCGATCCACCATCACCGTGCCGGCTGCGGGGGATTCGTCGAGGTAATCGTTGATGCGTCCCCACAGATCATTCTTGGTGCTATCCTTAATATTGGCATCATAATAAGCGGTGGCAAGGATGGGTACCGACTGCGCTTCGAGCACGCGGGTGAGGTAGTCAAGCGCGCGGCGGTTGAGGCCTTCTTCGGTGACAAGCATTTTCTCGGCATCATCCTTGAAGGTGGTGTCTTTGTAGCGCACTAAAATATCCCACAGAGCACCCACGGCGCGCATATCGAGTTGGCCGGGGATATCGTTGGCCGCGTCAGGCGGATTTCGGAGTATGTATTTGGCCGCGCTGAGTACTTTGTCTTTGTACGGATGTTCTGCGCCGTCGGCCAGCTTGGTGAGCTGGCGGTCGATGAGCGATACTTCAACGCCAACCTGTGTTTGCTTGAGGGTTCTCACGAGGATCGCTTCGGCATCCGCACCGCCAATGCGGCCCAGGGTTTCGATGAGGCCGATGCGCAGGGAAATGGGCATCACGCGTTGGGGTTCGCCGGGACGACTGGGGCGCTCGCCTCCGGGCCGTTCGCCGCCGGGGCGTCCACCGCCTGGGCGGCCGCCGCCGGGTTGAGCGGAGACAACTCCGGTGAGCATCAGGATAATTAGGATATTAAGCGTATGTTTCATTGTATTGGATTCGTGATTTGAGTTTCAGATTGATTGGCTTGGTCGTTGGCCTAACGCCCCCCGCGGTCGCCACCGAATGTTCGTCCGCCGCGATCACCTCCGCCACCGCCACCGCCCCAGCCTCCTCGGTCACCGCCGAAGCCGCGCATCATCATCCGGATACGGTCGCCTTGATCTCCTCCCATTTGTTCCAGTTGAGCTTTTTGTTCGTCGGTCATCAGTCCCATAAATTTTTCGGCACCGCCGGTGAAGATTTCCCGAATTTTATCGCGGCGTTCGTCGCGGGTCAGTTCCTGATTGCCCATTATTTCACCCATCTTGGCGCGAATTTCATCCCTTTGTTTTTCCCCGAAGGCTTTCATTTCCTCCATTTGTGCGTTGGTGATATTGAGCTGTTGGCGGAAGCTGGGGCGGCCAAATTCTCTGTCCAATCGTTGATTCATAAAATCAGAGATGGCGGGCAACGAGGTTTCTCCGGCATCCACGAGGCTTTCAAAATAATGGATCACTCGCTTCTGTGATTCCACGTCTGCTCCGGTGGTGCCATCGGCTGAAAGTTGGTCGATGAGATCCGCCGGATCAGTAACCACGCCGGGCACTTGAATGTTGGATTCCTTGAGTACAATAGCGGCCTGCGATTTGGCTGCGGTCTCCAATTCCTGCACTTTTTTGCGGAGTTTAACCAATTCTTCTCCGTGGGCGTTTTTCTCCGAGTCCTTTCGCTCTTGGACATTGGATTGTTTGGATGAGCTGGTGACAACGAAAGTAATCGCTGAACTCACGAGCATGGCTGCAATGATGGCTACAACTGTTTTCATAAAATTATTTCCGTCTTTATGACGTTTTATGTTGCGAAGCGTTACAAAGAAAAACCAGGTTTTTGTTCGGGCTAAGATCGGGCGGATTGCGCGGTGGGCTCCATCGAGCGCGGGGAAGCGCCGCGTAGTTTGGCAATCATTCCGGGTAGTTTTTCTAGCAGAAAATCGACTTCCGCATCGGTGGAGTAATGGCTGAGGCTCAGTCGCACCGAGCCGAGCGCGTGTTCGGGCGAAACGCCCATCGCCGTCAAAACGTGGCTCGGCGCCAGCGAACCGGTGGTGCACGCCGAGCCGCTGCTGGCGCAAATGCCTTCGCGATCGAGCAGCAACAAAATTGCCTCCGCTTCGCAATTAGCAAAACTCAAGTTGCTGGTGTTCAGCAAACGCGGTTCCCGCGCGCCATTGCGCGTGACCCCTTCGATGCTGCTCATAATGCCTTCCTCCATCCGATCGCGCAGTGCGCGGATGCGCGCGGCGTCCTTTTCCAAGCCTGCCATCGCCAACTCAGCTGCGCGACCGAAGGCGGCGATTTGCGCGACGTTTTCTGTGCCGCCGCGTCGGCCGCTTTCCTGACCGCCACCCATCACGTACGGTTGCCACGGCGTGCCTCGCCGCACGTACAATAATCCGATGCCTTTGGGCGCGTGGAGTTTATGGGCCGAGAGCGAAAGGAAATCCACGCCCATCGATTTCACATCGAGCTTCAATTTGCCGGGCGTCTGCACGGCGTCGGTATGGAACAGCACATTCTTGGCACGACACATCGCGGCGATTTCTTCGATCGGAAAAATCACGCCTGTCTCGTTGTTAGCCAGCATCACCGTGACGGCTGCCGTGTCTTCGCGAATGGCTTCGTGCAGTTCGTGCACATCCAGTTGGCCCGCGCGATCCACCGGCAGCCACGTGACTTCGCCGCCGCGTTTTTCAAAGGCCTGGCAAAATTTAATATTGGCCGAATGCTCCACCGCCGTGGTGACAAGGTGTCGCTTGCCCGGTCGCGTGAGCAACGCGCTATTGAGCGCGGCATTGCTACTCTCGGTGCCGCAACTGGTGAAAATGATTTCGTGCGGATCGGCATTGATCAGCGCCGCCACCTGTTCGCGCGCGGCCTCCACCGCCCCCACGAGGCGATTGCCAAACGTATACGCGCTGGAAGGGTTACCCCATTGCTCCGTGAGAAACGGCAGCATCGTCTCCAACACCTCCGGCGCGACACGCGTGGTGGCGTTGTTATCGAAATAATAAACTGGCTCTTCGCTCATGGATACAGCCGCAACACAGCGCGGGGGAACGGCGAGTTAAACAGCTTTTCGACACTAAAATCAAAGCTTTTTCTTGTGAAGCCACACTGCTGGCGGTAAATTGGCAGCCAATTCAACAGCACACATTGGGATGAAAGCAGTACTTATTTTTGGCATCGCAGCCTTGGTCGCGCTGGGCGGTTGGGGCTGGAAAGCCACTCAAATTAAACACGTGGAACCGGTGCAATCCAAAACCGCCGAGCCGCTGTGCGAACTCTGCGTCTCCCCCGGCAGCCGCGCCTCGCTCTTGATGGCGCAGCCTGCTTTGATTGCCAATCCCGCTCCGCTTGACGAAAAACAAATCGCCGCCGCGCTCAGTGAAAAAATCATTGGCCCCGACCTTGCGTTGGAAGAAGTCCGTGTCTTCAACGAAACCCGCGTGCCCGAAATGCCCCGCGTTCGCACCGCCGCCGAATGGAAAACCAAGGCCGCTCAAATGCGCAAGGACGTCCTCGACAAAGTTATCTTCCGCGGCAGCGCGGCGGCTTGGCGCCAAACGCCGCTGAAAGTGGAATGGGGCGAAACCATTGAAAATTTTCCCGGCTATCGCATCAGAAAACTGAAATTTGAGGCATTGCCCGGCTGGTGGATTCCAGCGCTTCTTTACGAGCCGTTCGAGCTCAAGGGCAAAGTGCCCGTGGTGATGAATGTCAACGGCCACGCGCGCACCGGCAAGGCGACGGACTACAAACAACTCCGCTGCATCAACCTCGTGAAGCGCGGGATGATTGTGCTAAATGTGGAATGGATCGGCATGGGCCAATTCGCCAATCGGATGGGGCATTATCAAATGAACCAGCTCGACCTCTGCGGCTCATCGGGTATCGCGCCGTTTTATCTCAATATGAGCAAGGGCCTCGACGTGTTGCTCGCCCATCCCAGTGCCGACCCCAAACGCGTGGCGGTGGCGGGCCTTTCGGGTGGCGGTTGGCAGACGATTTTTATCAGTTCACTCGATGAACGCGTCACGCTTGCCAATCCTGTGGCCGGCTATTCCAGCTTCAAAACCCGCGCGCGCCACGGCAAGGACCTCGGTGATTCCGAGCAAACCCCCAACGATCTCGCCCTCTACGCCGACTACACGCACTTCACCGCGATGCTCGGCAACCGCGCCGTGCTGCTCACCAACAACGCTTACGACGCCTGCTGTTTCACCGCCGGCCACGCGTTGCCGCCGCTCGTCGATGCCGCCGCGCCCATCTTTAGCCTGCATGGCCGCCGCGATTTCCTGCGCACGCACATCAACTTCAAACCCGGCACCCACAACTTCGGCGTGGACAATCGCCAGCAACTTTATCGCTTCATCGGCGACGTGTTTTATCCCGGTGACAAACAATATCCCCGCAACGAAATCCCCAGTGAAAAAGAAATCAAAACCTACGACGAACTCATCGTCCCTTTGCCGAAGGACAACCACACCTTTAACACCCTCGCGCTGGGCTTAATCAAAAACCTGCCTCGACCCCAAGAGGGCAGCAAAAAAGCCCGCCGCGCCAAGCTGTTAACAATCGTTCACGCCAAAAACTACAAAACCAAGGCCATGAAAATCGATGGCGAAAACGCCCTCGACGGGGTAGCGCACTACCAATTCCAAATCGCCAATGACTGGACAATTCCCGGAACCGTCTTCGCGCCGGCCAATCCCAAAGGCACCACGCTATTGATTTCCGACACCGGCCGCAAAACCCAAACCGCCCGCGTGAAGGAACTGCTCGCCACCGGCCAACGCGTCGTTGCTTTCGACCCGTTTTTCTTCGGCGAATCCAAAATCAAAAGCCGCGATTTCCTCCACGTGATTTTGATGCACGCCGTCGGCGAGCGCGCCCTCGGCGTTCAATCCGGCCAGATCGTTGCTCTTGCCAACTGGGCTAAAAACGAATTCGACGGTGAAGTGAATCTCAATTCAATCGGCCCTCGGCTCAGCGTGGCCGCGCGGTTGGCGGCAGTGCAAACTGAAGCCATCGCCTCCCTTGAATTGGATAATCCGATGAAGAGCCTCAAAGAAATGATCACCGCCAACAAAGGCGCCAATCATTTCCCTGAAATGATGTGCCACGGACTGCTTGAGCATTTTGATTTGCCACAAATCGAGGCGCTGAAATAGGGGGAGGCTCGTCCCACCCATTATTCAAAATCCAGTTCCACCACGCCGTACACGAGAAATTTGGGGACGTTTATTTGTATTTGGTTTCCCGAGGAAGTGCCACGAAGTTCAATCGCTTTGTTGTTTTCCGGCGTGAGAAAGCGAATGCGTTTTAGCTTCTTTCCTTCCGGCATTTGAATGGAACATCGTACTCCTTCGACGACGATGGGTTTTTCGTCGTGGATGCCGCTTCCAGCGCTTTTCGGTTTGGCGGGCTCGGTGCGATTGTAATTCACAAAATGCATATGCAATTTGTCGCCTTTTGCGGGTCGGCTGAGCGAGGCGCGAACGGTGGTGGGCGCGGTGATTTTGAATCGGCTCGATGCGGTCGGCGTTTTGCCGCTGACGCGATAAACTGTTTGATAATCCGCGAGGCGCTCGGTGGAGGCGAGGTCGTCGGGTAGCACGTCGAAAAGGATGTGTCGGTTCAGCAATGAATCGCCGAGCTTCAGGAATTTTTGCACATCGGCCACGTTGCCCGCGTGGACGGCTTTGCGCGGGAAGAGCAGCACGCTTGCGGCGGCGGTTTGGTTGCCTTTATAAATATCGGCGTTACGACGGATGAATTGGTAATATTGCGTGATAATCTTGCGCGCGTCCGCGTTGGTGAATCGGGTGTAAAAACCCATCGGCGCGCCGCCGTTGGCGATGAGTTCGGCGATGGCCGCGCGGGTGCGGGTGCTTTCGTATTTGCCGAGGGTAAAGGGTTTGCCGCCGGTCGCACCGCGAATGTATCGTGCTTGCAATGTGCCTTCACCGAGAAAGCCGTTTTTGAGGTCGGTATAAAATGAGGAGCCGCCGGTGCTGTACCAAAGGTAATCTTCGTCTTTCGCCCATAATTCCTTGGGTAAGAGGCAGCGCTCGTCGCCATTGATTTGCCCGAAGCGGCCGAGGTGATTCCATTGGCCGACAATCAGCCCGGGCTTGATTGAGCGTCCGTAATTCACAAACACTTCGTCGAAACATTCCTTGGTGGCGATTTGCGAAAAGCGCAGTTGCTCGCGTTTGAAGAGCGTGCTCTTGGCGGGGTCGTGCCACGCGCCGATTTCGGTAAACTTGTGGGTGGCGAGTTTTTGAATATTGAATTTTGTTTTTAACTCCGTCGCCGTGAAGCGGTTGCCGAGGTATTCGCGAAATTCGTGCTGGCAATGTTTGCACAAGCAGTTGTGGCGATAAAAATAATTGATCATAAAACCATCCAGGCCCGCGCGAATGCCGTGCCGCGCCCAGGCCTTAAGGACCGTGCGCCAGTGCGGGTTGTTCAGGCACGCCCAGTATTCTTTCATACCGCCGATGGAGTAGCTGTTGTTGATGCGCGGTGAGCCGTCGGCGTTTTTTTCTAACAAGTCCATCGGATCCTTCACCGGCTTGGGGCCAAGGATTTTTTCGTCCCATAGCTCGTTGTAAAATTTGAAAAACCCGCGCGGGCCGTCTTTGCCTTTCGGTTCGCCCACGAGAAATTCAATATTGAAATGGCCGATGACCAGCACATCTAGTTTGTGTAAATCGCGGTTGCGCTGGGCGAGCCATGAGCGGTTTTCCGCGAGGCCCACTTTCGGGAAATGCGCGGGATAGCCGCCACCGTGTTTTGTGTGCGCAAGGCTCCAGTAATGGCCGCCATAAAATCCAACCTGCGCAAGTTCAGGCTGCGCTTCCTTCACGAAGGGGAGATAATCCGCGTGCGCGTAGTTCGCCCAATGAGCGATCATGGTGGTAAACTCGAGTGGCCGTTGCGGGGCGCTTTGGCAGCCGAGGGCGAGGAGCGGAAGAATTAGTAGAAAGTTTTTCATGGCGCTTGTGAACGTGCGGGGAAGTCTGGCACAATCCCCGCGAATCGCCAGCACTGTTTGGCGTCCAAAAAACAATGAATCGCGGATGTTTGATGTTGTTTGCTCTGATGCTGGCCGTTCCCGTGGCCGAAGCGGCTAAGCGCCTGCGTGATTTTGAGAAGCCGCCGCACAATTATTGGCAGCGCGCGCCGCAGGATCGGTTCACCAAGATCAAAGCCGCTCTGGAAACTGGCAAAGTGCCGCTGGATCGTTCCAGCGAAAAGGCGTTTGTCGTCAGCCTATTGAAAGCGCTGGAGATTTCGCCTGCCACGCAGACGCTCGTGTATTCCACCACCAGTTTGCAGCTTAGCCGCATCTCGCCGCGCAATCCGCGCGCGCTTTATTTTAATGAGGACGTTTACGTCGGCTGGGTGCCGCGCGGGCAAATTGAGATTGCGTCCATCGATCCCGCGCTTGGAGGCATCTTTTATATCTTCGACATCCCGCGAGGCCCCGCGCCGATTCGCATTGAACGCAGCGCGCGTTGTTTCAATTGCCACGCGGAATCCGAAAACGGACGCGTGCCGGGCTTGCTGTTAAAATCCGTCGTGCCCGGGCCCGGCGGTGGCAGTCTCGAATCATTTCACGGGGATCTTACCGGCCACAGCATTCCGCTCAAGGATCGTTTCGGCGGTTGGCATCTCACCGGCAAACACGGCATCGCTCAACATTGGGGAAACTTGGTCGGGACGCTCTCGCCCGAGGGCCTTAAAAAATACGCCAATCCGCCGGGCAAACAATTCCGTTGGGAAACCTATCCCGTGCCCACCAGCGATGTGCTCGCGCATTTGCTGCACGAGCACCAAATCGGCTTCGTCAACCGCGCCATCAAGGCAACCTACGACACCCGCGCCGCCTTGGTCGCGGGCGATGCCAAGGCGGTGATTGCCAAACACGCGACGCTGCTCACGCGCTATTTATTATTCGCAAACGAAGCGAAATTCCCAACCGGTGGCATCGAGGGCAATGCGTTGTTGAAAATGGATTTTGCCAAACGAGCGCGCCGGACGAATGCCGGCTTGTCCCTGCGTGATTTCGAACTGCGCACACGAATGTTCAAACACCGCTGCAGCTACATGATCCACAGCGCCGCCTTTACTGGATTGCCTGCGCCATTGAAGCAGCAAGTCTTCGCCAGTCTTCGCGAGGCATTGAATCCGGCCAAACCGCATCCCGCCTCTGCGCATTTGCCCGCGGCCGAGAAGCGTGCCATCGCGGGAATACTTTCGGCGACGAAGGTTTGGTAGGGCGGTTTCCCCGGCGGTTTCCCCGAAACTGCCTTGGCGCGCTCGGAGAGCACGCCCTACCTCTCTGTACCTCTGTGGATCACTGGTGGAAAAAATGGGGCGAGGAGGCTTCGCTCATTCCGTCGCAAATGTTCCCAATAAAAAAGGCGCCCGAAGGCGCCTTGTGATTTTTTGTTGTCGAAAAAGTTTTAGTTCTTCTCGAGCTTTTTGCCGGCTTTGATCCAGCCGGAGATGCCCGCGGAAAGGTGCTTCACGTTTTTGAAGCCGAGATCCGCTGCCACCGATGCGCCACGCTTGTAAGCATTGCACTTGGGGCCGCCGCAGTAAGCCACCACGAGGGTGTCTTTATCGGATTTTTCCAATTGCTTGGCCAGGTTTTTCGCGTCTTTGAAGGCTACCGCGCCGGGGATGTGCCCGCGTTTGGTGAAAGACTTCGCGCCGTTCACGTCGATGACGACTACCTTGCCGGCCTTGATGGCTTTTTCGAGGTCGCCGATGCTGATGTCCGGGTATTCGCCGGCCTGCACGTTAATCGCGAGAACCGCGATTGCAATGAGAGATAACAGTTTTTTCATATCTTTTTTTTGGGTTTTCAGTTGTTCCCCGGACGCCAGAGGCAGCGGGATTGTCACGTTGGACTTGCGTGGGAGCCTAATCATTCACGTCAAATGCGCAACCTTTTTTACTCGCATCGGATGGACCTGCTGACAGAATCAGGCCATGGCGCATGACACCTTTTCCGTGGGGGATCTCACTGCCGTGATCGGCGACAACGCCGCGCATGAGGGCCATCGCGCCGGGTACAACGGCCTCTGGAGTCTGCGGCACAAAAACAGCACCCGCAGCGTGTTTGTGCCCGGGATTGCCGGGCTGAATCTGGAGCATGTGTTCAATGGCGAGACGGAGTTTGGCGGGCGGGATGTGTTCTTTGAACCGCGCCGGGCGCCGATGACCTTCCGCAAGCTCAACGACCACACCGCCGAGCTGCATCAGCCGCCCACGCCGACTTTTCATATGGAGAGCTGGACGACTTTTAGCCTGCGCGCGCCGCACTATATCGATATCGAATTCCGTTGCATCCCGCGCCAGCACGTACACGAGCGGGGTTGGTTCGGCCTCTTTTGGGCCAGCTACATCAATGCGCCGATCGATAAGAGCATTTATTTTAAAGGCGGTTGGCGACCCACGGAAGATATGTGGATGCAGCTCTGCACCCAAGAGCATGATGATGAAAGCACCGTGCTGGCCCAAGGCGATGACTTTAAGCTGAGCTGGAAGGAAGGTAGCCGGGATGCGCTCTTTAAGAACTACTCCCGCATGCGCTATTCACGGCCCTTTTACTACGGCAACTTTGAGGACCTGGTGTATATCCTGATCTTTGAAAAGCCTGAAGGCATTCGCCTCACCCATTCACCCAGTGGCGGAGGATTTAACAAGGAATTCAACACCACCAACCCCGCGTGGGATTGGCAGTTTATTGTGCCCAAGTATGAGGTGAATAAAGAATATAAATACCGCGCGCGCGCAGTATTGCGTCCGAAATGTTCGCGGGAAGAAATTTTAAAGGAAGTTGAGAGGTGGAAATAAAGGTAAAGACATGAGGGAGATTCTATTGATCATTGCGGCAGTGACGTTGGTGGGGTGTGGGAAAAAGGAAGCCCCAGAGGGAGAGGTTAAGAATCCAGAAAAGAAGGCCCTGGAGAGAGAGACTAAGAATCCAGAACTAGCTCCAGTTTTTATAGTTACCATCGACAACTCCATGATTGAGGCGGCGATTCGGTATGAACTCGAAAAATCCACGGGCGACCTCACCTCGGCCGATTTAGGGAAAGTGACTAAGCTAACCATCGCTGAAAGTAAACTGACCGATGTGAAAGATCTGGAGAAGCTTCCGGCATTAAAGTCACTAGTAATAAACGATAAAAACCTGACCAAATTGCCGACAGGTTTGGGGGAGCTCCAAAAACTGGAAGATTTGGACCTCTCAATGTGTAAACTGACCGAACTGAAGGGTTTGGAGAAGCTTACGCAGTTAAAACATCTTTGGATTACAGGCAACCCGGACCTCACAAAGGCTCAGATTGACCAGCTCCAAAAGGCATTGCCGAAGTGCTTCATCCACAGCAACCCCACGAAGTAACCGCCTAACTCAACCCACAATTTTTCTTGGCGCGGTCTACCACTGTTGTAGCCAGTGCGCGGGCTTTTTCGGCGCTTTCGCGGAGGACCTGATTCACGTAATCGAGGTTGTTTTCCAGCTCGGCGCGTTGGGCGCGGGCAGCAGCGAAATGTTCCCAGTAGTGCTCGAAGAGCGTTTTCTTGAGATCGCCGTAGCCGTAACCGCCGGCGCGGAGTTGATCCTCGGTGGTTTGGGCGACGTCGTCGGAGGCAAATAGCTTGAGTAACTGGATGGCGATGTTTTGGTCCGCATCGGGCTTGGGTTCTTCGGGCGGCCGACTGTCCATGACCAGGCGCATTATTTTTTTGCGCAGCGGCTTTTCATTTCCAAAAATCTCGATGGTGTTGTCATAGCTTTTGCTCATCTTTTGGCCATCGGAGCCGGGCACAGCGGCGACATCGGCGCGGATGCGCGGTTCAGGAATCACAAAAGTTTCGCCGTAAGTCTGATTAAATTTCCCGGCAATATCGCGCGTGACCTCCACGTGTTGTTTCTGATCGCGGCCCACGGGCACGAGGTTGCTGTCGTAGATCAAAATATCCGCCGCCATCAGCACGGGATAGGCGAACAGGCCGTGGTTGGGCTTGAGACCTTTGGCGAGCTTGTCCTTATAGCTGTGGCAATTCTCCAGCATCGGCATGGGCGTGAGCGTGGTGAGCAGCCAGGTCAGCTCAGTGACTTCGGGCACATCGCTCTGGCGGAAGAACACCGCCTTGGCCGGGTCCAGTCCGCACGCGAGGAAATCCAGCGCCACATCCTGCGTATTCTGGCGCCGTTGCTCGGCGTCAAAGAGCGAGGTCATCGAGTGGTAGTCGGCGATGAAATAATAGGCCTCGCCTTCGTTTTGCAATTCTATGGCGGGCTGCATCATACCGAAATAGTTGCCGATGTGTAGTGCGCCGGAGGGTTGGATGCCCGATAAAATTCGCATAGCGCGGACGGTAGCAGGGCGGGGCGGGGGGTTCAAGCGGTTCGATTCGTTCGGATGAGTTGGGAACAAATCGGGCTTTTCATTTCGGAGCGGCGTGCTACAAACCGCGCGTCTGCAAGGGCGGACACGACCTGAGGGGTGCAAACCATTTTGCTAATCGCCGACGCGACAGCGCCGACGCCGTATGCCCAATATCTTTTGCTGGGCGTGATGGCTGTTATGGCGGTGGGCTTTGCGTGCGGGCCGTTGATTCTCTCGGCCATTCTCGCGCCGCGCAAACCGAACGATATCAAGCAATCCACCTTTGAGTGCGGGTTGGAATCAAAAGGCGATCCTTGGGTGCAGTTCAACGTGCAGTATTATTTGTACGCGCTGGCGTTTGTGATTTTTGATATTGAGGCGGTGTTTATTTATCCGTGGGCGGTGGCGTTCACGGGGCTGTCCTTCGGGGCGTTTCTGGCGATGGGGGTTTTCATTTTGTTGCTGGCGGAGAGTTTGATTTATTTGTGGATCAAAGGTGTGCTGACTTGGAAATAAACTCATGACGACCGAAAACATAAACGTCGGAATGGACCTCGACGACACCACGCGCTCGGAGTTGGAGCGGGCGGGGGTGATCGTATCGAAGGTGGATTTTCTTTACAACTGGGCGCGCGGCGGTTCGGTGTGGCCGCTGACGTTTGGGCTGGCGTGTTGCGCGATCGAGATGATTGCCTCGGCGACTTCGCGTTTTGACATCTCGCGGTTTGGTTCGGAGGTGTTTCGCCCCACGCCGCGGCAGGCGGATTTGATGATTGTCTCCGGCACGGTCACCAAAAAAATGGCGCCGCAAGTGGTGCGGATTTACAATCAAATGCCCGAGCCCAAATGGGTGATTGCGATGGGCGCGTGTGCGATTTCCGGCGGGCCATTCAAGCAAGGCTACAACGTGCTGAAGGGCATCGACCGTTACATCCCCGTGGACGTTTATTTGCCGGGTTGTCCGCCACGGCCGGAGGCGGTTTTGCAGTCGCTTAATTATTTGCAGGAAAAAATTCGCGGGATGAAAATTGAGGATGATCCCGCCTTCACTGAGGGTCGCCGGCAATATCCCGTGCCGCGTTTTACAGGCACGGATCTCGAGCCGCCGTTCAATCCCGAAGTATGGTCGCCGCCGGAAAATCCAAATGCACCTGATGCCCCGGAGGAGAAAGAAGTCACCGCATGAGCGAAGTTTGCCGCGAATCATTGCTGAAAGAATTCCCCGAGGCGCGATGGGATGAAGCTGCGGGCGCGGTGATTTTGCCCGCCGCAAATGCGCGTACCATCGCCGAGTGGCTGCTCGCCAGTGGCTGGGATTATTGCAGCAACGTCACCGGCGTAGATTACCTCGAGCGCGAAGTGAAAGAAAAAATCACCAACGACGCCGGCGAAACCGAAACCGTGACACGCACCGAGGCCGGCCGCATTGATGTGGTCTATCATCTTTATTCCATCGCTAACAAAACCGGTCCGCTGGTCATCAAACAACGCACCGGTCGCGAGGGTGCGGTGGCGGAATCGCTCACGCCGGTTTGGCGCAGTTGCGATTTGCAGGAGCGCGAGGTGTACGATTTGTTCGGCGTGAATTTCAAAGGCCATCCGGATCAACGCCGCATTTTGATGTGGGACGAATTTGAAGGCCACCCGATGCGGCGCGATTACGCCGAGCCTTTCGATTACGAATGGGAGCCCACGCCGCATGCCGAAATTTTGGAGAAACACCAACGGGGGAAGGTCATCATTTGAGCACCGCCACCGCGCCCAATTACGAGCTGCTGCAGCAGGAAGGTTTGGAAACCAGTCTGCTGGAAATCTCGATGGGGCCGCATCATCCGAGCACGCACGGCGTGTTTCGGATGGACGTGAAGCTCGACGGCGAAACGGTGGTGGACCTGAAACCGGTGTTTGGCTACCTGCATCGCAATCACGAAAAGCTCGCGGAAAATATGAGCTACCTTTCGAGCATGCCCTTCACCGATCGGCTCGATTATTTTAACAGCATGACCAACAATTGGGCCTACGCGTTGGCGGCAGAAAAGCTCGTGGATGTCGAGGTGCCCGAGCGCGCGGAATATCTGCGCGTCATCATGGCCGAACTCACGCGCTTGGTGAATCACGTGACGCTCGTCGGTTTTTTTGTGAACGACCTCGGCGCACTGGGCACGCCGTTGATGTACGCCTTCCGCGAGCGAGAAAAAATTCTCGATCTCTTCGAGCAAGCCAGCGGCGCGCGGATGATGTGCAATTACTTCCGCTTTGGCGGCCTCCGCAATGATGTGCCCGAAGGTTGGCTCAACCGCACGCGGGAATTGGTCGATCGCTTCCCTGCGTTCCTCGACGAGTACGAACAGCTCCTTTGCGAAAACGAAATCATCCTCAGTCGCACGCAGGGTGTCGGGAATTTATCACGCGAACTGGCCATCAATGCCGGCATCACCGGCCCGATGTTGCGCGCCAGCGGCGTGAATTATGACCTCCGCAAAGTGGACGCTTATGGCATTTACGATCGGTTCAAATTTCGCGTGCCTTACACCGATGGCGACACCGGCGATTGCTACGATCGATTTATGATTCGAATGCTCGAGATGCGCGAGAGCATCGCGATTTTGAAACAAGCCCTCGCCGACATTCCCGAAGGCGATATCATCGGCAAAGTGTCCAAAGTGTTTAAGCCCAAACCCGCCGAAACCTACGGCCGCATCGAAGGCCCCAAAGGCGAGCTTGGATTTTATCTCATCGCCGACGGTACCACCAAGCCCTACCGCTACCGCGTGCGGCCGCCGTCACTCATCAATCTCACGGTGCTGCGCGAGATGTGTCTCGGCGGCAAAATTGCTGACGCCGTCGTCATTCTCGGCAGCATCGACATCGTGCTCGGGGAGGTGGATCGATGAGCATACTCGGCGGCGGAATTTTCAAGGGAATGGCGGTAACCTTGCGGAATTTTGTGGGTTCCTATTTTTACAAGGAACGCCTCATCACCAATGATTACGATTGGCGCCCCGAGGATAAATTGCCCCAAAGCATCGGCGAGTATCCCAAGGAAGAAGGCGAGCAACTGCGCGATACCACCACGGTCAATCATTACAGCCGCAACTTCCCAATGCTGCTGCACGATACCGGCGAGCCGATGGACACCATCCGCTGCGTGGCCTGCCAAATCTGCGAGCGCGAGTGTCCGCCGCAATGCATTTACATCGAGAAGAGCGAAGACAAAACGGAGCGGTCCGACAACAAGGCGCAGTTTTATCCCGCCAAGTTTGACATTGATGTTTCCGTTTGTATGAGCTGCCAGATTTGCGTGGAGGTTTGCCCGTTCGACGCCATCGTGATGAACAGCCAGTTCGAGCTAAGCACGCCCAATCGGTTTGGCGGGTTGCTTGTGCGCCGCGATGATTTGCTGAAGAGCAACGATTACTACCACAAAATTCACCCGCAAGAAGCCGCCACGCGAGACCAAAAAATGGCCGCCGATAAAGCCGCCAAAGAAGCCAAGAAAAAAGCCGCCGCCGAAAAAGCTAAAGCGGCTGCGGAAGCCAAGGCAAAAGCCGCCGCCGAAGCAAAAGCTAAGGAGGACGCCGAATGAGTTTTCAGCTCATCATCGACATCCTCATCGCCACCGTGCCGTTGCTGGTGATTTTCCCGTCGCTCTTTGCCTTTACCACGTGGATGGAACGCAAAGCCCTCGCGCGAATTCAAAACCGCATTGGCCCCAACAAAATCGGCGTGCCCTGCACGCGCGTCAGTCTCTTTGGCCTTGGCCAACCCGCGGCCGACGGCATCAAAATGATTTTCAAGGAAGACATCGTGCCGCGCGGCGCGGATCGCTTGTTCCACTTGCTCGCCCCCATCCTCGCGCTCATTCCCGCGATGCTCATTCTTTGTTTTCTGCCGCTTGAGTTTCCGTGGGGTAAACTTATGTCCGGCAATGTTCAGGCATTCTTGCTCGATAGCGCGATCATCTTTTTCTTTGCCATCACCGGCCTCAACACGCTCGCTATTTTTATGGCCGGCTGGGCCTCGCGCAACAAATACTCCCTGCTCGGCGGAATGCGTGCCGTGGCGCAAATGGTCAGCTACGAAATCCCGCTCGTCTTGTCTGCCGTGATCGTGGTGATGATGGTTGGCAGCTTGAACGCCAAAGAAATTGCCACCGCGCAAGCCGGGTTCAACTGGTTTGTCTTCAGCCCGTGGGGGCTTGCGGCCTTCATTGTTTTCTTCATCGCCGCACTGGCGGAAACTAATCGCTCGCCCTTTGATCTTCCTGAAGCTGAAAGCGAGATCATCGCCGGCTATTTCACCGAGTACAGCGGCTTCAAGTTCGCGCTCTTTTTCCTTGGCGAATACATCGCGATGTTCGCCATCAGCGGCTTGGCCGTGACGCTCTTCCTTGGTGCAGGCGACGGGCCATTCTTGGCGGCCGCGCCGTGGCTTTCCGTGGTGTGGTTTATTGCTAAAATCTTCGGGTTGATCGCCGTGATGATTTGGCTGCGCGGCACACTTCCGCGTTTGCGCGTGGATCAGCTAATGGCATTCGCGTGGAAATTTTTGCTACCACTATCCATTGCAAACATCCTGCTTGCCGGTCTGTCGCATCATGTGATGGATGCTTACTCTGGGCCTGTCGCAAAGGTTGGCGCATGGACGGCGAGTTTAGTGCTGCTGTATGTGATGGCCTGGGGGTTGAATAACGTCAGCCGTTCCACCGCCAAACCGCGCGAATATTTATACGCTGAATGACGCAGGAAATTACATTTTGGGTGTTGGCGGTGATTGCCGTACTCGGCGCGCTGATGGCGGTACGGCGGCGTAATCTCATCCACGGCGTGTTCGCGCTGATGGTTTTCTTCGCGGCACTGGCGGGACTCTTCCTGTTGTTGATGGCGGAGTTCATCGCCGCGGTGCAAATTCTCGTTTACATCGGCGCGGTGGGCATTCTGTTGTTGTTCGCCATTATGCTCACCGAACGTGTCACGGGCGACGACGCGCGCGACATCAGTTCACGCGGCAGCTTTTGGGGCTGGGCTGCGGCGCTGGCAGTGTTGGTGTTCCTTTTATTGCCGGCCATTCAGGGTGCGGATTTATCGCAAACCGCCCAACCGATTAATCCATCGGTCAAAGCGCTCGGGTTTAAAATGATGAATCCGTACGTCGTCACGCTTGAAGTGTTGGCACTGCTGCTCACCGCCGCGCTGGTCGGCGCGGTGGCCGCTTCGCAGGGTGGCGAAAAAAAGAAGGAGGATGCCGATGACGCTTGAGCATTGCCTCATCCTCGGCGCGGTGCTTTTTTGCATCGGATTGCTCGGCGCGTTTACGCGGCGCAATGCGGTGGTGGTACTGTTCTCGATCGAAATTATGCTCAACGCCGCCAACCTGAATTTCATCGCCTTTTGGCGATTTAGCCCCAACCCAGCCGAACTGCACGGGCCACTGTTTACTCTGTTTACCATCGCCGTCGCCGCCGCTGAAGTCGCCGTCGGCCTTGCGTTGGTGATCGCCGTTTACCGTCATTTCAAAACCGTGGATCTCGAACAACTTGATACCCTCAAAGAAGAGTGACCCTCGAAACACTAGCATTGATTCCGTTGTTGCCGTTGGTGGCTGCTGCCATCACGAGCGGCGTGCAATGCGGACGCCGCTCGGCGGGCATTGCCATCGCGGCGATGCTCGGCTCGTGCGTGCTCGCGCTGATGGCGTGCCACGAGTCGTGGGGAATGGCGGCGGACACGCACAAAACGTTCGACATCGAATGGCTCGCCGTTGGCGGTACCGCGATCAATTTTGGTTTCGTGCTCGATCCCCTCACCGGTGCGATGGCCGCGATGGTCACGTTCGTCGGGCTGCTCATTTTCATTTTCTCCTTCGGCTATATGAAGGACGACAAACGGATGGCACGATTCTTTTGTTACCTTTCGCTGTTCGCCGCCGGAATGCTCGGCCTCGTGTTGGCCAACAGTTTGTTGCTGTTGTTTATGTGCTGGGAAATTGTCGGCGTGGCGTCGTACCTGCTCATCAGTTTTTGGAATCATAAACCCGAAGCCGCCGCCGCCGGCAAAAAAGCATTCATCGTCACGCGGATTGGGGACATGGGTTTTCTCATCGGCATTTTGTTGGCCTTCAAATCCACCGGCACATTGATGCTCTACGATGGCGGCGCGGGCCTGTTGGAAACCGGAATGGCCGGCACAGTGTTGGGCTTCAAAACTGCCGCCGTGGTGAGCTTGCTTTTATTTTGCGGCGCGGCGGGCAAGTCCGGCCAGTTGCCGCTGCACGTGTGGTTGCCGGACGCGATGGAAGGCCCCACGCCCGTGAGCGCGCTCATCCACGCGGCCACGATGGTGGCGGCGGGCGTGTTCCTTGTGGCGCGCGCGATGCCGCTGTTCGTCGATGGCGGCACGTTGCCGGTGGTCGCTTGGGTGGGCGCACTCACCGCGTTGGTGGCGGCGTTCATTGCGCTTGGGCAATACGACATCAAACGCATTCTTGCGTACTCCACCGTGAGCCAACTCGGCCTAATGATGGTGGGGCTCGGCGTGGGCGGCGTGGCGATTGGGATGTTCCATTTGCTGACGCACGCGTTTTTCAAGGCACTGCTTTTTCTTGGCGCGGGCAGTATCATCCACGGTTGCCACGAGGAACAGGACATCCGCAAAATGGGTGGCGTGTGGAAATCGATGCGCATCACCTCCATCGCTTATTTGTGCGGCACGGCGGCGTTGGTGGCGTTTCCATTTACGAGCGGATTTTTCAGTAAAGACGAAATCCTCGCGGGCGCGTGGGCGGCCAATCGCCCCATCTTTTGGATCGCCGCCTTCGCTTCGCTACTTACGGCAGTGTATATGACGCGCCAATGTTTGTACGTCTTCACCGGCACGCATCGCGGCGAACACGAGCCACACGAAAGTCCCAAAGTAATGACCGTGCCGCTCGTCATCCTCGCCATGGCCGCGCTGGGATTAGGCGCGGTGGCACACGAAACCATTTTTGAAAAACTGCCGGGCACGGCGTTCCCGCACGAAACCATCGTCATCGTCGTGAGCATCGCCGTGGCGCTCGGCGGCATCGCCATTGGCTGGTTGATTTACGGCAAACGCGAACTGGGTGCCGCGCCCGATCCGCTGGCGGTTGCGCCGTTGCGCGAGAAGCTTTGGTTCGATGAATTGTACGCCGCCACCGTCGGCCGCCTTTGGAATTTGATGGCCATCATTTGGGAACAGCTCAACGAGTTACTGCTTTTCATTCGCGAAATGGCCGTGGCACTGGCGCGCGCACTCAGCAGCGCGGTGGCCATTGGCGGTGATCGTCGGTTCATTGACACCTTTGCCTTCGACGGCTTGTGCGAAAAACTCCGCGACTGCGGTTGGGCGGTCACGCGGCCGCAAAATGGATTTTTGCCAAGCTACCTTCGGCTCATCGCCTTTGGTGCGGTGGTGCTGGGGCTGCTCCTGTTTTGGATGATATGATTACCGCACTTACATTAGCACCGGTGCTGGCGGCGATTTTGATTTTGTCTGTGCCGGCGGCGCGCGCGCGAATGGTCGCGCTCGGCGGCGCGTTGGTGTCGCTGGCGCTGACGGTTTGTATGCTCACGCGGTTTGACCTCACGGAAACCGGCATTCAGTTTCAGGAAAAATTCAATTGGATTCCTGCGCTCGGGATCGATTATTTTGTCGGCCTCGATGGCTTGAATGCGCTCGTGCTGTTGCTCGCTGCGGTGCTCGCGCCGTTAGGGGTGTTGGCCTCGTGGAATCACACCGACCGGCCGCGTACTTATTTTGCGTTGATCAGTCTGCTTTTCACAGGTCTCTTTGGCACGTTTACCGCGTTGAATTTTTTCCATTGGTTCCTCTACTGGGAATTGGCTTTGGTTCCGGCATTTTTCCTCATCAAACTTTTTGGTAACGGCGAGGAACGCCATCGCGCGGCGCTGAACTTTTTTCTGTTCACCGTGGTCGGCAGCGTGGCGATGCTGCTGGGATTCCTGTTTCTGTTTCAAAAAACAGGAACGTTTGATTTCATTACGCTCGCTAATATGGGCGTGGATGTCAGCCCGTGGATTTTCTGCGCGGTGCTCGCGGGGCTTTGGGTGAAAGTGCCGATGGCGCCGCTTCACATTTGGCAGGCCCCCGCGTATGCCGCCGCGCCCGCGCCGGTGGCGATGCTGCTCACCGGCGTGATGAGCAAGATGGGCGTGTACGGTTTTCTACGATTAGTGGTGCCGATTTTTCCGGCGCATTTGCAGCACTACGCCACGGCGATGATGGCGTTTGCGTTGGTGACGATTTTGTGGGGCGCATTTCTCGCGCTACGCCAAACGGATCTCAAACGGATGCTCGCTTTCTCATCGCTCAACCATGTGGCCTTTTGCGTGCTTGCTGTGGGCGCGTTAGGGTTTGTGGCCGACGGTGCGAAAATTGATGTGCGGGCGCTGGCCACGCAGGGAATTATTTTGCAAATGTTCGCGCACGGTATTGCAGCGGCAGGATTATTTTATCTCGTGGGGTTGCTGGAGGAACGCGGCGGCACGCGCGGCTTGGGAGACTTCGGAGGACTGAGCTCGGTGACGCCCCGTCTTGCGGCGGCGTTTTTTATTCTCACATTCTGCTCGCTCGGACTGCCGTTTATGGCGGGATTTGCAGCGGAGTTTTTGATTTTCAGCAGCAGCTTCGCCGTGGCGCCGGGCATCACGGCGGTGGCTACGCTGGGGCTATTGGCGACGGCGGTGTTTTTGCTGACAATGCTGCAAAAAGTGTTCACCGGCCCCACGCCCGAACGGCATCGTGCGATGCCCGATTTGTCTTTGATGGAAACGCTGGTTTTAATCCCGCTGCTCATCCTCGTTTTCTGGGCTGGAATGGCGCCGGCCACGTGGTTGCGGTTTAGCGAGACACTTTTTTGAAATGATTGCCCTGCTCACAGTCATCTTAAGTTTTACCGGCGCACTGGTTTGTGGGTTGATGCCGGCGCCTGCGCATCGAAGGATTCGTTGGGTGGCGCTGTTGACAGCGGGGCTGGGGTTTGCGGCGGCCTTCTGCTGTGCCTTGCGTTACACGGGGCCGGGGATGGAGGATATCATCAGCCGGACTTGGATTCCTTCGATGGGGGTTGGCTTCAACACCGGCTTTGATGGGATCAGTTTGCCGTTGCTGTTGGTGACCGGATTGGTGGCGGTGGCGGGTGTGCTCTTCACTTGGAATCTCGATCACCGCGCCAATCAATTTTATGCCTTTTACTTTGCGCTGATTGGCGGCGTGTACGGCGTGTTTTTGTCGATGGATTTGTTTCTGCTGTTTGTGTTTTATGAAATTGCGATTGTGCCAAAATATTTTCTGATCGCAATCTGGGGTGGCGCGAAGCGCGAATACGCGGCGATGAAACTGGTGATGTATTCTTTCGGCGGCAGCGCGTTGGTGTTGATCGGAATGCTGGCGCTGTTCTTTGCTTCGGGGCTGAACACCTTCGATTTGCGCGCGCTGATGGAAGTGGATTATTCCAGCGGACTGCAAGCGGTGGTGTTTCCGGTAATGTTCGTGGGCTTCGCGATCTTGGCCGGTATGTGGCCGTTCCATACGTGGGCGCCGCAAGGCCATTCGGCAGCACCCACAGCGGCGAGTATGCTGTTGGCGGGTGTGGTGATGAAGCTCGGCGCGTATGGTTGCCTGCGCATCGCGGTGGGATTGATGCCTGAAGGCGCGATGGTTTGGGCGCCGTGGGTGGCAGTGTTCGCGGTGATCAATATTATTTACGGAGCGCTGGCGGCGTTGCGGCAGGAGGATTTCAAATACGTGATCGGCTATTCCAGCGTGAGCCATATGGGCTTTGTGTTGCTCGGTATCGGCACGTTGCATCTCACGGGAATGACGGGCGCGGTGCTGCAAATGTTTTCGCACGGCGTCATCGGCGCGCTGCTCTTCGCGGTGGTGGGCACGGTGATTTACACGCGCACCAAAACGCGGATGCTCGACGAACTGCACCGGTTGATGGAACGGATGCCGGGCATCGCGTGGGTGTTCATCATAGTGGCATTGGCGTCGATGGGCTTGCCGGGGTTCAGCGGGTTTGTGTCCGAGCTGTACGTGCTGCTCGGGGCGTGGGCGAGTTTGCCAACCTGGATTGTCATCGGCGCGGGCGTTGGAGTGTTCGCAACCTTCGGCTACACGCTGGCAAAAATTCACGAAGCATTTTTTCGCGAGCGGAGCAATAGCAACAACGGGGAAAGCGATGCGGAATATCCGCCAATGACCTTGCCGGAAAAGGCGGGGGTGGCGTTGTTGCTGGGCGCGTCGTTGGTTATTGGGCTTTGCCCGTGGCTGTTGACCAATCACATCGCCGGTAGCCTGCAACTTTTGCTGAACCGATTTAATTAAAATGGATTACTCCGCAATATTCACCGCGCTGTTGCCCGACCTAATAGTGGTGGTGGCATTGTTCGCGGCGCTGGGCGTGGATTACACCAAACTGCGCGGCGCGTCATTGGCCGACCGCGCGTGCGCCGCTTTGCGCATTTGCGGCGTGGGGCTGGTGGGCGCATTGGTGGCATTGGCATTTCAGTTGACCGGCAGCTTCGCCTTGGACGGCCACGCGCTGGAAGTGGCCACGCACGGGCAATTGGTTTTGAACGCCGGCACGTTGGCGCTAAAGGCGCTGTTGTTTTTGCTGGGACTATTGGTGCTGCCGCTGGCGGCGCGAACAATTTCCACACCGCAAGTGAGCGAATATTTCGCGTTGCTGTTGCTGGCTACTTTGGGGATGGGTTTTATGGTGACGAGCCGCAACCTGCTCGGGGCATTCGTGGCGTTGGAGTTGGTGAGCTTGAGCTTGTACGCGCTCACGGCGCTGAACTCTGCGCAAAAGGGGTCGGCCAAATCCGCTGAAGCCGCTGAAGCCGCACTTAAATATTTTACTTATGGCGGGGTGGCGTCAGCGTTTCTTTTATTCGGCATCAGTTATTTATTTGGCGCATTGGGGCAACTGGTTATTACGCAAGCCACACTGGCCGAAGCACCGCGATTAGTGGTGGTGGCTTATTTGTTTATTTTGGTCGGGCTTGGCTTCAAGCTTGCGCTCGCGCCATTTCATTTGTGGGCGCCGGATGTGTACCAAGCCGCGCCCACGCCCGCAGCGGCGTGGATTGCCAGCGGCTCCAAAATCGCCGGCGTGGCGTTGTTGCTTGCCTTGCTCGGGCCGGTTTCGCTGCCTTCGGCGCATTCGGCGATCGTGCCGTTGTTGTTATTAATGGCCGTGGCCAGCATGGCGGTGGGCAACCTCGGCGCGTTGCGGCAAGCCAATGTCAAACGCCTCCTCGCCTACAGCGCCATTGCCAATGCCGGATATATTTTGGTGGCCGTCGTGGCCTTCACCGATGACGGCCGCGCGGCGGCACTATTTTATGCAATCGTGTACGCCGTGGCCACGCTGGGCGCGTTCGCGGTGGTGAGTGTGTGGAACGACCGACTCGGGCGCGAAGCGCTCATCGATGATTTTCGCGGGGCGTGGAAAGCCAGCCCCGGCCTTTCGCTGGCGTTATTGGTATTTGTGCTGTCGCTCGCGGGCATTCCCCCGCTCGCGGGATTTGTTGGGAAATTTTATTTATTCTTCGCCGCCATTCACGCCGCGCCACAAATGGAATATTGGAGCGATGGATTATATTGGCTCGTGGCCGTGGCCCTCGCCTTCAGCGTGGTGGCACTTTATTATTACCTAAAAATCCTCAAAGCCGTCTTCGTGCGCGAGGAAACCGGTGAGATGGATAAAACGCCGGTAGGCTTGCCCACCTCCGTCGCCATCCTCGTGCTAGCACTGCTGACCGTGGCACTCGGCGTCTGGCCTGAGCCGGTGGTGGAATATATTCGGTTGTATTTGTTTTAGGTAGGGCGGTTTCTCCGAAACCGCCTTGGCGCGCTCGGAGAGCACGCCCTACCTTTTGCGTTATCTTTCGCTTAATGCGCCTTCGTTCACTTCCCATTTCAACGCTGCCCTGCCGTGCTGAAATGGGTGCTATAAATTTAATTCATAGGTTTCATAAATTATTTTCATAGAGATTAGTGTGCTATTTTGTTGACGCCCCCCCTGCTGTTCTTACGGTTCCTATATGAAACCTGCCCACGGTTTGTTATTGACGGTTGGATTTGCAGTGGGCACGGCATTTTCGTATTGGATGCTTGCGGGTTCGGTGACACCGAATCGTTCGATTTCAGATGGGCCGGATGCGGAGGAATCTATTTCTTTGGTGGAACATCGTTCAGAGCTTCAGGCTGCGCGGGCGCGGGCTAATCGGGTGGAGGTGATCGAAACCAAAATTTTTGAATCGGTGGACGTGGGCCGTTCGGCGATTGAGTTAATTGAAAATCTCAAAACGGTGGAGGCGAACAGCCCGGAATTTATTCAGCGCCGGTCAGTGCATTATTTGGAAAGCCTGGTGGATTTGGGGCCCAAGTCGGTGGGGCCGATTGGCACGTTTTTGGCAGAACGAGTGGACCGTGAATATCTGACCACGCGTCAATCGCTTACCTTGAATGGGCGGCCTGTCAGTGCCGCCGAACAAGTACGGCGGGCGATCAGTAACCCTTTGCCCAAACCCAATCTGAATTTCGTCAGCCCGCCTTCATTGCGCTTGGGTTGTTTCACGGTACTACTGCAAATCGGCGGGCCGGAAGCGGAAAAGGTGTTACTGCAAGTATTGAAGAAAACCGCCAGTGGGGCGGAGATTGCGTGGCTGGATGAGATTTTGGATCGGCTCAATCCCGGCACGCACCGGGACAAAGTGCTGGAGGCCGCGCGTGCGGTGCTCCAGATTGAAAGAGCCACGGATGACACCAGCCTGTTGGATCGGCAATCCAAACGATATTTGCTGGCCGTGTTGATCCGGCATCGCGACCTAAACTTGCTTTCCCATTTTCAGGCAAACCTCGTGGATGCCAAGGGCCGGTTGGATCCTTTAGCCTTCCGTTATGTATTGGACGTCCAAGGCACGGCCGGCCTGACCACCCTGCGGGAAATCTATCACACGCGTATAACCGATGCCGACGAACGCCGCGCAGTGCGCAGCCGATTGTTACGATACGTGGGCACGGAACCGGGAATGGACACCTTCTACAAAGAGACTTTCCAAGCCGCAATAGCCGGACGCGATGGGATGACCTCGCGCGATGTGAGCACCGCCCTGTTAAGCCTCAGCTTTAGCCCCATCCCCGGCCAGCGATTATCTAAAAACCCAGCCTTGATTCTCAACCGCCTTCGTATGATAGATTGGTTGAAACAAACCAACCGTGATCCCCTTTTACGAAAACGAATCCACTCCATCGAAAACATCCTGAATCGGATGTTGCATCTCAAATAAACCAACTCCTAACCTAAAATAACCCCAACCATGAACCCAAAACAAACACTCCTAAAACTCCTCTTGATTGTCCTATTGGGTATCCCCTCAATAACTCAAGCTGATGAGAGCGATATAAACACGCTCACTCTGGAAACGCTGCACGGATATTGGCAATTTGTAGGCGAAGCTCCCGAAGATGGAGAAATCTCCTTCCCCGAAGGCGATTGGATTCCAGATTTGGAAGATCCGGATTGGACTAACATCGATTTTGAAGATTACTTCAACTGGCTTTATAATGAATACCCAGAAGACGTTTCTAGTTTGATCAAACAGTCCAAGCTTGGCTAGAAGAGAAATGGATGCGCGAAGAGGTGAATTGGGGGCACGAACAACAGTTAATCCATTTTGAGGAAAATGAGGAGGAGTGGGTGGGCGAAGATGATTATGAGATTGAAGGCGAACAGAGTGACGGGTTTGTTTGCGAATTAGAAATTTCAGCCAACACCCTAAAAACAGCAATCAAAGAGTTTTGGGATTACACTGGGATCATGCCTCACGATGGGTTGATAGAGTTTGAAGATGGGTGGAGTTGGCCATCGCCCGGAGATCCAGACTGGGTTTTGCTTAATGAAATGAGATTTTCAGAATGGCTTGCCGAACAAGGGAAATATATGTGCAAAGAAGAGGAGTTGTTAAATTATGTTATCGACATGAAAAACCCTTTGCCGGTCGATTTTAAAAAGTTTAAAATCAAAGAAAGAATAATCAACATTGACGAAAAGCTGGATGCTTTGGAGAAAGCACTTGAAGAGCATCGTCGATTAGTTTCAAAGCTATTTTTTGAAGAGATAAAGAAAAAAGATTTTAAGAAGAAATGGGAACAGTTCTGGAAAGAACATCAAGAAGGAACTGTAAGAATGAGAAGGCTGCAAGCGCATTACAAACAGCTAAAGTTAGGACTTGAGGGACAATTGGCTTACGCAATCGGCAATATTTACCATTTGCAAGAAACTGGGGAAGTCTTTGCTAGTATTCAAGCGGGTGATGGAGAAGGTGGGGTGATGGAGAAGGTGGGGTGATGGAGAAGGTGGGGTGATGACCGTGCTCGTAGGGGCTGAAGAAGGGGTGCGCCATGAAAAAATTATCAGAGATTATTTTCCGATGATGTACAAAAATGCAACTGGGCTGGCTAATTCAATCGCAACAAGCAATATAACTAAGGGCCATAAACAAATTGGAATTTCCAAAGTCAACCTCTATTATCATCCGAACTTTAAAATCAAGCCCCCATTGGTGAGCTGGACTTCAAATAATCGCTTAATGGACGGGGGAATAGAAACGGAATTTGTGAAAAGAGCCCGTGAAATGCTCATTAAAGAATCTGTTGAAAAAAGAAGGGCGGGTTTGAAATCAATAAGAAAAAATGCAAAATGGAGGGGGTTTGCTGTCATAGTCACCGAGGATCACTTGGGGCTCACTAATGAGGGGGCAGAGGTCATAGGTTTTGCGGCTGCAATGGGAGGCTTTGACGAGCCGGGAGCAATTTTAAATTTCAATTTGAATAGGCTTGCACTTGTTTACGGTAAGGGGCTATTGGCCCATGAGATGGGTCATTCTTTTAATTATTTACCTGTTAAAGGCGGGGAGTATTCATCAAATAATCGTACTCACTCAAAAGTAAAAACGAACATTATGTATCCAATGATAATGCCAGGGCAAAACCCTGACAGTGTGTGGGCTGAAGTTTTCGGAAAAGCGTTAGAAAAAAAAGAGTGGGAATACAAGAGTGAATAAAATTGTATTATTTTTGATGATAGCCACGGGCGCCGGTTGCCATACTGCGCCTCAGGTGTCGGACATGGAGCTGTTCTATCGGCACATATGGTCGCATCAGTTGTCGGATGGGATTGGGACTGTGAGGCTGCGGGATTGTCATGTGGTTTTTGTTGATCGCGGCAGGCCTGTCGATGGGCTTATTGCGCCCAGTGGTATTACGTTTGCAAGTAAGGCTACAGCAGAACGCATAAACAGCATATTTAAAAATTATCAAACAGGTCGGGAAACTTCAAAATATTTCGGATGCATTCCAGTTGTTTACCTTCGGTTAAGCAGGATTACTTTTGGCGCAAAAAAGCACGCGGTCCCTGGCGGGAATATAATTACCACACATCATGCGCGATTGTATTAAACTGTGGGAATCGTGGAGGCGAAATCCGATCTATTTAAATTGCATAGACCTTCTATGCATGCTTCAAAATACGAATACACATTTTCATTGAATGGGAAGTGGCAGCCAACGTATTCCGGCCCGGAAAATGTTCCTATTCCTTAAAGGGGTCAGTTCTTACTGTTGACAACTGGCTTTATTGTGGGTTTGAGATTCGGGTAGGGCGATTTCTCCGAAACCGCCTTGGCGCGCTCGGAGAGCACGCCCTACCTTTCGCATAACGCTCCTTCATTCACTTCCCATTTTTGCAATTCTTCGCCTAATTCCTCGGGCCAGTTTTGTTCGGTGCAGGTCATGAAGACTTGGCCTCGGCCTTGGGTGCATTGGTTTAGGAGGGGGAGGAAGGCTTGGCGACGGGGGGCGTCGAGTTCGCCCATGACGTCGTCGATCAAGAGGATGGGCGGGGCGCCGTGGGTGGCGGCGAGGTGCTCGGCTTGGGCGAGCTTGAGGGAGATGGCGAGGGTGCGTTTTTGGCCTTCACTGGCGAAATCGGCGGCGGGTTTGTGGTTGAGTTGGAGGCCCAATTCATCGCGGTGCGGGCCGAGGAGGGTGGAGCCGAGGGCGCGCTCGCGTTCGCGCACGCGCTGGAGTTCGGCGGCGAAATCTTCTTTGACGCGGGGTTGGTATTCGACGTGCAGTTCTTCGCCATCGGGGGCGATGCGGGCGTGGGCGGCGGTGATGCGCGGGGCGAGTTCGGGCAGGAGCGCGTGGCGGTGGGTCATTATTTGGTTGCCGAGTTTTACCATTTCGTGTGTGAAACTTTCGAGGGTGGCTTCGTCGACGGGGCGGCGTTTTAGCAATGCATTGCGGGAGCGCACGGCGCGGGTGTAGTTTTGCAAAAGGGGCAGGTATGTGGGCAGGGTTTGGGTGAGGAGAAAATCAAGGAAACGCCTGCGGCCGCGTCCGGCGCCTTTGATGAGCTGGAGATCCTCGGTGCAAAAGGCGACGGTGCGGAGTGTGCCGAGGTAATCGCTGAGCTTGCGGATGGGTTGTTCGTCGAGCGTGAGGCGGCGTTCGTTTTTGCTCCAGTAAAGTTTGATGGCGTGCGATCCGGTGGCGATGGCGCGTCCGCCCACGAACCAGCCGGGTTGGCCGTGGCGTACCATCGCGGCGCTGCCGACGCCGCGAAAGCTCCGCAGCGTGGCGAGTAGATGCACGGCTTCGAGTAGATTGGTTTTGCCCTGCGCATTGCGGCCGAGTAGCACGTGGAAGCCCGGCCCGAAGTCAGCATCCAGCCTCCGGTAGTTTCGGAAATCCCGTAATCGCAAATGCCCCAGGTGCACGGGCGACTATGGGCTGAAGGGGGGGCGGGTGGCAATCACTGCGACTTAACTTTGGCGCGCGGGTGGGCGTCGTCGTAAGCTTGCTTGAGGCGATCGGTGGTGAGGTGGGTGTAAACTTGGGTGGTGACGAGATTTTCGTGGCCGAGGAGTTCCTGCACGCTTCGGAGGTCGGCACCGGCGTTAAGGAGATGAGTTGCGTAACTGTGGCGCAGCTTGTGCGGGGTGAGGGTGGGATCAAGATTGGCGGATTCGAGGTAGTGTTTAAAATGCAACTGCACGAGGCGGGGATAAACAGGCCGAAGCTCATTGGGGTTGGCGAGGAAAACGGGCATCTCGTCGGTGGGAGGATGCTCCAGCGCAGCCCAGTAGCGCTCGATGGCCGCCACGGCCGGTGCGCCGATGGGCACTTGGCGTTCCTTTTTGCCTTTGCCGTGGACGCGCAGCAGACGCTCGGTGCGGTCAAGATTCACTACGCGCAGTCCGCACACTTCGCTGATGCGCAGCCCGCAGGAATAAATGGCCTCGAGGATGGCGGCATCGCGAAGGTACGGCGCGGGGTCGATTTCGATTTCGGTTTCGTCATCCGCTTCTTCTTTGGCTTGCTCTTGGGCGGTGGCGAGTTCCGCGAGCGGGGCGTCCATCAACGCGGTGGTTTGCTCGAGTGTGAGAAATTGCGGGAGGCGTTTTTCTTTTTTGGGCAGTGTGATGTCGCGGACGGGTGAGGCATCGAGTTTGCCGCGCCGCATCAGATGTTTATAAAAAGATCGCAGCGCGGAGAAGCGTAATTGCACTGCCGAACGGCTGAGATTGCCGCGTCCGAGGAAGCGCAAGTAGCCACGGAAATCGAGTTTCTTTAAGTGCAACCAATCCGGCGCGGATTTGCGTTCGCCAAAATACCACTGCGAAAATTCCGTGAGCGCCTGCCGATAATTTCGCTGCGTGTACACGGACGCGCCGGCCTCGGTATGCAAGTAATCGAGGAATGACGACACAAACGCGTCGTCATCCGCGATGGATGTTTTGGAAATGGCTGCCCTCCCCGGCATTCATTGATGCTAACAGAAACGGGGCGGGAAAACAAGTTGAACCACAGGGGCGCAGAGGGCACAGAGAAATTATTCGCTCTGTGAACTCTGAGTCTCGGTGGTTTTTTTTGCAGCTTTCTTCTTGGCTGGTTTCTTTGGGCGGGGCGGAAATTCCCAGGCGAGTTTGCCGGTGGTTTTATCGAGCAACAAAAAGGCGCTGAAGGGGCGGCCTTTTTTGGAGATGAACCCGGCGATGACGTCGGTTTTGCCTTCGGTGAAAAGTTTGATGGCTTGTTCGGCGGGGATTTCTTTTTTGAGAATTTCCTTCGCGATGCGGGTGCCGCCCTTTTGTTTGTCGGGTGCCATCTCGGGGCAAAGATAGGCGCGGTCGGTTTCGTAAACTTTAGTGGCGGTGCCATCGGCCAGCGGAGCTTCGCACAGAAGCTGGTCGTCGGTGAGGTTCTTGGCCTCGGCTTCGCGTTCATCGTCGCCTTCGAAAATGAATTCCGGTTTCCACGCGCCGCGCGCGCCTTCGGCCATTGCAATCTCGGCGACGAAGGGTTGGCCGAAGCGGTTTTTGAAATCTTCAAACGGCCCCACGCGGCCTTTTTCCAAAAGCATCTTAGCCTCGGCGGGCACGAGTTTGTGGCTGGCGATGTATTTGTTGAGTTTGAATTTGCAGTCCGCACCGGTGCATTCGTAGTTGCCGTCGGTTTGCTTGAGCGTGGTGGTGCCGCAGCTGGGGCAAATGGCTTCGAGGTCGGGATAGCTTCGATTGGCCAGCTCCGTCATTTTGCCGACCGTACGTTCGACGATGTCTTTGGTGAGCGATTTGATTTCGCCCATAAACGATTCGCGACTGAGCGCGCCGGATTCCATTTGCTTGAGTTTGTATTCCCATTCACCCGTTAACTCCGGTGACGTGAGTGCCTCGATGCCGATGTCTTTCAGTAAATCGATCAACGCGAGGCCTTTGTTGGAAACCACGAGGTCGCGCTTCATTTGTTCGTGGCGGAAAACATATTTGTGAAAGATGAGCCCTTCGATGATGGCCGCGCGGGTGGCGGGTGTGCCGAGGCCGCGCTCGCTCATCGCTTCGCGCAGTTCGTCGTCGTCCACGCGTTTGCCGGCGGTCTCCATCGCGGAGAGTAGCGTGGCTTCGGTGTAACGCGCGGGTGGTTTGGTTTGGTCGCCTTTGAGTGTGACTTCTTTCGCGTCGGCTTTCTCGCCGGTTTCGGCCGGCACGAGTTCGTCCTTCTCCGTGGCCACGCCGGGACGGCGGCCGTACACCTCCAAATAACCGGGTGTGACCAACACTTTGCCGGTGGTCAAAAACGAATCCTGCTCAATGCGCGTGATGCGGCGGGTGTTTTCGAATTCTGCCGACGGAAAAAAGATCGCCACAAACCGCCGCGCCACGAGGTCGTAAATTTTTTGCTCCTGTTCCTTGAGCCCACCCGCGGGAATTTTCCCGGTCGGGATGATTGCAAAGTGATCGCTGATTTTTGCGTTATTAAAAATGCGTTTGTTGGGCGTTACCCAATCGTTTTTCAGCGCCTTAGCCGAAGCGGCAATGACCTCTGGCGAAAGGGTAGCGTTGGGTTTGGCGCTGGAAAATCCGCGGAGATGGCCACGCACCGTGTCGAGGTAATCTTCGGGTAGACATTTCGAATCCGTGCGCGGATACGTCAACAATTTGTGCTTTTCGTAGAGCGCCTGCGCGATGCCGAGCGTATTGCGCGCGCTGAAACCAAACCGGCTGCTGGCTTCGCGTTGCAATGTGGTAAGATCATACAGCTGCGGTGGCGTTTGCTTGGCAGGTTTTTTGATTTCCTCGACAATGCCCGTTTTGCCCGTGCAACGCTCCACAACCGATGTCGCTTCGGCCTCAGTCCAAATGCGTTCGGCGCGGGTTTGGTCGTCGTTTTTGTCCTTCTTGAAATCTTCGCGGAACCATCGGCCCGCGTACGTGCCCGCGTGCACTTCAAATTCCGCGTGCACTTCCCAATAATCGCGCGGCACAAAATCGCGAATCAATCGTTCGCGCTCGCTGAGGATCGTGAGCGTTGGCGTTTGCACGCGACCGGCGCTCGTCATATTAAATCCACCGTGCCGTGAGTTGAATGCCGTGAGCGCGCGCGAGCCGTTGAGCCCCACCAGCCAATCGCTCTCTGACCGGCACAACGCAGCGTCCGCCAGCGGCTGCATCCGGCCATCCTCGCGTAATTTTTGGAACGCTTCGACAATGGCGCCATCGGTCATCGACTGCATCCACATCCGTTTCATCGGTTTCTCCACGCCCGCCAGCGCCATGATGTAGCGGAAGATCAACTCCCCCTCGCGGCCCGCGTCGCAGGCGTTGATGATTTGATCGACTTCCTTGCGCTTGATCAAGCGTAGCAGCAGGTTCAGGCGGCTCTCACTTTTTTCAATCGGCTGAAGTTCAAACTTCTTTGGAATCACCGGCAGATGCTTGATGCCCCACGGCAGCTTTTTGCCGTTCGGGCCTTCCGGCATTTTCAGCTCCACTAAATGCCCCACCGCCGAAGTGACGATCGCGTTGTCGTTTTCGAAATAGCTGTTGCGGTCCTTGCCCTTCCGCTCGAACTTGCCCAGCTCCTTGCCCAGAACTCGGGCAAGGTCGGTTTGGACCGACGGCTTCTCAGCGATGACTAGAGTTTTGCCCATTTGTTACAAACGTTGCGGCGGGGTTTAGTGGCCCATTGGCCTTTTGGCAACCCCTTTTCCTGACGCACTCACGGGCCGTTTCATTGAAAAAACTTTTTTGCGCAGCCCCGCAGGGCTCAACGTGCTATCTTCCGCCCCGATGGCAGAGGGCTATTTTTCCAGTGATGCAACGCGCGCCGAGCGTGTGCGCGACCTCTTTGATACCATTGCCCCGCGCTACGATCTTATCAACGATCTGCAAAGTCTGTGGCTCCATCGCCGCTGGAAAAAACGCCTCGTCACTCTCGCCACCCCCCGTCCCGGTCAGCGCGTGCTCGATCTTTGCTGCGGCACCGGTGACATCGCCTTTGCTTTGGCAAACAGCGGCGCGGACGTTGTCGGCCTTGATTTCAGCAAACCGATGCTCGATCGAGCCATCCGTCGCAATTGCGACCTGACCGTCACGTTCCGCCAAGGCGATGCGTTGGAATCCGGCTTGCCCGATGACCATTTTGATTGCGTCACCATTGCCTTCGGGCTGCGCAACCTCGCCAGTTTTGAAAATGGCCTGCGCGAAATACATCGCGTCACCAAGCCTGGCGGCAAAATGCTGGTGCTCGATTTTGGCAAACCCACCTTCGCTCCGTGGCGATGGATTTATTTTGGTTACTTGAAATGGATCGTCCCGTGGTTCGGCCGCCTCATCTGCCGCGATGCGCCTGCCTATGCGTACATCCACGAGTCCCTCGAAAACTATCCCGCCCAAGACGGCGTTGATAAAGTAATGCGCGAACTCGGCTGCAAAGAAATCACCATCCACCGAATCCTCGGCAGCGCGATGACGATCAACGTGGGGGTGAAGTGACTACTTTGCCGTCGACGCAATATCCTTCATCAACGCCAACGCCGTAGCCTCGGTGAGTTGCTGGATATTATATCGCTTCAACATCCGGGCCGCGGCCGCTTGATGCGAAAATAAATCCAGCACCGTGGCCTGCCCCAGTACTTGGCCATCGGTTGCGCGCGTGGCGGTGACGATGATGTCCGGCACGGTGTGCGTTTGAGTGTCGTTGATGCCGGGTAAGTTGATCTCACGTTCGCCCAATAAAATTTCCAGCGTCAACTCCGGTAGATTCGTTTGAGCCGGATCGATCAGCGTGGCGCCCGCCAAACGCAGCGGACGGCCAAAGAGCAACTCCACTTCGCGCTTGGTTTGGCGCGTCGACAATTCGTCCGCATCAAAAATGCGCGGCCCCGCGGCTGGCGCAGCGGGTGCGCCCCCCCCCGCTCCGGCGGGCATGGGCAAGCCGGTGGCGGGATCAATCTGCGGTGTGCCACCCACGCCCACAGTGGGCAACTGAGGGACCTCAAACGCGCCTTGCGGAAGGTTCACGTTAATATTAATGCGCGGCGCGCCGAGCTTCACATAGGCCGCACGGAAATCCTCCACAATTTGCTGCGCCTGATCCGCATTATAAATCTGAGAAAGCGGCACGGCGGGCGACACGGTGTATACATATTTTTTGCCTTCCACCGGCGCGGCGGTTTTTTTGAACACCACCATCGCGGATCGGTTGGCGCTGGGCGCACCGCAGCCAACGAGCAGCAGCGCGGGAATGAGTAGTGCAATTTTTTTCATAATGTTTTGGAGTTAGCGCGCCAGTCGCACGCGCACGGTGTAATCCTTGGCTTTGGCGTTAAGCGATTTGAACTCCACGGTTTCCTCTGCGATTTCGTCGAGGATAAGCGTTTGAAACGGCGTGGTGTCGATGGCGAATCCCTGTTCGTCCTTAAACGCACAGCTCACTTGCAAGTCCACGCGCTTGTTGATGAGGTTCAAAATATTCGCGCGCACCTGTAGCCGGCCATCGGTCAGTTGCGTTTCCTGCATCGCCGTGCATTTTACCGTGCGGCCGACGAGAGTGCCGAGCGCAACAAATTTGCTGTTGTTTGCCGCCGCCGCTTGTTTCGCGACTGGCGTGCCGCAGCCGGCGATGATGGCGCCGGCGCTCAATATTAAGACGAGTTTGGTTTTCATAATTCTTCTTTATTAATCGGTCACAAACACCACGGTGTCGCGGCCAGTTTGTACGGTAACTGAAATATTTTTTTGTCGATTCGGCAAGGCAATGCCGTTGGTATCGAGGAATTCAATCGCAATCGTGTGGGCACCTGCGGGCAGTTGCAGCGCGGCAAAGCTGAGGTGCTGTGGCAAATTGGTCCACGTCCGGGTATCCGCGCGCGGTTCGGCGGAGCCGCCCACAATTTTGCCCACCAAACCCGCACCGAGCAAAGCTGCGCCTGCGCCTTCGGTTTCGGGTTGGTTTGCGAGGATGGCGCCACCGGTCACGCCGATGTCACCGACCAGGTTGCCGGTTTTTTTGATTGTGGCTTTGCGGGCAAGGATGGCGTCCATCGCGCGATCGCCACGAGTGGTAGCTTGGAAAGTGAGGTTGTCAAAAACCGGCGCGGTGAGCGTGCGTCCACCCGCAGTGATGCGTGCGGAGTGGGTTTGGGAATGCCCTCCGTCGTACACGATTTTTTCACCCACATCGCCACCGGTTTTTTTCATCGGCCCAAAGCCGAATTGCAAAAACACCATCACGTTGGCTTTTGAATTGTAAGCGGGCAGGGCAGTGGTGCGGGCATTGGCTTGGGCGCGGGTGCGGGCGTCACCGCCATCGCTGCCGAGTTTGGTGGTGATGTAGCCATCGAGATAATCGAGCAATATCCAATCGGCGCGATGCTCCGGCTGCGCGGCGAGCGCGTCCATAAGTTGCGCGGTGCGGAAACAGGCGCGGGCGTTGTCGGGTTCACCGTCCATCCAGTAAAACATGCCGCGATAAAACCAGCCCATCGCGCGCTCGTGCGATTCGCCGTGGAAGCCTTTCACATTCTCAGGCGAGAACAGGCTTTGCGCCAAACGCGTTTGGGCATCGGCTTTCAGGATTTGCCCGGCCGAGGGCATGGCGGTGGCGATCAGCGCGCGTGCTTCGGAATGGCGGTCGAGCTTAAGCGCGTGCACGGCGGTGATGAGCCGCCAGCGATTTTTATCGTGTGCGGGGGCTTGGGCGATTTTGCGATGGCCGGCGGCCACGAGATCCCCATCAAACTCCGGTGCACGCTGGATGACCGGCGCTTGGCACGCGGCGAATCCCAACGCGCTTAACAGACAAATGCTCGTGGCAATTTTCATCACCGTGAAAAAACAAGCGCCGGACTAACGATAAGTGACGTCGTCCTTGCCCTGTTTTTTGATTTGATGATTTCCTCCCCAGACAATTTCGCTGGTATCCGGATCGATGAGTTGGAACGAGTACAGGACGTAGTCGCTGGCCCCCGAATTTCCCCGGCCTGAGATTCCCTTGAAGGTGCCGGTGAGAATGAAGTCCGCGCCTCTGAATTGATTGCCGGTGATTTTTTCGCCGCCGGTGACTTGGCCGCTGAGTTTGAGGTCGCGTTCTTTTTCTAATTTGTCCATATGCTCACGCGCCACAAAAGTTATTTTGCTGGCCGCGTGTTCGAGCAGTTTGTCGCGGATCAGCATCAGAAAAATATCTTTGTCGATGGGGAAGCGCGTGTCGTTGTTGATGGGCTCGAGCACGACCACCGGTTTGCCCTCAGCCTTGGCGATGGGATCCGCGCCGAGAATGCCGCGCGCCATCTTCTCGGAAATGGTGACGAGATCCTGCGACTCAATGCCCAGCCCAGCCACAAAGCCGCGCTCGCCCGGGCGCATTTCGGTGACGCTCGGGCCGTTTGGGGAATTGCCGTTGGTGTTGCAACCGGTCACAACCCAAAGGGCCGTGCCAACAAAAAGTGTGATGATGTATTTCATACCGTACTCCTTTGGACGGGAGAATATGGCAGAAAAGTCATCGACCGAAAAGTTTATTCACGCGTTTGCGCGGGGAGAGGCGGGGCTTTGCCGGAGCTTCTGTTGTGGACGCGGGCGCGGTAACTCCCCCGCCGGGGCCGAACACAGGCAAACCCGTTGCGGGATCAATTGTTGGGGCAGCAGTGCCGACGGCAGGCGCATTCGGATCAATCGGCAAACCTGTCGCGGGATCAATCTGCGGTTGAGGGCCAATTTCGGGGTTTGAGCTTTGGGGATTCTGTGCGCGTTCCAGCGCGGCTTGGCGATCGGCCTCGGCTTTTTGTGCCGCCTTGCGGTCCATCATTTGGCCGATCAATAAACCCAATGCGCCTCCGATGGCCGTGCCTTCGGTGGTTCGATTGCTTTTGCTGCCCACCACACCGCCGATTGCTGCGCCCAAAACCGTGGTGGTCGTTGCCGCCGGTGCGCGTGTTTGCGGCGCGGGCTGCGGCGCGGGGGCGGGCTCACCTGCTGCGCGTAAGCCGGGAATATTCAGGCCTCCGAAAAGTTGTGCCTGCGTTGTGCACACAGAAATCGTTAGTGAAAAGAGGGCGAAAATGGCTGTTTTATTCATAATAACGATACCTTCCTTGGTTTTTTCAGTTTGGAAACCGGATTTGTTAACAGGTTATTCACAGCAAACCGCGTGCCGTTTTGGGTCAAGTTTGTGCGGGCAAACAAAAAACCGCCGTTTTATGCTAAAAACAGCGGTTTTTGGCTGGAAATTGAAGTTTTGAATTTATCGCCCAAACAGTGCTCGGGCCGGATATGCGGCATTTACGCGCGGTGGCGTGATAATAATCACCGATCCAGCCGTCGGCTGAACGTACATTGGCCACGCATATTGGGCGCCCGGCGTCATTGCCATCGTGTGCATCGGCAACCCGCGTGGCATCCCAAAGTAATTTGGCTGAGGAAAATAGCCCGGCATATAGGGCACCGGTGCGACCAATTGCGGCTGAATCTGCTGAATCTGCTGAATCTGCTGCATCGACTGTGCAGGCGGCGTGATGAGCACCGTGGCCGCTTGCGCGCCGGGGCGGGCGGGCAGTTTGATTTCAATGGTGCGATCGGCCATCCCCGGGCCCGTGCGCAAAACGCCGGGGCCAAAAAGTTGCGCGGAAAGTTGGGGGGCAAAACCCAGTGTCACCAAAATCGAAAGCAAGCCAATTAGTCGTAACATTCAAAAAGTGTACGCCTTCCCAGTGTGCTGGCAACAGAATAGTGTGCACACGTACAAATACTTTTTCACTCGTGGCGGCTTCATCCTGTCGCTAATCTCGCCGCCCGTTTAAGATGTTAGCCAAACGCGTCATTCCCTGCCTCGATGTTCACGATGGACAAGTGACCCGTGGGGTGCAGTTCGGCAAGGCCGAGGCCGGCGAATTGCGCAATGTGGGTGATCCGGTGGAGCTGGCGTTGGAGTATAACCGGCAAGGTGCTGATGAGATGGTGTTCTTCGACATCACCGCCAGTGCGCATGAACGCAAGACCATCGTGGATGTGATCGAGCGCGCCGGCGACCAGTGTTTCATGCCGCTCACAGTGGGCGGCGGAATTCGCACCGTGGAAGACATGAGCACGATGCTCAAGGCGGGGGCGGACAAGGTGAGCATCAATTCCTCCGCCATCGCCAACCCGCCGCTCATTCGCGAGGGCGCGGAAAAATTTGGCAGCCAATGCATCGTGGTGAGCATCGACGCCAAGAAGATCGGCGATGAAGAATGGCGCGTGTTCACCCACGGCGGCCGCAAGGAAGCCGGGCTGGACGCCATCGAATGGGCGAAGGAAGCGGTGGCACTCGGCGCGGGAGAGATTGTCTTAAACAGCATTGATGCCGACGGCACCAAGGCGGGCTACGACATCGAGATCACCCGCCGCATCAGCGAGAATGTCGGCGTGCCCGTGGTGGCCAGTGGTGGCGCAGGCAATCTCGATCACATGGTGGATGTCCTCAAACAAGGCCAAGCCGATGCCGTTCTTGCCGCCAGCATTTTTCACTTTGGCGAATACACCGTGGCCGATGTGAAATCGCATCTCGCCCAAGCCGAGATTCCCGTGCGGGTGGTTTGATTTTCCGTGTGCTCCCTGTGCCTCTGTGGTTAAGTTCCGCCCATGTCCTTTATCGATAGTTTGAAATTTAATGACGACGGCTTGATCCCGGCGATTATCCAGGAGGAAGGGACAGGCCGAGTGTTGATGATGGCGTGGATGAATGCGGATTCGATTCGCGATACCATCGAGACGGGGAAGACGCATTTCTGGAGCCGCAGTCGGCAGAAGTATTGGATGAAAGGGGAGAGCAGCGGCAACACCCAACAGGTGAAGGATGTGGCCTACGATTGCGATGGCGACACGTTGTTGATTCAGGTGGAGCAGATCGGCGCGGCCTGTCACGAGGGTTACAAGAGTTGTTTCTTCCGCAGCGTAAAAGAGGATGCCGGTGTGGTGACCGAGGAACGGTTGGTGGATCCTGAGGAATTGTACGGCAAGAAGTCGTGAGTGAAGTTTCGCACATTACACCTTCGCGCGAGGCGTTTTTGCAGCACGCGCAGGAGGGGAATTTGATCCCGGTGTACCGCGAGATTCTGGCGGACTTCGAGACGCCGCTTTCGGCCTATCGCAAAATTCGTTCGGACGGCGAGGCGTTTCTGTGCGAAAGCGTGGAGGGCGGCGAGCACTTGAGCCGGTACTCGTTTGTGGGCTGTAATCCGCGCGGGATCATTCGGCAGGATGGCGATCAGGTGCAGGTGGTGGAAGGCGGCAAGGTGACGGCTACCTACACGGTGAGTCGCGAGCCGGGCGAGCATCATGTGCGCGACGGGCTGGAGGTGGTGGAGCGTGTGCTGGGCCGGTATCGCGCCGTGGATCTGCCGGGGCTGCCGCGATTTACCGGCGGTGCGATGGGGTTTGTGGGGTACGAATTTATTCATGACGTGGAGCCGGTGGTGCCGCGCCCGCCCAAGGATGAGCTGGGCACACCCACGATGTATTTTCTGATCGCCGATGAACTGCTGATCTTCGATCGCGTGCGGCAGACGGTGACCATTCTCGTGAACGCCATCATCGAGAACGGCGCCAAGCCGGAGGACGCCTACGAAGATGCGGTTGAGGAAGTCGAGCGGCTCGTGTCGTTGCTTGAACAACCGCTGGAGCATCGGCCGGTGTCGCTCGCTGCCGAGCCGCCCGCGGCGTCGTTTGAATCCAACATGGAGAAGGACGCTTTCCTCGCCAACGTCGCCAAGAGCAAGGAATACATTCGCGCGGGCGACATCATCCAGGTGGTCGGCTCGCAACGCTTCTCCACTGAAGTGAAGGCCGATCCGCTCGATGTCTATCGCGCCGTGCGATCCATCAACCCTTCGCCCTACATGTTCTTGCTGGAGCTCGATGGCTTTTCGCTCGTGGGCGCTTCGCCGGAAATCCATGTGCGCAGCGAGGAAGGGCAGGTGCAAATCCGGCCCATCGCCGGCACGCGTCCGCGCGGCAAGACGGCGGATGAAGATTTGGCGCACGAAAAAGATCTACTCGCCGACCCCAAAGAACGTGCCGAACACGTCATGCTCGTGGACCTCGCCCGCAACGACATCGGTCGCGTGTGCGAGTACGGCAGCGTGCAGGTGGCCGACCTGATGGTCATTGAACGGTACAGTCACGTGATGCACATCGTCAGCAGCGTGACCGGCAAACTCACCGCTGACAAAACGCCCTACGATCTCCTCCGCACCACTTTCCCTGCCGGCACTCTCACCGGTGCGCCGAAGATTCGCGCCATGCAAATCATCAGCGAATTCGAGCAAACCACCCGCGGCCCCTACGGCGGCACGGTCGGCTACTTCAGCTTTAACGGCAACCTCGACTGCTGCATCACCATCCGCACCGCCATGCTCAAAGACGGCAAAGCCTACGTCCAAGCCGGCGGCGGTTGGGTCAACGATTCCGTTCCCGAAGCCGAATTTCAAGAAACCGTCAACAAAGCCAAAGCCATGATCAAAGCCGTGGCCTTGGCCGAGCATTGCGTGAAGTAGTTGCGTTATACTCCTTGAAAAGCGCAACAAGTCCTTGCCCCAATTAACATCAGGCGTCATCTTCAGGGCATGAAAGTGCTTTGGCTTGTTTCATTTATTTTTGTTTATGCTACCCTCGGGTTGACGGAGGCGGAGTTTCAAAAACTGCACCGCGAACTGCAGCCCGATCCCAAGGCCACGTGGCGCACCATCCCGTGGAAGACTTCCGTGCTCGATGCCCAAGCCGCCGCGGCCCGGGAGGGAAAGCCGATTTTTATTTGGGCGATGGATGGCCATCCGCTGGGGTGCACATGAAACAACGGCGTGCTCGACCGTGAGTCGACCTTTGCCAATCCGCAAATTGTGAAGCTCCTGCAAACGCGCTTCATCCCCGTGGCCATCGATCAAGCGTATCAGCGCCGACAGAAGGACAACGAAGGTCGCTTCTACCAAAAGATCGCCAACCAAGGCCCCCGCAAGATCGGCCGCGGGACGACGCAGGGCTTGTACACCGCCGATGCCTCCGGCCGGTTGCTCGCCTACACCAACAACCGCGGCGCCGATCGCGTGCTGCGGATGATGAACGGTTCCCTGCAACAACATCAGCCCGTGAAAGTGGCCGCCATTGCCAAAGGCGCGCCGGATGCCCGGTACAATCCGCAGTCGCCCAAGGGTGGCCTCGTTGTGCGCGTGACCTCCAAAATCCTCAGCGGCTACGACGAACCAGAAAACGAATGGCGCCGCATTTTTCAAACCTCCCTCGGCCGTGACAATCTGTGGATTCGCGCCGATGAACACGCGGCGCTCGCAAAGGGGCAATTTCCGGCCAGCCTCTTGAAACGCCTCGCGCGATTTCATCTCGTGGACAACACCCGCGGCGAACCGCCCATGTGGCGCGAGACCGAAATCAAAACGCTGAAGGGCCAGCTCACCAACGGCCAACTCCGCGCCACCGTTCACCTGCAAACCGCCAATGGCGACCGCGGCTACGAGGCGCAACTCCTCGGCCGCGTGGAAACCAAGAACGGCAAAGTCACCCGCCTCGACCTCGTCGCTCACGGCCCATTCCACGGCGAAGGCCCCTACACCCACAACGCGCCGAAAGGCAAATTTCCCCTCGCCATTGCCTTCACGCTGGCCGACGGCAAGGACGCGGCCGACACCATACCGCCCCAAGGCTCCCGCGGCTGGTTGCCCGGGTATATCCGGTAATGACCAAGGTCCAATTCCCAAGATCCAAGGAAGTCCCAAAATGAAATGCCCGTTGATCAATTTGGGGGTTGGACATTCCTTGGTCGTTGGTTCTTGAGCCTTGGTCATTACCACCCCCGAATTACACTTGCCGCTAACCGTCCAACGGCTAACATCCTCCATGGCCATGAATCGTCTCCTTGTTTTTTGTCTTCTCACCGCCATGTCTGTTGCCGCTCAAAATGGCGCAGTGAAATTTTCTGTGCGGTCGGTGGCCAATGGTGACTGGACGGACGCGAAAACTTGGGAGCCCAAGCGTGTGCCGAAGGCGGGGGACCGCGTGTTGGTCAGCGCGGGGACAGTGGTGCGGTTTGAGGCGCGGCGCACGCCGGTGATTCGGCTGTTGCAAGTGGCGGGCACGTTGCGGTTTGCGCGCGACCGCAGCACGGAATTGAATGTGGCACTGCTGAAGGTGCAGGCGGGCAATCGCTGCACTGAGCGCGGGTTCGCGTGTGATTTCCACGGTGTCAACCGGGCGGGCGAGCCGAATGCCGTGCCCACCGGCGCGATGCCGACGCTGGAGGTCGGCACGCTGCAAAATCCGATTCCGGCGAAACACACCGCGCGCATTCGGCTGCACTTTATCAAAGGGATGGACGAGGACGACGCGCCGGCGCTGGTGTGTTGCTCGGCGCGGATGGAGCTGCACGGCGCGCCGATGAACCGCACTTGGGTCAAGCTCGGGGCCGGGGCGAAGGCGGGAGATTCGCGGGTGACCTTGGCCGAGCCGGTGACGGGCTGGCGCGCAGGCGATTCGGTGATTGTGACGGGCGCGAAAAAGCGTGATGAGATTGGCACCGAAGAGCGCGTTATCAAGGCGATGGACGGGCGCGTGCTGACGCTCGACCGGCCGTTGCGCGCGGAACATTTTGGCGAGGGCAAGTTTCGCAGTGAGGTGGCGAACCTGTCGCGCAACGTGATCATCGAGAGCGCCGATCCCGAGGGCGTGCGCGGGCACACGATGTTTCATCGCTACAGCAAGGGCGGCATCAGCTACGCGCGGTTTGCGCACCTCGGCAAGGAAGGCGTGCTGGGACGATACGCGATTCATTTTCATCTCGTCGGCACCACCATGCGCGGCAGCGCGGTGGTCGGCGCGGCGATTGTCGATTCGCACAACCGCTGGGTGACCGTTCACGGCACGCAATACCTGCTGGTGCGCGACTGCGTGGGCTATCAATCGGTGGGGCACGGGTATTTTCTGGAGGACGGCACGGAGGTGTTCAACCTGCTGGACCGCAATCTCGGCGTGCAGGCGATGCGTGGGCGGCGGCTGCCCGATCAAGTGCTGCCCTTCGACCCGAATGACGGCGCGGCATTTTGGTGGGCCAACGGACGCAACACCCTCACGCGAAACGTGGCGGTGGAGAATGACCAATACGGTTACCGCTACGACAGCCAGCGCCGCAGCAATTTTGACAGCAATCTCGACGTGCTGATGCCCGACGGCAAAACCCAAACCGTCGACATTCGCACGCTGGCCATCAGCCGCTTTTCGGGCAACGAATCCCACACCGAAGGCCTCTACTCCGTGGCGCTCGCCGGCACCGATGGCGTGGGCCCGGACACGCGGCATCCGCATCGGGTAAGCGGGCTGAAGCTGTGGCAAACCCACTACGCGCTGCGGGCGCAATTGCCCACGATGCTCATTGAAGACGTGCACATCGACCACGCGGCGTACGGTATTTACCGGCCGTTGTTCGAGAATCACGTTTACAAAAACCTGCACATTGCCGCCACCGGCGCCGAGCCGTTCAATCGCGGCCTCGACGACCGCAGCCTGCAACACGGCAGCATCACGGTGGACGGGCTCACCTTCAGCCAGCTCGGCTACGGCGGGCGGATGCCGTTGATACAAATGAGCGCCAATAATGTAACCGGCAAGGCCGAGTCGCATTTCCGCAACGTGACCGTGCGCGACCGCTCGCGCCCGGATCGCTGGCCATTGATGAACCTCGGCGGCGGTCCGCGCCTGCAGCCGTCCACGCCCAAGGGCGTGCCGTATTTTCTGCACAATCATTTCGGCCCCGGCAAACACGCGAAAGTGGTGAGCACGCGTGCGAAGGATTTGCTCGGCGACGGCAACAAATACGCGCAGGAGCCCGGGCTCACCGGCGACGAGTCGGTCGTGGCGGAAGTGGTCAACGTGGCATTCCCCGAGCTGCTGCAGCCGGTCGATGACCTCCCGCCCGCAACCATCATCCGCCGCATTGACGAACAGGGCGGTCGGCTGAAAATCTCCGGCACCACCCACGACGACGGCTTCATCAAGACCGTGACCGTGAATGGCAAGGCCGCCCGCATCCACCGCCAACAACACGGCGTGGCCGACTGGAGCATCGAGCTGCCGAACGCCGCGAAGCTCACCGCCGCCGCCACTGATGCCGCCGGCAACACCGAAAAAAATCCACACCAATTGAACTTGCCCCCCAAAAACGCGTCCAAGAAATAACCAAACCCATCCCATGAATCCTAATTTTCACATCGAAAGCGACTGCCCCGACTGCAATTTTCTGGAGGATGCCTCCATCGCGCGGCGAGATTTCCTGAAACTCTCCGGCACGGCGGCCCTGACGGCTGCTGCTCCGATGGCTTTTGCCAATCAAGCCAAACCGGCCAAGCCTAAGCCGGCGGAGGCCATCGTGAAGGAACTCTTCGGCACGCTCACGCCTGGGCAACGCGCCAAGGTGGCGCGACCTTTTGATCAGGGCGCCGGAAAGAACAAGATCCCCACGCGCCTGGGCATGTACAATCGCGCGTTGAACAACGAGAAGATCGGCGGCATCTACACCAAGGCGCAGCAGGAATTGATCGACCGCGCGTTGCGGGCGATCTGCGCCGGCGACGAGGGGTATCACAAGATTTCACGCGATGGCGAGTTTGATAACAGCGGCTCGCAGCAGGGCTGCGGCGCGCATTTCTTTGGCGACCCGACGAAGGGCAAGTTTTCATGGCTCTTCACCGGGCATCACCTGACTGTGCGGTGCGATGGCAACACCATTCCCGGCACGGCCTTCGGCGGACCGATTTACTACGGCCACATCGCGGGTGGCTACAGCGAGAAAAATGTTTACCGCTTCCAAACCAAGGCCGTGCAAAGCGTGTACGACGCGCTTGATGCCAAGCAACGCAAGGCGGCGGTGATCGCGCAGGGCACGCCCGGCGAACAAGCGAAATCCGTGAAGCACCGCGAGCGGCCCTACCCCGGCATTGGCATCGCCGAGCTGTCGCCCGATCAGCGTGCTCATGTGCTCAAAGTGATGCGCGCCTGCGTGGCACCATTCCGCAAAGAGGACGGCGACGAGGTGATGGACATCGTGAAGGCCAACGGTGGCCTCGAGAAAATCAACCTCGCCTTCTACAAGGACAAGAAGTCGACCGATGAAAAAATCCGCTGGCATTTCTGGCGCCTCGAAGGCCCGGGCTTCGTCTGGAACTACCGCGTTCTCGGCCACGTCCACTGCTTCGTGAACATCGCCCGTGTATGAGACACGGATTGCACGGATTCATACGGATGAAAAAACTCTGTGCCCTCGGTGTCTCTGTGGTGAGTGGGGTTGCTGCTTCGGCCGCCGAGCCTGATGCGAAAACCATTGAGGCGGCGATTGGGAAGAGCTTGGCGTTGCTGGAAAAAAGCGCGGCCCAATACTCCGAGCAACGATCCTGCTTTTCCTGCCACCACCAAGCGCTGCCGGCGGTGACGTTGTCGCTGGCACGGGAGCGGGGCTTTGCCGTGAACGCCAAGGCAATGGCCGAGCAGGCGGAGTTCACGCAGGAATTTTTCGCCAATCGCAAGGAGGCGATGCCCAAAGGCAAAGGTGTGCCCGGTGGCTCCTACACCACCGGCTACGCGCTGCTCGCGCTTTCGGCGGCAAACTGGAAGGCCGACGACATCGCCGCGCTGATGGTGCAGCACCTGCTCCAGCGGCAGGAAGCGAGCGGCCGCTGGAGCATGGGCACGCGCCGGCCGCCGCTGGAGTACAGCCACTTCACTTCCACGGCGCTTTCGCTGCGGGGACTGCAGTTGTTCGCGGAGAAAGAAAACTCGAAGGAAATTTCCGGGCGCGTCGCGCGCGCGCGCCAGTGGCTGCTCGCCGCGAAACCGAAGGAGACCGAGGATCGCATCTGGCATTTGCTGGGTTTGAAATGGAGTGGCGTGGACCGTGCCGCCATTTCAAAAGCGGCCAAGGCGCTCTTGGGCGAACAGCGCCCCGACGGCGGCTGGGCGCAGACGGCCCAGATGAAGAGCGACCCGTACGCCACGGGACAAGTCTTGACCGCGCTGCAGTTGGCCGGCGGCGCGCCGGTGAAGGACATACGTTGGCAAAAGGGCATCGCGTGGCTGCTGCGCGCGCAAAAGGCCGATGGCTCCTGGCACGTGAAAAGCCGTAGCAAGCCATTCCAAAAATATCTCGAGACCGGTTACCCGCACGGCAAGGACCAGTTCATCTCCATCGGTGCCGGCAGCTGGGCAACGATGGCGCTGCTGCTCACGCGCCCGCCGGTCACCGGGAAATCTCCAATGCCGTTGGAAAACAGTTATGCAACAGGTAAAGCAAAATAATCCTGAAACGCGACCGGCAACATCCGATTCAGATTGCATTGCCCTTGCAATTTTGGTCTAGTGCCGCCACCCGAAATGGATACTGAACGTTCACTCATATTACTCAAACCCGACTGCCTCAACGGTCATCACGCCGGCGAAGTCATCGGACGTTTTGAAAAAGCCGGGTTCGAAATCCGCGCTGCCAAGCTCATTGCCCTCACCGATGATCTCCTCAAAGAACACTACGCGCACATTGCCGACCGCCCGTTTTTCCCTGAGATCGTTGAATTTATGAGCGCCCGCCCCGTGCTCGCCCTCGTCCTCGAAGGCGAAAACGCCGTCGCCGCCATCCGCGACCTCCTCGGCCCCACCGATTCCACCCAAGCCCCCGCCGGCACCATCCGCGGCGACATGGGCACCACCAGTATGGAAAACATCTGTCACGCCTCCGACTCCGTCGAAAACGCCGCCATCGAAGTAGAGCGCTTCTTCAACGCGGGCGAGGTGTTTTAGGGTTGTTCGACCGGTGACACCTTGAATTCATTTGTAAATGTCAAGGTGCTGACACGATTGCTTTGTATTTGAAAGTTTGCTCCTTGCCAAATTTTCATTTTATGGTCCTGAATTTCAAGATTGAGATAGGTTAATGTCCTTTTACTGACTGTGTCTGGGGCTCCCAACGCGAAGTGAATTTGTTTGCAGGTCAGGTTTTTGAATTTCATAAATTCAAGGGAGGACCATTTAATCTTTTTTCCGTATTCGAATTGCTCCAAGGCGGGGTCATTTCCCGCTAGAACCCAACGAAATTCGCTTAACTTTTCACCATCCAAATAAATTCGTTCTAATTTTCGGTTTCCGTTCGGATGCCATTCGCGATGCACTCCGTGAAGCTTGCCTCCTTTCCATTGTGCTTTCCATTCCAGTTGCCCGAATTCATCAGCCCCAATTGCTTCACCGTCTTTTAGCCCTTTTTTAAATGTCGTCACACTTCTCATGTTTCCGTTTGGATGCCATTTCTTTGAAAGGCCGTGGCTGTGACCGTTATTCCATTCAGATTCCCATGCCTTGTTGCCGTTTCGTGCCCACCCAATTGCCAGTCCGTGTTTCACACCTTTGAAATAGGGGGCCACCCATTCCAGTTTTCCATTTTCATACCACTGTTTGCTGTATCCGTATTGAATGCCATCTATCATTTCTGAAAACCTCTTTGGTGCTCCTGAATTGTGAAAACAAAGAAGGCTGATTAATTTCCCAGATGAATAAACAGCTGTTAAGGTTTTTACACCATTGGTTGCCCAATAGTGACATTCCCCCGCTGGAATGCCATTCACATAATTGGTAGTGCTTTGAGTGGAACCATTAGGATACCAATGGAATTCTGGCCCATTTTTTACCCCATTATTAAAAATGCATTTCCGTCTAGGTTTCCCAGAAAAATAGTATTCAGATTCTTCCCCAGTTGGGAATCCTTTTTCGTAGTTTGCCTGATATTTTAAAGTTTTCTGGTCGTTGTGGTAATCTACCACGAGTCCGGTATATTTGATGTTGGTCCCCGCATAATAAGCGGCTTGATTGGTCTCATAGATGAGATCTGATCGAGAAACAGTTTCAGGAATTCGCTCTGGATGAGGTTCCTTGCAGGCCGGGGATGCAAGGAGTATAAACAAAAGAATAGTAAGCTGATTTATGAGTTTCAGCATTTGGATTAAGGCATTAATCTGTTGGTTTCCCTTCCGGTAATATTAGTTCATTTTCTGATGTGTTGGTGGGGCTGAATTGCGGAGTTACATTCGAAGGTGAAGAATCGATGGTGGTCTCACCAACTTTGCCCCTCACAACTATTCTTTGCCCTCTTGGGCTAGATGGTAAGATGATGTTTGTAAGTAATCGAGGCGCATAATTAGTTCGCCATAAACTTGGTGGCGGGCCTTCAAATCGCATTCTGGCAGGAATAAGGCCTCTGGGAATTGTTGTTCTCAGGTGGCCTCGCGGGCTCCCAGTATTGCCTTCACTAGAGCAATTACTGGATGTCGGAGCTTTTTCTTTGTTATAAAGTTGGTGGATTTCGCTTTCGCTGAGTGCTCGGTTGTAAACTCGCAACTCATCGACACAGGTTCCGCTTCCAGGTATCATCACTTTTTGATCGTGTACTTTAATGGGACGGTCTCCTCCATAGAAGTTGAATCCTTCAGTCAAATGTTTCATAGGTTGTCCGTTAATCCACACCTTGATCGAACTCATTTTCCCTGCGTAGGTCAAGGCGATGTGATGCCATTCATCTTTAGCAATTGAGGAGCTTGTGAAAACGGCATTATGAAATGGGCCATCAAGACCGGCGGACCCATTCTCCCAGAGTTTTAATGCAGAATTTACACCATAGAGGAGATCTGCATTTGCGGTCCCAGCATTTTTCAGGAAATATCCAGAGCCACCCAGAATCCACTTATCAACCTTGAACCACATTGAAAAGCTTCTGTTCACCGCACTATCTTCAAAAACAAATGGGGTGGTGATGTTGGAGTCCCCAATGGACATCTTGAATGCTCGGTCTACTTTTCCAAATCGATCTGTAGTAAGTGTTGCGCCGGTGACTTCGCCGTGGCGGTCATTTCCACTTTCGTCCTTGGCATTTCCACAGAATGGATACCAAAGGATTAAGCCCTGATCTAGGCTGGATCCGCTCTGCGATCTTGCGGGGAAACTTATTTGTACGAACAAAACGAAAGCCAAAGCAATCGTGCCGAGCGGAAAGTGCCGATAGCAATTTTGAGTGATTGTTTTCATTTATTAGGGAATTGGGTTCTATTCAACGGTCTATTTCTTTAATTGGCAAATCCAGCCACAACTAACCAACTGCCTTCACAATAGGTGATCTTACTAAAAAACTGTAAGAATTTTGGTGTTCAGGGCAGTGTTTTGGCAGACGATGTTAATTAAGGAACAGCGCCCGGTGCCGGAATTGACTCGGAGTAGCTTGGTGGAGCGGCTGCGGGGGGTGTGTGATCATGCGAGTTGGGAGGTGTTTTTCGATCAGTATTGGCAGTTGATTTATCACGTGGCGCGGCGGGCGGGCTTGGCGGAGGCGGATGCGGAGGATGTGGTGCAGGAAACGGTGGTGGAGGTGGCGGGCAGTGTCGATGGGTTCGAACGGGAACGGCCCGGGAGTTTTCGCAGTTGGTTGTGCGCGATTACGCGGACGAAGATTGCGATGTTTTATCGCAAGGAATACCGGCAGCAACGGAAGCTGGATGTATATGGCGAGGCGATGGAGGCGCGGAATGAGGGTGCGCAGACGCCGGAGTTGGAGGGGATTTGGAATGAGGAATGGCAGCGGAACATTTTGCAGGCGGCGCTGGAACAGGTGAAACGGCAGGTGAGCCCGCGTCAGTACCAGATTTTTCATTGCCACGTGCTGCGCGAATGGACGGTGGCGGAGGTGGCGGCGCAGCTGGATGTGAGCGCGGGGATGGTGTACGTGACGAAGCATCGGGTAAACGCGATTTTCAAAAAGGAACTTCAGAAATTGCAGGAAGAGGAATGAGTGTTGAGAGTGTAAAAGATTGGCTGCGTCCGCGGGTGCGGCGGGGTTGGCTGGCGGTGGATCGCTGGTTGATGCCGGATGTGGCGGCGGAGCTGGCGGGTTTGGAGTGGGAATCGCCGCGCTTGCGGCGGCGTTTGAAAAAACGTGCACGGCGGGTGTGGCGGGCAAAGCTGCAAACGGTAGAAAAAAATGGGCACAAATCCTGAAACACCGCCGCCGGAAATTCCGGAGCACGAATTGCTGCGCCGCATTGGCGCGGGCAGTTACGGCGAGGTGTGGCTGGCGCGCAGTGTGACGGGTGCGCATCGCGCGGTGAAAATTATCCGGCGCGATCGTTTTGAAAGTGAAGTGCCCTTTGAGCGGGAATTCGATGGCGTGCGGCAGTTTGAGGAAATCAGTCGCGGGCAGTCGGGCTTGGTGGATTTGTTTTTGGTGGGGCGCAATGAGGCGGTGGGTTTTTTTTATTACGTGATGGAATTGGCCGCGCCGGAAAGTGAGGGCGAAGGCGCGGGTGATTGGGAGGCGTACGCGCCGCGCACGTTGCAGTCGGATTTGCGCGCGCACGGGCGGTTGCCGGTGGATGATTGCCTGGATCTCGGCATCACCGTGGCCGAAGCACTGCAGCATTTGCACGCGCACGGGCTGGTGCATCGCGATGTAAAACCTTCCAATTTAATTTTCACGCGCGGCCGCTATTGCCTCGCGGATATCGGGATGGTGACGGCCGCGAGCGACGGCGAAGCCTTTGTGGGCACGCATGGGTATTTGCCACGCGAAGGGGCAGGGCAGCCTTCGGCGGATATTTTTGGGCTCGGGCGGGTGCTATACGAGGCGTTAACGGGCGAGGATCGCCAGTCATTTCCGGCTTTACCCAAGTCGATGCGCAGCGAAAAATCCACCGCCGCACAACGCGAGCTGAACAAAGTCATTCTCAAAACCTGCGCGCACACACCGGAAGAACGGTATCTGAATGCCGTGGCGTTGGCGGCCGATTTGGCGCGCATCGCCGATGGCGGCCACGCGGAAGCCGTGCGCGAACACAGCAGATTACTGTGGCCCATGGCGGCTGCGGTGGCGCTGGGGGCACTGGTTTTGGGTTGGGCATTCTGGCCCGCGTCCGTCAAGGATTCGGATTTACTGATTCACTGGCGGTTCGATGGCGACTTGGCCGATGCCAGCGGCAACCACAACGACGCGCTTGGGCAATGGACGCGCGCCACCGCGGATCGTTTTGATCAACCGCACCGGGCGATTGCGATGGGCGCGGATGCCTCGTTGCGGGCGAGTCACGATTGGGTTTGGTCATCGGATCAGCCGCGCACGGTGGCGCTTTGGTTTCGGGTGGATGAATGGGCGGCATGCGAGGCGGGGTGGTTTGAGGAGCGGGCATCGGGCACCGGCGCGCCACTGCTGAGTGGTGCGGGCTTCTCGGTACGAATGACGGGCAACGGTTTGATTGGGCTCGATGGCAATTATATTTGCGCGTTGTTTGATGTGGGGAAAATTGAAACGCAGTGCTGGCATTTTCTGGCCATCACCTGCGAAGGCAAATCGGGCACATCTCGCGTGTGGTTTGATGGTGAAAAATTTGAGCCGCTTGACGTGAAAAATGAAAATCGGTTTTGGTGGAAACCGGAGAAACCCTTTCGCACGGTGAAAACGCCTCTTGAGATTTTGGGCTTCCAAGGCGCGGTGGACGAGGTGCGAATGTACCAGCGGGCGTTGACTGAAAAGGAAATCAAAGAAATTCATGATACCGAACAACCCCTCCAACCCACCGTAGCGGGCGAGGCTTGGAGCGAATCATTTTCGTGGGCGGCACTTTTGCCATCGGAATCCGAGCACCTTAATCTTTCCAAAAATCTGCGTCGCGTGGAGGAAGCTGGCGGCGCAGTTTATTGGTCGCCGCAAACAAACGGTCAGCCTGCGGAAGTGCGGTATCAATTTAAATTTGAACGCCCAATCTTACGCGCGCATTTGCGGCTGCCCATTTATTGCGTGGACCTCACTCCCGCACGCGATACGCCGATGCGGGGGTCATTTGCCACCGAAGTTTCGGCCGATGGCAAAGATTGGCATTCGCTGTACAACGGCTTGGAACCTCAACCGCAATGGGGCGAAGGCACCGGCGCGGGGGCCTTGGTGGCCGAATGCCCCAAGGCCGCGCTGGGGCAAACCACGCTGTGGCTGCGCGTGCGCCTGAGGGCCGAAGGCGGCACGTCAAATCTTTCAGGCGCCCAACTGGGCCGCGCTCCGAGCGACGCAAAGGTGGATTGGAAAACCAAGTCGCTACTCCGCGTAAAGTTGCAATCGCCGTGAAGGGCGGCTAGCACTCTTTTTCAAATCCATATCACATTCCGGCCACAATCTCGTGTTGCTGCCTTTTCAAAATAAAGATTCCGTTTTTAACAGGCTCGCTCGATTTTCATTTTTTAAAAGTTGGGGTTAAATGCGAAATATGTGAGGGGTTGAGCGTATTGAATAGGAGGGGATTGCACCTATTATTTTGGAAACGACGCAAGTTTCAGTATTGGCGGTGTATGTTTCGCGTAATGGGCAGAGCTATGGCCCGTTTTCGCGGGAGGATTTGTGGGGGCATTTTCAGTCCGGCGCATTCGTGGCCACAGATTTGGCGTGGCACGAAGGGATGGCAGAATGGACACAATTAACTGATCTGTTCGAGCCCGCACCCATTCCCGTGATGCCAGTTGCGCCAGTGGCCCCGGCAATTGCGTTTGTGCCTAAGTCTTCTGAACTCAGTGTGAAGACGTCAAATTCAATCAGTAATACCGGCATACGGCAGAATGACAGTGCAAATGCTGAACGTATAAAAGATTCGCCCAGAAAGAGCTCAAAAATGATGAAGAAAATAGGAGTGGGATTGGTTGGAATATGCGTGGTGGCCGGATTGGTTTGGTACACTTTTATCCACCAAACTGAGGTGAGCTTTGAGGAATTGGTGATGGAAGACAATGTAGTTTATTTGAGGGACGATACGAAGTCTTTTACTGGGGTGGCTATTTCTACTTTTCCGAATGGGAAGTTGAAAGTGAGAGTAGAATTTCAGGAGGGGAGGGAAAATGGAATGTATGAGCTTTGGCACGAGGATGGAACTTTGATTCATCAGGCGGAATACTCAAAGGGAAGTTATTCGGGGCCTGTGAAATGGTGGACTCCTGAAGGAAAACTGGCGATTGAAGCTGAATTTTCCGACGGTCGAGAGGTTTCGTCTAAAACTCATATTGAATTTGAAATTCCCTTTGACACGATTCCTAGAATTCTGCCGCGAACGAATTAAGGCTATGGTTCAATGTTTTTTCTTGAATTTAGCTTTCAATTCAAAAACATTCTGCCCCTCTCCAAAATATCCCGGCTCAGGCCCAGTACCATTCTTCGGGGCCCTGCAAAATTGTGCCATACTATAACTAGAATTCGGGGAATTGTCCGTCAAGAAGCGGACTTGAATGTGAATAGCATTTCCGCCGAGCAATTCTTCGGGTAATTTTTTTTTGTACATTTTCAAGGAATCAATTCGACTTGGAATGGGGTTGTCAATCAATTGGGTCCAGTTTTGCCCGTCTTTTGATGCCCAGATTGAGTTTTCGCCTTTACTGGATCCAAAGTTAAACGATGCAACAAGTGTTTGCAGGTAAACTTCGCACGTTGGTTTTTTAAATTTGAAAATTTGGGTGATGGATGCAGGTTCATTTTTGGTGGGAGCCCAGTAAGTTATTGGATCGGATTGCCACTCTGTATATTTCCTTAGGTTTGTTGTATTTGTCACGTAATCATCTGCATGGGATTCATAAACGTGTTTGTATCCGAATTTGAAATCCCAATCCCCAGTGCATCCACCTCCTCCGCATCCAATCACATAGGTGCTGCCTGGGCCGAGGATCACTCCGCCGCGTGCGGAGATGTGAGCATTCACGAGTTTGCCCGAACCGTTGTTTCCAATATCTGCATCGGTGGATTGTGAGGCACTGCCGTCCGCCAACACTAGCTGGCCTTGTCCGGCGTTCAGACCGGTCATTGCGTTTTTAGGGGGCGGGTTTTCATCTGCGCCCGCCCAGTTTGCATTACCCAAGTCGTCAGTGGAAAGGTTGCGCGTAGTGGCTAAAATGGATGAAGGGCGTACGGTGTCCGCACCTTTGATTAATGAATAGCTTATGGCAGCACAGTCAATGTACTGCCCTCTTTTTGCATCATATGTAGTCCAGCTCTTTTGAGATGATTCATTAGCTTCTTCTCGCATAGCATCGCAAGGGGACCGAAGAATCTGAGCCGATTGCACTCCAGCTTTCACTGCAAGGACAGAATAGATATGGCTTAGTGATTCTTTATAATTGTTTCCAAAATGGTTCGCCACTTGGCTGGGGGTAAGTTGCCAAGGTAATCGTCCCGCATTGTCGTGAGAGAAACCAATGAATGCCTTCCCGATGGAGCTAAGATTGGCAACACACTTTATGCGGGCTGCCTTCGCTTTGGCGCGTGCGAGGGCGGGGAGCAACATTCCAGCTAGAATTCCGATGATGGCGATGACCACCAAAAGTTCAATGAGGGTGAAGGCACGATTTTTCATACAAATTAAATACGCCAGGAAAAGGCTATTTTTCACAAATCGGCTCAATTTTTTCGTAAAAAAAGTCCTGTTTGCGAAAGGCTGGGTGGCTGTGAGGAGATGATTTTAAGTGGATGATGGAGCGGAGACCACCTGTGGGTGCGCGTAAAGTTGCAATCGCAGTGAAGGGCGGCTAACTTCCGCGCCGATGGATCCGGCTGATTTTCTTGCATTGATTTCGCGGCGGCATTGTCAGCGGGCGTTTACGGATGCGGCGGTGTCGCGCGAGGTGCTGGAGTCGGTTTTGTTGGCGGCGGGGGAGGCGCCTTCGGGGAAGAATACGCAGCCGTGGAAGGTGACGGTCGTTCAGGGCGCGGCGCGGGATGGGTTGAGTGCGGCTCTTTGTGCGGCGTTTGATGCGGGGGAAAAGGCGGTGCCGGATTATGAGTATTCGCTGTTGCCTTCGCCCATGGAATGGAAGGATCGGGCGCGCGCGTGCGGGTTTTCATTGTTTGAATTGAAGGGGATTGCGCGGGATGATGTGGAGGCACGGCGGGCGCACGGGCGGGAGAATTTTACTTTTTTTGGCGCGCCGGTGCAGTTGATTTTTCATCTGCCAGCGGGTGCGGAGCGGGGGAATTTTTTGGATGTCGGGATGTTTATGCAAAATGTGATGCTCGGCCTCACGGCGCACGGGCTGGGGAGTTGCCCGCAATTCAGCGTGGCGGGTTATGCGGGGGTGGTGCGGGCGGCGCTGGGGTTGGGCGCGGATCGCTGGGTGGTGGCGGGGATGTCAGTGGGCTGGCCGGAGGCGGCGGCGGCGGTGAACACATTCGTGCCGGAGCGGCTTCCGTTGGCGGATTTTGTGGATTGGCAGGGTTGATGAAAATACAAGTCGCCAATAATCGGCATTATTTGGTAGCTTCAGCCGCAGCCGGAGGGGCCGGCTTTTTATATGAGTGAGGAGTATTGCAAAAGCGCGTGCCAGGAATGCAACGGTCGAATTTCTCTGCCGGTGGATGCGGTGGGCGTGGAGTTCAATTGCCCGCACTGTGGCGTGAATCTGCAGCTGGTCCTCAAGCATTATTGCGAGCACTGCAACGGGCCGCTTTCGTTTGATGGCAATCCGGCCGCCATCGGCATGGAAATTGAATGCGGCCATTGCCATAATCAAACAGCGCTGCAGCCTTCGGCGTTGGTAGTTGAAGACAAGGCCTCGGCGGCGGAAGTAGAAGATTTCGAAGAGGAATACGAGGAGGAATACGAAGAGGAGTACCAGGAAGAGTACGAGGAAGAGTGCGAGGAAGAGTACGAGGAAGAGTACGAGGAAGAACCTAAACCGGAGCCAGAGCCCAAGCGCAGTGGCCCGCCCAAGCCACGACCGCCAAAGCGCGGTGGTCCACCCAGGCCGCGTCAGCCCAAAAAATTACGTCAACGCCCTGGCGGTGGGGGAGCCATGCCTGGCGATGGGCCAGAAAAAATTGGCCGTCGATTAGCTGGCTCCGGACCCAAGCCTGACGAAGAAGCCCCTACGGATGAAGGGCGGGCCGGACGATCTGGGCGTCCGAAACCCGGTGGACGTCGCGGTGGTCGGCCCAAACCCAAACGCAGCACCCGATCCGCGGGTGATTCTCCCTCAGCCGTGCCTAGTGCGCCTATGACTCGTCGCCAACCGGCGGGCATTGAGCCGGATCCTGAGGAATCGATGGACCCGATGGCTGGCGCGATGCCGGGTGGATTTTCCGCGATGCCTCCCAACCCGGCGATGCCAGCCGGATCGGCGGGGCCAATGGGATCCGGGCCGGTTGTACGAAAAGTAGCCGGAGTGATTTCCGGCGCGGGCGGAGGCGCTCACGGGGGCGGCGTGCCCAAGCTCAAATCTTCCGCGGCATTGGAAGATGACGCCGAAGCATTCGATGGCCCTTGGTATAAAGACCGTGAGAAACAAAAACTTGGTGTCGTGCTGGTTGTGTTTGTGCTGTTATTTTCCAGATTTGGATTGCCCACGGTGGCCGGATTCATCAATCCGCAATGGGAACACAGCGTTCGTCGGGCGGTGACTCTGCAGTTTTTGTTTGGCGATGATTACCGCAGCAATAATGTGGTGAAGTCTGTGAAGGTGGATGAGTCATCGCTGGTCATCAGCCGGGAGACCGACCGGAAAACCGAAGGCCAACAGGGGCCGGATGTGTTTTATGTGATCGGTGCAGCACAGAATATTACGAGCGATACGCTAATTGAGGTGGAAATTATTTTCAAACTATACGATCAAAGTGGCACCGAATTGGGCGAGGCCCATGACTACACTAACCAGCTAGGCCCAAATGTGGTGTGGAATTTTCGTGCGCCGTGTATGACCTCTGAGGCCGTCTCTACGAATATTTTCCGCGCGAAGCTCGAACGATTGATTGTGCGGTAGTGTTACTGCTGATTCCACGGCCGGCCCGGCGGGGGTGGGGGGGGTTGTTTCCAGTTCCAGGCGGAGGTGTATTTAAAATCCAAATAATCGGTTGGCACCGTTGCGCCGTTTTTGCTTTTGGAAATGAGCAACGCATCGAGCAGGGCGCTGGTCATTAGCGTACGCTCGGCGGGCCAAGTCGGCTTGCCGGTGTGGAACATTTTTTCCGCGCCTTTCACCAGATAAGTAAAGTGCATGTACGGACGAGCTTCCTGCGTCCAGAAGGTGGTGGATTTTTGTGTGCCACTGCTGGTCTTCCACGCCACGCCCCATTCGTTGACCGCGCCGTTGAGCGTGAGCACGAAAGCCTTCAGCCCGTCGCGGTATTCAATCACAAACATATCCGGCGCTTTCACCAATTCGCGCAGCGGCCGTTTCGGTTGGCGGGTGATGGCGCTTTTTTTCAGCCGCTTGAGCGCGGCGTCGAGCAGTTTACGGTCGAACATCCCCGCGTCCATCGCGCGCCAAACTGCATCGCCGGAAAGGCACTGCACGCGCTTCACGCCCGTCTCGCCGCCCGCGCGGCGTTCTGCGAGGCACTGCACCATTTCCAGCGCGTGATAGCCGTAGGCGTCGAGCGTGTGATACGAAACGGCGACAATTTCCTTGAGCTTCGCCCCACGTTTTACATCCGCCGGCGGATACCGCCACAGCACGGGCAGTGACGAGCCGGCCATCATCGGTACGTTTAATTCCGCCGCCGTGTCGTGCAGCCATTTCGCGTCGGCCCAATTGTCGGCGAGGTGTTTGTCCACAAACACCGGCACAGAGTTGCCGGTTTTGCGGAACACCTTTTGCACTGCATCAAAGAGCCGCCGTTTCGGATAAATCGTGTTGCCGGTGGCGTTTTTTGGATAATTCCCGTGTTCGGCCACGAGCAGCACTCCGTCCACCGCCAGTTTGCCGGTGCCGAGTGTGAGCGTTTCCTCCACGGTTTTGTAAATGGGCACATCGAATTGTTTGGCCCATTTGCGGCTGGTATCGTTCTCGGGCACTTGGTCGGTATACAGCGAAACGAGTTTTAAATTCGGCCGTTTACCTTTTTCATCCAGCGTGTGCGTGAGCAGCAATCGGCTGACGATGACGTCCGCGTGTGAGTTGTGTCGGTACTCCGTTACGATCGCGGCAATGCGTTTGGGCGGCGCGGCGCAGCCGATCACGGCGAGCATCAGGGAAGTAAACAGTATTTTTTTCATAAATTTTAATAATCCCGAAACGGACCGCGCGGTTCGGCGGCTGCCATTTCTTTTTTCCAGTTGGCGAAGCGAGCTTTCATCATTTTTAACACCTCCGGGTGCTTGCTGGAAAGATCGTGCTTTTCGCTTATGTCCGTTTGTAAATCAAATAAGCCGGTGCCGTGTGTTCCCGCCACCCATTTCCAGTGCCCTACGCGTGCGCCTTTGTCGAGCCGGCGTTGCCAGAACATTTCTTTGCGCGGTGATTTGCTTATGCCCTGCAATACCGGCAGCATGTCGAAGCCGTCGAGCACTACCCCCTTGGTTGGAGCTGCTCCGGCGGCGATGGAGAGGGTGGGGAAAATTTCAAGCGAGGTGAGGAATTCATCGGTGGTGGTGTCGGCGGGAATTTTTCCGGGCCAGCGGATGATGCAAGGCACTCGGATGCCGCCCTCGAACATTTGGCCTTTGCGCCCGCGCAAGGGCGCGTTGTCTGCCGCGCCGCCGCCGCCGTTGTCGCTGAAGAAAATCACAATCGTGTTGTCGGCAATGTTGTAATCATCGAGCCAGTTTAGCAGCGTGCCGATCGCGGCATCCATCGCGGTGACGGAGCCGACAAATTCTAATCGGCGCGCGGGGCGGTTGCGGACGATGGCGGGTTTGCCATAGCGCGTTCCCTTTTGCGTGCCGGCCTGAGAGAGCAGCGTGGGGTACATCTTTTTAAACTTTTCCGGTGCCTGCGCGCCACTGCGGATGATGGGGTCGAGGCTCGACGCGCCGTGCGGGGCGTTGAAAGGCACGTAGAGGAAAAACGGTTTTTTGTGGTTGTCCTTGAGAAATCGCACGGCTTCGCGCTCGAAAAGGTCGGTGCAGTATTTGCCTTGATCGGCGAAGGTGGGGGCGTTGTTGCGGAACATCGACGGTACGCCGTAGCGTTCGTGGGTGTAGTAATCGATGCCGGTGTTCACGAACCCATAAAAATCATCAAAGCCACGCGCGAGCGGCAGATAGCGTTTGTGTACGCCGAGATCCCATTTACCAAAAATGCCGCTGGTGTAGCCGACTTTTTTTAACACCGCCGGCAGCAGCACCTCGCGAGTGTCCATGCCGCTGATGCGCTCGAAGGTGGCCTCGTATTCACCGGGCTTGTATTGATAACCATAGTCGGGCGCTTCGTTGCGAATCATGTCGTAAATGCCATTGCGCTGTGGATAGCGACCGGTGAGCAATGCGCCGCGCGAAGGCGTGCACGCGGGCCATGCGACATAAAAACTGGTGAGTTTTACGCCGCCTTTGGCAAGGCGATCGAGGTGTGGTGTTTTCACTTCGTGCGAGCCAAAGCAGCCAAGGTCGCGATAGCCCTGGTCGTCAGACACCATAAGCAAAATATTCGGTGGGGTGGCCGTGAGCCAAAACGGCAACAGAGCCAGTATCAGGGCGAGCGAACGTTGCATGCGCGTATTGCAAACCGTGACGCGCATTTTGCCAATGCAAAAATCGAATAACTGTCGCTTGACCCATGCTGCTTCTAGCCTCTTCAATGCGCGCGTGCAATTACAGGTGGAAAATCAATATTTGGATTTTAGGAAATCGAGCATTCATAACGTGGGCGCGTACGCCAAGCGCGACATCCGAAAAGGCACGCGCATCATCGAATACATCGGTCGTCCGCTCACTAAAAAGAAAGCGTCCGCGGAATTGGCCGATGGCAATGGCTACGTGTTTACCATCAACAAGCATTTCGATATCGATGGCAATGTGCCGTGGAATCCTGCGCGTTTCATCAACCACGGCTGTGCCGCCAACGCCGAATCGGATATTGAGGATGATCGCGTGTGGATTGACGCCCTCAGAACAATCAGGAAAGGCGAGGAAGTGCTTTATAATTATAACTACGACCTTGTGGATGCTTTCGAAAACCCGTGCAACTGCGGCGCGAAAGAATGCGTGGGTTATATGGTGGACGATGAATATTGGCCCAAGCTGAAGAAGATGATTGAGAAGCGAGAGAAGAAGAAGGGCAAATGATCAGTTTTCAAGTGGCCTCGAAGAACATGGATCACTTTATTTCACTCCATCGGCCAATCCGCCACCACCAACCCTTGATACCCCTTCGCCAACGACTTCACATTCGTGTAGCCCATCTTTTGAGCGGCGTCGCAAGTGAGCGCACTGCGATAGCCACCGCCGCAGTACATGATAATTTCCGCGGTCTTGTCGGGGAAACGCGTTTCCAAATCGCGCTCCAAAACGCCCTTGCCCAAATACTGGGCTTCCTTGGCGTGCGCCTTGGTCCATTCGCTTTCCTCGCGCACATCCAGCAGCACGGCTTCCGGATTTTCCGTCAGGCGCGCCGGTAAGTCTTCGATGGATATTTCGGTCACCCGCGACAGGGCATCTTCCACAAGCGCGAGAAATCCGGCTGAATGCTTCATCCCGAAAAGATAGCGCGGTTTGGCTTGCGAAGCGAGCCCGTGATGGTCAATTTGCCGAATGGGTGAATCCCGTCAAAATTTCCTCATTGCCGCCAGCCTCGTGCTGGCCACCATCGTGTGGGGTGCAAATAACACGGCCATCGGCTATCTCGTGCGCGACTGGCCGGTGTTGTGGACCACCGGCACACGATTGCTGGGCGCGGGAATCCTGTTGCTGGGGCTGTTGCGATGGACAAAAATTTTTGGCGAACCGCAAGCCGTGCCGACGGATGTGCATCGACGGCTGTGGGTGCGCGGGGCGCCGTTGTTTGTTGGATGGGCGGCGGGGTTTTCGTGGGCGGTCACTATGACGCCTGTGTCGCACGCCTCGTTGTACCTCGCCGCCTCGCCGGTTTGGGGGCTGTTGCTGGAGGAACGCCCACGGCTGAACCGCGAAAGCCTGCGCAAATATTTAGCCGCGCTGCTCGCACTGGCGGGCATTGTGATTTTATTTCTTCCAAAGCTGCACGCCACTGCTGCGGACGGCCATTCGTGGCACGGCGATGTCATCGCCTTTTGCGCCAGTTGGTCGTGGACGATTTACAGTCGCGAATCGCGCGAAATGTCCAGCCGCATCAGCGGCATGTTGTATACTGCGCACACGGCATGGCGTGGGGGACTGCTGCTGCTTCCATTTGTCATTTGGGAAATCACAAAGAATCCACCCGCGCTTAAGATTCAATTCATCGGTTGGCAGGGGTTCAGCATTGTTGCCGGCACCATCGTCGGGCTGGGCATTTGGAACAACGTGCTGCGCTATTGGCCTGTCAGCCGTGCGTTGTTGTTCAATAACCTCATCCCCATCTTCGCGATGCTATGGGCGTGGCAGTGCATTGGAGAACAAATCACGCCCACCTTTTGGCCGGCCATGGCGTTGGTCGTCTCAGGCGTAGTTATTGGCCTTGCGCCGTGGCGGAAACCGGAAGAATGACCCAAACGTGATTTGCCAGCAGCCCGGAAAAAGCCAATGATGGCCGCGCAATATGTATCAGCCTGAAACAGTAATCCTTTACGTGAAGCCCGTATGCGGCTGGTGCCGCCAGGCGGAGCATTGGCTCACCAGTCAAGGCATCGAATTTGAAACGGTCGATGTGATTGATAACCCGGAAGCCTTCGAGGAAATGGAACGGCTCTCCGGCCAAACTCTCGCGCCGGTGATCGCCGTGGATGGCCAAGTGCTGGCAGATTTCGGCGCGCGCGAGTTGGTGGTATTTTGGGAAGGGCTCGGGAAATCAAAATGAGCGCCGTCGCCGAACCAGCCCCTTCGCCACAAAAACGCCCGCGCCTCCCGGAGTGGTTTCGGCTTCAACTGCCGACAGCCAGCGCGTACTTCGCCACGCGTAATCTCATCGACGATCTCAACCTCCACACCGTTTGCGAAAGCGCGCGCTGTCCGAATCACTGGGAATGCTGGAGCAAAGGCACCGCCACTTTTATGATCGCCGGCGATCGCTGCACGCGCGCGTGTGGTTTCTGCGCGGTGGATACCCGCAAACCGATGGCGCTCGAGGCCGACGAGCCCGAACGCGTTGCCGAAGCCACGCGGCGGATGAAGCTCAAACACATCGTCATCACCGCCGTGGCCCGCGATGATTTGGCCGATGGCGGCGCGGCGCATTTTCAAAAAGTCATCGAACGCGTACGCGCGGTAAATCCGGAAACCATCATTGAAATCCTCACGCCGGATTTTTTGGATGACGATGCGGCCATCGACACCGTGCTCGCCGCGCGACCTGAAATTTTCAATCACAACCTCGAAACCATCCGCCGCCTCACCCCCGAAGTGCGTTCGGTGGCGACGTACGACCGATCGCTCTCCGTTTTGAGCAAAGCAAAAAAACGCGCCCCGGAAATTTTCACCAAATCCGGCCTCATGCTCGGCCTTGGCGAAACGGAAGCCGAACTGCACGAGGCGATGGCCGACCTGCGCGCCGTCGGCTGCGACCTCCTCACGCTCGGCCAATACCTCCAGCCCACCCAAAAGCATTTGCCCGTCGTTGAATTCATCCATCCCGATCAATTCGCCGAACACAAAAAAACCGCCGAGGCGATGGGTTTCACCCACGTCGCCAGCGGGCCGTTGGTTCGCAGTTCGTATCACGCGGATGATTTCGTGCTGCCGGCACAATGAGTTCAAGTTTTACCAAACCAAACCAGTTTGGTTGACGGATCGCAAGTTTTACCGTAAGTTGTCGGTATGAAAACATTGCTTTCGGCCAAACGACAAATTTCCATCCCCAAAGCCCTGTGCGAGGAACTGGAGATGGCCCCCGGTTCCCACGTGGAATGGGAAATCCGCGACGGTCTGCTCATCGGCACGCCGCTGCCCAAGGATGCTTGGAAGAAACTGCGCGGTATGATTCCACGCGCGGCGGCCAAGCGTGGCTGGAAGGCGTTCGAGGATATGCGCCGGGAGGAGCGCGCCCGTGGCTGAGCGGCGTTGGCTGGATACCTCGGCAATTTTGTCGTGGATTTTCGATGAACCCGGCGGCGAGCAGGTGGAGGCGGCATTGATGGAGGCTGATGCCAATGGCACAACGCTGCTGGCGTCCGAGTGGAGTCGAGTGGAGGTGGTGTTTGGGCTCGTGCGGCACGATCGCGAGACGTGGGATTTTTGCTGGCGGATTGTTCGCGATGCGCCTTTGGAATGGATTGCTTTGGGCGAGGAGGAATCCGTGGCGGCGGGGCAGCTGCGTGCGGAGTATAAAATGAGCACTGCGGATTCCGCTATCGTTACACAAGCGGCAGCGCACGGCTGTGAACTGTGGCACAAAGATCCGGAGTTTGATGCGTTGCCAAAAAATTTTGTGAAAGTGAAGCGGTTGCCGTACAAGAAGCGCAGAAAAAAATGAGCGCGATGGAAAACAAAAAACGGCACGCGGTGTTGGCGGAGGAGATTCGTCGGCACGATCACGCTTATTATGTGCTGGCGGAGCCGAGCATTAGCGATCCGGATTATGATCGGCTCTATCGCGAACTGCTGGATTTGGAGGAGGCGCATCCGGAATTGCTGACGGGGGATTCGCCGAGCCAGCGCGTGGGTGGCAAACCGGTGAGCGAATTCCCAGAGCATCGGCACGCGCAGCCGATGATGAGCCTCGATAACACTTATTCGTTTGATGAACTGGCAGAGTTTTTGAAGCGGGTGGAAAAGCGGTTGCCGGAAGCGGAACTGGACTGGACGATTGAGCCGAAAATCGACGGGCTGGCGGTGAGTTTGCGTTATGAAAATGGCGTGCTTGCTGTGGGTGCCACGCGCGGCGATGGGGCGAGTGGCGATGACATCACGGGGAATTTGAAAACGATTCGCAGTTTGCCGTTGCGGTTGCCAGCGAAGGCACCGGCTGTGCTCGAAGTGCGCGGCGAAGTGTTTATGAGCTGCGCGGGGTTTGCGAAGTTGAACGAAAAACGCAAGGCGGAAGGCGAGGAACCGTTTGCCAATCCGCGTAATGCGGCGGCGGGTTCTGTGAAAATGCTCGATCCCAAAATGGTGGCGGAGCGGCCGTTGGGGGTAATCCTGTACGGGCTTGGCGAAGTGAAGGGCGAGGTGCCGCCAACTCAAAAAGAAGTGGTGAGTTGGCTGGGGCAATTGGGCTTGCCAACGGCAGGGAAAATTTGGACGGGTCAATCGCACGTGGACTTGGTGGAGGCCATCAACGACTTGGATACTGCGCGGCACGAGTTTGATTACGAAACGGATGGGGCAGTCATCAAGCTTAACAATTTATCGCTTCGCGAACAATGCGGCGTGACGTCCAAAGCGCCCCGCTGGGCGATCGCGTACAAGTACGCGGCGGAACAGGCGGAGACGGTTTTGAAAGCCATCACTGTTCAAGTCGGCCGCACGGGGGCGTTGACGCCGGTGGCGGAATTGGAGCCGGTGTTGATCGCCGGGAGCACGGTGGCGCGCGCGACGTTGCACAATGAAGAGGAGATTCAGCGCAAAGACATTCGCGTGGGCGACACGGTGGTGATTGAAAAAGCGGGCGAGATTATTCCGGCGGTGGTGGAGGTGGTGCTGGGCAAACGGCTCAAGAAAGCGACGGCGTTTGTGCTGAACAAAGAATGCCCCGAATGCAAATCAAAGGCGGGGAAGGATGAGGGGGATGTGGTTTGGCGTTGCCCGAATCCGGATTGCCCGGCGCAGGTGCGGGGGCGGTTGGAGCATTTTTGCGCGCGCGGGGCGATGGACATCGAAGGTGGCGGTGAGGTGTTGGTGCGGCAGTTGGTGGGGAGCGGTTTGGCGCTGAATGTGGGCGAGCTATACAAGTTGGCCTTGGCGGAGGTGGCGGGGCTGGAGCGGATGGCGGAGAAGTCGGCGCAAAATTTTATCGATGGATTGGAGGCGAGCAAGCAGCGGGATTTGTGGCGGTTGATTTTTGGGTTGGGGATTTTGCACGTGGGCGCGGGTGTGGCCAAGGCGTTGTGTCGGCGGTTTTCGAATTTGGATGAATTGATGGATGCGTCGCAGGAGGAGTTGGTGGCGATTGATGATGTGGGTGAGGTGATTGCGAAGAGTGTGCATTTTTGGTTTGGCGATCCGCAGAATCGCGCGCTCGTCGAAGTGCTGCGCAAGGCGGGATTGAATTTTGAATCTTCAATCGTCATTTCCGGCGAAGCCGCCGGACCGCTCGCGGGGAAGGCGTTGGTGCTGACGGGCACACTACCGAATTTGAAACGCCACGAGGCGGCGGCGCGCATTGAGGCGGCGGGAGGCAAGGTGATCGGCAGCGTCAGCAAGAAAACTGATTTCGTGGTGGCCGGCGAATCGGCGGGGAGCAAGCTGACGAAGGCGGAAAAATTGTCCGTGCCGGTGATTGATGAATCGGAACTTTTGCGCCTGTGCGGCGAGTGATGGGAAAAAGGTGCCATCCAATTTCGCACAATCTTTTTGTTTTCAGCTAAAAGCGCGGTGAATAACCCGAGCTTGGGCGTTGGCCCGGTTTCTGCTAAACACTATGCCGTTGCGAGGGAGCCGCACGAATTCACCAAGGAGGGGGAATCAACCAGCCGTTTTATGAAGGTGCATCGTGTTTTCGCATTTGGGGCAAGCAATGAAGATGGGACAATTGGAACCACCGGACACGCATTTCCTGTCCGGCGCTGAAGGGTGGATGGAATTGGGGGACTACGATTCGGCCTTGGCTGAGTTGGAGTTAATTTCACCGGACTACCGGCGGCACTTTGATGTGCTGCAGGTGCGTTGGCATATTCACAATCGCATGCAGGATTGGGAGCGTTGCCTGAACATCAGCCTTCAAATGATCGAGGTGCAGCCGGAGATGCCGCAGGGCTGGATCAACCATGGCAACGCGCTCTTTTATCTTGAGCGTTTCGACGAAGCCTTCAACTTACTCGTGCCGATGCTCAAACGCTTTCCGCACGACGAGGCCATCCCGTACAACCTCGCCTGTTACAAATGCCAAAGCGGCGCCATCCAGGAAGCTCGCGAATGGCTGGAGTGCGCCCTCAAAGTCGGCGACTCCAAGCGCGTCAAAAATATGGCCGTCAACGACCCCGACCTCACGCCACTGTGGGAGCACGGAGTGAAGATCAAATAAACGCCGCCGATTGACACCCTCGCGCGGCCTCATTACCCTCGCCCTATGGAGCCGGTGCAGGAGCAATCGCCCGATGTGCCCAATGTGGCGAAAGCGCGCAAACTGGGTATTCTGATTTCTGTCGCGCCCACGCACGCCAGCTTTCACCACGGCCTCCAGCTCGCCGCCGCCGCACTCACCGCCAAAGACGAAGTCTACCTCTACTGCCTCGACGACGCCGTGGCGGGGGTGGAAGACCAACGCGTCCAAACCCTGCGCGGCCACGGCCTCCGCCTTTTTGCCTGCGCCTATGCCTGCCAACGGCGCAAAATTGTCCCCGGCGAAAACGCTTTGTACGGCGGCCTCACATTGCTCAACGACGTAATGTCCTCCACCGATCGCTTTGTCAGTTTCAACTAAAATAGTTTGATGGAAACCCTCGCCGACAAATTGCAAGTCGACCTCAAGCCCAAGCGCAAAGTGCTCATCATCATCGATGCCGATCCGCGCACCAATCCGCGCGCGGCCGAGGCCGTGCGTTTGGCGGGCGGCGTGTGCGTTTGGGAACAGGTGGAAGTGAGCGTCGTGCTGCACCACGCCGCCGCCCACGCGCTCAGCGAAGCCGCGGCGGATTTGCCCGACAGCAAAATGTACAAACAATTCCTCCCGATGGTTCGCGAAAAAGGCGGGCGCGTGTACGTGATGCCCGATGAGCAAACAATGGAAGCCCTCGACACCGAAGTGATTTTGAAAAACCGCCTCAAAGAACCCGCCCTCGCCGAGCTGGCCGCCGAAGCGGAAATGGTAATGAGATTTTGAAATGGCCCGCATCATCCACATCCTCACCCGCGAAGACGATCCGTTGCCCGCCGGCATCATCGCCGCCCAGGAAACCATCGGCCACGAAACCCGCGTCATCGACCTCACCGAAGTGGACCCCAACGGCGACTACTCAATCCTGCTCGAAGAAATTTTCGCCGCCGATTCCGTGCAAGTTTGGTGAGCAAACAAGTCATGATATCTGTGTCGCCAGACCATCTTAGTTTTTTGATTTCCACTTACGTTTGAAGCAGAAGTTGCTTGGGAATCAGGGGGTCATCAATTTCCACTGTTAGTCCCCGAAAGTGGCAGAGGTTGGCGAGGCCCAGACCCCAGACAGAGAGGTATACGTCAACCGTGAGATTAAACATTCCCGCGCCACGTGAAAGTTTGCGATGGCCCTTAAGCAACAGTTTAAAGGCTTCAGAGAGTGGGGCTTCATTGTGTTCGGCGATGCATCGCAACACTTGGGCATGGCCTTGGAAATAGACCCCGTCTTTTGTTTTGCACTCAATATCCAGTGCTTCCAAACGCTCTGAGACGTCATCGGATTCAAGCGTCACGCTTTTGACGGCAAAGGCAAAGTAGCAGGAAAAACGGTGGCTTAAGTAATCGCATCGTTGCTGGATCTCGTTAGCCACCTGTTTGGACAGCGCTTCATTGCCAGCGGCCAATGCATCAAGTGAGCACTTGTATGCGGGTATGACGTCCACCATAGAACAACATACCGTTCCTTCATTTGAATACTTGGCAAGCAAGTTAAGCCAACATTCCACTGAACTAGCCATAAACTCAGGGAATAGATTCCATTCGCCCTCAACAACACCTTGGTAAACGGCAATCGCCCTGTATTCATCCTGCATGCTCGACGTGACCGTTCCCAATGGGTTGTCGCCAGATTCTTCAATAATCTTGTGACAACGGTTCAAGCTTCCCCGATAATATTCTAAATTCTCTTTGATGCGCGCTAGATCTTCTGCATTCATGGGATGTTAACTACATTCCAACGATTGACTCCGTCGGGGCCCAACACATTAATTTTTCGGCGGATACTATTAGGATTCGTTTGAATTGCTTCGTTCAAAATCCTGCCGGTTTCAACGACTTTTTGATTCTTGCTTTCCAACATTCTTTTTATATTACCCTCAACCCACTCACTGCTCATTTGTTTTCCCATATTGGTTGTCGGAAGTTTTGGTTGAGGCGGGGGCTTCCAAGCCCGTATGCGATCACCCGTTGCCCCAACCAAAATGTACTATACTCCGTACCGATTGCCGTGCTTAAAGTTTCAGTTCCCGGAGAGGCGCAGGGTGGAGCTGGCCCGAGTCAGTAATGCAGGCGAGGAGGCGGGTGGAGGGGGCGGCTTTGGCGTGAATGGCGGGCCAAGTCTTGATTACGGATTCCACGAGGTTGGCCATCAATACTTCATAGCGTTTTTCAAACTCGTCATCCTCTTCCGGAGTCGGGGAATCGGCCTGATATACGGCGTGGGCGTGGGCGTACTGATCTTGAAGGGTGGGGATGGTGATTTGGCAGCAGCCCCGTTCATTGCGATTGAGGGAGCCTTGCCGTTGGGGAAAGACAATCACGCGAGCGGAATCAGGCCAAAGCTCAATCATCAGAAGCGGCCAGTTTGTGGAGTCATGAAGGGGGAATATTTCGCGGTAATAATAACGGGCTAGCTCGGCGAGGCAGTGCTCAATGGAATCGCCGATAGCTTCGCCGAGAGCGAAATGGCCTTTTTCGGAGGTGCGTTCCCAAGTGATCCCCATGGGGCGTTCGCCGGATGCTGGCTGGGGGGTAGGAAAGCAGGCCGGGTTGTGTTCGAGAGTACCGGTGGCGCCATCGAATTCAAGGAGGGGATAGGGATTGACCGGGTTGGAAGCAGCGGTGATGTAGATGTGCAGCTTGCGGTTCGGTTCAAACTGTTGGTGCACCTTGGGCCATTCCTGCCGGACAAACTCGCACACCTGCCCAGCAGCAATGCGGAAGGCCCTCCACCGTTCTTTTCCGTCCTTGAAAGGACGAAGCTGTGTATCAAAACGTTTACTCAGAGATGGCGAATTTATCGATACCATTCCACGTTTGAGCGGAGTAATTGGAGGCAACCGCCTAGGGGTTGCCTTGAATCCACCTTCAGAAATGTGGATATGCACGAGTTGCCATTCTTCATTCTGATGGAGTGGGAGGATGTCTTCATAAAATACTCGAGCAAATTCATGAATATTATTCTGCATTGTGGTGCTGTTAAAAGCATGGCCTTTGCACTCTAAGTAATCCCCATTTTGTTTCTGTCGTTTTTTCCAGCGGGTCATAATGGGATGTCCTTTAGTGAAATTAGATGTCCTTCCATATCCATATTTGAAGATTCAATGATGCGGGCTGTTATTCGTGCACCTGGAGCCATTTTAGTATGCACCTCCGGCCATACCTTGGCAACTGTGTCCGCCATCTCAGAAACCAACAGTGTATGCCTTGAGGCAAATTCATCAAACTGTTCTTGTATGAATGATTCCATGCCACGCAATGCATCATTTTGTTCGTAACGTTTTTTTAATTCTTTGATCGAAATTAGGCAAAGCCCTTTAATTTGAGAAGAAAATTCCTTCAGCTCTTGGGGTGTCAGTGGCCCTTCTTCTTGACGTGGATAAACCTGAATCCAACCTTCGTGCGGCCAATAATCAATTATGAGTATGGGCCATTCTGAGTACGGGTGAGCCGGGTATATTTCCGCGTAATAAAAACGCGCCAACTCAGCGACTCCTTCTTCGACGCCCCCTTTTTCTAAAATCGGCTGCAAATCCACTTCTGTAAGGAGAATGTTTCCATTGGATCATCTTAGCCTTTGGGTTCCGCTGACTTGTTCAGCTAGCCTGTTCTTGATGCGGCCGGTGTAATTTTCGAGAATAGATCTGGCTTGTTCAGGGGATAAATTCGGATTTTCTTTAAATAACTTATCAAGTTTAGATTCAATTGCACTCGTATATTTTGGGTGCGATCCGTTGTGTTGTGTCTTTGGCAATCGAATTCCATTTTTAGCTCCATTAAAATTGAACTCCGCAACTGCCGCTCGGACAATTCCAAGATGGGTAAAAAACTGAAGGAACCATCGTAATGGCTCCATTGGAGTTGGGGGATGCCTTGGGGATTAGTCACAAAAGTGGAGACGTGCCCATGACGCCGGGCCATCCATTCGCGGTAAAGCGCGTATCGTATCACCTCAATCGCTAAGTCCGCGGGAGTTTCACTGCTGTCCATAAAAAACATATATTTGTCATCTACTTGAAGCGACTGCCACCAAGCTTTGCCCCACATATGTGAGGGCCAGTGCTTGTGGAGAGTCACCCCCATCATAGCCGCTAAGTCTCGGAGGTCATTCACATAGTTGGGCGAGCCCAAGTCTGCGGTGAATGGCGTTTGACATTGGGTTGCATTGCTATGGTCGCGTTGCTCCAGCTTGGTGGAAGATGCCGGATTGTTCTCCCTCAATCCCCCCTCGGCCCATGCTTGCAACAGAGGATATTGTGAACCCGCAATCCCGGAAACAGTAGAAATACAGTGCTCCAAGTTTTGGACATCGTGCGCTTGTAGCCGCGCACTGAAAGGGGAGGTAACAATCCAGAGAAGGAGCAATACAGAAATCCTGCGCATACGTTTAGGGTATGAAAACGGTTTTAACTGTCAAGAGGGAATTCGGGAAAGAAAGATCCGCTAATTCGGCCCGACAAATGGGGTGTTTGTGTTGGAAGAAATTTTCGCCGCCGATTCCGTGTAGATTTGGTGATTCAAAATCGGGGGAGGGCGAAGCTCCTGCTGAGCCGAAGGGCGGCATAGTCGCCCTTCCGAAAGCACACGCCCGGCTCAGCAGAAGCTTCGCCCTCCCGGATGGAAGATTCTCAAAACGTGAAACTCCAAAGCAGATTGACTTTTGAGCCTCAAATGAATAGCCTCCCGCAACTCGTGGATGACCCGCGGGCGGGAGAAAAAAATTATGGCTTACGTTGTTACCGGTGCCTGTGTCGATTGCGTTTACACGAGCTGCGTGGATGAATGTCCCGTGGCCGCCTTTCACGAAGCGCCCGACAAACTATTGATCAATCCCGAAACCTGCATCGACTGCGATGCGTGCGTCGCCGCGTGCCCCGTCGAAGCCATCCACGCCGAAGACGATGTGCCCGAAGATCAACAGGAATGGATCGCCATCAATCTGACCGCCGAAGAATTCCCAGTCATCGAAGCCGCCAAAGATGCCCTCAAAGGGCCCAAGTGCGTGAATCCAAACGCGGCTTAATTTAGCCGCGCTTCAAATTTTTCATTTCGCCAATCCGGCCAAACTTTCGAGGATTGCCTCGATAGTAGTGTGTAGATTTTCGGTGGTGAACCTAAATAAAAGCTTGCGCGTATGTGAGGTTCTGTCATTTTTTTGAAATGAAGCGCATCTTGTATATACTGTTCGGCTTCTCTTTAATCACCTCACAAGGCGTTCAATCCTTGCAAGCCCAAGATGGAAGCTCACACTACGGTGATTTCTTCACTAGTTATATGCCATGGCTCACTGAGGAGGAGGCTTTTGAAATTGAGCCTGCATTCCAATATATCGAGACGTTTTGGGCTTTCAAAGGCGAATACCCACAACCGGTTTACTCCGATTCAGGGGAGCCCACATTGGGTTCTGAATACCCAGAGATTGCCCAGTTAGACTTTGGGGAATGCAACCATTTTCTAGATGTCATTTTCAATGAAAGTGATTTTGATGATGGATATGGGGCGGGCGATGAAGCGTATGATTCGGTGGCAACCCTGCTTTCAGATCTCGATTCATACAATGACCCGTATCGCAGCTTTTTCGATTTGCTAAACACAACCGATTACCATATTGAGGCACAAACCGAGATCAGCAATGAGAACACTGAGCCTCAAGAGCAACAAAAAACTTCGGAACAACAAACAGAATTCCAAATTGCTGGCGATAGCGATGTTACTGAGAATTACAAAATGGCGGCTGTTTCGCCAGCGGACGTGAAGAAATGGCTGGAAGCACAAGCTAAAGCTAAAGCTGCTAAACTCCAGAAGAAAGTTATTGATGCTTATATACACAAAATATTACTACCGGATCTAAGGGTTAAACTAGGGCCGAAAAATATAGATAATCCAACGGCTTTTGAATTGGGTTGGTTATATGCGCTTGGAACTGGAAATGCGCGAAAACATTGGGATTTTTATGATGGGCATAAAATGACTGAAGACTTGAGGCGGTCGAGGAAAATTAGAAGCATTGTTGAGCTAGCGAAAGAGAAATTGTCAACAGAATGTATTGGCTATAAATTCGATCCCGAAATATCCCTGTTAACATTGGGAATGGATGGCGTAAGAACTGCCAAAGGTACATTTAGGAAAGACTTGGGTGGATGGGATGGGCCAATAATATTTCTGAATGATTATTCAGTTTTCATCATTGGCGACAAATTGGGTGGCAACAAAACTTCAACTTTTTTAGGAACTTATGCTGGAAACTGGGAGGCAATTGGACATTGCTGGCCAAGGGTTGGCGGGGTTCAGATAATAGCCAAAAATGATTCAAGCCTAGTCTCTGCTACGCGTTTTCCTGTTATCGGATACGCAGACCGCATTGTTGGAGGCCGCAATGTTGCGAGCGTGTACGAATTAATTCTCAACCGGAGCTAAAAATACCGGTTTCCATTTTTCCGGAAATTAATGATGCAGGCAAGCCGCTTTCAACTATATCGCAAAAGTTTATGATGCATGAAATATTTGAATTCTAATTTTATTAAACATTTTGCATTCAGCACACTTTTATGTTGTTCATGCAGCGACCCTGAAGGCGTTTACATTGGCCATTATTACGATGGTAATGAGACCATTACGTTGAATGCGGATGGAGCTTATCGGCAGGTTTTTTTCTACAAAGGGCAACTTCTTTATGACAAAACGAATTTGTGGTCAAAGGTTGAAAATGAAATAACGTTTCACCAGTTCCATTGTATTGAAGAATGGTTTGAGTTGGAGAACGGATTGAGTCACCGACATCCGTTGGACTTTATTTTTGCTCATTCCTTTTCGTCGATCACAAATGAAAGGGGTGATTATATTTACCCACCGTATGAAAACTTTGAGGGGCAAATTTATTCATTTGGCAAAGGGGGCCGAATCCGGTTTGGAGGTATTGAAATCTATAATGAGCTTGAAAAAGTAAAATAAGCGCAAATTTGATGTCGCCCAAGTTTTTCTCAGAGGCCCCAAGTGTGTGAACCCCAACGCGGCTTAATTTAGCCGCGCTTCAAACTTTTCATTTCGCCAATCCGGCCAAACTTTCGAGGATTGCCTCGGCGGCGGCGCGTGGGTTTTTGGCGGCGCAGATGGGTCTTCCGATGACGAGCCAACTGGCTCCGGCTTCGATGGCTTGGGCGGGGGTCATGATTCTTTTTTGGTCGCCGGTGGCGCTGTTGGCGGGGCGGATGCCGGGGGTGACGAGCTGTATGTCGTCGGGGAGGATTTTTCGTAGGGGGGCGATTTCCATTGGGGAACAGACGAGGCCTTTGAGGCCGGCGGCGGTGGCGAGGGTGGCGAGGTGTTGGACTTGGTCGGCGGGATTTTTTTGGATGCCGAGTTCTTCCAAATCACTTGTGTCCATACTGGTGAGGACGGTGACGCCGAGGATGAGGGGGGTGTTCTCGGATTCATCAGCAGCGGCTTGGGCGGCGCGGAGCATTTGGGTGCCGCCGCTGGCGTGGACGGTGAGCATTTGCACATCGAGCCGCGCGGCGCTGGCGACGGCTTTGGCGACGGTGTTGGGGATGTCGTGAAATTTGAGATCGAGGAACACGCTCGCGCCGGTGTCGCGCACGCGGCGGACGATGTCGGGCCCTTCGGCGACGAAGAGTTCTTTGCCGATTTTGAATGCGCCGACGGCGGGGGCGAGTTGTTCGGCGAGCGCCAGTGCGCGGGTGGCGTCGGGCACGTCCAACGCGGCGATGATGGGATTCTGATGATTCAACGCGCGGAGGTTAGCATCCGCGCGTGTGGTTGAACAGCCGGAAGCAGTTTTAGGGTTTACGCGGCGCGCGGCGGGGGTCGAAGCGGCCGTCGAGTTTTTTGGCTTTCTCGGGGTCGCCCATATCTGTGAGGCGTTGGCCGACGCGGTCCATCCACACGAGCACTTCTTTGTCCTGCGTTTGCACGCGGAGGGTGGCGAGATATTGTTGGCGGGCTTGGAGGGTTTCGGCGGGTACGTTGCGTCCTTCGCCGAGGCGGCCGAGATAATATTGGACGTTGCGCAAGCCGTCGTAGCGATTGCGTTTTTGTTTGTTGGGATCGGGATCCTGAGAGGCGAGCATTTGAAAACTTTCGACCATGCGCTTGTTGATGATGATGTTGGCGTCTTCGTTGACGCCGATGTAGTTGGCGGCAATCTGCCGGATGCTGCCGCGGTTGCGGTCGTCCAAGTCGGGGTTGTCGTAAAGATTGGCAAGGATGGGCATCGCTTTGGAGCCGAGCACGCCGGTAAGGTAGCCGAGCACGGAGCGGTCGATATATGTGAACTCAACTTCGTTGCCATCGCGCTCGCGGCGTTTGCCGGTGCGGACGAGTTGGGTTTTGGCTTGGTCAACGAAGCGGGTGTCTTTGTGTTGGCGCAAAATATTAAATAGCATTCCGCGGTTTTGGCGGTCGAGCGCGGAAACCTCGCGCCCTTCCTCACGGATGGGCAGTAAAAGCAAATCGCGCGTGGCGAGCAGATACGTTTCCATGTGCACCTCGGGCGAAAGATTCTCGAGGGCTTGGGCGATGTACGCCACCTCGACGGCGCGCTGGGTTTTTTTGAGAACGCTGAGCAGCGCTTGTTCGGCGGCGGGGATGGCGTTGGCATCGCGCTTGCCAATGTGGCGCACGGTGTTCAGCAAACCAATCCGAAGGCTGGGTGGAAAAATGGGATCGGGATAAATCCGGCCTTCCAGCCAGACGCCTGAGATTATTTCCGATGTGTTTTCGCGATACTCGAGGTCGACATTTTGGTTGAGGAAATTTTCGATGGCCGGGAGCGCTTGTATGCCCATTGAGGTGAGCTCCTCAAACTGGCGAATGACCTGCCGCACCTGGATGCGGTGGGCGTCGGTATTGTTCGAGCGCCGGTCTTCGTTTGAGAGATCAATCTGCTTCAAATAGTCCAACACTTCCTGTGCCGATCCCGTGGCCGCGCCGGGCACCACCACTTCTTGGACGATGACTTTGGGTTTGCGCGCATTGGCGGCGTTCAATTCAGAGCGCAAACTGGCGAGTTGTTCCTCGAGTTTGTTGGTGGAGGATTCCGCGCGCGCTTCGCGGTTCACCGTTTTCTGGCCGGAGACGATGACGTACGTTCCCGCGATGGAAACTGTGGCGACTGCAATAATGGCAACAATAATTTTCATTTTATAAAAAAACTTCCGCCTTTTTGACGCGTTTTCGTTGGAAAGGGTTACGCCAAATCACTTCGGGGCGCGCTTGACTGCCGGCGTCGTGCGTGCATAGCTGTGCGCCGCGTCCCTTGGATGAGTGGACGATCAAAATTGTTCAATCAGATTTCCGCCACGCCCTCGGGCCATGCCCTGTGGGAAGCGGTGGCGGCGGGCGGCGCTGTGTCCTGCGCCGGTGTGGACGCCGCCGGTTGGGCGCATTTGGCCGCGGAAATCCGCGTCCGCACCGGCCGCACGGTGGTGCTCGTGGTCGCCAAGCTTAAGTTTCAGGAAACACTGCAGCAGGATTTGGAAACGTGGCTGCGCCTGATGGAGGTGGACGCGCCCGCGCGGTTTTATCCTGACTGGGAAGTATTGCCGCACGAAAACAAACTCCCCCACGCCGATGCCATCAGCGAACGGCTTGAAGCTTTGCAATCGCTTGCGGGCGAATCAGTGCCGGTCATCACCGCCACGGTTGCATCACTGATGCAGTGCACGCTGCCGCCTTCGGAGATCGCCCATCGCACGCGCACGTTGCGGCTGGGCGAGCGGTTGGATCCGCTGGACTTCATCGAATGGCTGGAGGCGCAGGGGTACGAGCCGGAAGCGCAAGTCACCGCGCGCGGGGAAATTTCGTTGCGCGGCGGCATCGTCGATGTGTTTCCATTTACGACGCCGTGGCCGGTGCGTTGCGAATTTTTTGGTGATGAATTGGAATCGCTGCGTTACTTCAATCCGCTCAGCCAAGTTTCGCGCGAAAAAATCGACAGCGCCACCTTCGCGCCCGGCGGCGAAATGGGTTTGCTGCGTGATCTCAAAGATAAATCACGCGCCACGTTGCTGGATCATTTGCCGGACGACACCATTTTGCTTTTTTGCGATCCCGATGCCATCACCGAGGCCGCAGCGGAGAAGGTGATGGAGGTTCCCCCGGGCGATGCATTTCATGTGGAGTGGACGACGCTGCTCGCACGCATTGATGACCGCAAACTTTCGTGCGTGGAACTGCACGAACTGGCTGACGAAGCGGCTGATCTCACATTGGAAATTCACAGCCTCGAAGCCTTTCGTTCGATGGATCAGCGCGCGGTGGAGCCGCAGTTGGTGGAAGCGCAGCGGCGCGAATTTTTTGCGCAACTTCACCGCTGGCGGAGGCAGGATCATGCGGTGGTGGTGCTGTGCAATAACGAGGGCGAGCAGCAACGCTTGGAGGAGCTTTGGCGCGAATATGGGTTTGCCGAAGATGGCGCATTGGAGATTGCTCAGGGCGCGTTGAGTCGTGGCTTTTTATTTCCCGCCGGCAAATGGGTGGTGGTGAGTGATGCGGAAATTTTTGGACGCTACAAAGTGCAACGTCCGCGCCGGCTCAAGAGCCGCCACGGCTCGGCGATGCGTTCAGCGTTTGATATTAATTTCACGGAAATAGAGGAGGGCGATTTCGTGGTGCACGTGCAGCACGGCATCGGGCGGTTCGAGGGGATGAAAGTGCTGCCGCTTTCCGGCGCGCGCGAAGGTGAATCGGAGAATGGCCACGAATGCCTCGTCATCGAATACGCCTCCACCGATCCGGACAATCCACCGCCAAAACTTTATGTGCCCGTGAGTGAAGCGCATCTAGTTAGTAAATATGTTGGCGCAGGCAATGCCAGTCCGGCGCTCAATACGTTGGGGGGCAAGCGCTGGATTAAAACGAAAGAGAAAGCCGAGCGCGCGGTGGCCGATCTCGCCAGCGAAATGTTGCGCATCCAAGCTGTGCGTGAGGCGGAGGAAGGATACGGTTTTCCGGAGGACAGCGCGTGGCAACGCGAATTCGAAGCGGCGTTTATCTACGAAGAAACGGCCGATCAGGAAAAATCCATCAACGACGCCAAGAGCGATATGCAGCGGCCCAAGCCGATGGATCGGTTGATCTGCGGCGATGTTGGCTTTGGCAAAACCGAGGTCGCCATCCGCACGGCGTTTAAGGCGGTGATGGCCGGCAAACAAGTGGCCGTGCTCGTGCCCACCACGGTTTTGGCGCAGCAGCACTTCAATACGTTCGCCGAGCGGATGGCGGATTATCCGGTGCGCGTGGAATTGCTCTCGCGCTTTCGAACCAAAAAACAACAGCGCAAAACGATCGAGGCGATGTCCGCCGGCGCGGTGGATATTGTCGTGGGCACGCATCGGCTCGTGCAGTCGGATGTGAAATTCAAGGACCTCGGCCTCGTGGTGATCGACGAGGAGCAACGCTTCGGCGTCGCGCACAAAGAACGCTTCAAGCAACTCCGCACGCACGTGGACGTGCTCACGCTTAGCGCCACGCCCATCCCGCGCACGCTCTACCTCGCCCTCACCGGCGCGCGCGATATGAGTACCATCGAGACCGCCCCGCAAGATCGGTTGCCCGTCGAAACCATTGTGGCTGACTATAACGAAAAAATTATCCAACGCGCCATTCGCCGCGAGTTGCATCGGGGCGGCCAGGTTTTTTTCCTGCACAACCGCGTGGGCTCCATCTACACGATGGAACAAAAATTGCGCGCCATCGTTCCCGAAGCAAACATCCTCGTTGGGCACGGCCAAATGAAAAGTCATGAACTGGAAAAAGTAATGACCGCCTTCATCAATGGCGAAGCCGACGTGCTGCTTTCCACCACCATCATCGAAAGCGGCATCGACATTCCGAACGCCAACACCATTATCATCGACCGCGCCGATCGCTTTGGCCTCAGTGATCTTTATCAATTGCGCGGTCGTGTGGGCCGTTACAAGCATCAGGCGTACGCTTATATTTTGCTGCCGCGCCACGCCGCGTTGTTGGCCGACGCGCGCAAACGCATTAGCGCCATCAAACAATATTCCAGCCTTGGCAGTGGATTCAAAATCGCGATGCGCGATCTGGAAATTCGTGGCGCGGGCAATCTGCTCGGCTCCGAACAAAGCGGCCACATCACCGCCGTGGGTTTCGAAATGTATTGTCAGTTACTCAAACAAAGCGTCGCGCGGCTTAAGGGTGAAAAAGTAAAACCGCGCATCGACGTGGAAACCCGCTTTGATTTTCTCGCGCTCAGCCCCGAGCAAATTACCGGCCCCAAAGTCAAACCCACCGCGCAGCCGCGCAAAAAATCGCCGGAGATCGCCGTGCCGCGCGAGGAATGGGAATGGGCCGAGTACGACGATGTCGTGGAACGCGCCGAGGAGGAGAACACCTGCCCCATCGCGCCTGCGTATATTCCGCTCAATTACATCCAGCCGCCGCGCCAGCGCATCGACGTGTATCGTCGCCTCGCGCAGGCCGATTCGCGCGAGGCGCTCAAGGCGTTGCGCGAGGAAATCGTGGATCGCTTTGGTCCGTTGCCCGAGGCGATGGAGCATTTACTGTTGGTTTCCGAGCTGAAAATCATCGCCTCCAGCAAAGCAATTACCTCGATTGTGGCCGACAAAGACCGCCTTAAACTCCTCCGCAATGAGGATTATATTTCACTGGCCGGCAAATTCCCGCGTCTGCAAAAAAAGACCGCCGGGCCGCGCCTGCGCGAGGTGAAAAAGTTGTTATTGGCATTGTAACCGCCGCAACGCTATCTTGCGCGCACGCCAATATGGCCGAGAAAAAAACTAACAATCCGAAAAAACTATCGCGCCAGGAACAGCGCGACCTCGACATCGAGATCCATTTTCTCGAAGGCGTCGTGAAGCGCGATCGTCGCTACGTGGAGGCGCTGCAACTTTTGGGCGACGATTACACCCGCCGCGGTCGCTTCGAGGAAGGGCTGAAAGTCGATTGTCGGCTCGCCCGCCTTTGCCCCGATGATCCGCTGGTGCATTACAATCTCGCGTGCAGTTTTTCCCTCACCGCCGAATTTCGAAAAGCGGCCAATGCCCTGCGCAAAGCGTTACACTACGGCTACCGCGATTTTGATTTTCTGAAAATCGATCCCGACCTCGAACCCCTACGCGGTCAATCCATCTACGCCCAACTCGAAAAAGAAATCGCCGAGTTTGAAACAGGCGAAACAGGCGAGGTGTGAAATGATCGTCCGCGTCAAGGGCCGCCGTCGTCATTATCGCACCGTCTCCTTTTCCGCGCGCACCAACGAAGTTGTCCTCATTGAGCAGCGCAAACTCCCGCACACCTTCGAGCTCACACGCACCAAGAATTTCAAACAAACCGCCCGCGCCATCACCAATATGACCGTGCGCGGCGCCGGCGCCATCGGGGCTACCGCCGCGTATGGATTCGCCCAAGGCGCGCGCGCTTTTACTGGCAAAACCGAAGCCGCCTTCGCGCGGTATCTCCAGCGCGTTTACGAAACCCTCGCCGCCGCGCGCCCCACCGCTGTTGATTTGGTAAATGCCCTCAACGAAGTCCGCGCCGCGATGGCTGCTGGAAAAACCATTTCCCAAAAACAAAAACTCGCCCTGCGCGCTGCCGAGAATTTTGCCGATGACGACATCGCCCACTGCGAAGCCATCGGAAAACACGGCGCGAAATTGATTAAGAACGGCACGCGCGTGCTCACCCATTGCAACGCCGGTTGGCTCGCCTTCGTGGACATCGGCAGCGCCACCGCCCCGATGTACGCCGCGCAAGCGCAGGGCAAAAATTTTCACGTCTACTGCGACGAAACCCGCCCGCGCTCCCAAGGCGCAGCGCTCACCGCGTGGGAACTCGCGCAGCAAGGCGTCCCTCACCAAGTCATCGCCGACAACGCCGCCGGACACCTAATGGCCCGCGGCGAGATTGACCTCGTCATCACCGGCAGCGACCGCACCCTCGGCCGCACCGGCGAGGTCGCGAACAAAATCGGCACCTACACCAAAGCCGTATTAGCCGCCCGCCACAACATCCCCTTCTATGTCGCCATCCCTCTTTCCACCCTCGACTGGAATTTAAAAGACGGCAAAGATATCCCCATTGAAGAACGTGAAGAAGCCGAAGTGTTGTGCGCCTGGGGCACCGACACCCGAGGCCACTTCCGCCAAATCCAAATCGCCAACCCCACCAGCCCTGCTCGAAATCCCGCCTTCGACGTAACACCCCCAGAACTCATCACCGGCATCATTACGCCGAAGGGGATTTATAAGCCTCACAAAATGTGGGCTAATCGAGAAGTGCTTGAGTCTACCAAGTAAAGTAGGTTCAACCACTCTTCGGAGTATAAACTGGGCCTGTATTTCATTGCATTTTGGCTTAAGATGGCCCCTGTCTGGCAGACTCTGGATAACATTTATAATGCATTAATTAAGAAAAAGAGTTTACAAAAGTACTTTTTGATGCCAATTACAGTCTTTCGAACATTTAGAACTGCCATGGTTGGAATAAATTTTCCATGCAAATTTTTATCTTAAAAAATGGCCACCAAACTGGTCCATTGAGCATAGAGCAGGTCAATCAAGGGTTAGTCAAGGGAACCCTTGAAGGGGCAGATCTAGCTTGGCACGGGGGACTACTGGAATGGATTCAATTAAGGGACATGAAGGAAATAACCCTGCCATCAGGTTCAGTTCCACCCAAGTTTGATCCCAGTGCCTTCAA
>JACKQG010000071.1_pt1 | contig 136346 bp, 84 predicted proteins | sample 8237621 | NCBI WGS metagenome assembly JACKQG01 (sample SAMN15677084, study PRJNA649215) | marine metagenome | biome: marine; feature: Black Sea; material: saline water; isolation source: suspended particulate matter (SPM) from the Black Sea western gyre | collected 2013-06-09/2013-06-10... | reverse complement strand
ACTGCACTCGAAATGCAGCGTACCTTCGGGTACCGGGGGTTCGAATCCCTCCCTCTCCGCTCTTGTTTTACAATAACTTAGGTGTCATTAACACGCTGATATGCTAGTGCACACAGTGGCACTTTTTGAGACATTTCACGCCACCACATGCCATATTCTTTGACATTATTTTGACACAGTTCTCATCTTAGTATCGTTTTGTGAAAATGTATTTCCGGATGGAGCATATAGATTCACAGGTTCCGATCTGAGAATCATATTTGAGTAGAATTATCCACTTGATTTGGTTCGTTGACCTTTGAGTTATAAAACTTTATTGAGAAATGTATTCCTTGATATTCTCATGATGCACTATTTCTGCCGAAATGGGGATGTATGCAGGAGTTTGTTCACCATTGAGATGACTCACCAATAATTTTACGCCTTCTAGACCCATTCGACCTGGATCCTGACGTACAGTAGCATCAATCTCGTTTTGATTAATGGCCTTGAGCACGGCGGGAATTGCATCAAACCCGACCAACACAACATCACCTAGCATCTCTTTGCTTTTCACTGCCTGCATGGCCGTAAATATCATGGGGTCGCAGGCTGCGAAAACAGCACCCAGATCATCATGTGAACTCAAAATATTATTGGTGATTTCATTGGCCTGTTTGGCATCCCAATTGGCGACTCTGAATATCACCTCCACTCCCTCGTGCTGTTCAAGAATCTCTTCAACACCTTTCTGACGATCATCGGCAGTTTGTGAACCAGTTGATCCGCCAAGTACCAGAACTTTGCCCTTATTGTTAAGCTTGTTTGCGATGAATTCACCAGCCAGGCGGGCTGCAGCGATATTGTCAGTGGCAATATGACTCACAACGGCAGGATGGTCGACTCGCGTATCTACGGTGACAATTGGGATACCAGCTTTTTGCGCTTTATCAAATGAGTCTCCCAACCCTCTTGAATCCACCGCCCCAACTACAAGCCCATCCACTCGTTTGATAATGGCATTATCAATTGCCATCTTCTGCTGGGCCATTTCAGGGGTTGAAGCGGTCAAGTCTAAAAACTTGACATTCAGCGATTTAGCAGACTCCTGTGCACTTGACGCCAGTGCATTCCAGAAGGGATTGGTGGAGGAATAACCGATATAGGCAATTGTGTGGGTGTTATCTGATTCAATGTTCTTAGACGCTATCTCCTTCTCCCCACATGAAAACATGAAAATACTTACAAGCAGTCCCAATAGAACTTTTCTAATTATCGATTTCAATGTATGACTCCTTATACTATCTGCTTTTTTCGACGGCTCGTTTACGATTAACTGTATCTATCCAGACAGCTATAATTATAACTGCACCGATGGCAACCTGCTGCCAGTATGAATCGACACCAATCTGGACCAGGCCCGCATATAATGAGCGAATGATGAGGACACCAATTATAGTCCTCCCAACCCCTCCCATGCCACCAAACAGACTGGTGCCGCCGATAACCGCACCGGCAATCGCCTGCAATTCCCAACCTATTCCATAATTCGGTTCTACATAATTGAGTCTGGCGGCTTCTACAACACCGGCCAGTCCAGCCAGGAAGCCACCAATACTGTAATAAATCAATTTATTTCTGAGAATGGGCACACCCGATAGTCGGGCGACTTCCTCATTGCCTCCAATGGCAAAACTGTGGAATCCTAATTTAGTTTTGCCAAGCATGAACATAGTTGCAGCCAGAGCCAGCCCGGCAATCAGACTGGGTACAATCCACCCTGATCCCAGCATTTTGAAAGATTCAGGGAAATAGGACATATCCCTGCCCCGGCCCAACATTTCAGCCAGCCCTCGGGCAATCATCATCATACCCATGGTGGCAATGAAGGGTGGTACTTTAGTTGTAACAACTGTAAATCCATTAATCAGCCCGATGAAAGCACCTGCGCTGACACCAGCCAGAATGGCCATCCATACGGGATCACCTCCACTCAGAACTCGACCTGCTACAACTGCAGATAGTGCTAGAATCGATCCCACTGATAAATCCAGACCACCTGAGATGAGTACAATTGTTGTTCCCAGAGCCATGATTGCCAGCACTGCCGATTGGGCGAAAATACCAGCAAAATTATCGAACTGGCGATAGCTGGGAGCAAGAATCATAAAGACAATGGTGATTAGTAGGAGACCCAGCCCAGCCTGAAGTCCCTTTCTGGTTTGAGCTAATATTTGTTCTTTCATACGTCTAAACCTTCCGCTCCAATGGCAATTTTTAATACCTGCTCTTCGCTGGTATTTTCAGGATCAACGACATCAGCAATTTCGCCCCTATGCAGAACTAAAACTCTATGACTCATGGCCAGGGCTTCCGCATAGTCAGACGTCAGCATAAGAATGGAAACCCCCTGATTAAGGAGTTCAACCATAAACCGATAGACTTCAAAGCGACCCTTGATATCGATCCCCCGGGTTGGTTCATCGATGATGAAGACCTTGCACTGGGTTCCTAACCACCTGGCCAGCATGAGCTTCTGCTGATTCCCACCAGACAGGTGTCCAGCCAGAGAATTTCGATCCACTGTTTTGATGTTAAACTCATTTATCTTTACATCAACTTCCGCATCTATCTCACTATGTGACAGTAGGTTATGCGATGATAACCGATCTATATTTGGTAGGGCATAATTGTCGCGAATGCTTTGATCAATGATAAGACCTTCCTGTTTACGATCCTCTGTGAGATATACAATCCCAGCCTTGATTCGATGGCGTGGGTTCTGCTCTCCGGCTGGTTTATTATGAATATCTATATGTCCAGAGGATATGGGGTCGATACCTGCAATGGCACGACCAAGCTCTGTCTTGCCTGAGCCCATGAGACCGGTGACCCCCAATATCTCACCTTTTTTCAGATCAAATGAATTTCCACGACAGCGCGTACCGCTACACAGCTTAGTTACTCTCAGAGCAATATCATTCTGGGGCGAGGGTAAATCGGGGAAATTGTGAGTTGCGTCTCCCCCAACCAGCTTTTCAATCAATTGGTCCATTGAGAGATCATCTATATCCCAGGTACCCATTTTGTGACCATCACGTAGAATGGTAACTCTGTCCCCGATCTCATAGACTTCCTGGTAACGATGGGATATATATATGAAGCCCACAGCCTGCTCATGCTTTAGCTTTCGAATCACCTCAAAGAGATCCTGCCTTGATCTGTCTTCAAGCACGTCAGTGGGCTCATCAAGGATAATCACTTTCGCTTTCGAGATGAGTGCACGAGCAATTTCCACCATCTTCTGCTGGGTGACACTCAGGTCAGATACAATTGTCCGCGGATTCAAATCAATATGGAATGATTCCAAAAGCTCTGCTGTCCTAGTATATAGCATGGAATGATCAACCGTAGCTAACAAGCCTGAATGAGTGGGTTCCGCTCCCAGAAACATGTTTCTAGCGATATCAATATCTGGAACCAGATTGATCTCCTGATAAATAAAGCGAAGACCCATGGAGAGTGCTATCCGTGGATCTGAGATCACAATCTCCTCACCTCCGATGGTTATTTTCCCACTCTCACAAGGTTGAGCGCCACTCAAGACTTTTATCAAGGTGCTTTTGCCTGCTCCATTTTCACCCAGAAGGGCATGTACTTCGCCTGCCCTCACGTCAAAATCAACATCATCCAGAGCTAGAACCCCTGGGAATTCTTTACGTATACTGATCATTTCGACCAGATTTTTTGAAGTCGAATTATTCAATCAAAAAGTCCTGAGAATCAATTATGGCATTATTTCTACTGCATTCCCATCCAGCTCGATAGCCACTACGGAAACTACAGGATGCAATTTTTCTTTGGGGAAGATGATATTTACACCAGCCTCAGATATGCTGGTATCTACTTGATGATCACTCCCTAACAACCTGGTACTCAGCACTTTATTGGATACGCCTAGAGTTATCTGGGCTCCCTCACCAGGCCAATCGAATACATATAAATAAAGTGTATTGGCTTTGCGAGTGATGAAGCCCCATTCAGGTACTACTGAAAGTGGACTACGTTTACTACCATAGACGGCCTCCCCATTTACTTCCAACCAATCTCCGATTCCCTTCAAGGCTGCGACTTCCCCTGCTGGAATCTTCCCGTCGGGTTGTGGTCCTACGTTGAGTAGAAAGTTACCGCCCTTGGAAAAGACTTCCGCCATAACTCTGAGAAGTTCTTCCTGAGATTTGTAAAGTGCATCAGGTCCTTTGTACCAGAAACCGCCTGCCTTACGTCGATTGGGATCAGAGACTGTCATATTGGTTTCCCAATAGCCTTTTGGAGCAACTTCGGGAATTTTCTGTTCGGGAGTGGCAAAATCGCCATAACTGTGTACACCACGATCGTTAATGATAAGTCCAGGATGCAGATCTCTCATCATGGTAACCATATCTATAACATCTTCTTTAACGACGGGATGTTTGATCCGATGATGAATACCATTATCGTTGCGAGTGGAACCTGGCCAACGAATATCAAACCACATGATATCGATATCACCGTACTGGGTCATTAATTCTTTAACCTGGGTTTTCTCAAATCCAACGAATTTCTTCCATGCCTCTGGATCCGAATCAATTTTGGACTCATCGTACTCCCAGTGACGTCTTGAAAAATATTTGCCCTGGGGGTGGTACCAATCGATATGAGAGTAATAATGCCCGATGCCCATGCCCTCATTGCGAAATGCCTTAACCAGCTCACCCGTTATGTCAGGATTTGCTGATCTACTATGGGGGCAGTCTGGGTTGGTAATTTTAAAATCTGTAACCGCTGTTTCAAAATTACAGAAACCGTCGTGATGTTTGGTCGTGAAAACCATGTATTTCATGCCAGCGTCTTTGGCAATCTGAGCCCACTCACTGGCATCAAAGTTTACTGGATCGAACGTTTTATAAAGTTCGAATCTTTGTTCCCGTTCTTCAGGTGTGTCGGTTTTAACAATCTTCCAGATTGCTCCAATCTCGGTTTGTGACCAGGGTCCCCAATGAACAAAGAGACCAAACTTCCAATCATTCCATTTCTCCATGGTTTCAGTGGTAGCACGACGATCTTCTAAGGGAATGGGTGTCGTTTCTGGTGTTACCTCGACTTGTGTCGGTGCACACCCGATCATAATGAAGCTTATAATGAGGAGAATTGAAAACAGTGTGTATTTCATTTATATGATCTTTCTATTTAGCTGATACACAGCTAGTTATGTTATTCACCTAATACATTCTTAATGCTATTAGCCACTTGAAGACCCTGTCGTTGTTGACCTTCTTTTTTAAAGCTGACGCTCCCGGGTTTTTGATCCTCAGGGTTATTCCTGGAAAGAGAGTACTGATCATCAAGTTTGACAGCAGGATGTTTTTCAATCACTTCAAGCGCAGCCTGATTGTAGATAACTTCATCACCTGCAACGCGACTTTTTGCGCTATCCGGGATAATCGTTGTGGAGGCCCAGATGAGTGATTCAGCAGATTTTTCTAATTTTGAAACGATTTGTTCCAGGTTATTGGCGTATTGTTCAACCATCACACGGTTTGGTGGTGTTTCACCCGATTCAGTTTTCTTTCTTCTTTTAAGATCATTCATACCCCAGTTAAAATGAATGACTTTCCAATGACTACCTGCCAGCCATTTCTCAAGATTTTTCAGGGCTGATTTGGTATCCCCTCCACTTGCAGGAATGCGATAAACATTTGCTAAACCAGCCAATTCTTCACGAACTGAGGGTGTGTAGCCGACTGATATTGGTCCGCCCATTAGCAGAACGTTAGGCAAGGATGGATCTGCTTTCACAAAAGCAAAGGCGGGTTGTTTGAGCTGCTTCTTTTTCAAACTTGAAGTCCACAATTCCTGATCCGTGTAAATAGTTTTTTCGCTGGATAGTGCTGCAGGCTTTTGATTTTTTACCTCGGGTGCTGCCGTCACTGTACCCGCTGTTGATTCCATGCAAGCGTTCAACCAAAAGACACTGATGAGAACTGATAACGCTATGAAAATTCTAGCTTGTTTTGATATTAAAGTTTTTATCATAAGTCTATCTTCCCTTTAATTACTAACTTCTACTTAAAATCAATCTTATACACAAAAGCATGCTGCCCTATTTGCTTTTTTGGGAGTTGGATGGCCAATTGTTCAGTCGTGGCTTCCCAGCTGATATCCCCATCATAACCCAGTAGTGATATTCCGCGTATAGGTTTAACGTGTTCTGCACCTTTCGCCAATGAGTTGATGTTGAGCTGTCCTGAATCATCCCATCCCATGGCAATGGCATAGAGCACATCATCTCTCGTAGTAAAGCGAATATCCTGTGGAACATAACTCACTTTGTTTTTCCGTTCACTGAACGCCCCACCGATTTCCTTCGTAGGACCTTCCCCGTATTTAACCCAGGGTCTAGTACCAAAAATTGCTTCACCGTTGATTCTAAGCCATTCTCCCATTCCTAGCAGGGTTTCCTGAGCTCCTTCAGGGATAGATCCATCTGCCCGTGGACCCACGTTCAGTAAGAGACAGCCATTCTTACTCACAATATCTACCAACACATCGATGAGCTCGTTGACTGAACGATAATCTGAATTTTCGACATGACTCCAGGAAACGTTGTCAATTGAAGTATCTGTCAACCAGGGGAAGGATGCCAGACTATCCATGCGCCCTCGTTCAAAATCCAGGATTCCAGCTCCAACAGGTAGATCATTATGTTTATAGGCAACACCAACTTCTTTTCCCTTGCTGACAGCATCATTGTAATAGTGGGCAAGAAAACGCTTCTTATAAGCCTGAAATTCATCTCGGGATTCACGCCAGAATTTTTCACGCTCAAGACCCGAATCAAACCAGAGAAGGTCGGGTGCATATTTATCTATAACTTCCACGGTCTTCTCTTCCCAGGCTTTCATATAGGCTGGTGTTGGTGCATCCCCTGCCTCATGGATGGGCGGAAACATTCCATAGGGCCCAGCTAATTCAGGATTCTGTGTATCAAAGCGGTGATCCTCACGAAAAGACGGCTCGAAATACCACCATTTTCGGGCATGGTGCAGTGAAGCCATGAATTTCATATCCTGGGCACGGATAGCTGTGGCAAGTTCACCAACGATGTCTCGTTTGGGACCTTTATCGACAGCGTCCCACTCGGTGAGATCGCTATCCCACATGGCAAAACCATCATGATGCTCGGCGACCGGTCCGGCAAACTGGGCACCAGAACGCTTGAACAGATCTGCCCATTCCTCAGCATCAAATTTTTCAGCTGTAAACAGAGGTACAAAATCGCTATAACCGAACTCAGTTTGATCACCCCAGGTTTCAGCATGATGCGTAAAATAATTCCCACGTCGGTGGTCTTTCTCGATATACATCTTGCGAGGGTACCATTCATGACCCCACGCTGGTACCGAATAAACACCCCAATGGGTATAGATTCCAAATTTTGCATCTCTGAACCAGACGGGGTCTTCGTGTTTCACCAGGGATTCCCAGCTATCCTCGAAAGGCTCCACGGTGGCGGTCTCTGGTACAGGTAATGTTTTGGTCTGACAATTCAGGACAAATCCAATACAGCTTACACAGATCAGACTAATTATTCCTATTCGGTTCATGTTGGGATCCTATTTCACAAGTTGCAGATTTTCTCCTGAATGGTCTTCCAGAGATTCTGCGCTCCAGAGTTCAGTGTTATTTTTCCAGATTCTTTCAAAACTGGGCTCATTAAGTAATCCAATTTTCATGATATCTATAGATGCAATGCCCAATGATCGTGCTGGTGAATACTCAGTAAGACGAACATCTCCCCTGGCTAAATCTTTAAACAGGGGATCACCAAATATTCCATGAGCTTCATGACCCAGAGCCTGAACTTGCTGAAGTGATTTGCGACCGGCTTCCACATTATCAGCATAAAAGAGATTGTAATCAGGATTTGCCAGGTCCAGTAGTCCCTTCAGCTTCTTTTCAACATTTGTGTTATAAAATCTGACGGGAGTACCGATACCGTAGGTGATATTCTTGTTCACTTTTGCACCGACTGCAGTCTCAGGTCTGATGGATATCCCTCCACCAATAATGACGTTGTTGAGTATGTAGTTGGTGTGTTTCAGTTTGATACCATTTCCAAAGACAATATTCTGTTCCACATAGGATTCTTCCTGATCATCATCAAAGCGTATTTCGTTGGCTGCTTTGGTGGTCTTATAGATCAGGTTACGCTTGATTATATTGCCTTTCCCTGCGCAGGATAGATAAATGGCATTTCCATCTCCCAGGACTTCCATGACATTGTGAAATTCATTATCCTGTACCAGATTATTGCGCGCATGGGCGAATTTCAGAGCATCCTCAGCTGTTTTGGGATCACCGGTCTCTTCCCAGCGGATCACCTGCATATTTTCACGAATTCTTCTGGGAATAGCGTAGCCGGTCCACTTCACTGGATCCATGATGCCGAAATAACGGGGACGGACACCACTGAGAACAATGGCATCGTAAGGCAAGTCGTGAATGTAATTATTCAGAATTTTATTTTCACCGGATTGCCAGACAAAAATTCCAGGACTATGTAGATAGAGTTGACCAATCCTGGACATCTCGTTATCCACGATACTGTGGCCAAAGTTTACATCTTTTACCCCAGGTCCATAGCCTGACAGTAGAATGCCCGTACCGCCCAGGTTATGAATCTTATTGGAACGGATCTCTATATTCTGACCGTAAAGATCTATTCGTATACCCCCACTCCCGGCGTTTCGAAAATCACATGCTATGACTTTACAATCCGCTGCAGATCTGAAACGAAGCAGTGTATTGTCTTTGTCATACATATCCCAGTCGTGCTGGATTCCGCGATCTTCTTTTGTCCAGGTGTCACGATCTGTACCAGTGAAAGTTAAGCCCTTGAATTGGATTCCTTTTACGGGTATATCCCCCTCAACTTCGTAGACATTTTTGCCTTCTACCCGTACCAATGTCGGTAGGGTTGGTGCCTGAATATTATCACCAGGATCGCCTTTCGTTGGCCACAGGTAAAGTTTACCAGCTTTAGAGTCCAAAACCCATTCACCAGGTTGGTCAAGTCCTTCAAAGACATTTTCAACCCAGCAGGTTTCTTTCCATGGTTTGTTCTTCACCTGACAGAGTCGGTAAGTGCCGGGAATGGTTGTTTTTGCCACCAGATTTTCTTCATCAACACTTTCAAGAGTCAAATAGTTGACCAGCCACTGATGGGTCGGTCGAATAAATATTTCAACATCTGATAGATTGGACCAATTTCGGATGGTTCCTTCTGGAAAATGGAGGGTTTGGAGATCTTCCCAGCGGTTTGCCAAAGTGGGTGTGGGACAGGCTGTCGTGGGCTGAAAGCCTTTGGTCCTGGCTCTGGGTAGAAGTGTTTCTCCATCATACAGAGTTTTAAAATTCCAGGATTCTGGACCCTGACCTTTCAAATCAACAACATATATTTTCCCCTCAGCAACGGTTGGTAAACCCTCAACTGAGCCAGAAAGTTTTTGCCACCCGGAAAGTACTTTGGTGGAAGTGATAACTGGCTGTTCACCATCTGCTGCTTCCCAACTGATCGTTTGACCCTCACTGGCACCATCCTTCAATCCCAGAACCAGTGTTTCATCCAGACGGTATACACCCCCCTTTAGAACGACCGAGATATCGCCTGTGTACCCTTGTTCCAGGGCTTCCTGCACCAAGAACTTAGCTTTTGTCATGGTAGCAACAGGGGCTTCGATACTCCCTGCATTCGCGTCAGCACCATCGGGTGAGATGTATATTGAGATAGATTTTTCATCACAACTATTGAGCAGTATGACTAGGGCTAATAGAATAACTTTTAGTTTCATGTTCTTTCCTTCATTGATTCAAATTACGATCTAATCCCAGGCTTCGTGTCTGACTTTCATCAGGTCTGGATATATATCATCTGTGTCACCATATTGCTCTTTCAACGCTAGTAATTCAACTTTGAGTTTTTTGATCACATCTGAGTATTGAGGATCATCATAGACATTGTTCAACTCACCCGGATCTTCTTTCAGATCATAGAGTTCCCATCCTGGAGGACTGGGTCGATAGTGATCCAGGGCTTCGGTTGTTTTATCCATGGTTTCGGATGTTTTTTCACCAACCAGACCCAGACCCAGGCCATAGAAAAAGATAAGTTTATAGCGCTCCGTCCTGATCCCATAGTGAGCGGGGACGTTATGGTGAGCCATATGCATCCAGTAGCGATAGTACATGGATTTCCGCCAGTCACCTGGAACTTCCCCACCTAATTGAGGAAGAAATGATTGACCCTGCATCCCCATAGATTTTTCTCCACCGGCTATATCCAGAAACAGGGGTGCAAAATCAATATTTAGTATGAGACTTTCATCGAAACTTGCGGGCTGAGTTACACCAGGATATTGAATCAGGAACGGCATTCTCAGGGAATCTTCATACATCCAACGTTTGTCGTAGTAATCGTGTTCTCCAAGAAATTGACCCTGATCGGAGGTATAAATAACCACTGTATTTTCAGCCAAACCACTCTGGTCCAGATAATCAAGTATACGACCAACATTTTCATCAATGGCCGCAACACAACGGAGATAGTCCCGTATGTATTTCTGGTATCCAGCCTTCTTTATTTGATCTGCGTCCATTCCTGAGGCATCCAGAGCACCTGTGGGCCATTCCTTGCCCGCGCTGCCCCTCTCCATACGCTTCCCGAGCTTATACAGATTGGAACCATAGCCCTGGGTTGATTCGGACCGGTGAGATTTATCTTCCCAGAAGCTGGGAGGTTCAGGTACTTCGATGTCATCAAGCAGATGTTCATAGTGTGGAGGGTATTCCCAGAGACCGTGGGGTGCTTTGTGCTGACAGAGAAGAAAGAATGGTTTTTCTTCATCTCTAGCCTCGAGCCACTTCAATGTTTCATCGGTGACCACATCAGTGGCATACCCTGGATGGACCTTTTCGTCACCGTCCTGATTTTTCATGACCGGATCGAAGTAGGTTCCCTGCCCCAGCACACCCGTGAGGACATTCCAGTGATCGAAACCCTGGGGATCCCCGTGGAGGTGATATTTACCGATAATGGCGGTCTCATAGCCAGATTTCTGCAATTCATGCGCAACATGCTTGGTGCCTGCTGGCAATGGATCATCCAGAGTTCTTACTCCATTTAAATGACCATATTGTCCGGTGAGAATACTGGCTCTGCTTGGAGTACAGATTGAATTGGTACAAAAGCAATTATCAAATCGCATTCCCTGACTGGCGATACGATCAATATTGGGGGTTGGAAGTGTTTCGCTCAACCAGCCCTTGTAGGCACTGATGGCATTCGCCGCATGATCATCTGACATGATGTACAGGATATTAGGTTTCTTCTTAAGGGACTTCTTGCTGGAGATACAAGAAAGCAAGGGGGATGAACCTGCCAGAGCAAGGCCACCTATTGCGATCTGCTTCATGAATTTTCTGCGGGATAGGGATGTTGATTTAGTATTCATCATATCTCTCATTTTCTGCATTCATGCCTTACAATCATATCATGTAAAATTTGAGTGGTGTTGACACTTCGACAAGCTCAGTGTCCGGTTTAGGGTGTGTGCTCTATTTGTCAATCTTTGTGCTGCATCAGTTTGTCATCCTGAGGTTCTCGAAGGATGATAATCTCTATACGTCTCCCCCTTCGAGAGCCTCAGGGAGACGCTCGTGATCCCAGGTAGGCTCCGCGCGTCCAGATAGTTTTTACTCAACTGTGAAGCTCCAGACGGGTCCTTTTATGACCTTTTTTCCAACGATGCTGTCTATTCTCCAGAAATAGGTTTTTCCCGACTTTAATGGACCTGGAGTAAAGATATTATTGTTCTGTGAGCCCTTATATTCCTTCGACTTTTTTGTAGCTTTCTGGACCACATCAATGGATTCACCAAAATAAACCAGACTTGTCTTGCTTTTATAGGCAGGTAACCACATGATATCAGCATCCGATTTTGCTGCAATATTTTTGTCTCGAGGAATGGGTATGCTGCTGGTTGTTTCTTGTCTACCTGGAATCCAATAATTCTTCTCGCCAAATTCATATGCGCCAATATCAGGTGCATTCCCTATATATTTTTCAGAGCGATCTTTAACAACAGCTCCCCCATCAATAATTTCAGCGCCAGCCTTTGGTCTGAAATCCCAGTTATCCGGATCCCTGAGTTGTTTGTGGTAATCGCCCTTATTTTCATAAGCGTTCCAGTTGTGATCTACAATTCCAGGTACCGGTGTGTAATTCTTGCGATGACCTGAGAGTTTACCAGAAAGGTTGTTGCGAGTGACAGTGCCCTTATTCGCCCCTCCCTTCACACCAGAATCATCTAGGATAATGATTCCATTTAATCCCATTTCAAATGTGGTGTTGTTAAAACAGAAATGTCGCTCACCTTTGATCATGATTCCTCGTTCAGATTCCCACATGACATTATGATTCATCTGACCGCCATTTCCCCAGCGTACGGGTGGAATGGGTGAGTCAAACCGAGCACCACTTTTAACCGTATTTCGGAACCAGTTATTACGTATGATTGATCCGGTCTGGCCAGTGATCTTCACCTGGGTGATAGAACCATCACTCTGCAAAAAGCCCGTATTCCATACATGATTCAATTCTACTAATGGGATGCCCCCGGCACTTATGGTTGAGGATGCGGCACATGTATGAACCGTATTTCTCCGAAATATATTGTGCTTGCCTTTCAGGAGGATGGATACCTGGAGTCCGGGTGTACCGGATACTGAATAATCGATGTCATGAAAAAGAGAATTCTCCACCCGATTGTGGGTGCCTTCCATATAGAGAGCGTGTCCATCTGTATAGGCAAAAGAACAGTTCAGGATGGTGTTATTGGCTGCTTTTTTGGGATTTTTCTGAAAAAATGCAGTGGATTCCTCATGGACTTCATCACCCAGCAGTCTCCGGGTATAGCTTGGATACAGGAAATCACAATCTTCCAGTTGAATGTTCGTACAATTCGTAAATTTTAAGGTTGTCCCATAAAAGTCAATCCCCTTGATGGTGATGAAGTGACTATTGTTAAAATCAGCTGCATAAGTCTGGACCTTGCCACGGAGATCAGCTTTGGGTTTGCCTCCACCGGGTTGCCAGAGATAGATCGTTCGAGATTTCTTATCGTAGAACCATTCATTCTCTGAGTCTAAAAACTCCAGTTTCCCTTCAAGATAGTAGTAATGATGTTTGGGTCGATAGCCCTTCACTTTTTTAAAACTAAAATGGTTTTCACCTTTTTCGTGTGACTGAACCATACGGGTAGTCGTTGTAAATGAGCCCACATTGAGAATTGCCATGGCCCCAGTTATGGAAAAATCGAGATCTTTTAACTGATGGGGTGTTTCAGGATCATTATAAAGTTTTTCCCTGGTGTCCTGCTTATGAAGTCCCTTAGCCCAGGTTTTCTTCTGATCCCAAACAGAATTATCGGCATACTGTGCATTAGGCCATCTTGCAGGAACGACCATTTCATCGTTCCAGAAGAGCTGCCAGATATCCTGTTTTACTTTCAACTTATAGATGTTTTTCTGATGTTTTTTCCAGCGACCCTTGACCTGGATTGTTCCATCAATGACAACCTTTTCCCCAGGATAAGCTAGAACTACCAGTGGCGTTTCTTTTGAACCTTCAATGTTTTTTAATTGGCTCTCAAAATGATAAGAACCCTCTCTTACAAAACAGGTATCTCCAGCCTGCATGGTCAGGAATGCTTTTTTCAGGCTTGCGAAGGGTGCCTTTATATCGCCCTTGTTACGATCGCTACCATCTACTGATAGATATACATTTTCCGCCAATGCGGGTTGAGCCAGGACCAACAACAACAAAGCCCTGAGGATGCTGGATATAATCATAGATTTACTTTTTATCATTTTTCTTCCATTTGTTATTAAACGTATATGATATGGACATAATTAATCGTCTGGAATCATACTCAGAGATGTTTCTAGCGAAGAAGTCTGTTCGATAATCAATTTCTTTTTCATCTCTAAGCGTATCAAACACATCCGATACTTTCATACTCATACTCACCTTACGATCCCACAGATAAGTCTTAAGCGAAACATCCGTGAATTGCCGGGTGGCATTGCTCCCCTGCCAGGTAATACGGGGGGAATCGTACTTGTGAATGATTTGCAAGAAGTATTTCTTGTTCAAGTTCAGGTCAAGTTTGATTTTTGCTGAAGTGGTAACCTTTTGGCGTTTCTTCAGGGACTCAATCCCTTCACTCAACAGCATGCTGTTAAAGTGTACAATACTGCTGGATATTTTCATGAATGTGGCAGGCTTGTAAACCCAGTTAACATCTCCACCAATTGCTTCACCTGAGGAGAGATTATCTGGATATATGTGGGTTATACTATCAGCAACAATTTCAATCTGGTTGCCAATGATGTCATCAATTTCTCGATAAAATATTGAGCTGCTCACATTGTGCTTATCGTTTCTCCAGATATACTGCAACTCATAGTTATCAATTTGCTCAGGCTTCAAATAAGGATTACCCGTTTTTAAGAAATAGGTTGAGGTGTTGATGACCTGGGGATTCAACCTGTTGTAGGCTGGTGATGATATTCGACGGGAATAACTAAATTGCAGTGTTTGTAGTGGTGTAATCATCCTGATTAACTGAAGTGAGGGCAGGATTTGGTCATATCTATTATTTACCGTCCCTGTATCGTTATGGACCGATTCATTGGTAATTGATTCCAGACGTGTTCCCAGGTTCAGCTGGTATCGTTTAGTTGAGTAGCGGTAGGTGATATAAGATCCATGCATTATTTCAGCGTATGAAAAGGGTCCTCCCCGGAGGCTGTCCTCATCCCAATCCGATTCATCTACTAATAACGAATAATAATTATTCTGAAGTGAATTGTCATCAGAGCGAAATTGATATCCCAGATCGACTTCATGATCCCCAAGTGAAGGCAGGGACCAATCTATTTTAATCGTTGTTTGACCCCGATCATCCTCACTTCGCAGAGAGTCACTCTTCAGATTACCTGAGACAAATCCCTCCGGATCATAGTTCTGCTTATAATCACTACCATCACGCTGCGAGGCTGTGAGCGAGTGAGTGAATAGCACATTCAAATTGGATCGAGTTTTTTTTGCATCAAAATTATAGATCAGTGAAATTTCGTCTCGTTCTCTTGTATCTGAGGATTCTTTATCCTTTTCTGTATATCTTTGGAGCGTTTGGGTACTATCAAGACGATCAGAGACTGTTGAGCCTGTTTGATCTTTCAATCGTAAATTTTTTAGATAGGTGAGCTTAAAGGCATGTCTATTAGAGGGAGACCATCTTGTGCCCATTCGATATTGTCGCGTTAGACTCTGCTTGTCATTCCCCCCTGACAGATTCAGAAACCACGGATTGTCTGAATAGGTTTCTCTCCAATACCGGGTCTCACTTGATCGCGTAAATAGTCTGTCTGAGAATTCACCAAATGCGTTAAATCCCTTCACATTTGTAGAGGCATTTGCAGATATCTGATAGTCACCAGAATCATGATAACCAACCCGAAAACGACCGTTGCTACCCTTCCTTTTATGCTTTTTGAGCTTAATGTCAATAACACCACCTGCAGAAGATTCATACTTGGCTGAAGGATTCGGAATGACTTCTATGGATTCAATTGAGCCTGCAGGAATTTGGGATAGTACATCTTCGAGATTTGTTTTGACACCGTCAATATAAATGGCTGCGTTCTGCCCTCGAATGCTTACTGATTCGCCGTCTTCAATAGAAACACTGGGGGCATTTTCCAGCAGGTCTGCAGCGGACTCCCCCTCTACTGCAGCAGAATCACCAACAGTAATCACTGTTTTCCCCGGCTCGAATCTCACTTCTGGTGCTTGTGCAGTAGCCAGCACTTCTTGTGTATCAATGGATATTTGCTCGAGGTAGACAACACCGATGTCCACCGGGATGGGTGACGTGGATTGGTTTTCAAGTTTTAACGACCCGTACCCCATATATTTGATTTCAAGATTAAATATAGAAAATGGAAGATTTGATATGATGAACTCACCTTTTAAATCTGAAGTAGTACCTGAAATTAAAACCGAATCCTCATGCGAATATACCAGGATATTTGCGCCAATTATGGGTTGCTGATTCGATGCATCAAGTAGTTGACCTTTAATCACTCCCCTGAATTCATTTTCCCTTTCCTGAGCTTGGATTTGTGAAAATGTTGCAAACAGGAGTCCCAGAATGAATAGAGTATGCACGGTGATTGTATTAATTCGGATTGGCGTAATGGGATCAGTTGTCACCGTGGAAGGCCTTAATTGAGCGATTTGAATTATTAAATTCTTACTTCCTCTCGTGAAAGGGCGTTGTTCCACACCCTTTCACGATCAAACCAAGTGAGAAAGTACATGAAACGCTATTTCATTAGCACCATTTTATTCGTTAGCGATACTCCGGGTGCAGACAATTGATAGATGTAAACGCCGCTTGGAACAAATGCCCCTGAATTATCCGTTCCATCCCAGGTAACAGTATGAAATCCAGAGCTGACAACATTTGAACCAAGGGTGCGTACAAGCTGACCCAGATCATTATATATGAGAATTGAAATCTGGCCCTGTTCCGGTACACCAAACTCAATTGAAGTGCTTGGATTGAACGGATTGGGATAGTTCTGACTCAGACTATATGTATCGGGAGTGAGTGTTTGCTGATTAACAGAAACTACCTCATTTACTGTGATAACTGTAGCCTCTGATGTAGAGGAACCAACTGAAGTTTCAACGACAAGAACAGCATTGTAAACACCATGTGTTGTGTATTCATAGACAGGATTCTCATCGGAGGAGGTTCCTCCATCACCAAAAGTCCAGGCATATGAAACCAGAGTGCCTGATCCCAGATCTGATGTATTGGTGAATGTAACTGTGAGTGGTGCATCCCCTGAATTCACATCTGTTGTGAATGTTGATGTTGGGTCTACGGGTGTAGCGGTTGGAGCCCAGCGAGGATCACCAATTGATGTGCCGCCCTCTCCAGCTCCAATCAGGGGTGAACCAGCCTGTAGGGTTAAATCTCCATTATCCGCATCTACAAATAGTGGATCGAGCTGCAGATTATTTGCACCCTGTGTACCTCCAACAGGGGTAACACCGTCGATCCCATTATTGAACCAGTTGCAATAGTCAACAGCTACAGCACTAGTTGTTGTTCCACCTGTTGTTTTACAGGGTTCATCCGCCACATTTGTAAATGTTGAATTTTTAACATAGGAATCTGTAGATGCAAATTTGACGACAAAACCATCATGATTTTCACCTGGGATTCCAATGTGGTCAAAGGTGCTGTGATCTATAATTACCCTTCCATCTGCAATACCATCTGGATCCTGCATTTTGAGGAAAATTGCTGAGTTGGTTGTATTCCAGACCGAACTATTTGTAAACTGAAATAAATACCTGAGCCCGCGGTTGTCGTCTGAATGATTAATTTTCCGACCCCCGGTACCATCAAGATCTGATATGTTACATCCATCAAAGATTAGAGTATCCAGGACACCCTGAGCTCCGTCCGCAGCTACTTGAACACCATCAATGAAAACACCAGCGTTATCTACATAATCAATTCCATCAAAAAACATTGAACCATCAGCAAGAATAAGTGTATCTGGAACTCCAGTGACGCTCATTGTGAGTTGATGGGCATGGTGCATGTCCAGGTTATAAAACTTCCAGTTCACATCAACATTAGCCCGATTGCGAAACATACGAGTTGTTTTTGCTTCGGGTTCACCATCCATCGTTAACTCAATATCAGCAACGGTCAAGGAGGCATAAGTGAAGAATAGAGTTGCTTCCTGAGTTTGAGCGACCGCAGTGTCAGCATTCCAGAGAAAAGAAATCACTGGTTTGCTAGTTAGACCTTCAGCCGCTTTTATTGTAAGTGGCACATAAATGAACAAAGGATCATTGGCATAGACACCCTCCTGCTCAAGAATGAGCCTGTCACCTGCTGCAGCTGTGACAAGTGCAGCCTTGATGGTGTTTTCTCCGGGTTGGACCATGATATCTGTAGCCAGTGCAGGCACTGTCATGGCTATCACTAGAATGCACATTAACATTTTCTTCATACAACTCTCCTTTGTGTCACTATTGTAATCATCTGATTTTATTGAATCCTAAATGAATAGGCGATATCACAGGGCTTTTCATCAGGAAAGGTAATTTCAAGACCCGATCCAGTTCTGCTCCATTTAATTTTATCTTTATTTCCTAACATCTCAACACTGCTGATTTCACCAGGGAAGTAATCGGATCCTTCACTCAATGAATGAACAATTATTTTTCCACTTTCCGGCCAGTTCAGGCTTGTGGCATACAGAGTCTTCCCATCCTTGGATTGGGTAAATCTGATATCCTGCGGTGAAAATTCCTGACGATAATTCCAACCTGGTTTCATGACACCTTTCTGGGTGGGTTTCATGGTGGCCAGCTTTGTGGGACCTTCACCAAATATTTTCCAGGGTCTGGTGCTGTATATGGCTTCGCCATTAACTTTCAGCCAGGCACCAATGCCAGCCATGATTTCCTTTTCCTCCTCAGGGATGGATCCATCGCCTTTGGGTGTCAGGGAAAGCAAGAACACGCCACCACGACTGACCAGGTCAATCAGGCTACGGGTGTGATAATCAGCTTTGTCCTTATAATTTTTATTGTGCTCATAAGCCCAGGGATAAGCAATGGCTCGGTCAATAAGAAACCAGGGTTCCACATCCTCGAGCATATCTCTTCCATTTTCATAACTCAGCAAACCAAATTCAGCTGGGAAGTTAAATTTTCCAGCATGCTTGTTGGCCACGACGACTTCCTGTCCACGTGCAGCTGCAGTATTAAAAAAATGTGCGATGGCTTCCTGGACATAGGAAACGGGCGGTGTATCATTCTTCATAGAGGTATTGAGTCCATCAAACCAGATAAAGTCAGGCTGGTAATTATCTACAACTTCGATAATTTTAGCGCGCCATTGATTTGAGAAATCTTCGCGTGTTGAATGACCATCGTGCCAGTAAAAATCACTGTATTGTGGATCAAAGAGATCAAACTTTTTGCGATCCTCTTCCGTCCATTTATCCATCTTGCCACCTGTTGCAAAACCGTAGGTCCGTCCATGATGGAATGTTGCAGCAAGCTTCATATCTCCCCTGGCCCGCACTGCCTTTGTGATTTCCCCAAAAATATCACGTTTGGGTCCCATATTCTTAGAATTCCAGCGATTGACTTTGCTATCCCATAAAAGGAAACCATCATGGTGAACGACACAGATACCACCAAATTTGGCACCAGCATCAGCCATGACATCCACCCATTCTTCAGCATCAAATTTATCTGCAGTGAATTGCGGAATGAGGTCGATATAACCAAAGTCTTCAGGTTTCCCATAGGTCTCGGTCATGTAGTCATGGATCTCAGGTTTATTGAACTCACGTTTATACATTGATTTGAGCGGTGCTGCGGGACCACCATTGGCCACAACGGAGTAGATACCCCAATGGGTATAGACACCAAATTTGGCATCTTTCATCCATTCTGGAATTTCATCCTGAGATAGAGATTCCCAATTGGGTTCGTATGGTCCGCTAACCTGTTCTTGGGCGATCACAGGTTCTGGTACAACAGTCTGCTCAGCTTTTTCGGGGGCGCAGGATGCTATGATTCCAAGAAATATAACAACCGAAAGCAGTTTCGTGAGTTTACTCGTAATTGGCATGATCACATCGGCCTCTTAATTAATTCTAAATGCGTAAGCTGTGGTGCACGGCTTTTCCTGAGGAAATTGAATCTCCAGTCCCTCTGATGTCCTGGACCATTTAACTTTTTCCGAACTGGACAACATTTCAACTGAGTTGATCTTTCCTGGGTATAGCTCAGAACCATCCCTGAGTGAAGTGACAACTATTTTGCCATTTTCAGGCCATTCCAAAGCCGTTGCGTAGAGGGTTTTGCCATCTTTTGATTGTGTAAATCTAATATCCTGAGAAGTGAGTTTTTTGCGATAATTCCAACCTGGCTTCAAGGTACCCTTGCCGGTTTTTTTCATGGCAGTCAGATCTGTAGGTCCTTCCCCATATAGCTTCCAGGGACGGGTATTATATATCGCTTCTCCATTAATTTCCAACCAATCGCCAATTCCGGCCATGATCTCTTTTTCACGTGCTGGGATAGAGCCATCACCTTTTGGAGTCAGGGATAGCAGAAATACTCCACCACGACTCACCAGATCGATGAGACTGCGAGTATGATACTCTGGACCATCTCTATATTTCTTGTCTGCTTCATAAGCCCAGGGATAACCAATGGCACGATCGATGAGGAACCAGGGTTGTACATCGCCGGCCATATCACGACCATTTTCATAACTGAGAAGTCCGAAATCATCTGGAAAATTGAACTTGCCCCCTGCGTTTTTGTTGGCAACCACAACCTCTTTCCCCGATTTCTCGGCTTTATTGAAGAAGTGAGAGATAGCGTCCTGAACATATGAGACGGGAGGTGTGTCATTTTTCATTGAAGTATTCAAACCATCAAACCACAGAAAATCAGGATCATATTTATCTACAACCTCGATGACCTTTGCACGCCATTGTTTGGAAAATTCTGCACGGTCAGAATGACCATCATGCCAGTAAAAATCTTTGTACTGAGGATCGAACAGGTCAAATTTGGCTCTTTCTTCTTCAGTCCAAATATCCAGTTTTCCACCTGTGGCAAATCCATAGGTTCGGCCATGATGAAAGGTTGCCGCCAGTTTCATATCTCCGCGAGCACGGACTGCTTTGGTAATTTCACCAAAGATGTCTCTTTTAGGACCCATATTTTTTGAGTTCCAGCGATTTACTTTCGAATCCCAGAGCAGAAAGCCATCGTGATGAACAACACAGATGCCACCAAATTTGGCTCCGGCATCCGCCATGACATCCACCCACTCCTCTGCATCGAATTTCTCAGCAGTAAACATGGGAATGATATCTACATAGCCAACATCTTCAGCTTTACCAAAATTCTTTAGATAGTGATCATAGGTTTCTTTTTTACCCTGACCCTCTTTGTAGATTGATTTTAGTGGTGCACCAGCTCCACCTTTAGCAATGACCGAGTACACGCCCCAATGGGTGTAAACACCAAACTTGGCATCTTTTATCCATTCAGGGATATCATTTTGTGCCAGGGATTCCCAGTTAGGTTCATACGCACCTGTCATGACTTTTGGTGCTACCGTAGGAGCTATCGGAGCTTCAGAAGTTGGCTCTGGAGTAGCTTTAGGAGGCATACAGGCAGTTAGCAATATGAGCACTAGAATTGATGCAATGGCGACTCTGGTAATTAATGATCTCATTTCATTTCCTCAATTTCTTGATTCGGTGACTAGTTATTCTTTTTCTTCTTATTTCTTTGTCTGTTGCTGACTTTCCAACCACCAAGCGTGGGACTCCACTTGCCCAGGGGTTCAAAATCAGGATCAGCATAGTCTCCCCCGGCATGGCTATTTTCAGCAGAGGTTAAGAAGGCAGATAACTCCTTTTTTAACTTCCGAGCGTGTTCTGGATGATCCTTAATAACATTATTTTCTTCAAAACGATCTGCATAGAGGTCAAACAATAAATCTTCTTCACCTGAATCAGAATAGTTGGTCAGAAATTTAAACTGATCATCAATCATTCCCGCTGTAGGCGAATCAAACATAGTTCCCTTTGCAGACTGATATCTGAAGGGAATCGGTTTATCTCGTTTGGATTGTGTCCCAGCCAGAAGTGGCAGAATATTCAATCCATCCAGAGGACGTGTATCTGGATATTTAACACCAACTGTTTCGAGAATAGTGGGCAGATAATCCAGTGTAGATGCTGGTCTATCCATTATGCTCCCGGCCTTTCCAGGACCATTTGGCCAATGCATAAAGGCCGGTGATCCTACCCCTCCGGTGAATAGGCTTCGTTTTCTCCCACGGTGGCCCCCAGTTATTCCTGGATTCCTGCGTTCAGGTCCATTATCGCTACAAAACCATAACATGGTATCATCAAGCACACCGAGTTTTGCTAATTCATTTTTTAACCGACCGACCTGATCATCCAGTGCAGTAATGCAACCATAATAATTCTGCTCAAGTTCTGAGTACTTGCTGTACATCTCGCGATATTCAGGTCCAGCTTTGATGGGGGTGTGTGGAGCATGGAACCAGACCACTGTAAAAAATGGTTTCTCATCCTCAACGGCTTGATTAACAAAGGGTAGGATTCTATCCATCATGATACGACTATCATCACCGCTAACATTCTCTAGTACGCGTTCACCATTTTGCCAATACGGGTTTTCAGTCGTTGCGGCTCGTTCGCCTTTAGGTCCGTAAGGATCCCAGGTGGCTACGGCATGATGGGTGACAAAATATTCATCGTACCCAAACCATTCCGGCAGGGCGAGATGTTTATCGCCTGAATTTTTGCCTGTATAATTACGGTTTGGGCTACCCATATGCCATTTTCCATAGTGACCGGTGGCATACCCTGCTTGTTTGAGCAATTTGGGAAGCGTAACTTCTTGTACCGGAAGCGCACCCTGGTTTGCTTTCCATATCCCATATCTAAAATAATGGCGTCCTGTAAGGCAAGTAGCGCGTGTAGGCGAGCAAACCGGTGCACCTGAATAAAAACGATCCAAACGAACTCCGGCAGTAGCTAGGCTATCCAGATTGGGAGTTTTAATAATAGTATTTCCATTCCAGCCAACATCACCCCAACCCATATCGTCTGTCATCATTAGAATTATGTTGGGTCGTTTTCTAATTTCAGGTGTTTTTTTTGTGCTCCTGAGCACAGAACTACCACCACAGGCGACAAGGCTTCCAGCTGCAATAATCCCCGCCATGAATTCGCGGCGAGACATTGATTTGGATTCAGTTTTTAATTGATGTGACATGGAATAATTGTATCCCTCATTCACTTTAGGTATAATTGGTATACTAATATATACTATAACAAAGGGTTTTCAAGTGAATTCGGGGTGAATTGATTCTGGATACTGAGCCTGTCGAGGTCGGAGTTTAACCAGCCGAAGGACTGGACATTTCGATCAGTCGTCGTTCTGCGAACTGTGACCTGACAAGTGAACTCAATGTCCGAGGGTCTTGTTAGAGCTTAAGAGTATACCCCAGCATGATCCGATTGTGCTTTTGGGTCACATAGTGCATACTGGTAGCAAAGTAATCAATATACTTCAGTGTTTGCCAGGAGTATCCAATATCGATTGTCCCCATAAGCGCATCTACCGAGATTCCTGCAGTAAACATATCTTGCTCTGGTCCCCTATCAATGAAGGGTGAACGCCAACCATGAAATTCACGAGTTCCTGTCTGGTATCCAGCTGCAACTCTAGCATACTCATCAATTTTATATACAATCCCCAACTTCATGGTGAAGGTATCAATCCAGGGCTGGTACCCATCCAGTGCCAGACTGGTATCGCCCATATCGATCGCTGACTCTGATAAAGGATTCCAGACGAGGTCGAAAAACACTTCCAGCGCATCTTTAGGTTTCACGGCAATTCCAAAGCTGGTTTTCAAGGGCATTGATACTTCCATAGTCAAATCAGCACTATCCAATACAAACATGGAATCATCAGGTTGGATGAACCAATCCTCATCAGAATAGTCCCGTATCATTTTGGTTGGAAGGTCGAATTGAAATCCTGCTGAAAAATCTGGTGTATGAAACTGAACTGACAGATCAATCATGTTTGAGGACCATTCACTCTCAGTAAAATTTGCTAAAGCCGCTGAGGTATCGTCATATGTAAAGGAAAATCCACCATTAGTACGCCATCTGTAATCACCGTAATGCGCCCAGGATATGTTATCAGCAGTGTTTCCTGAAACTGATTTTAGCCCAATCCCGAAGTTCATCCAATCAAGCAACTCAATAGCAACTGTCGCCTGAAGCATGGTCAGATCACCATCTCTTTTACGGATGTATTCGAACTGATGCAAATCCAAAGTATCACCGTCAGTTTCAAGACCTTGATCAGACCAATCCCCTATTACTGGATTGAGATAAGCTTCATTCCGATCGTAATCGTAGATATTCTGGTTTCGAAAAGCGAGGCCAAATGCAATGGTTCGTCCACCAAAAACTTCAACGGGTAATCCCAGACTCACATTTGAGACACCAGCTGAGACAAGTTGTTCCTGCCAGTCTCCAGCTCCGCGATGCCAGAAATCAAGTCCTGTATCATCTACGGTAATATCATCGACAGTCATTCCCGCGAAAAGATCATTTACCCATACACCATTGTTGCTGTGCAGGGGCTGATAGGTCCGGTCGATAAATCGCAGAATAATTGGGTCAACTCGATCTTCCATCATGACCATATTTTCAAATTGATTTCGTCGCGAGAGATGACCATTAAATTGAAATTGAAAGCCCTTCAATCCGACCAATCCTGCTGGATTGCGAAAGATATCATTCAGAGATCCATCCCCAGCAACTCCTGCACCGGCTCTTGCCAGAGTCCAGGGTGTTTCGGTTTCAAGGTTTGCCATCCCATGCAAGAGAATCATTTCTCCATTCCCTTGCCCCATAAGCACCAGAGGGAAAGAAGCAATGCTTACTAGCGTTAATATCACGACGATTGATTTAATTTTATTCATCTTATATCCAGTCTATCTCATCACATAGCTCAGACTAAAACGCTGAACATATTGCAGGAAGTCATCATAATCATTATATGCATAATCGAATTTAAAATTTCCCAGGGATACTCCAGCTCCCAGGCTGAGTCCCTCAGTGATATAATTAATTTTATATCCTCCGCGCAGGAACAGCCTTTCTTTCAAAGCCCACTCTGCACCGATGTTATACTGTTGATCATAATCACGCGGTGCCAGAAGATCTGCAGCAAGTGTAAGCCTCTGAAACGAATTTGTCCCGATCAAGCCACCTTCAGGACCAAAGCATTCAACACCAAAACCGAGAATGAGGACCTGAGGTGCTGAAAAGCCTTTCTCTTCAAATACGATGTCATCTCCAAAATGACGAACGACCGCACTGGTACGTAATGTTCTCCAACCTGAACGATAGAGCACACCACCATCAAAAAGGATTTGATCCTCTTTAGAATAGATCAAGTCTTCCTGTACAAACTTGGTAGTGATACCAAAGCTGAATTTATCAGTCACGGCTCTGGCATAAGTAAGACCCAGCATAAGATGATTGGGACTAAAATAATCCTGAGAACTTGAGAGTGCCTGGTAATCCGCAAGGCTGGTTACATTGGTTGTATGTAGTATTTGACCAATATCATTGTATTGATACTGTATGGCAAAGGTGCCTAACCGAGTTCCCACTAGAGCCACACCTCCCATGTTCCGGACATCGGCAAAATAGTTGTACATAGACATAGACAATTCATATTTGCCTGCGTCGGTTAGCCCAGCAGGGTTGTAATAGACACCATCAGCATTATCAGCCACTGCCGTGAAGGCCTCTCCCATTCCATTTGCCCGGGCATCTGGTTTTACCTTCAAGAATTGAAATGCGGTTGTCCCCTCTTTTGTTGTCTGAGCATCAATTGTTGAAAACGCTAACAACAGACACAAGGGCATGACTATTGATTTGATTTGATTCAATTTCATCATTCTTTCTCCCTGGGTCGCGTTTAGCGAATAATCACAAATTTTGTCATGGCCTGTTGTCCCTCTGGAGTTTGAATGGCAACAAAATAAACACCTGGAGCCAGGAGCATGTTGTTCTCATTTACCAGATTAAATGTGAGCGATCCACTCTCAGAATTGTCATGCTCAATACTCTGAACCCTTTGGCCAGCAAAACTATAGACACGGATAGAGCATTTCTCGGGAAGTCCGAAAATGCTGACTGCATTCGCAAGTGCCGCATTTTGAAAACCACTCTCCAGGATAAAGGGATTGGGGACAATAAAAATATTTTCAAGATCACCCTCAGGTCCAATATCCCTTCGATGTTGAGTCATATTTGTTTTGCCACTCTGATTTCCGTTGACATCAACTGAGGTCACTGCATAGAAGGCTACATCTGTAAAGGCGAAGTCCAGATTGTCATCGATGTATTCATAGTAATCCTCTGAATTGACATCCCCGGCTGCAATAGTGACCAGACGTTTCCATGGTCCCAGCCGATTGAAACTTCTAAACACATAGAATGAGTCCAGGGCGGAAGAAGCATGCGTGAAATCTTCCACAGCTCTAGACCATGTCACGTGTACATTGGCCTCTTCATCATTGCTCACTTTTAAGCCTGGAGCTGGAACTGGAATATAGACATCATACAAGCCGTGGGGCTCGGTCCAATCTGGCCAACAAACCACAGAATCTTCAGCCCAGAGGGAATCATGCTCAATATCCCAGCCAGTATAGGCTTTCCACGCTTCCCGAGCTACATCCTGTACAGAGATAACACCGGTTTCTGCATTTACATAATCGGGATATCCAAAAGTATCCAGATATCTGAAAGTACTATCCCCTACTGTGAGTTCAGCATTGATATCAGGGGCTGTCCCCCATAGATCTGATTTCTGCCCACCTCCAAATACCCTTTTTCCTGGTTCTGAGCCGTATCCAACAACCTGTGCAAAACTAAAATTCAGTTTATCACCGCGGTTGATGGTATAAGGACCACAAATAAAAGACGAGGCCGGTGCTTCTGCACTTCTAGGTGTAAACTTGGGTCTTCCCACCCAAAACATTGGATGCTCATTTGGATCAGGCGCATCAAGTTCGGGAAATTTACCCTGGGCCCGGTTATGCGTCTTGTAGTGTGGTTTATTGATGAGCCCAGTAGAAACAAACCAACCAGCATTCTGGATAATTCCCCAGGGTTGCTTAATGGTTAAGCCTTCATCCCATTCAAAGTCGGACGCATGTTGTGCATACTCCATGGTGGTCAGATGAAAAGTAGTGTCTGTCGTATCTAGAACTGTTAGATGTTCCCTATCCCAATGCAGGGCAGTATGACCAGCAGCCTGGGGTGCCAGCAATCCACCACCATTTAAACCGGTAGACGCAAACTCCCAGAACAGATCTTCATCTGGTTCAGGATGATAAGGTTTGGAGTGGTCTTGCTGGGTGCTGATGCTTTGACAATAAAACATCGCATAATCAGTATCAAAGCTGTTGTATACATCACCTCTGAAAATGCCCGGTTTCCAGTACCATGACCCAAATGTTCTCTGAAAGCTCATCATGTTAGGTGGTATGGCCATATGAAATGCAAACAGGGCATCCACATAGGTATCTACTGAATCCTGCTCAATAGTGGTTTCATCATAATCGGTATTTCCAGTAAATTCTAATTCGTATTCGTGGAAGATGATATCATCCAGCCTGGGATAGCTGTATTGGCGAGTGACCCGCGTCACGGTCATACCAACACTGGTAGCAAATCTGGTATGAATGAGTTGTTCGGCCTCATTGGGATCAAAATCCGGATTGAGACTACCATCATCCTGCAGTGGATAGTTGGTTTCTTTCCAGAATTCAAGAGGCCAGCACCAAACTTCATATTCCATCTCTGGACCACCTGAACCAACCATCCCGGCAAAGGAAAAGTGTTTTTGATCTACACCTAACTTTCCTGGATGGTTCACACCAATATGGATACCCCCTCCCAGACCGTTGTGTTGACCATAATATTCAATATTGTCAATCACAGTCCTGGACCAGGCTGGCCATTCAGTCATGGGAGTATTGGTAGATTCAATTCCATTATTTTTGAATGGAGCCACGAAAACCCCCGTGTTATAAAACGTCTCATGGAGAGTGCCACGATCATGAACCAGACGTTCACGTTGTGCCCATAATGTTGATGTAAAACTCATCAGGAATGTGATAAGCAATACCAACTTTAAGCATTTTGAAATAGCACTCTCAGTAGAATTCTGGTTATATAAATAATTCTTCATAGGAGTCCCTTAAAAAGTCCACTGAACGCCAAGGCGATAGTAGCGAGGTGCATTTTGATAGTAGCGGATGTGCTGGGGGAAATCCATGGGTGAATAATCACTTTCAACCATCACAGCATCAATGTCGCCTGCTTCATATTCTTCAACCGCTTCAAAATCTTTAAACAAGGAATAGGCGAACACCTTCTCATTCAGAACATTAAAGATGGTAAGGTTCAGGGCCAGCTTCTGTTTACCAAAGCGCATATTTTTAGCAAACATAAATTGGAGATTATGCTCATCTGGACCGACTTTATTAAACTGAGGACCGATTGATTCATCGGGTCCGTAGTACGTATATGGTCTTCCTTCCTGATATGTGAGTTTAGCATTCATTGAGATACCTGAGAAAGGTAGTCCTCCAAAGATCTGTGGTCCAAATTCTGTAGGTGTTTTATATTGAATGTTAGTGATAATTCTGTTTCGCCGATTATAGTTCATGATCACATCTTCAGGTTCAGGTGCTCGATTATTCTCATGATCAAAATCATAACGCCCGTCAGATCCTTCCTTATAAGAGAGTGTTGCATCAAAAGGTGTCGGATTTTTACCTACGGCTTTCTGAAAATTGTAGCGCACGCTCACTTTTAGATTACCCGTTTTTTTCACAAGGTTCATACTGAATCCTTTGATATTGGCGTAATCCAGGTTGGCAAATCCTTTATAGTCTGACCCTGTTGAGTCTTCGTAAAAGACTGTCTGAACCAGGTTTTTCACATCCTTATAATAGGTTGAGACATCAATCCTGAAACCAAAGGGAAGTCCTTGGACCAATCCAAAATCATAGGCGTTGGTTCGCTCTGGCTTCAGACGGGCATTACCCAGTTCATCGACCTCGTTGCCTGTAATATCATAGTAGCGTCGATAGATTTTGTCAAAATTGGGACGCTGCGTAAAACTTCCATAATTCACATGAATCACCGATCGCTCATTGACCGGATAAGAAAACCCCATCCTGGGTTGCAGATGGTAGACCAATTCGGTTTGGCTTGTTTCTGCTAATTCAGGATCGTTAAAAGGGCCTCGCAAGCCAGGTGGTAAACTGGAATCATAATTTGGATTGGCTGTGGGATGAAAAAGATTTGTGAAATACTTGTAATTATAATTATAGAAGTCAAATCGTAGTCCAATATTCGCAACCAGGCCCTCAAACTCCATCTTGTCCTGAACATAGAATGCTCCCTCATAGGGTTTCTCGTGGTATGTCAGAATTTGGGCATTGGGTGAACTGGCTGAAGCCGACCGCTCTGTGTGCAGATCATACGTAAACAGCTGCCAACCAGCTTTCATCAAATTATTGATATTGAGTTGCTTATTCCAGGAACCATAAAACCTCACTGTCTTGGTCTTCTCGGCAGAATAGTTATTCTCAAGAACCTTATTATTCAGATCGCCAGGCAACCAGATCGGTGTATTAAAATTGCTACCCCAATTTGAACCCATCCATTCAGGATCACGGATAGGATATCTGTGAGCATAATCCGTAGTGAAACTCCTCAGGTTCATCTCCATATAGGATTTTTGACTAAATATATGTTCCCAGCGAAGTCCATAATCCGCAGCCTGGTTTCGATCACGATGGGGACCATAGTCAGGATTGAAGATTTTGACATACCTACTCCCCACGCTCCAGTTGAGTTTCTCGGAGGTATAATAATTCATGGAGATGATGAACTTGTTTTCCACAGAGGGAGCCCATGAAAAGTTTGTCATCAGTTGTCTTGATTTATTTGGAAAGGCTGTCAAAACTTTGGTACCATCTACCTGTTGTCTGACGGCCAGAAAGATTCTTGTCTTATCAGATACAGGTCCTCCAGTAGAAAGATCAATCCGGTAATCAGTCACTTCATCATAGGCCAACCCAATCTGTCTGGCAAAAGCCAGGTATTGAGCCCGAGCAAACTCGGCCACTTTGAGACTGTCCTCATGGGTAGCATTTTCAAGATCCACGTAATTGGCATAGGAGCCGTTACTATTCCAGTTTATCAGGGATTGACTGGAATCCTGTTGACTGACCTGAAGCCAATTCTCAGCGTCTCCGCCAAACAGATCGTGAGGTCTGGTATCCTCACTCCAGGCCGATCCGCCCCAGTGATTATAATGAGGTAATGTTCCGGAATAATTAACCTTGGTACTCCAGCGTTTACCGCCTGTTTTGGGAACCATATTAATGACACCGGATTGGGCGTTTCCATATTCAGCTGAAAAACCTGAGGTAAATACTTCAACAGCCTGCAAACCTGATGTCATGGGCTTAAAGGAAGCCTTATTCGATAGAGGGTTTACAATACTGGCTCCACCAATCAGGTATTGAGTTTCCGCTTCACGACCCCCTCGAACATTATCGTCAACGATATCGGCGTTTAAGTCGATTATGTCCTGAACATCACTTATTCCAGCGACTTCTTCAAGTTCTGACATGATGTAATTCTGCTTGGTCGCAGTAAGATCCCGCTGGATCATATCTGAGCGGAAGGAAGTAACTAAAATATCATCCATAAGGAGTGCTTCGGAACTGACATCAAAGAATAATTCAGTAGTTTTATCGACGTCTATGCGCACCCTTTCAATCATTTTTGACTGATAGCCCATCATATGGACTTCCACATTGTAAAAACCTGGTTCAAGATTAATGATATAGAAGCGGCCATCCAAATCTGTGGCGGCTCCCCTGGGTCTACTTATGGGTTCGATCTCTCCCCCCACCCAACGCTCATTAATGACAACGTTGGCACCAATCAGCCCTTCCTCAGTTTCAATATCCCGAACAATTCCAGAAATTTTACCCGTTTGATCAGCCAATACTGTGGTTTGAATGATCAAAGCCAATAGTATGGCACCTTTAATAAGCTTAGTCATTATTCTGGATTGTGGCATATTGCCTCTCCTTAAAATTCCAGGTGATAAATCTTTGGATACGATTCATTCAGGGGCATTATCTGTACTACGATAAGACCCCATTTAAGACAAATTCTGGAGTTCCTCAAAAAGGAGGAAACCAAATATTTAATGAATTTCAAAAAAGAGGCAGTCTAATAATAAGACTGCCCCCTATTTAATTTTGAACCTTTATCTCAACTTATTTGAGAAGGATCATTTTCCGGGCTTGCCCAAATGATCCTGCCTGGATGCGGTAAATATACATACCAGCACCAACAGGTTGTCCATTTTGATTTGTACCATTCCAGATTGCTGTATGATAACCTGCTTCTTTATTATCATTTACAATCGTTGATACCATACGACCCTTGAGATCATAAATACTCAATACAACCTGTGAGGCTTCCGGAATACCAAAGCTCAGTGTGGTTGCAGGGTTGAAGGGGTTGGGATAATTCGCTTCAAGCACAAACTCATCAGGAATCATGCCTGATGCATGAAGACCAACAGCTGTGGCATCGATACTCAGTGAAAGTGGACCATTCGATGCGCCTACAGGATCAGAGATATTATCAGATATCGACAGGGTCCAACTTCCTGATACCACACCATTATCTGGAAGGGCATCTGCCAGGGCTGAATAGGTGATGTAGGCAGCCGAATCGCCCATGAACATGACGTCGGTGCTCAAGAAACCTAACGCTTCTGAGCCATCAAGTGTAACCTCAAGCTCATCACCATCCACATCGATAAGGTCAGTCCAGGTAAACCATAGTGTATCGCCCAATGAAGCTGCTGTGATCGTAACCGTAGTAGCATCTTCTGGTGTATTCAAGGCGAAATCTGTTGGAGCATCATTGATTGCATTTACAGTTACCATCATGGTATCTGAAGCTGTTTCACGTGTCACGGGATTGGAAGCAATGAATACAACTTCAGTGCTCCCCCATGCATTCGCAACAAAGTGTAATGTAACAACACCATCGGTGATATTTGCAGTCACCAGATCTTCATTGAGACTCACACCTTCAAAACCAAGTGATTCATCTACATCAACAAAGACGGTATCGAGATCACCAATAGTCAGGTCAGCAGCATCTTCATCAACCATTACATCTGCAAAGGGACTGACAACTACAGGTAAGTCATCGATTGGGCCAACGACGAGCACAAAGTTAGCCGTGTCCGCCAATACACCATCGCTTACAACAACGGAGATATTAGCTGAACCACTCCAATTTGCAGCAGGTGTCAGGGTAAGCATGGCATCAACCAGGAATGATGGTACTACATTGGCTTCATCTGAAGTCGCGGAATACTGTAAGGCATCCCCTTCAGCATCAACAACAACAATAGGAACTACCAGAATTGTATCTTCACCAGTGAATTGAGCTGGAATGTCTGTGATCACAGGTGCAGTATTCGATACAAAGGTACCCCAGTTGCGATCACCAATATTGTCACCATCACTGGCAGCACCGATATAGGCGGATCCGACTGCGAGACGGAAATCACCTGCCAGAGGATCGGCAAACATGGGGTCAGCCACACCGATACAATTGCTTGCAGCAGCGACCATATCATTGTTGCGTGAATCGAAATTAAACCAGCCACTATAATGGAGTGAATCTGGATAGGCATCAATTGGATCAACTATATTTTTGGTCACATTCCAACGTTGAACATTGGAGAAAATCAGGTTTCCAACAAATGATCCCTCGTCACTGCCAAAAATTTTCATACAATGGTTATTGGCTGTATTATAAAAGGTACAATGATTGATTGTAACCAAGGATGGTCTGCTACCATCGTCATAGTTCGCTATTCTTATTGGCAGGATCATATTCCTGAACGAGCAATCCTCTATGAGGACATATGAGGCTGCAGGAATGGTATAGATTTCGCTCGGATTGTTACTATCTCCAGTAAAATCAAGGGGTCTGGCCAACAAGAAATTTGAAAAAGTACTGTTGGTAATACTCAGTGTATCCAGAGTGGTACCATCCGAAGTGTTTTCCAAGAATTGCTGCCTGATGGCTTTGTCAGCATTCCTGAAATCACAATCATTGACAACAAGATTGTTGATACCTGGTTGTCCCCAATCCATGAGTGTATCACTGTACACAACAAAAATACCCATTGTGTCGGTAGCTGTTGTCAGATCAGGCTGACCTAGAACAAGTCCCTCCAGAGTCAGATCTGCCCAGGCACGAATCAGGTTCTCAGTGGTATCCCCTTCTCCGTAGGCAAATTCCAGTACAGGTTTCTCCAGAAGACCGTCAGCGGCTTTGATTGTGATGGGCTTATTCACTATAAAGGTGGTATCTGTGTACAAACCCCCATCGGTTGTCAGGACAAGAATGTCTCTTGCACCAGCTGTAGCCAGAGCGTTTGATATGGCATACATACCTGCAGCGACTTCAATTTCATTACCGCCAGCTCCCATATCTACAAAGTCATGGCGGAGAGTTCCCATCAACTGATAGCCGCCATCACGTGGATCACTTGAATCGTACTGAGACACGACACCACGAATACTCATAAGTCCCTGTGGTGGATACCAGCCATCCAGATGTGTATCACTGTCAATTCTCAGGGTAACCGTATTGGTTCCATCCGTCAGATCAAGACTTTCGCTATCACCATGAGCAGGCCACAAGCCTGGCTCAACGAGGTAGACGTCATCCACTTTCACGAAGGATCCTTCAGTTGCTTCACCTAATTGATCCAGCGTGATAAGTGTAGCAGTCCGGGCATTATGTGTACTCAGGACAGTCACGTCAGCAGCAGTTACCTCAAGTTGGGTCAAACCATTGTATTGACTGACCTCACCAAAGACCTCGACCTCATCTCCTACCCGGAGTTCAAGGTCAGTACCAGAGGCATGCAGCACGATTCCGGCGGTTTCATCTCCAATATGATAAGCCCGGTAATAGCCACCATAGTCAGGTGAGGTTACTACACCGATTACGTGAACTAAATTTCCAAGATTATCTGGTACCAGGTCGGCATTTGCATCAGCACGGGCATCGGCGATTGAAATGACTGGTAATACTATCGAGAAGACTGCATCACTTGCATCGGATACAGTTCCATTTTCCACTACTGTAAGACGAACACTACAAATGGCAGATAGGTCGTTAGGAATTGTCCAGGTATAAGTACCTAGAGTTGCGTCTACAGTAGCAGCAAGTTCAGTCCAGGTTGAACCATCACTGGTATACTCGATCTGTACATTGGAAATAAATCCATAATCCCAGGTAATCTCGTAATCCATTCCCACTTGCCATTCTTCGCCACCATTTGGAGCGGTGAGAGTGACATAAGGTGATACGATTGAGAAAGCTGCATCAGATTCATCTGAGACAGTGGCATCATCAACATCTGTAATCTTAACCAGACAGGTAGGTGAATCCGCGATAGGAAGTGTCCAGGCATAGGTTCCCAGACTGGCATCTACTGAGGCAGCTATTTCTACCCAGGTAGCTCCTGCATCTGTTGAGTACTCTAGTTTTGCGTTTGTTACATTATCGCTGGACCAGGTAATATCATGTGCAGTTCCCTGTAACCAGATTTCGCCACCATTGGGTGCACTGATGACCAAAACGCCAGCTCCATCAGCACCATATTCAAAAGCGCCAATATCAATAGGACTTATTCTGGGGTAGCCTCTCTGATCATTGAGTGGAACATCAACACCATTAATGGCGGTTGCATCTCCAGCATCAATGGCAATACTTCCAGGATTCAATGCTAGAGTTTGAGTTCCATACTGTGTACTATTATCTGCAAGAATGGTAGCCAGGTTAAGATCTGTAGTACCGTAGATGTTTGAATAGCTTCCCAACTCGATGGTCAATCCCGTCGAATCACCAATTATGTTGTTGTCACCGACAAGATCCGCTGTGTTTACACCCTCTACTTTATGAGTGACGAGCACATCATATACTGTATTATTGGCGATGATGTTATTTTTTATATAGCCAGTGACACCAGCACGCCGTTCACTAATAAGCAGCCCACCACCTTCGTTGCCACTTATTGTGCAATTGATGATCTCAGCGGTTTGGTCTGAATTTCCCCAAAATTCCAGGGCACCATCAGTACCGATATTGTTGGTAATCGTCGTATTAATTATCTGATGACCATTTCTCTGGGCAGCAAATAGTCCCGAGCCACCTCGACTAATGCACTCATTGCTATCAATTGTACAACTCTCAACGAGATTATTTTGGCCATCTAAAAGGATTCCAGCTCCCTTTTTGGCGGCATTGATTAAATTCTTGGTAACGTGAAGATTGAACAAATGTGCTCCATCACCACTTGTGGAAATTCCGGAACCATTGCTTGAGCCATAGGTACCATGCCGTACAGTTAAATCCTGTACCTTGGCAGCTCCAGTAATAGTAACAACATGATTGGCCAGGGTGGTGGCAAGATCTGGATTCACAACTGGATCTACTTCCTGTCCCTGAATAATGGTCAGATCAGGTCCAGCACCCATGAGCACAACATCCACACCCACTGTTACCAGTTCAGTGAATACTCCTTCGGCTACACTGACAGTGTCACCTGCTGCAGCTCCAGCAATAGCGGTATTAATACTCTCGCCAACTGCAACGTTATGGGTTATTGCCTGACCCAGACTGCAAAAAACAGTCATAACCAGAATCAAACTACAAATGGTTAGCTTTCTAAACATGGTTCTCTCTCCTTCGAATTAAATTCTTGAACAGATTACTATAGCTGTACTACATATATTTAATGGTAATAGTATACTAATTATACGAATACAATCCAGCAAAATCGAAATTTTTCCCTCCCCAGGAAGCCTTTAGTTATTAGGGTAGGCTAATTTATGTTGAAAAATAAAACAGTAGTAGTGGAAAATTATTGATGATAATATTTATCAACTTATTAACTGTTTCAACGGTATCAACTGCCAATAAAACCTATAAACTTATTCCAAAATACTGTAACACCAATTCTTCTGATCCAGTGTTCTCAAGTGCATGCCTTTCCCCCGCTTCAACTACCACGGTCACACCGGTCAAGAGATCATAATCGTTTTCCTCTATGGTGATCACTCCAGATCCGCTGAGGACCATAAATATCTCAATCAGGTCTTCATGTACGTGTTCCCCCACCCTTTCACCTGGCGGAAAGACCGATTGAGCCAGAGTTGAAATGTTACCCATTTCATGATACTCCAACATAACCTGCTTCTTAATCCGCGGGTTATGGGAGACAGGCTGATGATCAAGACTTTTCAGTTGAATGAGCTTCATAGGGGAATAAGACTAACTTTCATCATAAAATTGATAATCCCGATGGTTGTGCAAATGCTTTTTGGCATACTTTTCATTTGAAAAATATTTCCATACCTTTTTGCCCTTTTTGGTCTTGAAGAAAGGATCGTCTTTCTGTATCGGTGGATACTTCTCCAACACCTTATCAAAATATTTCCTGACTTTTATAACTTCGGGATCAGAAGAATCCGTTACATTTTTATATCCCTGTCCGTCTCGGCTATCACCGCAATCATAAAAACGACCACGCGGCATATCCAAAATCGGATTTAGTGCCTCAAGTAGATATCGCCTGGTGCGCATGAGTTGTGTCGTTCCCACAGCACTATAAATCCAATCCCGGTGTTCATCAGTTTCGCCATTGAGGAAGGGTTTCAGGCTCTTGCCATCCACTTCATAGCCACGGGGTAGATTCTCACCAGCGTAATCAACTACTGTGGGAAGAATATCCGAGAGGTCAGTCATTTCTGCTGTCAGACCCCGTTGCTTCACTGGACCACCAAATGCCACAAATGGCACTCGACATCCCCGCTCAACTCCTCTGGATTTTGCTGTGGACCCCGTTCCATTATCAGAGCAGTAAATAATGATCGTATTATCCAGGATACCCAGATCCTCGGCCTGTTTAATAATTTGCCCCACCAGAACATCGATATACTCATTCATAGCAGCAAATCGAGCTCGCTTCTCTCCTGATTCCAGCCCCTCACCCATCTCGCCCTGTTTTCCGCGCAGGGGTGTGGTGGCAGGTCCCTTTCGAGTACCATGTGGCGCTACCATAGGGTAATAGGCCAAGAAAGGTCCCTTTTTATTTCTGTCCATGAAATCACAGACGAAATCTGTGAATATCTGTGGTCCATATTCATCAGGTTTGGTTTTCAGAAGTTTATGATTCTGGACAATACCGGGATGCCAGTATCTGGATGTGGTTGATTCATCCTCCCAGGCCCCAGTATGTTCTGGCGAACCTTTCAGCTTTTTAATTTCTCCCCTGGATTCCCACAGACAGTATTCATCAAATCCACCCGTTTGGGAATAAGGAGTGCCTTTTCCAAGATGCCATTTCCCAGCGATGGCCGTGGCATACCCGGCCTGTTGGGCCAATTTACCAAAGCTGTGATGATGAGCATGCAGATCTTCGCTGTTTTCTGAAACAGGATACTTGAAATTATTATGATAGAAACCAGTCCGATTAGCATAGCGACCCGTCATGATCATGGCTCTTGTCGGGCTGCAAATCGCACAGGACCAGGCTGTATCAAATTGTACGCCTTCTCGGGCAATTCTATCAATATTCGGAGTCCTTACCTCTGTGTTTCCATAACATCCATAAAGATCAGGGCTCACATCATCCGACATGATCAGCACAATATTTGGTCGCTTGCCAGATTTGCTTTTCTTACCAAAGATTCCAGAATGTGCTAATTGTGGAATTGATAAGGCAGCCAATCCAACACCCGCCTTGCTTAAAAACTGCCGTCTATTGAGAGTCTTTTTCATGTTGAGCATCCTATTTTGAATAGCATTTCTGCATTGTGTTTACTTGGTGTGCACTTGTGGTATATTTATTACTCTCTTTATTACGTTCTTTTGTACCAGCCTTTAACTTCGATCCGCTTTACCCTTCGACAAGCTCAGGGAGACAAGCTGAGTGATTTGGTATACCAGAGCTGTCTTGCTGAGGTTCTCGAAGCATGCTGCATATTTGAAATTCATGACTCATTGCGGAGATTATTCAAATCCTATACGCATAATCATTTTAGAAGTAAACATCTTTTCACCTGCACTATCCCAGCGGATTCAAGTCGTATCATGTATACACCAGAACTCATGTTCAGGGGATTCCATTCAATTGAATGCTCCCCCCTGGTGAAGGTTTGATCAATGAGATTCTCAACAAGTTGTCCGGTGAGCGAATAAACACTTAATCTGATACTTTCCGTATCCTCAAGTCTGAATCTGATCTGTGTATTCCCATTAAAAGGATTGGGGTAGTTCTGTTCCAATCTGATCTGACCCGGGATAATCGCCCTGTTTTCGTTGGCATCAATCCCAACTGGGAACGCCTGTAACTCCCAGGTGATACCCGCTTTCCAAAAATCCCCTCCATATTCATAAGCCCCCAGATCAGGAGCCTCTCCCAGGTAACCATCGGTGATTCCAGATATCTCAACACCTGCATCAATGAATGGTGATCCTTCTACGGGTCTGAAATCATAGTTCTGTGGATCAACCAGATAGTCCTCAACGGAATCCTCTGTGATATATCCATTCCAGTTATGATCATAGATTCCTGGTACAGGAAATAACTCATAGGAGCTCGAACGATGCCCCGCAATTTTGTCAGCAGCATTGTTACGCGTGATGGTTCCTTCATTTCCTCCAAGGTCAATAAGGACAATAATGCTATTGTTTGAATTATTAAAGCTGGTGTTATTGACCACCCGATGATCATGCCCTTTGAGCATATGTCCTGACTTGATATTCCAGGTTACATTATGATGCATAGTCCCGCTGTGACCATCTCCATCCCCATCGTATCGAATTCCATATTTTGGACTATCGTGAACCCAATTATAGGCGGTCTCAGAATCGATTTGCTGATTTTCCATATAATGAATGATGGCCCCATCGCTCTGGAGATAGCCCGTATCATACATGTCATTATACTCCACTAGAGCTGTGTTTCCTGGATTAATCCCTGATGAAGCGCCCGTCTTATGAACCGTATTTTGACGGAATATGTTATCACTTCCTCCCATTTTCATGGTGGTCATGACAGATGATAGATCCGTGACTGTATAATCGATGTGGTAAAAGTAGCAATTTTGGATAGTGTTATTCCCACCATCCGTTTCAATCGCGCTCCCGTCAGTGTACTGGAAAGCACATCTTTTCACCAAACAGTCACTGCTGCTACTGATCCTGGTCATTTCAGGTTCTACACCGGTCACACCCAACATTCGCTTGTAGCAGCTGGGATATAAGAAATTACAGCTGTCCACTTCAGAATAGTTTGAGTTGTTTATTTTAATGGTCGTCCCAAAGAAATTAAACCTCTTGATTTTGAAGACGTTGGAATTGCTAACATCAAAAAAGTAAGCTTGGGTTTTCCCGCGAACATTCAGGTCATTCGGGTTGGCATCCTCTGGAGCCCAAAAATAGAGTTCCATGGTCTCATGATCATAGAACCATTCACCAGCTTGATCCAGAAATTCAAGTTTTTTCTCCAGGAAATAATAATGGTGCTTGGTACGATAAGCAGATTCAGGTACGGGGTCAAAGCCGAAGGTACTACTCCCCTGAGAATGATCTGTCACTTCTTTGGTATAGGAGCGAAAGGATCCCGTATTCAGAATCGCAAGTGCCCCTTCAACGCTAAATGAAAGGTCAGCTAAGGAGATATCACCATGGGGATCATCCACCTCGAAGCCGTTGGTACTGGCGTTCTCATCGCCATGTGCCCAGTTTTCCTCCTGATTCCAGACCGAACCATCATCAAAGCGGGCATTCGGCCATCTGGCCATGACCATTTCATCCTGGTCGACAAAGAGTTGCCAGATATCTTCATTCAGGGTTGTTTTGTAGATGGATCCCTGATGAATTGTCCAGTTTGAACTAATGGGGATTGTACCGTCCAGGATCACAACTTCATCTTGAAAGGGACGAACTGAGAGTTGTGATTTACCTGAGATTTGAACCTCTTCGTGATAAGTACCCCCACGAATGATACATACATCTCCTGTTTGGCTTGTATTGACAGCATATTGTATGGTTGCAAAGGGTGATTCAAGCGTACCTGCATTGGTATTGGAACCTGATGGGGCGACATAAAACTCATTCGCATTCAAGTTGGTCAATCCCAACACACACATCAGGAAAAAAGGACTGAAACGGATCATTGCTGAGTCCCTGCGGTAACGATACTTTGAATTTGAATCATCGCTTACTTCAGATATACCAATTTCTGACTGAGCGTCTGAGTACCCACCCTGAGGCGATAAAAATACATACCGGTGGCAAGATTATCAGGTGAGAAGCTCAGCTCGTGATACCCGGCGTCCATTGATCCATGCACCAATGTTTCCATATGATTTCCCTGCATATCAAAAACAGCTAGCTCCACAATCGAATTCTCATACAATTCAAAGGGGATCATGGTGGATGGATTGAAGGGATTTGGATAATTATTCAGCAGTCTGAATCCCACCGGGAGTGAACGGCTTTCAGCAATAGATGATGGATCACCCATAGACTTGAATCGAACCCCATCAACATAGGTTGTGGCATCCCCATCATAACCATCATCGGAAATGTAGCGGATTTTAATGCTGGCGAACACCGCTCCTTCAGGTGCAGTTTGCAGACCTGTTGAAATGGTTTGCCAGATAGGTAAATCGGTGGTGAATGCTGTATTCAGGCTTGATCCGATTGACAACGAATCGACATCATCCCAACGTAGCAATAGTTTTATCTTCACACCGGGATCGCTGTCGTAAAACCAGCTGGAAAACTCATATTCTCCTCCTTCAAAAACAGGAATGAAGTTTTGATTCATTTCACGATTACCATCGTCTGAGGTCACATTTGCTTCAGCAGAATAATCGCCCTCCAATACCTGCTCCGTTCCTTTTGATACGGTAAAAGCCTCTGGATTATTTAAAGCCCAGAAATCGGGAGGTCCAGCATCACCAGAATCTGCCCAGGTCTCGAAGCTACCGTTTTGTTCGATGAAGGTACAGGTGTATAAGCAGCTCCCATCATCTTCTGTAGCTCGCGGATCATAGTTACATGCTGTCACATCGGTGCAGCCAGGTATTCCGGTAGCGCCGGGAATAATAACTGAGGCTTTATCAACGTGTACGAAGCCAGTCCCAGTCCAGGAGCTATCCACATCAACCGTTCTAATTTTAAATTGAATATTTGTGGCACAATCAGGTGCCACCAAGACACCCGTGGTGATTTCCTGCCATTCAAGTGAATCCCGGCTGGGATCCGAGTTATGTGTCGATCCACAGGCACTCCCTGTTGCATCAAACCACTTAATAAGGAATTTTGTGAACATAGTGGAGTCTGTATCCAGAGCCCACATTGAGAAAACATACTCCTGGCCACCCGTGATGGGTACATCATCCTGGATCAACTCACCATTTGCCGTGTTAAAATAATCGAGGCGGATACTATAATCGCCATCATAAACAAGTTCCGTCTCCTGGCTGGCACTAACTCTCTCAGTATTGTTGATTCTCCAGTAGTCTGGAGGTCCGTCTGTCCCGGCTATGTCCCAGGTTTCAAAGCTATTGTTCAGCAATAACTCCGCCTGACCCATTGTGAGAATTGGGGCAAAAAGTAAGAGTCCTAGAATCATTAGTTTTGATGGGATATTTCTCCGCATAACTCCTCCTTGATTAATCATTGTGCCATTGCTTAAATCAATTTTCAAAAGATAATCCACCAGGGATTAATCGTTATGATAAACTTCTTCCATGCGTGCCCATTGTTCACCCGTTTGCCGATTCTTGATGGGAACCTGACAGGGATCAGTGAGCTTCCACCAGGCCACGTTCTCTGGTTCCTCGCTCAATAATTCCATATCCTTTTCAAAATCCTCTCCTGAGTATTCGAAATGGCTGAACAGGTAGTATTTACCATCATCCAATTGATGGAGGTAGATCGTGTAGTTGTGAATATTGTATTTTGATAGGAGGTGTCGCACACCAGCATTGGAACTGGCATGGAGATCTTTGTATTCTTGAATTTTCTCTTCCCTTAATTCAACAACTTTCCCAAACCTTTTTCTATTGCTCATCATAACATCTCCAATTAAAGCGGATTAATTAAAGTCTGGTTTTTCTCATGTGGTTAGCAAATATTCTTTTCAGTCTGTGACCTTTTGTCTGATCCAGTGAAATCCCATCATCACTGTTCAAATCACTATCGCTACGTCCAACTGAACCAATTGATCGTGATGTGCTATCAGTAGACTCATTGAATGCCATAATTGCTTCAATCAACAACACAGCATCCAGGACATCATATGAGAAATCTCTATTCATATCAATAATGCGAAGTTCGTCTTCATTTGCAGCATCACCTGCAAAGGTCACGATTTCCATGAGACGTTGCAAGTCAAGGACATTCAAAAGGCTATCTGCATTAACATCGCCATAATAAATATGCTCTCCGAGGAGGTAGACTTTACCACCTGGATTTGCATCTCCGATAGCAATGGCCAGACCTGGCTCGTACATATGAAGATCCCTGATGGCAAATCCATAGATATCACTGCCACCGAAATTTTCATCTTCCCAGGTCATTCCTCCATCGGCAGTGGACTTGATGACACCGTATCCTGTACTGGATACGGTAATACCGCCGATCATAATATTGTCTGAATCAGCATAGCTAACTGCCTGAAATTTAGCAGTGTAGTTAGGATCAAGATTAAGCTCGGTGAAATGATCGCCTCCATCCTGGGTCATGAGCGCGGAACCACTCGTGCCTACCACGATCCAGTTGTTTACATCAAGGGCATCTATGTCTTGAAAGACGGGGGTTCCGGCCAGATGATAAAGGTTTGACCAACTCTGTCCCCCATTGGACGTTTTTAACAAGGCACCCTTCTTACCGGCTGCAATCCAATTGTACTCATCGATAATTTCAAATGCCATGGTATTGGCCCGTTGATGGAAATTGGAAACAGCAGCTGCCAGAGTTGTATCGATATCCCAGCTTTCCCCAAGATCGGAACTAAAACAAAGTGTTCCTGCCTTGTCCATTACTACCACAGTGGTGTCATTTAACCATCTGACACGTCTAATGGATTCGGGTGTATCAAAGGCATCATAGGTCCAGCTTGCTCCACCGTTCATGGTACGCAAAAATAATTCTACGGATCCACCAACAAAGCCGGTCAGTTCATTCTTGAAGGAAACCGTTACCATGGATTTTCTGAAGTCACTGGCAGGACTGGCTATCAGCTGCCAGCTCTCACCATAATTCAATGTTTTCAGAACACCACCCTCGGTGACACCATTTTGAGCTCCCCCCAATGCAATGAAAGCTAATCCGTCATCCAGAATAGAAATCTCATTCAGCTTGATACTACCCTCTGGGACAGAGACTTCATTCCACTGAGCGCAGATTGGAATCGTTATTGAGGCAAGTATGATCAGTTTCCATAAATCATGTAGTTGATTCAACATGATAATATCATCCTATCATACTATTATTATTGTCTTTATGATTTTTTTAGATTTACTCATAATTCTCATTGTTGTCATAGAAGCAAAATCTCTATTATGTATATTTAGTATACTATATTTTTCAATCATCGCAAGGTATAACTGCGTAGGTAATGTCAGGAATGTTTCGGAGGCTGAGCCTGTCGAAGTCGGAGAGGAAATCACCAGGGCAAAGGACATTTCGACGAGCTCAATGTCCAGGGGATTTCGGAGACTGAGGCTCTCGAAGTCGGAGGGTATCATGCCAAGGTCCAAGACATTTCGACACTTCGACATCGCTCAGTGCAGGCATGCTCAATGTCCGGGGCTTTTCCTCCCTGAACAAAAAGAGGCTGACCACTCTGCAGCAATCAGCCTCTGATAAGTCAAAATGAATGACTCTAATTTTACTTCATCAGAATCATTTTCCTGGTCATACTTTTAATACCTGAAGATAATCTGGCAACATAAATCCCAGAGGGCAGGTTATCTGCTGAAAAAGTCAATGTGTGATGTCCTGCGCTTTTATAACCCTGTACCAGCTTGCTAACCTCGATGCCATTTACATCGTAAATCGTCAAATCAACCAAGCCACTCTCAGCCAAATCATAGCTAATCTGAGTGGTCGGATTGAAGGGGTTAGGATAATTTGCATGCAGTGCAAATGCCTGTGGGCTCATTCGGCCATCAACAGATACGACCACGTTGATTACTATAATCACTTCATCGGTAGCTGTTTCACCACCATCATCTGTAACTGTGAGTGTCACAGCATATGTTCCCGCTGCAAATTCAACATCAGCTGTTTCACCAGAAGCTGTACCACCATCCCAGGACCAATCCCAGGCTGTGATTGTACCATCAGAATCCGATGATCCAGAACCATCAAGAGTGATTGTGGCGCCAAGTCCTGGTCCGGCTTCATCAACAGTCTGGTCTACACCAGCACTGGCTGTTGGAGCAATATTTCCAGTTCCAGAACCTGGAACGCCCAGAGTAAATATTCGTCCACCCGGGTTTAAGTCACCCAGGGCAATCACTGTAGCTGCATCAAACATGTGGATGGCGCGAACCGAATTACCGGTAGTGGCTGGTATGCTCGCATCTGTCCAGGTGGCACCACCATCAGTCGTTTGATAAATAATGCCAGTAGGAGCTCCCCCATCATGTCCACCTATCATGGCATTGTTAGCATCCAGATAATCCAGAGCCTCAAATCTTGCAGCAGCGTTGATGGACATGACTGTGAAACTGGCACCTGCATCGGTCGTTTTTAAGGCAGATCCATTTGTTCCAACTATCATCCAGTTATCTGCGTCGATGAAATCGATATCCTGAAAAACAGGTGTCCCAAGTGTGTGAGCAAGCAAAGTCCAGGTAGCACCGGCATCTGTAGTTTTTGCCATAGCTCCTTTTTTGCCGACACTTACCCAGTTGTTTTCATCAATAAAGGCCATATCGAAACAGCCTGCTTTTGAATGTACTGTCTGGCATATGTCTCTAAGCCCGAGCTGTGTAGTCCAATTCACTCCTGCATCTTCGCTGATAAAGACTTTTCCACTATCCCCAACTGTAACGACTGTGGTAGCGCTCAACCATTTTGCGACCCAGAATGAATTTACTGACTCAAACGCAGGTGTTTCCCAACTGGCACCACTATCACGAGTTATCATGACGATATGATCTTTGCCGGTGACAATTCCAAGATTCGCATCCCAGAAATCAACAGAAAGCATCCCGGTTGGAGTCGTTGCTGCCGGACAATCCAGTTCGCCCCAGGTTGCGCCCCAATCAGTGGATTTCAAAACACCACCATAGGGTGTATCTGCCTGATTACCGATGGCAATGTAGGCGGTTCCATCATCCAGGATACTTATCTCCTGCAACCGCCCATCTGGCACAATTTCAGTTTCTGTCCATTGGGCAAACACAAATGTTAGCAGTAAGAGTGTTGATACCATTAATCGTCTAAGCATATTTCCTCCCTTGTCTCGATTTATATCTGTTTTGAGTAATATTATCTTCTTGCTTAAACAAAATGAGGGGATAAAGCCCACAAGACTCTATCCCCTCACCATCAAACTTTGGAACAATAGATCATATTATTTCATCAGGATCATTTTCCTGGTCATAGTATTCATACCTGAAGTTAATCTGGCAACATAGACACCAGATGGTAGGCTGTTCGCACTGAAGGTTAATGAATGTGATCCAGCGCTTTGATAACCCTGTACCAGCTTACTAACCTCGATACCATTTACATCGTAAATGGTCAAATCAACTATACCACTTTCGGTCAAATCATAATTAATCTGCGTGGAAGGATTGAAGGGGTTAGGATAGTTTGCATGTAGAGCAAATGTCATTGGACTCATTCGACCGTCAACAGAAACAACTACGTTAACCGTAATACTCACTTCATCAGTAGCTGTTTCTCCACCATCATCTGTTACTGTGAGTGTTACCGTGTAGGTTCCTGCAGCTAGCTCAACGTCTGCAGTTTCACCTGAGGCTGTGCCACCTTCCCAAGACCAATCCCAGGCTGTGATGGTTCCGTCTGAATCTGAAGATCCAGAGCCGTCAAGTGTGATAGTTGCTCCAAGATCCGGTCCTGCTTCATCAACAATCTGATCATCACCAGCGTTGGCTGTTGGTGCAACGTTTCCAGTTCCAGAACCTGGATTACCAAGGATATAAACATAACCATCAGTCGTTCCAACATCACCGACTACAATAGCGTCAGTCGCACTGAACATGTGGATATCACGGGCACTATAATTGTATAAATCTGCTCCAGCATATGTTTCAGCAACCCAGGTTGTTCCACCATCTGCTGAGGACATGATAACCCCGTTACCATCAATATACTTTCCACCAAGAATAATATCATTGGCGCCATAATTATCGATACAGTACCAGTCAATTGTGGCTTCCGGATTGGCACCTGTATCAGCAATATTTGGACCGCCATCACTGGTAAACAAAACTTTACCCTGGTTACTCACTACATACCAGTTATTTGCATCAACTGCGGTTATATCCTGGAAGAAGATCGTCCCGACAGTATGCGTTACTGATGTCCAGGAAACACCACCGTCTGTGGATTTCAGGATCGCTCCTTTTTTACCACAGGCCAGCCAATTGTTTTCATCCACGATTTCAAGGGCTGTAATATTGGCACTGCCATGGACACCAAGCAATGCAGTATTGAGAGCATAATCCTCGGTCCAGGTCGCTCCATTATCTTCAGTATAATACAGAATACCCTTAAAATCAGCGGCTACAAATCTGGTCTCAGTGACCCACTGAACTTTATTAATTTTATTAGGACCGCCAGGGCTGATATCTGATGACCATGTTTCTCCACCATCTAGACTGACTTCCATGTAACCGATTGGACCAGCTACAAATCCGACACCTGCACTATTAAAAGCAACCGTCAAAAAGGAAGATGCGCCTTCGCCAGCATAATAATTTAGTGTATCCCAGGTTGCTCCATAATCAGTAGTTTTCAGAGCACCACTATGGCCAGTTCCACCCAGAGCCACATAAGCCAGACCATCATCCAATACTTGAATTTGATTCATCTTTCCCAGCGGTTCAATCACAACTTCCACCCATTGTGCAAAACCAAATGAGAGGCTTAGGATTGTTAAGACGAGTAACTTTTTAAGCATACACCTTCTCCTTATAATGTTGAATAAATATTTGACCTCGAGTTGTCAGCTCTAGACACTTTTGCTATTCAAAAAATAGTAATATGTGAAATCCATTAACTTTTCAATCTTGTGTATATTTAGTATACCTATATTTCATAAAAAAGCAAGTCAAACTTCATGACGATATGTCAATGAATCCAGCTCGATTCAGATCAATTCAGAGCAGTATCCTGAGGTTGCTATCTTACCAGCAACATTTTGATGGTCTTTAAGCCAGTTGATGAATTCAACTGGCAAAAATAGATACCCGTATCTACAGAATATCCCCTATTGTTCAGTCCATCCCAACTAACCTGATGATGACCCGTAGAAAGGTGACCATTCTTGAGGGTTGCGACTTGCTTCCCCTGCGTGTCAAATACCACCAGAGAAACAGGTCCAGCATGTGAAATCGCAAATTGGATACTGGTGCTTGGATTAAAAGGATTGGGGAAGTTTTGATGTAATCTGTTTACCTGGGGATTCACTGGCTTAGAATCGTCAACACCCAAAAGTATATCGGCCTGGATTTCAGTCCCCCCTGGTCCTGCCAGGATCAGATTATCAATACTAAATTCTATTGGCCCCGTATAGGAATCATCAATAGCCTGTATGGGAATTTGCATCAGAAGTCCCGATTCAACATCAATCTGACCACCCCCAATATTCACACCCAGTACACGCATACTTCCAGTTCCTGTCCGATGATAAATTGAGGCAGACTCGTTACCTGGAGCTAATTCAGGTATTCCGATTTCAAAAACTGTTGGATCATAACTGACATCTGTTTGAAATCCTGATATCATACCATTATATGAGATGTGAACAGGGACATTTTGCCATTCCAGAATGGTATGAATCTGAGTTATTGATTGTGAAGAAAAGGTGGTGCCTAAAACAGTCTGCTTGGCCATCGTTTGTGTCTCAAGAATGCTTTCAATAAGCATTACCACATCAAGAATATCATTTGAATCATCTCGATTCATATCCATAACCCGCAATTCAGTTTCCAGCCCGGGATCGCCTGTATAGGTAATCAGCTCTATCATCCGAGTCAGGTCTGTCACATCCAGTTGGCTGTCTCCATTAATGTCACCATAAAACAGGGCTTCACCATAGAGATAAATGCGAGAATCTGCTGATTGATTATTATGATTGAAGTCGCCCACAGCAATCGCATGGTCGTGTCGGTACATGTGGATATCATGAATCATGATCGTGTTTTCACTACCCGGTGTATAAGGTTCATCTGTCCAGTTGAGACCACCATCTGAAGAGGATTGAATGATTCCTGAATTTGAGTCATCTTGACCACCAACCATCACATGATCAAGATCATAATAACTCACTGCTTCATAGGTGACCGATTGAGACTGATCAGGATATATGAGGGAAAAACTGGTACCCCCGTTCGTAGTTTTTAGCATCTTTCCATTATTCCCAACAACTACCCAATTGTCAAGATCTAGGGCTGAGATATCATAAAATATTGGTTTTCCTGCGGAATGGTTACATTCTGTCCAGGTCATCCCATGATCATTGGTTTTAAGCACTGCACCTTTCTTGCCGCAGATAAGCCAGTTGTTCGGATCGATGATCTCTAGCGAATAAGCCTTCGCTCTTGCACTGATTTCATTCAACGCTGCTTCTAGACTCGTACTAACAGCCCAACCAGCTCCAAAATAGTCGGTTGACCAGACATAACCGTTTTCCGTTGCGATAATCAATTCTGATGTATCAATCCAGCGAGCTGAGGTAATATCATCCTGATTCCCGAATTGACTTTGTTGCCAGTTGGTTCCACCGTCTAGAGTCCAAATGTACATCCCATTTGTACCACCAACTAGTCCCACATTTTCATTTTTAAAGGCAATCGTCTTGGCGTCATTCATCCAATCAATGGGGTTAGATGTTGCTATCCAACTTTGACCATAATCAGTGGTTTTGATGACCTCTGTACCACTGTTACTGTGGACAACTGCAAATGCCAATCCATCATTGAGGGTGCAGACTTCAATAATTTCACCCTGGTTGGACACTGAAACTTCAGCCCATTGGGAAAATCCCAACGTCAGGCTGATCGATATGAGTATAAATAGTCGTTTAAACACTTATGTTTCCTCTGATCGTTGTTTCCCTGCTCTGCTTCAAAACCCATATGTCAAACCAACAAGGAATGTGTTCCTCAGCTGAGTAACGAAATTAAGGTAGGCATAAGCTGGTTCTAAGTACTTTAACTCCTGGTATTCATAAGCAACATCAAGCTGAATATTCATAACAGAGATGGATATCCCTGTGGTCAGACCCATGGATCGTGGACCTTCAGATTTGTCTGCAACTCCCCAGGGTACATAAGGAAGTGGCGTTGAACGATACCCACCCATTAGTGTCAAGAAGTCTGAAAACTCATATGTCAAACCTACTTGATAACTCAATACATCCACCCATTGGTACTGAGTCGAGTCAGAGACAATATCCCCATATCCAAAGTCCGCATATTCAAAAGTGGCTGACTCGTATGGTATTAAGCCCATGTCAAAGGCAATACTCAAATCTTGTGTGGCTTGGATATTTATACCAACTGCACCTGAGGCAGGAATGTCCACAAAATCCTGACCGTTTGAAGGTGTTGATGAGATCGAATCAAGAGATGTGATTTGCCTTGTATAGCTCCAGTCACGATTCAGACGATAGGGTAGCTTGATATGCAGTCCAAAATCTATTGTGGAAAAATCAAAGATGAATCCCATATCCAGATTAAAACCACTAAAACTTGAAGTTCCAGAAGTTCGGGTCACCAGTGAATCGTGGGTAAATACAAAGCTTTTTGACCATAAATCGAGGGATGCAATTTTATCGAGGATTAATTCATCCTCAGTATCACCTGACAGACTATTCACCCCTAGACCAAGTTGAATGACCTCCCCAAGACTATAGCCCAGGGCAAACCGCATTGAATTGATGACACCTTGACGGTTTCTGGTGAATTTTGACCAAACAACATGAGCAGTATCGTCAGACGTTTCATAGTTATAGTGCATATAGGGTCGGTTGGCCAGGAAGGGATCGGTATGACTGTCATTACGATCATAATCATCCACATTATACTGACTGGAATAAGAGCCACCCAGTACAAAATCTTGATCGAATAGAGTGACTGGTAAAACAGCAGAGATTGAGTTAAAGGGCAGCTGCTTTGAGCGTTCTTCAATCCAACTTGCAGCACTCCGCTCGTAATGATAAACTCCTTGCTCAGGAATACCTATATCCTCAATATCCATCAACAACCAGAGTGAATCGTCAGTCACGCCATATTGTCCAGGATCAATTTCGAAACGATAATCCATAATCATACTAAGCAAGGGTGTAGATTCTTGATCTCCCCACATTTTATTTTCCCACAGGGTTGTCTCGGTGGTTTTGGCAGAGTAGGAGACTTGAAATCCCTGGATTCCATTCAATCCAGCTGGATTAAAATAGATCGATTCAATATCACCTGATCTGGCAGTATATGCATTTCCAGTAGCCAGTCCTCTCACGCTCTGGGGACTGATTTGCCCCAGGCCCTGAAATCCAAGATCTGCCCCATTCCCCTGTGCTAACGCTCTGTCAGAAAGGACAAGTAGGGCTAAGAGCGTAACCATTGATACAAGTATATGACGTACTTTCATAAAATTATCCTGAGCACCTTTAGAGGGCTATTCCAAGTGTAAATCGATTGATGGTTCCAAGGTATGAATCGTAATTATTGAACGAGTAGTCTACCTGCACACCTTTATAATGGAGACCAAAACCAAGACTCCAATTCTCTGTATCGTAGTTCAGCTTGTAGCCAGACCGTAAGTAGAGAAGATTAGAAAAATCATATTCCAATCCAAAATTAAATTGCTGATCGTAATCACGGGGAGCCATCATATCCACTGAGAATAGTAGACTTGATTTGGAGCCTGGTGTAGCGATAATCGCATCTTTTGGACCAAAAATGTAGCCTGAAATGCCCATAACCAGAATCTGGGGCAAGGGATATTGTTTACCGGTTACCGTTCTGATTTCATCCGTATAGGTGCTATCATGAAAGATTCGCAGGGTGTCTTCATATTCTATAAAGCTTACATCCTTACCAAAATGTCGTAGGACCATTGAAATTTTTACAGACTCATAACCTGTCCTGTATTGCAGTCCTGTATCAAAGGCAATGAGTGAAGCTGACATCTCACTGCCATTCCAGGAATAATCGGCATTTTCCTTGATGTGTTTCGCGGTCACACCAAATGCAAACTTGTTTGTAAGTGTATTGGCATAGGATAGACCTAGGATCTGGTGTCCGGGATTGAATGTCTCACCGGTAAAACCTGGATTAAACTCTCCATTTTGATAGCCCATAGCCTCAACTGAAGTAACATTCATTTCACCATAATCGGTGAGTTGAGCCAGCACACCAACTGTTCCAAAATTGGGGATGCTGTAGGCTGCTGAAAAAGCTGAAGTTTTTACATCGAAGAAATAATTGAAATAAGAGGCTGAAATATCAAATTTGTCAATATTCATTAGACCTGCAGGATTGATAAACATGGCGGATGCACCATCAACAAACGATGAGGTGGCATCACCCATAGCCGCGGATCTGGCAGTGGGATTGACTTTCAGGAATTGAAATGCTGTTGTTCCCACTTTCTCCTGTGCTGTCAGGGAGGAAAGGAAAAGTGCCAGACAGATCATGACATGGTTCGTTCTGCCAATTTTTCTATTCATGTTCATACTCCACTCACATCACTTAATAATAAAAAATTTACCGCCGGTGGTCTGTCCGTCGGGGGTTGAAACTGAAAAGAAATAGAGACCGGCTGCAATGATTTGATCGTTTCGACTTACTTGAAAGTACTGATGACTGTAGGCATCAGAATCGTGTTCCAGTGTTTCCACCAGCTGTCCAGAATAGGAATAGATCCTGATCGTGCATACTGCAGGCAATCCATAGAATCCAATCATATTATCTTCACCAGTTCCGGAGAAGCCAGACTTTTCAAAGAAGGGATTGGGTGTCACAACAATATCACCCAGTTCCTCGACTGCTCCCTGACTTCTTCTGAAGGCCGGTGCATCTGCATTATCTGGATCAGGAAAGATATTGGATTTTCCAGATTCAAAGCCCTCAGTATCAAAACTTGTCGCTGCGTAAAACACAGCTTCACCCATTTTCAAGGTCGTGTCTTCATCAAAGAATTCGTAGGAGTTATCTGAGTTCACATCTCCGACTATCTTGGAGACAAGCAATTTCCAGGGACCAAGCGGATTATAGGCTCGATATAGATTGAATCCGCCAAGGTCATTCACTGTATACGGAAAATCCTCCACCTCCCGATTCCAGGCAACTCTCACGCCCTGGAGGGCTGTATTGGCAACGTCTATCACGGGTGCAGGCCAGGGAATGTCCTGAACAACATATTTTCCATCTCTTGCATTATTCTCAGGCCAATATCGGAATTCATCGGTTCCCCAGCTTTCAACTCGTGCAAGTGAATCTCCAGTGTACATCTCATAGGCTTTGCGTGATACATCCTGAATTGTGATCACATCTGAATTGACATAGTCGGGGTATCCGTAATCAGAGATATAATGACTGGTCATGAGTACATCATTCCCCTCATCATTTTTAAGAATGACATCAAAGGAATCAATGTGAACAGGTTTCATAAACAAGACGCTTTGATCATGGGATCCCCCTCCCATAATCTCACGAGAATCGGTTCCGTAACCCACAACTTGAGCCATACTGAATTCAACGGTATCTCCGCGATGAATGGTATAGGGTCCAAATGCGAAGGCCTGGAGAGGCATGGCATTAGCCTTTTGAGACGAGAAGGCTCCCCTACCGACCCAGGTCTCACCAACTCGTGGATCATCCAGATAACTTGTACCGAAAGGATTACCTCGCTTCTCGGTCTCACTGGAAGCTCCTTCGTAAAGCTTGTTCAGGCCAAACCAGCCTTTGTTCTTGTATATTTCCCAGGGTTGCTTGATGCGGAATACATTGGAATCCGGCTCATCTGGAAACTGAAACAGTTCGTGATCATTGGCTTTCCAGGCATAGGAGGTTTCCCCGTCATAGACTGATGTGTCGGTTGCAATATTGATTGCTGAGAGATGCTTTGTGTCGTAGTACAGCATGCTCATACCTACTGCCTGTGGTGCTAGCAGCCCACCACCATTTTTACCGGTTCTGGCCCATTCCTCAAAAAGATCCAGATTGGGTTCAGGTTTTGCCTTACGGTTTAAGGAACCGTTGGTTTGAGTATCAAAATTGAAAAGTGTCCATAATTTATGGTCAAAACTCTGGTGATTTCCATCGCTGATGAGTCCCGGTTTCCAATTCCATATCCCACCATATTCAGGTTGACGCTGGTAGGCAAACATGTTTGGACCCCAGCTCTGACCGAAGAATACGACAAAGTCCTCCCAGACTTGAACGGTATCGAGTGTGGTTATTCCCCCAGAGCCGCGCTCGATGACAACTTCTTCAATAGTAGTAGGGTCACTATCGGTATTTCCGTCAAACACCAATTCGTATTCATGGATAATCATATCGTCATAGTCAGGATAGCTCCAGGCTCTGGATACCCGTGTGATTGTGACACCCATACTGGTTGCCCATTTAGCGTAAATGATTTCCTCTGCCTCTTCAGGATCATATTCCAGATTTAGACTTCCATCAGCCAGGATGGGATAATTTTCAATACGACGAAATTCTACCGGGAAATTCCAGATACCGATGGTCTCCTCGGGTCCGCCCCCTCCCACAAGACCACAAAAGGAAAAGTGACGTTCATCCTGAAAGGGTTTGTCATGTATGTTTCCTGAGATATGTATACCACCACCCATGGTATTGTGTTGGCCATCATAAATAATGGTCCCCTCTACCGTACTTGAATATTTGGGCCATTCCATCTGAGGGTGATCCACGATATCCATCCCATCATTATGAAACGGTGTACTGATAATTCCGTTATTGTAGAGTGATTCACGCATCATGCCTCTGCGCATGACCTTGTATTCACGTCTTTGAGCCCACAGCGATGTTGCCATGAGTGAAAGAATCATTATCAGCGCAAACCCAGTTCTTCCTATTTTCACCATAATTCTATTTGCCCTTTCAGCAACAAGGTGCGCTAAAACTTTATATTCACACCCATCCTGTAATAGGCTGGGCTGTTCTTATATATGACTGCTTCTTCGATATATGGGTAATCCACGTTCAGGGTATAAACCCTGGCTCCATCATGCCAGATTTGCTCCACCAATTCCCCATTTTCGTCATAGATATTTTCCCATTCACCTTCAACGCCATAATCATGGAGATCAGATTTGCGCTCGCTATCCCCCCTGAATATTGAATAGTTGAATACCTTATCATTCAGCAAATTCATACCCTCGAAATAGACCGTGTATTCGTATGCTCTCATATGGAATGTCTTCTGGAGACGAGCCTGGAGCTTGTTTTCATCTGGCGTTCTGCGATTATAGCGTTGTCCCGCAATTTCAGGATCAAAAGTGTAGGGACGGCCAGTCATCCAGTCGTTACGAATATTCAAGTTCCAACTACCCAGCGGTCGCGATCCAAACATTTTAGGACCGAATTTTTTGGGACTTTTTACATTAAAGCTGGTAACCAGACGGTGTGTACGCTCATAGTCCATAGGAATATCTTCTGGATCGGGTAATTCGACATCTATTCGCCCGGAGAGTCTGTCCAGCTCCAGATAGGTTACAGGTGCATCAAAAGGAGTCGCTGATTTCCCCGTTGCTTTTTGGTATCGATAGCGGACAATTGCCGTAAAAAGCTTACTCCGTTTTTCAATGCTGGCATGAAAGCCCTTGATATTGGCATAGTCCCGATTGTCATAGGTGCGGTAGACGTTGGTCTCTTCATCGATATAGGTGACAGCCTGGATGAGATCCTTTACATCTTTGTAATAGAGACTCAGGTCAACCCTGATACCAAAGGGAAAGCCCTGGACGACACCAATGTCATAAGAGTTTGTTTTCTCTGGACGCAGTCGAGGGTTGCCCAGACTGTTTACACGACCCGTTTCTTCAATACGACGTTCATAGACATACTTCAAGCCAGGTCGTTGGACGAATTGACCATAATTCATATGCACTACTGACGCCAGATTAATGGGAAAAGCAATTCCCAGGCGGGGTTGAAGTCTAGAGAATGGCTTGGTGTCTTCACGCAGGGCATTCTCTATGTCCAAATAATCTGTTTGCTCAAAGTAGGGTAGGTCAGGATTAAAATCCGGATTGCGTGTCGGTGAGAAGCGATCCGTGAAGTAACTCGTATTAAAATCGTAAAAATCCCATCTCAAACCAAGATTGGCTATCATACCCTCAAACTCGAGTTTGTCTTCCAGGTAAAGTGCGCCTTCAACCGGTCTCACTTTATATTCATTCAGCTCATAGTTGGTCTGACTTGTTACATTATTTTCATTATAATTGTTGATATCATAGGCAAAGACCTGCAAGCCAAACTTGAGCAGATTGTAATTGGTAATCTGATTGGAGACCTGTCCAAGTAGAGAATAGGTGATGTTTTGATTGCGGTTTCTGGAATTGGCGAATTCATCACTATACATCCCATTGAGACCTAATCGTGAAAAGAACGGTATCGCATTGGCAGGACCGTATTGTGGTATTTGCTGAGAGGGATCACGAATAGGTGCGAGCTGCCAGGAACGGTTATAGAGGATCCGAAAATTTATATCCATAAAAGCAGCTTTAGAAAAAACATGTTCCCAGCGAAGACGAACATTCTGGGTGGTCCGAATCCTTTTTGAGTTGCCCTCTTCCCTGAAGAAGAGATCTCTCGAATTATTCACACCAATGGTATTACTAAAGTTATAGTTGTAGTCATAACCCATCACCAGCTTGTTGGTACTGCTTATATCGTGGGTAAGATTTACCATGATATCGCGTCGAACATCCGGTTCTTCGGAGGGCATGATATTGGGTTTTGAATGATTACCCAGGGCCATAAAGATACGGGTATTCTCAGTGATGGGACCCCCGCTGCTAAAGTTCACTCTCATGTCCTGCCAGAGATCATTATAGTTCCCACCAAGCAGACGGGAGAAACTTCGGAATTGCGCATATGCCAGCGCGGCTTGCTTGAGTGTATCGTCATAGGTGTGTGCATTGTACTTGCCACCACCAGTTTCTTGAAAATAGGGATTCTCACCGTCTGTAACTGAAGTGAGCCAAAAATCGGGACCACTTGCAAACAGGTTCCACGGAGTCCTGGAGGTATCGAAAACGCTCCCACCCCAATACAAATCATGTGGAGCGGTATAAACAACCTGAACATTCGTACGCCACTTATTTTTACCCTGTTTTGGTATCATGTTCACCACGCCTGACTGCGTGTTCCCATATTCAGCACTAAATCCACTCGTGACGACTTGAACCTGTTCCATACTGATTACCAGAGGTGTGTAGGCTTTACCATTTTCCATGGGGTCTACAATGGTTCCGCCATCAACCAGATACAGGGTCTCATTCTCACGGCCCCCTCGAAAATGATCGTCGACAACATCAGCCTGTAACGCTATTACATCGTCAATTTCGTACATCGCTGTATTGTTTTCCATTTCAGACATGGCATAATTTTGACGTGTCGCGGTAAGATCAACTTGGATGTCATCAGCCCGATAGGCGGTAACAACTACATCCTCTCCTAAAATGGCTTCAGGTTTGAGCTCAAAATTCACCCAGGTTGTACGGTCTGCATCTACACGAACTCTGGTTCTAAGCTCAGTAGCGTATCCCATCATCATGACTTTCATGTCATAATCGCCTGGTTCAAGATTCAGTATAAAATATTGGCCCTTTTCATTGGCTGCGGCCCCAAAAGGATGGAGCATTTCCACCTGAAATTCATCAACCCAGGTGGTTGGGACCACAATGGAAGCACCAATTAATGGTTCTTTCGTTTCCTGGTTAATGACGACACCTGCCAGTTTACCTGTTACGCCGGCAAATACCCAACTTGTCATCAGGATTATGATCAGAAAGAAAGCTTTTATGCTTCTCATTAAGGCCTCACTTATACCGCTTATTGGGTTACCAATAAATATTATAACCTTCGTGTATTCGAAGAAGGCTGGTTTAAATGTTTTCTAGCATCCAAATTTTCATATTGTGCAATACATTTTGTTAAGTATACTTAATATACTTTTGACATCTCCAATAACAAGCATGACTCATGCCATTGTCCTATTACAAATTATGACTATTTGATTAAGACGAGTTTCTTTGTCCCAGAGAAGCCTTTAGCACTCAAGCGATACAAATACACCCCGGAAGCCAATCGATCTGCCTGTAATTCAACACTATGATGTCCCATGACCATGGATCGGTCAATCAGGGTTAACTCCAATCCACCCCTCAGGTTAAACAATTGCATTTTTACCGGTCCAGCCTGGGGCAAAGTGAATTGAATCCTGGTCTGAGCATTAAAAGGATTGGGGTAATTATCATTTAATTGAAATTTGAATGGTGATTCAGTCCCCTCATTCAGATCAGATGGTGAGGAACCAACAAGGAAATTCCATTCCTCCCCTGTCATTAATCCTGCAGGCGTATTGCAGTCTATCCGCCAATAATAGTTTTGTCCTGCCACCAGGAGACCGGGATCAAAAATATTATTAGTCTGCAAGCTCACTTCTGTGAGTTGTCCAGGCTCTGACCCAAAGAACACCCTGAAGCTGGTAGCATCGAGACTCTTTAGCCACATCAAATCGGCATCAGTCTTTACATTCTCAGCCCCATTCGGTGGAATCGGTGTAGAGGCTTGATGAATGAGTCTACCTGGAATCCAGTAGTTATCGTCACCATACTCATAGGCACCGATATCCGGGGCATTTCCCACAAAGTCCTCTGTTATCCCTGGAATGACCACGCCAGCATCAATAAGGGCTGACCCCGCTTTGGGTCGAAAATCAAAATTGTAAGGATCACGTAACTCATCCCGCAAGTCGGTCCCGGTTTCATACCCATTCCAATTGTGGTCATGAAAACCCGGGATAGCAGTAAAGCCATTGTTGCTTCCTGAAAGCTTGGTCGCAGCGTTATTGCGCGTGTAAGTGCTATCGTTGCCCCCTTTGTCGATGGAGATCTGAATATCATTCCGCGGTTCACAACCAAAGGCCGTATTGTTGTATATAAAGTGAGCGGTTCCCTTAACTCTGAGACCACGATTACCATTCATGGAAATGCAATGATGGATCGTGCCATCATAAGCACCTGGATCACCATCAAAACGGATCACATTGTGGCTATTGGTATCATAGCACCAGTTATAACCAATGATCATCCCAGGTTGTTGACCTGGAGCTATCTGAATATTTGAGCCATCAATACTGTAATGAATGTTGTATATATTGTTTAATTCGATCAGATCAGCCTTGCCTCCTTTGAGACCATTACCTTTCCCGATAGTATGAATGGTATTCCGTCTGAAAATGTCATCTTCGGATTTACGACCATAAACCGCACCCTGTCGACCCTGACCCCACAGGATGTGGTGGAAGAGACAGTTCTCAATCCGATACCGTCTTGTCCCTGCACTATGGAAGGTAATGGCACAATTTTCTGAATACTCGAAGACACAATCATAAAAGGTATCGTCCTGCCCCCCATCCAGATCAATATTCAGGGGCTGTTCACGCACACCCAACATACGTTTTGAATAAGAAGGATAGCTAAAAGTGCATCGATTGAAGGTGCGATGATCACCTTGAACCAGGAGCATATTTCCAGCAAAAATGTGTAGATCCTCGAAAACAATATTGTTGGAATTTAGCATTTCCAGAACCCGATCCAGCGTTCTGCCACGAACATCATGATAGGCTGGATTCCCGTTGTCCTCGCACCACACATAGATCTCCATGGTGCTGGCATCAAAAAACCATTCACCGGGACTATCCAGAAGACCTAGTTTCCCTTCAAACCAGTACCGCGCTGCTTCACCATCTGAATCCCGATCAACATCCAGATAGTCTGCCGTACATTCAAAGCTGCTGGTTCCAGGTGAATGACTCGTAACTTCCTCAACAATGATATGCTCTGAAGTCGTCAGTTTACCAACAGCCAGCGCTCCCGTCAAATCAACATTAAGACTTGCCAGGCTATAGACACTCTCATCATTGACGACATAACCGCCCACTTGATGAACAAAAGATGATGCATTCGTACAATGAGCCCAGGAGTCTTGGTCCCAAAAACTGCCCGGTTCTGGAAAATTGGGATTGGGGTGTCCTCCACTTGAGTAATCTGGATTGGTGGGATTAGCCAGGTTTGGCCAACGCGCCATTTGCATCATGCGATCATTGACAAAAAGCTGCCAGATGGTATCCGAGACGGTGGTTTTGTAAATGCTGCCCTGATGTTGAACCCATTCTGATGTAATCAGTTTTGTCCCGTCAATGATACCCGTTTCACCAGGATAGCTCTTGAAGGTAAGATTGGATTTGTTTTCCATAGTGGTGAATCCATAATGTCTCCCCTCTCTCAGGTAGCAAATATCACCACTGGTCATTTCATTGACAGCCCTCTGAATGGTCAGGAAGGGCATATTGATGGAACCGTCAGAGTTATTATCGCCATGTTCAGCTACATAATATTCGGTAGCATTCAAACATGTCATCAGCCACAAAAGGAGGGTTATAGATCGGATTATTTTATGAGTATACATTTTTGGACAGCCCTTGAATTGCCGCTTTCCAGTTGAATAAAGTAAATGCCCGATGCCAGATCATCAGCGTACAAATCATATGAATGGTCCCCCCTCATCAGTTCCTCATCAACCAGAGTACGTATATACCGTCCTTGAATATTGAACAAGATCAAGCTGGTCATATCCATCTCAGGGATGGAAAATGATATCCTGGTTTTGGGATTAAAGGGATTGGGATAATTTTTTTCCAAATTGAATCGGAATGGGTGATTTCCACTGTCACCAGTTGCAGCTGCAGTTGTACCTACCTGGAAGCTCCATACTTCTCCTATCACAACACCAGCTGGTGTGACACAATCGACTCGCCAGAAATATTGTCCTTCTTCCAGCAAACCGGGCTCATAGATATTATTCGCCTGTGTGCTGACATGTTCTAAATCACCAGGGCTTTCTCCAAAAAAAACGCTAAAACTAGTTGCCTCCCTACCCTTCAACCACATCAGGTCTGCATCGTTCATTACATGGTTCGACGCATCTGGAGGAATGGGTGTCGATGCATGAGGATACATATAGCCGGGAATCCAGTAATTGATATCACCATATTCGTACGCTCCGATGTCTGGAGCCTCACCCACATATCCATCTGTTATACTTCCGTATTCCCTGCCTGCATCTATGAGTTCACTGTCGAAACGGGGTCTGAAATCAAAATTATGCACATCCCGAACCTGTAAACTTGCATTTTCCTCGGTGATATATCCATTCCAGTTATGACTCTCATTTCCTGTAAGTGGGAGATATATCTGGCGATCCGATGATATGGCTTGGGCCAGATTGTTATGTATGTTTGAATGTGAATTGTTGTCAGTCCCGGTGGGAGTCAGCACTTTTATGCCTGGCTCACCATCAGACTGAATCTCCAGGGATGTATTATTGATCACATGATGATAATCACCCTTGATCTGCATGGAGGCAGGTACTTTCCAGGAGACAAAATGGTGGTCAGTACCATTAACGCCACTATTCCCATCCCATCGACAACCCGTCTTGAAGGCCTGGAAATGCCAGTTGAAGCTACGAATCCTGCCATCACTCCCACCTCCGGGTCCATCCCCACCAGCACACTGCATGGCACAACCATCATATTGAAGATATCCAAACTTTGAAAAGCTACACATTGTTACATCCATTGAAGTGTGTTTCACCATTACCTTCGAGCCATTCGTATGGAAGGTGCAGTTTTGCATGAGGCTGTTCTTGTTTGAGTTGGCCATGAGAACCATTTGTGCCATTCCGGTAAAGCTGAAGTGATGAAACAAACAATTATCAATCTGAATCCCATAACCCGACTTCATCCAGACCATACCATCGGAGTATTCGAAAACACAGTTACGCAATGTGGTATAGGTACCGGAGGAAGAGCTGGTAGTTCCATCCAGAACCGTGGTCCCCTCCTGAGTAGCAGATGCCGCTGCCTGCCCGGGTTCTCCGGCATAACTATGTTCTCCCAGCATTCGACGATACCAGGTCGGATAGCTAAAATTGCAATCCTCAATCGTGACTTGATGACCATTTGGAGAATTAATGGTACAACCAAAGAAGTTGATGCCCTGGATGGTAACAAAATCCAGTTCATTCACACTGATAGCATATGAGATGGTTTTACCTCTGATGTCCCGACCTTCAGGAGAAGCGCCATCTTCACACCAGACCCTTACGATACCCGTGTTTCGGTCATAATACCACTCACCAGGAATGTCCAGGGCACTATTGGCTTCAATCATGAATTGACCTTGTCTTTGGTCGTGGGGGTTCATGACGGGTTCATGTGTGAGATCATTACTTCCAGCTGAGTGGCTCAAAATATTGCGGGAAAAGTTGGACTCTGAATGGTAGTTCAAGATGATTGATCCGCCCTCAAAACTGACTCCCTCAGCTGCAAGATCATGAAAGTTTGAATTATTAGAAAGGTTGCCTCCAGCATTCCAGGTATTCACCATATGCCCCCAGGTACCTTCCCAATCCCACCATGAGCCAGCTGTGGGAGTAACGTCATCTTCTTGAAATTGAATGGGGTCACAAGGGTGTCCAATAAGGACATTGGGCCATCTTGCCGGAATCATCATACGACCATCAACCCACAGCTGCCAGATATCCTGTTCAATTGTAGTTCGATATATATTGGTGCCAGGCTCCTGGGTCCAGACGGTTCCGCCAAGGTCCTCCAGGGAACGCGAACCATCAAATGTTACCTCTTCATCGGCGTAATTACTTATAGTAATCGGACCCACTTTTGAGCCAGCAGCTATTTCTTCATGATAGACACCTTCCCGGAGATAGATGTAATCTCCAGGACCAGCCATATCAACAAAAGCATGTTCCAGCGTTGCAAAGGGGGCAGATATTGTTCCTGAATTGGAATCATCCCCGTCTGTAGCCACAAAATACTCTGTGGCTAAAAGCATGGGGGTTATGGATAAATAAGTCAGGATGATGGATTTTATTTTATGAGCACGCATTTAGTTACATCTTTCTGTCTGTTAGTTGACAAGCTTATTAGGTAGACACCGGAGGCGAGTCCCGCTCCATTTATTTCCGTTGAATAGACACCGGGTTCTAATTCTTTATCCACCAAGGATTTGATGAATCGTCCTTGAATGTTGAATAATTGTAGATTCACTTCTCCAGGTTCCCCAATTGTATATTCGATTGAGGTTGTGGGATTGAATGGATTGGGATAGTTGCCCTTGAGCTCAAATCGATAGGGTTGAGCAGGCTGATCTTGAAGCCCGGTTGCAGGTGTCCCCACTGTGAATTCCCACTGTTCCCCTTCAATGAGCCCCGCTGGGGTATTGCAATCAATCCGCCAGTAATAGGTCTGCCCATCCACCAGCTCTCCAGGTTCGTAGATATTGTGTTGCTGTGTTGCGACTTCAATCATATTGTCTGCTGTGGTTCCGAACCAGATTCTGAAGCTGGTTGCATCTCGACCCGTTAGCCACATGAGGTCAGCATCTGTTTTGACTTCTACTGCGTCAACGGGTGGAATAGGTGTTGAGGCTCGCACCTCAATTCTACCGGGAATCCAGTAATTATTATCACCATATTCATAGGCACCGATATCTGGGCCACTTCCAACAAAATCATCATTTATACCAGGAATCAGAATTCCTGCATTAACCAGAGGGCTATCATATCTGGGACGGAAATCCAGGTTATCTGGATCGCGAAGCTGATCTTTTATGGCACCCTGCCAATTATGAGAATGGGCTCCAGCTATGGGAGAACTTGCATCGCCTTTGGCACCACAGATAATATTAGCAGCATTATTCCTGGTGATTGAATTCTGGTTACCTCCACCAATACCTCGAATTACAATTCCTGGATGATCCGTATCGAAGGCGGTGTTGTGATAGGTCTGGTGTTCATCACCCTTAATTCTGAATCCGCAATTATTCAGATTCCAGGCCATATTGTGGTGATTGACCCCCTGAACTCCATAGTCACCATGCTCCCATTTTCCATCAGATCGATACCCATATTTACGATGATCATGGGTCCAGTTATATCGGATGATGGAGTTTTCTGCGCCAGTTCCCATCTGGATTGAGGCTCCATCACTCCCCATGAGACCGACCCGATAAATGTTATTGTATTCAATAATGCTGGGATATTCAGATGTTGAGGCCGTTCCCCTGTAACATGAGGTGTTCCCCGAGATGTAAAAAGTGTTTCGACGAAGGATGGTCCCATGACCATTATAACTGCGGATAGATTTGGCATTACCACCAAACACAACGGATGTGTAATCGATATGATGAAAGAGACAATTATCTATTTGATTGCGGACACCTCGGATATCCAAAGCAGGTCCTTCAGTATACTGGAAACTGCAATTGCGAAGGATATTTCCAGCCCATCCTTCCCTGTCAGAGCCCCAGAGTAAAGTTATTTCCGTGTCTGAAAGATCTCCTATCATGCGTTTTGAATAACTGGGAAAATTGAAATCGCAGTCCTCAATCAGAACATCCTCAGATCCATTTAGAGTGAGGGTTGTGGCAAAAAAATCCAGTCCCCTGATTGAGACATTGTTTGAATTACTTATAGTGATCGCATAATCCTGGATCTTACCATGAACACTCTGATTTGAAGGATTGCCTCCTCCGGGAAGCCATAGATATAGTTCTTGAGTTTCAGGATTATAAAACCATTCACCAGGACTATCTAAAAGCTCAAGTTTCCCTTCGAGGAAATAATGATGATTCTGCCATTTGGTTTTATATCCCGGAACGGGTTCATAGCCAAAGTTATCGCTTCCGGGGGTGTGGTTTAAAACAGGTCGAGCCCAGGTTTTCCAGTTACCAACATTGAGTATGGCGATACCGCCATCTTCCAGGCTAAAATTTAGGTTTGACAGCGATTCACCATCATGTGGCAGATCATACTGCAGCCCATTGTCATCCTGAGCATTACCCCAAGCCCAGATTTCATCGGTTAGCCACAGGTTTTCAAAAGTAGCGTTGGGCCAGCGGGCCGAAATCATCATCTCATCGTTTACAAATAGCTGCCAGACGGGTTCAGCAAGCGTTGTTTTGTAAATACTCCCTGAATGTTGAATCCAGGAAGAATCAATTGAGATGGTCCCATCCATTCTAACGTTTTCACCGGAGTAACTGGCAATGGTGATATCAGATAGGTCATCCAGAACGACCTCTTCATGATAAACTCCCTCACGAAGATAACACTGATCTCCATTGGCCATTAGGCTCACCGCATGACTCAGAGTTTGTAACGGTGCATCAATTGTGCCCGGGTTCTGCTCACTCCCATATGGGGCTACATAGTACTCGGCTGCACTCAATACTCTGACAATCATAATGAGGGTAGAGATGTATTTGAGGCCTGAATAGTTCATATACCTCTCAGGGGATTAACCATTCTCAGGTCTGTACTTCCCTCGACTCAGTTCTATTTCACAAGAGTCATTTTCTTGACCTGGGTAACCGCCTCACTTTCCAGACGATAGAGATACAGTCCTGCCGGTAGATTGGTCCCATCAAACTGAACCAAATGTGATCCAGCGGAGTATACTCCCGATGCAACTGAAGTAACCCAACGGCCCTTGATATCAAACAGATCAAGGGATATGTGCTGATCATTCGCCAGTTCAAACGGAATACTGGTACTGGGATTAAAAGGATTAGGAAAATTTTGTGACAAGTTAAAGTTTCGCGGTGATTGACGAACTGGATCAATGCTCACCACTCCGCCAGGGCCTATCATGGATGCGTCATCGACGTAGATGGTTCCATCACCATCCCAACTGGCGTTCACATCCAGTGTGCGAATTTTGAAATCACAAAAAGCTGCGCTATCAGGGGCAGTGACGAATCCGGTTGAGATATATTGCCAGCCTTCCTCATTGGCGGTAATACCTGACTCTAAATCACCACCAATCCGACCATGGTCAGCATTCTCCCATCTCACTAATATGCGTCCCACCAGGGCTGAATCATTGTCAACAAACCACGCTGAGAATTTATAGTCATCTCCGGGGACTACCGGGATATCCTGTTGGGAAAGCAAGCGAGCATTGGTAATGGTTTGATCAATTCGAACACTCCTCGTTCCCCAATGAACGAGAGATTCTTCAATTGAGGCAGTTACAGCAGTATCTTTGTCGAACTCCCAATAATCAGGCATGGTGTCATTCCAGGTTTCAAAGCTTTGATTACTCAGATGTTGGCCTAGCCCGGAGAGAATGAGGTCAGCTTGAAGTTTGGTACTTTGCAATCCCTGATCATCAGTAACTGTCAAAGAAACAGAGAAGTGTCCAACATCTTGGTAAACATGCAGGGGTGATGCTTCATCACTGCTTGTGCCATCACCAAAGTTCCATTCATGGCTAGCGATGGGGTTATTTCCAGGTGTAGACAAATCTGAAAACTGAACAGACAGCGGGGCATCTCCGTTTGTAGGGGTAGCTGAAAAGTCAGCACTTGGTGCACCGACAACTGCAGCTACTGGAGAATCTTCGTCCCAAACCGGATCACCAACCAGCATACCATCATTGCCATGAGGACTGTGGTCCTGAGTGGAGGTACCGCTTCCCTCATTAAATTTCCAGTATCCCTGGAGTGCAGCAGAGGAAACATAATTCCCGCCATCTTCAGAAACATCAAGCACATTGCCTTCTGCGTATATGGCGGCTGCCTCAGTAGAGGTTACCGCAGAATTCCAGAATGCAATCTCATCCAGTTTCCCTGTGTAATAGCCGTTGTTCTTTCTACCAAAACGGAGCTTTCCTGTATTTAATAGTGAAGCATCCGTGAGGGTATCGATCAGGACTGAGTCGGAAGCAACGCCATTGATATAAATGTAGGCCGTATCCAGCAGGGTTCGGTCAATTGCCAGGATAATGTTCAACCAGGCATTGGTCTCTGCCTCAGTCAGGATATCTGGTTCAGAACTCAGGGAAATCTCCGGCACGCCTCCAACTTTTCCGAGAAAGGTGACTGCTCCTGTGCCACCATTTAAATTGAATTGCCAGAGATTACCACCATTTTGCTTTTTACTCATAAACATATTGCCATCTGCCCAGGTTTCAGCCTTGGCCCAGATAGAAATGCTAAAATCGCCCTCCAGGAGATTGAGAGCCGGGGCATCCTCCATTTCTACAAAATCATTCACGCCATCATAACTAAGAGAATAGTCATCTGCATAGCTGACACTGCATATCAGGATCAATAAAAAGCTTAATTGTTTCATCTTACACTCTCCAGTGTTTCATCGCATTATTTCTTCATCTCATTGGCCATTTCAGCCAGGACAGAATTAAAACGTTTACGTCTAATTTCTGCTTCAGATTTTGAATCTCCTGCTGCAAGTGGAGATTTCTCATCTGGATCGGCAATCACATCATACAGATTACCATTCTCATAGAGTTTCCAACGTTCATCACGAACCCAACGAGTATACTCAGGCTTCTCAGACTTTTTCTTTTTGACTTTCTTATTCTTCTTCTTGTCTTTCTTCTTTCCACCACCATCATCAATGGCGTACTTGCCCTTCTCAAAATGACAGAAAATATATTCTTTGGGATTACCGCGTTTGCCCTTAATCTGAGGAACAAAACTGACGCCATCTATTATGAAATCTTTGGGGATTTTCGCTCGCCCCAATTCAGCAGCGGTGGGAAGTATATCTGAAAAATCGATGAGGTCATGGTTCACCTTGCGAGCCGGTGTGGTTCCCTTCCAATAAGCAATGAGTGGAACATGGGTTCCAGCATCGATGGTTCTTCCTTTTCCACCTCTCAATTCCTTTCCATTGAATTTTGAGGTAACTTTTTTATCTGTTCCATTATCCCCGGTGAAAAGTATGAGCGTATTATCGGCAAGCCCAAGATTCTCGAGATGATCAACCATTTTTCCCACGATCTTATCAGTATAGGCTACCATATCTGGAAAGTATTTGGTATTGCGCTTGGATTTTGAGTCCCCTTCCTTGCTATCCGGTGTGGGGACATGGGGTCCATGGGTCAAGGTCATGGGATAATAGATAAAAAAGGGTTTCTTTTTATTCCTGGTCATGAAATCCATGAGGAACTGGGAGTAGATATCGGGGCCATATTTGCCTTCAGTATCCTTCAGCACTTCCCCATTTTGAGTAATATTTGGATTCCAGTAGCGTGAACCTTTGGATTCACGGTCTACCTGCCAGAGACAGTACTCATCAAAACCTGAAGCTTCCGGTCGTGTTCCTGGAAAATCCTTTCCGCGTCCTGAGAGCTGCCATTTACCGGCGACAGCCGTAGCATACCCTGCAGCACCCATAATATGTCCAAAGGTCTTCTCGCCCCTGTTAAGGGTCTCAAACGCCACATAATTACGGGCATTTGACTTCCCCGTCATAATTTTGACTCGTGTGGGCGTGCAGACCGGCTGCGAATGACAGTTCGTAAATCGAATCCCGTGTTTGGCTAAATCATCAATGCGTGGAGTTGAATAGGATTGACCGCCGTTGGCTGTGACACATTCATAGCCGAAATCATCGGGCATGATGAGCACAATATTGGGCTTCTTTTTGCCAAAGGCTGCCTGGGCAAATCCTCCAGGCAGGGTCAATGCCACCGTTCCCATTCCAGCCGATTTAAGAAATTCTCGTCGCTTCATTTTTACTTTTCCAGTTTACATTTCAAAACAAATGCGTGTTCACAGGGTTTGGTGTCAGGAAATGTGATCTTCAGTTCGGATTCACTTAGGAACCAATCCTTGATTAGTCCACTTCCCAACATTTCCATATGCTTGATCCCTGTTCCGTTTTTAATCAGTTCTTCTCTAATATTATTGATAGTAATTATTCCACTCTCAGGCCAATCCAGGACGATAATATATAGATGATCCCCTTTGGTGGTGTATCTGATATCACTAGGGGTGAATTCTCCTTTACGACGATTGTGCCCTCCCCCTTCAACAAAGGTCGGTCCTTCCCCATAACTTGACCAGGGTCTGGTCTCGTAAATGGCTTCACCATTCATTTCGAGCCATTTACCAATATCCAGCAAGCGTTTTTTTGATTCCTCATCAATAGCACCGTGACGATCAGGCCCAACATTGAGCAACATACTTCCATTTTTACTGACCACATCGATCAATTCATCAATCAGCCAGTTTGATGTGAAGTATTTGGGCTTATCGATATAGCCCCAGGAGTTGGACATGACTGAATTATCAGTGAGCCAGGCTTCTGGGCTCAAATCAGCCATGGAGCCCCTTTCATTATCTTTGATACCAACACCTTCGGGCAGGTTGTCCTTTTTGTAGGTAATCCCGACTTCTTTTCCTGCTGCCTCTGCCTTGTTATAGTACTTGTGAATAAAATCCTTCTTATAGGGCTCAAAGGCTCCTTTACCCCAGGCTCCGTCAAACCAGAGTAAATCAGGATCATATTTTTCAATGACCTCTTCAATTTTGTGCTGCCAATCCAATAAGTATTCTTTGGTGTGGGGAGCTCCTTTTTCATGAATGGGTCCATACATGCTACCCACATAGGCATATTCTGGATCACCTGTATCATAACTTGAATCATGATCATAAAAGGACCAGTTCCTGGCGTGGTGAAATGATGTAACAAAGTGCATATCTCTTTTTCGGATGGCTTTCTCCAATTCACCAACTATATCCTGCTTGGGACCCATTTCTTTGGCATCCCAACTGGTCAGATCACTATCCCACATAACAAAACCATCATGGTGGACTGCTACTGGACCGGCAAAACGAGCTCCAGATTTCTGAAAAAGATCTGCCCATTCCTCTGCATCAAATTGGGCACCATCAAATATGGGTAGAAAATCCTTGTAACCGAATTCCGATGGGTGTCCCCAGGTTTTGGTATGATGACCAAAAAAATCTTTATTCCGGAATCCATCTTTTTCATACATCCCATGTGGATACCATTCGGTATAGTAGGCTGGCACGCTATAGGGTCCCCAGTGGGTATAGATTCCAAATTTAGCATCTCGGAACCATTCAGGTGTTTCATGTTGTTTCAAGGATTCCCAGTCTGGTGAATATATCGATGTGATTTCCTGTTTGGATTCAGGTGTGGATTCTTTGATCATCACCTCGTTAATACAACCGCAAAGAATTCCCACAATTACGGGAACTAGAACTAAACCTTTATATAGCTTCATTATTTTTTCCTACTCGTTTTGCTCTTCTTTTTTACCAATTTGCTTTTTGCCACGGCTTCTCGGTATTTTTTGAACTCTTTTTTGGGAATCAGATGTTTTTTTTCTTCCCAGGGCACATGACGATCCAGAAGCACAGCCCATTCCGGATAATTATTACGTTGCACACAATTTTGCTTCCAGCGCTCAACTTCTTGGTCGTAGTATTGCTGCATCTTTTTAAGAGTGCCTTGCATCTCTGGTTGATCAACCAGGTTATTCATTTCAAATGTGTCTTCTTTTAGATCATACAATTCCTCTGCTGCCTGCATTCCCTCACCTGCAAAAAACCAGTTGATGTATTTATATCTTTCAGTCACAACACCCAACTCATGCGTAGGTATAATCCCCCAGACATTCATGATTGGTAATGCTTCGCGGATCTTGAGTTTGGGTTTTTCAACCATGGAACGCATGCTGATCCCATCCACTGATTTTGGGATTTGCAATTCAGCGTAGTCCATAATTGTGGGCATGACGTCTACACTCCCAGTCACCCCCTGGCAGCGATATCCTTTACCTGAATTTCGGTGTCGTGGATCAAGAATAACCATGGGAGCCCGACTGGCTTCTTCATAAGGTAAAACCTTACCACCAAATCCATGAGATCCACAACTATAGCCATTGTCAGTGGTAAAAATAATCACTGTATCATCAGCAATTCCTCGTTCTTCAAGCTTGTCCCGGATCATTTTGACCGCGATGTCCACACCATACACCAATTGATTGTATTTCCGCATGGAATCTTGATAGCGCTCACCTCTGAAGCTCTTATACTGCAGATACTGTCTGCCACTTTTTGCCTGCTGGGGTAAATGCTCTGCGTTTGTAGTTCCATAGTTCTGGCGCTCATCCCAAACGGTATCAGCATAAATAGGGTCAAACCTGGAGTCTGGCGATTGTGGTGAATGAGGTGCTTTGAAACTCACCGATAGACAAAATGGTTTATCGTGTTCCAGTGCAGTATCGATAAAATCCTGAGAAGCCGCCCCCAGAGCTCCACTCACATGTGGATACTGATCAGCATACATGGCGATATGTTCATTTTTTTCTGTCTCGTATTCACCCTGGCCAGGCCAGCCATGCCAGACATCAAAGGAATCCATGGGCATTTTTTCATCGGTGTGATAACCAGATTTGTCCGGTTTTTCTGTGACTGCATAACCAAATTTTCCAGCAAAACCTGTGAAGTAGCCAGCCTGACGCATGAGGACTGGATAGGATTGATTCCATTTTGCTGACTCCAGGGATCCACGGCTAAAGCTACAGCCATGACGATATTGATATTGACCCACCATATGGGTGGCACGACTGGGCATACAGATTGAGGTTGTATCATAATGTCGGTCAAAAATCACACCATCAGCTGCCAACTTGTCAAAATTCGGTGTTTTCACCTGTGTATTTCCATTGTATCCCAGGAGATGCCAGGCCTGATCATCGGTTAAGAGAAATACAATATTGGGTCTTTTCTTTTTCTTTCCCCAGGCCAGACCGGTCGCGCTGGCAGCCAGTACCCCGCCGGTTAATCTTAAAAACTCTCTACGCTGCATCAAAAACTCCTAATTCTTCTAAACGGTCCTACTGACTTGAAACGGCTAGCATGACCGAGAAACTTATAAAAATAATACCGCTGATTCGACTCACCAACATTCTGCTATCTGGATTGCTCAACCACCGCTTCATACCATCAGCCAGGACAGCATAACACATAAGAAAAATGAATGATGACAACATCAGTGTGATAATTAGACCACTGAATTGCGGGATTAATGCTGATTCTGGATCCAGAAACTGTGAAAACAATGTGGTCAGCACCAGAATAGCCTTGGGGCTGCTTGAAACAACACCCAGAGCCTGCAGGAATAACCTCCATCCGGATATTTCCAGCACCGCACTCGAATCAGAGGGTACCTGTATGGAAGCATGCTTTTTCAAAATGAATATCACTCCCAGGCTGAATAAATAGAGCACTCCTACAAGCTTGAAAACGGTGAATGCCAGCACTGAGGTTTTCAGCAGCGTTCCCAGACCGATGACCGAAAGAAGCCCCAACAGGAAGAGCGCAGCTACATTTCCCAGCGCAGTATAGGTGGTTTTCCGCCAGCCATATAAAATGGAGTTTGTCACTATTAAAACGGTCGAGGGACCTGGTGAAGAGGTGGCCACAACAACAAGCGTTACATAGACAATCCAGGACTGAATACTCAAATCAAATCTTTCCCTGAGCGTTTATCATTCTGCAATTATGCTCTGGTCACGCGGATGTAGGAAGCTCCTACAACCGGTTTTTCATTTTCATAAAACATGTTTTCTAATTTGAATGGACCTTTATCTAATTTCACTGTGAAGGATGCAAATTCATCTCCATACTTGATTTCGCGGAACTGTGGTTTTCCATCCAGTTTTAACTCAGCCCGATTTACGCTGATTTGTTTGGTTTTTCCTCTGGTAAGCGGCCATTTGGGTTGACCATTAATGGGTCCCATGGCCTCAGGTGGCCAGCGCATAAGATCAAAGGTATATGTCCCGGAGACATCAGCCTCCAGGGTGTAATATCCATCATTCTTGTTTTCCAGCTTATCAACAGCAGAGTGACGAAAATCCCCCTTGCCCCCTCTCATCTCATGGGATGAGATGCGTGCCGGATTATCTGCATCATTACCAACCACGATGCGAGCAACCCTTTGCATATCTGGCAGTAATTCATCCCACCAGACATCATAGGCGGCCACCAATTTCTTGACAACTTCTGGATATTGCTTAGAGACATTATTTTGCTGGGCGCGGTCAGTTGTTTTGTACAACTCTGGAGGGGTATCCTTTTTATTTGAATACAACAGACGCCAGGTGCTGGTCATAACCATACCCCGACGGTATTTCACAGGTTCCTCAACACGCTGACTGTCATTGACCAGTACGCGATCATCCTTCCAGTCTTTCATTTTACCACTGATGATTGGAGCCAGGCTGCGTCCATCAAAGTTCTCAGCGGCTTTGGACTTCAGGTCACAAAGATCCATTAGGGTTGGGAGAATATCAATATGGCCGCACAAGGCATTGATATCTTTACCGCCGTTTAGATTCATTTTGGGCCATTTTATAAACATGGGGACGCGGTGTCCGCCATCGTAGGTCAGACCTTTATGCCCCCGGAGCCCACCGTTGAGTAGCTCAAATTGTTTCAAGGGATCATTGAGAGGGGTTTGCCCGTCCATGACGCGTTTAAAGGCTGAGGACCCATTATCAGTGGTGAACATAAATAGAGTATCATCCAGTTTGCCCTCATCTTTCAACAATTGAATGAGTCGCCCTAGATTTTCATCCATGTTCTGGATCATGCTATAAAATCTGGCCATCCAACTATCAAGACCCATATCCAGATACTTCTCTTCGTAGCCTTCTGGGGCAATCATAGGGACATGAGCGATATTGGTGGCAATATGGGCAAAGAAGGGTTTGTCACCTGACTTTTTAATAAATTTACTGGCTTCATCAAACCAGATATCTGTACAATACCCTTCAAAGTTTGTGGGTTTTCCATTTACATAGTAGGTATCGTCAAACAAGTCATTTCCCCAATAGTCGGGGCTCTGTGAGATGGCACCCCCACCATGGATGGTCACCTGATCATAGCCACGGTCCTGAGGTCTGAATGGATAATTTTCCCCGAGATGCCATTTGCCAAACATGCCAGTGCTGTAGCCGTTTGCCTTAAACACATCCGCCATCATGATTTTGTCGCGATAGACCAGCTCCTGAGAGCGAACCGTCCATAGAGCGCCAACTCGATTGGAATATTGACCTGTCAAAAATCCAGCGCGCGTAGGAGAACAGGTGGGACAAACGTGGTAGTCGGTCAAACGATAGGAATCAGCCCATAACTCATCCAGGACAGGAGTCTGCACATAGGGATTCCCCATACACGACATATCACCCATGCCCTGATCATCGGTCATGACGATGACCACATTGGGTTTTGATTTCTTAAACCATTTGGAGCTAGAAAATCCCTGGGTTGCCAGACCGGCGGAAACTAGGCCAGCTGTTTTTAAGAATTTCCTGCGGTCCATCATTTTCTCAAATCATTTTCCTGAAGCATGAACTTCTAATTGAAAGGGTGGGGCTGGTAACCCTGCACTGTTTTTCAGAGAGGCAACCGGTGCGTTTGCCCAGGCATATCTGACATATACTGGATTTGAAACTGTTGGGCTAGTCACACTTACTTGATTCTGCTCTCTTTTAAAAAATCCCGAAGATATAACATTCGCCTGTGCTGAATGATACTGACCATCGGCTCCGGCTAGTTCAAATCCTGATAATTCAGCTTGAGTTGTTGATAATCCATCACCAAAAGATTTAAAGCGAATCAGCACTTCAGATCCTTTGAGACGCACTGTTTTAACCTCAGGCCCTAAAAAAGCTATATCTCTTTGGTAGGTATCACCCAAAGCCAGGAGTGCCAATCGATACCCCACATCCTGCTTGTTTTTGGGATGCAATTTTGTTTCATCCAGATCTACAGTTACTGCCATACCAGTATTCTTAATTGTGCTATTCACAACTGACATGGACTCTCGGATTATGGGCCAGTAAACCTTTTCTGATGCGAATGCAGGTAATTGCACAAAATAAAAGGGGAAATCGCCCTGATCCCAGCTCTGACGCCAGTTCTGGATCATTGATGATAAGAGAGTGCGATATTGATAGGCATCCTGTTCAGTTTTCGAGTTTGCTTCACCCTGGTACCAGATAACTCCCTGAATGGCAAAGGGAATCGTAGGATTGATCATGGCGTTAAAAAGACCTGTTGGAGCATTTCTATTTTTAGCAGGACTTGGTTTCTTTTTTGGTTTCTTGACATTTGGCTTGCGAAGTTTCTTCTTCTCCCAAGCCTCCAAACGTTCATCATAATCTCTGGCGGCCTGTTGTGGATCAAATGTCGCCAGTTCATGCTCATACTTCTGTATTGCGGATTCCCCAGCTTCATGGGATTCAAGCGCTTGACGTGAAGTCCAGGCTTCCACCCTCGTTCCACCCCATGATGCCTGAATCAACCCGACTGGAACATCTAGCTCTTCATGAATTTCACGTCCAAAGTAATAGGCAACGGCAGAGAACTTTTTGATACTCTCAGGAGAACAGACAGTCCAGCTCCCGTTACAGTCAGAATTGGGACCATCATAAGTCATCGCTTTCTTTACGCTGAACAGTCGAATATTTGGGAAATCAGCAGCTGCAATTTCCATCTCAGAATCCTTGGCTTTTGACACCGTAAAATCCATGTTGGACTGACCAGAGCAAAGCCAGACTTCACCCAGCAGGATATCTTTCAAAACGACTTCATTTTCAGCTGAGATGGTCATCTGATAGGGACCGCCATATGGTATGGGAGTTAGAGATGTACTCCATTCTCCAACATCATTGGCTTCTAGGTTTTTTTGTTGATCCGCAAACTCCAGATGAATTTTTTCTCCAGGATTTGCCCAGCCCCACACAGGAATTTCAGTCATCTGCTGGAGTACCATATGGTCTTGAAACAGAGCAGGCAACTGCACATCAGCAAGAATTGAGATTGGACTATTCGAGATCATGACTAGAAGCAATAAACCAACTGCACTAGCCATTGGATTCTGGCTTCTTTGTGGATGTCCAAATCTCGACATGATAACCCTTTCTGGGTAAACAAGGTGCTAAGCTATAATATATTTAGTATACTTTATTCGGGAATAAAGTCCAGTACTTTTTGCAGTCATTTCCTGGCAATTCTGTTACAAAAGAAGCGTGCCACCTCAGGGAGCCCAGCTATGTGTCTTGCTGAGGCTCTCGAAGCATGACATCATAGCGCATATGATGAAGTGCCATTAGTTTTACACAATTTCTCAAACCAGTACAACCGGAAGTAATTCTCATTTTTCATTCAGTACCTTCCTGATCTTTGAACCACTCATGAATGGTAGCTGGACCGGATATAAACCCTAGCGTTTTGAGAAAGCCATCCATTTTGACAGCTGTTTCAATAAAATATTTTGGCTGCTTCGACTTATGAATATTGAAAAAACCATGCTTTTGCCCTGGATAAATGATGGTCTGGCAGTGATTCCCATTCGCCAGCATGGATTGCTGATATCGTTGAGTGGTTTCAACCGGTGTGTGTTTATCACGATCACCCATGAATACCAGAGTGGGTGGCTGTTTACCATTCAGATTATCGATGGGTGAAATAGACAGGTAATAATCCTTCACCCGTTCGTATCCATAGCCCTGAGGACCATTGTCATAGACCGGACTAAATAATACCAGCGCATTGGGTATTGCTGATATTGATCGATCATCTTCTGGGCAGTCATAATCAGAAATAGTGGCCGTACAGGCTGCCAGATGTCCACCTGCCGATCCTCCTCCAGCTGCAATAAGCTGAGGATTGATACCCAATTCTCGGGCATGTCCTCTGACATAGCGGATAGCGGATTTTCCATCCTCTACACATTCATAAGGTTCAGCTCCCTGTTTAGCAGTACGATATTGGGCGCAAATGGCTATCATTCCTCTGGAAGCCAGATATTTGCTTTGGGGAAAGAACTGTTGGACACTCCCCCCTTTCCACCCGCCACCGAAAAAGAACACAATGGCTGGCCTCGAGTCACCTGGATTGAAGTCGTCTGGATAGAAGCAGTATAGGGATAGATCATTTTCACCAATGGTTTTGTACTTCACAATCTTATCGGCTTTAAAGCCACCACCTCTGGTGTATATCAGAGCTAGAGTGTCCTGGGACTTCTGCACGGCCAGCAATTGAATTGCTCCTAGCACAATGAATAATGTTGTTTGGAAAATGCGCATCATTCGGGGGTTTCAACTTCGGTTAAACGAACGATAAACCCACCGCTGGGAAGCATCTTGATCTTGACCTGATCACCTCGCCGCTTCACCAGCTTGCTGGCCACAATATCTGGCGATCCCTTGATTAAGTCATCTGAGTAGAGTGTAACCAGGTATTTTTTTTCATTCAGAAAGTTCAAGTTTAAATCATATTTTTGGACTTCATTCGCCAGGCCATTGATTCCGGCCACATACCAATTCCCACCTTTTCTCCGGGCATAAACGGCCAGATCGCTCAACCCACTCCCCTCCAAAACCAGGGTCTCATCCCAGGTAGTTGGAAGACTTTGGATCAGGTCCAGACCTGCTGATGCAAGATAATTGTCCGGATGATCCGCCCAACACAAATACGGTGAGGTGAACATCATGGCAGCTGCCAATTGCATCGCTTGAGTATAGCCTAAACCTTTTTCAGGATTCAAAATACCGGGAGTAAAATCAGCATGACCCGCTATCAGGCGAGTAAAGAGTTGATCAATGTAATGGGATGTGGGCATTTTCCTGGCACCCCCACCGCCTCTCAGTTTTTCACCTCCCCAGATAGCCTCTCTGGATACTTCATTTGGGTAGGTGCGACTTTCACCAGCTGGTATGGGACATCCATGGAAATCTACCATCAATTGATTCTCAGCGGCAACTTTCAGAAAATCCTCCATATATCGTTTCCATTGGGAATTTTCGCTGTTGATATAATCTAGCTTAATGCCTATTGCTCCTGTAGCGGCTATACGTTCCACCTCGGTTCGCATCTCATCAAGATTCCGGCTGACATCATAGGCCTGTAGCTTTGTAAACTTGTTTTTAGGATCTGCTTTTTTCAATTCCAGGTTCAAGCTGACATCTGAAGTCTTCCAAACAAAGATACCAATACCTTTCGATCCAGCATAATCACACAGATCCTGCAGAAAATCATAGGCTCCTTTTGCTTCATTCCCCCACTTGGAATCCCAGCCAATATCCACGAGATGATAGTCGGCTCCCATCTGAGCTGCTAAATCAATCAGCTCCTTCTGTTTTTCATAATCCACTTTGACCCTGGCCCACCAATTCCAGGTTGATTTGCCAGGCTTGATCCAATCCTCATGGACTCCTCGTGGAAACAATTGTGGATCTGGCTCTGGACAAAGATTGGTCACGATGTCAGTATTCACCAATTCATTCAGTGAGTTGACAATGCAAAGAACTTTCCAGGCAGTTTCAATGTCTCCATTAATGTCCCAACCATCAGCCGCTTCAGCATAATCCACTTTCAGACTGGTTACTCCGCCAACATTTCCTTTTGGAATTTCCGGAAGCAGAGAGTACCCATGGAAATCAAATCCACCAGCCTCTAAGAGCATGATATATTCACTCATATCATCAGAATAAAGCAAAAGTGGTGGCATGGTTCGTTTGGTCTTGCTTCTGGAGAAATCAGAGAGTTTTCCCGTATAGATTTTACTCTCTTCTGCCCGTTTATGAAGCATGTATTTGGCATTTAGACCTTTACTGAAATTGAACTGGGTTGACTCGCCAGTAAACTTAACAGGACCAGTGTTTGGATAGATATACTGGAAGGCAACACCATCATTAAAAACTCTCACGCCGAGTGTCCAGGTCTGTCCTGAGGTTTTGATTTTTATTTTTGAGCCAGTACAATGATTTATGGCTCTGGAATGTCCTCCGAGCAAATCATAGGATTCATTCACTATATATGGCTCATGCGTGATGATCTCAGCTCCAGAACCAAGATCAATTGAATCGATGATGATACCCATGGGCGATGGATGGAGAATTAAATCTCTACCCCGGCTGACTTCAAGTGTGAGATGCAGTTCAGCATCCCGCCCTATCCTGGCAGAGATACTTCCATCCGGACTGACTATTTCCATGTCTCTGGCTTGAGCCATAGAGCTCAAAGATGCAGACAAAAAACAAATACAGAGAATTATTTTTTTGATTTTTTTGATTTCTTAAGCTTTTCTGGTTTCTCGAATGAATTCAGCTCGTCTGCATTTTCGCTAAGATGATTTGAGATTTTCAGGGATTCCTTCAAATCATCATCCCAATGTCGCTCTACCACCACTTTGATATGTGGAAAGTCATCGTCGGAATCACCAAGTTCCTCACGCAGTTCCTTGAGCTCACGCTTTAACTGTTTGGTGATCTTTGCATATCCTGGCTTTCCATAGAGATTATTCATCTCCTGAAAATCATCTTGCATGTTATACAGCTCCCAACCAGGTGGAGTAAAGATTGATTTGGGAGATTTCTTTTTCCCCTCTTTTGGAACTTTCTCTGGTTGACCATAAAAGAAAATGAGCTTCCATTCCTTGGTTCGAATTCCAAAGTGCGCTGGATTATAGTGATGTGCCATGTGTAGCCAATACCTGTAGTAGGTGGCTGTGCGCCAATCATCTGGTTCTTTTCGGGTTTCGAGAATTGGTCTGAAACTGGTGCCCTGCATGCTCCCAGGGGTCTTCACACCGGCATAATCAAGCAACATGGGCGCAAAGTCTGTATTGTTGATCAGGGCATCCGTAGCGGTACCAGCCTTTATCGCCCGTGGATATCGAACAATAAACGGCATACGTAATGATTCCTCATACATCCAGCGTTTGTCAATGAAATCGTGCTCACCCAGAAACATGCCCTGGTCTGAGGTATAAACGATGATGGTGTTATCCAACTGACCTTCTGCTTTTAGAAATTCCAACATCTTTCTAATATTGTCATCCACTCCCCTGACGCACCGGAGATAGCCCTTGACATAAGCTTGATACGACATCCCCTTTATTTCATCATCAGAGAGATTGTCCAGGTTGTCCACAAGTGACTTCTTGCCCTGTCTGGCAAGTTCCTTTTTCAGATATCTAATCTGGGTCCTGGAACGATGCCTGCGTCCAACTGAAGAGCCAATCTGAGTGATGAGTTCGTCATTATGACCGCGGGTAGCAAGAGACCCATGCTCCTTATTATCCCATAAACTTTCAGGCTCAGGCATGTCAAGATCCCTGTACAGGGAAGCATAACGATCATGATATTTCCAGGGACCATGAGGAGCTTTGAAATGATAAAACAAGGCGAAGGGCTTCCTTTTATCCCTTTGCTCTAACCACTTCACAGAATTTTCGTAGATCAAATCAGAGCAATAGCCAGTTTCTTGGGACTTTACTTCCTTGGCTCTTGGGGATTCACGTTCAAAAAAAGTAGGATTATCGTAGTTTCCCTGCCCCTTGAGAACCTTATAAAAATCAAAGGATAGAGGCTGGGTGTTCAGGTGCCACTTTCCCACAACAGCAGTTTGATAACCTGCCTGGCGAAGATTGAGCGGCAAGGTTTGATCCTTTTCAGCAACCCGTCCCCCCAGGGAAGTCACACCATTGGTATGACTGTATTGACCCGTAAGAATTGAAGCCCGGCTTGGGCTACAGATTGAATTAGTGCAGAATGTATTTCTGCAGATGATGCCTTCTGCTGCCAGTTTATCAATGGTGGGGGTCGGATTTAGTTTGGCCAATCTTCCTCCATAAGCCCCAATGGCTTCAGAGGAATGATCATCTGACATTATAAAGAGGATATTGGGACGTTTTTCAGCGGCAATTAATGGAACATTCCCTAGCATACTTACGGATGCCAGAGACACTATTTTCAGAAATTGTCTTCGTTCCATGACCCTATACTCAAATCAATTCATTCAGTGTTCAAATCCACGACACACCATCAGAGACATATGAGGCAAAAGCTTGAATTTGATAGAACGCCCTGCTATGGTTTTGGCGGAAATCCTTTTTCCTGCTTGCCTGATTTTTTATCAAAATGCCAGACATCAGATTTGGCATGTTTAACTGGTTTGGACCATTTTTGGTCGGCCTTAAGATCACCTATGTAGTCCACTGCAATAACTGAGACATATTTGTCAGGTGCAGAGGTTGACAGCTTGATCTTGATCCCATCCTTCGCTTTGGAGTATTTGACTTTTTTATTGTCAGCGAGCAGGGAGACTTTCTTGACCTGTTTCGCTGGAATATCCAGAGTGAGCTCTGATCCTTTTTTCCAATCCCAAACCATGAGGTAGAGACGATTCCCTTTAGTCGATATTCGGCCCCAGGCTGGAGGATCACCCCATGGACTGGCGGTTGTCCCATAGATGGCTTCACTATTTTTATCCATCCAGGTTCCAATCCCCTTTAAGGCATCAACTTCTTGTTGTGCAATGCTGCCATCAGGTTTGGGACTGACATTCAGGAGGAAGTTGCCCCCTTTTCCAACCACATCTACCAGGATGTATAAAAGTTCCTCACCTGTCCTGTAAACTGCATCTTCACCCTTATACCAGAAACCTCCTCCTCCACTGCTGGCAGTAGGACAGTTAAATTCCCAGAATTCTGTTTTGGGTGGTACGTTGGGAATCCATTGTTCCTGGACTTTATAATCTACATAATCGAGGGTACCACGATTATCAAAAATGATATTCGGCTGCTTCTCACGAATCATCTGGTAGATGGGAGCAGCATCCTCACTTCCATTTTTAGGCCAGTGAATATCAAACCAGACAATATCAATGGGACCGTAATTTCCCATGAGCTCAGAGAGCTGATCATATTCCTGCTGTACATAATTCTTCCACAATTCAGGAGCTCTTTCCTTGTAGTCCTCAACCCAACGATTCACCGATTTACGTTTTGCACCCGGCTGGGCATCAATCATTGCCCCCATGCCACCTGGATCTGAATAATTCAGATGTGAGGAGTACAGACCAACTTTCAGATCTGCCTTTCTGAATGCTTTGACATATTCACCCACAATATCTGGATTTTTTGATTTGCTCCAGGGGCAGTCTGGATTGGTAATGGTTCTTTCAGTGACCTTGGAATCCCAATTGCAGAATCCATCATGATGCTTGGCAACCAATACAGCATAGCGCATTCCAGCTTCACCGGCGAGCTTTGCCCATTGGTTGGGATCATATTTGACGGGATTAAAAGTTTTATAATAATTCAAACCTGCTTCCAAATCCTTGCGCATGCTCGATATTCGACCATTGGGAGCGCCAGCCTGGGCAAATGGTCCCCAATGGATAAATAGTCCAAACTTCCAGTCACGCCATTCTTCCATACGCTCTGGAGATGCATTCCTTGGTACCTCAGCTGCAATTAATGATGATAAAATAAATAGACTGCTGATACACAGCGCGATCACTTTAACAGTGCTCTTTTGATTCAAGTTCATATTAGTCATTCCAAATGTTTTATAAGTTGCTTCCAAAGTTGCTTCCAAAGTTGCTTTTAACGTTGTTTTCTAATGTTTCTTTAAAATTTCCACATAATAGGCCGAGGTAATTTCCCCACCCTTTTCGAAGAGAAGTGCTTCCAATTCAAGCGGTCCCTGATCCAATTTCATAGAGAATTTCACACTTGATTCATTCATATCGACAGGGCGCCTTTGTTCCCGATCCCCAATCTTCAAATGTGCTTCTGTGTAAATCACCTTTTTAGCCTTCCTGGGTGCTTGAGAAAATTTCAAACCAGATTCAACAGGCCAGCGTCGCAATTCAAATTCATATTCTCCAGTTTTAGCAACCTCCAATAGCCACCTCCCGTGGTTGCGATTGCCTTTGAGAAGCTGACTTTGATTCCAGACAATCTTACCTGCATTGGCTCCCTCAACTGGATACACATCCATACAGGTTAAACGAGTCGGGTTTTCTTCTGGAGCACCGACAACAATACGATTGATGGGTGAAAACCCTTCTTCCACCGATTGATACCAGCTTTGATAATCAGTCTGGAGTTGCTCAACTATTTGCGGATGACTGGTTGCAAGGTCCTGTTTTTGTCCCGGATCTTTTTCGATATCGTATAATTGTCTTCCCTTGTCCACCAGACGCCACTGCTCAGTCATAATCGCAGCCGATGCATACATTTCGGCTCGTTTTTTGACCTTGGATTCAGTGACAAGTGTTCGATCTGACCAGGTCTTAGATTTACCTTTCAACAGTTCCAGAAGACTGCGACCATCTGACTGGATTTCAGGTCCTCGCTCCAGCCCACAGGCATCCATTAGCGTGGGTAGTAAATCGATATGAGCAGTTAGCTCCTCGATATCCATACCCCGACTGATCCCGCCTGCTGGCCAGTGGATAAAGCAGGGAACTCGGTGTCCACCATCGTAGGTAGAACCCTTTTTCCCCCGCATCCCGCCGTTGTGAAGCTTGTATTTATCCTTTTTATCACAAGCTGAACCATTATCAGTCATGAATATGAGGATGGTATTATCGTCAAGCTTATTCTGTTTGAGGAATTTCCTTAAACGACCCACATTGGTATCCACATTGGTGGTCATGGCATAAAATTTTTGAACGGGCTCTGGTAAATCTTTATACATCTCCAGATACTCATCTGGGGCACCGATGGGCGCATGGACAGCCGTAGTTGCCAGATAACAGAAGAAGGGATTTTTCCCGGAGTCCTTGATGAATTTCATGGTGGCATCAAATTGAACATCGGTGCAGAAGCCTTTGGATGGTCTCCATTTTTTACCATTCCAATAGTGGAGATCAAAGATTCCATTACCCCAATAATCAGGAACCTGACCGGGACTTCCGCCCCCTATACGGAATACCTCATCAAACCCTCTATCTTCGGGTCGATAGGGATAGTTGTCACCGAGATGCCATTTCCCCACCATCTGCGTACGATAGCCATTGGCCTGGAAAAGTTGAGGCATGAGGGTTTCATCACGATTAAGGATTTCTCGCCCACCTACGGTATGCCAGATACCCACATGACTTGAATATTTGCCTGAAAGAATGGCTGCCCGGGATGGAGAGCATACTGAGTTGACATGAAAATCATTCAGGCGGCTGGATTCAGCATACATTTGATCCAGAAAAGGAGTTTTAATGACCGTATTCCCTGTACACCCCAACTCTCCGTAGCCCTGATCATCTGTAAGAATCAAGATAACATTGGGTTGCATGGATTTTCCAGCCAGCAACGATGGGACGGCCGCCATTGCAAGCGTTCTCCCGGCAATCTTTAAAAACTCACGACGTTCCATTCAATACCCTAGTATCTTTGCATCCAATCCAACTGATGCCATTTTTCAGATGTTTCATTCTGCTGAGGCAGGCCAGTTGTACTGCGTCCATTCACCACATATTGCTTCATCAGGGTTGCCAGTTCAGTGACAATTTCGGGATGCTGGTCGGAGAATTCCTGAGTTTCAGTCTCATCGATTCGCATGTTGTACAACTGCACTTCTGGAGTTGTTATATCAGGATATTTATTTCCACCTGATCCATCATGGAGTAATAATTTCCATTCTCCTTTGCGGATAGCAAAGAATCCTTTGGAAGAATGATGGACAATCGCTTCCCGGAGTGGTTTTGTATTCGAAGTATTGAGTGCTGGAAGCATGCTTACAGAGTCTTCACCAGCATCATCCGGCAATTTCTGACCCGTGATCTCGGCACAGGTAGCCAGCATGTCCGTGAGGCAGATAATTTCCTGACTTGATTGTCCTGGAGTAATTGCATTGGGCCACGCGGCAAAGAAGGGGATTCGGTGCCCTCCATCCCAGTTATCTCGTTTGCAGCCTCTGAATTGAGCCGAACCATCATGTCCATATTCCTCATGGATACCATACATAATTCGCTCGGGACCATTGTCACTGGTAAAAACGATCAGTGTATTATCAGCAACTCCTGCATCTTTGACAGCTTGAACCACCTGACCTACTGCATGATCCGTTTCAACAACGAAATCGCCATACTCCCCAGCTTTGCTTGTCCCTCGAAACTCTTTATTGGGAGCAATGGGTTTATGGGGAGAATTCAAAGCCATATACATGAAGAATGGTTGTTCAGGGGATGCGCTGGCATGATCTTCTATAAACTCAACAGCCTTATCTCTGAACCGTGGTAATACATCATGAATATCCCAGCCTTCAACCATCCAGCCTTCACGTCCATTGAGTAGTTTTTTGGCTTCAGGACTTTTCTTTTTTACATAGATAGTGGGCTCTTTGACGACGCGTCTATTCTCGATGAATACATGAGGTGCCATTCCCAGAGATGCCGAGATTCCATAGTAGTAGTCAAATCCAAGATCCAGGGGATTGTGCTGGATATCCTTGTTAAAATCTACATTCTGAAGACCCTTCTGGACTTCTTTGCCATCTTTTGTAGGCCAATCCATTCCCAGATGCCACTTGCCTATACAAGCGGTGGTGTAATCGGCCTGTTTCAGCAGAGCTGGAACCGTGAGTCTGTCTTTTGCAATAAGCGGTTTGGAGAAACCTTTGAGAACACCTCGTTTGAGGGTTGTTCGCCAGGTATAGCGACCCGTTAATACGCCATAACGAGTGGGTGTGCACACGGCTGAATTTGAATGGGCATCCATAAATTTGATCCCACTGGCAGCGAGTTGATCCAGATAAGGGGTTTGTATTTTGGAGTCAGGGTTTAAACAACTCACATCTCCAAAGCCCAGATCATCAGCCAGGATATAGATGATGTTTGGATGTTTACCCGATTTTTTTACAGGCACTGGAGTTGGCGGTACACATGCCACCAGTCCCAGGGTTCCAATTCCAGCAAACTTAAGAAATTCACGGCGTTTCATTTATTGGTCGCTTTCTATGTTGATCGGGACCCTGAGGCTCTCGAAGGGTCAATTGGCTGGTGTGTTCACCCTTCGAGAGCCTCAGGGACCACACGTAGGGTGATAATTTTTCATCTAGTTTCGTAGTCATTTTTTATGAACCTCACTGTGCACAAAGCGCAACATGGAGCGATCGTCGCTCATGGGCAGATCATGGTTGATAGCCCAGATCATGATCCCTCCAAAGCCTTTGTCTTTTACATATTGAATCTTTTGGGAAAGTGTTTCATGAGAATTGTTAAAACGGAATGTTTTCATATTCTCAAGATTATCTGGATCAACTCGGGTAATTTCATCTGGGATATTGCCCTCAGGGAACCATTCAACAAAATCCCGATAATTGTGGGATTCTTTTGGTTTTCCCTTTTTCTTGATATAAAACCCAATCCCTCCAAATAGTTTTTCCCGAGGAACTCCCAATTCATTGTGATACAATTCCAGCCATTTCACAAAACCGGCATAGGGCTGTAGATAAGACATCAGATTAATTGCTGAAAGATACTGGTGATTCTGCTTCACAAATTTTTGCATGAACTCCCGCCCCGGTCCCACTGCAATGGAAACACCGATTCCAGCAGGATTCAGGTTATCGTAGAGCGCTCGAACTATCGCTGTAAGGATTTCTACATCACCATCATTATTAGGATGCTCGTAATCCACATCTACATTTTGGATTCCCCAGGTCCGACACAGGGTCAGGATTTCTTTTGCGAATTTTGTTTCATTCCCATTCTCAACTAATGGGTTAAAGATGGTCTTTTTCTTCCCCATTCCATTGATACCCAGGGTTTTACGAACCTGGTACTTATCAGCATCTGCTGTAATTTGCTTAAGCATTTCAGTGGATAGACCTGGTCCAGAATTTCTTTTATAAAAGATTTCACCTGTAGATTCAGCCACAGAATCGATGAATATTTCACCAGTCTCAGGATTAGGAGCGACTGCAAAAATGATGAATTCATCGAGGTATTTCATATAATCTGGATCATAGTGATCCCAGCCCCCATTCCACCAGAATGCTGTGATTTCAGGAGATTCAGAAGAGTCAGGAAGGTGAACTAGTCTTGTGGAAATCGACTCTGTAGGATTCGTGGAAGTACAGGTAGAAAGACTCAGTACAATTAGGGCGACAATGGCGGAGATTACTATTCTGAATTTTGAGCCCATTGGATAGGTCTATGATTTCTTTGTCTTTTGCTTGCGCTGCTTATTTTTTTTCTGCCGCTTCTTTTTTATTGCTTTATTTTTCTTTTGATTGGGATCCCAGGGAATATTGGCCATATCCTGAAAACTACCCAGTGGGGTATAGCCTGAGTTTTTGGGGTAATCCAGCCCGGAATGACTTTTTTCGCAGGATTTCAGAAATTCCAACGCATAGGCTCTCATCTTATGAGCAGTCTCGGGTTTTTTGTCAATGAGGTTATTTGCTTCAGCTCGATCAGCAAAAATATCATAGAGTAAATCTCCGATAGGCTCTTCCGTATCGAAATTGGTGTAGTATTTATACTTATCATCAATGAGAGCCAGACAGGGAGCCGTTAATTTTTTGTGTCTGAATGGAATTGGCTTTTCCCGTGATTTTGTTTCCCCGGAAACAATATCCAGAACGTTTTCTCCATCAACAGGTCGACTATCGGGCATGGTCGCTCCCGTTGCCTCAAAAAGAGTAGGTAAAAAGTCCAGGGTTGACAGGGGAGTTTTAATGGTTGATCCAGCTTTAACTTTGCCCTTCCAGTACAGGAATGAGGGGACACAGACGCCGCCATTGAACAGATAACTTTTCTTCCCACGCATACCGCCTGTTGATCCATAACCGCCATTTCTTACATCGTGAGCTGGACCGTTATCAGAGCAAAACCAGATGATGGTGTTATCCCATTGGCCTAATTCTTTAAGCTTTTTCTTGAGACGGCCAACCTGATCATCCAGAGCCGTGATTGACCCGTAATATTTCACCTTGCCCTTAGGCAAACCTTTTGCCTCATACATTTTTGCATATTCGGGACCAGCTTCCAGTGGACCGTGAGGTGTGTGTGACCAGATGACAGACAGGAATGGCTTTTTTGCTTTGACCGCGCTTTCGATAAAAGGAATGGTCCGATCCATGATAATGCGTGAATCATCACCGGTTAACCTTTCGGTGACTCTTTTGCCATCCTCCCAGTATGGATTATCAGTGGTATCAATTTCACTTCCATCAGGTCCGTATGGGTCCCAGGTTTTGACAGCGTGATGGGTCACAAAATATTTATCATATCCAAACCACTCGGGACGGGCGAGATGTTTGTCGCTACCTCCTCCCCCTTTACCAGTGTATTCAGGATGAGGGGAACCCAGGTGCCACTTCCCGAAATGACCGGTTTGGTATCCCACATCTTTAAGTCCCTGAGCAAGGGTGTATTCTTGTCGTGGAAGTCTACCGCTATTGGCCTGCCAGATTCCATACCTGAAATAATGACGGCCTGAAAGGCAGGTTCCGCGTGTGGGTGAGCAGACGGGTCCGCCTGAGAAAAAGTGATATAGATTTGCGCCCTCGTCGCATATGCCATCCAGATTTGGGGTTGAGATTTCAGTATTCCCGTTAAAGCCAACATCACCCCAACCCTGATCGTCTGTCATCATCAGAACGATATTTGGTTTTTTCATTTTTTTCCGAAAACTGAATGCGGGTATGGCTGTAGATGCAATTCCCATTGCGGTGATCTTTAAGAAGTCTCTACGATCCATTTGTACTGATCTCCAAAATTTTTGACCAAGGATTCAGGTGATCCCATCCGTCGGTTGGCTCTATTAGGATTTCTTCTTCTTACTCTTTTTGTTCTTCATCCCAGTCTTTTTGCTTTTCTTTGGATTCTTGGTTTTTTTTCCTGGTGCTTTCCATCGACCAGGTAAATCCTCTTCACTCAGGCCGATGGCCTGCATTTCATCCTTCAGTTGAGACTCTAATTTCTTTAGTACTCCAGCATAGGATTTATCATTCAGCACACTTCTGAGCTCATGGGGGTCTTTGTCCATATCAAACAGATCCTGACCAATGGCTGACCCATCTTTTCCCATATATTTCAACAACTTATGATGTTTGGTGCGAATCCCATAATGACGAGGAGTGCCGGATGAATAGAAAGCGTAGAAGGTTGCAGTTCGTTGATGGGCCTCAGGATCCCCATTGAGATTCTTTCTGAAACTGAAACCTTGCATATCGGCTGGGATTTCTGCTTCGGCGTAATCGATCATGGTTTCTGGAAAATCAACATTATTGACTATGTCATCCAACACAACGCCAGCCTGAATTTCCTTTGGATATCTTGCTATGAAAGGCATGCGCATCCCCTCATCCAGCCCGAGACGTTTGTCATAAAAGCCGTGTTCACCCACATACATACCCTGATCCGCGGTGTAGATGATAAGTGTATCATCCAGAATGCCTTCTTGTTCAAGATAATTGACCAGTCGCAGGACGTTATCATCAATCCCTTTGACACAGCGCAGGTAATCCTTTACATATTTCTGATAGGTCGCCTTTTTTATTTCGCTGTCGGACATACCAGAGATATCCAGGTTGCCAGTGGGCCACTCTCCTTGTTCACCCTTTTTATTCAAACCCTGCATTCTGGAGGCTAAACTACCTGTCCCATCTTTTGAGAATATTTTAGATTTTTTAACGCCAACACCACCTTCGAATCGATTGCTGTAGTCATCATGGAGAGTAGGTGGTTCTGGGATTTCAACATCCTGATATAAGGATTCGTATCGGGGGGCATACTGCCAGGGCCCATGAGCTGCCTTGAAGTGATGCATAAGAAAAAAGGGTTGTGTTTTGTCACGTTTCTCAAGCCATTCCATAGAGATGTTTGTGTAAACATCGGAGCTGTGCCCTTCTTCGTTCCGCTTTCCGTCTGGGGTTGACATGGATGGATTGATATAGCGTCCCTGGGAGGTTTTTGTCAGGGCGTAATAATCCAGACCATGCAGATTGTCCCCATGCACATGCCATTTACCAACGGCGGCCGTCTGGTATCCGGATTTCTTCATAACCACAGGGAGGGTGTTCCAACCTGCAGTATTCATATCTTCCCTTAGCGTATAAACACCTGAGTTATGGCTGTATTTACCTGATATGATTGAAGCTCGACTTGGGGCGCAAAGTGAGTTCGTATTAAAGCAGTTGGTTAGCCGAGCACCTTCTTCTGCGAGTTTGTCAATGGTAGGTGTCTGGACAAAGTCTTTTATCCAGCCTCCATAGGACCCCACAAAACTGGCATTTTGATCATCAGCCATGATGTAGAGAATATTTGGTCTCGTACCTGTCGGTTTTTTGTTTTTGCTTAAGGCAAGGACAGTTGATGGGATGAGCAGACTTGCTGAGCCAATACCCACACTTTTTAAGAACTCACGTCTTTTCATTTGTCTACCTGTAATTGAAATAGTCTTCAGCTATATTAGTATACTCAGTATACTTTATTCTACAGCAAATACCAGCTTTTTTTTATGATTCTCCCGACTGAACCATCAGTATCAACCTGTCATTATTGTTATATGAGATGGTTTGATCTGGATTATTCAAGATCATTTGATGTGCATACATTTGATGACATCAATCTGGTTGGCCCCACTTTGAAGTTTTATAAAATATGGTCCTGATGCCAGATTTCCTGGAGCCCACTGAATTAAATACTCTCCTGCGGGATGCTCACTGTCCACCAATTTCGCCACCTGTTTCCCCAGCATATCATGGACCGATAGCTTAGCCACAGATTGAATTGGGATGGAGTATTTGATTACTGTTCCCTGATTAAACGGATTCGGGTAATTTTCCTCTAGAGTAAATCCCCCTGGTTTCAGATCTCGACTATAAATAGAAACGGCCAGACTGTCACAGGGGCTGTAACTCTGCCATTGGCCCAGTGGTCGCCAGGAACCGGTTGGATCATAGTCATAATCCCCGCCATTGTAACTGTTCTCAAAGGAAGTCATAAAATCCTGGCAATGTTGACGTAAGGAGTCTGCCAACAGGGGATGGTTTTCCAGCAGGTTGGTTTGCTCCCCACGATCCTCATCGAGGTTGATCAGCACATCCTCCACAGCACAATCTGATAGGTTTGTTAAAAATTTGTAGCGGGTTCCTGCCACGGTCGCCATGGTGGCAATGGTCGGAGAATCTGCCATCTTATGAATTTTCTGATAAAACCTGAATGGCACTGGTGTTGGACGTTCCTGCATACTTCCTTCCAGCAAGGGCATCAGGCTGATCCCATCAATGGGTCGATCATCTGGCATACTCTGCTCGAAGAAATCCATTATCGTTGGGAAATAATCGAGCGTGCTACAAACGACATCTGTAGATGGATATCCAAGCTCATCTATCTCTGTTTCGAAAATCGGGTTATCTGTAAAATCAGGCCAATGCAGGAAGGCTGGTACCCCAACACCTCCATTGAAAAGACTGCGTTTTCGGCCGCGCAGCCCACCAGTACTCCCATCAGTTCCACCTTCAGGACCGTTATCGCTACAGAACCACCACGAAGTGTTCCCAAGTTCTCCCAGGTTCTCGAGTTCATCTTTTAATCTCCCTACTTGCTCATCCATGGCAGTGATACATCCATAATACTTTTGCTCGCTTGTGCTGTAGTCGGAGTAGATAGCTCGGTGTTCAGGACTGGCATCAATATCCTTGTGTGGTGCATGAAACCAGATCACCGCCAGAAAAGGTTGCCCATTAGCATTCGCCTGCTGAACAAAGGGAATGACCCGATCCATCATAATCCGGGAATCATCTCCGGTAATGTTATCTAAAACCCGTTCTCCATTGTGCCAGTAAGGATTGTCGCTGGTCGCCGCCTCCTCCCCATTGGGGCCGTAAGGATCATAAAGAGGGACGGAGTAACCTGTGACAAAGTATTCATCATAGCCAAACCAATCTACGTAAGCATGATTATTGGCATTTTGACCGGTATAGCCTTCAACGGGTGCTCCCAGGTGCCATTTGCCAAAGTGGCCCGTGTTATATCCAATTCCCTGCAAGACTTCTGGTATGGTAACTTCTTGCTGAGGCAATCGTCCATCATTGGCTGACCAGATACCATAGCGATAATAATGGCGACCGGTCAAGCAGGTTGCTCGAGTGGGTGAGCAGACTGGTCCACCGGAATAGAAGTTAGATAGTTTGACACCATCCTGACATAATTGATCCAGGTGAGGTGTTTGAATGATTGTATTCCCAGTGAAACCACAATCACCAAAACCCATATCATCTGCCATCATGAGGATAACATTGGGCGTTCCATCACGTCTTGAAGCAGCTTTCAATAATGGATTGGAGACAGCGAGCGCAGCCATTCCAAGTCCCAATGTTTTTAGAAATGTTCTTCTATTCATATCCTGCATTGATGTGTCTGCTTATTTATTAATGTTTTACTTGCTTAATACACAACGCTTGGACTGTTTGTTTGCTCCAGAAGTTAATCTATAGGTGTAGACTCCGCTGGCAAGTTCACTCCCGTCAAATATTATGGAGTGATTTCCTGATGGAAGATGACCATTGACAAGGGTTTTCAAATGCCTTCCCTTCACATCGAATACCTCCAGTTTAACTCGGGAGTCAAATCGAGTCTCAAAATGAATGGTGGTGGTGGGATTGAACGGATTGGGGAAATTTTGTTTCAATGTGAAATTATCCGGTCGAGTCTGCTCCTCCCTCGTATTGACCTCTGGTATAGGTCCGTAGGTGGGAATGGCATCCACAGCTGGAAAGGAAGCCCATACTGCCAACAACTCATTTAATGCTGTGACAATGGTTTCGTCAGTACTATCGATTAGATTAACTGTTTCGCGGGGATCAGCGAAAAGGTCATAGAATTGAGTAGCTGAAGCAATCCCCTCTTCACTGTTTTCTATCCAGAGTTTGTACTGTTTGTTGCGAATGGCTCGTTGCTTGTGGTCAAATTCATTAACAGCTTGATAATCCTCAACACCTTCCATAGGTGGTTCCCTGAGGATGTTGACAGTTCCACCGCCACTTCCTACGCCCAGAATCCAATCCCGAGCTCCATCATCAGCGTTTCCCAGCATCACATCCGCTATAGAATGACCGTCAAGAACAAGATCATCTGGAATTGTAGCTTCTCCTAGATCAGCAAAAGTTGGTAGCATATCTGTAAAATCAGTAAGAGTATCTGTGACAACTCCGGCTGGGACAAGGCCTGGACAATTCACTATGAAAGGTGCGTTCACACCTGCTTCAGAAATTTTTGTCTTTCCACCCTGAACATCATCCCCTTCAATATTTCCAGTATAGCGCTTTGCCGTCCCATTGTCCGTTGTCCAAATAATGATGGTATTGTCTCGTATTCCCAATGCGTCGAGGCTATCTGTCAGCCTTCCCAATAAATGGTCAGTATAGCGAATCATAGCCTTCACCATGGGTAATTTTCCATCAATATCAACGTCAAGATTTGGCTCAAGTGGTGTTGCAGTCACCGGGTTATGAATGAGACACATTGGGAAATAGAGCATCATGGGGTGATTGACATTTTCCTCCATGAAATTGATCAGGAAATCAGTAAAAATGTCAGGGCCAAATTGCCCGGTATAGGTCATACTTCCTTCAGTAGTATGAATGTAGGGATCCCAATACCTTTGGAGTGCGGCTTCATTACCCGTTTCTTTCCCAGTCCATAGACAATAATCATCAAAGCCATGCTCCAACATCACTTCAGGTTCCAGACGGAAGTCGTTAATCTGCCATTTCCCTGCAACTGCAGTTTTGTAGCCGGCAGATTGCAGAATACCTGCAAAACTGGGATGAACTTCAGGATCAAACCTGATCTTTAGCTCGTCCTCGGGAAATTTTGTTGTACCGGGGACATCCCAATGATGGACCCAACCCGTTCTCCAGGGGTACTGTCCTGTTAATAATGTAATTCGGGCAGGTGTGCATTGCGGCATGGAGTATGCATTTGTAAAGCGCATCCCACCAGATGCCAGGGCTTCGATGTTAGGGAGGCTCATGTCATCATGCTCCGCACCACAGGTGGTCAACCATTCTTTGCCCAGGTCATCGATCATAATGAATATGATATTGGGTTGTTCTTCGAGCCGGCGAGAGGTTGAGGCGGATGCGGAATTTACAAGTGTCCAGGGCAATACACTCGCTGCAGTGGAACCCAGTGCAGCTTTTTTTAGAAATTCCCTTCTAAGCATTTTCTCCCCTATTTTAGGCTAAACAATAATATCAAGTAAACACGATCTACAAATCAAGCATTCATGATATGTGATAGAGACGCTCTATCTATGTGATAATACTCAGGCTAGTTGTTACAGCAGGACTTTCTGACAACTAGCTTTGGTTCAAGCAGTTTATGCATGGATGGCTCTTCACCATTTATCTTCTTGAGCAAACTTTCAACTGCTATTTGTCCAATCAACTCTGTTGGCTGATGGACAGTAGTTAATGGCACGGAGGCTGTTCTACCATTTACAATATCATCGAAACCCACTATTGCTACATCCTTGGGAACGTTGATACCAGACTCACCAAGGGCTTGGATGAAACCAAGTGCTGAGAGGTCATTGTAGATAAACATGGCTCTGGGGCGCTCTTCCATTTCACAGAATTGCTTGCCAACTTGATATCCAGAATTCATATCATCTCGTTTTCCATCGACGGTAATTTGCATCAGATTTTTCTGAGAAACCGGTACATTATTGTCAGCCATGGCTTTCAGAAAACCGCGTTTGCGAGCTTCACCCACCAGGTTCCTCTTTTCTCCATTCACATATCCGATATCTGTATATCCATTTTTTATTAGATGCTCGGTAGCCATGAAACCACCCAACTCCTGATCTGTACCAACAAAATTGATGCTGGGATCTTCAGTGTAGGAAACCATCACAAAAGGGAATCGTTCAGCTTCGAGTTGCTTGATGAGGGAGTCTGTATAATGACTGTGGGAAAGCGAACCCAGTATAAGACCACTGACCCCCATGTCCATAAAATATCTGATCTTACGTTCTTCATTATCATGACGATTGTCTGATGAATAGAGCATTAGGTTGCTGCCATTTTTTGACAGATTTCTTTCAACGCTGGATACCATACTCTGGTAGAAGGGGTTATCCAGATCCTTTAGGACATATGCAATGGTCAGGTGCTTTGAATAATCAATTTTTTGAGGTCGTCGGGCCACATAGGTACCTTTTCCAGCTCGGGCATAGAGAACACCTTCACTGATTAAATCTGAAAGGGCTCGCTTAATGGTAATCAAACTCACATCATAGCGCTTGACCAGCTCACTTTGCGTTTCAAGCTTATCTCCAACTTTCAACTCACCACTATTTATCTGATTAACAATTTCTTCTCCAACCTGCTTGTAAAATGGTTTTGGATTGTGTTGATCAATACCCATGTCTTGCCCCTATCAAATCGTGTGTTAGTGCTGGATTCTCAATACGAAAAACTCTATACCGAATATACTTAACATAATATTTAATACAAGTTGAATTTAGATAACTGGTTCTTAATCAATTAGTTGTGATGAAAAACGTACATTAAGTCACTTCTATGGCGATGGAGCTACAATGTGATTCTAACTAGGGTCGCCAGTATATTTTCTATTTACCGTGACAATTTTTATACTTCTTGCCACTTCCACAACTACACGCTTCGTTTCGACCCTGTTTTTTATCGGTTTGAGTCAGACCTGTCTTCTGAGAATCGACAGGATTCAAATGGGTTTGTTTAGCCTTCCATTCATCTGCCAATTGCTTTAGACGCTCATCCGCATGCTCAAAGAAGGCGATATAGGCCTCACAGAAATGACTCAAGCCATTATCCTCAGGATCTCGCAGTCTATCCTTTGTACATCCACCATAACATTGACGCTGCCATTTGCATTTCTGGCATTTCTCCGGAAGATCACTCTTGAGTTCGCCAAACTCCTTCTGTTTATCCGAATTCAACATCACCAGGATATCATCATCATAAAGATTGCCCAGTTTCCAGGTGGGCTCGACAAAGAAATCGCAGGAATACACATCTCCATTATGCTCGACGACGACATAATTTCCACACTCTTTGAGCAAGGTGCATTCAGGTGCTTCGAGACCTACATAGCTGTGAAATACCGAGTCGAAATGCCTGATAGAAGTCGTTGCTACCCCATTTTCAAAATCATTCTGCCAGAGGTCAAAGAGTTTGATGAGGAAATTACCATATGCTTCCTGTCCCACAGAATATGGCGCAGCTTTATCGGGATTATTCGGGTCGGGCTCAACCAGAGGTATGAACTGCATATACTCAAAGCCCAGAGACTTATGAAACTTATAAATTTCTTCTGGAAATTGAACGGAATAGTCATTTACAACGCTGAGGACATTGACTTCAACACCGGCATCGAGCAACATCTTCGCATTATCAACCACCTGTTGCCAGCTTGGTTTCCCATTTACGTGAGTTCTATATTTATCATGGATGTGCTCTGGTCCATCAATGGAGATACCGACTAGAAAATTATTTTCCTGGAGAAAGGTCGCCCACTCACCATTCAACAACAAACCATTGGTCTGGAGTCCATTACCAACGGATCGTCCTGCTCCGTACCTTTTCTGGAGTTTTACAGCTTGCTGGAAAAAGGGTAAACCCATAAGAGTTGGTTCTCCCCCCTGCCATCCGAAGGAAATTTGACCTGAGGTCTGTTGAAGTGTCTGTCGTATAAAGAGATCCAATGTCTCTAGGGACATACGATGTTTTTTAGTCTCGCTGAACAAATCTGCTTTTTCCAGATAAAAGCAGTAATCACAATCCAGGTTGCAATCAGGACCTGATGGTTTGACAAGGACGCTGGTGAGCATCTTCTTGAATTTTACTTCATCAGGGAAATAATTAATCCGAGCTGTTTCTTTCACCGTATCAACAAACCTCTCAACTTCCACATTCCGCGCATCCTCAGTCAATTTTTCAATGATTTGGGATTTCACTTCCTCAAATTCAATTTTCCGGGGTGCCTTCCGTTCATAGACCTTGGCGATATGAAATCCAAAAGGTGATGGGAACACCTCACTCACTTCACCTGCTTCCATATTGAAAACCACATCCTCAAATTCTTGAACCATTTGTCCTCGTGGAAAAACACCCAGATCTCCACCATTATCAGCACAATCAGTTTGTTGCCCTGCTAGCTCCTCATAGCTAGTCCCAGATTGAATTTTATTCCAGATCTCCTGTATCTCAGTCCTGGCTTCTTTCTCAGCACGATACCCTTCGATATGTTTGACGATATGACCTGCATGAACCATTTCGGGTAGCATGAACTGTTCTGGATTGGCCTGATAATATTCTGAAGCATCAGACTCACTTACCTGGTCAGCCTGTGCATGAAGTTCAGACATCAAGCGCTCAACTTTATGCTGTTGCTCAATCTCGAACAGGATATTTTCATCATCTTTAGGTTTGAGACCCGTTTCTGAATAGAACTTTTCTTCGCCCCCGCGCTCATCTTTGAGTGTAAGCAAAGCCTGGCTGAGTACCTCAGGATCGATGCCGCGTGGATCAGCATGAGCTGATTGCCGAAGCAGAATACTCTCCATAACATTTTCCCGCGCCCACTCAGCTAGCTTTGATTCCTGTTCATCCTTTGGTTGTTCGGTAAACAGAGATTGAAAATGCGGTCGTAATCTATTTATTTCATCCTGGATCTGATCTTCTTTGATCAGTTCGCCATTTACTATCAGGGTCATCGGTAACTTCCTATGAATTTGAACTTATTGCAGTTCTCGTCATTTCAACACTCATGCCAATCCTGTCATGTCAATCCCTCAGGATTTGACCTATTCCATTTAAAATAAGATGGGCTCTGGTGATATACCAAAGCCCATTCTATTTTCTTGTACTAAGGAGTTCTATTTATCAAAAACGTACTTTGACGTTGAAGCCTCCCTTGACAGGTTTATCTGAGGCAACCAGTACGTAGCCTCCACCTGCTCCGGAAAACCCAGCACCGGCGTGATCATCGTATTTTTTAATTTCTTCCCAGCAATAATCAGGGACGGTAAGTGGTAGTATTTCATACCAGGATTCAAGGGTACCTCGCAAAGAGGCTCCTAATCCCTTGACATCATGTCGTAAGATGCTATCCCAACACAACTGACCTGATTCAGCCAGTCTTTTCACACCGGCCTTGGTTACATTTTGTTCTAGTAGCGGATTATAACCATCTGGTCGTTTTTTGAATGGGACCATGTGCAGCACACTGGAAAGCCATTCGCAAGTATCTTTGTTTATTGCTGAATTGATTTGATGTGGCCAAAAATTGCCATCATAACAAAGCTGATTCACACCTGGCATAAACAATCCCAACTGATCCTGAGATCCAGATACATATGGAGATCCTGGAGGATTCTCAGCACCGAACAGGATTCGACCCAACTCTTCCGGATCACCCTCTGGTAATTTATCACCCCAGATTTTTTTGGCGACGATTCTGGAGCTGGATGCCATACCACATCTGTTTTCAAAATCATGTTCCGCACTCAATGCAGCCACCACAACAGATCCGTGCTGAATCTCAGAGACCCAGGGCTGATCAAGCCAGCCACCGGCAATACAGACGCGATTGGGGAAACGCATTCCAAGTTTTGTCTCAGAGCTGGAACGAGCAGGTAAACCTTCTTCAGGTATCCTCTCAAGGACCTTTAGCTCTACACTGTATTTGTCGCAGAGTTCTTGTTTCCCCTCCGTATAACCGTCTTCGTTTACCACAAAGATATCTGGCTTAATACGAGCGATTTCCGGCTCGAAATCCAGCATACCTGAGCCAGTTGCAACAAAGGCATCTTTGACATACTTGAATGACTTAATGATGAACACACGCTCTTGTTCTGAGAAATGAGGGGCGTGATCCTTTAATAGTTGAATATTTGAATCAGCGCCAACAGATACATATAAATCTCCATACTGAGCAGCAGTCTTAAAGAAAGCCACATGCCCACCATGAATCAGATCGTAACAACCACTTACCAGAACTTTTTTATTTGCCATAACTAGTCTTTTCTATCTTTTGTTTGATGAAAAATATAAACGCTATTTTGAGTGTGTCTTCCCACCCTTCGACGAGCTCAGGGTTCGGTACCATGGTGGGGAGACATACTCAACATCTATTTAGATTTAGAGGGATTTGGCGTCTCTATCCATTTCGCCTTTAATCCAGTCATAGGTCTTCTTCATGCCATCTTTCAACGGATATGAAGGTGCCCAGCCCAATAATTTCTTAATCAAATCATTGTCACTATTGCGACCGCGGACACCTAGAGGGGCAGTCAGATCATGACTTCTCTCCAATTTGACATCAGCAATTTCTTCAACAATACTGACCAGAGTATTAATAGAAACCATCTCATCGCTACCGAGGTTAAGCGGCTCGATCACATCAGAATACATGATCTTCTGTATGCCTTCAACACATTCATCGATATACATAAAACTGCGAGTTTGTTCTCCGTCACCCCAGATATTGATCTCCATATCACCTGATTTCTGGGCTTCTAAGACCTTGCGACACATGGCTGCCGGTGCTTTCTCGCGTCCACCATCCCAGGTTCCATAGGGACCATAAACATTATGAAATCGAGCAACACGGGTGGTCAGACCATAATCCTCACGGAAATGACGACACATACGTTCACTAAATAGTTTTTCCCAGCCATAGCCATCTTCAGCCAGTGCGGGATATGCGTCTTCTTCCTTCAATCCTGGATTGTCCGCATCTGTCTGTTTATCACCGTTATAGACACAGGCTGATGACGCATAGAAATATCTGGTTACATCACCATCGTTGGCAGCCTGCAGAAGGTGTGTATTGATCAATACACTTAACATGCATAAGGCTTTGTTATTCTCAATAAAACCCATTCCACCCATATCTGCAGCCAGATTGAATACTTCATCAACACCCTCGACAGCAGTATAGCAGTTTTCCAGATACTGAAGATCCAGAACAAGGTTAGTAATACCTTCTGTGACCTGATACCATTCGGACAAGGGTTTTTTGTCTGCTACAACAACTTCATGTCCCTGTTTGAGCAAATCTATGGCGAGGTGACCGCCGATGAAACCACCACCCCCTGCTACTAAAATTTTCTTCATTTTGAATCTCCTTCTTTACTTCTTTATAACATTACTAATAATTTTATGAACCCAGACCCAACGGTGAGAATAGGATCAGAACGGCAAGCCAGAAGACCAGGAGTCCAATTAATACATAGCGGAACTTTTTATTCTCTTCGTCTGTCATTTTCTCGGTGGTCTTTGAATGACGGATGGCTTCAGCCTTAGCCAAATCTTCAGGCGTTGATCCTGTATAATGACTGACAATCAGCATCACAGCCACGCAAATCAGGGTGATAATAAACCCATCGTTTAGCTTGTTCTGGAAATAGATCGGGAGGTTCGCTTTGACCTGAGCCAGTGCTGCCATATTTAAGATTGCGAAGGTGATAGCTCCTAAAACAGATCCAACTGTAAGCGTTGCAATCGCTCCTTTGGAATTAGCCTTTTTATAAAACAGACCAAAAATTACGGTCACAAAGACAGGTGGAGCAATCAGAGCCCAGACTTGGAGTAAATAATTGAACAAGCCTTTAAAGTCTCTGATAAATGGTGCCCAAACTGTACAAATTAGTAGAATACCAATCATCAAGTAACGGCCGATCTTAACAGTTTGTTCGTCGGTCATATCAGGTTTTCGTTTACCGATAAAGTCAAAAGTGATCAGGGCTGCCGTTGCATTCAGCCCGGAGGAAACACTTGACATGATTGCTGCGATTAAGCCTGCCAGGACTAAGCCTTTTAAGCCGATGGGCATGAATTCAACAATAATTCTGGCGTAAGCAGCATCACCATTCTGGAGATTTGGAAAAAGACTTGCGGCTACAACACCTGGAGCGGCAATAATAAATAGTGCCAGTACTTTCAGAAAGGCAGCAAATATTGCCCCCATTTTTGCGTGGTATAAGCTTTTTGCAGCCAGGGCTCTCTGGACATAGTCATGGTCGGTACAGTGTCCATGAACACCCAGGATAATCACACCGGTCACAAATGGTAGCCAGCCAAAATCATGGTTCCAGGGACGATACATGGACCACATACTCATTCCCTGTGAATCCTTTAACATGAGAACCTGATCGATGCCTCCAGCAGCGGCGATTGAGACCACTAGTGTTACAACTCCACCAACAACCAGGATAAAAGTTTGTGCAAAGTCCGTCCATAGCACCGATCTTAATCCACCCAGGACGGTATAGGCACCGGTGGTAGCCGCCAATACTATAACTGCGGTCCAGAATAAGGTATTTGAGTCCCAACCCAGGATGACTGTCAGCACCGTTGCCCCGGCATAGAGCGCAGCAGCAACATTTGCACTTACCATCATCAACATATTTATTCCTGAAACAAATGACCGGCTTCCCCGGCTGTATCTCTTTTCAAAAAATTCCGGAGAGGTATACAATCGTAGGCCCATATAGGCTTCCAGAAAGAACATTGCCAGGAAGGTAAATGCAAGTGCACCAACCATCTGAAAGGCACCGGCCACAATACCAACTGAAAATGCCAGTCCAGCCTGTCCCACAAATTGCTGACTCGATATGTTTGTTGAAAATAGAGATGCTCCCAGAACAGGCCAGCTTGAATCTCGACCAGCTAAGAACAGGTCTTCTCCGCTTTTAACTTTTGACTTAGAAATCCAGATACCGAGAGAAACAATACCTATAAAATAAGCGACGATTATCAGCGTATCGAGGATACTAATCCTTACTAAATCCATTAATCCACCCGTTCTTTCATAAAAGAGTTATGCACCATAACTGAAGGACTTATTTTTGCCCTTCGTAATATTCAATCAGTATGTCAATCACTTCAGGTCGACCAAACTCCACCGGAGGTCGCTCACCTTTAGCCAGCATATCACGTAATTTGGTACCGCTGATCATGAGATGATCATCATTACCATGGGGACAAGTTTTTGTGGAGACAATAGCTTCACACTTATTGCACCAGAAGGTCCAGTCCAGTTTCAATGGTTTCAGGTAAATATCACCCGGTTTCAGTTTATCAAAAATGTCCTGGGCATCGAAGGGTCCGTAATAGTTACCAACGCCAGCATGATCTCGACCGATAATCATGTGACTGCATCCAAAATTCTGTCTGATAATTGCATGCAGAATAGCTTCCCTGGGACCTCCATATCGCATCTCCATGGGATAAACTTTGAGTACTGTATTCTCAGGTTTATAGTAATTATCCAGCATAGCCTGATAACATTTCATACGAATATCAGCAGGGATATCCCCTGCTTTCAGCTTCCCGACCACAGGATGTATCAGGACACCATCGCAGACTTCCATAGCGACCTTGGTGAGATATTCATGGGATCTGTGGATGGGATTGCGAGTTTGAAAGGCAGCAACTGTGTTCCAACCATTTTCCGTGAACAAGGCGCGGGTTTCAGCGGGTCGGGCATATTCAGGATAAGCAGAGGGGTATTCACCTTCAGAGTAGACTTCCACAGCTCCGCCGAGGTAAATATCACCTTGTTCTCGTATCTTCTTCACTCCAGGATGTGCATCATCAGTGGTACAGAAAACATCCTGTGCTTCCTGATCTTTATCGTAGGCATATTTTTCTGAGACAATGAGGCAACCCATTATTTCATCAGATTCGGTCGCCACCAGGGCAACTTTATCACCGGGATTGATGGTTTCAGCCTGAGCATGTGTTACGGGTAATACAACAGGAATGGGCCATAGCGTGCCGTCCACCAGTCGCATATCCTTTACAACCGATTCATAATCAGCCTGCCCCATGAACCCAGAAAGGGGGCTAAAGGAGCCAGTGGCCAGCATGATCAGATCAGATTCTTCTTTAGAGGAAAGTTTGATCTGAGTAAGATCAACAGCAGCCTGCTGTGCAGATTCTCTGGCATTTTTATCCTCAATCAAGCGAGGATTAAGTGCTCCTCCGTGTGGTGGGACCAATTTACTCACGACAATAATTCCTCTATTTGCATCTGAATCGAGCCTAGTAACCCAGGTTCTCTAGTCTGTTTCTAACCGCATCAGCTTGAGACATTTGGGGCTGAGTTGGTTCAGATTCTTCTTCCCTGTCGACCAGATAGGATACCTTGGCAACTTCCAGCCAGGTTCTCCAGGTCGTATCGACTCCAAGACATTTCTTCAAGGACTCTTCATTTAATGAATACCTGTATGCCGAAATGATCCAGTTGTTCTCGCCATAAACTGAGTCTGTACCCCAGTCAGGTGTGACATATTCCCAAACAACGCTATTGCGATAGTTCAATTCCATGATATGACCGCGGGTACCCTCAACGACGAGTGTACCACCATTGTCAAGTTTCTGGGTATTTCCAAGAAATGATGAGAATAAGAAGCTTGGAGGGTCTTCCTCATATCCTGACAGGATATTTCCGGTTTTAGGATCAACTACAATCGCCCTGGAATAATTCAGAGCTTCACCGCGGAGATGGCGACCATTATCGAAAATGGCAACAGAATTATCTTCCAACATGGTGGCATAGGTTTGATGATTAATCTCGTTAACCTTTTCACCTTCGTGGACCTTGGTACCCCATTTCCAGTCAAACTTGCCGGTCTTTTTGTCAATGAGAGCGATCTGGCTGATGCGCATGAAATTGATGAATATTTTGTCCTCACCCACAGCCTGGACACAGGTTGCATGTCCCCATTCGGTGGTTGAGCAAAGCGGACAGATATCATCCGTCTCGGGGTTGAGGTGATCGTGTGAATTCCATTCCCAGACGGTGTTACCCTGATTGTCAATTTCTACAACCGCGTCACCCCACATTTTACCGTCGGAGTCTTCTTTGGTGAATCCACCGGCAACCTGGGCAGCCAATTCTGCAGGGACCTCCACCCATTTCAGGATGAGGGTATTCCCGTTTTCAAGACGATCAACCCTGTGGTGCATGTATGGGTCTTTATGCTCCCACACAACTTTACCATCTGGATCCAACTCCTGTATGATACCGCTGGCACCTTCAAATGAGGCTAGGGGTCCGGTTTCATCTTTTCCTGTTACAAGTAGATTACCGTTATCTATCAGTTTTGCTTCAACAGGTAGATAATCAGTCTTCCACTCTTTAATTGCATCACCCTGCATATTGATAAGTCGGATTGTTTTTGAGCTGAATTGTGTGATCAGGGTAAAGCCGAAATGGGATTCTGATGGTAAATAAATCGCCACGCCTTCGGTGGTCTGTCTAGCTGGACACTTTTTCACTATTTCACCCCTTTCATGCCAGCTGAACCAAACAGCTGGTTAATGACTTTGTGTTTTGCAGGATCGAGGTCTCTACCTTTAAAGGCAGAATAATCCTTCGGAAATCTTGTGGTTCTATGAATTCTTGGTGAATGCCCCAGATCGCGGGGGTCATCGCCTACCTGCTGGTTGAGAGAATAGAAGGGACTCATATACTCCCAGACAATATTGCCATCAGTATCCACTTCAAAGAGTCGACCTGCTTCAGTTTCACAGGCCAGCGTATTCCCATTTGGTAGACGTTGCACTCCCCCACAAAAAGTAGAGAAGAATTCTGTTTCAGGTACAGAACTGTAGGTCCAGACAATTTCATTTGTTTCGGGATTAACCTCAACCAGTCTCGAGCGACATACATAGGAATCAGGTATATGCATACCGTTATCGAACATCAGAATGTTTCCATTTTCCAGACAATTCGGATTATGCATATGGTGAACTTGATCTCGTCCCCATTTCCAGAGAATTTTTCCTGTAGATTTTTCAATCCTACAGACCTGGTGTATGCATCTGAAAGCAACCAGCAGATCACCATTTGGAAATAGCTCCATGTTATTTCCATGACTCCATTCACTTCGTTCTTCTAAGGCGCAGATTGGATCCTCGCCAAAATCGAGGTGCTCGTGTGAATTCCATTCCCAGACGACTTTACCGCTTTTGTCAACTTCCTGAATATTGTCAGTCCACATGAAGCCTTTATACTTTTCCTGTTTGTCCTCAGATCCGGGCATACCCCCTTTGACCTGTTTGGCCATATCAGGTGGAACCTGGATGACACGCAAGATGAGTGTATTTCCGTTCTCAAGACGTTTGACAGCATGATGTTGGAAATCATCCTCATATTCCCAGACAATATTTCCATCCCAATCCACTTCGTAGATCGTTGCGCCACAGAAACCAGGAAATTTGGGTCCTTCCTTGAGATTTTTCCTGACGGGTGCCAACACATTGCCGTTGGGCAACAGTTCTGTCCAATCAGCAAACATACCCGGGAGATCCCAATAGTGAACGACATCACCATCATTGTTTATCAAATAGGCACGATTCTGCTCAAAATATGGATCGAGATATGTATATCCCTGGTAGGATTTCTCTCGGTTATGAAAAGTAACACCTAAGTTCTTTCTGCGTGCGATGCCACCCATGGGTTAGCCTCCGATTATGTAACTTTTTTTGTTGATAATGGAGTCTGGCCGAAACCAGACTCCCGTGTATTTATAGAAAGCGTAAACGCTTTGTTTACATGTATCCCAGCTGACGGAGACGTTCCATGGCAGCTTCTTTATCTTGACGACGGCCAGCACGTTCGATGGTGTTTTCCAGATCCTGATCCCAGGCTTTTTTGTCATCAAGTTTCAATGAGGTGGTCTTGGCTCCCAGTGAGCGATAGCCCTGTTCATAGAGTGAGCAATAAGGGATGTCAAAGTATAGTGTTGTTTCCCATAGATCACGTTCCGAAAAATGCAGGATCGGACGATAGCGTGTCTGTTCTGGTGTGTACTCATCGGCGGCAACATCTTCGAAATAAGGATCATCCGAACGAGTGGGTTGTTCATCCCAACGTAATCCCTGATAGAATGCCTTGACATCATGATCCTGGATGTATTTGTTAACGACTACAGATTTCATGAGGTGGTTCCCGATGAAACTTTCGGCTTCAAAGGGAAATCTTTCCAATTCACCAAACCCGATTCTATCGATTTCAGCCTGGTTTTCTTTGGTCAGATCGCTTACGGTAACATCTGCATTTAATTCCCATCCAGAAGCCTCTACGACGTCAATATTGATACCCCAATCCAGACGGAGATCCCATTTTTCGGCATAAATTTTCAACATGGCATCGATTTCTTCAAAAACATCAAACTCATCGATGGTAAAACAGATAGGCATTGGAAGATTATTCTCTTCACAGAACTGTTTACAGATCCAGAGCATGAGGGTACTGTCTTTACCTGCTGACCATACCATTCTCTGATCTTTTACTTCAAAACGATCGTAGGCCATTTTGAAGATTTCTTTGGATTTTTCAATCTTCTGTTTTAGCTCAGCAACTCTCGCTTCACTTAATTCAATTTTAGGCATGCTAAATTTCCCTTTCAATGATTTTCGGTACATCAATCAAATGCAACGACGTGCATTTGCGCTTTTAATTTTTCTTTCATATCTGATGCTGAGCCGGAGCTTTCAACGATATTTTCTTTCTCAGCAGGGTCAGCTTGTAGATCAAACATCTCCCACTTCTCATCCTCGATCCGATAGCTGATACGGAGATTTTCTTCCTGGTAGAAATACGCTGGTCTATCAGTTGGTTTTATCTTGTGCTGAAGTTTTCCCATGGCTTCCCCAAAACTGCCATTACTCGAATACGATTCGAGGGGAAGCAGAGGCTGGCCACAATAACTGTCAGGAGAACTCAGTTCAAAGGTCTTGGCAATGGTTGGTGGAATATCTACACCACTTACTACGGTGTCAGATACCTGATTTTCAGTCTGATCGGCATCATAAATCATGAGAGGTACGTTGATGAGTTCATCATACATACGCCCATCATGCGATAGACTCCCATGATCACCAAATTCATCCCCATGATCTGAGGTGATGATGACAATGGTATCTTTCAAAACGCCACTCTTCTCCAGATTCTCGAAGAATTGTTTGGCATACTCATCTACTTCCAGAACGTGAGCGAGGTAAAGTTTTTTCAATAGCTCATTTTTCGCAGGATCAGAGGTATCACGCGGTAGCACAACATCTTTGAATAACTGGAACATCTCATCATCAGTAATTTTCAATTCTGGATCGATACGAGCGATGTACTCTTGCTTAGGTACATAAGGCTCATGGACATCCATATAATGGGCCCATAGAAAGAAAGGGGTATAGTCTTCACTCGAGGTGTGCTTGTTCACCCAGCTATCCACCTTAGAATTGATGACATCACCCAGAATGTAGGGTGCATGGTCAGTTACTTGATCCATCATTGAATCGTAAAAAGTATTCCACCCCCGATTCCAACCGAAAAATGCAGAAAGGAATGGATTTGAATGGAAACCAGCCGTCGTAAAGCCACCATTTTTTACGACTTCGGAGATAACTGTGCGTTTGGAGGAGATTTGCTTCTCTCGTCCGAACTCAAAATAATATGATGAAGTTAAAATACCGGGAAAGGATGCCTGTGTATAAGGTCCTACGGACTGACAGTTATTAAACCTGACACATTTATCCTGAATTGAGTCAAGAAATGGTGTATAACTCTCACCCATTCCGTAACATCCTATAACATCTTTCCTAAGGGTATCAATCGTCAGCAGAATAACATTTTTTTGCTTTCTTGCCATATTCCCTCCAGATTATTCCTATTAAATTGTTAATTTTGAATTAAACCGAAATAAGGTATACCAAATATACTGAGTATCAACAGTTCTTTCAGTTAATTATCAAAAATAATTCTCAATGATGCCCAGTTCTGCGATCGCTAGAGATATTCAATGCTGTTTTCAGATTTTAAGTCTGTGACGATTTGTTTTACCTGTTCTGACTCATTGCGATTGACAATAAGCAGGGCATTTCCTGACTTTACCACAATGAGATCTTTAACACCCACTGTGGATATTCTAAGATCATCAGTGTAAAAAAAGCAGTTCTCTGAGTTTAGCGCCTGGATATCCCCTCTATGCACATTTCCAGAGGCATCCTTCTTGCTGATATCGTATAAAGCATCCCATGAGCCCACATCATTCCAATCAAAACTACTTTTAATTACAAATACATTTGAGGCCTGCTCAAGTACGCCATAATCTATGGATTCACCTTTGATTTCAGCCCAGGTCAGCTTGAAGAATCGATCATAATCCTTTCGCTGGCGACCCATTCGGATTGATTCCAGTTTTTCATACATATGTGGTAAATGATTTTCCAGGGCGCGCAGTATGCTGGATACACTCCAGATAAACATGCCCCCATTCCACAGATAATTTCCACTGGCTACCATACCTTCCGCCTTATCCAGATCAGGCTTTTCCACAAAGCGATCAACTTTAAATATCTGGTCACCGCTGCTGGGAGATTGGTGGTCATATTTGATGTAGCCGTATCCTGTAGCCGGTTTGGAAGGGTTGATTCCAAAGGTTACCAGTGCATCTTCCGAACTGGCAAATGCAATCCCTGCCTGAACGTCATTTCTAAAAGCATCCACATCGGTGATGAGATGATCAGAGGGAAAGACGCCCATGACTTCATCTGTGGAATCATTTTTTTGTAGGGCGGCAACAAGTCCAATGGCCGGGGCTGTATTCTTACCACTGGGTTCAACGATCAGATTCGCTTCCGGCATTTCGGTTAGCTCAGCCAGGATGGCATCCTTCAACGTGGGTCCGGCTACAACATATATCATGTTCACATCAGTGATCTGACTCAATCGATCGTAAGTCACACGCAGCATGGTCTGTTCTGAAACAATATCAAGTAATTGCTTGGGGCGTTCCACCCTGCTTCTGGGCCAGAATCTCGAGCCAACACCCCCTGCCATGATTACTGCAATCATTTATCAATACTCCGAACTTTTAGTCTGATCTAGCCTGGCTGACAATTGAAATGGATAGAACAGCATTGAGGCTTTATTTATACTTGTCACCGACCTGTAAATCCCAGGTCTGTGCCGGGGTTGGATCATATTTGGGATGGGCATCCCGGGCTGGAAAACCTGCAATGGCAGTTTCAAACTTCTTCCGGGCCGCCCTGATTTCAGGCAGGTCACTATGGATTAGATTGTTGGCCTCTCCAGGATCCTCAGTCAAATTGAATAATTTGACCCCGCTTCCTTCAGACACCCACATTTTGTAAACCTTATCACGAATTACACGGTCAGCGTAGGCCTTCTGAGGAATAACCCCCTGCTCGGTGAGCTTTGCAACACCACCCCCCATGGCCATGATCCATTCACGATCCGAATCTTCAGCTTTACCCGTCAATAGCCGGGCGATAGAGTGCCCATCAATGGTTTCGCCCTCTGGGAGACTGGCACCCCCAAATTCAGCGAAGGTGGGTAGCATATCAGTAAAGTCAGTCAGGGCATCTGTAACCACGCCTTCAGGAATTCGGGTTGGGCAACTCGCTATAAATGGAACATGCATACCGTTCTCACCGAGCTCACCTTTCCCACCGCGTACCTTACGACCGTTCATGGTGGTTTTCATATTGCGGGCGGTTCCATTGTCCGTAGTGAATATGATCACTGTTTTCTTTCGTAACCCTAAATCATCAATGGATTTCACCAAACGACCAAGTTGATGGTCTACATGTTCTGCCATGCCTTTGAATTTTTCTTTATTACTTTCAGCATCCGGTGAATTGGGAGTATTTACCAGAGGACCATGGGGATCTACCATGGGATAGTACATCATCAGGGGCTTGTCCCGATTCTCGGACATGAAATTGATGAGAAAATCTGTGAATACATCTGGACCAAACTGACCAGGATAAGTTCTGCTGCCCTCGCGAGTAAACAGATAGGGATCCCAATATCTATTAGCGCTTGGTTTGTTGCCTGTTTCATAACCCGTCCACATACACCAGTCGTTAAATCCATGTTTCTCCAGTGCATCGGGCTGGACTCGAAAATCATTCACCTGCCATTTACCTGCTACAGCCGTGGTATAGCCTGCAGATTGCATCACTTTTCCAAAGCTGGTATAATGATTCCAGTCAAAATGACAACCTGCCCCCCAGCGTGGGACATCCCAATGGTTAATCCAACCGGTTCGCCAGGGATATTGACCGGTTAAGAGGGAAGCACGCGTAGGTGTGCATTTGGGCATGGAATAGGCATTGAGAAATCGCATCCCTTCATCGGCCAGCGCATCAATATTTGGCGTAATGATTTCTTCAGCGCCATAACAACTCACCCATTCTGGTCCCATATCATCGGCCATGACAAACAGGATATTGGGTTTCTCAGTTGTATCAGATTTTTTAGTGTAGCAGCCAATGGGCAGGCTTGCAGCCACGAGGCCCATGCCGGCCTGTTTCAGAAATTCTCTACGACTTTGTTTCATTTTTTGCACGTGCTATCCCCATTCGCTTCAAGCGGGTTAAAATTTTAGTTGCTGAGTATATTTAGTCCCAATGATTGGATCTTACTTTCATAAGTTCTGGATACTTTTCATCTGTATCGCCATACTGCTGCTTGAGTTTGAGCAGCTCATCTTTTAGTTGTGGAATCACAGATTGGTATGCTGGGTCATTATAAACATTCTGAAGTTCCTGTGGATCCTTCATCATATCGTATAATTCCCATCCTGCAGGAGACTTTTCCTGCTTTGCTCCCTTTGCATCCAGAGGTAATCCATGATAGAAAATGAGCTTATGTTGTTTTGTCCGAATACCATAATGACCAGGAATATCATGATGGGCACGATGCATCCAGTAGCGGTAGTACATAGACTGACGCCAGTCCTGAGGTGTTTTGCCCTGCAGGTTTGTTCTAAAGCTCCTGCCCTGCATTTCAGTGGGCGTGGGCAGACCTGCATAATCCAGAAATGTGGGTGCAAAATCAATATTCAGAGACATATCTTCATTTGTGCTGCCAGATTCAATTTCCTCTGGATAGCGAACCAGAAAGGGCATTTGAAGGGATTCTTCAAACATCCAACGCTTATCAATCAGATCATGTTCGCCCAGCATCATACCCTGGTCAGAGGTGTAGATCACAATGGTGTTCTGGCTGAGATTGTTATCATCAAGATAGTCCAGCATGCGGCCTACATTTTCATCTACGGCGATACAGCATCTCAAATAGTCTTTCAGATATTTCTGGTAGGCGGCACTTGTGATTTCATCCTGAGTCAATCCTTCAGTCTCCAACATACCGGTCGGCCAAACTTTGTTTGGATCCGTCATTCGAGCCACACGATTTCGGATTGGATTTTTACTCGAGAGTGTGGATCCATAACTTTGAGTCGCTTTGGAGCGATGACTTTTATCTTCGAATAAGCTGGATGGTTCAGGGATGGTGACACCATCAAAAAGATGTTCATGTCGTCTGGCATATTCCCAGCGCCCATGGGGAGCCTTATGGTGACACATCATGAAAAAGGGCTGATCCGTATTGCGGTTCTCCAACCATTTGAGCGCCTGGTCTGTAATCACATCGGTCACATAGCCTTCATAGACCTCTCCACCGGCATTGCGTTTTTTCCAGGGCTTGCCTTTCTCTTTTAGTAGAGGATTGTGGTAGAGACCCTGTCCTGGAAGGACGTTATAGTAATCAAAACCGCTGGGTTCAGTGTGCAGGTGCCATTTTCCTATCATGGCAGTTTGATAGCCTGATGACTGTAAAAGTTTAGCTACATTTGAGCGATCCCGATCAAAATCATCCTGAAGCGTATTAACGCCATTGATGTGACTGTACTGTCCGGTGAGAATAGCTGCCCGGCTGGGAGTACAGATTGAATTTGTGCAGTAGCACTGGTTCAACCGACAGCCCTCATTTCCCAATCGATCGATGTTGGGTGTTTGCGCATACTCAGCAAGCATGCTTCCGTAGCTGCTGATGGCCTTGGCGGCATGGTCATCTGACATGATGAACAGAATGTTGGGACGTTGGGGGGGGCGCTTAAATAATTTCTTCAGGAAACCGGTCTGTCCATAACTTGCCAGTGGCAAGGCCATGGAGACTGCCGCAACACTTGCTTTTTTCAGAAATTTTCGGCGATCTATGGGTGAATGCATTGAATTCTCCTTAGCACCTGGTATTCGGCATATATCAAATAAAGCATTTGCTGGACATGGCAAAGGTTTTACATGATCCAGGATCGGTTTCACGCTGTAAACCCCGATTGCCCTGCTTCCCAGTCAGACTAACCATATAATGTAAGTATCTTATAATTTTACAAATATCAATTAAAATGAATCACTTCTCATTATGCTTCCTATGATGACCATTATAACAAATAAATAGGGAATAAACAATGATTTGTTATATTAGGTATACTTTTTATGTGTAACAAGAATATCCAGGAGAAAAAAATGCTTCAATATCTGGCGAAAAGGGTTTCAGTACTTTGTTTATTCATGGTGCTCCAGCATCTAACTTTCGCTCAGGACATCACCCTCATATCACAATTGGTCAATGGCAGTGCAACCGTCAGTGCGGTGAATAATGGTGTGCTCTACTTTGATAGTGGAAACAAAATCGTAATGACGAACATCTCAAATCCTTCAAGCCCAACTGTTCTGGGGAGTTTTCTCTTAGATGCAACCATCCTTGACCTGGATTCTGAATCTGAATGGCTGGCCATTCTGGATGCCAATGGCCTGTTCAGCTTATATATTGTAGAAAATCCTGAACTACCTCAACTGCTGGACAGTTTGTCAACGGGTCCAGTGGAATTTGATCCCATTCTCGAGAGTTTTGCCGCAGAAGTATCAATAGTTGGCCCAAAAGTGTATGTTCTGCGAGAAGACAGTGGGTTACTGGTGATTGATATCAGTGATCAAGGGAATTGCGAGCTGGTGGCCAGTTACAGTGATGACACATCCATCGGGTATTACAGTTTTACCACTTCGGATAGTCTGGTTTTGATTGGCCTGGTAACAGCGGAATTCATGGGTGTAGTTAAAGTTCTCCACCATTCGGACTATACCGACCTGGAATTTATAGCTGATCTCAGTCTGGATGACACCCCTGAAGGCCTGACACTGGTGGGTGATCAAGCATATATTGCCGCAGGTCAACTGGGACTTCTCAGTGTGGATATCAGCAACCCAACCTCCCCCACAGTTTTGGATACATCTTATTGGGATGGCTGGTACACCCAGGTTGAAGTATCTGGTGATTACGCCTATGTTGCTGCTGATGCAGCTGGAATGTTGGTCATAGATATCAGCCAATCGGACAATATGGTAGATATACCAGTAGGTATTTATACCTCCTCCGAAGAATATTCCTTCTTGCAAGATCTTACAATTGAGGAAAACATCGCCTATCTACCCTATGGACTTGGAGGATTGAAAATAGTGAATATTTCAAATCCTTCTGCTCCAGTCTATTTGGCTGACGGATCTCCAAACTCCGGTGGATCTGCTTTTGGAGTGGACTACAAAGATGATTTTATCTACATCGCTGACTGGTCCAATGATTTGACCATCGTTGATGCAAGCGACCCCACCAGCCCTGCCATCATTCGAACTGTGGGTTTTGAAGGGAGCGCTAAGAAAGTACGCATCTTCGGGGATTATGCCTATGTGACTGGATCTTACGGGATACATATTGTAAATATTTCAGACCCTTTTGAAGCATCAGTAGTGGGCGAATTCATTCGTAGTGAACCGGGCGGTCCCAGTCCGCATGGCGTGGATGTCAAGCAGGGTAAAATGTATGTCGCACATAACGCCATGGGGCTGTATGTTGTGGATGTCACCACTCCTGAAAATCCCGTGGAGCTTGGTCATTTCAACGCCCTGGACTGGGCTAGAGATGTGGTAGTTGTTGATAGTCTTGCCTACTTGTTAAATCTGAATGATGGTGGTGGCTTTTCTGCAGCACTGCAATACATGCAAGTGTTGAATATCTCTGATCCGAACAATATCCATGAAATTGGAAACTGGACAGGGTCAAACAATTACGCCTGGTCAAACAGCATCTCAGTGAGAGACACCTATGCCTACATCCTGGGGGACCACGGATTATTTGTAATCGATATTTCAGATCCCACCAATCCGCTTACAGCAGGAGTGTGGAATCCAGGTGGGTGGAATTTCAGACTCTCTGAAGATGGCGCTTATGCCTATATCGCAAAAGAAGGAGGCGGGTTAAAGGTCATCGATATTTCCAACCCAACCAACCCTTCCCTGGCTGCTAGTTTTTCCACCATTGATTATTGCGCGGATGTTGCCCCCAGGGACAGTCTGGTTTACATAGCTGACGCTGATGGCGGTTTGCTCATCGCTGAACACGTATTTGCACCCGTTTCCATCAACCCGGATGATGAAATTGAAATGCACATTTCCTTCGGATTGGATCAGAACTTTCCCAATCCTTTCAATCCAAGCACATCAATCGCTTATTCCATCCCCTACTCAGCACAGGTCGAGATGAATATATATGATATGCAGGGCCGGCTGATGAAGGTCCATTCTGTCTACCATCCAAGTGCAGGATTCTATTCGGTAAGCTGGGATGGAACGGATATGTCAGGCAGAGCTGTTGCCTCCGGTTTATATGTGTGTCAGATCATCAGTGGCGAGTTCACCCGGAGCCAGAAGATGCTGCTGCTGAGATGATTCGATTGAATTGAATTCAACAAGGCAATTGTCATCCACCCGTAGTTTGAGAATAAAAAGGGGAATCAACCTTGAAGCGCAATCATTTAAAGCTTTTCATCGCTATTATAAGTAGCCTTTATTTCTGTGTTTCATCGTTTGCACAGCAATTCGAATTGCTGTCACAATTGGTAAATGGCAGTTCCAGAGTCTGCACCCTGGAGAATGACCTGCTGTATTTTGACAGTGGCAACAAAGTTACCATTTCCAATGTGTCGAATTCTGCCGTTCCAGATGTGCTGGGAACTTTTCTCCTCAACACAACTGTGCTGGACCTTGATGTAGTAGGCGAGCACCTGGCAGTACTGGATGCCCATGGCTATTTCAACCTGTTCAATGTCGAGGACCCTGAGGAAGTAACATTTCTCGATTCCATTAACCTGGGAGCGGTTTTTTTTGATCCAATCTGGGAAACCTATTCTGCCCAGCTGATTGCCAGAAATGATACAGTCTTCATTCTAAGGGAAGACCAGGGTTTAACTGTGATTGATATCAGTCAGCCCAATAGTTGTCAGATTCTCGGCACCTATGCATCTCCAGATTTTTATTCATATCACAGTATGGCCATATCCCAAAATCTGATGCTGCTGGGTGGCGTCGGTGAAAACTGGGACAGTTTTCTTGTTCAGACGATTGATATCACCTTTCCAGCTGCTCCGGTGTTTCTGGGCAGTGTTAATATTAATGAAATACCAGAGGGTCTCACCATCAGCGGTAATACGGCGTTTGTCGCAGCCGGTGGCCAGGGTCTGGTGAGTCTGGATATCACCCACCACATGTCCCCCACCGTTCTGGACACATCCTATTGGGATGGCTGGTATACCGAAGTGGTGGTTGACTCTGATTATGCCTATGTGGCCAGCGATGCGGAAGGGCTGACCATCATCGACATTTCCGATCCCAGTGCCATGCCGGATATGCCGGTTGGAAGCTATGAGCCCCCTGAGGAATATTCATATGGCTCAGATATAGTTTTGGCTGATGGGATCGCCTTTTTATGCATCGGTCTCAGTGGTCTCCATATTCTGGATGTCTCCCCGCCCCAGGAGACAAGCTATCTGGCGTCAGGTTCGCCCAATTCCGGCGGGGGTGCTTTTGGCGTGGCCTACAAGGATGATTATGTATATATCGCCGATTTTGGGAACGATCTCACCATTGTGAATGTTGCTGATCCTACCGTTCCTTATATCGTTAGAAATGTGGGTTTTGATGGAATCGGGCTTAAGGTTGAAATTTTTGGTGATTATGCTTACGTCTCAGGGACCTATGGGTTGCATATTGTTGATATTTCTGATCCGGAGAATGCCTTTCTTGCCGATGAATTTATACGTGGATCCTACGGTGCTACGGTCTGGACCCATGGCGTAGACGTAAAAGGAGATATCTGTTACCTCGCCTATAAACAGCGCGGTTTATTCATTCTTGATGTTTCCGATCCAGAGCAAATTGTTGAGTTGGCCAATTACGACCCTGATGCTGAAGCAATCAATGATGTTCAAGTCGTTGATAGTCTGGCATACATACTTTTCAGGTCCAATGATGGTCAATATCCCGATCCAGACCTCCAATACATGGAAGTATTGAATGTTGCAGATCCAACCAATCCTCAATTTGTTGGATCATGGACGGGCTCTGTGGAATGGGCCTGGGGTAATTCATTAATCGTTCGAGACAGCACTGCCTATCTGCTAGACAATGAGGGCATGTTTATACTTGATATAAGTGATCCCACAGCCATTACACAATTGGGCATCTGGGGACCCGGGGGTTGGAACTTCAGGATCTCTGAGAACGGTCAATTCGCATTTGTGGCCAAAGAAGGTGGCGGGATGAAAGTGGTTGATATTGCCGACCCTGCGACGCCCACCCGTGTGGGGAACTACCGTACCATTGACTGGTGCGCGGACATAGAAATCCGGGACAGTCTGGTTTACATTGCAGATTATGATGGTGGTTTGCTCATCGTCAGGCACGATTTCAGTACTGTTGCGATTGACCGTGACCCGCATGCCACAACACCTGAGAGCTTCAATCTGGAGCAGAATTTTCCAAATCCTTTTAACCCGGCAACCACCATACGCTTCCAGATTCCTTATCCATCAGAAATTGAGCTTAGCATACATGACATACTGGGTCGGGAAATCAGGGGGCTGTCCACTCCCGCAAAGGCAGCGGGTTCCTATTCAATCACCTGGAATGGCAAAGACACCAGAGGTGTCTCGGTGGGATCGGGAATGTATTTCTACACATTGAGCGCTGGTGAATACACAGAGACGCGCAAAATGCTGCTGCTGAAATAGCAATGCAGGCAGACAGTTTTGAATAAATTGGCTAGTGTATGATTCATCAGTTCCAGAGCATAAACAAGGGAAGCGCTAGAATGATGTTATCTGTAACTCGCAAATCAATCCTGGTCTTCTTCATGATGGCAATATTGGTTCGACCCATTACGGGTCAGCACTTTCAATACTCTAGCGCTGGAACGTTTAACAATGTGACCCTGGGCGCACTAAATCATCCTGAGATCGTAAATGAGCTTTACACCAATTGGATAAATTACGATATCGATTTAAGCACTGAATTATATGATATACACATTCCCCAGGGATATGACGAGAGTGAACCTTTCGGGTTAATTATCTGGATTAATTCAAACTCCGGCGGTAAACCCAAGACTGTCTGGAGACCGGTGCTTGAGGACTACAAGCTGATCTGGATCGGTGGGCAGGATGTTGGAAACGGTGAATGGGTATCCAACCGTCTGGGTCGTTCGTTATTGGCGACTTACAAGGGTCTGGAACTATTCAACATAGATACAAATCGAATTTATCTCAGTGGGTCAAGTGGTGGAATGCGATCTGCTACAGCCTTACAGTTTGGTCACCCTGAATTGTATAAGGGGGTTGCCGGCCGGGTTGGATCCGCTTTTCCGGAACATTTACCCCAGGTCTATGAAACACGGGACCCCAACAGTCACTATGAGACATCCTATTTTTTGGGCCAGGGGGTCAATGATGCTGAGTTCAGGGATCGTCCCAAGGCTCTGGGTAGACGGTTTGCAATTATAACGTCTTTCAATGATTTCAGGGAAGGTGATAATTTTAATGTTTATCATTTTGGATTCGAGAGATATGGGTTCCTCAGTCGCATTATTGATCAACCCGGAAGACATTCAAATTCCTGGAATGAACATTCTTTCAGGGATGCCATCAACTTTTTAGACCACCCCCTGGATCAACATACATTTGACGAGTTTGGCGATGGAAGTTTCAATTATAATCCGGGACCAGGCAACGGATTTATAAATCTGAGCACGGTAGATTCAATTGTTATGGAAGCTAATGGTCAGCTGGTCCTGTCCCCCACTGCTTTCCACACAGCTGCCCTACAGCTCACCGATGAATTTTATTTTATGAATCCATCCGGTGCTTCCATTGAGATGGATATGATTGTGGAGCGAACACTTGAGGGGAATTTGAATTCATCATGTGAATTGGGTGTCTGGAATCAGGATTTTGGTCCCGAAGATGATTTACCTCAAACATCTTTCGGCGCTGATAACCGATCAGGTTTCCTGGTCAGCTTGAACCATTCTAATACGCAGCAGTCTGTCTCGGTGTATTTGATAAATCCGAATCATTCAGATCCGAGCCTGCATAGCATGTCCATTTTTGAGGGTAATTTTGGTGATTGGCCAGGTGATGATCCTGGTGATATGACAAACGCTGTGGAGAATCCATTGATTGATACCAGCAGGATTGGGATCAAGATGATCCTCTGGCAGGATGAAATCAATGTGACTTTTGCCCGACACATCCAAAGTGAGAATTTGCTCACCGATTATGTCGCACTATGCGATGACGAACGCACGATCAGGATAAGATTTGATGGAGACAGTGCCTGGTACAGTGATCCTGATCGACAACACCTCATCGTACAATCAGATTGGACCACACCGACCCATGCCTATTTAACCATTGCTTCCACTGCTCTGGACAGTACCCAATCTGCCAGCCCCCTGGTGTTTGATAATCTTGAAGTAATCCACAATGCCCATGAGCTCTATTTTGACCTGGACGGGAATGGGGTTCTGGATGTGAGTGACTTGCTCCTGTTGGTGGAATATATCATATATCCAGAGTTCTTTCCGGAAACGACCATTCTTTCAGGGGATATCAATCAGGATTTGGCCACCAACATTCTTGATGTTGTTCAAGTCGTGTCAATGTTCAACTTTTACTAGTTAAAAATAGTACATCAAATGAGTCACTCCCATACTGGAAATACTGAGGTTATTATGAAGCATGGCATGAGATCCATTAAAATTTTTACTGCATTGGTAGTGCTAATATCAATACTCCTGGGTGAGTTGGCTGGTCAATCCGGATCCACTCCGTCTGAGAAGTATATGCCTGAATGGGAATCACTGTTAACGCATGAAGTTCCTCAATGGGCGAAGGACGCCAAATTTGGTATCTATGCACATTGGGGGGTGTATTCAGTTTCTGGAAACTGGGATTATTCCAAACCCAACTGGGGAAATGCCTATATCACTCCATATAGAGGTGTGTATCACCACAGTAAGAACAATGAAACCCGTGGATTGTTTGAAAAACATGTCGGTAATCCAGAAGAGGGCTATGGCTATAAGGATCTGGCCAAACAATTCAAGGCTGAAAATTTTGATCCTGATTATTGGGCAGAGTTCATTGAAAAATCGGGTGCGAAATATGCCGGCATAGCTGCCATGCACCATGATGGCTATGCCATGTGGGACAGCGAAGTTATTGACCTTTGCGCTGGCAAGCTGGGTCCAGAGCGTGATTTGCTGGGTGACATATTCACGGCACTTGAAGCCCGGGGTCTTAAAACCTTCACCTCTTTTCACCATGCGCGGACCTATAAGCATTACCAGAGCATTATCAGGAAATTGAAGGAACAGCCGACTGCTGCCGGGGTGGATTTACTGGATCCGGATTATGCCAACTATTACTGGTTTGCCGGTGAACGGGAAATGTTTGAGGAAAAACGCTATGGTCTGACCAAAGAGGTCATCGATAATTATAAGCCGGATGCCATCTGGTTTGATGGGGGTGCTGGAAAGTTTAACACCGAGCGAATCATTGCTGATTTTTTCAATATGGCTGAAGCTGAAGGCAAGCAGGTCACCGTACACAACAAGGGGAACTTCCCCGATAATTTTGGTGTGTTTTCCTATGAAAACGGTCATAAACGACCCTTGTATGTCAACAGGACCTGGGAAGACGATACACCGTCGGCACAGATGTCTTTTGATTGGCCCTGGTACGAAGGCATTGAGTATAAAAAGCCACGTGATGTGGTGGTCAGACTGGTAGATCTGGTGGCGCGAAATGGGGGTTTGCTGCTCTCATTAAATCCCAGACCGGATGGTACCTTTGATATGGGTCTGGAAGATCTTCTGCTAGGCATTGGTGAGTGGCTGGCTCAAAATGGTGAAGCAATTTATACCACGGTGCCCTATAAGATTTATGCGGAGGGTCATACTGAACGTCTGGAATACCATGAGACCAATGCTGCAGGAAAGCAATCCAGGGCAGTTCAGCCGAATACCCGACGATTAAATTGGGAAGATGTGCGTTTCACCCGCAAGGGTAACACCTTGTATGCCACAGTGCTGGGCATCCCTCCTACTGACACGGTTCACATCAAATCGCTTAGTTCTAAATCAGCAATCTCCTCCATGGATGGGATCGACAGAATAGAACTCCTGGGTTCTGGTCCTGTAGAATGGTCTAGAACCAGTGAGGCTTTAGAAATTCGATTGCCAATAACTCTCCCGAATTCATGGGCGCTGGCCTTCAGGATCACAGTTGTGGGAGAGTTGGATAAAAGTGGACCAGCGCATGTACAAAGCAGAATGAAGTTGCCCAAGAAAACCAAATAAGTCAGGTCAGTATATTACTGACGAAAAGATAAATTGAGATCGTAACGTGGACCATTCTGGAACGCAAATTTTTAATGAAACAGCTTGGTTCGGCAGGTGGCGGATTTGGAGTGAATCTTTGAATCCACCTTTACAAGTAATATGCCGCTAATCGATTGAATTGATCACACTGCAGCCTTTAATGATAAATTTCTGCACTCGAAATGCAGCGTACCTTCGGGTACCGGGGGTTCGAATCCCTCCCTCTCCGCCAGCGCTTGTAAGTATATTATTATCAATTACTTATAGTTAATCTATCTTAAATAATTCCGAATTTCTACCAATCTGATTCTGCATTTTAGAAATATGAGCTACTGCAAACGAGGATTGACTGAGCCTCCATCACTATCGTGATTCCGCTCGCCTTACTTCGTTTTTCAGTAGTATGCACTCCCCTATACAGTATGAGAAAGTGGCTTTTAGTTGCTAAAAAGTTACTGGATATGAAAGCCCCTGATTCTAGTCAGGGGCTTTGACATTTCGTATTTATGGGTCGTTTATTTGAGGTACAGCATCTTAATAACCTGGCTATACTCACCAGCTACTAGTCTTGCGAAATAGATGCCCGTACTGATCGTCTTACCGTCCATAGTTTGCCCATTCCAGACAATGTCGTACCAACCAGCTGACTGATGTTTCGATGCAATGGTCTGGACAATCTGGCCACGGACATCGTAAATCACCAGTGAGACATTTGTGTCTTCTGGTAAACCATATCTGATGGTTGTACTTGGATTGAATGGATTGGGATAGTTCTGCTTCAAGGTGAACTCATCAGGTAACTGTGCAAACTCATCAGTAGCAACATATCCAACATCAAAGGTCCAGATGCTGGATTCGGTAGTCAGGGAGTCCTCATCTATCGCTGTGACCTGCCAATAGTATCTCGTGTCATTATCCAGATCAGTTTCAGGCATCCAGGTTTCAATGTGAGCAACTTCCTCGAAGACCACGTTCTCCATGAGAGAATCTGTCGCTATGGCTATGCTGTAATGAACAGCATCAAAAGGATCAGGATCGATGGCCTCTGCCCAGGTGAGCTCAGGACGTGTCCCATTCCCGGCACTGGCGCTGTCTGGTCCAAGCAGTGCAAAAGAAGCTGGGACCTCAGGCATGAAGTCTACCCAGAAGGTCTTCTCCTCTGAATGTGCGATCCCTCCATGAGCATCCATGGTGATTACATTCCATGTGTACTCGAGATTATCATCAGCAAGTGGCGTAGCTGGACTTGCTTGTGTCTCTGTGGTAATGATAGAATCCATCTCTGTGAGATCAGTCCACCAATGGACTTCATAGGTGAGAGAGTCATTTGGATCGATATCTGTACTTGCAGTCCAATTGAACACAGGTGTGTCAGAGAGAACGATAACAGAATCAGGTGAGATCAGCTCAGCCATACTTGGTCCATCATTTACCGTATTCAAGATAAAGTTCTGGTAGCCACCTTCATTGATGGTGGTTGCATAAGCCATGTCAATGGCTGTTACCTGCCAGTAGTAGATCGCATTGTCTTCCAGAGCTAGCTCTGGTGTGAAGTGGGTGCTATCCCCTTCATAGACCACAGCCATATCTTCAGCATTGGTCCCCAACTCTAAACGATAGGAGGTATGATCACCGGCATCTCCAGAGCTCGAAGCCTCCCAGGTGAACATAGGTTGCTGATCTGTGAGTAACATTTCAGCTGTTGGGTAGATCAGGCTGAATGGCTCTGGTGGGTCATTATTCACATTTATGAGGAATCCCCATATTGGACTGGCGAGCGTACCATCCATTTCGTCCATGGCTTCGACCTGCCAGACGTAGTAACCATCTGCAAGGTCATTGAGTTCATAGTAGTTCACGCCCACCGTATCGATGGCTTCCAGTGTTTCAATCGTCTCACCGAAAAGGACACGATACGCGATGGCGTCTCCCTCTAGATCGGTACTCGGAGTCCAGACCAGCATCACATCGGCATTGGCCAGGTAGCTTCCACTATCAGGTCCCACCAATGTGAATTCGACTGGAACATCGTTTTCACTGTTCACAAAGAAGGAGAAGAACTCTGTAGTGTAGGTAGCCCCTTGAATATCAGTGGCAATTACTTGCCAGATATACTCAGTATTATCCATAAGAGGCTCTTCAGGGACATACTGGGACTCCGCTCCCATGTTGACTGACATGAGACTGAATGGATCGGTACCGAACATGAGTGTATAGTTCAGAGTATCGTTCAAATCTGCATCTGTTGTTAGGGTCCAGGAGAAGGTTGGTGTCAGGTCCGTTTCACTGGCCATCACCGGTGTGAGCAGTGTAAGTGGTTCTGGTGCACTGTTCTCACTGTTACTCCAGAATGAAGCTGTATCAGAGAAAGTCACACCACCTGAGTCATCTATGGCTGATACAACCCAGTAATAAACCTGGTTCTCTGTGAGATCGGTATCGGGTGTATAGCTCGTTCCAATGACTTCGACTGGAACTACGTCTGTCAATGCTGCATCTGTTCCCAGGTAAAAGTCATAGCCCGTGATGACCATTACTGAGTTATCAACACCACTTAATTGATCAGTCTTCCGATCCTTGCCAGTGCTCCGCATCACGATGGTCTCATCGTCAGGATCAGAAGATGATTCCCACAGGAACTCAGGGGTCAGTGTGGTCACCATCATATTAGCAATAGGTGAAAGAAGATTGAAAGCCACTGGGAGATCATTCTCAGTATTGACCGTGAAACTTTGATAACCCTCTATATTCTCTCTAGAACCACCATGCAAATCTTCAGCGACTACCTTCCAGTGATATGGAGTGTTGTCTGCCAAAGGTTCTACAACCTGGAAGAAGGTATCAAGTCCTACCGAAAAGACTTCAACGCCTGGTGCTGGTGTGTCAAGATAGATTGTATAGCTTAAAGTATCTAGAGGATCAGGATCATATGAAGATTGCCAGCTTAGAAAGGGCGTTAAACTATTCGCGTTCCCACCAGTGGTTGGGTAGAGAATTGCGAATTCACTGGGGATGTCGTTCTCATTATTCACTAGAAAGCTTTCTGGTCCAACCAACCGGCTAAACTCAAAGCCATCGTAGCTTTGAATCGTCCACCAGAATTGGGAATTATCATCTAGGGTAGCCGCTACACACCAAGAAGTCTCATCTATTCCTGGCAAAACAGCCAGACTAGAATCAATCGGTGTGTTAAGACTTTCATCAGTGTAGAGTCTGAAACAGTATGTCAAGTCATCACCTTCACCATCTAAACTATTGCCAACAACAAGGTTAACACTTCCTACAGAGATCGCATTATTAATCAGTGATATCTGAGTAGGCGCTTCAGGCTCGGAATTCATCCTGAAGGAAAGCGAAGACCAATCGCTCCAGAAATCTCCACTGGAAACTTTCATTCGCAAGAAATAGGTCTCGCCATTCACCAGTAATCCCTCTGGCACAGAAATCGTAGTTTCGTTTCCTTCGACTTCTCCTGGATTCCATAAGTAATTCTGAAATGTTGAATCATCCGATAGTTGTATGCAATAATTGGTTTGAGTTTCTACCATACTATCAAAGTAATCGAAGGTGACATGGGGAGCATGAGAAGTGATATGATCAAGATTTTCATCTCCGCCGATGTCAAGGTTTTGTACCTCCATAATTCTTGTTACTCCGGTTACTTCTTTAGAGTACCAACTTTCATTACCGTCAGAATCAAACGCAGTTACCGCGATATAGTATTCTGAGCCAAGATTTAATCCGGAAAGTGTGAATGATGGTTCAGTACCTAACTCTAGATAGTTCGCGTATGGATATCCGCGTTGATCTTCATCGTAGTATAGCCTAAACCTATCAAAATCAGGTATCAGACTGAACTCCCAGTCTAAGAGTAGAAAATCATTCCCAATGCTAGAAACGGTCACATTCTGTGGTGGTAAGGGTGGAGAGTCAGGATGCGGCAGAGTCAACCAAGGAGTTACGCTAACATTTACATTAACCGTATCGCCCTGTCCAATTGGGTTTTGTGCAGTATGGGTCGGTCCAGAGGAATGGCCCCAGAAGTTATTCAATGCACCAATAGTTCCAGTGCCGAACATTCCATTTCCATTCTCCATTATGTTTGAATAGGAAAGAGTATGAACTCCGTTGTGGTCATTCCAATATATTCCTGCGCCCTCTTCCTGTGCCGTGTTGCTTATTAGATTAATGTTTTGAAAAGCGATATCCCCCTCATGTTCAACATATATCCCCCCACCTTTCCCGACAGCAGAATTGCCAATCACGTTCATGTCTAAAATGGATATATCCGCAAAAGGTATTACACTCAATCCACCACCACGGAAGGCAGAATTACTGATAACAGAAACATTCTCGAATTCAGCAGTAGCATCTGAACCAAAACAGATACCCCCACCCTCATTACCTTCATTGCCTAAAAGAATGACATTACTCAGAGTTAAGGAAGAATGATATGCGTATATCCCTCCTCCATCATCAGTTGAAACATTATTCTGTATATGAGAGTATTCGACTAGGAGATTGGATGAAATAGCTGCGATGCCCCCGCCATCATCTTCAGAGAAATTGTTCGTTATACTCAACCTACTCAAGATAGGTGTTGAATTGGTCAGATAGATGCCACCCGCTCTACTACCAGAGTTATCCTGTATGTTTAAATCTGATAATGTGGGGCTTGCTCCAATTAAAGATATGCCACCACCATAGTAGGCATTTCCACCATTCCTGACTGTAATCCCTTGAATGGACGTTGTTGAATCAATACTTACTACCTGTGGATTCATCAAGATTACACTCGTCAAGCCATTCCCATCAATTATTGTATTGGTACGGTCACCAGTACTCAAAAGATTGATTCCGCTTCTCTGCGGCCAGATAAGATTCTCATAGTAAGTACCTGGTTGAAGAAGCACAATATCACTGGAGTCAGCTGTATTAATACCGGATTGGATTGTTGGATACAATAATGGAACATGAAGTACCATTGATGAATGAGGGAAAGTCTCTATTCCTGTAAGTTTAACTACATATGAGCCCTCTCTACCATTCGTTGAAAGTATATTTTGTCCAGTTTCTGGGTCAAAGTCGACGGTACCTGAAAGTCGACCTGTACAGATTACATTATTTGAATTGTCATATGTGACTGTCGAACCTTGATCTGTATCACTTCCCTGATCCTCAAACGAGACAGCCCATCGAAACTCACCAGCGAATGAGTATGCTGAAATAAAAGCATCTTCCTCACCACCAGAAATGAGGCTCTGGATGTTACCACTCGGATCAACATCCAATTCACCATTGAAGCGACCTGTAATCGAGATTTCTTGGTGCTCTGATATACCCATCCCGTAGACATAGTCAACTTCGGTGTTTCCTATTGATTGCCCCCAACGAAATTCACCATACAGATTTAAGGATAGTAAGAATATGTCACTACTTCCATTGGATGACAAAATGTAGTCCGTACTGCTGGGATCAGCGTCAACTATCTGGTAATAATCACCGGTGAGATATAGGTTTTCATACTGGTCAATTGTGAGGCTTTTACCATTTACTGAACTTTGTGAGACGATCTCTTTTGCCCATTCCACTTCACCAGTATCGTTAAGCTTACATACGAAGACGCTTAAAGAAGGTCCACCAGACAATTGAAAAGCACCGAATTGATCAGATCCATTAAAATCACCCATGACATACAGAGCTCCGGTAGGTCCACACACAACTCCATGTCCTATTGTATGATCTGTCCCGCCCAATTCAGCGGCAAATAGAACAGTTCCTGTCGGATTGTATTTCGCCAAGAAAGCCCCCGTATTGCCAGAACCTACATCCAGTGAGAAGGAACCTATTGTGATACGTCGGTTGAAGGAGCCAGTGATTACTGCGTTGTCATCATTATCTACAACAATGCTATTTGAGAAAGAAGGTTCATAGGTATAACTACCCCCATGATCAGCCCAAAGGTAATTTCCATCGTTATCGTATTTAGCAATGAAGAAATCATCGTCCGGAGCAGTTAATATTGCTTCATTATCTGATGGATCAAAATCCACATTCCCACGAAAATAACCAGTGATAAATATATTGCCGCCACCATCGAGGGCAATATCCTCACCTATATCTCCATGTGTATTATGGGTTAGTTCGGACCCAATGGCAATAGCCCATACGAGTGCACCGGTTGAGTTGTATTTTGCTAGGTAGATATCTGTTAGTCCGTTGCTCGTGAGATTGAATTCACTACTTGGAAGAGGATCAAAATCCACGGTTCCCTGGAAACATCCGGTTACATACACATTATTTTCATTGTCGGTTGCAACACCGTTAGCCTGACTACCACTAGTAGTACCCCCAATAAGAAACCCCCATTCAAAATCCTGGGCACATGTTTGATCAGGTAAACCCATTAGTAGCAGGACAATGATTGAAATACAATGTTGTATGCGCATGATCTGAACCCCTAGTTCGATATAATAACGATTGTGACTTACAAATTAGGTATTTGCATCAAATTAAACAAAGATTCATTCAAACTGCTTGCTTATCAAAATGGATACTATTGCTACAATAAGACCCTCTTCCCCAAGCTTTTCCAGAAACATGGTTTGTCACGTATACGTCACAGTCCTATCGTAAGTTATTAATTATACTTAGCCCTCGTTGGGCTCATAACCCAAAGGTCGTACTAGGACTTGCCGGGGCTGGAAACGAAGTAATAATATCTACCTCTCTTACACTAGGTACCCATGTGTAAATATGGAAAAATGACCCCTATATAGACCAAAATGTATCACCAGATGCACATGCTGTTTTTGGAATCACTGCAATTAACTGTGGGATACGGCGTTGCATGATATCACCAAGGGATACATAATCCCTAGATCATCTGGAAGTTCTAAACTGAAATTAAGTCGGCGAAAGCTCGCAAGTCTTCGCACAGTCTGTCAAAAACGTGATCATGCTTCTCCTCCCAGGCTGCCGCAAGGTTTGCTCTGAAGGAGTACTCAAAGAACATAGTAGCTATTATACGGCCAGCACTCACCGTATCCACCTCATCCTTAATCAGCCCTGCAGCCTTGATGCTATCCAACAATGCAGCAAAGTGACGCATAGGCGCATCTAAAACTTGAATTTCCATGCTATGTCGGGCAACCTCATGCTGATACTGACTCATCATCAATAATCTCCAGGTGAATCGCGTTTCCTGGTCTGTTCGGCCGAAGAACCTTTTTGCACCTGCGATGAGAAAAGTTGCCAGATCAAATGTTTCCATTTCAGCGAAAAACTCAGGCGGTGGCACAGAGAAGCCTGGATTAATTAACTTTTCCTCGAGGCGTCTGAAGATGGCATCGAGAAGTGCTGCTTTATTTTTATAGTATATATAAAGGGTGGCTTGGTTAAGCCCCAGGGGTGTCGTGATATCCCGCACTGATACTGCATCATAGCCTTTAAGAGCAAATAACTCCAGTGCTTTCTGTAATATCCGTTCCTCGGTAGGCACCGATCCCATATCTGATTTCTTTGGTCTCCCCATACTTGTGACTACCTCTCTTTCCTCCATTAAACAATAAATCTGTGTCAAAAGTAAACATATTTCTTGATAATATATAAACGTTTGTTTATTTTCCAAGCAAGATGTTATAATTAGCCTCAGAAAGGGGGAAATAATGAAACGAGCAACATGGTTAACACTGGTCATATTAGGAGGAATGATGATCTTTAATTGCGCATCGAGCAAAAAGACGCCTGAACCAAAAGAGTTGTATGATAATACTGCTGCCAGGCAGACGGCGTATAAGAGTTATGATAAAATCATGAAGCATTGGCCTGTTGACTATACTGAAGAATGGATAGAGACTGATTTTGGGATCTCCCATCTTATAATCTCAGGTCCTGCGGATGCCAAACCTGTCATCTTGTTTGCAGGATTATTCGCGGATGCCACCATGTGGTATGCCAATGTTGGTCCTCTTGCAGAACATTATCGCGTGATCTGTCCAGACCAGATGACCTACGGGGGGAAAAGCCAACCTACCGGTAAGCCAATCCTCAATATCAATGATTATGCAGCCTGGTATGACCAGTTACTTTCATATTTTGGGTATGACAAAGCTGCAGTTGGCGGTCTCTCATACGGATCTTGGCTCGGTCTAGCTCTGGCAAGAGAGACTCCAGAATCTATCAGCGCAATAATCATGCTCGATCCTTCGGAGACCTTTACAAAAATGGATGGGGGTATTGCTTGGAGGGGATTCCGCGATTTCATGTGGTTCCCCAATCGCGATAAATATAGACGGTTCTTTGATTGGATGGGTGGTGGTTTCAGCACACCAGAATCTGACCTATGGTTGGAGCACATGCTAGATGTTATTCAATATGGATCTATAGGTATGTTTGACATCCCCCAGCACAGAATTTATACAGCTGATGAATTGACAAATGTGACCATGCCAGTTCTTATTATGGCTGGCGGTAAACCCATTGTTTACAAAGATCCTGAGGTATTCGCCCAGGCAGCCGCCTTAGCTCTCCCCCATGCTGAGATAGTGATTGTCCCAGGCACAGGCCATAGTCTTAACGTGGAGAAGGCAGATGTCGTGAATGCAAAGATGGTCAATTTCCTGGTTGATAATTACTGATAGTAGCTAGCTCAATTCATTCAACTCAATAAGCAGAGGGCCCCATTCTTCAAGAATTGGTGCCCTCTGCTTTCTGCACACCCAGTGCACATAATAAATCTATATATCCCGTATATAGTTGATACATAGATACTTACGGAGATGTGCCTTAGGACTTAAAATCCCTCGCCCTAAACAGGCGTGCCGGTTCGATTCCGGCCCCGGGTACACGTCTAATGGACTGACGCGCAGTCACTTACATAATTAATACAGCTGAATGTGGACTTTAAGCGATATGCTGCATTCTCAGGTGATAGTTAACCTATGCCCTCTGTGATTACCGTATTATTCTCAATCACGAAGATTACTTTGCATCATGACTCTATTCGAACTCATACTCATCGCTATCGGGCTAGCTATGGATGCATCAGCCGTCTCAATGACTGCAGCAGCTTCAGGGTTTGCCCACCAGAGACGTCAAGTATTTCGCCTAGCTTTCCATTTTGGGCTTTTTCAAGGAGTCATGCCCCTAATAGGATGGTTTCTGGGCTCAACCGTTGTTGAATACATCGAAAAGTGGGACCACTGGGTTGCATTCACTTTATTGGCAATTGTCGGTGGACGTATGGTTGCCTCCTGGTTTGATAAATTAGCTGAGAAAACCATATCCGACCCAACACGAGGATGGACGCTGATCACCTTGAGTTTGGCCACAAGCATTGATGCTTTAGCCGTGGGGTTGAGTTTTTCGTTATTAGATGTGGACATCTGGTTAGCTTGTATACTGATTGGGGTCATCACCTTCATCCTCTCCATTATTGCTACAAGACTTGGGTTGGTAGCTGGAAGGATGATAGGTAAGGGCGTTGAGGTTTTTGGCGGGCTTATTCTGATAGGGATCGGACTACGAATACTTTTTACACACATATATTTATCCTAAATGAGGAGGAGACACTTTGAATTCATTGATCAGGTCAGACATTGACCGAGCATTTTCAATTGCACCCGACTTATCTCAAGGCCAGATTAAAGAAATTGAAAGACATGGAGTCAAGCTCTCCTTGGAACCAGGTCAGTATGTTTGCTGGGAAGGTGACACTTGTGGACATCTACCTTTCGTAATTAATGGCTTAGTCAGAGTCTACAAAGTTGGAGAGAATGGGAGAGAACTGACCCTCTACAGAATTCATCCTGGCGAAAGTTGCATTCTCACTGTCTCCTGTATTCTCAGTGCAAAGGAATTCCCAGCACATGCTGTAGTTGAAGAATCAGTCCAGGCTATCGGAATACCGGCTGGTATAATAGCTGATTGGACGGATAAGTACGAAGTGTGGCGACGCTTTGCCTTTGGGATGATGTCAAGCCGACTTGATAGCATTATCGAGCTAGTTGATTCTGTCACTTTCAAGAGGCTGGATATTCGACTGTCTGAATACTTGCTTGCAAATTCTACTGATGATAAGCCTCTAAAGCGCACTCATCAGGACATAGCATATGAATTAGGCTCTGCACGAGAAGTTGTTAGTAGAGTTCTCAAAGACTTTGAACATCGAGAGCTGATTTCGCTTGAACGAGGTATAATTCATATTCTAGATCATCAGAGTCTACTTAATATCACCAAAAACTGAGGATATGTGACATTGTCACAGACTTTGGATTCTGTTTCCTGCTATCATTTAGCCGGCTATTGATTAACTGACTAATGAAGAGGAATATAATATGGATCAAAATGTTGGACGCATGGATAGGCTTATTAGAGTTTTGCTCGGGGTAATAATACTAGCCTTAGGATATCACTTTCAATCATGGTGGGGACTTGTGGGAATTGTCCCTCTTGCAACATCTGCATTGGGCTGGTGTCCACTCTACTTACCCTTCGGTCTGTCTACCTGTCGCGTTAACCATTCAAAAACCTGATACCTCCTCAGCAAGTTAGGTTGGGTATAACCTGACCTGACTTGCTTCTTTATCAACTACGCTATCAAAAACAAGTGAGACATGACGGACAACTGATAATTACAATTGTCAATATATGTGATGAATATCATCATATTTATTAATTACATAGATAACTTAGATCGGAAAAACAACCTAAGGAGATAATATGAAGAGAACAGTTACACGTTCAACAATGATAATGGTAGTTACACTACTTTCACTCACTACTAGTCTGTTTGCACGAAGCCATCGAGTGGATCAGATTCCCAATGGGAGCGAGCTTGGATGCGCTTCATGCCATGTGACTCCCGGTGGTCCACGAACTGCCTTTGGTACCCTCATTGAGAATAGCTATCTGTCTGGTGGCAATGTTGTTTGGGGTCCCGAACTGGCTGCAGCAGATGCAGACGGTGACGGGTTTAGTAATGGTCACGAGCTTGAGGACCCCTTTGGTGTCTGGACAAGCGGATCAACTAACCCGGGAAACACATCCTTTGTAACCAACCCCGGGTCTAATAGCAGCGTGCCAGAAGGAGATGCTGCAAAATCTTCATTCCAGATGCAGTTCACTGATATGACTCCCCATGTTGGTCAATACTTTGAAATCCGCATTGTGGATACCTCAAACGATCTAACCGTGGCCAGCGAAGACCTATCAAGTATTGGTGATGCAGCTTACGAGTTTGTGTTTCTACACGCACTTGAAGATGGTGCGAGTTATCAAGTTGATTTCTGGGCTGATCACAATGGAAACGGAACTTATGACGCTCCACCCACGGATCACGCCTGGAGAGTTGACCTGGCATCAGTTTCTGGAAATACCATGGAGAGCTTTAGTCACAACACCAATTTCACTGACATTGGTGGAACTGTGAGCATAGATCACCTAGCAGCCGTGCCTACTGAGTTGGTCCTATATGATAATTACCCAAATCCATTCAACCCAGAAACTGTTATACGATATGAATTGGCAGCACCCGGATTCGTGGAGCTCAATGTATATAATCTCCAAGGTGCCCAGGTTGCCACTCTACAGTCTGGCGTGCGTCAAGCCGGTCTCCAGAGTGTCGCGTGGAATGCGCGTAACTATAGAGGAGAGCAATTGCCCGCTGGAATCTATATTTATACGCTTCGAGCTGATGGTCAGATGCACTCTAAGCGGATGATGTTACTCAAGTAAGGAGACCAGACGAATGAAGTATGTTAAACATATCCTTATAATCGCTCTATCAGCACTCTTTCTCTATAGTTGCGAGCAAGCTGAGGAGGATCTGAATTCAACCGCATCACTTAGTTTTGCAGTACCAGCAAGTGGTACTCTGTTGAAGCCGAGTAATTCAGCTGTTCAACTGGATTCTGTGAAGATCCTTCTCAAGACCATTCAATTTCACAGTGAGGATGAAGGAGATTCTCTTGATTTTAAGACTGAACCTCAGATTCTTAATCTGGCTCTAGATGGATCAGTCAATACGCTTCATGCTGCTGATATTCCACTCGGGACATATAACAAAGTCAGCTTTCGCATCCATAAGCCGGAGGATGATGAAGATCCAGGTGATCCAGACTTCAAGGAAGGCACCAGTGGCAATGAGAGATTCTGTGTTGTAATTAAGGGCACCTATGAAGGAACTGCCTTTACTTTCAAATCTCGCAAAAGCACTAAGCAACGCGTTGAAATCGATCCACCCCTAGTCATTGACGAGGAAGGGCTGGAGGTGAACGTGACGCTTACTGTTGATGTTGATAGTTGGTTCCAGGATGAGGATGGTAATCCCCTCAATCCTTTGGATGAGGATGATGAGGACGAGATAGATGATGCCATTCGCGAGTCCTTTCGTGGGTTCAGAGATGATGGCCGGCTTGGAACTCACCCCTAATCCGATGAGTTGAGAATTAATTCAGTAGAAAGCCCGGTTCATCCGGGCTTTTTATTTAGGTTTGCTGTGTCGGGTGATTATAATCCCTTTCAAATTCGGAGATTAACAAGATGCCAATACCAGCAATTCTCATCACAATCGCTCTCGTCCTTTATACAACTGCGACGTGGAGTGAGCGGATCGCAGGGATTCTTAATCGATCACACTTGATTCTGTTCTGGGCTGGATTGTTCTTCGATGTCCTTGGGACAGGGCTCATGATCCATAATTCTACAATTGAAACAATCAGCCTTCATTCCTTATCAGGATATGCTGGTATTTTCTTTATGTTGATTCATACCATCTGGGCTACACACGTCCTTGTGCGAAACATTGATACCCTACGAATTCGGTTTCATCGCTTCAGTGTTGTAGTATGGGCTCTTTGGATGTTCTCCTATATCAACGGGGCACTACTGGGAATGTCAGTATAGATTAGAAGAGGTTCCGCTCAAGAACTCCCGCCCATCGTTTCTGCCGATGACGGTAAAACAGCTGTGCAAATCCCCAAATGAATGGTGTTAGCAGCCCCGCTTTGATCTCTACCTCATCACAGTAATCTATTCTATTCTCACCACTAGTTTTGAATGTGATCTTATGGTGCCAGACTTTTGCTAGTGTCCCAGATTCATGACTGATGATAGTGTTCGTTGCTTGATCAAACTTAGCAAATCTGATCGTATGGTTTCCCATGGGTATGAAGTGCAAAAAGTACAGCTTCAGTCGATATATGCCATCCAAGTGCCAGTGGGTATCCAGCTTAGGTCCATCGATGGGAACAAATCGTAGTACTGGCGATGAAACATAGATCAGTGTTGCAGGTTGAGAGATCTTTTCCCACATGGTCTCAGGGGTTGTTTTCATGGTCGTCGTGATTCGTGCTATCATCTCATATATCCTCCATCAATTCAGCGTATGTGTAATTGTGTTTGTTCAATTAACCAATACTTCAAACCCTATGCCACATATCCATGATCAATGAGTCTCGTTGCGTTCTTTAGAGTCAGGGAACTACAGGAAAGGCATTGATCCCGTAGGTCCTTCTGGCTCAATCAGCATCCAAATGCACACATAGTGCACACGCAAAAACAACCATCCCCGTAACACACTGACTATCAACTCACTACAGAGACTGACAACGGGACTGAAAATCCCCGTGTCATTAATAAACCCTTGGTTCTTTGCTATTCAAGCAGCAGGTTTAATGAGGGGGACATACACTCGATGTCCAACCATCTTCATCGATACCTTTTGTACGAATATACCATCATAATATTTTGACACAATTTCCGTAACCTACTGAGTATCAATGATATATTCAGGACTTAAAATCCCTCGGCCTACTCCCTGCGTCTCAAACTGGAAATTTCATTCCTCAGGGTGTTATCAGGCTTTTCAATAACCTTGGTTTATGAGACTCTGAATCAAATGCTCCATACACCGCTTGAGTCAATAGACAGTGCCTCAAAACTCATCTCAAAATCAAAGTCTCGTTTCAAGCCGCTACTAGCGTATTTGAGACATACTTTTCTGTTAATCGAGGACTCCTTAGATAACCACAATTTCTCTCAAAAAGGGTGTCTCATAATTATAGGCAACATCGTTCAGATTAATCAGGTCCATACTCTTCCCAAAATTTTCTGACTGTCTTAGCCGAGACACCCAAAATTCGGCTGGCTTCACTTAGATTGAATCCAGCTTTATAGATAGCGCGAATGATTAGTTGTTTTTCCACCTTGCTTAAAAAGGATGGCATATCAAATCCCTGCTCGGGTTCAGGTAAAGCAGAGTAGAAGTCCTGGAAATGATCACTATGTGGGAGAAGGAGGTCCTCCGCGTGTAATGTTTCTGACAAGCAAAATAATTCTGAATTTCTAACAACTTCAAGAAGTTGATGAATGTTTCCAGGCCAATCATATGAATAAAGGCGTTCATGGGCTCCTGAGGAAAGTTGCTTATTGCAAAACGAAGGGATGTCTTCAGGTCTTTTACGTAATGGTGGAATGACTATTTCCACCACATCCAGTTTAGCAAATCGCTTTTTCAAGCTGGGTAGTACGAGTTTTCCTCTGATGTCCAGCTCAATATCAAGAAAGACCCTAGTATCTATCTTCTCGGTCATATCGGCACCTATTCGCTGAACACTTCCATCAACCATGGCCTTCTTTATCTTTTGTATGTTGCCAGAAGATAATTGACTGATTGACTCCAAAAAAACAGAACCCATGTTTGCACTCTCGAACAAGCCAGGACGACGATATGACATTGATCCTTTCACAACACCTTTCTCATGCCCAAACAATTCAACTTCCTTGGAGAACTTATAGTGAATATCACAATTAAACTCTGTCATACTATTTGAAGCGCGCTCACTTAAGAGATGAATAAACTTGGCAAATTCCTTCTTCTCAGTGCCAGGTTCACCTAGTATCAGAACATGAGAACTTGTTTCTGCAATTCTTGCTGCTTCATCTAATGCCTCATTGATGACCTTACTTTGACCAACGATACCGGCTTTTTTCTTAATATCTTCCAGCATAGTATTCATCCCTGTGAATATCTAGATTGAAAAGAATTGGTGCTCAGCAATTTAATTTCCTCCTACGTTTGGTCTGTCCCAATTGGGTGGCTTGTTAATTCTGTGAGAGCTCCACCATGTGTTCATGACATTTGGGACATGGATGCTTAATATCCCATACCTGGAGATTCCCCGAGTCACAATCTGGACAGCGATTCAGAAAACTTGGCATCACATCTGGATCATCAATAAGCATTCCACCATGAAACGCTATAGGAACTTCTACTAATGTTTTACAGCCCAGGCAATGCCGGGTATCAACGGTTGCGATAATACCCTTGTCTGGGGCATCCCAAACCTTTGCGGTGTAGCCGCATGAATGACAAGAGTATGTTTTTAATGTGCTCAAAGTATTCCCCACTGTTAATTAAACGGGCGGAAATGTAGTCGGTGCCTGGGGAATATCAATTAGAAGAATCGAACTCTTCCTGGTCGGACCAGCTGAAGTTGCTGCGCCAAGGAGCCGCACGTTTACCTAGATACCAGTCCTGGATGAGTCTGTGAATGTTTGTTGTTCCCAGGACGAAGCATCGGGCATGCTCATACCATGATGAAGCCTGGCCAACGTGCATATCCACGTAGCTACGCCCCAGCCGGTCTCTATGGAACCAGAGTTCGTAACCGATAGTTGCCAGGATGATCAGGATGCATGTAACTATCATGACTTTTTATAGAGTCATTTGGGGATAATTCGGAATTTAAAAGCCCCCGAAGAACGAAGATGCTTAACGAGGGCTTGGGGGGATTCAAATATAGCAGATCCATTTCATATTCCAGATAGAAATTAACGCGAGCGGTGCGTCTTCATTCAGGTTTTCCGTATCTCCTGATATTCCATTCGCAATCCCCGCAAGCGTTTAACCGGGTTCAGCAGATCAATAAAACGCCCCTGCTTTTCGTCTAGTTCACCACCACAGGAGGGGCATTTACTTGATCCTGGAGATGTGAGCAAAACATCGCCCTTCATTTTCACAGCACTCCAACTGCAATCTTTGCAGCTATAATTAATTGGCTTTATTATTGGCATAAGCAAATCCTCCTGATAATAATTAATTTCGGTACAGCTTTGTGTGAACTGTATTACGTCAACCCTGTTGCTTTCCCAACTATTGTTCCAACCACAGATTTGCTACCGACATAAGTAGCTACCATAAGTGAGGTATAACCAGCCATGGTCAGCAAGCTTGAATTTCGATCATGCCTATAAGTATCAATTGCTGCAGTCATATTCTTCTCATTACGGATTGATCCTTTTACCTGATCCCAGGCAGATTCTTCAACGAGCACTTCCTTCCCACGAATCAAGCGATCTTTTATACTTACTCCCATCATAGAAGCTGTCTTGGCATAAGTAATTGCCTGAAGTTCATCTGTGAAGCTGTCTTGGTTTGATAGCCAGAGCTCATAATCATCCTTAAGATGCCCCACCTCGTGCAGGAACCGGTCTCGGGTGATGCCTTGAGCCCAGTAGTAGATATGACCAACAAACTTGGCTTTGGTGGCTTCTGAGA
>JACKQG010000070.1_pt1 | contig 139456 bp, 115 predicted proteins | sample 8237621 | NCBI WGS metagenome assembly JACKQG01 (sample SAMN15677084, study PRJNA649215) | marine metagenome | biome: marine; feature: Black Sea; material: saline water; isolation source: suspended particulate matter (SPM) from the Black Sea western gyre | collected 2013-06-09/2013-06-10... | reverse complement strand
GTCGGGTTGTGCACGCGGGCGAAGGTGATCATCTTGTCGGCCACGCCGTCGCGGTTTTCATCCGGCAGAATGACGAGCGCGTCCTGCATCTCCTTGTTTGCGCCGTTCTTGATCGGCTCCCACTTGGGATAGGTCGGCCAGACGGCCGCCCAGAGCCGGCCCTTGGTATCGACGCCCATCTGCACCGGGTTGATCATATTGTCGAACATTTCCTCCGAGGCGAAGAGGTTCGCTTTCATGTTCGGCGCGAGCTTGAGCTTGGCCAAGGTTTCCTCCGGCTTGGCGTAGTTGACCGAGCCTTCCTTGTTGGAGTTGCTGCTCGGCGAGCCGCCACCGACGTTGGAGATTACCTGGACCGGCGGCGGCACGTTGCTGTCGTCGGCCTGGATGGTTTTGCCGTTGGCGGCGGCGTGGATGACCTTGTCCCGGTTGGCGGTCATCACGTCGATCATCTTCAGCTCGTGTTGCAACACAACGCGATTGGTCTGCTTGTTGACAAATGCCAGGCCGGAGCGGCCGCCCCAGACGTCGTTGCCATCGGTGGCGCGGTAGCGGTTGTACCAATGCCAGTTCTTGTCCAGCACGGCGTCCTGAACGCGGGTGAGCTTGCGCTTGCGCACCTTGGGCAACTTGCCAAACAGGCTTCGGTGGATGCCGCGCGCGAGCTGTTGATTGCCCTCGCTGGTCAGGTGAATGCCGTTGATCGTCAACGCAGTTTTGCTGCTCGCATACAATTGTTGTGACTGCCCGAACAAGTCCACGAAATCAACCCCCTTCTCGTTGGCCACTTGGCGGGTGGCCTCGGTGTACTTGGCCAAGCGCTCGTTGTTGGCGGAGCCGTCCGGCAGGTTCGCCTGCCCAAGGTTCTCGTGGGCGATCGGCGAGAAAAGCACAATGCGCGGTGCGCTCTCGCCGTTGTATTTCTTGCCCTGAGTCTCGTCCACCCACTTGGCCAAGTCGGCTCGGTAGGCATCCGGGCTGTCGTCAAACGACTCGTTGTAGCCCCAGAACGCGAGGATCACATCGGCTTCGGAAATCTCGAGGTACGCGTCGGCACTCGGGAAGCCGTTGTTGCGCGGGCGGTTGTTCACCTTGTCGCCGCCGAAGCCGTGGTTGCGAAACACCAGCTCCTTCTCCGGCATGGCGGCCTGTGCATAGCTCTCAAGCCAGCCGTGGTGCTGCATACGCTCGGCCAGCGCGTTACCGATGAGGACGACATGGTCGCCCTTGTTCAATTCCAGCGCCTGCCCGGGGGCCACGACGCCGAGGCCAAGCGCAATCGCCAGGCCTAACCGCTTAATTTTAGTGGGTTCGATTTTTAGGTTCATCATTTTAAATTTTGTATTTTGCGTTGCCCGCTGGCTGGAGACAGACGCCCAGGCCGCTGAAACATTCAAACGGGCCGGGAGTGTTACCAGCGACTGCCCCCGGAGTAAACCGGGAAAAATCAAGGGGGGCGCACGCGTCCGCGTGCGCCTCTCAACCAAAAACGGTTCGGAACAACTTGATGCTCCTGGCAACCCCCTCGTCCGCCGGCGCCTTGCCCTCGAACTCCAGCGAGATGTAGCCGCTGTAATTCACCCGGCGCAGCATCGCCGCGATGCGCTTGTAGTCGAGGTCGAGCGTGTACCACTCCCCGCCGCCGTAGTAGGTCTTGGCCTGCACGAAATCGGCCTTCGGCGCGATCTGCTCCAGCTTGGTGTACGGGTCCTCAAGAAAGTTCCCGGTGTCCATCAGCAGCCCGAGCCACGGGGAGTCGATGGCATTGACGATCCGCAGCAGCCCCTCCGGCGTGCGGGTGAGGCCCCAATGATTTTCCAGCGCCAACATCACCCCGCACTCAGCCGCTTTCGGCAGGCATTTCTCGATCGAGTCGATGCACCACTTGAAGCCGTCGTCCAGCGTGTAGCCGGGCAGGATCGGCTCCTTGCCGCGCAGCTCCATCAGTTTGTTGAACGACTTCACCGTGCCCCAGCGGCCGGAGTTGAGCCGGATCGACGGGATGCCCATCTTGTACGCCAGCTCGATGCACTTCTCCGTGTGCTCGATGTTGCGCTGCCGAATGGCCGGGTCGGGGTCGACGAAATCCTGATGGATCGACAGGCAGATCAGGTCGATGCCGTTGGTGAACGCGCGCCGCTTGAGCTTCTGCAGATAGCCGTTGTCCTCCGAGTCCATCTGCCGGTGAAGGATATCCACCCCCTCGACGCCGAGCCGGGCCGTCTTGTCGATCACCGTCTCGATCGACACTTTCGGGTCTCGGAAGTGCCAGTACGAATAGGAGGAGATGCCGAGCTTGATGCGCTTGGCTGATGGAACGGCGGCATTGGCCAAGCGCGGGAGGCCGGTCGCGCCAGTCACGGCGCCAAGCGCGGCGGCGGTTCCGATGAAATTACGGCGAGTGAGAGCAGTCGGCTGTCCGTTCATGGGGCGGCGAGTATTGGGGGGCGCTTGGCCAATGTCGAGCAACTGGCCAAGCGGCAGGCTTGACGAGGCCAAGGGGCAAACCTACCCTCGCGCCGCTCTGGCCAAGCCGGTTCCCGGCGGCCTGAACCCCCGACTTTGAACGAAAGATTCCCGTGGAAGTAACCATCACAGACCTCTCCCCGTGCAGGAAACAGCTCCGCATCGAGATCGACGCCGAGACCGTCAACGCCAAGTTTGACAGCGTGGCCAAGGAGTTCCGGCGACACGCCCACCTGCCCGGCTTCCGGCCCGGCAAGGCGCCGTTGGCCAACGTCATGCGCGCCCACGGCGACAAAATCGGCGAGGAAGCCAAGCGCGCCCTCATGTCTGACAGCTATGCCAATGCACTCAAGGACAACGACTTAAAGCCGGTCATCATGCCGGAGGTCGAGGAGCTGCAATTCGGCCACGGCAAACCGTTCCAATACCTCGCCACGCTCGAGGTCACCCCCGCCTTCGAGCTGCCGGAGTACCGTGGCCTCGAGGTCGAGAAAGAGCGCCGCTCCGTCACCGACGCCGACATCGACAAGGCGCTGGACTCCCTGCGCGAGCAGCGGGTCAGCTACACGGACGTCGACCGCCCCGCCGGCGAGAACGACTTCATCGTGGTCAACTTTACCGGCACCATCGACGACAAACCGATCACTGACCTCGTCAAGGTCGCCCGCGGCCTTACCGAGCAGAACAACTACTGGCTGCACAAGACGCAAAACCCGCTCATCCCCGGCATCGTCGAGGAACTCACCGGCGCCGCCAAGGGCGACAAAAAGAGTGTCACCGTCACCATCCCCGACGGCTTCATCTATGAGGAACTCGTCGGCAAGGAGGCCAAGTACGACATCGAGATCGTGCAGGTGAAGGAAAAATCCCTGCCTGAACTCGACGACGCCTTCGCCAAGGGCTTCGGTGCCGACGGCATGGACAAGCTGCGCGAAGGGGTCGAGAACGACCTCAAGAACGAACTGGGGTACTTGCAGAAAAAATCGATCCGCAGCCAATGCGTCGACAAGCTGCTCGACGCCGTGACCTGCGACCTGCCGGAGACCATCGTCAACGAAACCACCCGCATCGGCGTCCACAACATCGTCCAGCAAAACCACAACCGCGGCGTCGGCAAGGAGATCATCGAGGAAAACAAGGACCGCATCTACGCCAACGCCAAGGCCGACGCCGAGGTGCGCGTCAAGGCCAACTACATCCTCGCCCAGATCGCCGAGAAGGAGGGCATCAAGGTCACCGAGCAGGAACTCAGCCGCCAAGTCGCCGCCCTCGCCGCCCAGCAAAAGGTCAAGCCGCAGAAACTGGCCCAGCAACTCAAGGACAACGGCGGCATCTTTCAGGTACGGGAGGAAATCCTCAACGGCAAGGTCATTGATCTGCTCGAGGAAAAAGCCAAGGTCACCGAGGTCGACCCCATGCCGGAGACGGAGCACACCCACTCCCACGAACCCGGCAAAGAGTGCGACCACGACCACTCCCATTAAGCCAAGCGCGGGCTATTCTGGGGGGCGCACGCGGCTCGCGTGCAGGGCTTGGCGTCCCGCCGAGGCCATCGTTCTACACTACAATTCCGGCGGGCCGCCGAAATTCACACGCGAGCCGCGTGTGCTCCCCCGCTGCTTGGGTTGACGTTTGGGGGGGCTTGTGGACAATCGGCGGTCATGCACGAGTACATCGAACGCGTTGTTGACCTGACTGACCCCAGCGAGACTGAGTTGCTTAATCTCTCCCCCGCCGAGGCGCGCCAGCGCATGCTCGCCGGGTCGCCGGAATCCGTGCGCGAATTTGACGGCTCGTTCGCGCTCGTGGCCAAGGACGGCAAATCGGTCAAGCTGGCTCGTTCGCTTGACCGGCCGTTGCGCTATTTTTTAGCCAAGCAAATCGAGGGGCCGGCGCTTATCGTCGCGCATCGTATCGACGCCATTCGCCAATGGCTGGAGGAGCAGGGGTTTGGCGACCAGTTCCATCCGTACTACACGCGGATGGTTCCGGCGCATTATTTGGTGACGATCCAGCTCGTCGGCTGCCCGGACCCCGATCCGACTTACGAGCGGTTCTTCAATCCGCGCCGTAATAATTACTCCACCGACCTCGACCCGATTGGCCGCGACTACATCGGCGCGCTGAAAAACGAAGTGTGCAAATGGCTCGAACGCATTCCGGAAACTGAGCCGGTCGGCTGTTGTTTCTCCGGCGGCATCGACAGCGGCGCGGTGTTTCTGGCGACGTACGCGGTGATGCGCGAACTGGGTTGCGACCTTGGCCGGCTCAAGGCGTTCACGCTGAGCTTTGGCGACGGCCCCGACCTGCAGCAATGCAACACTTTTCTTGGCAAACTGGACATGGGAATGTTCCTCGAGCCGATCGAGAGCAGCCTCGGTGACATCGACGTTGCCGAGACAATTCAAATCGTCGAGGATTACAAGATTCTCGACATCGAGTCTGCCTCGATGGCGGTCGCGCTTTGCCGTGGCATCCGCAAGAAATATCCCGATTGGAAACATCTCATCGACGGCGATGGCGGCGACGAAAACCTGAAGGATTATCCGATCGAGGAAAACCCGGAGCTGACGATTCGCAGTGTCGTTAATAACCAGATGCTGTATCAGGAAGGCTGGGGCGTTGGCACGATCAAGCATTCGCTGACCTACTCCGGCGGGTTGAGCCGGTCGTATGCCCGCACTTATGCGCCGGGCCATCACTTTGGATTCAAGGGGTTTAGCCCGTTCACTCGCCCTGACGTGGTCGAGGTGGCCGAGGGCATCCCGTTTGTCGAGTTGACCGGTTACGATGTCGATAAACTTTACGCACTCAAGGGCGACATTGTCGCTCGCGGCGTGAAGGCGGTACTCGGTTTTGACATGCCTGTTTTTGAAAAGCGCCGCTTCCAGCATGGCGCGACCTCGGTCGGGTCGCTGCGTGAAAGCATCCCCGCCCGCGAGGGGCAACTCCGCAAAAAATTCCTCGAGCTTTATTCCTGACTCCCCCGCAAAGTTAGTCTCAACTTATCCCGGTTCCCCTGCCGCTCGCAGCCGCTGGATCGCCGGACTGCGCGGTGAAAAGAACACGCTCGACCCGGGCCGCCCTTACGCTTGGCTGCTGGAAAAGGAACTCGACGCCGACGGCCGCCTCGTCAATGGGCTGACCATATTTCTCACCAACAAGGAATGCCCTTGGCGCTGCCTGATGTGCGATCTGTGGCAAAACACGCTGGACGAAACCGTGCCTGCCGGGGCGATCGCGGCGCAAATCGATTTCGCGCTTGGCCAAGCCGAGCGCGAGTGCGGCGGCTTGGCCAAGCTGCGTCAAGTCAAGCTGTACAACGCCGGCAGTTTCTTCGACGCCAACGCCATCCCCGAGGCCGAGGACGCCGCGATTGCCGAGCGCTTGGCCAAGTTTGACCGAGTCATCGTCGAGAGTCACCCCGCCTTGGTCGGGGAACGCTGCCTCCAATTTCGCGACCGGTTACGCGGCCAACTCGAGGTCGCGCTTGGCCTCGAGACGGTCCACCCGGGGGCGCTCGAAAAACTCAACAAGCGGGTGACGCTTGAGCAGTTCCGCGCCGCCGCCGATTTCATCACTCGAAATAAAATGGATCTGCGAACGTTCGTTTTACTGCAGCCGCCGTTCATCCCGGCGGAGGAATCGGTGGAGTGGGCCAAGCGTTCCATCGATTTTTCGCAGGATTGCGGTGCGACGGTCACCGCGCTGATCCCCACCCGAACCGGCAACGGCGCGATGGACCGCCTCGCCGCCGCCGGTCGATTCACCGAGCCAACGCTTGGCCAACTGGAGGCGGCGCTGGACTACGGGGTTGGCCAGACGCGCGGCCGCGTCTTCGCCGACCTGTGGGACATCGCGCGTTTCTCGAGCTGCGCCGCCTGTTATCCGGCCCGCCATGCCCGCTTGGCCAGGCAGAACGAAACCCAGCACGTCCCCGCCCGGATCACCTGCCCAAGCTGCCCGATTCCATCGCGTTGATATATTCCCTTGGAGTGAGGATCGGAATCTTTCGGAACGTTCCCAGAATCAACAAATCTTTGTCGCCGGTGACGATGCAGTCTGCGTTCGCGGCCAACGCGGTTCCCAGCACAACATCGTCATCCGCATCACGACAGACGGGGGGATGGATGGGCTCCGGGTTCACGAGCTGCACTTTCTTGCGAAAATGACGGAGAAACTGCCTTGTGGACGGAGTGTGTCCGAGTTGCCGATGGATCCCCTCCTCCAACTCAACGACCAGCGATTTTGACGTGATCAACGTGTTAAAACGAGCCGTAATGAGGAACACCTCGCGGCACAGTCCGTGCGAAACAAGGGCGGCGTACAGGACATTCGAGACGAGAACGACCGTCACGACATCCGTTTGAAAACATCGTCGTCGGTGTAGATTCCCGCTTTTCTCGCCTTCGGCAGCAGGTCGGCCCGGGCGGCCTCAAACGAATCGATAAACTGCTCGGAGCCAATGGCCAAGCGCACGTATTCCGAGACGGTCATGTTGCGGCGCTTGGCGCTTTTCTCAAGCTTCCGACGGTCGCCTCTGGCCAGGCGGATGGTCAGCACGTCCTGCATGCGTATGACCTTGTCATACAACGGAAGGCTGCGCGAGTTTTTTGTGCCGTTGACCCAAATTGCGTGAACGTTTAGCTTGGCGGCAGATGATGGATCGTTCTTTAAACCAGCAGCTTGACAAATATCTGCAGCAAGAACCTTCCGTCGGTGCGGAGGTGTACATTGCCAAGTCGGCGGTGGTGTTCGGGGCGGTGACACTCGGGAAGCAGTCGAGCGTCTGGTACAACGCCGTACTGCGGGGCGACATTCATGAGATTGTGGTCGGCGAGGGCAGCAATATCCAAGACAACGCCGTGCTCCATATCGCGGATGAGTTCGGCTGTTACATCGGCGATTATGTAACGGTTGGCCACTCGGCGGTGGTGCATGCCTGCCGGGTCGGCGACGAGACGCTCGTCGGGATGGGGGCGACCCTCCTTGACGGCGCAGTGGTCGGCAACCAATGCATCGTCGGGGCCAATGCGCTTGTGAAGCAGGGGCAGGAAATCCCGGACGGCTCGATGGCGGTGGGCAGTCCTGCCCGTGTGATCCGCAAGCTCACCGACGAGGAACGTGCCGGGTTGAAAGGCTGGGCCACCAAGTATGTGGATATCGCCGCCTACTGCCTCAAGCACGGCATCAATGTTGGCGGGCCGCTTGCAACGGCTTAGCCCTCGCTTGGCCAAGCGCCTGCCATGAAAACTGTTTCGCTCGCCCGGGATGCCATGGCCACCCGGTTCGAGATGGTGCTGCACGGGGAGGACGAACCGGGACTGCGGGCGGCCGGCGAGGAGGCGCTGGACGAGATCACCGCGCTGGGGGGGCAACTCAATTTTCACTGCGCCGAAAGCGAGGTGAGCCGCATCAACGCCGGGGCCGCGCTTGGCCCGGTGCAAGTCGAGCCGGGATTGTTTCGCCTGCTGCGGACGGCCAAGCGCATCCACGAACAGAGCGGCGGGGCGTTCGATGTCACCGCGGCTCCGCTGATGCGATGCTGGGGGTTTTGGGGCGGGGCGCGCCGTGTCCCTTCGCCAGAAGAGTTGGCCAGGGTGCGGGCCTCTGTCGGGATGGAGTTGGTTCATTTGGACGAGGAAAACTTCACTGTGTTTTTTGATCGCCCCGGCGTGCAAATCGACCTGGGAGCAATTGGCAAAGGGTTTGCTTTGGACGCGGCTGCCGGGCTGCTGCGGGAGGCGGGAGTGACAAGCGCCTTGATTCATGGGGGCACCAGTTCGGTTTGCACCCTCGGCACGCCGCCGGATGGACCGTGTTGGAAAACAGCCATCGAATGGCCTAGACTGGACAGGCTGGAACACACAGGGCGGCAACAACTTGTGGCCGTCACTGGATTGAGCGACGAGTCGCTTGGTGTGTCCTCGAGTTCGGGAAGGGCGTTCAAGGAAAATGGCGTTTCATACGGGCATGTGCTCGATCCCCGCCGAGGTGAGCCAACGCAGAACGCGCTGTTGGCCGCGGTGGCGCTGCCAAGCGGAGCGGAGGCCGACGCATGGTCAACGGCTCTGCTTGTCTCGGCGGAAGACGGGGTGGCCGCGCTTGGCCAAGCGGCGGAACGTGCCCGCACGCTGCTCATGCTTCCGGACAATGAATCAGGATCGCGCTTGACCTGCTCCGGTATCGAGCCGCTCGAGAGTTGATTTGCCTTGCCGTGTGTGTGGCATTCCGCAGAATGCCTGCCGCTCGGCAACCGGGTTTCCCGGGCCCATAGCTCAGTGGTTAGAGCAGACGACTCATAATCGTTTGGTCGGGGGTTCAAATCCCTCTGGGCCCACCAACTTCATTATGTGCGCTGCCTGCGGATTGCTGATCTTCGATGATGCCTGCGGCTTTTGCCGCCGGGGCGTCCGGCTGCTCCGGTGGCTGGACTGGTTTAACACAGTCGAGCCCATCCCCCTGTCCGCTGCCGGCGACTGCATGAAGCGCCACTCCATCTCGCGCGATGCCATGGCGGCGTCCATGCACTTGGTGACGCGTGGCGGCGCGGTCTTTGCCGGCGCAGAGGCAATCCGGGAGTTCGGCTTGCGCATGCCGCTGTTGTTCCCGATTGCCTTGCTATTGCGGCTTGGCTTCGCGCTGCGCTTGGCCAAGCGGGGCTACCGGTTCGTCAGCGCCAACCGATACAGAATCAGCCGGCAGCCATCCTGTGACAGTGGAGAATGCGCTCCCCGCCGAAAACAGTGAAAACGTTGCCGTGGGCTGATCGCGTTGGCACACTCCGCCGCGCATGAGGGACTATATTCTGGCTTGGACGGAATCGCTTGAGCAGTTTGTCCTGGATGTGATCTACGGGCAGCGCAAGGGAAAACGCGCCGCCCTCCTCCGCGCCGCCCTTTATTCCCTGTCCAAGGTGTTCACCGTCGCCGTCAAGACGAGGCGGTTCCTCTACCATCTGCGCATCCTGCGGGACTCCACCCTTGGGGTGCAGGTGATTGCGATCGGCAACCTCACTGCTGGCGGCACCGGCAAAACACCTGTCGTGGAAAAGTTTGCCCGAGAACTTCAGGATGCCGGCCGCAAGGTGGCCATCTTGAGCCGCGGCTATCGCTCCAAGCCTGCGCCGCTGCACGAGCGGGCCTGGAACAAGCTGCTGCTTCGTGAGGATATCACCCCGCCTAAAGTTGTGTCGGACGGGAAATCCCTGTTGCTCGACTCGGAGACCGCCGGCGACGAGCCTTACATGCTCGCCTCCAACCTCCGTGACGTGGTGGTTCTGGTGGACAAGGATCGGGTGAAAGCCGGGCGTTTTGCCATCGACAAATACAGCTGTGACACACTGCTGCTCGATGACGGCTTCCAGTACTGGAAATTGAAGGGGCGCCGCCGTGACGTGGTGTTGATCGACCGCCAGCAACCGTTTGGCAACAACGGCAAGCTGTTGCCCCGGGGCACCCTGCGCGAGCCGCCCTCACATCTCTCCCGGGCTCATAATGTTTTCATCACAAAAAGCGACGGCGACACTGAGGAGTTGCGGGGCAAAATTGCAAAGTACAACCCCAAGGCAAGCGTCATTGAGTGCGTGCACAGCCCGCTTTATTTTGAGGATGTATTCACAGGCGAACGCGCCGATCTTGAGCTCTTGAAGGGGAGGAAGATTGCCGCTCTCAGTGGGATTGCTCTGCCGGTCAGTTTCGAGGAAAGCTTAATCGAATTGGGAGGGGATCTCGTTTACACCAAGCGGTTTGTGGATCATCACCGCTTCTCCCAGCAGGAAATTCTTAACGTCATCAATCGCGGCAAAACCAGACAGGCGGATTTCATCGTCACTACGCAAAAGGACGCGGTACGATTTCCAAAAATAGACCGGCGCGACCTACCTATCTATTTCATGCGAGTGGAAATCAAGATTCTGAAAGGGGCAAAGAATTTTCAGGACTGTGTCCGCCAAATCTGCTTCCAGTGATTCTGTGAATTCCGTTTTTTTCTGGCTGGCCCGATCGTTTGTGTTTCTGGTTCAACTGATGCCCTTGAAATTGGTGGCGTTGATCGGCCGCATTTGTGGTTTCTTTTTTTATTATATCGATGTGCGACACCGCCGCGTCGCTGTGAACAACCTGTTGGCCTGCCTGTGTAATTCACATTCACAAAAGGAAATTAATTCAATCGCCCGGGAAAACTTTTGCCGCATTGGGGAAGTCTATTTATCCGCACTTAAGACTGCTTCCATACCCACATCTGATCTCGGATCTATCTTGTCTGCCAAGGGTGGTGAGAACTTGAGCTTGGCCAAGCGGGAGGATGGCGCTCTGCCCAGCTTCCTTTTCGCTTTGGGCCATTTTGGTAATTTTGAATTATACGCCAAGACAGGCGCGTTTGTCCCTGAGTATGATCTGGCGACGACCTATCGTGGTTTTCGGCAACCTTGGTTGGAGCGATTAATTCTGTCTTTAAGGAGAAAATCTGGCGTTTCTTTTTTTGACCGTCGCCGTGGCGGCAGGGAGCTCAGGTCTTTTATGAAAAGGCCTGGCACCATTACCGGCTTGTTGGTCGATCAAAGCGCGGGCAAAAGCGGCCTGCGACTGCCTTTCTTTGGGATTCCCTGCTCTGTCTCCACTTCCTCCGCTCTTTTCGCTCTGAGGTACAATCTCAGCCTGCACGGATGCTTCTGTCGTCGGCTTGGGTTGGGTCGATGGGAAATTGAGGTTGGTCCCCAGATTTCAACTCTTTCTGGCGATCAACCTCGGCCAATCGTTGATATTCTATCGGATATTAACAGCCAGTTTGAGGCTTTTATCTTGGAAGACCCTGCCAATTGGTTCTGGGTTCACAACCGTTGGAAATAACCTTTTTTCTTCAGGTTGTTCTCATGGGCATTATCACGTAGAGAAACGGCTGTTTTACTTTAATTACCCCGGGACTGAGCTGATCTGTAAATTCAAAGTATATTTCTTCCTCCTCAAGAGATGTTAAAGGATCGATGAAGAATTGTGGATTGAATGCAATTGAAGTTTCCTCACCTGAATAATTGATTGCCATCGTTTCCTTGCTCTCCCCAACCTCAGGGGTGTTTGACGTTAAAAGGAGATTGTTCTCTGAAAACCTCAATTTTACTGAATTGGCTTTCTCACTTGTCATAATGCTGGCTCTCTTTATTGCGTGCAACAACTCTTCCTTGTCCATCGAAATCCTGTGCTTTGACTCTGCTGGGATAACCTGTTTGTAGTTAGGATATGTACCCTCCACCAGCTTCGTTACTATTTGAACCGTCGTTTGCCCCTCTTTGTCTTCTGCACTGAAGGATGCTTGATTTTCTGTAATCTTAATTTCCACTGCTCCTTCTTCGCCCAATAGCCTGTTTACCTCTTGAACCGCTTTTGTTGGTACTATTATTTCTGTTGATTCCTCGGTTTCTTGTTCTACCTCTTCCTCCGACAGGGCTAATCTTCTTCCATCCGTAGCCACCATTGTCAGCTTTCTTTCTTTAACGCTAAAATAAAGTCCGTTCAGTACATATCTGTTTTCGTCGTTTGAAGCTGCATATACGGTTCTTTTTAACATAGATTTAATTTTCTTCTGCTCCAATTTTAAGTTTATTTCCGATTCTATTTCTTGCAAAGGCGGAAATTCCTCTGCCGGAAGGCCATTCAAACGAGTTGAAAAGGCTCCTGATTCTATTCTGCAAGAATCTCCATTCAACTCCATTGTTAGTTGATTCCCTCCTGTCTCCCGAGCAATATCATGCAATTTCTTAACTGGAAGTGTTATTTTTCCATCGACTTCAACGGATGCCTTAACTTTTTTTGTAATTGTGACGTCTAGATCTGTAGCTGTCAAAACTAAGTTTTGTCCCTCCGTTCTTAAAAGAACATTGGCAAGAATAGGCAAGGTGGATCTTGATGAGACAACATTCTGAACGGCTTGAAGCCCAGTAATGAATTCTTCTTGACCAATAGTCAGTTTCATCGCGGACGAATAATAAAAACAATCAAACTAAAAAGGAATCTTATTATTAAGGTGTGTTAACAAGTGGACAACCCGAAGAAAAAGGATAAAAACAGATTAGAAAGAATGACAAGTTGGGATCTTAGTATGGGAGTAAGAAATAGGGAAATTGTGTTTATTGGGGTTTTTAACATTAAGGGAACGACAAATCCGATGTTTTTTAACTAAATAGAGGAACCCCGAACTTGATCAACAACAATAGGGAAAAGAGACAGAAAATGAGAAATTTCCAGTTTTGTGGTTTCTCTACCCAAAGAAACACGAACAATCGAGTTAGCATCAGAGTTTGAAAAGCCCATAGCAGAGAGGACGTGCGAAGGGTTTAAGGCACCGGATGAACAAGCAGAACCGGCAGAAACACAAATCCCGTTAAGGTCAAAGGAAGCGAGAAGGGACAAACTATCCAAACCAGAGAAAGAAAAACAAAAGGTGTTTATCAACCTTTCAGAATTGGACCCAATAAGGGTAACACCTTCCAAAGAATCAAGAGAGGAGAGAGGAATTGAAAAAGGAGACAAAGAGGACTTGTCAAAAACAGGAGTAGTAAGAAAAGACTCAACAGCAACTACAAAACCAGCAATAGAAGCCAAGTTTTCGGTGCCAGCCCGCCGGTTGTTTTCATGACTTCCACCAAAAAAAAGAGGATCCGGCAAAAGTGGTGATTTGATAAACAAAGCACCGCTTCCTTTGGGTCCATAAAACTTATGCCCACAAATGGAAACCAGGTTGGCATTGAATTGGTGAATGTTTTCAAAGGGTTCTTTTCCAAACCACTGAACAGCATCCGTATGAAAACAAACACCAGAACGACGACAAACAGCACCCAACTCAGCAACAGGCTGGATAACACCCGTTTCATTGTTGGCTGCCATTATTGATACAAGGATAGTATCATTAAGAATGGCGTTCTCTAAATCTTGTGGGTCAACCCTACCTTCAGCATCAACCGGGAGCACGGTCAACTCGAACCCCTCTTTATTAACAAGATATTCAAAGGCGCGTAAAACCGCATGGTGTTCAACGGCAGAAGTAATTAAGTGTCGCCCTTTTTCTTTTAAAAGCCGGGCGGTTCCACAGATGGCCAAATTGATACTTTCAGTCGCGCCGCTGGTGAATACAACCTCGCTAGCTTTGCATTTCCAAACAGCGGCAATCCGTTCACGAGAGGCATCCAAAAAGAACCGAGCTTTTCTTCCAACATGGTGAATACTCGAAGGATTGCCGAAGTTTTCATCCAATAAAGGCAACATAGACTCTCTGACAACAGGATCAAGAGGGGTCGTTGCGTTGTAATCGAGATAGATCGATTTCACTGGGGGTTCCCTACCGAAAAAGAGAGACGGTCGCAACAGCAATGCGAACAACACAGGAAATACACCCGTAAAAGAAGTGAATTGTACGTGAATAAAACCGTAACGATCAAACAACAGAGAAATGCACTAAGTTGTTCATAAAAAAGCGAACCTCAGTTCGTTTGGTTGGCCAAGCTGTGGAAGATGCAGGAATTAAGCAGTAGAACTTACTGCAACGATGTCTCTTGGTACGTCGGCCAAAATCTTGTCTAACACGAAATCCGAAGAGACGCCTTCCGCCTCCGCCTCGAAATTCAAGATCAATCGATGGCGCAAGGCAGCGGGGGCAAGAGTGGCGATATCATCGAAACTTACGTTGAAGCGACCCTCAGTCAGAGCCCTAACCTTGGCGCCAAGCAGCAGGGACTGTGCGCCCCGGGGGCTGCTGCCAAACCGGAGGAATTGGTTTGCGATGTCCAAAGCCGCCTCCGTGCCGGGATGGGTCGCCAAGACAAGCCGCACGGCGTAATCCTTTACATGGGAGGCGACAGGAACCTGTTGAACCAACTGCTGCATTTCTATGAGTGAGGAGCCATCAACGACCTGTTTGACCTCAGCACGGTGTCCTTCAGTCGTGCGCGTCACCACCTCGGAAAGCTCATCGGCACCCGGATATTCCACAAGTAGTTTGTAAAAAAACCGATCGAGCTGTGCCTCCGGCAACGGGTAAGTGCCTTCCTGGTCAATTGGGTTTTGAGTCGCCAAAACGAAAAAGGGCAACTCCAATTTACGGATCTCGCCACCGACCGAGACGGTGCGTTCCTGCATGGCCTCCAGCAAGGCCGACTGGGTTTTTGGGGTGGCTCGGTTGATTTCATCCGCCAAGACCAGATGCGAAAAAATGGGACCGTGCAAAAACTCAAATGCCCGTTTTCCGTCATCGGTTTCATGCACCATGTTGGTGCCCAGAATATCCGCCGGCATGAGGTCGGGTGTGAACTGGATGCGGTTGAAAGACAAATCCAGCACTTGGCTTAAAGTACGGACCAGCAATGTCTTACCCAAGCCGGGCACACCTTCGAGCAACACGTGGCCGTTGGCAAAAAGCGCGTTGAGGGTGCCGTCAACGATCGCTTCTTGGCCGACAATCACCTTGCCAATCTCATCACGGAGAGCCCCGTGCGTTTCCCTGAATTTAAGGATCTTTTCCTCTGGGTTCATCTGATTTCCCTGTTCCAACCGAACGGCCAAGCGCTTGGCCAACTGCTATTGTTTCAGGTCGTCAAAGTAACCCCGCACCGAGTCGCGATAGGCTCGAGGCACCTTGTCCTGATTCAACGCGTTACGAGCCTCTGACTGGGCGGCCGTTACGGCTTCCTGAAACTGCACCTTGCTGTTGCCGGTGATGTTTACACCGCGCAGTGTGATGCTTGGCATGGAACCTACAGGGTTGATTTTCCCCTGGACGCGGGTGGGTGCCAAGCCCTCCGGCACGTTTCCTTTCCCGCGGTCTGTGTTGCCTCGCGCCTCCATATCCGGTCGGGTGAACCCGGAGTTATCCCAGCGCTGGGCAAGGTCGTCGGGGGTGAGCTGAAAGCTGTCGTTCCCCCAGGTGCCGACGCCTCCCCCAGGCCTGTTGGCAGGGCCGGCAGATGGGCTTTGACAGGAGCCGAATGATTGGCAGTTCCCCACCGCCAACTGCGCTCGCTCCAGATTTTGCAGGGCGGCCATCATGTTTTTCATGTCTTCCATTTGCTGCAACATCTTCTTCAACTCCTCGGTCGCATCGGCCAGCGACCTTGAAGCCCCCGCCATGTCGCCCGCCTTGGCTTCATCCTTCGCACGGGAGAGACAGCTTGAGCAGTCACCAAACTGTTCAGCCGGCTTGAGCGCATCCTGTAGTTCCTGAATCAATTGTTCGAGTTGGTCGGGGGTCAATTGAGCGGAATCCATCTTCGACATCATTTCCTGCAGCGACTCCAGCGCGGCAGGCAACTGCCCTTTTTCGAGTTGTTCGCCAAGCGTTTTACCGACCTCAGCCATTTCCATCTGCAGGTTTTGCATTGCCTTGGCCAAGTCGGCCATTTCCTGCAAATTATCCCTTGAAATGTCCAAATTCTTTAGGAATTGGTCAATATTACTCCCCTCCAACGTTTTCATTGCTTCGTTGATTTTCGGCAGTTCTAGCCCCAATTGCTCGGCCATTCTGGCCAAGTCGGCCATCGATTGTGCCAACTCCCGGAGCGCCTGCTGTCCCTCCGGCGAGTCGGCGTTCGGCAGTCCGGCGGCGGCATTTTTGATGGCGTCCATCTTTGACTTGAGCGCGTCGAACTGCTCCGGCTTGGCTTCATTCGCATTGCCGAGGCTCTTCTTTAATTCGTCCAGTTGCCGCTGCATTTCCGCAATGGATTGCCGCCCGGCACCCGGCGGTGTTTTCGAGGCTTGCTGCATTTTTTTAAGCGTTCGCGCTTGGCCAAGTTTGCGGGATTGATCGCGCAACTGCTCCGCCAGACTCGAGAGCTCGGCCAAGGCCTCGTCGCGCTTGAGCTTGCCGCGCGTGAACTCCCGGCCAAGCTCCTGTACGGACTCAAGCGAATCCTCCGTCGACTTGAAATGCGGCGGGGTCATCTCCACCTGCAACTTGGTTAATGCCTTCAGGTTCCGGCCGACATCCTCGATGATCACCGAGTCACGTTGTTGGTCGAGGTGCGCTTGGCTGCGATGCTCCGGCACGAAACCAAGCCCGACGCAGGCGATCAGCACCAGCAAGGTCCAGTGCCAAATTCTCGGGACACGGAGCGGCAAAAGTTTCCTTGGCTCAATTTGTCCTGCCGCCGTTGCGGCGTCACGAATGACCAGGTCGGACCAGTCGGAGCGAGCCGCATTGCCGTGGGCCAACTCGACTGCAGTGCTGAGGCGCTCCTTCAATCCCGTCTCGAGGTCGAGCCAGCGAGCGGTGTCGCGGGCGTTGAAGCGCTTGGCCAAGCCGAACAGCAGCCCGCCCACCGGAAGCGCCATGCCGATCACGCCAGCCCAAAACAGTGCGGCTTGCGGGATCGGGGCGATTTTAAAAACGAGCAGCGCCACAAGCCAAAGACAGACACCCATCAGCAAACTGCGCCACATACAGTGCCAGCCATGCTGGATTTTCCTGTGCCTGGCAGCGACCTGAATTTTGGCATCAATGACCTGTTTTTTGCTCATGCAAAGGCTCGATGCTGCGCCCACCCCTCCTCTTTTGCGAGGGTAAAATGACTCAATTATAACGAAAACCGGCTGCCAGAGGGTAGTCGCTCAAGGCGAACCGCTCTATCAGCCTATCATGCCGCGGGAAGCTTGAGGTGGCGCTTGGCCAAGACTTTTTTGGTCTGTTCCTTGCGGAATTGGTCGTAGATTTTACGGTGCTTGGCCGACTTCACGCCGAGGATCGAGACGGCCAGCAGCGCGGCGTTGATCGCGCCCGGCTTGCCGATGGCCAAGGTGCCCACCGGCACGCCGGCTGGCATTTGCACGATCGACAGCAGCGAGTCCATGCCCTTGAGCGAGGCGGATTCCATCGGCACGCCGAGCACCGGCAGGGTCACCTTGGCGGCAACCACGCCCGGCAAATGAGCGGCTCCGCCCGCCCCAGCGATGATCACCTCGACGCCCCGTTTCTCGGTTGTGGCGAGGTATTTCATCAACGCATCGGTGGCGCGGTGGGCGGAGATTGCCTGAGCTTCCCACGGGATGCCGAGGTCGTCGAGTTTCTGCGCGGCGTGGGACATGACGCCCCAGTCCGACTGGCTTCCCATCAGGATACTGACCAAAGGTCTTTTTGTTTTTACTGCCATAAAATTCAATCGTGTCGCTTCAACGGGCGGCGAGTAAACTTGGCCAAGCGCAAAAAATCAAACCCGGTTTTTGAGTTCCGGGAGGGACGAGTTCCACCTCGTCCCAATCCCATAACATAATGGGGGCAAGGTGGAACTTGCCCCTCCCGCTTGGCCAAGCTCAGTGGTCGCGCTTGAGCAGGTAGTCCGCCAATGCTTCCAGTGCGACCGCTTGGCCCATGAACGGCTTGAGTGCGGCGAAGGCCTTGGCCGTCAGTTCAGCGGCGATCTTTTGTGACTTGGCCAAGCCGACCACCGACGGGTAAGTCGCCTTTTGCATCGCAACATCCTTGCCGGCGGTCTTGCCCAATTGCTCGGACGACTGGGTCACGTCGAGGATGTCGTCAATCACCTGGAAGGCCAAGCCAACGTGATAGCCGAAGTCGGTCAGCGCCTGAAGTTGGCGAGGCGTGGCGTTGGCCGACATGCCACCGAGCCGCACCGAGCAGGTCAGCAGCGCGGAAGTTTTGCGTTCGTGAATGTAGCGAAGCTGCGCCCGCGAGACCGGTTTGCCCTCTCCCTCAAGATCGGCGATTTGGCCGGCAATGAGCTGCGCGTGCCCGGCCGTCTTGGCCAGTTCGGCCACAAAATCGTTCTGCTTGTAGCGCCGGGTCGGCTTGGCTTGGTTGGCCAACTCGAACGCCAAGGTCAGCAGCGCGTCGCCTGCGAGTACCGCAATGCCCTCTCCGTAAACGACGTGATTTGTTGGCATCCCACGGCGTAAATCGTCGTCGTCCATCCCCGGCAGATCGTCGTGAATCAGCGAGTAGGTGTGGATGCACTCAACCGCCGAGCCAAGGATCAGCGAGTCACTTGGCCTGCCGCCGCACGCCTCGGCCGCCGCCATGCAGAGAATCGGCCGGAGCCGTTTGCCGCCGGCGAACATCGAGTAGCGCATCGACTCGTGCAGCGTTTTCGGCTTGGCCGCCGCCTTGGGCAAATGCCGGTTCAGCGCGGCGTTGACCTGCTTGACAGAGCGGTCGATGTATCGCTTGAACGAAAAGGATTTGGGCTTGGCTTGCTTGTTACGGGAACCTGACACGCGAAGGTTTTAAGCAAGCGGGACAAGGCTCACAAGTCTGAAGCTTTTGGGTGCCAGAAGGCTACTTTAAGTTTGCTGCATTTGGAGAGGCAACGCCTTCACTAAAGTCGCCGTTGGCGTCCGGGATTCGGCGGAAGGCCGAGTCGGGCCCGAGCTTGGCGATCTTCACCTCATCGAGGATGGCGTTGCCGGTTGAGTCGCTGTCAATAAGCTGGATCGTCTCGCCGCCCTTGGCCAACTTGAAATTAGCGTGCAGGCCCTCCTTGGCCTTGCCGTCTTCGTCGGCCCATACAATCAGGCGCCCGCCCGCCGCGATTTTGGTGCCTTTCGGGAAGCTCCATTTGCGCGGATTCTTTTTGCTGTCGGTCAGGTATTTGCCGGACAAGTCGGCATCGCTGCCGGAGGTGTTCACGATCTCGATGTAGTCATCGAAGTCGCCTTGGGGGTCTTTGGCCACCGCTTTGTTTTCAGCTACGACCTCGTTGATTCGCAGGTGCGAATTCTCGGCCTTGGGCGACTTGACGCGGAAGGACAACGGCTTGGCCTCGGCGCGGGCAGGGAAAAAGTCGGAGGTCATCTCCTCGTCGCCCGAACGGGCCTCGACGTAGTAGCGGACTTTTTTGCCGGCGAGCTGCGCCGGGATGGCTGCGGCAAACACGCCGCCGTCCGCTTGGCCAACGGGCTGCATTGCCACTTGGCTGTACGGCTCGTTCTTGCCGTCGGCAAACCAGAGGACAACCGCCTTGGCCAAGGTTTCTCCAGTCGTTTTGGCCTCGATGCGGGGGGAGTCGGTCGACTTGGCTTCGTCGAGTACGGTCACTGAGGCAATCGTTGGCGCGGGGAGATTCACCTCGGGATGATTCAGCAGGAACTCACGACGGCCCTCAGTGAACGGCTTGAGGCCAAGCTTGGTGCGGCGTCCGTCAGAGCTTGTTTTCAACAGCCCTTGTTCAAACGCCTCGAACGAGCTGTGCTTTCTGACGTCTTTTTTGACCTCGTCACTAATGAGTGAAGCGTACCCTTCGACGAGCGGGCTGATTTTGTCCCAAGCGATCCACTCTTCGGTGATCGTTTTGAGATGGTGCCGGTAGCGTGCCTTTAGCTCCGGCACTTGAAAGAGTTTGAACATAAGGGGGCGATCCGGGTTATCGGCATTGTAGAATGGTTCCAGCTTTGGTCCGCTCAATCCGGATGGCATGCCGGGACCGCCGGGGATGTTCATCACTTCGTTGCCGTCGTGCTGCAGCACGTGAAAGCGACCACCCGGATCGAGGTACAAATTATAGTCGCTCCCCCGGGTGAAATAACCCTCGTCCTGAAACACACACTCGAGCGCGAGCGACCACAACGCGCTGTCGATGTCGAGGCGTTCGTTTAATGCTTCTGCGAGTTTTTCCGGAGGGGTTTCGTCGAGCAACTTCGTGAATTCAGCCAGTTTTTTCCAGGCGTCGTCTGCTCCGGTGGTTCGGAGTTGATACCCGCCGTAATCCTCTTTGCGTTCGCCGGGATAACCCAGATTGCCCCGCCCGCCGCCGCCGGCACCGATCTTCCAGCGCACCCCGCCGCGCGTGCCGAAGTTGTCCTGTAGGAAATCCTTGTTGTACTGCTGAATGTGAGAGTAGATGCCCCAGCTTTCTCCATTAATCACCACTTTGACGAAGTTGCCCTTGAACGCGGGGATGTAATCGCGGGCCACGTGCGAGTAGATCACCTCGCGCATAAACGTCGGGTCGGAGTTGCTGTTGAGCAGGTTGAGCGTCTTGTAGCCAAACAACCTTTGGTCGCCGTGCTTGTGGTCGAGATAAAGGTTTATCGACCGCTTCAAGTCGGGCGATACAGAGAAATAGGAGGAGTTTCCGCGGTACTTCAGGCCGACGTCTTTGTACTGTTTGCCGTCGACGATCAGATCCGCCGGGACGGCGACATCCGTCCGGTAAAACGCCTCCATCTCCTCCTTCCACTCATCGTCCTTGGTCATGATGAACAATGTGCGGAGGGTGCCCTCGTGGTAGAGCCCTTTTTCGGAGGGTTTGCCGCTGGAGGGCGAAAGGCGTTCGGCTTTTGAGAAGTCACGAGGCTCGGGAGCGGGACGATTGCCACCGCCCCTCGGATCAGGCCGGCCTCCACGATCACCGCCAGATGGCGGCCTCCCGCCGCGGTCCCCGTCCGGGCGGGGCGGGCGACCCCCGCGCTGGCCACGGTCGCCGCCTTCGCCGCTGCGTTGCTCCTTCACATGTTCCCGGGCCGCAGTACGCTCTGCCTTGTCCAGGATGCCGTCACCGTCCCTGTCAAACTTCGGGATCAACTCAATCCGCTGCCCGCGTCGGGAGCCACCCCTGCCCCGCCCTCCGCGTCCGCCGCGATCCCTTCGTTCGGCATCGGGAGGCGGCCCCCCGGGTCGACCGCTCAATCTGGGCGGTCCCTCTCTCCGGAACGACCCCCGGGCGGCTTCTCGCTCCTCGTCGTCGAGTTCACCGTCCTGGTTCTTGTCGAATCGCTCCAAGACTTCGCGCCGCAACGCGTCGCGGTCTGGGCGATCCCCCTGCCCCGGTCGCCCGGACGGCTGGGCGAGGAGCGTTGCGGCCGATGAGGCCAGCGCGACGAACAAAAGAACGAAACGAAAAGTCATGGTCTTCATGGAAAAACGTAACCGTAAAAGTGAACCGAACCATACGATCGGAACGAAGCAAAGTTACAACAAAGTCGGCAAAGGAAAACAAAAAACCGCATCATGAAGCACTTGGCCAAGCGGCTGGGAATGAACATCGGGTTGCCTTTGTGAAGGGTTTGTGTTGCATTCGAGGGCCTTGCCAACGGCAGGAAAGATATAAAATAAAATTTATAATGTCACCTAAAACAGACGTGTCCACCTGGGAACGATTTTGCCGGCGATACACGGAATTTCCAGAGATCGGCTTGGCCATCGACTTGAGCCGGATGAACTTCAGCGACGATTTCATTAGGCAAATCGAGCCGCGCTTGGCCAAGGCGTTCACCGCGATGGATGAACTGGAAGCGGGAGCCATCGCCAACCCAGACGAAAACAGGATGGTCGGCCACTACTGGCTGCGGAACGCCGCCTTGGCACCCACGCAGGAACTCCGCACCGCAATCGATCAAACCGTGGCCAGCATCAAGGCGTTCGCAGCCAAGGTGCACGACGGGGAAATCCGTGGCGCTGAGGGTCCATTCGAACACTTCCTGATCATCGGCATCGGCGGTTCAGCGCTTGGCCCACAGTTTGTCTCACACGCCTTGACACAACCTGGCAATGATAAAATGACTGCTTGGTTCATCGACAACACCGACCCCGATGGAATAGACCAGATCAAGGCGAAATTGGCTGGTTTACTCGGAAAAACGCTGGTTATCGTGGTTTCCAAATCAGGGGAAACAAAGGAAACTCGCAACGGGATGCTCGAAATCCAGTCCGCATTCCGCGAGGCCGAATTGAACTTTGTCGCCCAAGCGATCGCGGTTACCGGCGAAGGGAGCAACCTCGACAAAGTTGCCAAAGCCGAAGGTTGGATTCAAAGATTCCCGATGTGGGACTGGGTTGGTGGGCGTACCAGCGAGACGTCGGCGGTAGGCCTGCTGCCGGCAGCACTGCAGGGCTTCGACATCGACCAGCTCCTTGCCGGCGCAGCTGAATGCGACAACGTGACACGCAACAAAACATATGCCGGGAACCCTGCGGCCCAACTCGCGGCAGCATGGTACCACGCCGTTGACGGACGAGGGTCCAAGGACATGGTGATCCTGCCGTACAAAGACCGGTTGGAACTCTTTCCCAAGTACCTACAGCAACTCATCATGGAGTCGCTCGGCAAGGAATTCGACCTCGACGGCCAAGTCGTCAATCAGGGCATTACGGTTTACGGCAACAAGGGATCCACGGATCAGCACGCCTACATACAGCAACTCCGCGAAGGCGTTCACAATTTCTTCGCCACCTTCATCCGGGTGTTGACGGATCGGGATGGCGCCTCGATGGAAGTGGAAAAAGGCATCACCACGGGAGACTACCTGGACGGCCTTTATCAAGGAACACGCGACGCTCTTTACCAAAATAATAGACAATCAATAACCGTCACGGTCGATAAAACCGAGGAATACAACCTCGGTGTTCTGATCGCACTGTATGAAAGAACGGTGGGTTTTTATTCATGTATAGTAAATATAAACTCCTATCATCAACCCGGCGTCCAGGCGGGCAAGAAAGCGGCTGGTGATATTCTTCAACTCCAATCTAAAATCATCGATTTTCTTAATAAAAACAGCAATTTAACGCACTCGATCACGGCAATTGCCGAGGGAATCAGGGCCATCGGCGAGAAGGAAAAAATATATCTAATCTGCCAACATCTTTCAGCTCAAAAGGAACGGGGCATAAAGAAAACAGGCTCAAGTTCATTGGAAACAGTATCATATCAAGTGGAGTAACTCATGTTTCGCTACCCTAAGAGATATGATGTGATTGTGGTCGGCGGAGGCCACGCCGGAATTGAGGCAGCCTTGGCGTCTTCTCGCTTGGGATGCCGAACACTCATGCTGACCCTGAACGCGGACACCATCGGCCAAATGTCCTGTAACCCGGCGATCGGCGGTCTGGCCAAGGGACACCTCGCAAGGGAGATCGATGCATTCGGGGGGGAGATGGGCAAGTGTGCGGACATGACCGGTCTGCAGTTTCGCATGCTAAACACAAAAAAAGGTCCAGCGGTCCGTGCCCCACGTGCGCAGTGCGACAAGAAGGCTTACCAATTCCGGATGAAATGGATTTGTGAACGTGAACAAAATCTGGATGTCGCTCAAGGTCAGGTTGCGCAGCTGGTTCATGAAGCGGGAGTTGTTGCTGGTGTGGAGACAACCATGGAGGTTCGTTATGAAAGTTCAACGGTGGTAATTACCACTGGAACCTTTCTAAAAGGCCTGATGCATATCGGATCCAACAAACAGAGAGGAGGGCGAACCGGGGAGGGTGCCGTGGGAGGGTTTTCCGAATCGCTGCGATCGGTGGGTCTTGAGCTCGGACGGTTGAAAACAGGCACCCCACCCCGGTTGTTGAGACGATCCATCGACTTCTCGAAAACCGAATTACAGCCCGGAGATGAACCGGTTCCTTATTTCAGTTTCTGGAAGGATGAGTTGTTCCACGTGGAACATTCCGGGGTCAATCCGAACGATATCGGTCATTCGGAGGGGAAATATCCCCCGGGTTCCATTTTGGATCGCATTAACGGACAGATGCCGTGCCATATCACTTTTACCTCCAATAAAACAGCCGAAATCATTAGGAATAACCTGCACAAATCCCCGATGTATTCCGGGGAAATTGAGGGGGTTGGGCCGCGCTATTGCCCCTCAATCGAGGATAAAATTGTTCGTTTTGCCGACAAGGAGAGGCACCAAATCTTTTTAGAGCCGGAGGGGATTGCCACAGATGAAATCTATGTCAACGGTCTTTCCACCTGTCTACCGGTTGATGTGCAATACAATATGGTGAAATCCATCGTGGGTTGCGAAAATGCAGAGATTCTCCGCCCCGCCTATGCGGTGGAGTACGATTTTGTGTTGCCAACCCAGTTGAAGGCAACTCTGGAGGCCAAGCCGTGCAATGGGCTTTTTTTGGCAGGGCAAATCAACGGAACCTCCGGATACGAAGAGGCAGGTGCACAAGGATTGATGGCTGGCATCAACGCCGCGTTGAAGGTTCATGGTAAGCCAGATCTGGTGTTACGTCGCGATCAAGCCTACATCGGCGTGTTGATTGATGACCTGATCAGTAAGGGAACAGCCGAACCGTATCGCATGTTCACCTCGCGCGCGGAATATCGCTTACTGCTCCGGCAAGATAACGCTGATCTTCGGCTGTGCGAGATCAGCAGGAGCATCGGATTGCTATCAGATCGGCAGCATGAACTTTTTAAAGTAAAGAAAGCCAAACTTGAAATGGAATTTCAAAGAATTGGTCGAGAGCAACAAAACGGGATCAAGCTCGATCAGTTGCTCAAGCGGAACGATACCCGTCATAAAGACTTGCCTCAGCCATATGGTGGGGTTTCGCAAGATGTTGCCGAGCAGGTTGAGATTACCGTGAAGTATGCCGGGTATATCGAGCGCCAGGAATCTGACGTGGATCAGTTCAAAAAAATGGAAGGCAGGGCGATTCCAGCATGGCTGGATTACGACCTAATACCCGGCTTGCGAACCGAATCCCGAGAAAAACTAAAGGAGATTCAGCCCGCAACCGTCGGCTTGGCCTCAAGAATATCCGGAATTAATCCAACGGATGTGAGTTTGCTGATGGTTTGGATCAAGCGGGGAAGGGAGCAGAAAACCGAAGAAACCGTCGATTCACAGGCCCGCAGGGGTAGCCAGTAAACCGTGTTCCACGTGGAACATGGGCATCAAAGGAAACGGGCGATGATTGGCTTGAGTGTTTCTTTCGTCGCGCTTGGCCAAGCGCTTTTCTGGGTCATGATCGCGTTATCCAACGCCCTGTGGCTAGGCCAAGAGGGAGTGGCGGGTATCTTCGGGATCGCCTTTTGAATGATGCTTTTAGCTGATGACGCATTTTTCCGAAGACAGGCAACGACGGATTCGACTGTGACCGGTTCCTCCTCCCTTTTCCAGCAATCGTAGTCGGTGACCATGGCGAGAGTCGCATAGGAGATTTCCGCTTCACGCGCACAACGGGCTTCACCAAGGTTGGTCATGCCGACCACATCGAATCCCAGTTTTTGATTTCGTAGTGACTCTGCACGGGTGCTGAATGCCGGGCCTTCCATGTTCACGTAGGCACCCCTATTGTGTGCCTTGACCCCAACTTCATTGGCACCGTCCATCAGGATCATACGAAGCTTTTCGCAAATCGGCTCGGCGAAAGCCACATGCCCAACGATGCCATCACCGAAAAAGGTGTGTGTCGAAGACTGCTTGGTGTTGTCGATGAACTGATCGATCAAAACGATGTCGCAAGGCGCATACTGCGGCTGAAGCGAACCGACGGCACTCGCGCTGATGATCCATGAGACGCCCAATTGTTTCATCGCCCAAATGTTGGCGCGGTGGTTGAGTTCGCTTGGCATGATGCGGTGACCACGCCCGTGCCTTGGGAGAAAAACGATCTCCCTGTTCAAAAGCTGGCCGGTCAGGAATGCATCCGACGGGCTCCCAAACGGCGTATCGACCGCTTCCCACTCATCGGTTTCAAAACCGTCGATTTCATACAATCCACTCCCGCCGATAATCCCAACCTTGTCCATGCGAAATAGCATTATCCCACAAAGGAATAGAAACAAATAAAATTATAAAAAACATAAAAACAATTAATATACTTCGCTTGCCTTGGTTAAGCGTCGGGCAACGTGGAAGCCTCTATTTTAACTATTGATTGGTCAATAAGGCCAGGTGTCCCAGACCTTTGGCTGTTAATTGCCACCGCTGTCCTTTTTTAAAGACCAACTTTCGGCAGGCTGCCTTTCTGTAAATCTCGGCATCGACGTCGAGCAGCTTGACAGGTTCGTTGTCGCTGAAAGCGGCGGCATCCCGCGGGACGCAGCGAACTGGGACGCCGTTGGAATCCAGTGAAACCTCGTAGCCGGCGATGGCCTTGGGTGAGGATGGGGATTCAACCAGGACGGGGTGGCGATTGGCCCATTGGAAGTCAGGGAACCGAACCAACACGCGGCAAAGCACCGGTTGTCGACGGATGAATTCCCGCAACTGGAACGCCTGCCGCCCGGCTTGGGCTTTTCGCTGGCTGAGGAACAGGTTCCACGGATCGATGCCGAGGAGGTTTTGGCCGTTCCACTTCCCGTGATCGTTTCGCCGGCCGGAATCATTTTTGTTTAACCAAGCCGAATAGCCGAGGTTAGCAAGCAGGCAGATTTCGAAATGCAAATGCGCCCTTTCACGTGAGATGCCTTGGGAGGTGTTGCTGGTTCGGCCCATGGTGGCAATGATTTCACCTGTTTTCTTCGTTTGGCCGACCCTCAGGTTGTCGGCGATTTTCCGGAGATGGGCGTACAGGGTGTACACGGCCAACTGATCGATTTCATGCTGCATGACGATGTATTTCCCGTAGTTGGACAAGCCGGATTTTGCGTTGATGTAAACGATCGTTCCATCTGCGGCCGCGCTGACAGGATCGATTGGTTCGCCGCGGGCATCGCGTTGCACGCACTTGATGTCGAGCCCTTCATGCATCTGCCGACCCCCGGAGCGGACGCAGCCGAAGGTGCCGCTTGGCCAAGTGCGGCCGACTGTGGGGGTGAAGTAGTCGGCTTCTTTGCCAGATTCGAAGATCGCCGGGTTGGGGGTTGGAAGGTGAAACGGCTGCCCAAGCGCAGCGACTGCTTGGCCAAGCGCGATTACCATCAACAACCACAGACAGCGGGACATTTATTTTAGTCTTTTATTTCTTTAATTGCCGTGTTCAGCCCGCTGATGATCCGTTCGGCTTCCTCGCGGGAACAGTCGGGGGTGAACCGGATGATGCCGGTGGCATTGCGCTGGGTGATCATCGGGGCGGCGAGGACGCGAGGCTCGGTGAACTGGCAGAAGATGGCGATGCGCCTGCCTTTGTTCGATGTGGTGAAGCTGTCGAGCACGGCAGTGCCGTGGCGGTTGAATTGAATCTGGAGTGCGAAGCCACCCCGGGCCTCCATAAGCGTGGCTTTTTCCAGATCGGCAGTCGTGAGGAACGGCTCGCTGTTGACGTGAAAAATGAACGGATCAGCCCTGTAAACAGCCATTTCTCGGGAATATTTGGTGCCGTCATTGTTCTGCTCCAAGTAAAGCATGATGAGGCTGTAATTCTCGCCGGGCGTCTTGTCGCCCACGGATTTGCAGCCTACGCCCAGCCCGGCGCATAAGGCAATTGCCATCAAATAGTGGTTGATAATGCTCATTTTAACCGTCATCCTTCCGTGCCGCTCTCCGGAGAGGCAACCAATATACATCATGGGCAAACAACACAACAAAGTAATCAAACGCAAACGCCGGAAGGCCTACCTCAAGCGCAAGCAGGCTGCCGCCAAGAAATAATCCCCCACCGGGCCAAATCGGAACGGCCCGGGGGAACAACATATTTACTAAAATGGCTAATATATTTAATGACATTGTGGGGACCGTTGGCCGCACGCCGCTGGTACGGCTCAACAGGGTCACCGAGGGGATCGACGCCACTGTGCTGCTCAAGTGCGAATTCTTCAACCCGCTCTCCAGCGTGAAGGATCGCATCGGCATGTCGATGATTGAGGATGCAGAAAAAAGCGGGGCGCTCACCAAGGATACCGTGATCATCGAGCCAACCAGTGGCAACACCGGCATCGCGCTCGCCTTTGTGGCGGCGGCCAAGGGGTACCGCCTGATCCTTACCATGCCGGAGACGATGTCGCTCGAGCGCCGCACATTGCTGGCGCTGCTGGGCGCCGAACTGGTCCTCACCGAGGGGGCCAAGGGCATGAAGGGCGCCCTCGAGCGGGCTAGCGAGCTGGCTGCCGAGACACCGAACTCGTGGATTCCGCAGCAGTTCGAGAACCCGGCCAACCCGGAGATTCACCGGCAAACCACCGCCGAGGAAATCTGGAACGACACCGACGGCGCGGTCGACATCGTCGTGGCCGGCGTAGGCACAGGCGGAACGCTCACCGGCTGCTACGAAGTCATTAAGCCGCGCAAGCCGTCATTTCAGGCGATCGCGATGGAGCCGGCCGACTCGCCGGTCATCTCGCAAACGCTGGCCGGCGACGAGCTGACGCCCGGCCCGCACAAGATTCAAGGCACCGGGGCCGGGTTTGTCCCGGCCAACCTCCACCTCAAGGGTGAGGATGGCAGCGACCAGATCACCGAGTGCGTCCGAGTCAGCAATGACGATTCGTTTGCCATGGCCCGCCGCATGGCCAAGGAGGAGGGCATCCTCTGCGGCATCTCCAGCGGGGCCAACGTCTGCGCCGCGCTCGAGGTGGCCAAGCGCCCGGAGAATGCCGGCAAGGTGATCGTCACCTTCGCGCCGTCCACCGGTGAGCGGTACCTGAGCACGCCGTTGGCCGAGGAGGCCCGCGCCCAGGTTGGCAGCTGACCGCGCTTGGCCAAGCTCCCGTAAACAGACACTTTTATGGATTATCCGATCTCCAGTCGGGCGGCATCGCTCGCCCCGTCATTGACGCTGGCCATCTCGGCCAAGGCCAAGGAATTGCGCGCCCAGGGCGAGGACGTCATCGGCTTCGGTGCCGGTGAGCCGGACTTCGATACGCCGCAACATATCAAGGACGCCGCCGCGCAGGCGTTGGCCGACGGCTTCACCAAATACACGCCGAGCAGTGGCATCCCGGAGCTGCGCCAAGCGGTCGCCGACAAGTTCCAGCGCGATTACGGCGTCGAGTACGAACCAAGCCAGGTCATCGTCAACTGCGGCGGCAAGCATTCCTGCTTCAATGTCATTTACGCCACGTGCGAGGCCGGCGACGAAGTCATCATCCCCGCCCCGTACTGGCTGAGCTATCCTGAGATGGCCAAGCTCGCCGGGGCCAAGCCGGTGATCCTCGACACCACCGACGAGACCGAGTTCAAGGTCACGCCGGAGCAGTTGCGCGAGGCCATCACGCCGAACACCAAGCTGTTCATCCTCAACTCGCCGAGCAACCCCACCGGCTCCGTTTATTCGGCGGATGAGATCAAGGCGCTCGGCGATGTCTGCGTCGAGAAAGGCGTGCTCATCATGAGCGACGACATTTACGAAAAGCTCGTTTACGACGGGGCCAAGTTCACCAGTGTCACCGGGTTTTCCGAGGAGCATTTGGCGCACACCATCATTGTGCACGGCTTGGCCAAGGCGTACTCGATGACCGGCTGGCGCATCGGCTTTCTCGCTGCACCCAAGCCGATCGCACAGGCCATCAACGCCGTGCAAAGCCACAGCACCAGCAACGCGACCTCCTTCGCGCAAAAGGGTGCCGTCGCCGCGCTCAACGGCCCGCAGGATCACCTCGGAGAGTGGCTGGCAAAATTCGACGAGCGCCGCCGCACGGCCGCCGAGCAACTGAACGCCATGCCGGGCATCAGCTGCATCAACAGCAAGGGTGCATTTTACCTGTTCCCGAACATGGCCGCGACCGGGCTCACGTCGGCCGAGTTTTGCGAGCGCCTGCTCGAGCAGGCCAAGGTTGCGGCCGTCCCCGGCATCGCCTTCGGGGCCGACAACAATTTCCGCATCAGCTACGCCACCAGCATGGAAAACATCCAGACTGGCATGGCCCGCTTGGCCGATTTCTGCAAAAACCTGTAGCCGCTTGGCCAAGCGCTGCCCGAGCAGTCCAAAGGTTCGACTTTTCTTGCGTTGCCGGGTGAGGGTTGTAGCCTTCCTTTTTTCGGACTTGAGACTGCTTGCATGGGCAGCTTTTTCTTCAACCGTTTTTTCACCGGGAACCGATGGCGGGCGGCGTTTACGCTGATCGAGCTGCTGGTGGTGATTGCCATCATCGCGATCCTGGCGGCGCTGCTGTTGCCGGCCTTGGCCAAGGCGAAGGACCAGGCGCGCCTGGCCAATTGCCTCTCGAATCATCGCCAGTGGGGGCTGGGGCTGCAGCTCTATCTTGTGGAGAACGACGACGCACTGCCCCGCGACGGCATGGGTGCCAATGGCAAATACCCCGGCGTGCCACCGCCCTCCGGTACGCCGAAAGACCCCAGCGCCTGGTTTAACCTGCTGCCGCCGTTCATGGGCGAGAAAACGCTGGCGCAGTACTGGAAGCGGCCAACGGTGGTGTATCAGGACAACGTCAAAAACCTGCCATTCCCTGGGGGACGGGGTAAGATTTGGCACTGCCCGAACGCCAAGATGACGACGGAGGAACAGAAGCAGTTGAAGGGCGGCGGACGGCACGGCTTTTTCAGCTACGCGATGAACATTGACCTCAAGCGCGGCACGGTGAACTCGTACCTGCCGTACCCGAAGATGCCCAAGGCGACCGACCTGCCCAATCCGTCGGCGACGGTCGGCACGATGGACATGTATTTCAGCTCGTCGGAGGGGCTGGGGAATCCGTACTACTCGGTGAACCCGGCGGCGCGGTGGCGGGCGTTCCCGGAGCGGCACAAGGGGCAGGGCGGCGTGCTGTCGTTCATCGACGGGCACGCGGCTTACTTCTCGCGACACTCGGTCACCAACGGTGCGGGCACATTCGAGGGCTCGAACCCGGACGTGATCTGGAACGCGCCGTTCCGGAAATAATTTCACCCAAATCAAACCATGAAAAAAGGACTGATACTAATGACGGCGGCCGCCGGCCTCGTGTCGGCGCGGGCAGAGGTGGTGCTCGAGGAATCGTTCAGCTACGACGACGGCTCGATCGTCGTGAACGCGGCGGACACCTGGAAAAACCACAGCGGAACCAGCGAGCAGACGGAGGTGGCCGACGGCCAACTCGTGCTGTCGCAGGCCAACTCGGAGGACTTCCACGCGAAGCTCACCGGTGGGCCGTTCAAGAAAAACAGTGGCGGCACGATGTACGCGTCGTTCGACGTGGAATTCACCGAGCTGCCCAGCGGCGGCGGGAGTTACTTCGCGCATTTCAGGGACGACGGCTTCGGCTATCGGGCGCGCGTCATCGCGCAGGCCACCGGTGCGGAGGGGGGGGCGTTCCGGATCGGCGTCGCCTCGAAGGGCAAAGCGTCCACCGCCGTGGTGGACAACGACCTGCACCTCGACACGGTTTATAAAGTGGTCATCGCGATGAGCCTCGCGGACGCGGGCACGACGCTTTGGATCGACCCCGAGGGGGATGCATCAGGCGGGGTCACCACCACCGACAACGGCTCGGCGGTGGACGTGACCGGCTTCGCGTTCCGGCAGGCGAAGAACATCGGCGCGATGCTGGTCGATAATTTGAAAGTTGGGACGAGTCTCGGCGACGTGACTGAGGGCGACGGTGGCAACGATTTGGCCATCCTGTCGCAGCCCACCTCGCAGACCGTTCTCGCCGGCAAGACGATTTCGTTTTCCGTCGTGGCCACCGGCGCGGAGCCGTTGGCGTATCAATGGAGCAAGGACGGTTCAACCATCGACGGCGCGACCGCGAGCGCGCTCGAGCTGGCCGACGTCTCCGCAGACGATGCCGGTGCCTATGTCGTCACCGTCAGCAACGCCGATGGCAGCGTGGAGAGCGACACAGCAACGCTTGAGGTTGCGGACTCGCCCGGCGGCGACGCCGTCACCATCAAGAGCCTGCGAGCCATGGTGAATGAAAATCTTGAGCCGTCCGATACCAAGACGATTTTTACCGCCGAGGGCATCGTCACCACGCACACGAACATGAGCGGCGGGAGCCACTCGCTGTTTTATTTTCAGGACGACACCGCCGGCATCGCGGTGTACCACCGCAGCGGCAACTCAAGCCACCCAAAGGCCGGTGACAAGGTGCGCGTCTCCGCGCCGCTGGGCCATTACAATGGCCTGCTGCAGTTCGTGCCGGACGCCGGCAACGCGATGCATTTGGTCAAGGTTGTGAGCAGCGACAACGCTCTGCCGGAGTCGGCCAAGCTCGACTTCATGCAGTCGGACGACGCGACGGCAATGGAGGCGCTCGAGGGCTCGCTCGTGGTTGCCACCGAGGTGGAAGTTGACAGTGGCGGCGGATCGAAGTTCTCCGGCGGTGCCAACTACACGCTCACCGATGCCGACGGGATGACGTTCGCCATGCGCATCGATTCGCGCATCAAGTCGATCATCGGCCAGCCGTTCCCCGGCACCGCTGTCAACGTCACCGGCGTCCTCTCGCAGTACATGCCCGACCGGCCGCGGGAGGGCGGCTACCAGTTGATGCCGACGCGCATCGAGGACATCGCCGGCCCGCAACTGCCGACGATCGAGTTCACGCTGAAGTACGACAACCTGATTCGCCATGGGCGGCCGGTCGAGAGCTCGCGCACCGATCACTTCCTGCTGCCGGGCGAGACCGCAGTGATCGAGGCGGTCATCAACAACCCAGCCGAGGGTGAGGTGACCGTGACGCCGACGGGCGACTGGGTGCTCTCGGCGAATCCCGCCAGCGAGGTCACGGCCCGGCTGGTGCTGACCGCCGCCGAGGCGGACGCCGGGGCGTTGATGGACATTGCCCTGGAGGCGGAGAACAGCGAGGGCGTGCAGGCCTTGTCATGGGACATTTACGTGCCGAGCGCGGCCGAGCAGCAGGTGGCCATCACCGAGTTTTTGGCCAACCCGACCGGCAAGACGACAGATGGCCACTACAACCCGCTGCACCGCGAGACGCCGAGCGACTCAAGCCGGATCAGCGTCGAGGATGAGTTTGTCGAGATTGCCAACCTTGGCCAAGCGGAGGTGGATCTGGCTGGCTGGAGCCTCTCTGACGCCGTGGCGCTGCGCAGCAACTTTTACGAGGGGGACGTCTTGGCCAAGCGCGGCGCGGTGATCGTGTACGGCGGCCGGTCGTCCGGCTCCATGCCGGTGCTCGGCGACGGCGTGCTGGCGTTGCCGGCCACCGAGGGCACAAGCGGGCTGGGTCTCAACAACGGCGGCGACACGATCACCCTGCGAAACGCCGACGGGCATGTGATCGACCGCATCCAGTTTGGGAGCACCTCGAAAAACAACGGCTCAATGACGCGCCATCCCGGTCTCAACGGGGCGTTCGCAGATCACAGCACGGTGGCGGACGCGGCCGTCTCGGCCGGCGCTTGGCCAAGCGGCGCGCCGTTCACCGAAGACGCGGCGGTGGAGATTCCCGAGATCAACGTCACGGTCAGCCTGGCCGACGGCGAACTCACCCTGGGCTGGGAGGCCAGCCCGGCGGCCAGCTACACCGTGAACGCTAGCGCCTCCGTGGCCGGACCGTACGAGCCGGTGGCCAAGGGACTGACGTTCGACGATGCCGCAGGCAGTTACAATGCCCAGGCCGACCAAGCGGCCCAATTTTTCATCATCGAAGCGAAGTAACGACTCATGAAGCTAGCTCTTTTTATTGCCGCCGTCGCATTGGCGGGATCGTTTGGCCAAGCACAGCAGACCTTCCGCGTGGTGACGTACAATGTGGAGAATTTCATTCTCAAGCCTATCCAAAACCGGCCGCTCAAGAAACCGTTCGCGCAGGCGAAGATCGTCGAGAGCATCCTCGCGGCCAAGCCGGACGTGATCGCGCTGCAGGAGATGGGCACGGCCAAGGCCTTGGCCAAGCTGCAAAGCGACCTCAAGGCCAAGGGGCTGAACTTGCCGCATGCGGAGCATTTGTCGGCGTTCGACCCGGCGATCCATGTCGCGTACCTGAGTCGGTTTCCGTTCAAGAAAATCACCAAGCATGACAACGAAAGTTATCTGCTCAACGGACGCCGGCTGCATGTCAGCCGGGGCTTCGCCGAGGTGGAGATCGCGTTGGGCGATTACTCGTTCTCGCTGATCACCGCGCACCTGAAATCGAAGCGCAAGGTGTCGGTGGCGGATGAAGCGGAGATGCGGCTGCAGGAGGCGTTGCGGCTGCGGCGGATCATCGCCGCGAGGCTCAAGGCGGATCCGGAAATGAACTTCGCCGTGCTCGGTGACTTCAACGACTACTACAACTCCAAGCCGGTGAAGGCGCTCGTCGGCCGGGGCAAGTCGCAGCTCATCGACGTGCGCCCGGGCGAGCGCAACGGCGATGCCGGCCCGAACCGCATCAACGCAAAATGGTTTCCGCGCAACGTGTCGTGGACCCATTTTTACGGCGTCGAGGACGTCTACAGCCGGATCGATTACATCCTGCTCAGCCCCGGCATGGCGAGGGAGCTGGATCGCGCCCGCTCATGGATCCCGGTCGTGGCGAACTGGGGTTACGGCTCGGACCACCGCCCTGTGGTGGCGACCTTCACCGCACGGGACAAATAGGCCGCCTGTTTTTCTTCGCGATTGAAATCGCATCGCGCGTTCGTATAGTGCGCGTCCCTTGCGGGATGGCATGATGGACGATTCCGACGCACAACCCAATCTGCTCCCGGCGCTGGCCGGGGTGGTGCGCGGCACGTCGATCCTCTTCTGGTGCCTGCCGATCGCGATGGTCGTCAGCATCATGTCCACCCTCTCGAACTGGACCGACGCCGCTTGGCCGATGGGCATGCTGCTGCCGCCGGCGGCCTTCGGGATGCTGTGGGTCGGGCTGTGGCTGCTGGGCAGTTTTCAGCCGCAGGAACGCGTCTGGCAGGCTGCGCTTGGCCAGGCGAAACTGTTCGGGCTGTTCACCCTTGGCCTGTCGCCGTTCCTGCATTGGCGCCACCGTGCGCCGGACGAGCTTTACTTCATCGACGCCGTCGGGTTGCTGGCGTTGGCGTTTGCCCTTTACCTGATGGCGCTCAACAAGACGCTCGCCCGCCTCGCCGCCATGCTGCCGGACGAGACGCTCCGGGTGGAGTCACAGCTCTTCTCCCGCATGAATCGCGTGCTGCTGGCCATCACGTCGATCGGCATCGGTGTCGTCTACCTGAAGACACGCATTGACGAACCGCCCGAGCTGCTGCTGCGGTTCGTCGACAAGACGGGCCAGTACCGGCCGTGGCTGTTCATGGCCTTCGTGCTGATCCCGGTGTCGATGACCATGTCGCTCCTTTGGAAAACCAAGGAATCCATCCTCGCCAGCGTCTTCACCCCAAGACAGTGAGTCGTCACCAAACGACTGCGGGAAGCCTGTTGGGACGCGGATGAACGCGGATTGTCACGATTTAGAATGATCCTGTGAATCCCTCGAACCCTGAAAATCTGCGTCTCATTGAAAACTTGAACCCGGGCACCGCCAACTCTACGCTTACCGACTCCGACGCATGAAAACCAAGTTTCTCCTCACGATTGCCATCGCGCTGGCCGCCGCGACCCTCTCTGCCGGGGAGGCCCGCTGGTGGAAGGGCAACCTGCACACCCACTCACTCTGGAGCGACGGCGACGACTACCCCGAGATGATCGCCGACGGGTACCGCGCCAACGGCTACCATTTCCTCGCCATCTCCGATCACAACGTGCTGGCCGAGGGGGAGCGCTGGATTCACCGCGAAAAAAACGCCGGCGGCCAGCGGGCGTTCGACAAGTACCTCAACCGTTTCGGCGACGGCTGGGTTGAGCATCGCGAGGTCAAGGGCGTGCCGCAGGTCCGGCTCAAGACGTTCGCCGAGTATCGGCAAAAGATGGCCCAGCCGGGGCGTTTCCTGCTGATGCAGAGCGAGGAGATCACCGACCAGTTCCAGGGCCGGCCGGTTCACCTCAACGCCACCAACATCAAGAAACAGATCCCGCCGCAGGGCGGCGCCGGCGTGGCGGCGACCCTGCAGAACAACATCGACGCCGTGCTGGCGCAGCGCAAGGCCACCGGCCAGCCGATGTTCCCGCACATCAACCACCCCAACTTCGGCTGGGCGCTCCAGCCAGCCGACATGATCCAGCTGCGCGGCGAACGGTTCTTCGAGGTGTACAACGGCCACCCGGCTGTCAACAACTACGGCGACAAGGGCCACCTCAGCACCGGGCAGATTTGGGACGTGATCAACGCCTACCGTCTCGGCGTCCACAAGCTGCCGTTAATGCTTGGCCTGGCCACGGATGATTCCCACAACTACCACGACCTCGCCGTCGGCCAGAGCAACACCGGTCGCGGCTGGGTGATGGTTCACGCCAAGGCACTCACCCCGGAGTCGGTCATCTCGGCGATGGAGCGCGGCGACTTTTACGCCACAAGCGGCGTGGCCGTGGACGGCATCCGCTTGGCCAACGGCAAATACAGCTTCCGCATCCAGCCGGAGCAGGGCGTGACGTACACCACCTGGTTCATCGGCACGCGAAAGACCTTCAAGAGCAGCCCCGACTTGGCCAAGCGCAACTCGCTCAAGCCAAGCGAGGCCGGCATCGGCGAGATCTTCGGCCAATCGCAATCACTCGAGCCAAGCTACACCTTCGACGGCGACGAGCTGTACGTCCGCGCCGAGATCACGTCGTCCAAAAAGAAAGCCAACCCGTACGCCGCCGGCGAACACGAACGCGCCTGGCTCCAGCCGGTGCAACCGGGGCAGTAATAGGCTTACACGGCCAGTTCGCGGGGTTTGACTTTGCGTGCGATTTTTTTGCCGGCTTGGCGGCGTGCCTTGCGGAGGTCGCACTCGGCTTGGATGCGCAACCAGTAGTCCGGACTGGTGCCAAAATAGATGCCCAGCCGCAGGGCGGTGTCGGCGGTGATGGCGCGTTTACCGCGCACGATCTCGCTAATGCGCATGGGGCTCACGGCCAGTTCCTTGGCCAGCGCGTATTGGCTGAGGCCAAGCGGCTTCATGAATTCCTCCAGCAGAATCTCGCCGGAGGTGATGTTTTGCGATGCTTTCATTTCAGTGGTAATCAACTATTTCAACATTTTCGGCGTCGCTGCCGGTCCAACGGAAGCAAATGCGTCACGGGTCGTTGATGCGGAGGCTGTGTTGTCCGGCCCGTTGGCCCCGAAGCTATTCCAATCGGTTGCCGGGCGGGAAGGTCAACTCCCCAAGCCGCTCGGCGGTATGCAACAGGATGAGCTTGCGGAGGGCAACCCGTTGCAAGGCTGATGACCCGTGCCGAGTACGCTCTTCACGCCAGACTTTCTCGGTTGCCCTGTTAGCAAAGCTCCGAATCACCGGCGCAATATAACGCGTTGCGATAATATTGGCAAGCGATAGATAGAGTGGACAAAACTCTTTTAAAACTCGGTCTTGGTCACTACATTCCGCCGATGAACTTGCAACGACTTCTCCTTATTTTGGGGCTTGAGTTGGGGGTGGCGACTGGGTTTGCGGCGGGGGATGCGCCGGCGGATTACCGGCCGGAAGCCCAACGGTTGACGCTGGCGGCGACGAACAGTGTGTTCGGGTTTTCGCGCTTGGCCACAATGTGCGACACGTTTGGGCCGCGCTTTACCGGCTCGAAAAATCTGGAGGATGCCATCGACTGGTGCCTCGCCGAGATGAAAAAAGACGGCTTCCAAAACGTTCGGGGAGAGGAGGTGATCGTCCCGCGCTGGGTTCGCGGCAGTGAGTCGGTGGAGTTGCTTTCGCCGCGTCGCCGCGAGTTGCCGATGCTTGGCTTGGGCGGCAGCGTCGGCACGCCGGCCGGGGGGATCACGGCGGAGGTGCTGGTCGTCAGCGGGTTTGACGATCTCAAGAAGCGTGCCGCCGAGGCCAAGGGCAAAATCGTGCTCTTCAACGTGCCGTTCACCGAGTATCGCGAGACGGTGATCGTCCGCACGCAGGGCGCAATCCACGCGGCGCGGGCCGGGGCGGTGGCGAGTCTGATTCGTTCCGTCGGGCCGTTCTCGATGCAGACGCCGCACACGGGCGGCATGTCGTACGCCAACGGCGTGAAACAAATCCCGCACGCCGCGCTCTCGCTCGAGGACGCCAACATGCTGACTCGCATGGCGGCTCGCGGGGATACGATCCGGGTGCGGCTGAAGATGGAGGCGCGCACGTTGCCGGACGGCATTTCGCGGAATGTCATCGCGGAGATTCCCGGCCGGGAGAAGCCGGAGGAGATCGTCATCGTGAGCGGCCACATCGATTCGTGGGACGTTGGCCAAGGGGCGATGGACGACGGCGGCGGCTGTCTCGCCGCGTGGGAGGCGGCGCGGCTGATGCTCAAGCTTGGCCTGCAGCCAAGGCGCACCGTGCGCGTGGTGCTTTGGACGAACGAGGAAAACGGCATCCGCGGCGCGCTGCAATATGCCAAGCGGCACGAGGCGGCCCTGGCCAGGCACACGCTGGCGATCGAGTCCGACTCGGGCGTGTTCCAGCCGACCGGGTTTGGCTTCCTTGGCAGCGGGCGCGGCATGGAGATCATCCGGGGCGTCGGCAAGTTACTCGACCCGATCGGCGCGGGCAAGATCGCCAAGGGCTGCCGAGGTGCCGACGTGCTCAAGCTCGTGCGGGGCGGTGTGCCGGTGATGCACCTCGAGGTGGATCGCGAGAAATATTTCTGGTTTCACCACACCGACGCCGACACGATCGACAAGCTCGACCAAGGCGAGTTCAACCGGTGTGTCGCGGCGATGGCCGTGATGGCCTACGTCATCGCCGACCTGCCAGAGACGCTGCCGCGTTGACCGACACGGCGTCGGTTGCCGTGAGTCGCATTGAATATCCCGGCGTGCGGGGGCGTACTTTTTGAGCTATCTTTTCGGGGGATTTATGGCGTTTTCGACCCACAGAGCGGCTTGGTTGATGGTGGCGTTCGGCCTTGGCCAAGCGCTTGGCCAGGCGGAGTTTGCGCGGGATATCCGGCCGCTGCTCGAGCGGTACTGCCACGACTGCCATGGCAACAAGCGGGCCAAGGCGGAGGTGAACCTCGAGGCGCTTGGCCAGGCGCCGGATTTTTTTCGTGAAGGGCGCCTGTGGGAGAAGGTGCGCCATATGCTGCAACAGCGCGAGATGCCGCCGGATAAGAAGCCGCAGCCAACCGAGGAGGAGCGCATCCGGTTGACCGAGTTCATCTCCGCGCAGTTGGCCCAGTTTGACTGCTCGAACCCCGGCGTGCCGGTGAACCCCGGCCGCGTCACGCTGCGCCGCCTCAACCGCAGCGAGTACAACAACACCGTCCGCGACCTGTTTGGGGTGGACTACCGGCCGGCGGCAGACTTCCCCAACGACGAGGTCGGCTACGGCTTTGACAACATCGGCGACGTGCTGTCGCTCTCGCCGATCCTGATGGAGAAATACCTGCGCGCCGCCGAGGACATCACCGCCCGCGCGATCCGGACCGACATCCCGCCGTACCCGCCCGAGGAGGCCATCCGGACAAAAAAATGGGGCACGACGAGTGACGATGGAACGGTGCGGATCGAGAACGACAGTTACTGGGGATTGTGGCGCGAGGGCAGCATCGACATCCGTTACCCGTTCCGCACGAACGGCGACTATCTCCTGCGCATCAACGCCTACGCGACGCTCGCCGGGCCGGAACCGCCGAAGATGGAGATCCGTCTCGATGGCAAAACGGTGAAGACGTTCGAGGTGAACGTGGTTGAGGAGGAGCGGCGCGATTTTGTCGTCAAACTCAAGCCGGGAAAAGGCACGCACAAGGTTTCCGTCGCCTACCTCAACAACTACGTGAACAACGACTCACCCGACCCGGCGCTGCGGGGCGACCGGAATCTGTTCGTCAAGCGCACGACGATGGTCGGGCCGCTCGACGCGCCGCAGCCGACGTTGCCGGAGTCGCACCGGCGCGTGATCGTGCGGCAACCGAGGCCGGGGGAGGCGCGACAGGTCGCCCGCGAGTCGCTGGCCCAGTTCGCCGGGAGAGCGTACCGCCGTCCGGTCGCCGAGAAGGAGGTCAACCGTCTGCTGTCGTTTGTGGACATGGTCACGGCGGACGGTGGGTCGTTCGAGGAGGGGATGCGCTTGGCCGTGCAGGCGGTGCTCGTGTCGCCGCATTTCCTGTTCCGCTGGGAGCTGGACACGCGCCCGGCCGGCGACGGGCCGATCCGCCGGCTGGACGACTGGGAGTTGGCGTCGCGGCTGTCGTATTTCCTGTGGAGCAGCCTGCCGGATGCCGAGCTGTTCCGCTTGGCCAAGCGCGGTGAGCTGGCCAAGCCGGACGTGCTCGCGGCGCAGGTGCGGCGCATGGTGGCTGATCCACGTTCGCGGGCGCTGGTCGAAAACTTTGCCGGCCAATGGCTGCAGATTCGCAACCTGGCCGGCGTCACGCCGGATCCGGTCCGGTTCCCGACGTTCGATGATGGCTTGCGCACGGCGATGCAGCGCGAGACCGAGTTGTTCTTCGGGGCGGTGATGCGGGAGGATCGCAGCGTGGTGGAGCTGATCGACGCCGATTTCACCTACCTCAACGAGCGCTTGGCAAGGCATTACGGCATCGACGGCGTGAGCGGGCCGGAGTTTCAGCGCGTGCGCCTGACCAAGGGCAGCGGCCGGGGCGGCATCCTGACGCAGGCGAGCATTCTGACGATTACGTCGAACCCGACGCGCACCTCGCCGGTCAACCGAGGAAAGTGGATTTTGGAGCAGATCCTCGGCACACCACCCCCACCCCCGCCGCCAAATGTGGAGGAGCTGGAGGAAAACGAGGAGGCGATCACCAGCGGCTCGCTCCGTGAGCGGCTTGAGAAGCATCGGGCCAAGGCCGAATGCGCGACCTGCCACTCAAAGATGGATCCGCTTGGCTTCGCGCTCGAGAACTTCGACGGCATCGGCGCGTGGCGCGATCTGGACGGCACATTCCCGATCGACCCCACCGGCGAGCTGCCCACCGGCGAGACAATCGACGGGCCGGAAGGACTGAAAAACGTGCTGAAAAGCCGTGAAACTTTTATTCGCGCCCTGGCGGAGAAGATGCTAACGTTCGCCCTTGGCCGGGGGTTGGAGTATTACGACAAGTGCGCGGTCGATGAGATTTGCAGGAGTTTGAAGGCGAATGGCCACCGGTTCTCGGCGCTGCTGGACGGCGTCGTGAACAGCAAGCCGTTCCGGTTGAGCAACACAAAGACAAAGGACGATGAGTAACCAAAACCATCTTCACAGACGCACGTTTCTCAAGGGCCTCGGCGCGGCAGTGTCGCTGCCGATGCTTGAGAGCATGATCCCGGCGCGAGCGATTGCCGGGGCCGCGGCCGCACGGCCGCCGGTGCGAATGGCGTTCCTGTTCGTGCCGAACGGCGTGCACATGCAGGAGTGGAAGCCGGCCGCCACCGGCGCGCATTACGACCTGCCGCGCATCCTCAAGCCGCTTGCACCGGTGAAGCGCGACCTCTGCGTGCTCAGCGGGCTGACGCAGGACAAGGGCCGCGCAAACGGCGACGGCCCGGGCGATCACGCCCGCAGCGCCGGGGTGTTCCTGACCGGCGTGCAGCCGCTCAAGAGTGAAGGTGCGGAGATTCGCGCCGGTGTGTCGGTGGATCAGTTCGCCGCGCAGCGCGTTGGCCACGAAACACGCTTCGCCTCGCTGGAGCTGGGCACCGAGCGCGGTCGACAGTCCGGCAAATGCGACTCCGGCTACAGTTGCGCCTACTCGAACAACGTCTCATGGCGGGACGGCGGCACGCCGATGGCCAAGGAGACCAACCCGCGCCTGGTATTTGAGCGGCTGTTTGGCAACAACCGCGAGGGCGAGCGCGACGAAAGCCTGGCCAGGCGCCAGCGCTACCGGAAGAGCCTGCTCGACTTCGTGCTGGAGGACGCCCGGTCGCTCACGGCGAAAGTCAGCGGCAACGACCGGCAGAAACTGGACGAATACCTGACTGCCGTCCGTGAGATCGAGCAGCGCATCGAGCGTGCCGAGGGCACAAATGCCGCGCATCCGGATGCCCTCGCCGGGCTTGAGAAACCGGAAGGCGTGCCGGACAGTTACGAGGAACACATCCGCCTGATGGGCGACATGATGATCCTCGCGTTCCAGACCGACGTCACCCGGGTCTCGACCTTCATGCTGGCCAACGCCGGCTCGAACCGCAGCTACCGCCCCATCGGCGTGAACGAGGGCCACCACTCGCTGTCGCACCACCAGAACAACCGCGACAAGCTGGAGAAGATCAGCAAGATCAACACCTTCCACGTCGAGCAGCTGTCGTACATGCTGCAGAAGATGAAATCGATCCCGGAGGGCGACGGCTCGCTGCTCGACAATTGCATGATCGTCTACGGCAGCGGCATTAGCGACGGCAACCGCCACAACAACGAGAACCTGCCGATCGTGCTTGCGGGCCGCGGCGGTGGCCAGATTCGGCCGGGGCGGCACATCCAGTATTCCGGCGACACGCCGCTGAACAACCTGTTTGTCACGATGCTCAACCAAGCCGGGGCCTCGACCGACACGTTCAACGACAGCACCGGCAACCTGCCGTTCTTGTCGTGATGCGGCCCATGTGACGAGCGACTTTCGATCCCGCCGCCGGCGGGATTTTTTTCGGGCATGAAGATTTTCACCACCATGTTGATTTTGATTTTCGGGATGCTGCTTGTCCCGGGCGCGACGGTGGAAGAGTTGATCTCCGAGTTGCGACAAGGCGACAAGGTGGCCCGGCGCGAGGCGGCCCGCTCGCTGGCGCAGCTCGGCCCGAAGGCCAAGCCGGCTGTGCCGGCGCTGGTCAAGGCGCTCGATGACGATCAGGAGCAGGTGTTTTTCTGGGCCGCCACCGCGCTGGCCAACCTCGGCCCGGATGCCCAAGAGGCCGCGCCAGAACTCATCAAGCGCCTGCGCCGCAGCAACCGACGTTACCGCGATCAGGTACGGCTGCGGGTCGTCACCGCCCTGACCCGGATCGGCCCGGCGGCGGTGCCGCAACTCATCGACGCGCTGGACGACGAAAGCGAATCCATCCGCAGCGGTGCGGCCCGGGTGCTCGGCAACATCGGCCCCGACGCCCGCGAGGCCGCGCCGCGCCTCTCCGCCCAGTTGGCGGATGAGGAGGGATACATCGGCGAAACCGCCGGGGCCGCGCTGGGCAAGATCGGCCCGGCGGCGCACCCGCAGATTTTGGAGGCGCTTGGCTCAGAAGAAGAAACCGTCCGGGCCGCCGCCGCCGTGGCCATCGGCTGGATGGACCGGCCGGGCGAGCCGGCCCAGCACTTGGCCAAGCGGCTCGAGGCGGAGCCATCCAGCCGCGTCATGGCCAACGGGCTGGAGGCGCTGAACCGCGCCGGGCTGCCCGGCGGCCAACTGTTGCCGCTGCTGTTGCCGGCACTGGATCACGACAGCGACCGTGTCCGGCACGAGGCCATCAACGCCCTGCTCAACCTCCGGCCCGACAGCCGCGAAGCCGTCCCGCATTTGATCCAGCGGCTGGGGGATGGCGACCCGGCCAAGCGCGGCCAGGCAATCGACCTGCTCGGGCGCATCGGCCCGGATGCCGGCGGGGCCGTCCCCAGGCTGATCGCCCACCTTGGCCAAGCGGCACGGGAGGAACAGGCGGCTTGCCGCCAGGCGATGGTTGAAATGGGGCCAGCGGCCGTGCCGGGGATCTTGGCGTCAGCCGAGTCGCTGCCGTTGGCCAAGCTCGACGACGCATGGCAAACCCGCTGCCTGGGCGACATTGGTCCGCAGGCGGCGCCCGCGCTCGTGGCGGCGCTCGAGGCGCAACAGGCGGGCGCCCCGGCGTATCTCGCCCTGCTTGGGCTGAAGAACATCAGGGCCAAGTCCGCGGTGGCGCGGCGGGCAGTCGTGCCTTTTTTGGAGCACGAACAGGAGGCATTCCGGGGCGCGGCACTGGCGGCGCTGGTGGCATCGAGCGCCAAGCCGGCCAGCCTAATGCCCCGGCTGCAGGCGGCCATGCGCGACGACAACGCGCTCGTCCGGCAGGCGGCGATGGATGCCCTCGCCAGCCTTGGGCCAAGCGCGCGCGGGGCGACGTCGGCTCTGGTCGAGAGCCTTGGCGATGACGATGCCGCCATCCGGCTCAGCGCCGTGCGGGCCATCGGCAAGCTTGGCAGCGACGACGCGGCCTTGGCCAAGCGGCTGGCCGGCATGCTCGACGGCGCGGGGACAGAGCTGCGCCTGGCGGTCGTCAAGTCGCTCGGCGGATTTCGCAAGCTGCCCGGCGGCGCGGTGACGGGTTTGGTCGGCGTGCTCGGGGCGGAGCACGCCGCAACCCAGTCGGCCGCCTTCGACGCCTTGGCCAAGCTGGGGCCTGAGGCCAAGCCGGCGTTGCCGGCGCTGAGCCAAGCCGTGTCCCACGCCGATGCGGACGTGCGGGCCAGCGCGCTGAACGCCTTGGCCAAGGTCGAGCCGGATGACCGCAAGCTGCTGTCGGCACTCAGGCCGGCGCTGGGCGACTCGTCGGCCAAGGTGCGGCATACCGCGATCCGCGAGCTGGGCGAACTGGGCTCCGACGCCCGGCCGGCCGGGCCGGAGTTATTTGCCCGGCTGGACACGAGCGAGGATCGGCAGGTGGCGCTGGAGGCCCTGCGCCGGGTGCGCGTGCGGGATGTCGACCTGTACATCTCGGCTCTCGGCAACGAGGAGCCGCTGGTGCGCCTCTTCGCCTGCCAGGCCCTGCGCCGGGCGGGCGAGGCCGCCCGCAAGGCCCTGCCCGAGATCAGGAAACTGACCCGCGACAGTTACGACTTCGTCCGCCGCGAGGCCCGGCGCGCGATGGAGGCCCTCGAATAAGGGCAAAAGGCGCTTGCAATCGGCTTGGCCGTACGTATGTTGCCCCGCCGCTGGGCCCCGTGATTGCGGGCCGCCCGTTTGAAGCTGAGAAACAATCGTTAACCGAGTAACTAACCTTTAACCCGGTTGCCCCGTCTTCGGACGCCTTTCACGGGCAATCGGTTTTCGCAGGGAAAACTTACTCCCATTTATAAAATAATAAAATGTCATTAACCATGGAAGAGGCCATGGCGCAGAGCCAAGTCAGCTTTGCCCCCGGCCAAATAGTCAAGGGGACGGTCATTGAGATCCGCCAGAAGGATGTCATGATCGACATCGGCTACAAGAGCGAAGGCTCCGTGCCGGTCAACGAATTCGAGGATCACGACGAGGAATTGAAGCTCGGGGTAGAGGTGGACGTGCTGATCCTCCAGCTCGAGGATCGCGACGGCATGGTCGTGTTGTCCCACGAGCAGGCGATCTTCAAAAAGAACTGGGACAACATCAAGACCATCTGCGAGGAGGGGGGCCACATCAAGGGCCGCGTCAAGGCGGCGGTCAAGGGCGGGTTGATCGTGAACATCGGCGTGGAGGCGTTCCTGCCGTCGTCTCAGATCGACGTCACCACCCCGCACGACCTCGAGCCGTACGTCGGTCAGACCTACGATTTCAAGGTGATGAAGCTCAACCTCGAGCGGCAGAACATCGTGCTCAGCCGCCGCGAACTGATCGAGGAGGAACGCTCTGCCAAGCGCGCGGAACTGCTCAACGACATGATGCCGGGCGACATCCGCAAGGGCACAGTCAAGAACCTGACCGACTTCGGCGCGTTCGTCGACCTGAACGGCCTGGACGGCCTGCTGCACATCACCGACATGAGCTGGGGCCGCATCACGCATCCCTCCCAAATGCTGGCCACCGGCCAGGAACTTGAGGTGGTCATCCTCGACATCAACAAGGAGAGCGAGCGGGTCAGCCTCGGCCTGAAACAAAAACAGGCCAATCCCTGGGACAAGATCGAGGAGAAATACCCCATCGGCGGCAAGATTGCTGGCCGGGTGGTCAACCTCATGCCGTACGGCGCGTTTATCGAGCTGGAGCCGGGAGTCGAGGGGCTGGTGCATGTCAGCGAATTGTCGTGGACCAAGCGCATCAACAAGCCGTCCGAGGTGCTCAAGGCCGGCGAGGACATCGAGGCCGTCGTGCTCGGCATCAACCAGGACGAGCAGAAAATCTCCCTCGGCATCCGCCAGCTCGACACCAACCCGTGGGATCTGGCCGAGGAGAAATACAAGGTTGGCGCAAAGGTGAGCGGTAAGATTCGCAACCTCACCAGCTACGGCGCCTTCATGGGGCTCGAGGAGGGACTCGACGCCATGATCCACGTTTCCGACATTTCCTGGACCCGCAAGATCAACCACCCGTCCGAGGTGTTGCAGAAGGGGCTGGAAGTCGAGGCACAGGTGCTCGAGGTCGACCGCGAAAACCAGCGCATCTCCGTCGGCATCAAGCAGCTTGCGGAGGATCCGTGGGACAAGATCGACGAGTTTTACAAGATCGGCGACCTCGTCGAAGGGAAGGTCTCCAAGCTCGCCAGCTTCGGCGCGTTTGTCGGGCTGGAGCACGACATCGACGGGCTGGTGCACATCAGCCAGGTCAGCGAGGAACGGATCGAGAAAATCAAGGACGTCCTCAAGGTGGGCGAGGAGGTGACCGCCCGCGTGATCAAGATCGACCGGGCGGACCGCCGCATCGGCCTCTCAATCAAGGCGGCCAATTACTCGCAGGAACAGCTCAAGGAGGAGGAGGCCGTGCTCGACGCGCTCAAGCCGGGCGAGGATCTCGTCGCCCTGCAGCATGCCTTCGACACCTTCGGTGACGAGGCCGAGGCCGCCGAGCCGGAAGCCGCCGCCCCTGCCGAGCCGGAAGCCAAGGCAGAAGCGCCGGCGACCCCCGCCGAGGAAGCCCCGCCCGAAGCCGAGCCGGAGGCTCCCGCCGAGGGCGAAGCGGAAGCCCCTGCCGAAGCGGAAGCCCCTGCCGAAGCGGAAGCCCCTGCCGAAGCGGAAGCCCCTGCCGAAGCGGAAGCCCCTGCCGAAGCGGAAGCCCCTGCCGAAGCGGAAGCCCCTGCCGAAGCGGAAGCCCCTGCCGAAGCGGAAGCCCCTGCCGAAGCGGAAGCCCCTGCCGAAGCGGAAGCCCCTGCCGAAGCGGAAGCCCCTGCCGAAGCGGAAGCCCCTGCCGAAGCGGAAACCAAGGCCGACGAGTAACGCGTCGTCGTCAACCGATTTGCAACCGGGCGGGTTATCCCGCCCGGTTTTTTGTCGGCCAAGCGCTTGGCCAAGCGGTCGGCCCTCGACTTTCAACGGCCAAGCCGCCATAACACGTGCCGTTTTATGGACATCATCGAGGAACTGGAATGGCGCGGCCTGGTCTCCGACTGCACCGACCGGGACGGGCTGGCCAAGCGCTTGGCCAACCGGGAGGTGACGCTGTATTGCGGGTTCGACCCCACAGCTGACAGCCTGCACATCGGCAGCCTCGTGCCGTTGCTGGCGCTGCGCCGTTTTCAGCAGTTTGGTCACAAGCCGATCGTCATCGCCGGAGGGGCGACCGGCTCGATCGGTGACCCGAGCGGCAAGAGCGACGAGCGACAACTCCTTACCCGCAAGCAACTTAAGGCGAACATTGAGGGGGTGAAAAAGCAGTTGGCCGCCTTTCTCGATTTCGGTGCCGAGGCCAACGCGGCGCTGCTGGTCGACAACGCCGACTGGACCGCGCCGCTCTCGTTCCTCGACGTGCTGCGCGACTACGGCAAACATTTCAAGGTCAACGCCATGGTGGCCAAGGAGAGTGTGCGCGCGCGGATGGAGGACCGTGATGTCGGCATCAGTTACACCGAATTCAGCTACATGATCCTGCAGGCGCTCGACTTCGACCATCTGTTCCGCGAGCACAAGTGCGAATTGCAGATCGGTGGCAGCGACCAGTGGGGCAACATCACTGCCGGCATCGACCTCATACACCGCCGGCAGAACCGGCAGGCGTTCGGCCTGACGCTGCCGCTCGTCACCAATGCCGACGGCACGAAGTTCGGCAAGACCGAGGCCGGCGCCGTCTGGCTCGACGCCGGGCGAACGAGCATCTACCAGTTTTACCAGTATTGGGTGCGCATCGACGACCGGGATGTCGTTCGTTACCTCAAGTATTTCACCTTCCTGCAACGCGACGAGGTGGAGCGCTTGGCCGAGCAGCACGAGGAGCAACCGCACGCCCGCATCGCGCACAAGACCTTGGCCAAGGAGATGACGGCTTTGGTGCATGGCGTGGAGGCGGCCAACGAGGCGATTCGCGCCAGCGAGATTTTGTTTGGCGGCGACCTGGACGGCATCACCGAGGCGACGTTCCGGGAGATTGCCGGCGAGGTGCCGACACACGAGATTGGGCGGGATCGTTTTGGCGGCGAGGGGATTTGGCTGCCGGAGCTGCTGCACGAGGCCGGCCTGGCTTCGTCACGAGGACAGGCGCGCAAGGACGTCAAGGGCGGCGGCGTGTACGTGAACAGTCACCGCGTTGACGACGAACAGCACAAGCTGCAATCCGACGACCTGTTGTTCGGCAAATACCTGCTGCTGCGCCGCGGCAAACGGAACTACGCCGTTGTCTCGGCTGGCTAGATGGACTACGTTCCGGGCCGAGATGGAGGAGATCACGGAAGTCATGGAGGACACCGGCGAATCGCAGGGAGAGGCGTTGGACTGGTACGTGGCCCACGTGAGGCCGCGGTGCGAAAAGAAGCTCGTCGAGCATGGAAAAATCTACCACTTTCCGACCACTCTTCCGACCTACAGCAGCACCAAGAAATATCGCGGCAAGGTGGTCACCTTCCACAAACCGCTGTTTCCCGGCTACGTGTTCCTCCAGCTCAACCGCGAAACACGGCAGGTGGCGGTGCAGAGCAACTACGTCGCCAACATGCTGGAGGTCCCTGACCAAGAGGAGTTTATAGGGCAGTTGGGCGATATTCTCTTCGCGCTTGAACAGGAGGTAGAGATTCGCGTCGAGCCGACAATCGGGGTGGGAAGCCGGGTGATCATCAGATCCGGCCCGCTGCAGGGGCAGGAGGGCTGGGTGGAGGAGCGCTTCGGGATGACCACCGTGCTGTTACGGCTTGATTTCATTGGCCAGGCCGCCGCCGTCAAGGTCGAGGCCGATTCGCTGGAACTGATTTAGCGCAACTCCGGACTGGTAATTGGCCGGCGTCGGTGGCACGGTTTTCGTTTCCAATGCCCGCTGCAACAAAAGCATCCACCCGCAAGGGGGTTTTGGCTGGTGGAAACTGGATTATCGATCAGGTGAAGATGATCGATGTGTACCCCCAGCGGGAGCAATTAGCCAACATCACCGGGGCCGCCATCACCGGCACCGGCGGCTCACCGTACAACTTGCTCGTCAACCTGGCCAAGTTGGGGGTCGACATCCCGCTGGCCGCCGCCGGACTGGTTGGCAATGACGCATTCGGCAACCTGATTCTCGACGACTGCACCCGATACGGGATCGACACCAAGCACCTCAAGGCCACCGCCGACGCCCCGACCTCTTACACCGATGTCATGACCGAGGCCAAGGGCGGTGACCGGACGTTTTTTCACAACCGCGGCGCCAACGCGCTCTGGGACGGCGGCAACCTGGATTTCACCAAGACCAAGGCCCGTTTTTTTCACCTCGGCTATCTGCTTCTTCTCGACGAGATGGACAGCGCCGACAAGAAACACGGCACCAAGGCGGCCAAGTTGCTGGCGGCGGCGCAGGCGGCGGGGCTGCGAACCAGCATCGACGTCGTGAGCGAGGACAGCGACCGGTTTGCCAGCGTCATCACCCCGGCACTTCAGCACACCGACTACTGCATCCTCAACGAGGTCGAGGCCGGCAAGACGGCCGGCTTTAAGATCCGGCAGGAGGACGGCAAACTGGACACCGTGGCGCTGCGACACGCCGCCGGGGCGCTGTTGCAAATGGGCGTCGGCGAGCTGGTGGTGATCCACTTTCCGGAGGGCGGCTTTGTCCGCACGCGTAAGGGCGAGGATGTCCTGCAATCCTCACTGCGCATCCCGGCCCGGGACATCGTCGGCGCGGCCGGCGCGGGTGACGCCTTCTGCACCGGCATGCTGCTTGGCCTGCACGAGGGGTGGGACTTGGCCAAGTGCCTCGAGACGGCGGTTTGCGCCGCCGGTGCCTGCCTTTCCGAGGCGTCCTGCACCGGCGGGATGAAGTCCCTTCGCAGCGTGCAGGCCTTGGCCAAGAAATACAAATTCCGGCCCCGGCTCGAGCCGGAGCAGTGACAAAAAACGCCCCGCTTGGCCAAGCGGGGCGCTCACAAAAAAGTGTTCGAGCCGGACTACTTGTTCACGCGCTCCATGTATTTCCCCTCGCGCGTGTCGATCTTCAGTCGCTCGCCCGTTTTGATGAAAAGCGGTGCCTGAATGGTCTTCCCAGTCTCGAGGGTGACGGTTTTCATCACGTTCGTGGTGGAGTCCCCCTTCACGCCATCCGGGGCGTCGGTCACGGTGAGCACGACGCTGGCTGGCAATTCCATAACGGCTGGGTTGCCCTCGATGAACGTGATGCCGACCGGGCAGTTCTCGACCATGTACTCGACCGCATCCCCGACGAGATCCGGCGTGATGGTGACCGGCTCGTATGTTTCCGGGTCGGTGAAAACGAAGTCGTCGCCGTCGCGATAGCTGTACTCCATCTTTCGGTGGTCGAGCGGGATCACATCGACTTTCTCCGTGGAGCTGAACCGGGTGTCGAGCGATTTGCCGGTGCGAATGCTGCGCAGCGTGGCCTGCACGAACGCGCGCGTCTTGGGTGGGGTGCGGTGATGGCACTCCAGCACGACGGCCACCTCGCCCTTGTGCTTGATGGCCATCCCTCTGCGAAGATCGTTTCCTAAAGGCATGATTGGGAATCCGTTTTGCAGAAAACGGGGCGCGAACGTAACGAACCCCGCCCCGATTTCAAGCCCGGAATCGCCACCGCCCGGGCGTTATTCGCGCGGGTCGTCCTTAAACCGGAACGGGGGCTTGCCGGTGAGGGCGGTGCTGGTGATGGAGGGGCACCAGAATTTCTCGACGTGCCGCACGACGAGATCGGTGCCGGCGAAGTGGCTGACAAACGGCCGCTTTTTCGGGTTGTACATCGTGTCGGTCATGTCACGCATGAGGACGACGTTTTTGCCGAGCGCGACCATCTGCCGGATGCCCACCGGGCGGCCGAGCACGCACATGTTGAGGTGCACGCCCATAAGGATGACGTTGTCGATGCCGTGCCGCGCGAGCAGGTTATACGCCTCCTGCCCGTTGTCGGTGACGGCGTCGCGATCGGGGTCGATCGTGATGAGGTCGATTTGCCGCGTCCACGCCTCGCGGATCGGGTATTCCTCCTCGCAGTCGCAGCCCATGTCGGCGTCGTCGATCGGCAGCTCGGTCTCTCGGAACTTGTCCGGCCAGCACCAATTGGTGCCCCAGCGGACGTCCTTGGAGAGCGGAATCGGCGGCTTGGCGCCCGGGGCGTTCTGCGCACGCTTGCGGGCCGGTGTGCCTTTGTAAAAATCGACCGTCGAGCTGGGCGCGTGGATGATCAGCATGCCCTTTTCGCGGGCCAAATGAAGCAACTCGTTCATCGGCTTGGCCATTTCGGCGACACGCTTGGCGGCGTTCGGGCACCAATGGTCGTCCCACATATCGACCACGATGACGGCGGTTTTGGATGCCTCCCAAGTGACCTTGGATTCAATCGATTGATACTTGCCGCCGCTCGTTGCGGAGAGCGCCTGCGAGCGTGCCTTGAATGTAATGGGTTCCGAGTGAGCCATGGGGGCGGCAAAAAAACCGATAGTTGCGGCCAAAGCCAAGCGAGTGTGTTGCATGGCCAAAGCTTGGCCAAGCGCTTCCGTTTTGTAAAGCGGCCGCCGCTACGGCTTGGCCTGCTTGAGGCTGTGCATATAGCTGACCAGGTCGACCAGTTCCTGCGGGGTCATCGTCGCCTGCAGGCCGGGCGGCATGATGCTGGTCGGCAGTTGCGTTCGCTTGGTGATGTCCGCCGTTTTGTAGGTGATGGCGATGCCGCCGGGCAGCTTGAGCGTCACCTCGTCGTCGGTCTGGCTGGTAATGATGCCCAGCGCTTCGGCGCCGTTTTTTGTCTTCAACAGCCACGCCTCGTAGCCGAACGAGATGCCGGCGCTGGGGTCGAGGATCGAGAGCAACAACGCCTCGCGGCCAAGCTTGGTGCCGATGCCGGAGAGCTTCGGGCCGAAGTCGATGCCTCGGCCGTTGACCTGGTGGCAGGTGGCGCAGGTGCTTTGCGGCCGGAAGAACACCTTCTCGCCGTTGGCGATGTCGCCCTTCATCGTGACGAGCTTGGCCAAGGGCGGCAGCGCCTGGCCAAGCCCTTGCGGCGGCGGGAATAGTTTGGTTGCCTGCGCGCGCAGATTGTTCCAGCGGACGCCGCGCAGTGCGTTGCCGGCGGCAAACTGGAGGTCGGCCGGGAGCCGCCCGGCCTTGGCCTCGGCCAACAATGCTTGGGCACCGGGCTTGGCCTTGGCCAGGCCGTTGACGGCAATAGTGCGAAGGGCCAGCGGTTTCTTGGCCTCCTTGGCCAAGCGCAGCAGCAATGGCCCGGCCTCGGGCACCTGCGCGTTGGCCAGCGCGGTGACGGTGCCGGTGGCGTGCGGTCCGTCGATGGCGTCGCGGATCCGCTTCAAGCCGGCGTCGTTGAGGGAGAGTCGGATAGCCTCGACCCCGATGGAGTCGCCGGGGTGCGCCTGGGCGTACCGGAGCAGCTCGGCCTCGTGACCGGGCAACTTGAAATCGCGCACGATCTCGACGAACACCGCTTGGCCGCGCAACGACTCGAGCGTGTCGAGCACGACTTTTTTGATCGCCGGGTTGGCCTCAAGGTCGATGTCCTTCAGCCGCTTGAGCGCTTCGATCTGGACGTCGACCTGCGCCGACAAATGCGGAGCAGCCAAGCCGATGGCCAGCGCGATGAAAATCCGTTTCAGCATCTCAGCCCTTCTCGATGCTGGCGTAGGCGTTGTGGTTATGAATGCTCTCGAAGTTCTCGGCCTCGACCCGGTACCACGTGACGTGCTTGTGCGCCTTGAGCCGGAGCACCACGTTGCGGACGAGATCCTCGACGAACACCGGGTTCTCGTAGGCGCGCTCGGTCACCGCCTTTTCGTCAGGCCGCTTGAGCAGGGAGTACAGTTCGCTGCTGGCCGACGCCTCGATGAGCGCGATCAAGTCCTCGATCCACACCGTCTCCGACGAGCGGATCGCCACCGTGACTTCGCCGCGCTGGTTGTGCGCGCCGTTCCGGCTGATCGCCTTCGAGCAGGGGCAGAGCGTCGTCACCGCCACGCGCACGGTCATCACAAAATCGATGTCGCTGCCATTGGCGTTGGCCTCGAAGCGCACGGTGTAATCCATCAGCCCCTCGCGTCCGGTGGCCGGTGCCTGCTTGGTGATGAAGTACGGGAACTCCATCTCGAGGTGCGACGTGTTGGCCTTGAGCCGCTCCTGCATCCGGGCGAGCAGATCGGGGATATTCTCGACGTGGATCATCCCGCCGTGCGAATGCAGCACCTCGATGAAGCGGCTCATGTGCGTGCCCTTGAACTCCATCGGCAGATCGACGAACAGGCCGACCGTTGCGACGGTGTTCTGCACCACGTGGGCACGGTCCCGCACCTGGATGGGAAACCGGAGGCCGCGCACACCGACCTTGTCGATCGGCAGTTCGCGGGTGTCGCGCGTGTTTTGCGCGTCGTGCAGCGGGGTTGTCGAAGGTTCACTCGCCATCACGGGCAGCTTAGCAGGAGCGCCCCTCCTTGCCAAACGGCGAAAACTACCTGCGTTCGGCCAGGAACGGCTTCACGATGGACGTCCACAACGCGTACCCCTTGGCGTTGAGATGGATGCCGTCCGGAACGAACAGATCCGGCTTGGGCTGGCTGTCCTCGCCGAGCATCGGCTGCCAGATGTCGATGAATTCCAGCCGCTTGTCTTTGCCGCATGCTTCGCGCACGAGGGCGTTGGCTTGGGCCATTTTGCCGGATAACTTCCAGCGGGTGATGCTGGGCTTGATGGCGATGAACGCGATGCGCGTCTTGGGCAGCTTGGCGTGGACAACGTTCACGAAAGCCTGAAAGTCCTCCAGCACCGTCTCTGGTGTCTTACCCTTGGCGACATCGTTCTCGCCTGCGTACATGACGATTTGCCGGGGCTTGTACGGATGGACGATGCGTCCGGCGAAGTGCACCGAGTCTGCAATCTGCGAGCCGCCAAAGCCGCGCCGGACGACAGGCACGCCGGGAAAATCTTGCTTAAGCGTCTTCCACAATCCAATGCTCGAGCTGCCGATGAACAGGACTCCTCCCGGCTTGGGCATCTCTTTCTTGTCAGCCGCCTCGAACCGGGCGATGGATTTCTCCCAGCGCGTTGAGTCGTGTTCGGCGGCTGCGGAAACGAACGGCAGCACCCCGATAGTAAGCGCCAGCCGGGCGGTCATTTTTTGAACCAAGGGCATGGCCGGACTCTCCGGCTCATCCCGTGGCTTGGCAAGATAAAACGGTTTGGGCTTCTTTCCGGCGGCCGCTTGGCCAAGACTTTCGCCGATGCCGGAACCACTCGTACCGGAGGATTACCTCCCGCTTGTCCAGGCCGCCCTGGCTGAGGACATCGGCGATGGCGACGCGACGACCCTGGCCCTGGTGCCGGAGGACGCCATCGCGACCGCCGCGATGATCGCCCGCGAACCGCTGGTCATGGCCGGGGCCGATCTCGCCTTGGCAGTGTTTCAGCAGATGGACGAGCGCGTGGAGTTTGGCATCGAGATTTTTGACGGCCAGCAAGCCGCGCTTGGCCAAGCGCTGCTGCGCGTGCAGGGACCGGCCCGCGCGCTGCTCACGGCGGAGCGCACCGCCCTAAACTTCATCCAGCGCTTGGCTGGTGTGGCCACGCTCACGGCCCGGTTCGTCGAGCAGATCGCCGACACCGGGGCACAGATTCTCGACACCCGCAAGACCACCCCCGGCTGGCGTTCGCTGGAAAAATACGCCGTGACCTGCGGCGGCGGCAAAAACCACCGCCTTGGCCTGTACGACCAAGTGATGATCAAGGACAACCATTTCGCCGCCCTCGACGGCGACATCGCCAAGGCCGTGGCGCTGGCGCGTGAGGCGTCGCCCGGGTTGAAGGTTGAGGTCGAGGCCGACTCGGTGGAACAGGCCCAAGCCGCCGCCGAGGCGGGGGCCGACATCATTCTGCTCGACAACATGAGCTGCGACGAACTCCGCGACGCCGTCGGGCGGATCGACGGCCGCGCCAAGACCGAGGCCAGCGGCGGCGTGACGCTGGAGACCGTCCGCGAAATCGCCGAAACGGGGGTGGACTTCATCTCGGTTGGCGCGCTGACCCACTCCGCGCCGTCGGTCGATATTGCGCTCGACTTTGACGCAGGCTAGGCGTCACGCAGCTTGGCCAAGGCGGCGGCCGCGGCGCGCGACTCGGCCTCCTTTTTGCTGCCACCGTTGCCGCGCCCCAGCTCGTTGCCTGCGTGATGAACGGCGACCTCGAACTCCCGCGCGTGGGCCGGCCCGGACGAGCCGATCAGCTCGTACGTTGGCGAGCCGCCGCTGCCGCCCTGCAGCCGCTCCTGCAGTTCGCCCTTCGGGTTTTCGATCGCGGCGATGTTGTCCGGGTAGGCCAGTTCGTCGGCAAAAATACGCCGGACAAAATTGCCTGCGACATCCAGTCCGCCGTCGAGATACAGCGCGGCGGCGAGCGCCTCGAGCGCGTCCTCCAGCGCGGACTCCCGGCCGCGCTCGAACTCTGTGCGTTGGCCGCGCCCCAGCACAAGGTGCCGCTCGAGGCCAAGCGCGGTGGCCTTGGCGGCCAGCATCGCGCCGTTGACCAGCCCGGCGCGAGCCTTGGTTAGGTGGCCTTCATCCTTGTCGGGATGCAGCCGGTAAAGCGCCTCGGAAATGACCGCCTGCAAGATGGCGTCGCCGAGGAACTCCATCCGCTGGTTGTCGTCGGACGGCTTCGACTGGTTGCCGGACGCCGAGGGATGCGTGATGGCGAGCCGCAGCAGGCTGGCGTCGCGAAACGTGTGTCCGAGCACCTGCTCCAGCGGCTGCAACTCGGTGGGATCAGGGTTCATCTGTGGCGGCAGCAACCGGCTCCGGTTCTCCGTCGGCCTCCGCGACTTCATTCGTGTCGGGCGGGTTGAGGCCGTGCTCGAGCAGTTCGGCGACCTTGGCCTGCACGTCGCCCAGTTCGGACAGCTTCAGCGCCGGATCGAGGATGGTGAACACGTCGCCGGACTGCGTGTGCTCGTAGATCAGCATGCGCCCGCCGTCCTCGTTGCGGACCTGATCCTTGTTTTTGATGACGCGCTTGCGCTCGAGCATGACCGCGAGAATGAAGCAGGCCTCGGTGTGCCCCGGGTCGTTCTGCTCGATCAGCTTCTTCAGCAGCGTCTCGGCGTTGTCCTTTTGGATCGCCTCAGGCGGGGGCGGGGGCGGCACCTCGTAAACGCCCTGCCAATGGGAGATGTAGCCGCCCATCGCGCCCGGCTTGGCCTTGTGTTTTTGCTCCCAGCAACCCGGGCAGATGTCCCGGCGCTCCAGGCTTTCCATGCCCCGAAAGAGGATCGTATGGTACGGTTGCTTGTCCTCGAACGCGGCTTCGCAGTCGTCGCAGTGGTGTGAGCGTGAGCGGAAATGCCAATCCATAATGATGCCCCGAAGGCACGGGGAGTATCACCGCGAGCTGGGGTTTCGGAAAGGTTTTTGCGCTTGGCCAAGCGCAAAAGAGCTGCGGGAGGAACGGGTTCCACCTCGTCCCAATCAGGAACCGGGAAACTTACCACCCCACCGCAGCGCGTGAGCCCTGCTTGACGATGAGCTTCTCCTCCTCCCAAACGGCCAGGCCGGTTTTCAAGTCGGTCAGCGAAAGCTGAAAGGCAAACTCGGACTGCTTGATGCGGCCGGCGCGGGCGTCGTTCTGGATGATCTTGCCGGACAAACTGTAGTCGGGGGAGACGAGATTGCCCTTGCCGGGGAGGGTCGCTTGGTTGAACTCGTCGTCGGCCCGCAACTCGCGCACCGCCTTGGACGACGCATCCTCCGGGCCGTCAAGGCCGACTGCCGTGGTGGTCAGCGCGCGGCCCCCCTTGTTCAGCGCCACGCGGATTTTTTTCATCAAACTGTCGGTGTCGATGTGCTGCGTGGTGTTGTTTTTGATGCGGCCGATCATCAGCACCTTCGGCTTGCCGGCGACCGACTGGATCGCGCCGGAGAGCAGCAGCGATTGCGTCAACTCGTCGGCCGCGCGGATCCAGTCCTGAGTGTTGATTTGGCCGACGTTGACCACGCTGTCGCGGCCGTCGTGGTCGATGTACTTGGCCGTGGCGCAGCCCAGCGCGAGCGCGGGCAGCACGGCGGCGGCGATGAGTTTGATTCCCGATTTCATGTCTGCGATTTATTTTAGTCGAAACTGTTGAATCTGCAAGGGCGCTCCCGGCGCAAAACTTTTGACACAGACCACGTTCACGCGGCCGGTATTCACCGTGACCTCGTTTTTTTGCGGGCCGACGAGCAGCGTCAATTTGCGGTCGCCCGGCGTCTCGACGCGGCAGACGCGGAACGCCTTCGGCAGCGTGGTCCACGTGCGGAGATCGGCCTGGGCGGTAGTCGCCTGATAAAGCAGTGCGGCGATCGCGCCGAGGTCGCCGGATTCCTCCCGCACTTTTTTCGCAATCGCCGCCTTGGCGGCGGCGGCGGCCAGCGTGCGCAATACCACTGCCGGCAACTCAGTGCGAAAGTCGCGTCCGACCACGGCATCCATGTCGCAAATCAGCGTCGCCTCGTGCCGCTCCCCGCCGATGGCAATATGCGCGGGAGTCGGCCGGCCCCGCGGTTCGAGCCGGGGAAATGCCGCCGCGACGTAGCGCACCTTTTCACTGCGCAACGGCACGTCGAGCCTGACCTCGCGGCGGATCGGCGCCACGCCGGTCTCAAAGATGACGTACGTCAGGTCGGGATGCTTCGCGCCGCCGAGGATGCGATCGACCCGTTTGATTTCCTCCGCGAGAAACCCCGGCCCACCCAGCGTCGAGTGGATGCGACGGAGCGAGACGAGTGCGTTTTCGCGGTCATCAGCAGCGAGGCTCCAGAGGCAGAGCGCGTGCAAAAAATCGGTGAATGGGTTGACGAACGCGCCATAGTCCAGCGCGAGGTCCGGCTGAAGATCGTCAAGTTGCACGCCGCGAATGGCCCGCTCGTATTCCCCGGCGGACTTGCGGGCGGCGACGATGCGGCGTGCGTTGCGGACGACCTCGGCATCCTGCGCAGTGTGCGCCTGCCGCAACTCGACCAGCGCGGCCTCCGCTTGGCCAAGCTGCAGGAAATTCAGCGCCTGATACGTGTTGAGCATCACCCGGTCGTAGCCGCGCCCCTCATACGGCAACGTGGCTAAGTTGGTCAGCAAACCGGTGGTCTCCCTCGATAGCCGCAACTTTGCCTGCCGGTCGTAAAACGCGATCCGCTTTTCGGCCTGCTCGAACGCGTGGTTGCTGGCCGCGAACTGGCCGTCGGATCGGAGCGCCGCGCCTTGCTCGAGAAACCACACCACGGCGTCGCGCGAGTCGCTGCGTTTGCCGACTTCCCGGCTGGCGATCTGCGCGGCCTGCCCCGTGCTGCCGCCGTTCCACGCCCCGCGAAACGCCCCGGTCTGGCTCTCGTAACTGGCACACCCCGTCAGCAGCAGCACAAAACCCAAAAGACAACCCCAACGCATCGCCAGCAATGTTAACGCTTGGCCAAGCGCAAGCCAACGCCGGAGCGGCAGCAGGGGATTTGACGTGCCGGGGCGGCGGGGGCGTGGCAGGTTTGGGCGGTGGGGAAAATTATTGGCATAGACCTTGGCACGACGAATTCGCTGGTGGCGATCGTGGAGTCCGGCATTCCGCTGGTGTTGGCGGACGGCCAAGGGCGGCGGTTGATGCCGTCGGTGGTGCGTGTCCCGGCGGCCGGCGAGCCGGTGGTCGGTTGGGAGGCCAGGCGCGGGCGGGCAGCCCATCCGGAGACGACGGTCACGTCCATCAAGCGGTTCATGGGACGCCGCGGCGGCGAGGTGGAGTCGACCGGCGACACGATGGCGTATCCGATCCGCGCCGAGGGCAGCGGGCCGGTGGCGGTGCCATTGCACGGGCGCGATTGGTCGCCGGAGGAATTGTCCGCCGAGATTCTGAAGGCGCTCCGGACGATTGCGGCGGAGGGGATGATCGACCGGCCAGAGGCGGCGGTGATCACGGTGCCGGCTTATTTCAATGACGCCCAGCGCAACGCGACGCGCAAGGCCGGCGAGCTGGCGGGGCTGCGGGTGGAGCGCATCATCAACGAGCCGACCGCCGCCGCGCTGGCTTACGGGCTGGGTTCGCTGAAGGAAAAATCGAAGGTGGCGGTGTACGATCTCGGCGGCGGGACGTTCGACCTGTCGATCCTCGAGTTGAACGAGGGCGTGTTTCAAGTGTTGGCCACCTGCGGCAACACGCAGCTGGGCGGCGACGACATCGACCGCGCGTTGATCGATCACTTGGCCGAACAGATTGGCCAAGCGGGCGGGCCAAGCGTTGCCGGTGATCCGGCGCTGTGGGCGCGCTTGGCCGAGGCGGCGGAGGAGGCCAAGGCGCGGTTGTCCACGGAAGCCAAGACGGCCATCGAGCTGCCGTTTCTGACGCCAGGATTCAGTTTCGAGCACACGCTGACGCGGGAACAACTTTCGAGCTTGGCCAAGCCGATTGTCACGCGCACGCGGGAGTATTGCTTCAAGGCGCTGGCCGATGCCGGCTTGGCCAACGGCGATCTCGATCAGGTGATCCTTGTCGGCGGGCAGACGCGGATGCCGCTTGTGCGCGAGTTTGCGTCGGGGGTGTTCGGGTGCGGCGACGGCGGGCCGGAGCTGAACACGTCGCAGAATCCGGACGAGGCGATTGCGCTGGGGGCGGCGATTCAGGCCGGGATTTTGTCCGGCGACTTCAGCGGAATGCTGCTGCTGGACGTGACGCCGCTCTCACTCGGCATCGAGACGTTCGGCGGGTTGATGAACGTGATCCTCCCGCGCAACACAACGATCCCGGTGAAGCGCGGCGAGGCGTTTACGACGGTGGCCGACTACCAAAAAGAGGTGCTCATCCACGTGCTGCAGGGCGAGCGCGAAAAGGCGGCCGACAACTGGAGCCTCGGGCGGTTCACGCTCGAGTTCGAGCCGCAACCGAAGGGCGTGGCCAAGGTGGGCGTACAGTTCGAGATCGACGCCGACGGGATTTTGCACGTGCTGGCGCGAGACATCAAAACCGGCAACGAAAAGCTCGTCGAGATGAGTTCTGCCGTGGAGGTCGATGATGCCGAAGTGCAGCAAATGATCGAGGAATCGGTCGAGCACGCATTTGACGACATCGAGGAACGGCGTTGGATCGAGGCCAAGCTGCGCGCCGAGCAAACCACGGAGGCCACACGAAAAGGGCTGGAGACGCTCGGCGGCGAGCTGGCGGCGGATCAGCGTGGGGCGATCGAGTCGGCGCTGGCGGCGGTGGAGTCGCTGTTGGCCAAGCCGGGGCGTGAGGCACCGGTGACGGCAGCCGAGCTTAAGGAAGCCAACGGCAAACTCGACGTCGCCACGCAGCCGCTGGCGGAGCGGATGATGGACCGTGTGATGGCGGAGATGCTTGAGAAGCGCGGCGTGCTGCCGGGTTAGCTTTTCGCCGGGAGCTTGATGTTATCGAGCGCCTTGTTGCGAAAACCACTTCTGGACTTTTTGATGTCCGCGCCCTCGACGTGCCGGATTTCGTCGTGCTCCACCTCGACAGCGCGCTCCTCGGGGTTCGGGTGCGGCGCCCGCACGTTCTTGGACAGCGGGTTGATGAGGACGATGACGCTGCGGCCGGCTTCGCGCGGCTTGGTGTCGCAGCTTCCCCACGGTTTGATTTTCTCGATGAACGCCTCGATGGTTTGCAGGCCGATATGTTTTGTGCGCAGTTCCTTGCCGCGGAACCGCAGGATGACCTTGACCTTCATGCCTTCGCAGAGGAAGTCGATCGCGTGGTTCAGCTTGAAGGTGAAGTCGTGCGGATCGATGTTCGGGCGAAGCTGGATCTCCTTGATCTTGACCGTGACGGTGGCCTTCTTTTGCTCCTTGCGTAGCCGTTTCTGATCGTAGGAATATTTCCCGTAGTCAGTGATCCGGCAAACCGGCGGTTTGGCGTTGGGTGAAATCTCGACCAAGTCCAGCTGCTGCTCCTTGGCCTTTCGCATGGCATCCTGGATGGAATACACCCCCAGTTGTCTCCCATCGTCCGCCAAGAGCCGGACTTCCCTGGCCCGAATTCTCCCGTTTACTCGCTCCTTGGGTGCCCGATACGGGCGCCTTCCGCCTCTGGGGCGACTCAAAGCGCGCCCCCCATGCCGTGGTTTATCATATAGTCTGTGTTTTTGGCCCGTTATTGGACGGGACTGGAGCAGAGGCTATTTTTTGGCAACGCCTTTGCAAGCCAAATTTTCGAAAAAACAGAAGCAACGCAGATGCCAACTGGCCCCGGGGGAGCGCTTGGCCAATTTTGGAGTGCGTCGACAAAGCGTTGCGGCGACGGCGCTTTCGCACAGCAAAAAGACAGTCGCAACCTGTTCGGCTCAATTCAAGGCGGTGTCGTGTTGCGCTTGCCGCACACTCCAAAGATTGCGGCCAAGCGGCCGTCCCGATACTATCCCGCCCGAAGCCGCATGCGTTTTTTTGAGATCACAAGTGAGGCATCCCGCTTGGCCTGGCGCCGCCTCCTGCTGTCGGCCGGGGTGCTTGCGCTTGGCCAAGCGCGGGCGCAGTTAGCCCCGCCCCCGCCCCCGGCCAAGACCAGCATCACCGTCAGCAACGGCCAGTCGCTCGACGGCTGGCGCGCGCCGCTGGGCGACTGGAAACTGGCGAAGACCGCCACGCCGGCGCCGGACAACCCGAAGAGGCTGGCGCTCGCCGCCGGCAAGGGTGTACTCGTCAACGGCGACAACGGCCGTACGAGCAATCTGTTCAGCAAGCAGGTGCACGGCGACGTGATGGCGGCCATCGAGTACATGGTGCCGCAGGGATCGAACTCCGGGATTTATTTCCAGGGTCGGTACGAGATCCAGATTTTCGACAGCTTCGGGAAAAAGAAAATTACCTCCGGCGACAACGGCGGCGTCTACGAGCGCTGGGCCGACGGCAAGGGCTTCGGGGGCGCCGCACCCATCGTCAACGCCAGCAGGCCGCCGGGCCAGTGGCAGAAGCTCATCGTCACCTTCCGCGCGCCGCGCTTCGACAAGGCCGGGAAAAAAATCGCGAACGCCCGGTTCGTCAAGGTGATCCACAACGGGCAGCTGATCCACCACGACGTCGAGGTGACCGGCCCGACGCGGGCGGCGGCGTTCGCCGACGAACAGCCCACCGGCCCGCTGATGTTGCAGGGCGACCACGGCCCGGTGGCCTTCCGTAAAATCGTTTTGAAACCGGTCAAGCTCGATTGAACTGACGGGTCAAGCTAACACCCACTCAACAACTCATGGACACCAAGCCAGCACCGACAAACTTCAAAGGCATCCTTCGCCATCTAGGACCCGGCCTGATCATCACCGCTACGATCGTGGGCTCCGGTGAGTTGATTATGACGCCCAAGCTTGCCGGCGAAGCCGGCTTCTCGCTCTTGTGGTTCATCATTTTTGGCTGTCTGATAAAGGTGTTTATCCAGGTTGAACTGGGCCGATACGCCATTACACACAGCAAGACCACCTTGGCAGCGATGGACAGCGTCCCAGGGCCTCGATTCCAATTTCCGTGGAGAACGGAGAACAGCGTGATCACTGTTCAAGCCTCGTGGATGGTCTGGTTTTGGGTGGTCATGTATATCGGTTCTTGTCTCCAGATTGCCGGAATGATGGACGGACTTGCCTCACTGGTTTTTCAGGAGCCGGGGATCGGCCATCGTTTGATGATACTCGGGGTGGCTGCAGTAACGATAATTTTGTTGCTCTCCGGACGCTATCGGCTGGTGGAGAAAGTCTGCATTGGTATGGTTTTACTGTTCACGATCTTCACTATTGTGGCGCTCGTTGCTTTGCAATTCACCGAATTCAAAATCGTTCCATCGAACATTGCTGAAGGTTTTGAGTTTAAATTTCCGGATCAATTTACGACGGCGTTTGCCGCATTTGCCATTATTGGAGTCGGGACGTCTGAGTTAATTTACTACCCCTATTGGTGTCTGGAAAAAGGCTATGCAAAGTTCACCGGAAAAAACGACAATACGGTCGGCTGGCTCGACAGGGCACACGGTTGGCTCAACGTGATGAAATGGGACGCGTGGATTTCCTGTACAATTTATACTGCCGCCACTTGCGCATTTTTCCTGCTCGGCGCAGCCACATTGCACCGCACTGGGCAAGAAGTCGGTGATGTAGGAATGATCGCCACACTTTCCAGCATGTATGAAGGAGCGTTTGGTGACACAGGGGTGATGTTATTCAAGATAGGGTGCTTTTGCGTCCTGTTTTCGACTGTGTTTGCAGCCACAGCTGCCAATTCACGGCTTTTTGCCGATTGCATTCCAGTATTTAAGATTCGAAAATTTGATTCTGAAGAAGACCGAGCCAAATGGGTAAAGATTGGGGTAGTCCTCCTCGTGGGTTTTTCCTTTTTAATTTCACTGATCTTCGGCGAGCCGGTCACGTTGATCGTCTACGGCTCGATTGCACAGGGAGCGTTGTTGCCATTTCTTGCCATTGCGGCGGCCTACTTTTTGTTTATGCGAATCGACAAAAGGTTGCACCCGGGGATGGTTTGGAAATTTTTTCTCATGTTGTCTGTCTTGGCAATGGTCATGGTGGGGTGTTATCAGCTTTACGATAAATTGAAATAGTGTGGCTTACACCAGTAACGAGAAATTTGATTTGTTTTTGTTGGCCATTGAAACTGAAGGTCTTCCAGGGCTTGGGCCGGAGGTCAGGCCGTCAGCGCAGCCCAGCGCGGCTCTTGTCCAAGCTGTAGATGCGCTTGGCTTGGATGGCGCGGCCGCCCGTCTGGCCAAGGCAGCGGCGCTACTGTGGCACGACCATCTCGACGAGTCGCATACGGTTTCGCAGGAAATCGGCACGGCGGACGGCAGTTTTCTGCACGGGATCATGCACCGCCGCGAGCCGGATTATCCCAATGCAAAGTATTGGTGTCGTCGCACGGGCGATCATCCCTGTTACCCGGCCTTGGCCAGCCAGGTGGAGGCGTATCTCGGCACCACGGGAAACGAGGTCTTGGCCAAGCGCTTGGTTCCCGGTGGCCAATGGGATCCGCTCGCCTTCGTCGATGCCGTGGAGTCGGCCATGCACGCCGGCCAACACGTTGACGCGCTCCAAAACGTTCAACGCCTCGAATTTGAATCACTCGTGGCTTCCTTTCTTGCCTAACTTGGCCAAGCGCAGATGGCCGAAATTTTAAAAGTCTTCTCGGCGGTGGTGCCGGTGTTTTTGATCACGTTTTTGGGGTACCAATTTCGCCGGATCAACTGGCTGACCCGTGAGGCGGACGACAGCCTGATGCGCGTGGCGATGAACGTGCTGCTGCCTTGCCTGGCCTTCAGCAAGATCAGCGGCAACGAGGCGATTCGCCAGCCGGAGAACGTCTGGCTGCCTCCGGTGGTGGGTTTTTTCTCCATCGCGATTGGCATAGTGGTGGGCTGGATGGTGCGGCGTTATGCCACGGGCGAGACCGGGCCGAAGGCGCGCACGTACGCCATCACGATCGGCGTGTTCAACTTCGGTTTCGTGCCGATCCCGCTCAGCGAGTCGCTCTTTGGCGCCAATGCCGTTGCGGTGTTGTTTGTGTTTAATGTGGGGACCCTGCTGGCGATGTGGTCGCTTGGCGTGATGCTGTTGCATGGCGACCTCAGCACGGCATGGAAGAAGGCGCTCAACGCACCGTTTCTCTCGGTGGTCGCTGCGCTCATCGTGAATGCCACCGGGCTCAGCGAGTACATCCCGGAGGTGGCCGCCAAGTCGATCGAGATGCTCGGCATGTGCGCCATCCCGATGTCGATCCTGTTGATGGGGGCGATGATGAAGGAGTACTTCGCCGAGTGCGAATTCCGGTCGGCATTTCGCGTGTGCTGGACCAGCATCCTTCTGCGGATAGGGCTGCTGCCGGTGCTGATGATTGCGGCGGCGAAATGGCTACCGTGCTCGACCGAGCTGCGGCAGGTGTTGCTGATTCAGGCCTCGATGCCGGCGGCGATGTTTCCGATTTTGATCTCCCGCATGTACGGCGGCAGCCCGGTGATCGCGACGCAGGTGGCGATCGCCACGACACTGGTCAGCCTGGCCACGATCCCGCTTTGGCTCCGGGCCGGGGCGGCGTTTTTGGATCTGAAATTCATCGGGCAATAGCGCTTGGCCAAGCGTTGCCGCTTGTAGACGACCGGTGATTCGCGTAGGCAAGGCGCATGCGAGCAACCCTGCTTCTCTCAATTGTCGGTGTGCTGTTCCTTCAGCCAAGCTTGTCCGCGGACGAGTCCCTCAAGGTGATGACTTACAACATCCGTTTTGCCAGCAACAGCAAGCCCAACGCCTGGCCGGATCGCCTGCCACCCATGGCGGAGCTGATCAAAAAAAACAACCCCGACATCATCGGTACGCAGGAGGGGAAGTTTTATCAGCTCAAGGAGTTGAGCTCGAAAATCCCGGAGTACACCTGGCTGGGCACCGGCCGCGACGGCGGGAGCCGTGGTGAGTTCATGGCGATCTTTTATAAGCCGGACCGGTTCGAGGTTTTGGAATTTGACGACTTTTGGCTCTCGGACACGCCGAACGTGATTGCCTCCACGTCGTGGGGCAACGAGCTGCCGCGGATGGTGACGTGGGTGCGGTTTCTAGACCGGGAAAGTAAAAAGGAATTTTACTTTTGGAATACGCATTTCGATCACCAGTCGCAGAACGCCAGGGAAAACTCATCGGAGTTGATCGCAAAAAAAGTGAAAGCGCTGAAGACCAAGCTGCCGGTGATTCTGGTGGGCGACTTCAACGCCACAGCGTTCCACAACAAGGCATACAAGACTCTGATCGGCGGCGGGTTTGAGGATACGCTGCTGACGGCCAAGAAGGCGCTGAACACCGGCTGGAACACCTTCAACGGGTTTCGCCAAAATAAAAGGGGTAACAATCGGATCGACTGGGTGCTCGCCACGAAGGGGACGGTGGGCGTGTCCGAGGCGGAGATTGTCTTGTACGACAACACGAAACAATACCCCAGCGACCATCTGCCGGTCACGGCGGTTATCACGCTGGAGTAGCGCTTGGCCAAGCGCGGGGAGGGGCGAGTTCCACCTCGCCCGAAACTTTTTTTGGTGACACCACCGCGGCTAACATTTGGGACTAGGTGGAACTCGTCCCTCCCTTCGCCTTGGCTTACTCCTCCTCGAACTCGACGTTGATGTTGTTGTTCTCGAGCGTGCTGCCCTCGGCCTGGGCCAGGCGCGACAGCGCCGTGAGGTATTGCACCTTCGCGTTGATCTCGGAATAGCGCCGGTTGGTGAGATCCCGCTGGGCTTGCAGCACCTGATAGTTCTCGATGGCCCCCTCGTCGTACCGCTTGGTTTCGTGCTGGAGAGCCAGTTCGCTGCTGAGCCGCGCCTGCCGCGTGACGGAGATCTGCTCGAACCGGTACTCGGCGTCGCGGATGAGCCGGTCGATCTCGAGCATGATGGATTGCTCCAGCTCCTTGTGCTGCAACACCGCCTGCTCCTTCTGCAACTGCGCGGCCTTGTAGCCGGCGCGGGCCGAGCGGTTGGGGATCGGGATGCTGAAGGTCAGGCCGATGGAGTAGTTCGGGTAGTCGCCGTGCCGGATGTCCCGGAAGGCGGAATTAAACGAAGCCGCCTTATCGACAAACGCCGTGGAGACGATCCGTTTCGTGATGGGATCCCTGTACGGATTCTTGGACACGGTACCGTCGGGGTACCGGTGGAGGGTCTCGGCGGTGTCGCTGCCGGAGAGCCCGTAGGTCGCGCGCAGATCCAGCTGGGGGTAGAGTTGGTTTTTGTTGAACCTGAGCCGGATGTCGGCGTTCTCGAGCGAGATTTGGCTTTGGAGAATCTCCGGGCGCTGGCTGAGGGCCTTGCTCCAGCTGTCGTTGCGGCTGAACACGGTCTGCACCGGGTTGAGTTCCCCGACCGGCAGCAGCTCGGTGCTCTGGACGGTGGCAAAATCGTCGGTCAAGAGGCGCTTCAGGTTGTTGACGCTGTCGGCGTAGCTGTTCTGGACGGAGAGCAGCGAGGCTTTCTGTGAAAAGACCTCGGCCTCGAGCTGGGGCAGCTGCGACTTGGCCAGGGTGCCGAGTTCCGCCCGGCGGTTTTGGTTGCTGTAGTTTTTCTCCGTCAACGCGAGGGTCTCCTCGGCGACGGTCACGTTCTCGCGGCTGGCGATGAGTGCGTAGTAGGCCAGCTCGACGCTGGACACGGTCTGCGTGATTTGCCGGATGACGGTGAGGGAGGAGTTCTCAACCTGCTGCTTTTGCAGCTTGATGCTCATCCGCGTGCCGTCGATCCACGCACCCCGGAGGAGCGGCTGGGTGACCGTGGCAAAAAACCCGGTGCCGTAACTGCCGAACGGAAAATCAAACGCGTCGGAGCCGGTGGTCTCGGAGGAGTTCAGGCCGAGACTGTAGCGCGTGCCAAACGGCAGCAGGCCGTTCAGGCCGATGTTGTGCCGGAACGAATCGGTTTCACTGGACGGGATGGTGAACTCGAGTGGATTGTAGCGGCCCTTGCTTTCGCGGAATCCGTCGGTGCCGCCGAGGCTCAGCCGTGGGTCGTACGCGCCGTAGGCCCCCTGCAGATTCAGCCCGGCCAGCCGTGGCTGGTAATTCGAGATGCGGAGGTTGAGGTTGTTCTCGAGCGCGATCTGGATGCACTGTTCCAGTGTAACAGCGCCGCTGGGAATCTCGGCGGCACCGGCCGAGGCCAGCGCTGCAAGGGTCGTGAGCCCGCAAAAAAATCGTTTCAGGGACATGGGGCGGTGAGGGTGCGTGATTTGCCCCCGTTCGTCAATCTGAAGAAAATGAGTCTGCATAATTCGCGGTTCGCCCTTGCACGGGGCAAAGGGCATACGCCCTGACGGCGGTCACGGTTTCACGATTCGGTAAAAAAACGCCCCCTCCCCGGGCGCGCTTTTGTCGATGAACACGTTGACCGGCGGGGTGGCCGGCAGCGGGCCGGAGACGGTCTCGAACGCTTGGCCAAGCGCGGCGGTCCGCTGCACTTGGTACGATTTGCCAGCCACGCTGTGCCAGCGGATCTCCGGGCCGGGCGCGCTTGGCCTCGCTGCCAGGATGGCGAACACCGAGGCCGGGTCGGCCGGGTCGGTCCCGGCGGCAAGCTCGTCGGCGTCGCTCGCCCCGTCACCGTCGCCGTCGTCCGCATCGAGGCCAAGCGCCACGATGTCGAACTTGTGGGCGCCGCTGTTCATGTGGTGCAGCAGCAGCACGGCGGGCCGGAGGCCGTTCCGCTTGGCCAAGCCGCGGTCCACGGCGACGTGCACCGGCGCGTTGGCGTCGTGCATCACCGTGCCGCCGATGCCCAGCGCCGAGTGCACCACCGGCTGGGTCACGTCGTAGCGGATCAGCTCCGTGCGGTCGATCTCCGGGTAGCCGTACTGCTCCGGGCCGAGGTTGAGCAGGCGAAATTGAAAGTCAGTTTTCTCCTCGTTGAGCCCGAGCAAGCGCGCCGGGACCGGGAGCACCATCACGCTGTTGTTGAACGGCACCGTGTCGTACTGGTTCGGCGGGAAGACGTTGAGGTAGCCGGCATCGGCCATGCCGCGCTCATCGCGTGGCACACGGATGAGGATGGAGAGAAACACGTCGTCGGCGTAGGCGGACACGGTGAGGTCATCCTTGATGAAGCCGCCGTTGCTGCAACTGGCCAGCTCGTGGTCGATCCAGCCGTTGAAATCGATGTCGATCTGCAGGTGCGGGTCGTAAAGGAACGAGTGCGGATTCGTCCATGGCCCGGCGTTGGCGATGCCGAAGTAAAGCGTCGTCTCCGCCACCGAGCCGGTTTGCGGGTAGTCCGACGCCACGCCGAACGCCAGTATGTCGGCGGCGATGTCGGCCGGGTCGGTGAGCAACTTGTTGCGCGGGCTGATCCCGGCCAGCTCGAACACCGACACCAGCGGCCTCGGGTGCGCCGAGCCGCCCTCGAGCGGCAGCTCGAGCGTCACGAGATCGCGGGCCGGCAGGCCAAGCCGGGACAGTGAGCTTTTCCGGTCTGCGGCGGCGCGGACGACGGCGTGGTACGGCACCCGCAGTTTCCCGGTGTCGTTGGCCAGCACGACCTTGCCGCTGACCTCGTAAATCCAGCTTCGGGCGCGGTCGTTGAGCTTGGCCGGGGTGAGCGGGTCGCCGGTGCGGTCGAACTGGGCCGGGTCGGCGTGGAATCGCACCGGCACCAACTCGTGCGACCCGGCCGCGACGGTGACTTGATTCACCGGCAACTCGACGCCAAAGCCGGTTTCCGTAACCGTTTCCTCAATGGACAGGGCAAACTGGGCCGCCGTGTCGCCATGGTTGGCCACCCGGATTTGCCGTGTCTCCTCCCACGGCTTGGCGAGGGCCAGCGCGCCGAGTGACAGCGTCGTCAGCCCGTCGTTGCCCTCCGCCATGGCCGTCACGGGGGTGGTGACCGCGCGAGCCACGTCGAGGAACCCGGCTCCGGCAAGTGACTCCGGGTACGGCGTGCCGTTTTGGTGCCGCATCGGGTTGGCGGTATTCAGCAGCGATGCCTTGATCTCGGTGGCGCTCCAGCCGGGATGCGCCTGCATGGCCAAGGCGGCCGCCCCGGCAACGTGCGGTGTGGCCAGCGAGGTGCCGGTGAACCACGCGCCGCCGGTGCCAGTCCCCATCCTGGCCGACTGGATCAACTCACCCGGCGCGGTGATCTCCGGCTTGAGCAGACTGTACGGGGAGGACGGCCCGCGCGCGCTGTGCGCTGCCATGCGGTACACCTCGCCGTCGTGCTTGGCCGAGCCGACGGCAATGACCGACCGCTCCACTCCGGGCGCGGCGACGAGGTAGAAATTGTTGTTGTTCGAGTTGCCAGCGCCCGAGACGATCACGCAGCCCAGCCGCGTGAGGTGAGCGAACACCTCGGCCTCGGCCTCATGTTTTTCCTCGAGGCCCAGCGTGGAGCCGAGCGAAAGGTTGACCACGTCGACGCGGTCGGAAAAGTCGTTGTCGCCATTGGGGTCGGCGCACCATTCCAGCGCGTCGAGGACGAGGTTCGTTGTGCCGAGCGCGTTGTCGCCGAAAATCTTCAGCGCATACAACTTGGCCTTCGGGGCCACTCCCGGCTTGAGGAGGAAGCTGGAATAATCCAGCCCAGCGTAGTAGTCGCCGTCATACGGCTGGCCCTGCTTTGTCACGCCGACTCCGCCGACGATCCCCGCGACATGGGTGCCGTGGCCGTAACCGGACCGGTCGAGCGGGTCGCCGTCCGGCAGCGGCACGTCCTCCTCGCCGGAGTAGTCCCTGCCGGCAAAATCCCAGCCATCGACCTTGTCGGTGGGGAAGGTGCCCTCCTCGACTTTGTTGGCGTCGTTTGACTGATACGCCTCCTTCGTGCCGGCGCCGCCGAACATCGCGTGCGTGTAATCCAACCCGGAGTCGATCACGGCGATGCGCATGCCAGCCCCGTCGAAGCCGGTGGCGCGCGTGCCCCACGCTGTCTTGGCGCCGACTGCGGGGACGCTTTTCGCGGTGAGCGGCGCGTAAACCCGCAACCGCTCAACTCGTTTCACGCCGGCCTGCTTGGCCAAAGCGGCCTTCTTCTCCGGGGCGACCCGAACCCGCATGGCATTGACAAGCCGGGAGTAGCGCCGGGTCACCCGGACACCGTCCGCCTCGAGCCGCTTGGCCAACGCGTCCTGCCCGGCGGCGATGCGCTTGGCCTGTCGCCGTACCGCTTGGCCAAGCGCGACGCGCCCGAGGCCGGCCTGCTGTTGCTCCAGATAAAACGGAACCAGCGCCTGCCCCTCGAGCTGCACCAGCAGCGGCAAAGCGGCGGGCGGCTCGGCCGCCTTGGCCAACGGCAACCCCGTGACTAGCCAAAGCAGGCAAATGTGACGCAGAATGGGAAAATGCAGGAAGCGGCTCATAAGGCTGGCTTGGCGCATGGCCAAGCGGTGGCCGCGCCGCCGCATCCTGTGTGAGCGTCCGCGTCTTGGCAAGTTCACGGCCGGGACTTGGCCAAGCGCATCCCACTTGATTCCTTCTCCCTCAGGGAGAAGGTGGCCGCAGGCCGGATGAGGGTGAAACGCTGGGGTTTTTTTAAGACGCCATCGTTGAAGAAGGATTTGTTTGCTTTGAGTTCCGGAACGTCGGTTGTTTTCTCCCTCTCCACAGCCCTCTCCTGCTGGGAGAGGGCGTCTTCCTCCCCCTTTTTTGGCATCTATTTTCAGGGGGGACTTGCATCCGGTTTTTCGCCTCCCTATCTTGCCGCGACCGGTTGCCGGAACTGATGCGAACCGATCCCTTGAAGACTCCGTTTCACCCCCCAACGCCCCGCCCTCCGCGCGGCGACTGCCTTGATGCCCGAGCCTGAGATCACCCCGGAAGTCATCGAGGAACACGGTGTCACAGCGGAGGAATACGAGCACATCCTCGAGATTCTCGGCCGCGAGCCGAACCTCACCGAGCTGGGCATTTTCTCCGTGATGTGGAGCGAGCATTGCTCCTACAAAAACACACGGGCCTTGCTCAAGACATTTCCCACGCAGTCGCCCAAGGTCCTCGTCGCCGCCGGGGAGGAGAATGCCGGCGTGATCGACATGGGCGACGGACTGGGCGTGGCGTTCAAGATCGAGTCGCACAACCACCCCAGCGCGGTCGAGCCGTTCCAGGGGGCGGCGACTGGCGTGGGCGGCATCATCCGCGATATTTTCACCATGGGCGCCCGGCCGATCGCCTGCATGAACTCGCTGCGGTTCGGCAGTCTCGAGTCACCGGCCGTGCGGCGGCTGTTCCGCGGCGTGGTGGCTGGCATCGCCCATTACGGCAACTGCATCGGCCTGCCGACCGTCGCCGGCGAGGTTTATTTTGACCCCTCCTACGAGGGTAATCCGCTCGTTAACGCCTTCAGCCTCGGGGTGTTACGGCATAGCCAGGTGGCCCGGGGCGCGGCCAAGGGCGTCGGCAACCCGGTATTTTACGTTGGCCCGGCGACGGGGCGGGACGGCTTGGCCGGGGCGGCGTTTGCGTCGCAGGACTTGACCGAGGAATCGGCCGAGCAACAGCGTGGCGCGGTGCAGGTTGGCGATCCGTTCATGGAGAAGCTGTGCATGGAGGCCTGCCTTGAGTTGCTCGCCACCGGCGCGGTCGCGGGCATACAGGACATGGGCGCGGCCGGCCTCACCTGCTCGACCTGCGAGACGGCGGCCCGCGGCGGAACCGGCATCGAGATTGACTTGGCCAAGGTGCCGCAGCGCGCGCCTGACATGACGCCGTACGAGATTCTGCTAAGCGAGTCGCAGGAGCGGATGCTCATCATCGTCCACAAGGGCCGCGAGGAGGAGGTCAAACGGATATTTGAGAAGTGGGATCTGCCGTGGGCCGAGGTGGGCGAAGTGACTGGCGACGGGATGATGGTGGTGAAAAATCACGGCACCGTTGTTGCCAGCGTCCCGGCGGCCAAGCTCGCGGACGAGGCGCCCCTGTACCATCGCGAGGCCCGCGAGCCGGCGTACCTCGCGCTGACTCGTGCGTTGCAACTCGAAGACATCCCGTTGTTGACTGATCTACGGGCCGCCTTGGCCACGCTGCTCGGCTGGCCGACGATCGCCTCCAAAAACTGGGTGTACTGCCAGTACGACCACATGGTGCGCGCCGGCACGGCGCTTAGTCCCGGCTCCGATGCGGCGGTCATCCGCGTCAAGGCCGACTCGTATCCGCCGTTGCCCGCCGATGCGCCGCAGAACGGCATCCCGGACAAGTACCTCGCGATGAGCGTCGATTGCAACGGCACGCACGTGTACCTCGATCCATACGAGGGCAGCAAAGCCACGGTTGCGGAGGCGGCGCGGAACTTGGTCTGCTCCGGGGCGAGGCCGCTGGGGGCGACCGACAATTTGAACTTCGGCAATCCGCACAACCCGGAACTGTTTTGGCAGCTCAAGGAGAGCGTGCGCGGCTTGGCCGAGGCGTGCGAGGCGTTCGGCACGCCGGTCACCGGCGGCAACGTCAGCCTGTACAACCAAAACCCGGCCGGGGCCATCGACCCGACCCCGACGGTCGGGATGGTCGGCTTGGTCGAGAAGCCGGAACACATTACGAGCCAATGGTTTAAGGATGAGGGAGATGCCGTCATCCTGCTTGGCCAAGCGGTGAATGGCGACGATCCGCTGCTCGGCTTGGGCGGCTCCGCGCTGCTGCAAACCGAGCACGGCCGCAAGGAGGGTGCCCCGCCGCCGTGCGACTTGGCCAAGGAGAGCGCGTTGCACGATGCGCTGCTTGGCCTGATCGCAACGGGTTGTGTGAAGAGCGCGCATGACTGTGCCGAGGGCGGCTTGGCCGTGGCGCTGGCCGAGTGCTGCATTTCCCAACTCACCGCCCGCGACACGCCGAAACTCACGGGGGTGACGATCGATCTCGAGGGAATCGACTGCGCGAGGATCGACGCGTTGCTTTTTGGCGAGTCGCACGGGCGGGTGGTCATCACGGCGGCTGAGGCCGAGGCCGGGGCGGCGATCGAGCGGGCCAAGCTGCTCGGCGTGCCGGCGGCGCGGATCGGCACCGTCTCCGGCGGCGACACGCTTGACATCGCGGCCGGGGAAACCCATTTGTCGTGGCAGCTGAGCGAACTCCACGACGTGTGGTGGAACACCATTGCACGAGCCATGGTACAATGAGCGACACACAACCCCGGCATTACTGCGGCGTCTTCGGAGTGTACGGCCATGCAAACGCGGCGGAGCTGACCTACTACGGGCTTTACGCGCTGCAGCATCGCGGACAGGAAAGTGCCGGCATCGTGACCTGCGTGGAGGGCCAATTTCGCGCGCACAAGGGAATGGGACTGGTGCCGCAGGTGTTCAAGGGCAACGCGCTCGCCAGTCTCAAGGGCAGCATGGCGGTCGGCCACACGCGCTACTCCACGACCGGCTCGTCGCACCACCGCAATTCCCAGCCGCTGACGGTGGACTGCAGCAAGGGGCAGATCGCCATCGCCCACAACGGCAACCTCACCAACGCTGCGCAGTTACGGGAGGAACTGGAGTTGAACGGCTCCATCTTCCAGACCACGGTGGACAGTGAGATCATCCTGCACCTGATGGCCCGGCCGACCAACGGCAGCGAAAACAACCTCGTGCAGAGTCTGCAGCGGATTCAGGGCGCCTATTCGCTGGTCGTCATGACGGAGAACGAACTGATCGGCGTGCGCGACCCGCACGGCTTCCGGCCACTTTCCATCGGCAAACTGGATGGCGCGTACGTGCTCTCGAGCGAGACATGCGCGTTTGATTTGATCCAGGCCGAGTTCGTGCGCGACGTCGAGCCGGGCGAAATCGTCATCATCAACGACGACGGCATCCAGTCGATCAGCGCCTTCCCGATGCAGGAGCGCCGGGCGTTCTGCATTTTTGAGTATGTGTATTTCAGCCGGCCGGACTCGATTATATCCGACCGGAGCGTTTACGGCGTGCGTGTCAACATGGGCCGTGAGATGGCCAAGGAAACCGCCGTTGAGGCCGACCTCGTCGTACCGGTGCCGGACAGCGGCAACTGCGCCGCGCTGGGCTACGCGCTTGAGACCGGCCTGCCGTACGAGATGGCGTTTGTGCGCAACCACTATGTCGGCCGGAGTTTCCTGCAGCCGTCGCAGCTCATCCGCGACTTCAACGTGCGCGTGAAGCTCAACCTCATCAACGAGCTGGTGGACGGCAAGCGGGTGATCATCGTGGACGACTCGATCGTCCGCGGCACCACGAGCAAGGCGCGGGTGAATAACCTCAAGGAAGCCGGCGCGAAGGAGGTTCACGTGCGCGTGAGCTGCCCTCCGCACATGAACCCGTGCTTTTACGGAATCGACTTTCCGGATCGCAAAAAGCTGATGGCGGCCAACCATTCAATCGAGGAAATCTGTGACTACCTTAACGCCGACTCGGTGGCGTATCTGTCGCAGGAGGGGATGGTGAAGGCGACCGGCCTGCCGCCGGAGAACTTCTGCATGGCTTGTTACGACGGCGACTACCCGGTGGCGTTTGACCCGGCGCTCGACAAGCACATCATGGAGCAGCGCCGCGCCCGGGTGGAAAGCATCGGCGAGGCCTTGGCCAAGGAGGAACTGCAGCCCCGCCTGCTCTGACTCCGCTTGGCCAAGCGCTTGGCCTATGGGCCAGGCGGGAGCAATGCGGCGACGATCGGCTCGCGAAAGAAAATCCAGATCACCGCCGCCAGCGAGATGTACGGCCCGTATGGCAGTCGTGCCGACCAGTCGCGCCGGCCGATCGCGATCAGCACCACCCCGACCACCGCGCCAACCACCGCGCTGGCCATCAGCGAAAACAGCGCCCCCTGCCAGCCGACGAACGCGCCGATGGCCGCCATGAATTTCACGTCGCCAAACCCCATCGCCTCGCGTGGGATCACCAGTTCATCCGTCTCCGCCTTGAGAAACGGAACCGTCTCCGGGTCGAATGACTCATCACCGATCGTCAACCGCTTGGGCGAGAGTGCCACGTCGAGATTAGTGTAACAGCGGTCGATCAGTTCCACCCGCCTGGCGTGCAGGCGAATCGTATCTGAGTTGCGAAAAAAGATCTCCTCATACGGCACGACTTCGTCCGGCAGGTGCAGCGCTGATTCGGTAAAGATTGCTGGCTCGCCGTCTCCAAGCGTCACCCGGACCTTGCCGAACAGCAGTTTGCCCAGTTGCAGCACGGCGAGCACCGATCCGGCGCCAACGAGGATGCCCATTCCGCTCGCCATCAGCGAGTCGGTCGGCTCGGCAACATCATGCAGCGCTGGCAACGCCGCCGAGACGAGAAAGCCCGCCGCCACGCCGCCAAGCGTGATTTGGTCCGGGATGATGAAATGCTCGAAGTCGATGAATGTCGCGGCGATCAGCCCCGCGAGCACGAAGCCCCACGTCAACGCCAGAAGCACTCCCGTCGTCGTTTGCTCCCCAAACGCCAGCCAGCTTGCGAGAAATGCCAAGCCGGTGAGCAACTCGACGCCGAGGTAGCGCGGTGAGATCGGGGCGGCGCATTGCCGGCATTTCCCACGCAGCCAAAGCCAGCTCACGATCGGGATATTCAGCCGCCACGGGATCGCAAAGCCGCACTTGGGGCACTGCGACCCCGGCTTGGCCAAGCTCAAGTCGCGTGGCATCCGGTAAATGCAGACGTTGAGAAAACTGCCGACTACCGCGCCAAACACGAAGAACACGAAGCTCCAAAACACGAACGGAGCGCGCATCCAAAAAGTCAGCTCGGCGTCACTCATCACTGGTAATGTGCGACTCGAGTGCGGCGCGCATCACGTCGATGGGGGCCGCTTGGCCGGTCCAGATTTCCAGCGCCTTGGCCCCCTGCCAAAGCAGCATGCCGAGGCCGTTGGCGGTGCGGCATCCAGCGTCGGCCGCCTTGGCCAAGAGCGGCGTGACGGCTGGCTGATAAATCATGTCGAACACCGCCGGCGCGTTGGCGAGGCTGAACTGCGACTCGTCGAGCGGCAGCGAGTCGCCCGGCTTGAGGCCAAGCGACGTGGCGTTGAGCAGGAGGTCGATTTTGCCGGCGATGTTTTCGGGGTAGCCGACAACGGCCTTGGTTTGCGGGAAGCGCGCGGCGATCTCGCCGGCCAACTGCTCGGCTTTGGCTGTGGTGCGATTGACCAGATGCAACTCGGCGACGCCCTCGGCGGCCAGCTTGAGCGTGGCCACCCGCCCCGCCCCACCCGCCCCAAGCAACAACACCCGCTGCCCGGCCAGGCTCAGGCCGAGATCCTGCTGCAACGCCAGCGTGATGGCGTCGGCGTCGGTGTTGTAGCCTTTTGCGCGAACCTCGCCGGAGGGCGGGCCGGCGACTTGGCCAAGCGGCGTCCAGTCGCCGGAGTCGTTTTTCACCTCGAAACAAATCGTGTTCACCGCGCCCCAAGTTTTTGCGGACTCGTCGAGCGCATCGACCAGATCGACGGCCAGCAGCTTGTGCGGGACGGTGAGGTTGAGGCCGGCGAAGTGCATCGCCCGCGCCCCCTCGATCGCTTGGCCAAGCGCGTCCGGGCTGACCTCAAACGCGAGGTAACACCAGTCCAGCCCCAGCTTGGCCAGGGCGGGGTTGTGCATCGCCGGCGAGCCGGAGTGGCGGATCGGCTGGCCGTACACCGCACAGAAGCGTGTGGCGGCGCCGATCGAGTTTTGGAACAAGTCGTCCACGCGCGCAGAGTAGGAACGCCCCGACTCGGCGGAAAGGAGAAAAACCGCCAAACCGTTGGCTGTTATTGCTTTGCAATCCCTTGGCAAAAAGCGTACCCAAGTCGGCCCCGTGCGCGGGGAGGAACGGCCGGATTAAGCACCGGCCACAAACTTTGGACTGCTTTAAACAGAGAGGGATCATCGGCTTGGCCACGGCGGCGCTGGCGCTTGGCCAAGTGGAGTCAGCACACGGCATCGAGCCGGAGGACGTGCTGGCGCCGATCGTCGGGCCGGTCGTGGTTCTGCCCCACGTCTCGTTGTCGGAGAGGTACGACGACAACGTTTTTTTGTTGAGCGATGATTTGGGGAAAGTCGACGACCTGGTGACGACCCTCTCACCGGGCGTTGGTCTGCAGTTTGGCGATAACATTCTCGACAGCAACTACATCGGCCTCGACTACACGCTGAGCCAGAATTGGTACGCCGAGAACAGCGAGATCAACAGCGCCAACCACGCCCTGACCTTCGCCATCAACTACCAAAAGGAAGGGAAATACAGGATAACCGGTACCGACTCGATCCGCTGGGACAACTCCATCCTGAGCGGCCGTGAGCGTTCGATCGCCTTGGCGGACCGCAAGCGGCTGGTTGAGCGCGTTTACTTCAGCGACCGCTATCGAGTCGACTACATCCTCAGCCCCAAGACGAGTCTTTACGCTTCCGCCGGCTACAACGCCTCGGATTATTCCGAAGAGCCGCATTATTATTACACAGATGTGTTTGGAGGCAAAACGCCGTACGCGCTTTACGATGTTTCCAGCGTGCGTGGGGCGCTGGGGTTCGGCTGGCAGGCGTTCCCGAAGATCAAGATGTTTGGCGGCGGTTTTTACGGGCAGACCACTGTGGGTAAAAACATCTCACGGATGTCCCAGCGCCCGGACTCTGATTTTGGCGGCTTTTTCGTCGAGGCTGACGGTGATTTTCGGGAGAAACTTACAGGGCGTGCCCGGGTGGGGTATCAAGTTCGGGAGTTTGACCGCTTGGCCAACGGCGGCGGCGGCGGGTCACATGGGATGCCGGTTTTTCAGGTGTCGCTTGAGTACGAATTTACGGCCAAGCGCACGGGCACATTCACCTACTTGCGGGAAGGCCGAGTCTCGGTGGAAAGCCCGGATTGGGGGTATGCGGCGGACATGGTTTCGATTGTGCTGAATCAGGAAATCGGCACGGAAGGCAAACTGGCGGCGGATGCGAGCGTGATGTACGAACTTGATGATTACGAGTCGCTCGATGGCCGCCAATACAAATGGCTGCGCGCCAACGCCGGCCTGACCTACCGGGTCAACCAGTGGATGAACGCGCAGTTAAGTTACAGCTTCGACATGTTCGACAGCAACAAGGGGAATATTGACTACAACGTCAATCGCGTTATGTTGGGGCTTTCGGTGGGTTATTAAGATGAAAACTTTTGTAAAATGGAGTCGGCGGGCGGGCGGCTTGCTTGCTGCGTGCGCCCTGCTTGGCCAAGCGGCGTTTGCACAGGAACCAGCGACAGCCAAGGCCAAGGCGGGCACCAAGGTGGATACCGACCGCAAAATTGAAGCCCTCGACATGCTCACCGTCAACGTGTTTGGTGAGGAGGAGTTTAGCGGCAAGGACAACAGCGGCCTGGAGTTGCGCGTGTCATCGACTGGCGAAGTGACACTTTACCTGCTGGGCAGTGTTGAGGTGGCCGGGAAAACTCCCGCCGAGGCGGAGAGGCACATTCGTGACCTGCTTATGAAGGATTACATCCGCGATCCTCACGTACTTGTGCTCGTCAAGACCTACCGGGTCAGCAATGTCACCGTGATGGGTCAAGTGAGCAAGCCGGGCCTGATCGATTTACCGGCGGAGCAACGGCTGGACATCCTGTCGGGGATTGCTCAGGCGGGGGGGTTTACCAAGCTGGCCCGGACGAGCAGGATTGACCTGACCCGGGGAGGTGTCACCAAAACCTATGACCTGGATAAACTCAAAAAAGAGACGAACCCGGCCAAGAAAATCTGGCTGAGTCCGGATGACCTGATTTACGTCCACGAGTCTGCATTTTAACCGTATCCATGGAGCAACAACAATTCGGGGAATCGAGGGAGGAGGGGCTTTTCGAGGAGTCCATCAATCTTCGTCATTACTGGCACATTATCTTGGAGCGGCGCTGGCTGCTGGCTGCCACGTTTCTGGTGGTGATGGTGCTTTGCGTGATTTACCTGTTCACCGCCACGCCCATTTTCTCCGCGACGACTCGATTGCAGATTGATAATGAAACAGAAAACTCGATGCGAATGGAGTCGTTCGTGATGGAGGGCATGCAGGGGCAGGACTACCTCCAGACGCAGTACAAAAACCTGCAAAGCCGCTCGCTGATGGAGATGGTGCTGGATGAGACGCAGCAGAACGCGAAGATTCTGAGAGGACTCAAATCAGGGAAGCGCAGCCCCGCGCAGTTGGCCAAATTATCCGAAATGGCTGAAACCAATGTTGTTCAGCGTCTGGGGCAAATGGCGGTGGCCGGTTTTTTTGGCGAGACAAACTACACGGGCGGCAACGCCCCCAGCTTGGCCAAGGAGGAGAATCCATCGCGGACTCCCGGCCTGTTCGCCTTTCCTAAAGAACCCAAAGAGGGTGACGAGCCAAGCCGAGAGAAGCTTTTGGAACGGATTTCCGGGTCGGTTTCAGTTTCTCCGATTCGTCTCAGCCGGCTGGTGGATGTGAGCGTGGAGAGTCCTAACCGCAACGAGGCGGCCCTGATTGCCAACACGATCATTACCAAGTTTCTTGAGCAGGACAACAACCGCAAGCGCGGAAAGTTAACCAATGCCGTGGACTTCCTGAAGACGGAGGCTGCGAATCTCAGCGACAAGGTTCGGGATAACTATGGGGCGCTGCTGAATTACAAGAAGGACAACGACATCATCTCCCTTGAGGAAAGCCAGAACGTTACGCTGCAGGCGCTGATTCAGGCTCAAACCGATTACGATACCGCTCACAGCCGCGAAGTTTCAGCAGTGGCTGCAGCCGGCGAAGCGGAAAGGGTTTTCGAAGAAACCAAGCAGTACGGCACGATCCCTGATGTGGCGACTGATACAGAAGTCAGGAAAATTCGCGGCGACTTGGCCTTGGCCGAAGCTGAATTGGCAGAGATACTGAAGCGCTATTTGGATAAACATCCCAAGGTCATCGAGAAACGTGGCAAGATCGAGTCGTTGAAGGTGGGCTTGGCCGATTCCGAGAGGCGGATTTTCGATTCCATTTTAAACCAAGCCGAGCTTGCCAGGGCAACGGCGTTAAGCTTGCAGGGCGTTCTGGTCGTTCGCAAATCAGAGCAACAGGCGAAGAATCAGCAGAGCATCGAGTACTACGCCTTGGAGCGAGAGGCCAAGCAGTCTGAGACCATGTACAATCTCGCACTCCAGCGCCTGAAGGAAACTGAGTTGCAGGAGAAGGACATCGTCCAAAATATGCATGTCATCGACTTGGCCACGGCGCAGATGGATCCGATCAAGCCCAAGAAAATGCTGACCCTTTTTCTCGGTATCGTGGGCGGCCTGGGGGCAGGGTTTGGCTTGGCATTCTTCGTCAATTTTCTCGATGACTCGATCAAGAGTCAGGACGACGTGGAGGCATATCTCAAGCTGCCGTTCCTCGGTTACATTCCCAATATCAAGACCACCAGCGTCATCGAGCGGGATTTGCAGGCACACTTGCATCCGCAATCCAACTCAGCGGAATCGTTCCGCACCGTTCGTGCGGCCATTGCGCTTTCGCAACGCGCCGGTGATCTCCATGTGGTGGCTGTCACCAGCACCGTACCCGCCGAGGGCAAATCCCTTGTTGCCAGCAACCATGCCATTGTCATGGCTCAAACTGGTGTCAAAACGTTGCTGGTGGATTTCGACCTTCGTCGGCCCTCCGTTCACAAGGCGTTCCAGTTACAGAGTCCGCGTGGCTTGTCTTCGTATCTGCTTGGCAAGGCCGACAGTATCGACGAGATTGTCCATCATACCGAGGTGCCAAACCTCGACGTCATCTGCTGCGGGGCGGTTCCCAACAACCCATCGGAGTTGGCTGGTTCGCAACGGATGCGGGATTTCATCGAGGAAGTCAGGAACAAATACGACAAGATCATGTTCGACTGTCCGCCGGTCTCGGCGGTCAGCGATCCGTTGATGATTGCCGCAGCGACGGACGGGATCATCTTTGTGAGTAAATTTAACAAAATTCGCCGCGAGCACGCGCGCAAGACTGTGCAGCGCATTCAAGATGCCGGAATCAACATCGTCGGGGTCTGCATCAACGACCTCGATTTCGAGGGCAAGGATTCCTATTATTACTCCTACTACTATTACCAGAATCGCTACTACGCCAGTCACTACAAGAGCGACAAGCCGGGCGGCGAAGAGGGCAAGGAAGGGGAGTCGGAACCGAAGAAGCCCGCGGAAACGGGGAGTGCAGTCTGACCGCTTGGCCAAGCGCCGGGTCGATCCCTCTATGTTTTTCTCCCACTCCTGAAGCCGCGCCGCTGGATGGAGCTTTCCTCGCTGAACCCCGAGCAACGGCAGGCCGTGCACACCGTGGAGGGCCCGTTGCTCATCCTCGCCGGTGCCGGCACCGGCAAGACGCGCGTCATCACCAGCCGGGTGGCATACATGATCTCGCGTGGCATCCGGCCCGGAAACATTCTCGCCGTCACGTTCACCAACAAAGCCTCCCGCGAGATGCAGGATCGGGTGAAAAGCCTCGTGCCCAAGCGCCGCCTCATCGATGAAAATGGCCAAGCGGAGCGGCCAACTATTTGCACATTCCACTCGCTGTGCGTCCGCATTTTGCGCCGGCACATCACAAAGCTCGGCTACAAAAAAAACTTTGTCATCTACGATGGAGCCGAGCAACTCGGCGTGGTACGCCGCATTCTGAGCCGCATCTCGCTTGGGTCGAGGAAGCCGGATCCTCAAGCCGTCCTGTCGCTGATCAGCCGATGGCGCAACACCGACAGCGACGAACTCATCGCCGAGGACCAGGAGTTGGCCGGCTTGGCCAAGCGCTTGGTTTCGACCTATCAGCAGACGCTCAAAGCCAGCAATGCCGTTGATTTTGATGACTTGATTCTGCTTGTGTTGCGGTTGTTCGACGGTTTCCCGGAGGCACTCGACGAATGCCGCGAGCGTTACCGCTACATCATGGTGGACGAGTATCAGGACACGAACCGTTCGCAGTTCCAGCTCGTTCACAGCTTGGCCAAGGCGCACCGAAACTTTTGCGTCGTCGGCGACGACGACCAGAGCATTTACGGGTGGCGCGGGGCCGAGGTGGCCAACCTGCTCGACCTCGAGAAACATTTCCCCGATGTCCAGGTCATCCGGCTCGAGCAGAATTACCGATCCACCAACACGATCCTCGAGGCCGCCAACGCGGTCATCAAAAATAACATCCAGCGACGGGAGAAAAAACTTTGGTCCAACAAGGGCGATGGTGAGCCGGTCAAGCTCTGGGATTTCCGTGATGATGAGGAGGAAGCGAGGGCGTTGGTGGAGGAGATCCAGTACAACCGCAGCATCAAGAAAGTGAGGTGGCGCGATCAGGCGATCCTGTTCCGCACCAACCAGCAATCCCGTCCGCTTGAGACGGCACTGCGCAAGGCGGAGATCCGCTACAATCTCGTCGGCGGGCAGAGCTTTTTTGACCGTCGCGAGATCCGGGATTTTGTCTCTTACCTGAAACTGTTCCTGAACCCCGACGACGACACCGGCTTGTTGCGCATCGCCAACGTCCCCGCGCGCGGACTGGGCAACACCACGATGGAGCAACTGCTCGGCTTGAGCCAGGAGCGCGGTTGTTCGGTGTTCGGCGTAATGCGCGACGAGGCCGCGCTTGGCCAGTTTAAGCGGCGCACGGTGGACAGCATCATCGGTTTTGTTGAGTTGGTGGAGTCGGTCAACGAGCGGCTGAACCGCCCGGCTGCCGTTCATCCAGCCGCCCCGCTCAAGGCATGGTGCAACGGTTGGCTTGAGGAGGTGGGATTGTTCCGTGAAATTCGCCGAACAGAAAAGGACGAGGAAACCGCCGAAAACCGTGTGCGCAACATCGTCGATTTGCTCGACTCGATGGACCCCGGTTTTTGCCCGGCGAACCGGTCGGTGCCGGAACGGCTTCACCGCTATCTTGAGCATATCTCACTCGACCGCGAACGCGACGAGGAGGAGGAAGCCGGAGATGCGGTGACACTGATCACCGTGCACAGTTGCAAGGGGCTTGAGTTCCCGCACGTGTTCATCGCCGGCGTAGAGGATGGCTTAATCCCGCACGCCCGCTCCAAGGTCGAGGGGACGGTTGATGAGGAACGCCGGTTGTTTTACGTGGCCATCACTCGGGCACAAAAGACACTCACCATGAGCCATTGCGGCAGTCGGCGGAAGTTTGGCGAACTGATTCCCTGCCATCCGTCGCCGTTCCTGAAGGAAATCCCTGGGGAGTTGATTGTGCATGGCGACGACGCGGAACCGGTCTCGGAGGAGGAGGAGCGCGACTTTTTTTCCAGACTCAAGGCGTCACTGGAATAGCCGTCCGCGCTTGGCCAAGCTAATGCGCTTTCCTTTGTTTTGTGGCTTAATTACGCTGCCTGTTTCGCTGCCGCTTGGCCAGCGAGCCACTTGAAATGGGAATTCAAACCAACATATCCGCGGATCCTGACACCGGCGAGGCCAAGCCGGAGTCGCTTGATTTCATACGCGAAATCGTTGCGGATGACTTGGCCAACGGCAGGCACGCCTCCACGGTGACCCGCTTTCCGCCGGAGCCAAACGGCTACCTGCACATTGGCCACGCCAAGTCAATCTGCCTCAATTTCGGCATTGCGCAGGAAAATAAGGGCGGCATCTGCCACCTGCGTTTCGACGACACGAACCCGGCAAAGGAGGACGTCGAGTACGTCGACTCAATCAAGGAGGACGTCCAATGGCTCGGCTTCGAATGGGGTAACAATATCTTTTTTGCCTCCGATTATTTCGAGAAGCTGTACGGGTTCGCGGTCGAGTTGATCAAGACCGGGAAGGCGTTTGTCTGTGAACTGACGCTGGAGGAGATCGCCGAGCACCGGGGCACGCCCACCAAGCCGGGAACGAACAGCCCGTTTCGGGAACGGTCGCCGGAGGAAAACCTGGCGCTTTTTGAGCGAATGCGCGACGGCGAGTTTGCAGATGGCACACGGGTGTTGCGGGCGAAGATCGACATGGCCTCGCCAAACCTGCACATGCGCGACCCGGTGCTGTATCGCATCCGCAAAATGCCGCATCACCGCACCGGCAGCCAGTGGTGCCTCTACCCGATGTACGACTTCACGCACTGCCTGTCCGACTCGATTGAGGGCATCACCCACTCGCTCTGCACGCTGGAGTTCGAGGTGCACCGGCCGCTGTACGACTGGGTGCTCGACAATGTGACCATCGACTGCCGGCCGAGGCAGATTGAGTTTGCGCGGCTGAGCCTCACCTACGCCGTGTTGAGCAAGCGCCGGCTGCTCACGCTGGTTGAGGAGGGGCGCGTCAGCGGGTGGGATGACCCGCGCATGCCAACCCTCTCCGGGTTGCGCCGCCGGGGCTACACGCCATCGGGCATCCGGGCGTTTTGCAAAACCGTCGGCATGACCAAGTTCAACAGCCTCACCGACATGGCGCTGCTCGAGCACAGTATCCGACAGGACTTGAACGACACCACGCCCCGCCGGTTGGCGGTGCTGCGGCCGCTCAAGGTCGTGATCACGAACTTCGATGCGGGCACCGTCGAGGAGCTCGAGGCGGCCAACCACCCGAAGAACCCCGAAGCCGGGACGCGCATGGTGCCGTTTTCGCGCGAGATTTACGTCGAGCGGGACGACTTCATGGAGGAGCCGCCGAAAAAATTTTTCCGGCTTGGCCCGGGGCGCGAAGTGCGGCTGCGGTTCGCCTATTTCATCACCTGCAACGAGGTCATCCGCAACGCCGCCGGGGAGGTGACCGAGCTGCACTGCACCTACGACCCGGAGACACGCGGCGGCAACGCGCCGGACGGGCGCAAGGTCAAGGGCACGATCCATTGGGTCTCTGCGGCGCACGCGCACGAGGCGGAGGTGCGGCTGTACGACCGGTTATTCACCGTCGAGGATCCGAACAGGGAGGAGGACGGCAAAACTTATCTCGACCATCTCAACCCCGGCTCGCTGGAGGTGATCCGCGATGCCCGGCTCGAGCCGGCCTTGGCCAAGGCGGCCCCGGGCGAGCGGTTCCAATTCGAGCGATCCGGCTACTATTGCGCCGACGCCACCGACTCCCGGCCCGGCCGGCCGGTTTTCAACCGCACCGTCACCCTTCGCGACGCCTGGGCCAAGCAGCAGAAAAAGGGGTGAGGCGCGCTTGGCCAAGCGGGTTGCCTTTTGGCCGCGAACGACTACATTCCCGCCGTGGGCTTGGATGCCACCAAGGAGGCAATCTGCCAAAAGGCGTGGGACGGCGGGCGCGTGAGCGCCGACGAGGCGGCAACGCTGTATGAGCTGCCGATGCCGCAGCTAGGCGCGCTGGCGGATCGCCGTCGCCGCTTGGCCAAGGCGGATGCCTACGGCGGGCGGGGCAACGACATCGCCACCTACATCGTCGACCGCAACATCAACTACACCAACGTCTGCAACGTCTACTGCAAGTTCTGCGCGTTTTGGCGGACGGAAAAACAGGACGACTCGTACGTGATCACCCACGACGAGATCGACCAAAAAATCGAGGAGACGATCGCGCTGGGCGGCACGCAGATTCTGATGCAGGGCGGGCATCACCCGAAGCTCGACAAGCAGTGGTACCTCGACCTGCTGTCGCACATCCGCGACAAGTTTCCGCAGATCAACATTCACGGCTTCAGCCCCAGCGAGTTCATCCATTTTCGTGACGTGTTCGACGAGCCGCTGGAGACGCTGATCCGGGATTTCCGCGACGCCGGCCTGGGCTCGATCCCCGGCGGCGGTGGCGAAATCCTGGTCGACGCGGTCCGCCAGCGCATTTCGCCACTCAAGGCGATGAGCGACGACTGGCTGGAGGTGATGGCGGTGGCGCACCGGCTGGGCATGGCCTCGACGGCGACGATGATGTTTGGACACGTCGAGTCGCTTGGCCAACGGATTGAACACCTCGAGCGGGTGCGGCGTCAGCAGGACGAGACCGGAGGCTTCACGGCGTTCATTGCGTGGACATTTCAGGCGGAGAACACCCGGCTCAACGCGCCGGAGGTCGGAGCCAGTGAATACCTGCGTATGCAGGCCATCAGCCGAATCTTTCTCGACAACATCCCGAACATCCAAAGCTCGTGGGTGACGCAGGGGCTCGAGGTGGGCCAGGTGGCGCTGCGGTACGGCGCGAACGACTTGGGCAGCATCATGATCGAGGAGAACGTGGTTTCCGAGGCCGGCACGACATTCCGAATGGGCGTCCCGGACATGAGGCGCCTGATTGAGGGCATCGGCTACGAGGCGCGACAACGGGACAACTGGTATCGTCTGGTCGATGACCAGGCCGCGGCAGCGTGATGAAAACCTGTAATTCGAGTGTAGCAACTTGCCGACAGCGCTTGGCCAAGCGCTGCATCGGCGTGGCTGTCGGCTTGGCGTTGGTGATGGCGGCCGGCTGCCAGTCGTCGAGGCAGGGTGACGACGGGTCGTTCAACCTGAACGACCGGGTGGAGTACAGCGCGGCATACGACCGGGAGCTCGAGTCGATCTTCCGCCTGTCCGAGAGGGGCAAGTGGGAGGAGGCAGAGGCTGAGGTGGGCCTGTTGCTGCAACAACATCCGGAAGACAAGACGCTCCTGCGGATTGGTGAGTGGGTGGCCACGCAGAAAACGATACTCCGGGAGCAGGCCATTGAGGATCGCATCCGCTCGATCGATGCAACGCACACCGGGATGAACCCGTCGATCAAGGACATCTGGGAGGATCAAAAGAGCCGCGGCCTGCCGCCTCGCAAGGATATTCGCGACGCCCTCGAGATGATTCAGGCTGAGCCGTACGTTCCGGATACCTTCGGCAAACAAATCACCAAGCAGGGGTTTCTGTTCGACGCGCAGAGCGAGCAGGGCCGCATGTCCGGCCTGCTCGACAACACGGTGTCCATCCAGGTCGATCAGCAAACCGTGAAGGACATTCTTTTCAACATCGGCGGGAAAGAGGGCATCAACTTCATCGCCGACGAGGGGCTGGCACCACTTCAGCAAAAGCTGACGCTCAGCCTCGAGAAGGTGAAGCTGAGCGAGCTGCTGGGCTATATTTCACGCAACGCAGGCGTGCAGTTCCAGGTTGGGGAGGATCTGATCTGGGTGATCGACGGCAAGGCGTCGAAGGAGCTGATCGAGCAGACGCGGTTTTACCGGTTGCGGCAGGGCTTCATAATGCCGGCGCAGTTTGGCCCGGAGGAGACCACGCTGGTGACCGTGAAACCGGAGAAGGGGCCGGCCACCATCACGGAGACGGCCAAGTATGAGATGTTTGTGAACGACAGCATCACGAAAAGGCCGTCGATCGAGGATGCCATCGCCAAGTTTTTCAAGGGCCCGGACTTTATGATCGACTACGAGCGGAACCTCATCGTCGCTACCGGCACGCCGACGCAGTTCGAGGTTCTGGAGCGTATCATCGAGGAGTTTGACCGTCCGATTCAGCAGGTTTTGATCGAGGCGCGATTCATCACGATCTCCGAGGCGTCGTTTCTCGACCTTGGTTTCCGGTGGGCGTCCAGCGTTGCGGGTAATTCGCCACAAGACCAGACCGGAATCGGCGCAGGGGCGCTGGGAAGCGAGGAGGGCCTGCTGACAAGGATCACGTTCAAGAACGTGTTCAAGGAAAACAGCATCCTCAGCAACGCCGACCTGTCTGCAGCGCTGACCGCGCTCGAGCAGAGCGGCGAGAGCCAGTTGCTTAGCGCGCCGCGCCTGACGCTGCTCAACAACCGGCCAGGCTCCATCAACGATGGCCAAGTGAATTACTTCTACGAGGAATTTACGATTGAGGAAACGTTGACCGAACGCCAATACACTCAACGCTTGGTTCCAAAAGGTACCCCCAGCAAAATCACTGCGGGCGTTTCACTGGAGGTCGTGGCCAGTATCGGAGGAGATGGACAACGTATCCTGATCGCCTTGCATCCGGTGGTGAATCAAAATGTCAGCTATGTCTCACTCAAGGGCCAGACCTTCGATGAAGCTTCTGAAGGCGAGCAGAACAAGCTCGAGATTTACCTCCCCCAGTGGCGAACGCAGGAACTCGCCACGCGCGTCGTGGTCGGCTCCGGCCAAAGCATAATGATGGGCGGCGTGCTGGAGCGTGAACAGCGTACCATTGTCGAGTCGGTCCCGATCCTCGGCAACCTGCCCGGCATCGGCTCCATCTTCCGCAAGCGCTCCTCCATCGACAAGCCTCGGTACCTGCTGATTTTTGTCACCGCCACGCTGCTCGATGAGAACGGCTCCTACGTGAGCTATGAGCCGCCCGGCGGAGGCCACTCCACCCCCGTCAGCCTGCCGAAATCCCTGCCGAAATCCCTGCCGACACCGGGGCCGACGGCTTTCCCGCCGCCCCCGGTCCCGGCCAAGCCGGCGGAAGGCAAATGACCGCCCGCTTGGCCAAGCGGCAAGTGGCTTGATTTTTTTGCCGCGAACGCGAACATGGCCGGGCCCGAAACCGCTCCGGCAGTCGCAACCCGACCAACAGCATCATGCCCAAGATTGAGCGCGCGCTCATTTCCGTTTCCGACAAGACCGATCTCATCCCGTTCGCCGAGGTGCTTTCCCGCGCCGGCGTCGAGATCATCTCCACCGGCGGCACCGCCGGCGTGCTGCGCGAGGCCGGCATCCCGGTGCAGGACCTCAGCGACTACACCGGCTTTCCCGAGATGCTCGACGGCCGCGTCAAGACGCTGCACCCCAAGGTTCACGGCGGCCTGCTGTACCTGCGGGAGAATGCCGAGCACGCCGCCACCGCCGCCGAGCACGCCATCCGGCCGATCGACCTCGTCGTGGTGAACCTGTATCCATTCGAGCAGACCGTGGCCAAGCCGGACGTCACTCTTGAGGCCGCCATCGAGAACATCGACATCGGCGGCCCCTCGATGCTCCGCAGCGCGGCCAAGAACCACCAGAGCGTCACCGTGGTGGTCGATCCCGCCGACTACGGCCGCGTCGCCGACCAGGTCTCCGAGCACGGCGACACCACGCTCGAGCTGCGCCGCGAACTCGCCGTCAAGGTTTACTCGCGCACCGCCGCCTACGACGGCGCGATCGCGTTGCACCTGGCCAACGTCTACGAGCAGGAGCAGCCGGGCAAGGAGCTGCCGGGCAAACTCGTTGTCCGGACCGACAAGGCGCAGGACCTGCGCTACGGTGAAAACCCCCACCAGCGCGCCGCCCTTTACGGCCGCTTTGGCGAGTTTTACAGGCAGCTTCACGGCAGGGCGCTCTCGTACAACAACATCCTCGACCTCACCGCCGCCGCCGGGTTGATTGTCGAGTTCGATGCCGATCCGCCCACGCTCGCCATTCTCAAGCACACCAACGCCTGCGGCCTTGGCCAAGCGGACACCCTTGCCGACGCGTGGGCCAAGGCGTACGCGACCGACCGCCAGGCGCCGTTCGGCGGCATCATCGCCTGCAACACCGCGATCGATCTCGCCACCGCCGAGGCGATCAGCGAAATCTTCACCGAGGTCATCGTTGCCCCCGACTTTGAGGACGACGCGCTCGAGCTGCTGCAGCAGAAAAAAAACCTGCGCTTGGCCAGGCTGCTGCTCAACCCGGCCAACGCCGTGCCGTGGGACGTCCGCTCCGTCGGGGCCGAGTCGTTCCTCGTGCAGGAGCGCGACCTCCGGAAAACCTCCGCCGCCGATCTCGAGATAGTCACCGAGCGCCACCCGGGCGAGGAGGAACTAAAGGCGATGCTCTTCGGCTGGCGCGCCGTCAAGCACGTCAAGTCCAACGCCATCGTGTACGCCGCCCGGGATCGCACGCTCGGCGTCGGTGCCGGGCAGATGAGCCGCGTCGACGCCAGCCGCATCGCCGTCTGGAAGGCCGGCGAGGCCGGGCTCGACCTCAGCGGCAGCGTCGTTTGCAGCGACGCCTTTTTCCCGTTCGCCGACGGCCTCATCGCCGCCGCCGAGGCCGGCGCCACCGCCGCCATCCAGCCCGGCGGCTCCAAACGGGACGACGAGGTCATCGCCGCCGCCAACGAGCGCGGCATGGCCATGGCCTTCACCGGTGGACGGCATTTCCGCCATTGAGCGGTTGGCCAAGCGGAGGTTTTGTTGGCTGAACCGCCCGGCGGCGATTACCTTGGCCCGGCCGTGCTGACACACAAACCATGGAATCCCGAGTCGCTCCTCTGGCTCGGCTGCGCCTTCATGCTGGCCATGGCCCCGGGCGCGGCCTTCGCCGGCCTGTTTGAGGACGGTTCGATCGCGCAGATGGCGGCCAGCGTCTCCGTGCTGCCGGTCGCTATCTTCGTCGCCGTCGGCGTTTGGCTTCAGGCCAACCGCCGCTTTTACGGATTGCCGGTTCGGCTGGCGGATGCCTTCGGATTCGCCACCGGAAACACCGGCCGCTGCCTGCTGTTCGGTTTGGCGACCGGTCTGGGGTTGGTGCTCATCGCCATGGCACTGGCCGTATTGACGAGCCTGTTGATTCAGGCGTTTGGTGATCAGGCCGAGCCGCAAAAACTGGTCACGCTCATCGCCGAGGAGGCGGCCAAGCCGGATCAAACCGGGGTGCTTGTTTTTTTTGTGGTGATGGCGGTCGCGGTCGCTCCGATCGCGGAGGAAATCCTCTTTCGAGGCATCTTGTATCCGGCGATCAAGCAGATCGGTTATCCGAGCGTCGCCGCGATCGGCACCGCGATCCTGTTCGCGCTCTTTCACGTCAACCTGCTCACCTTCGCATCGCTCACGGCCGTGGCACTGGGGCTGATCGCGCTGTACGAGTTCACCGACAACCTGCTCGCCCCGATCACTGCACACGCCGTTTTCAACGCCTCCAATCTGGTCATGCTATTTTGGCAATGAGCGAAACCAAGCGCGAGAAACAGCCGGACGAGTTTGAGTTGATCTCGCGGCTCTCGGCCAAGCTGCCGACCGGCGACTCGGTGGTCGGCGGCGCGGGCGACGACTGCGCCGTGATCGACGCCGGCGTGCCCGGCCTGTGGCAGCTCCACAAGACCGACGCCGTGGTCGAGGGGGTTCATTTCACCCGCGACGCCGACCCGCAGCAGGTCGGCCACAAGGCGCTTGGCCGCGCGTTGAGCGACATCGCCGCGATGGCCGGCACACCGCGCTGGGCCACGGTCACGCTCGGTTTGCCGGACGGCTTCGATGCCGAAACGGTCGAGTCGGTTTACGACGGCATGGCCGCCTTGGCCAAGCGCCACGACGTGTCGCTGGTCGGCGGCGAGACGGTGGCCAACCCGGAGCGGCTCTTCATCGGCGTGTCGCTTGTTGGCGAAGTCGCGCGTGACAAATGCCTCCTCCGCAGCGGCGCGGCCGTCGGCGACGGCGTGTGGGTGACCGGCGAACTGGGCGGCTCGATCGCCGGGCATCATCTCACGTTCACGCCGCGTCTGGCCGAGGCGCAATGGCTCGCCGCAAATTTCAAACCCAGCGCGATGATCGACCTCAGCGACGGCTTGGCCGGAGACCTTGGCCATCTGCTCACCTCCGCCAACGCCGGGGCCGAGTTGCTCGAGTCCGCGCTGCCGATCCGCCGCGAGGCCCGGCTGCGCGCCAAGGAGTCGGAAGCCGCCAAGCCGCCGCTGCTGGCCGCGCTGACCGATGGCGAGGATTACGAGCTGTGCTTCACGCTTGGCCAAGGGCAGGCCGTCGCGTTGCTCGACCGGTTCAAACAGGAATTCCCCGACACGCCGCTCTGTTGCATCGGCAAAATCGTCGATCGGCCGGGGCTGAAGATTCGCCAAAAAACCGGCCTAATGGAGATCGCCACCCGTGGACACGTTCATTTCCAATAGCCCGGCGGAAACCTTCGAGCTGGGCCGGCGCTGGGCGGCGAAGGTGCGGCCCGGCTGGGTGGTCGGCCTCATCGGCGACCTCGGCACTGGCAAGACGCAGCTTGTCAAGGGCTTGGCCGCCGGGCTTGGCATCACGGGCACCGTCACGTCGCCGACGTTTGCGCTGCTGCAGGAGCACGACGATGGCGCGCTGCCGCTGGCGCACATCGACCTGTACCGGCTCGAGCGCCCGTCCGAAATCATCGGCGCCGGGCTGGAGCATCATCTCACCACGCCGGATGGCGTCACCGCCGTCGAGTGGTTCGAGCGCTGGCTTGGGCGCGACTGGCAGCCCGGCCAACCGCTGCCGGAGTCGATCCAGCCAAGCGTTGGCCAAGCGCTGCGGCTCGTGCATTTGTCGGACGAGGGAGAAACCAAGCGGAAGATTGTTCATGAAGATTTTGGCCATTGAGTTTTCGTCCGACCACCGGAGCGTCGCCGTGCTGGACGGCGCACGGCTCCTGGCGGAGCAAACCGTCACTGAGGGCCGGGACACTGCGGCGGTGGCACTGATCGAGTCCGCACTTGGCCAAGCGGCGGTCGGGCGGACGGAGATCGACTGCATCGCCGTCGGCATCGGCCCCGGCTCGTACACCGGCATCCGTGCGGCGATCGCGCTGACGCAGGGCTGGCAACTCGCGCTCGGCGTGAAGGTGCTTGGCGTGGACAGCCTCGAGGCCTTGGCCAGGGGCGAGCAGGCGGCCGGGCGGCGTGGCGCAATCACGCTGGCGGTGGACGCCCAGCGCGGGGAGTTTTATCTGGCCAAATACGAGTTGATCGACGAAGGCATCCGCACCGTCGAGCCGATGCAGTTGGCCAAGCGCGCGGAATACGAGGCACTGCTCGCCGCCGGCCAGCTCGCCATCGGCCCCGGCGTGGGCGACAACTTTCCCGCCGCCGAGCATGTCGGTCGGCTGGCCGGGGGTCGCAGTGATTTCGTTGAGGCCTCCGAGCTCTCGCCGGTGTACCTCCGGCAAGTGGACTTCGTGAAAGCCCCGCCCCCGCGCAAGATCCCGCCCGTTTAGCCGGGGCCCTGGAAGGGGTGTTCAACCGTAATTCAATTAACGCGATTGCAGTGCCCTTACAGGGCACAGTGGATTGGTCTGTCGGATACCGGGGGCGCTGCCCCCGGCTACGTAGATTCAGGCTTACAGCCTGTTTGCAACCTTGGGCTTTAGAACGGAATCCGCTGGGATTCTTTTCTTCGCGGCTTCGCGTGAGAATGAAACTCAGCTTTCGATGACGTTGATCTCGACCGGCTCGACGTTGACACCCTTGCGCTCGAGCCAACTGATCGCTTTTTTCACATCGTTGGCCAAGCCGTCGAGCTCGAGGCAAACCAGGCCGATCTCGCCGGTGACACTGGCTTGGCGGACGTTGGTGATGACGGGGAACTTTTGGGACAGCTCCCAAACGACCGGCTTGGTGATGAGCTTGGGCGGGAACATCAGCCAGAGGCGCGCGGTCTTGCGGGTCTTGGCCGGGCGCTTGGTTTTGCGGACCGCCTTTTTCTTGGCTGCCATGGGTTAGCCGCCGGCGATGGCCGGGATGATGCTGACATCGTCGCCGTCCTTGAGCGGGGTGGCCTGGTTGTCGAGGAAGCGGATGTCCTCCTCGTTGACGTAGACGTTCACGAAGCGGCGGATCTCGCCGTCCTCTCCGACGAGCCGCTCCTTGATGCCGGGGAACTTGCCTTCGAGTTCATCGACGGCCGCGCCGATCGTGGCGGACTCGACCTCGACGGTTTCCTGCTCGTTGGTGAGCTTCCGCAGCGGGGTGGGGATTCTGATTGTGACTGCCATGCTGAAATAGGTCTCGGGTTACTTCGATTTGACTTTGCCGTCTTTCTCCATCAATTGCTCAAACTCGCGCAGGCTCGGCTTGATGCCGGCCGGTTTGCCGACGTGCCCCTGCACGGCGTCGAGCGTCTTGAGGCCGTTGCCGGTGACGCAAAGCACGACCGAATCCTCGGCGGGAATCTTGCCCGAGGCAACCAGTTTCTTGGCCGTGCCCACGGTCACGCCGCCGGCCGTCTCGGTGAAGATGCCCTCGCACTCGGCCAGCGCCGACATCGCCTCGCGGATCTCGTCGTCGCTCACGTCGTCGGACGCGCCGCCGGTCTCCTTCATCACCTTCAGCGCGTAAAACCCGTCCGCCGGCGTGCCGATGGCGAGCGACTTGGCGATGGTGTCCGGCTTGACCGGCTTGAAAAAATCCATCCCCTGCTTGAATGCCGCGGAGATCGGCGAGCAGCCGGTGGCTTGCGCGCCGTGCACGGTCGGCTTCGAATCCTTGGTTAAGTCGAGCTGGATCAATTCCTGATAGCCCTTGTGAATCTTCGTAAGCAGCGAGCCGGACGCCATCGGCACGACGGTGTGCTGCGGCAGTTTCCAGTCGAGCTGCTCGGCGATCTCATACGCCATGCTCTTCGACCCCTCCGCGTAGTACGGGCGCATGTTCACGTTGACGAAGGCCCAGCCATACTTGCCGGCAATCTCGGCGCAGAGCCGGTTCACCTCGTCGTAATGGCCGCGGATGCCAACGACGCGTGCGCCGTAAATCAGCGAGTTGAGAATCTTGCCCTCCTCGAGGTCGGCCGGGATGAACACGACCGCATCCAGCCCGGCGGAGGCGGCATTGGCGGCGACCGAGTTGGCGAGGTTGCCGGTGGAGGCGCAGGCGACCGTCTCGAAGCCCAGCTCCTTGGCGCGACTCAGAGCAACGCTCACGACGCGATCCTTGAACGACAGCGTCGGGTAGTTGACGGCGTCGTTCTTCACCCAAGCCTCGCGCACACCGAGCCACTTGGCCAAGCGGTCGGCCTTGACGAGCGGCGTGTAGCCGACGCGCGTGCCGACGGTCGGCTCGTCGGCCACCGGCAGCAGCTCGCGGAAACGCCACATGGTTTCCGGCCGCTTGGCCAGGGCGGCCTTGGTCATCGACTTCCTGATCTTGTCGTAGTCGTACGCGACCTCGAGCGGCCCGAAGTCGAACTCGCACACATGGGTGGCCTCGAGCGGATATTCCCGCCCGCACTCGCGGCACTTCAGTGCCCGCATGAATCCTGCACTCTTGCTCATGGTTCTGCTTCCGTTGCGAAAGGTGGGAGTGAGTGGGACAAAAAAGCCCCTTCCCGAAAGACGAGAAGGGGTGAAATTTAATTCCGCGATCTCGTCCCATTTTTCCCGGCAACCCGCCGGGCTGGAATTGGCACCTTGTCATTGGCTTCGCGGGCCAACCGGTTGCCGTGGTGTCATCGGGCCAAATCCCTCAACCACTCTTAATGAGAACGCCGCCAAGGCGGCGACACGGAATGAAGCGTAAAACGGGCCAGCTTGTCAAACCTTATCCCCGTTTCCTCCGGTTTTCAGCAGCCCTCGCCCGAACGGTACCCTCACCCAAGCCCGTTCATGGACGTAGTACACGACGAGCTTGGCCACAAACTCAACCGCCCCGATTTGCAACGCCAGGGCCTGTTTACCAGTTATGCAGTAGGCGATCACCACCGTCGTGAATGTCGCCACCAAGCGCCAAGTGAACCCTTTAAGGGCGCTGCGCAGCGGCGATTCGGTCAATAAAGGTGCATTTTCTGTCGTCATATTTGGTAAAGATACCGAGCCAAGCGGTTGGCCAAGCGGCACCCAAACAGGCAACGTACAGCTTAAATCTACACTATGTCAATAGACATTAACGTAAAAACGCATAAGCTTGTTTTTTCTTGTTGTTTTCCCTTATTGCCGCTTGGTTTGCTCCGTGTTTCGCCTTCTTTTCCTTGTTTTCCCTTGGCTGGGCTTGGTCGCGCCGTTCCTTTCCGCCGCCGAACCGGAGGCCGCCAAGCGGGATTTGCCCCGGCTGAAACCGACGAAACCGGCTGAGGCCCTCTCCACGTTCACGATCAAGCCCGGTTTTCGGCTGGAGTTGGCCGCAGCCGAGCCGCTGATCGCCGACCCGGTCGCGATGGCATTCGACGAGAATGGCCGGTTGTACGTCATCGAGATGATCGGCTACTCCGAACACCGCGACGATAAACTTGGCCAAGTGCGGCTGCTCGAGGACACCGACGGCGATGGCCGTTTCGACCGATCGACCGTCTTCGCCCGCGACCTCGCTTGGCCAACGGCGATCGTCTGTTACGACGGCGGCGTATTCGTCGGCGTGACGCCGGACATTCTTTATTTGAAAGACACCGACGGCGACCGCGAAGCCGACGAGCGGCGAGTTGTTTTCACCGGCATTGGTGACTCAGTTAACCGGCTCAACATGCAGTCGCTGATGAACAGTTTTCGCTGGGGACAGGACAACCGCATCCACGGCACGGCCAGCGGCACGCCTGGGAAGGTGCGCGTCGTCGGCAAGCCGGAGTTGGGAACGGTTTCGTTTGTGCGCTCCGATTTTTCGTTCGACCCGCGCACGCTCGACTTCCGACTCGAGAGCGGCGGCGCGCAGCACGGGATGGATTACAACGCGGCGGGACAGAAGTTCGTCTGCAGCAACAGCCATCACATCCAGCAGGTGATGTACGAGCAGCGCTACGCCGGATTGAACCCGAACTTTGGCCCGCCGTCACCCTTGGTGGACATCCCGGTGGACGGCGCGTCGGCGACGGTGTTCCGGCTCAGCCCGGACGAGGCGTGGCGGGTGGTCCGCACACGGTGGCGGGTCGCCAAGCAAGTGTCCGGGCCGGTGGAGGGTGGCGGGCGTCCGTCCGGTTATTTTACGGCGGCAACCGGCGTGACAATCTACGATGGGCACGCTTGGCCAAGCGGGTTCAGCGGCGACGCTTTCATCGCCGACGCCGGGAGCAACTTGGTCCACCGAAAAAAACTTCGGGGCGGACGGATTCAACTCAAAGCCGAGCGCCCCAGTGACGAGAGCGACCGGGAGTTTCTCGCCTCGACCGACAACTGGTTTCGGCCGGTGCAGATGGAGGTCGGCCCGGACGGAGCGCTGTATATCGCCGACATGTACCGCGAGGTGATTGAGCATCCGTGGTCGCTGCCGCGGGGGATCAAGCAGCACATTGACCTCGACAGCGGCAACGACCGGGGACGGATTTATCGGGTCGTGCCGGGTACTTTCGTACAGCCGGAGCTGCCCCGGCTTGGCCAAGCGACTGTGGCCGAGTTGGTTGCGACGCTCGATCACCCGAACGGTTGGCATCGCGGCACGGCGGCCCGGCTGTTGTACGAGCGCCAAAACCAGGCGGCCGTCGAGCCGCTTCGCCGCTTGGCCAAGCGCGGTCGAACCGGTGCCGGAAGGATGATCGCCCACTATTCGCTGGCCGCGCTGGGGGCACTCAAACGCCGTGATCTCGTCTTGGCGCTGGCCGACGAGTCACCGGTCGTGCGTGCCCATGCCGTGCGCTTGGCGGAGGGATTTCTGCCCAAGCTGCAGCCCGGTGCCGCCGGGCAGTCGGCTGTGTTCGACTCGCCCTTGGCCGCTGGCCTGCGCCGCTTGGCTGGTGATCCGGATGCGCGGGTGCGTTATCAGCTTGGCTGGACGCTTGGCGCGGTTCGCATCCCCGGCGAGGCGGTCGCGCTGGCGACGCTGCTGCGGCACGGCGCGGGCGACCGTTGGCAGGAGGTGGCCGCGCTGAACGCCGCCACCGGGAACCACTCGGAGATCATCGAGTTATTGGCGGCGGACAAGGCGTTTGCGGGATCGAAGGCCGGCGTGCGGATCGTCACGCTGCTCGAGACAATGGCGGCAGGCCGCTTGGCCAAGGTCAGCGTCGGCTCGGCGGGCGAATACCATGCCCAAGTCTTCAAGCCGCCGGCCAGCGTGAACCCGGACCGGGCCAAGGCCATCGAGCTGTTTCGGCCGGCCTTGGCCAAGCGCGGCCGTGCGGCCGCCGGCAAGGCGGTGTTCGAACAACGCTGTGCCGTGTGCCACGAACTGGGCGGCGTGGGGCGTGCCATCGGGCCGGACCTGAAATCCACACGGGCGAATGGGGCGGAGAAAATGCTCGTCAGCCTGATTGACCCGAACCGCGAAGTGGCATCGCAGTATCTGCTGTTCACCGTGCACCTGGCCAAAGACGACGGGGCGCTCGTTGGGATGATCGCCAACGAGAACGCGTCCGTGGTGGAGTTGATTCAGCCCGACGGAAGCAGAAAGAGTGTGCGCCGGGCTGATGTGCGCTCGATCGAGTCGACCGGCCTGTCGCTGATGCCGGCGGGGCTGGAGGCGGGGCTGAGCCCCGGGCAGATGGCCGACTTGCTGGCATGGGTGATGGAGACGCCGTAAGGGCCAAACGCAAAAAGTCAGCGCCGGGATGGCGCTGCCTCGTTGTTGCACGAGAATGGGCCGGCTCCGAACTTGGAGAGCCGCATTCCCTCGGTTTTTCCCTCCTTGGAAATTAGGATCAGGCGATCAGCTGGAGGGCGGCCTGGGGCATGAGGTTCGCCTGGGTGAGCATGGTGGTGCCGCTCCGGACGAGAATGTTGAACCGGGCCAGCTCGGTGGTTTCCTCGGCCACATCGACGTCGAGAATCCGGCTGTTCGTGGCGGACAGCTTTTCGTTGAGCAGCCCGACCTGGCTGCGGGTGACGGTCAGGCGCTGGATGTTCGCGCCGACGCTGGCGCGCATGTCGGCGAGATTCTGGATCGCAGTCTGGATGTTGCTCAGCGCGGAGGAGGCGCTGGTGGTGGTGTAGATCGCGGAGGAGGCGGCGTCGAACGCCCCGGCCAGGCCGGTCGCCGCCGTGGTGGAGTTCAGGTCGAGCGGGTTCATGCTGAATGTGTTGCCGTCGCTGTCGATGGTGACGTCGGTGCCGGTGACCGCGAACAGCGACACGCCGTTGAAGGTCTTAGTCCCGATGTCGCTGATGTAGTTCTGCAACTGGGTGAACTCGACCGAGTAGTTCGAGCGATCCGCGTTGGTCTTGGTGATGTCCATGGCGAGCACGGTCAATTCCCCCAATCGGTCGAGGGCGGTCGTTACCTTTTGCATGAAGCCGTCCTGCGTCTGCGAGAACGACACCGCGTTGGCGAGGTTATTCATCGCCGCCGAGTTCCGGCTGATTTGCGCGGCGAAACGGCTGCTCACCGCCAGTCCGGCGGCGTCGTCCTGTGGCTGGACGATGCGGGATCCGGTGGAGAGCCGCGAGAGGGAGTTGGTCAGATTACGCTGGGAGGTGTCCAGCAGGCGGGCGCCAGTCATGGCGGCCAAGTTCGTGTTTATTACCATGTCGACAAATCCGTTTGTCGTTTACAGCATTGGCATCCGTGCCGCTGATGAACCTTTGTGATGGGTGGCTCAAAAACCGTTGAGGAATCGTTCCTCGTGCAACGCCACCACTATCGGCAGCGGACGGTTTTTCTTTAGGGATTAATTGAATTTGTTCCGCCGGTCGGGTCGGAATCACCCGGTTTTCCGGGGGCGTTTGCGCTTATTGAGGAGCGAGCGAAGGGTGCTCAGGTTGGCGACATCCTCGTGCAGGTCGGGCGACTTCGGCGTCTCGAGGCAGCCCGGCGTGTCGGCGAATTGGGGGTCGTTGACGATGTGCGCGAACGCCTTTTTGCCGATCAGCCCGTGGCCGATGTGGTCGTGCCGGTCGACTCGTGAGTTGAGGTCGGTCTTCGAGTCGTTGAGGTGAAACGCCAGCACCTGCTCCAGACCGATCATTTGTTCGACCTCGGCGATCGCGGCGTCCCAGCCGTTGCGGGTGCGGATGTCGTAGCCGGCGGCGAAGAAATGGGCCGTGTCGAGGCAGACGCCGAGCCGCTCCGGCTGCTTGACGCGCTCGAAAATATCGGCGAGATGCCGGATGCGGTGGCCAAGGCAGGTGCCCTGCCCGGCGGTGTTCTCCAGCGCAATGCGGACCGGCGATTTTTTCGTGACGCGGAAAATTTCGTTCAGCGCCCGCGCGATGCGCTTCACGCCCCGGTCGTCGCCCTGGCCAAGGTGCGCGCCGGGGTGCAGCACAAGGAACGGCACGCCCAGCGTCGTGGCAAACTCGATCTCCTGCGTGAGCGACTCGATCGACTTGTCGCGGTTGTCGCCGTCCGGCCCGGCGAGGTTGATGAGGTAGCCGGCGTGGCCGAACACCGTGCCCACGTCGCCCTTGGCCAGCTCCACCCGGAAGCGCTCGGCGTCGGCCGGCTTGGGCGGCTTGCCGAACCACTGCATGTTGCTCTTGACGAAAATCTGCGTGCTTTGGCACTCCACCGAGCGGGCGCGCTCGATGGCTTTCCAGGCACCGCCGGCGGCGGACATGTGGGAACCGAGTTTCATTATCGCCCCGCCCGGCTTGGCCAAGCGGGGCGGCAGTCTGCCCCGTGCGCCCGGGCCGGTAAAGCGCCGAGCGGGACCGAGAGCGAATGCGCTTGGCCAAGCGGGGGGGAGTTCCTACCCTCCGCTTGGCCAAGCGAACGCCCCGCGCATGACGAAACCGAGCCACAAAAAACCGCCCACCGATCCTGTCCGGAACCCGGAGGTGTTCGACGATGTCGTAGTGGGCATTTTTCGCTCCACGGAGGAGGGCCGCTATGTCTACGCGAACCACCGGCTGGCGGAACTGTACGGGTACGACTCCCCGGCACAGATGATCGAGGCGATTGGGGATATCGAGGGGCAGCTGTACGTGGAGCCGAAGCAGAGGGACTTGTTCCTGAAACTGATCCAGCAACAGGGGCGCATCGAGCAGTTCGAGTCGGAGATTTTTCGCCGGGACGGCTCCCGGATCTGGATCTCGGAGACGGCCCGGACGGTGTGGGATGTGTCCGGCAAGGCACTTTATTACGAGGGCACGGTGCAGGATATCAGCGAGCAGAAAGGGGCCGAGCTGGAGCTGCGCCGCTCGGAGATTCTGTTTCACTCGCTGGTGGAGAACCTGCCGCAAAACATCTTCCGCAAGGACGCCGCCGGGAAATTCACCTTTGCCAACGCGCGGTTCTGCGGGGAGCTGGGCAGGACGCGCCGTGAGATTATCGGCAAAACCGACCTCGATTTTTTTCCGGCTGACCTCGCGAAAAAATACCGCGAGGACGACATCGGCATCATGGAGAGCCGCGAGTCGCTGGACACGGTGGAGGAACACGTCACGCCGGAGGGGGAGAAGTCGTGGGTGCATATCGTCAAGACTCCGATCCACGATGAGGCCGGCCGGTGCACCGGCGTGCAGGGCATTTTTTGGGATGTCACCCAGCAGCGGCGCACCGAGATCGCGCTGGCGCATGAGCGCGACCTGCTGCGCACGCTGCTCGACAACATCCCGGATCGGATTTATTTCAAGGATCGTGACAGCCGGTTCCTGATGATCAGCCGGGCCGTGGCCAAAGATTTCGGGCTCGATGATCCCGGCGGGGCGGTCGGCAAAAAGGATGCCGATTTTTTTAGCGAGGAACACGCCCGGCTCGCGCTCGAGGATGAGCAGGCCATCCTCGAGACCGGCCAGGGCATCATCGGCAAGACCGAAAAGGAAACCTGGAACGACGGCCGCGAGGGGTGGGTGCTCACCACCAAGATGCCGATGCGCAACGCTGACGGGGAAATCGTCGGGACGTTCGGCATCTCCAAGGACATCACTCCCCTGAAAAAGGCCGAGGCCGAGTTGGCCCAGGCCCGGGACGCCGCGCTGGAGTCGGCGAAGGTCAAGTCGGAGTTTCTCGCCAACACCAGCCATGAGATTCGCACGCCGATGAACGCCATCATGGGCATGACCGGGCTGCTGCTCGAAACGCCGCTGAATGAGCAGCAGCGCGACTTCCTCACCACCATCCGGCAAAGCGCCGACGCGCTGCTGGGGGTCATCAACGACATCCTCGACTTCTCGAAAATCGAGGCGCGCAAGCTGGAGATCGAGGCGGCCCCGTTCGACCTTCGCGAGACGGTCGAGAGCGCCGTCGACCTGCTGGCGGAGCAGGCCCGGGGCAAGGGGCTGCACCTGGCCTGCGTGGTGTTCGAGGACGTCTGGACGAGTGTCATCGGTGACCCGGGCCGGCTGCGGCAGATCGTGACCAATCTGGTCGGCAACGCGATCAAGTTCACCGAGCAGGGCGAAGTCACGGTGCGGCTCAGCAATGTGAGCGAAACCGGCCGCAAAGTGACGATCCGCTGCGAGATTGTTGACACCGGCACCGGCATCTCCGCGGACTCCCAAAAGCGCCTGTTTCAGCCGTTCACACAGGGGGACGGCTCGCTCTCGCGCCGTTACGGCGGCACCGGCCTTGGCCTGACCATTTCCAAGCAGTTGACCGAGATCATGGGCGGCCGGATCGGGCTCGAGAGCAAGCTGGGGCAGGGGTCGAGTTTCTGGTTCGAACTGCCGCTGCGCAAGCAGCTCCAGCCCGGCGTGGCGGAGGAGCAGCGGCAGATGTTGGCCGGGCTGAAGGTGCTGGTTGTCGCGAACGACGACACCAGCCTCCAGGTTCTGCGCCACCAACTCGGTTCGCGCCGGATCAAGACCACCGAGGCGCGCGAGGCGGCCGGGGCGTTGCAGTTGCTCCAGGAGGCGGTCGCCACCGACCTGCCGTTTCAGGTGGTCATCCTGGACAGTGAAATGCCGGAGGAGGACAGCCTCGGCCTGGCCCGTGCCATCAAGAACGATCTGCTTTTTGCCGAGTTGAAATTGATCCTGCTGACCCCGATGGGGAACGTCCCGCCGCCCGACTCGCGGCAGGGCGCCGGCATCGATGACTGCCTCACCAAGCCGGTCAAGCAGTCCCGGTTGCTCGACGGCATCATCCGCCTGCTCGGGGGCGAAGCCGCTTCCGGCGACCGGCCGTCCGCCGATCAACCCGCGAAGGGCGAAGCCAAGCCGCTCCGGATATTGGTGGCGGAAGACAACCGGGTGAACCGCAAGGTTCTGCTGCTGCAGCTTGGTAACCTCGGCTACGCGGCGGACGCGGTGGCCAACGGGCTCGAGGCGCTCGAGGCGATCCGCAAAACGCCGTACGACGTGGTGCTGATGGATTGCCACATGCCGGAGATGAACGGCAGCGAAGCCACCCGCGCCATCCGCAAACTCCCGGGTCGCGCCCGGCAAACCCGCATCTTGGCGGTCACCGCCAACGCCGACCCGGACGAAAAACGCAAATGCCTCGACGCTGGCATGGATGATTACCTCATCAAGCCGATCGACCTTGGCCAGCTTGACCAGGCGCTTGGGGGGATCGCCGGCGAAGTGGGCGCGGCACGCGGGGAGGCCGGCCCGAGCGATGCCGCCTCCATCGCCGAGGGGCTGCGCTCCTTTGGCGATGCCGCTGTGGTGGCGGAGCTGATCGACCTGTTTTTGCAGGACGCCCCGGCGCGTCTGGCCCAGGCCCGGGAGGCGCTGGCCACCGGCGATGCCGCCGAAATCGGCGAAGCGGCCCACTCGCTCAATGGCAGCGCCCGCAACCTTCGCGCCGGGCAACTGGCCAAGGTGTGTGAGGCCGTTGAAAAAATGGGAAAAACCGGGCTGCTGGACGACGCCCAAACCCTGCTTGGCCAAGCGGAGGCGGAGCTTCAAAAAGTCACCATCCTGCTTGAGCAGCAAAAAAAGGAGCTTGGCCAAGCCGGCTAAAGCGCCCGCCCGCGCTGGAGCGCAAACCATCCGCCCAGCCCGATGACGGCCGCCCATCCGGCGGCCTGCCCCCACGGCGAGCCAAAGACCACCGTCGCGTTGAGCCACATGAACGCCATGAACCCGTGCAGCGCCGCGCCCACCCAGGCTGGCCGGCTCTCGTGGCTCCGCTTGGCCAAGCGCCGCCAGGCGGCATCCCCGGTCCAGCCCAGGGCGAAGACGTAATTCAGGTAAAGCCCGACGCCGGTGTTGACGCCGGTGATCTCAGCCGTTTGCGCGGCAGTGGCCGCCAATGCCCGGGCATGGCTCCAGCCGTGCTCGAATTGGAAGGCGCAGGTCAGGTGCGCCATGAAGGCCGCCAGGCCAAGCGCCCACCAGCCGCTGCCGCTTGGCCCGGCCCGCCGCGTCCGCCCGGCGCAACCGGCCAGCGCGAGCACATACCCCGCAAAGGCGAGAAACGCCGTCAGTCGAATCGCCCAGTCGCCGCCGTCCATACGCCGGGCATAGTTGAGTGGTGGGCTGCTGGCGAGTTTTTTTGCGGCAGGCCGATTAACCCCTTGACGGGAAAAAAATATCGTTTAACTAACGGGCGTGCGCGAGGAGGCTTTGCCCGTTTCAACTCTGTAAAACATGATGTACGGCCCCGATTCCGGGTTAGCCATTCTGCTGGTTCCGCCGCTTCGCGGCGTCGCGATTCCTGCTCCTGGAACGGAGCGCGCTTTCCCCAGCGATTTCACCTGAAAAACACAAATGAATAATCTTCTCATCATTCCCATCATCGGTGCCGTCGCACTGTTGTACACCTTTTGGTTCTCCAAATGGGTGGCCAACCGGGACGCCGGCACCGACCGCATGAAACGCATCGCCGGTTACATCACCGAGGGGGCCATGGCGTTTCTCAAGGCGCAATACACGCGACTGGCCTGGTTTGTCGTCATCGTGGCGGTGCTGTTGGGCGTGACGAGCACCGACGAAAAGACGAGTCCTCTCATCGCACTGTCGTTTGCCGTTGGCGCGCTTTGCTCCGGCTTGGCCGGCTACATCGGCATGCGCGTCGCCACCAATGCCAACGTGCGCACCGCCAACGCCGCCCGGAGTGGGCTGAATCAGGCCCTGAACGTCGCCTTCCGCGGCGGCTCCGTGATGGGCATGGGCGTGGTCGGCCTCGGCGTGCTTGGCCTGAGCCTGCTGTTCCTGTTCTACAAAGGTCAGGAAGGGTGGGACATCAACAAGGTGATCACCGTGCTGACCGGCTTTTCCTTTGGCGCGTCGTCGATCGCGCTGTTCGCCCGCGTGGGCGGCGGCATTTACACCAAGGCGGCCGACGTCGGCGCGGACCTGGTGGGCAAGGTCGAGGCCGGCATCCCGGAGGATCACCCGCTGAACCCGGCCACGATCGCGGACAACGTGGGCGACAACGTCGGCGATGTCGCCGGCATGGGCGCCGACCTGTTCGAGAGCTACGTCGGCTCGATGATCGGTGCGATGGTGCTGGGCGCGACGTTTGTTGGACTGACTGGCTTTGGCAGTGGCGACACATTGGGCGGCTTGGGAGCGGTGGTGCTGCCACTTATCCTGGCCGCCATCGGCATTGTCGCCTCGGTGCTGGGCACGCTGTTTGTCTCGGTGAAGGAGGGGGGCGATCCCAAGACCGGCCTCACGCGTGGCGAGTTGATCGCGGCCGTGCTGATGCTCGTCGGGGGCTACTTCGCCATCACGAACATCCTCCCGGCCGGATGGACGAAGGATGGCCAAGATTACACGGCGCTGGGTGTTTTTTATGCGAGCATCATTGGACTCGCGTGCGGCTTGGCCATCGGATTCGTCACCGAATACTACACTGGCATCCATAAAAAACCGGTGGTGGCCATCAGCGAACAGTCGGTCACCGGCACCGCCACCAATATCATTTCCGGGCTGGGCACCGGCATGAGCTCTACGCTGTGGCCGATCCTGTTCATCGCCGCCACCATACTCGGTGCCTTTTACTTCGCGGGTCTGTATGGCATCGCGATCGCCGCCGTCGGCATGCTGGCGAATACCGGCATCCAGTTGGCGATCGACGCCTACGGCCCCATCGCCGACAACGCCGGCGGTGTCGCGGAGATGAGCGAGTTGCCGCCGGAGGTCCGCGCCCGCACCGACCAACTGGATGCCGTCGGCAACACCACCGCCGCCATTGGCAAGGGCTTCGCGATTGGTTCCGCTGCATTGACCGCGCTGGCGCTGTTCGCTGCCTACATGGCTTCGGCTGGGATCACCTCGATCAACATTTCCGACCCCAACGTGATGGCTTGCCTGTTCGTTGGCGCCATGTTGCCGTTCGTCTTCAGCGCCATGGCGATCGATGCCGTTGGCCGCGCGGCGATGGCGATGATCCAGGAGGTGCGCCGGCAGTTCCGCTCCATCCCGGAACTCAGCAGCGCTCTCGAGGCGATGCGGCGCAATGACGGCAAGCCGGTCGATCAATGGTCCGACGAGGATCGGGAAATCTATCGCGCTGCGGACGGCAAGCCGGAGTACGGCAGTTGCGTGAAAATCTCCACCGAGGCCGCCATCATCAGCATGATCAAACCAGGATTAGTTGCCGTGCTAACACCGATCGTAATCGGCTTTGGCTTCAAGATTTTCCTAGGCGATGGAAAGGCGGCCGCCGAGGCGCTGGGCGGGCTGCTTGCCGGCGTCACCGTCAGCGGTGTACTGCTGGCGCTGTTCCAGGCCAACGCCGGCGGCGCTTGGGACAATGCCAAGAAAATGTTCGAGGAGGGCGACGGCCTGACGATCGACGGCCAGAGCTACGGCAAAGGGTCCGAGCCGCACAAGGCCGCCGTTGTGGGCGACACCGTGGGCGACCCGCTCAAGGACACCTCCGGCCCGTCACTCAACATCCTGCTCAAGCTGATGAGCGTCATCGCGCTCGTGATCGCGCCGCTGCTCGTTGGGTAACGAACGTGGTCGGGCGATCAACCGCGCCACCGCCGTGACTGAACCGAGCGAACCATCCTTCAGCACAGAGGTTCAACCGGCGGACGCGCCCGGCGCGCTTGGCCAAGCGGCCGGGCTGCTGGCGCAGGGGCATCTCGTCGCGCTGCCGACCGAGACCGTGTACGGCCTGGCCGCCGACGCACGCTCGCCCGACGCCGTCGCCCGTATTTTCGAGGCCAAGGGCCGGCCCGCCGACAACCCGCTCATCGTCCATGTCGATTCCGTCGGGATGGCCCGCGACTGTGTCGCCGCCTGGCCAAGCGCGGCCGAAAAAATAGCCGAACAATTTTGGCCTGGCCCGCTGTCGCTCGTGCTGCCCAAGGCTGTCACGGTTCCGGACATCGTCACTGCCGGGGGCGCCACCGTGGCCGTTCGCTGCCCCGCGCACCCGGTGATGCGCGGCGTGCTGGCCAAGTGCGGCTTCCCGCTCGCCGCCCCCAGCGCCAACCGCTCGAACCGCTTGTCGCCGACCCGCGCGGAGCATGTCGTCGATCAACTCGGCGGCCGCATCCCGCTGGTGCTCGACGGCGGCGCGTGCGATCTCGGCATCGAGTCCACCGTACTCGACCTCACCGGCGACACGCCGACCCTCCTGCGTCCGGGGATGATCTCGCTTGGCCAACTGCAAGCCGTCCTCGGCGGGGTTGTATCAGCCAAGCTGTCCGCCGGGATTGGGCCGCTGAAAAGCCCCGGCCTACTCCCGCGCCACTACTCGCCGAGGGCAAAACTGGTGGTCTGCGGCGATCTTACGGCTGCGCTTGGCCAAGCGGGGGAAGCCACCCACGTCATCGCCCGCAAGTCATCGCCCAACGCTTGGCCAAGCGAGCGTTGGCATCGCCTGCCGGACGATCCGGATGGCTTTGCGCGGGAACTGTACGACACACTACACCGCTGCGACCGACTCGGCGCGGAAACCATTCTGGTGCAGGCACTTCCATCTGCTCCCGACTGGGCCGCCCTCCACGACCGCCTCAACCGCGCCGCCGGGACGTGAGGGTTGCGGGGCAAAAAAATGCGGGCGCCCCTCGCGGGACGCCCGTCAACCCAAACAACCAAACCAACCTCCTTTGGCCGCAAAACGGCCATCTAAGGTCACAACGAACAAATTCGTTGCGGATGCCCACAAGCGCGGACATCGGGGGTTCGGACGCCGGATTGGGGCGAAATGTTCATTAAATCTGAAAAAAGTATCGCCGTCACTGGCGCTCGTATTCGCCTTTGCCGAGCTTTTTGTAAACGGTGAAGCCGGCTTTCTTTGCGTCGGTGATCGACAGCGGCTTGAGATGAGTCGGGGTGCTGAAGCCGGAGATGAGCTTGCGCACCGGCCGCCTGCAGGCCGGGCACTTCTCGAGCGGCTTGGCCGAAATGGGACGCCGCAGCGTGAAGCCGGGGCCGCCGCACGGCTTGCAGTCGCCCTTATCGTCGCACAGTTCGTATTCGTAAATCGGCATCGCCGCTTGGCCAAGCTACCACCAAACCGAACGCTTGGCCAAGCGCGGTTCATTCCGTAGCGTACCGCCCATGGGGATTGTTCGTGTCTTGGTGGATGGCTACAGCCTGCTGCATCACTGGTCGGACCTGGCATCGGGCCGCGAGCGGCATTCGTTTCAGGCACGGGATGCGCTGGTGGCGGTGTTGACGCAGTATCAGGATTCGTCCGGCACGCCGGTCACGGTGATCTTTGACGGTGGCGGCGCGCCGCCCGAGACGCCAAAGAACGAGACAGCCAAAGGCGGCATCGAGGTGCTTTTCTCCAAAAAGGGCCAGACGGCCGACCAGATCATCGAGCGGGTGGCGCACCTGATGAGGCCGTACGGCGAGGTGTTGGCGGTGACCAACGACTACGCGGAGCGCGAGACGGTGATCAGCCTCGGCGGCTCGGCGTGCAGTTGCGAAAACTTTGTGGAGATGCTCGGCGGCACCGTGGGTGACATGCAGGGGGACGTGGCTGAGCACAACCGGCGGGAGCGCCGGGGCTACCAGCGCGGAGGTTGAGGCCGCGTTGACACTGCACGGCTCGGCTCCTACGCTCGCCGGCGCATGAGCAGGCTCAGGGAGTCACTGGTTGAACTGATCCGGCGCACCTCGGCGGAGATCCCCGACGATGTGCAGTCGGCGATCCTGCGCGGGCTGGAGCAGGAGAAGGAGGGCACCATCGCCAAGTCGGCGCTGGAAATCATTGAGCGCAACATCGACTTGGCCAAGCGCAAGTCGCAGCCAATCTGTCAGGACACCGGCAGCATCCTGTTTTACGTCGATTGCCCGGTGGGACTGGACCAGGTCGAGTTTGAGCAGGAGGCGCGCGAAGCGGTGAAAGAAGCCACCCGGCTTGGCTATCTCAGGCAAAACTCGGTCGACTCGATCACCGGCAAAAACGACGGCACCAACCTCGGCACCGGCTCGCCAAACCTGCATTTTCACCAGCACGCTTCGGATGACATTGCCGTGCGGCTCGTGCTCAAGGGCGGCGGTTGCGAGAATGTCGGCGCGCAATTCTCCCTGCCGAACACCCCGCTAGAGGCCAACCGCGACCTCGACGGCTGCCGCAAGGTGATCCTCGAGGCAGTGCACCAGGCTCAGGGCAGGGGCTGCGGCCCGGGCGTTCTCGGGGTGTGCATCGGCGGCGACCGCGCCACCGGCTACGAGTTCTCCAAGCGCGAATTTCTTCGGAACCTGGATGATCGCAACCCCGATCCCAAGCTCGACGAACTGGAGCAGGACATCCTCTCGACCGCCAACGAACTGGGCATCGGCCCGATGGGGTTCGGCGGCAAAACGACGCTGCTCGGCGTAAAGATCGGCGCGGCCAATCGTGTGCCGGCGTCGTATTTCGTGAGTGTCAGTTACATGTGCTGGGCCTTCCGCCGCCACGGCGCGACCTTGGCCGACAACGGAGAAATCACCGGCTGGCTTTATTGAACGAAACGCAGCATGACGCACCATCTTTCCAGTCCAATTTCAGAAGAGGCCATCCGCGAACTGAAGGTCGGCGATCAGGTTTTAATTTCCGGCGTGGTGTTTACCGGGCGGGATGCGGTGCACAAATATCTGCACGACGGCGGCGCGTTGCCGGACGGCGTGAATCTAGACGGCGGCATCCTGTACCACTGCGGCCCGGTGGTGTTGAAGGAGGACAACGGCGAATGGAAGGTGACCGCCGCCGGGCCGACGACCTCCATCCGCGAGGAACCGTATCAGGGTGACATCATGAAGCAGTTCGGCATCCGCGGCGTGATCGGCAAGGGCGGCATGGCGGACAAGACACTCGCCGCCTGCCAGGAGCACGGCGCGGTTTATCTCCACGCCATCGGCGGTGCGGCGCAGGTGTTGGCCGAGTGCATCACCAAGGTGCGCGATGTGCACATGCTCGAGGAGTTCGGCTCGCCGGAGGCGATCTGGGAATTTGAGGTGCGCGATTTCCCCGCCGTGGTCACGATGGATTCGCACGGCGAGTCGCTGCACAAAGACATCCACGCGCGAAGCGGGGAGGCCTTGGCCAAGCGGCGTTAACTGTCCGTTCGTCCCTCTTTATTCCACCACCGCGCGGAAGAAACCGGCTGCGTCGAGTTCGTTGAGGTTCAACAGCAGCGGGGCAGTGACGTCTTCCCACGGGCCGTTCACGCTTGGCGCGGATTGCAGCGTGCCGCGTGTGGTGTCGATACTCAGCGTCCCGTCGGTTGAATGGAGCGAGACCACCGGCGGTTCCACCGGGCCGCCTTCCTGCTCCACACCGATGACAACCTGCGTGTCGGCGGCAATCTCGTTGTCGCCGGCGTCGCGGATGCCGTTGACGGTCGCCTTGGCCTCCGGCGACTCGATGCCGTAGGCGACGATGCGCACCGTGCGGCCGTCACCGAGGTACTCGACCGACTCGACCGCTGCGCCGTCGATGCCGAAAGTGCCCGGCACCCGTTGCCCCTTGGGGCCAAGCGCTGTGAACGCCGCTCCGGCACCGGTCGCCCAGTTGGCATCGGTCATGTTTTTGAGCGTGCCGTCGAACTCGTTGCCGGAGGCGTCAGGCAGCGTGCCGCCGCTCAATTCGTCGAATTGATAGTAAGCGAGCAGTCCGTCCGAATTATCGCCGAGTGGCTTGTTCATCCATTCTTTCAACTGTTCTCCGGTGCGGACGGTTTCCCAAATTCGCACCTCGTCGAGCTGGCCCTTGGTGAACTCGGACACGCCCTGATACGCCCCGAGATAGGCTTGGCCGTTGATCAATGGCAGCAGCTCTGGCCCGGAGTCGCGCTGGGCGACCAGTTCGCCGTCGAGGTAGCTCTTGAAGCCATCGGCCATGTCCACCTCCCAGGTCATGGCGACGTGGTGCCACTTGCCGTCGGTCGCCGGGCCGACCGCGATTCCCGCGCCGGTGCCGCCATCGGTGGAGATAATGTGCAGGCCGTTCCAGCCGGCGACAAAGTATTGGCCGTCCTGCCAGCGGACGGCCGACTGGAATGATTCGCCCTTGAACCAATACTCGACCGTGATTGCCCCGCCATCGCTAAAGATTTGCGGGATGTCGTCCGGCAGGGCGACGCTCGCGCTCCGGCCGTCGAAGATCAGCGACCCGCCGCTGCCGACGTTGGGGTCGCGGATGATGTCGTCGAAGGTGATGTCGATCGTGGTCGGCAGTTGAATGCCGTCGATCGGCGCTTGGCCAAGCGGGGCGGCGGACATGGCCCAGTTGCGGTCGCCCATTCCCATCAGCGCGCCGTCGTGTCCGTTGCCGCTCAAGTCGGCCAGCGTGTCTCCCTCGGTTTGGTCGAAGTTGTAGTAGGCGATCAGGTCGTCCTCGTCACCACTGAGCGGCTTGTTTCGGGAGGCGTTGATTTCCTCCCCGGTGCGGACGGTTCCCCAGATACGGAGTTCATCCATCTCGCCCACGAGATACTGCGAGGCGGCATCGTTGGAGAAACCGATGTTGACGTGCTTTTGCCAGTCGAAGTTGGACATATCCTTTCCACCCTGGACGACCAGCTCGCCATCGATAAAAATCTGCTGGCCGTTGGCGGCGGCACCCAGAGTGTGGGCGAGGTGATGCCACTCGCCGTCGGCCAGGTTCAATCCGGTGGACACCTCCACGCCGGGGCCGCTCCAGGTTCGGACGCGGATGTTGCCCCCGGTGAGGTGCAGATGCCGGTCGTGCCCGCCACCGCCGAGGTTGGCGTCCACCACGCAGTACAGGCCGGCGTTGGGATCCTCTGTGCGAAACCAGAATTCCACCGTGTAGTCGGTCTCCGGCACATCGATTGGCACCGATACATATTGGCCACCGCCCTTGAAGCCCAGCGCCGCGCCACCGCCGGAAACCCCCGCCGGCTTGGTGGCCTTGGCCGACGCCACGACGGGCGCGGTGCTGTCCTTGGCCACGGACAACACCGCCTCGCTGGAGGTCGCGGCCACATCGCCCAGGCTGACGGTCACCGAGTAGCGGCTGCCGTCATCGTCCGCGCTCAACACACCCGGGGTCGTGTAGGCTGGCCCGTTGGCACCCGCGATCGCTTGGCCGTTTTTGAGCCATTGAAACGACAGTTCCCCCTCGGCGAGCGGCTTGCCCGCCGTCGTGGCCTTGTAGCCGACGCGGAACGTGTGTTCCCACCCCAGCGTGGCGGTGGCGGTTTGCGGCGGCTCGGTGATGGCGATCTCCGTGCCGGTGTACACGAACGGCCCGTAGTTGGCGTACCGGGTGGCGCCCGGGGAGGACTGGCAGATGCCAAAGTAAACCGTGTCCGAAAACTCAAGCGTGTTCACGCCCAGCTCGATCCAGTCCTCGCCGTTGCCGCTGCGGAAGGCGGTGAACCGGTTTCCGGAACGCTTCAGCCGTATCCAAATGTCGGGCAGGCCGGGCACGGTGTCGTTGCCGTATTTGATGCCACCCTGCTTCACTGCGCTGCCGGGAGTCCCGTCGTTGTTCCACCAGAAACATTGGGCCGACTCCTCGCGCCGATCGAGGGCGAAGTAGCCCTGCCCGTGGGGCGGAGTGGCGAACGCGCCCAGCATCTTGCTGATGTCGTCCAGCGACTCGCGCACCATCAGGCCGTTGCGTGCCCATCCGTTGGGGTTGCTGATCGAGCGCACCTGCACCGCCATGTCGAAGTCGCCGGTTTTTTCCTCGAACAAAAACGTGAAGTCATCGGCGTTGGACCAAATGTCTGCACCGCCGGAGATCACCTCTATCTCGCCGCCGAAATTGTGCGCCACCCCGGTGGGGTCGATGTCGCCGATGTTCAGCGGCTGCAGGGAGATGAAGCCGCCGCCGGTCTTGGAGGGAGCCATCTTGTTCCCGGCGAGATCGGTCAGCCCCGAGACGGTCAACTGGTAGTCGCCGGTATCGAGTCCCTCGACATCGAGCAACACCCCGTCGCCGCTCTCCTGCAGGATCGCATCCACCACGGTGGCCCCGGCAATCGAGTAGTTGCCGACCTCCTCGGCGGCGTCCGGGTTCAGGGCCTCGTCAAACTGCACGGCCACTTCCGTGAACTCATCCTCAGTGACCAGTGCCCCGTGGGAAACCAAGGCCGGCGGGACGGTCTCGACGGTGACCGTCAGTCTGGCCTTGTCGCTGTCCACGCCGCCGTCCGGGTTGCTCACGCGCAGGAAGTAGGTGTCCGCGTCGGCCTGGGCCAAGCGGGCGAACTTCAGCTCCGCCGAGTCGGTGCCGGAGATGCCGCCGCCGTCGTTCATGGCGGACTCCACGCCGAGCCGGGCCGCCGAGGCACCCCAGCCGCTTTCCGCGAAATTCATCAGCGCACCCTCGTACTCGTTGCCGCTCGAGTCGGCCAGCGTGTCCCCCTCGGTCTCGTCAAAGTTGTAGTAGGCCAGCAGCCATTCCTCGTCGCCGCTGAGCGGCTTGTTCATCCGCGCCTGGATTTCCTCCTGCTCGAATGCGTAGTCCCAGATTCGCAGCTCATCCATCTCTCCCACGAGGTGTGGCGAGCCGGCATCGTTGGAGAACCCGATGTTGACGTGTTTCTGCCAGTCGAAGTTGGACATATCCTTGACCCCCTCGATCACTGGTTCGCCGTCCACGTAAACGAACTGCCCGCCCAGCTCGACGCTGATCACGTGCGCGATGTGGTGCCACTTGCCGTCGGCCAGGTTCAGCCCGGCGGACACCTCCACGCCGGGGTCGCTCCAGGTGCGGATGCGGATGTTGCCGTCGGCGAGATGGATGTGCCGGTCGTGGCCGCCGCCGCCGAGGTTGGCGTCCACCGCGCAGAACAGCCCGGCGTTGGGATCGTCGGTGCGAAACCAAAACTCCACCGTGTACTCCGTCTCCGGCACGTCGATGGGCACCGAGACGTACTGGCTGTCGCCCGCGAAGGCCAGTGCGCCGCCACCGCCGTTGGCGCGGTGCCAGCGGTAGGTGTTCGGGCTCCCGGACACCTCAGCCGACAGGCGGGTCGACGTGCCCTCTTCCGCCGACAGGTCGCTCGGATGAGAGGTGATCTTGGCCGGATCGGCTTGGCCTATCGCCACCATGGCCAAGCCGAGACTCAACCCGGCTGCCTTGGCCAAGCGACGGGTCGAACGAAACCAACGAGAGAGGTGCGTGTCTGTTTTCATGAGAAAAAGATTTGGCTGAACTGCGAAAGCGTGCGTCCCACGGCGGAACTGTCAAGCCGCAAACCTTGCGCTTGGCCAAGCGGATATTGTTGTTACCGGGGGTTTCTGCGGTTATACAACCGCCACGGATGAATCGCTTGGCCAAGCGCCTGTTTGCGTGTTGCGCCCTGCTGGCGGTTGCCGTCCCGTTGGCCAAGGGCGACCGTGTCTGCTTGCTCAGTGGCCCGATGGAGGCCGCGCAATCCCGATTCGACCTCGCCAACGAGGCCAAGCGCGAGCTGAACATTTCCTACTTTTACGTCGGCGGAGAGGAGGACGATTTCACAATGCGGGGTTTTGCGCTGCTGCGCGAAACGGCCCGGCGCGGGGTCAAGGTGCGCCTGATGGTTGATGCTCTTTTTAACAGTATTCCCGCGCATCTCGGCGCGCACCTGGTTCGGGAAGGCGTGGAGATCCGGGTGTTCCACCCATTCGACCCGCTGAAGCCGTTTCGGTTCAACCGGCGTTTGCACGACAAACTTTTCATTGCGGACGGCCACAGGTTGATCACCGGCGGGCGCAATATCGACAACTCCTATTTCGGCCTGAGCCGGTTCCGGAAGGAGGGAGACTCGGCGTATCGCAACCGGATCGACCGGGACATCCTCGTCGAGGGCGACACCGCTGCGGAGGCCAACGCGCACTTCATGACACTCTGGAACGGGCCGAAGGTGAAGCCGATGCTCATCGGTAAATACCGCTGCCTCACCCGGCCCGCCGCCGCGCCCAAGCGCCTCACGGCGAGCCGCCGCCGGGCCATCCCGCCGGTGCATCGGGCGATTCTTCAACGCGACATCGATGCGGCCGCCGCCGCGCTTGACCGGACGTGGGCGGAGTTTAAGTCGCATCCCAAAGTTGTGGAGGTGCCGAGCCGAACCGACTGGAACCAGCGCCTGCAGCCGGTGGACGAAATCCGTTTCCTGTCCGATCCCGGGGGCCGTAAAACCCGCGGCCGCCACACCGGGCATCATCTTGCCGCGCTGGTGAACCGTGCCAAACCGGGGGAGACGATCTGGATCGAGTCGCCCTACCTCATCCTGACCAGAAAGGCCCGGGCCGTGCTGGGCGAGGCCGTCCGGCGCGGTGTCCGGGTGGTCGTGTTCACCAATTCCCTCGCCTCGACCGACAACCTTCTCGTGCAGGCGGTTTACCAGCGGGAGAAGGAGGCCTACCTTGCGCTCGGGCTGGAGATTATCGAGTTGGCCGGCGAACCGGGCTGCGAGGGGATGGAGACGCTGCACGCCAAGAGCATGGTCCTAGAGCGGGCCGGCATTGGGATGGTCGGCTCGTTCAACATCGACCCCCGCTCCGAGCGGTTAAACACGGAAGTTGCCATCGAATTCCACTCCGAGGCGATGGCCGCTGAGCTGCTACGCTCGATCCGTGAGCGGATAACAGGGAAAGGGGTGCGCATCGGGCCGGACGGGGTGCCGGTGGACGGCCGCCCCCGCTACCTCGGCGCGTCGCCAAAAAAAATCCGCCGCATGAAATGGCGCACCCTCCCCGCGCTGATTTTCAAGGGCTGGCTGTAATAATCATTGGCGGCGCTTCCAATAGCCCGGTTGACGATGGAGATGCATGACAGTCTTCACGACAACCGCTTGAGGCGTTGCCTTATAAATCAACGCATAAGGGAATCGATGAAGATTTATTTTACGGTGCTGCTCATCGAACTGTCGATGCCGTGCCGGGTCAAAAGCGATCGCGGATAACGACGACTCTCCGGCATCAAGAAATTCCTCTCCCAATCCCGGACATTCGCCATCGTAATACAAGGCCGCAGCGGCCAACTCGGCCTGCGCTTCAGGATGCAGCCGGGGAGTCATGCAACCGCTGCCGGATTTCCGCGATCACTTGGCCGGCGGGGGTGGTTTCGACGAGGCCTTCGTCGAGTTCCTGAGTTCGTTTGGCTATCTCCTGCCGCCAAGCTGCCTCGACTTCTTCCGTCGGCTCGGTCTTGGTCTCCAAACTCGCAATCAACCGGCGCGCCACTTGGGCCCGGTCACTGCTTGGCAATGTCAGGAGTTGCTCTGCCAATTTATCTGCCTGTATACTCATGAGCCGAACTTACCTGATTTACCCTGTTTTGCAAGGCAGCCGGACGACTTGCGTGAGTGGCTGCTGGCCGAATTTGGACTCCATCGCTTGGCCAAGCGACTGCGCCGCCGCCGTGTCCGGGCAGATTGCGAAGACGGTCGAGCCGCTTCCGCACAGGAGCGCGGCCTCCGCGCCATTGGCCAAGGCGTGTTCTTTCAGCAACTTCAGCAGCGGGAACTTGTCGAAGACCGGCGCCTCGAGTGAGTTGTAAAACGCACCGGCAGCAGCGGCGAGTGAGCCGTTGGCCAACCGTTTGGCCAGTTCATCCGCTTGGCCAAGCGGGCGGGTTGCCGCATCGGGAAACTGGGCCAAGCTGCGGTACGCCCACGGCGTCGGGACGCCGAAGCCGGGCCGGACGAGCAGCAGCACCTTGCCGTCGAGCGCGGTGAGCGGGGCGATCGGCTCGATGATCTCGCCGCGCCCCTTGGCCACGGCGGCTTCGGCTTGCAGAAAGAATGGGACGTCGCTGCCGAGTTCGGCGGCGAGCGCCTGAAGCGCCGCTTGGGCAAGCGGCTGGCCATGAAGCTCGTTGAGCGCGAGGAGGGTTGCCGCCGCGTTGCCGCTGCCGCCGCCGAGTCCGCCCTCGGCCGGGATGGTTTTCTCGAGGTGGATGCGGACGCCGCCGGAGACGCTGGCCTTGGCCGCGAACGACTCGGCGGCTTGGCAAACCAAGTTGCCTGCGTCGGTGGGGATGCCGGGCCGGTTGCAGGTCAGCTCGATGCGCTCGCCGGCCAACTCGAAGTCGAGCCGATCAAAGAGCGGCACCGGCAGCATCAGCATCTCCAGCTCGTGAAAGCCATCGGCGCGCCGGCCGGTGACGTTGAGCAGCAGGTTGATTTTGCAGTGCGATTGGCGACTGAGTTTCACGGCACAAAAAAGGCGCCAACCGCAGGGCTGGCGCCGGGAAAGTTGCTGAACTGCGGCTCAGTGGTCAAACACCCTGAAACGGCTGCCGGGGAAAAACGGAGCCACGTCGCCGCCGCCGAACCCGATGGCGGTGTTCGGGTGGAAGACGCCGTCATCCCAAAGGCCGGGCGTGTAGCTGGCCGGGAACAGGGCGTCGTCCGGCATCACCATGCCGCCCCACGGGTAGTCCAGCGTGGCCATGGATGGATCGGGATAGACGGTCTCAGCTTTCAGCCATGGTTCGTAGTCCGGGGTGGGGATCGGGAAGGTGATAATCTCCGCGAAACCGACGGCGGTGCGGGCGGCGGTTCGGCTTAGGCCGCGCACAACGCCGGTGGTGTAGGCGTGCTGCGGGCCGTCCCAGAGGGCGGTTTGCTCGACGGAACGGCTGAATTCACCCATTCGGGTGAACTCGCTGAAATTGCGGATGCCACGCCCCAGCTTGTTCTCGGGCCCGGCACAGCCGACGGAAAAAATGGCGATGAGGGCGGCAGCGGCGGCGGTTTTTGCGAAATATCTCATTGGATCAGTCAAAAAGCGACGGGCAGCGTAGTCGAAAGGTTGCCTGTGTAAAGCCTTTTGGGGCTATTTTTCCGGTCCATTGGTCGGGCTGGCCGCGGCCTCGGCCGCCTCTCGTTTCCGGTCACGCCGATACCAGATCCAGGCGATGAGAACGCTGCACTCATAAAAGAACTGCATCGGCAGGGCCATGAGAATCTGGGTGACCAGATCCGGGGGCGTCAGGATGGAGGCGAGCACGAGGTTGATGACCACCCAATACATTCGGAACGCCGACAGTTTCTTGTAGTCGAGAACGCCCACTTTCACCAGAACCAGGATCACGACTGGCAGCTCGAACGCGATGCCCATGCCGAGCATGAACTTGCAGACGAAGTTGATGTAATCCTCCGCCCGCCAGACGTCAGCCCCGAACGTGAGCCAGTTGGCAAACAGCGCCGAGGTGCTCAGCGCGATTTGCATCACCAGAAAATAGCAGAACGCCACACCGCTGAAGAACAGGAGGCCACCCACGACCACGCCCCGCTTGAGGTATTTTTTCTCCTTTTTACGCAGGGCCGGAATCGTGAACTGGCCGACAAAAAACAGGATGAACGGGGAAGACACCATGATGCCGCCGTAGAACGCCAACTGCAACGCCACCAGGAACGCGCTGAGTGGCCCCATCGCCTTGAGTTCCGGCCCGGCCCGGGTGGCGATGTTACTGTTGGCGACGGTGTTGGTGTCGGGCTTCAGGAGCAACTGCAGCTTCCCGTCCTCAACCGCCGGGGTGAGTTGGAACGCGGGAACCCCGGTCGATTCGGGCAGATTTAGCTGTTTGCGTGCTTCGTCCAGGAGATTGGTCAGAATCGGGACTCGAACCGTCTCCTTTTCCGTCAGCCGGATGAGGATCTCACTTTTGCTCTCCGTGAGCAGGGTGGTTTCCCGGCTCTCTGTGAGGGAATGCTTGGCCTTGTTCAGCGGCCAAGCCAGCGCCTTGACGAGGTAGGGGGCACCGGCAAGGCAGACGACCATGGCCACGAACACTGAAGCCACGCAGCGGATGAGCATCCAGCGCAAATCCTCCATGTGCTCGAGGAACGACTTGACCGGGCCGCCGTATTCCTCGCCGTCCTCATCAAGTTCAGGCTGGTCGTTGTCTCCATTTCCATCAGAGCCGGAGCCAACCGGCACGGGCAAGGTTGTGGCGGGTTCGCCTTGTTGTTCCCCTTGGTATTCTTCATGCCCGTGACGGTAATGCTCATCATGATGGGCGTGATAGGCGTCGTGATCGTCGTGCTCGTAATCGTGGTGATACGGATCGTCGTGCGGCGTTTCCTCCGTATGGTGGGGATCGTCGTGTTCCTGATTGTCCCCGCTCGGTTCGGGGTGCTCCCCGTCCGCTTGGCCAAGCGCTTGGCCGGATTCCCCGCCTGCTTCCGGGGCGGCTTCCTGTTCGGGGGTCTCCTGACCGGGGGATGTCTCGGGGGGTTCCGCTTGGCCGTCGGTCTGGGGTTGGTCAGGCTTCGGGGGCCCCTCGGGTTCCTTGGACATGGGTTAGAGCCAAGTCACTCGGATTCACCTGTGCGATCAGGCGTCCTTCTTGGTTTCGTTGCCGGCGCTTTGCTCGGCGATCTGCGGGGAGGGCGGCGGGATGTGGGTGGGTTGATCATCCATCGCCCGCTCCAGCTCGGAGTTTACGTCACGGGTGGCTTTCTTGAATTCCTTGATTCCCTGTCCCATGCCCTTGGCCAGCTCGGGCAGTTTCTTGGCGCCGAAAAAAATCAGGATGACCGCCAATACCAGAAGGATTTCGGGCATCCCGGGTGAAAAAGCCAATTGAAAGTGAGTTGTCATTGCTCGTTAAAAACGCCGGAAAAAATAGCCTATAATTTCAAAATGTAAAGGGCCAACTCCCATGAATGGGGATCGACTGGTGGCAATCAGCTCCCCGGCTTGGGTTTGAGCAGCACGAATTCGCCGCGTCGATTGCGGGAATAGGCGGCATCATTCAACTCCGGGTCGGCGGGGCGATCCTCGCCAAAGCTCATGGTACGAATCCGGTCGGCGCTCACCCCCAAGCCTGACAGCGCGTCGCGGACACTGAGCGCGCGGCGCTCTCCCAGCGCCCGGTTGTACTCCTCGGTGCCGCGCTCGTCGCAATGGCCCTCGATCAGCACTTTGTTCTGCGCGTCCTGGGACAGAATGCCGGCCACGGCCTCCACCTTGCCGAGGTCGTCCGGGTGGATTTCGGAGCGATCCAGCTCAAAGTAAACGGTCTGGGCCGCCAAGGCATCGCGATCCATCAGCATATTTTCAAATTCCTCGAGATCGGACAGGCCAATATTGCCGGATTCATCGATCGTGACGACATCGCCCCCGCCGTTGAGCGTGCCGCTGTTGTCGCGGTTAAGCAGGCTTCCCGCGCCGGCCACGTTGGCGTTTCCGCCGGGGATGGGGGTGATGTTCTTGGGCTTGGTTTTGCACCCGGTCGAGGTGGCCGCCAAGAGGGCTGCCACTACCAATCCAACGTGTTTCAATGAGGTCATGGTCTTGAGGTCAATTGCCTGCTTTTACTTCGTCCAAGCGGCCTGGGAACAGTTGCCCGAAAAGCTGCGCGGCAGAGTCTTGACTCGTTTGGTGGGCACGTCAAGTATTGATAAAACCCGTTTTCCGCGGGATCGGCTGGTGAACATGAGCGTGCGCGAATTCGGCGCCCAAGTGGGATCCTCCCCGGTCGCGAGCACCTCGATGTTCCCTCCGCCGGGCGGTACGATGCAGATCTCAAACACCCCGCCTCCCCGCTGGGTGGTGAACACGATGGCCCGTCCGTCGGGCGACCAGTCCGGCTCGGTGGCGTTCACGACGCCAATCGTGCGAATTCGTGACATGGCCCCGCCATTGGCCGGGATTTTGTACAGCCTCGTGCTGCCGCTGGCCCGGGAGGCGAAGCAAATCCAGCGTCCATCCGGCGACCAGCAGGGGGAGGACTCGGCCTCCTTGGTGGTCGTGAGCCGCCGCAGGCCGGTACCGTTGGCGTTGCCGACCCAGATGTCGGGGCTGCCGGCCTTGCTGAGTACCATCGTCACTCGGCGACCGTCGGGCGACACCGCCGGGCTGATGTTCGAGCCGGAGTAACGCGCCACGATCTGGCGCACTCCGGTCTGTAGATTGTGTGAATAAATGTCCGGGTTATGGCGCCGATACGAGTAATAATAGAGTGATTTGCCGTTCGGCGTCCATTCCGGCCCGGCAGCGATCGAGTTGTCGCGGGTCAACCGGATGGCGTTGTGCCCGTCGAAGTCAGCAATGTGAATCTCGGTGTTCCGGCCGTGAAACTGCCGGTAAGCAATCCGGGTCAGGCCAATGCCGGGCGAGCCGGTGATCGCCTCGACCACGTTATTGGCAAACGTGTGCGCCAGCAGCCGCATGCCGCCACCGCGGTAGCGCTTGTTCAGGATAAACGCGCGTTTCACATGGTCGTACACCGCGCCGCTGACGCTGCTCCCGTCGTTGCTGCCTTTGATGGTGAACTGCGCCTTAGCCTTGTCGACGAACTCGAACCCCTGCACGAAAAGGTCAAACTTCAGCAGGGCCAGCGTCTCGCCGCTGAAGCCCTCGAGGGTCACTGGGATGGCCTTGACCTTGCCGGCGTCGAATACGTCGACCTCGATCGTCGTGCGCTGCGCTTGGCCAAGCGCAAGCCCTGCGGCCAGCAGGGCGGCCAAGGCGGCGGGTTGTTTGTGGGTTGCGTTGCTCATGAAAAACTTTTCGAGTTGAAATTCAGATTGAAGGTTTGTTGCGCCCCCTTCATCGACTCGGGAAACGGCTTGATGACTCGCACGCGGTCGAGCGCCTTTTGCACGGCCCGATCCCAGCTCGTCACGCCGGATCGGCCCGTGATGCCGGCCGAGATGACCCGCCCGCTGCGGGCAATCACCAGGCGCACCCGCACGACCGGGTCGCCGTTGATTGAGCCGGGGTGGATCGTGGCATCCATGTAGGTGCGGCGGATGAGCGACGCGTAATTGGCCGAGGCATGCTGGCCAAGCGGGACGTTGACCGCCGTGCGGCCGGAGAGTTTGGCTTCGAGCTTGTTGAGTGCCGCCCGGCGCTCAGCCTCGGCTTGGCGGGCGCGCTTGGCCGCCACCTCATCTCGCGCGTCCGGCTTGCGAACGTTCGAGTTGAGGTTGACCTTTATCTTCGGCTTCGGCTTCGGTTTCGGTTTCGGTTTCGGTTTCGGGGTGTCGGTTTTCGGCTTCGGCTTGGGCGGGACGGGTTTTGGCTTCGGCTTGGGCTGGATTTTTTTCGGTTCCGGTTCCGGCTTGGGCTGGACTGGGGCTGGGGCTGGCGGCGGTGCCACCGGGGCGGCCGGGGCGGTCGGGGCCAGCAGTTTATCGATCATGTCCGACGGGACGAGTTCGATCACCCGGATCTTTTCCTCGCGCTTGGCCAGCAGCATCGGGCCCAGCACGAGCATCGTCAGGATCAGCGCGTGAAACACGACTGACCCGACCACGCAACTGCGTTGCAATCTGCTCATTTGTCCGACCTCCTTGCCTATTCCGGCTCCGTCCGCAGGGAAACCCGCGTGATGCCGTTCTGCTCGCAGCGACTCAACACCGCTGCCACCGCGCCGTACGTCCCGCGATGATCCGCCCGGACGTACACCAAAATATTCGGGTTGCTTTGATGATCCGCAACCAGTTTTTGTTCAATCTGCTCGAGTGACATCGACTCGCCGCCGAGCATGTAGCCGCCCGTCTGGTTCACCTCGACGGTGCGGATGTCGTTCTTGTCCAGCGGCCGGTCCGGCTGGCCGCCGCCGGGCAGATCCAGCGAGAGCCCGTGCTCGAGCAGCGGCGTGGTGATCATGAAGATAATCAGCAGCACAAACGCCAAGTCGATGAGCGGCGTGACGTTGAGGTCGCTCAGCGTGACCAGCGGGTTGCGTTGTGAAAACCGGCGCATGACGAGTTAAAATTTTCCAGCAACCATCGTGATCACCTTGTACGCCCCGTACGCCACGACCAGAATGAACGCCGCCTGGCCCAGCGTGAGTTTTTTTGAGCGGCGAAACATTCGGCGCTTCAGTTTCCGGAACGGACTCTTGTGCATCCGGTGACGGCACTCCGGGCAGTTGGAAATCACCCGCTGCACCTTCGCCCCGCATTTCTTGCATTTGACGAAAAGCTGGGAGTTGCAGTACTCGCACTGCTTGAGGCCGCCGGGGTTCAGGTGGTTGCATTTCGGGCAAAGCAACCCTTTTTCTCCCTGGACCAGATTGTTCGAAGGCATGGCGGTTATTCGTCCTTCAGGAACTCGTTTTCCATGCAGGAGGCCAGTTCCTGCGCGAAGTTGTCCAGTTCCACCGTGAACACCCGCAGGTTGTGCACCAACCAGTTGTAGCCGACCATGGAGGGGATGGCCACCAGCAGACCGGCCACCGTCGTGCCCAGCGCCGCCGCCACGCCCGGCGCCATCACCTGCAGGCTGGCAGTCTCCAACATCGCCACGTTGGTAAAGGTGCTCATCACCCCCCAGACCGTGCCCAGCAGCCCGACGAACGGCGCCCCGCTCACGGCGATCGCCAGCAGGATCAGCCCTTTCTCGAGCTTGAGCGACTCCTTGGCCACGTCGCTCTCGATCGTGCGCTTGACGTGCTCCATCGTCTTGAGCGTCGCATATTGTTCGGAGCCCAGTTCGCCTTCGTTGCCGTAGGTCTTGAGCCGGCCCAGCAGATCCCGGCAGCCGTTGTCGTACAGGTTGAACAGCGGGCAGCCCTCCACGTGGATATTGCGCTCGTGGATCACCAGCACGCCCTCGTGCTGGTGGAACTCATCGACGAAAAGTTTGTTTAGCTTGCGCGCCTGCCGGGTCTGGAACGCCTTTTGCAGCATCACCGACCAGACAAAAATCGACAATACCCCGAGCAGGATGATGATCGTTTTGCCCGCCGCCGTGGACGCGCTCCACACGTAAATGAGCTCATTCGGGGGCGCCGCCTGCGTCCCGGTCTGTAACAACATGATCATCTCTGCGGAGTCCGCGAACGAACCCACTCCTCGGGGCGATATATTTATCGCTTGGCTAAGGGCGGGTCAAAGGCAAACCGGTGTTTTTTTCCAAATCTGCGGCACCAACCTTGGCCAAGCCGGAGCGAAAATGGTAGTTTGTCGGGTGATTGAAAAGGCCATTTAAATCCGATGACCATCGCCATCCCCAAGGAAATCAAAAAACAGGAGTATCGAGTGGGTCTGCTGCCCTCGACTGTCCATCAACTGGTGCGGCAGGGCCACACCGTGCTGGTGGAGCGCGGCGCCGGTGCCGGCACCGGGTATCCCGACGCCGACTACGAACAGGCCGGGGCCAGGCTGATGGATGAGCACCCCGCCCTGTTCGCCGAGGGCGATCTTGTGGTGAAGGTCAAGGAGCCGTTGCCGGAGGAGTACGGCCTGATGCGGCCCGGGCAGGTGCTGTTCACCTACTTTCACCTCGCCGCCAGCCGTGAACTCACCGAGGCCGTCTGCCGCTCCGGTGTCACCGCGCTGGCGTACGAGACGATCGAGGTCAACGGCCGCCTGCCGCTGCTGGAGCCGATGAGCGAGATCGCCGGGCGGATGTCGGTGCTGGTCGGCGGCTATTATTTGGCGCGGCATTACGGCGGAGCCGGCATCTTGCTTGGCGGCGTGCCGGGCGTGTTGCCGGGCCGCGTGATGGTGCTCGGCGGCGGCGTGGCCGGCGTCAACGCCGCCCGCATGGCCACCGGCCTGGATGCCGACGTGACCATTCTCGAGGTGGACGTCGAGCGGATGCGATTCCTCGACATCACGCTGCACACCGCCAACACGCTCTACTCCAATGAGGCGCACATCCTCGAGCAGTTGCCGCGCGTGGACCTGTTGATTGGCGCGGTGCTCGAGCCCGGGGCCAAGGCGCCCAAGCTGATCCACCGGGAGATGCTGCGCCGCATGCGCCCCGGCAGCGTGCTGGTTGATATTGCCATCGACCAGGGCGGCTGCGCCGAGACCTCGCGCCCGACCACGCACCACGACCCGGTGTTTGTCGAGGAGGGCGTCACCCACTACTGCGTGGCCAACATGCCGGCCGCCTACGCCCGCACCGCCACCCAGGCGTTGACCAACGTCACCCACCGCACCGTCGAGCTGCTCGCCAACCACGGCCTCGCCGAGGCGTGCGAAAAGGCGCCGGAACTCATCGGCGGCATCAACGCCCACGACGGCCAGCTCACCTGCCCCGCCGTTGGCCAAGCGCTTGGTCTCGAGTGCCACGACGTCAACCTGTAAACCAAGCGCGGTTCCGCTTGGCCAAGCGCGGTCCGGGGTGATTTACTCGCCGGATGCAGAAGGACGAGATCGCCGACATCCTCAAGGAGATCGGGGTGTTCCTCGAGTTGAAGGGGGAGAACCCATTCAAGACGCGCGCCTACCAGAATGGCGCACGCACGCTCGAGGGGCTCGCCGAGCCGCTCGACGCGCTGATCGCGGAGGAGCGCTTGGGCAGCATCAAGGGCATCGGCAAGGCGTTGGCCGAGAAGATCACCGAGTTGGCCACCACCGGCCGCTTGGCCTACTACGACGAACTCAAGGCCTCCATCCCCGACGGCCTCATTGCCATGCTCGACATTCCCGGCCTGGGGCCGAAAAAGGTCAAGGCGGTTCATAGCAAACTCGGCATCGAGACGGTCGAGGCGCTTGAGCAGGCTTGCAAGGAGAGCCAGCTCGCCGAGCTGCCCGGCTTCGGCAAAAAGACTGAGGCGAAAATCTTGGAGGGCATCGAGTTCCGTCGAAACTACGCCTCGCACCACCACATCAGCACCGCGCTCAACCTTGCCGAGCCGATCCTCGAGCAGCTCCGCGCCCACCCCGACGTCATCCGCTGCAGCACCGCCGGCAGCCTCCGCCGCCACAAGGAAATCATCCGCGACATCGACTTTCTCGTTTCGTCGAAAAACCCGGAGCCGGTCATCGACTTTTTCACCGGCCAAGCCGGCATCCTCTCGGTCTCGGCCAAGGGCGACACCAAGGCCAGCGTCATTCTCGACGGCGGTGTCCAGGCCGACCTGCGGGTCGTGAGCGAAGCCGAGTATCCGTTCGCGCAGGCCTATTTCACCGGCAGCAAGGAGCACAACATCGCCATGCGCCAGCGCGCCATTGCCCGCGGCCTGCGCCTCAACGAGTACGGCCTGTTCAAGAGCACCGAGGAAACCCGCGACCCCAAGCTGCGGCTCGACTGCAAAACCGAGGAGGACATTTTCGCCGCGCTCGACCTCGCCTACATCCCGCCGGAGCTGCGTGAGGACAGGGGCGAGTTCGACGCCGGCGAGGCGGGCGAAATCCCGCGCCTTATCGAGTGGACCAATCTGAAGGGCTCCCTTCACAACCACTCGAACTGGAGCGACGGCACCGGGTCGCTCGACGAGATCGCCGACTACATGAGCGAACTGGGCTGCGCCTACTGGGCCATCACCGACCATTCGCGCTCGTCGTTCCAAGCCAACGGCCTTGACGAGGCGCGGCTCCGCAAACAGATCGCCGAGGTCGCCCGCGTCAACGAACGACTCGAGGCCGACGGAAACCACTTCCGCCTGCTCAGCGGCACCGAGGTGGACATCCTCAAAACCAGGCTCGACTTCGACGACGCCCTGCTCGCCGAGCTTGACGTCGTCGTGGCCAGCCTGCACGTCGCCGGCAGTAACGAGGCCGACAACACCGGCCGCCTCATCGCCGCCGCCGAGAACCGGAACGTGCACATGCTTGCCCACCTCACCGGCCGGCTGCTGCTCCGCCGCGAGCCTTATCCCATCGACCAGCACGCCGTCATCGACGCCTGCGCCGCGACCGGCACTTGGCTGGAACTCAACGCCCATCCATACCGGTTCGACCTCGACTGGCGCCTGTGGCAACAGGCCAAGGCCAAGGGCGTCAAGTGCGTCATCAACCCGGACACCCACCGAAACGAGGATGCCGGCCATCTGCGGCTGGGCGCCGGCATTGCCCGGAAAGGCTGGCTCACCGCCGACGATGTCATCAACACCCTCCCCTTGGCCAAGCTGCGGAAGGAACTCGTCAAAAAACGTCTTGACGTTTGAGCGTCTAAACGCTTTTCTTTGGGCATGGCGGATGTTGCGACCAAGCGGTCCACGGTTTATCTTGATGAGAAGCTGCACCGGGCGCTCAAGCTCAAGTCGGTGGAGACCACAAACACGATTTCCGATCTCATCAACGAGGCCGTTCGCGATGCATTGAAGGAGGACTTGGCCGACCTCCGCGCCTGCGAGGAGCGCGCGAACTCCCCGACGATCTCCTACGAGGCGATGCTCAAGTCGCTCAAGCTGGATGGCAAATTATGAGGTCAGGTTCCGCCGCAAGGTGACGAAGGAGCTTCGCGCCCTGCCCGAGCGGGAACAGATTCGGATCCTAAAAAAAGTCCGAAGGCTGACGGTCGATCCACGGCCGCCGGGCACGATCAAATTATCCGGGCAAGAGCGATACCGAATCCGTCAAGGCGACTGTCGGATCATCTACGAACTCTTCGACGACAAAGTGATCGTTGTCATCGTCCGCGTGCGACACCGGCGGGAGGCATACTGATTGCTTGCCAAGTGCTTGGTTTTTTAGTCGAGGGTGTGGCGGCTGCGGAAGGCGAGGTACACTGCGCCGCCGATGAGGCTCCACAGCAGGCTGCCGGCGAAGGCCAGCAGCGAGAGCGACAACGCCGCCTTGGCCTCGATGCCGATCGCCGTGGCCGACAGCAGCCAGACGTACAGGTTTTCGCGGACGCCGATGCCACTGGGCGTGATCGGCAGCGCGCTGATACAGATGATCGCCGGCACGATGAGAAGCAGCACGCGGAACTGTTCGCCCATCGGCAGGCCCAGCCCGAGGCCCAGCGCGGCGATCTGCAGCACACAGGCCAGGCTCAGCAACATGGACCAGCCGAGCACGCGGGGGAGGAAGCCGGGGTTTTCGCCGAACGCGTGGCACGCCTCGATGCAGCGCACCAACACGCCGCCCTTGGGCAGCTTGGCCAAGAGCGCCTCGAATTTCAGGCGCGCTCCGGTTGGCCCGGCCCAAAACGACAGCACGACAATCAGTCCGCTGACGAAAAGCATGCCGAGGATGACGAGCATCACGGCCATGAAGCGTTGCTGGCTCATCACGACGTTCCAGTTGGCCAAGGCCATCAGCGAAACGAAGAGCAGCATCGCGAACAGGCCAAGCAGCCGATCGACGACCACGGTGGTCACGGCCTCGGCTTTTTTGTGCGCAGTCTCGGCGGCGGCGTAGTACGCCTTGAGCAGGTCGCCGCCGGTCGAGCCGAGTAGAAAGGAGTTGAAGAAATGCGCCACGAGCGAAATGCCGACGGCGCGGCCAAGCGACAGATGCAACCCCTGCACGGCCAACACCAGACGCCAGCGAATGACGCCGATAAAGATTGTCGCACCCATGAAAACGAACGAGGCCAGCAGCCAGCCCAGGCTCACGCCGGAGATCGTTTTCCACAGGCCTGCCGGGCCGATCGTCCAGCTCTTGCGGAATTGCTCGGCAAACGACAGTGCCCCCCAGCCTTCGCCAAATTGCCCCTCCGCTTCACCGGCGAAAATGATGTGCAAAATCCACGCCACCAAAACGAGGCTGACGGCCAGTTTCAGCGTGAGGCGCAGGGCGTTTGGCATGGAGTTCAACCCTCTCCCCAGATGGATTTGAGGTGGGCGACGCCCTCCTTTGCGGCGTCCGGCTTGAGGCTCGGGCTTAGCTCGAACACCTTGATGTGTTCCGGCTTCACGAGGTGCTTGAGTCCCTCGAAATCGATCATGCCCCGCCCCGGAGGGCGATGATCGCGGGCCGGAAACTGGACGTCGTGCAGGTGAAAACCACCCAACCGTTCGGTCATCGACTCGAGGTGCAGCCGGTGGTGGATGAAGCCGAGGTTCTCCTTGATTTGCGCGTGGCCGATGTCGTGCCAGTAGCAGATGTTCGGGTCATCAAAACGTTGGAAGAAAAAATCCCAGTCGGTGTCGATGGGGATTTCCTCGAGTGACTCCCGAATCTCGATGCCGAGCTTGATGCCGCGCAGGCTCGATTGTTCCGCGATCCGCTCGAGCATCCCGTAGGCAAGGTCGCATGCCTTGGCCTTCTTTTTCTCTCGCTTGATCTCGGCGGCTTGGCACAGTTTTTGGTACTTGGGGGTGTCCTGTTTTCCGGCCTCAAGCAGGTCGATCAACTTGTCGGTATAATTGCGCATGTCGATCTCGCCCATGTGCAGCACGATCAGCTTGGCCCCGAGTTGATCCGCCATCTCGATGGTTTTCATCGTGTGCTTGTAGGCGTTGTCGCGCTCGCGGGCGTTGGTGGAGGAGAACTTGAAGACGTTCGGATTGGCGTGATTGCAGCCGATCGGCAATGGGCAGAAGTTGTGCAGGGTGGAAATCTTGATCACCCCGGCCTCGACCGCCTGCATGATGCCGGGCACAAGGCTCAACCGGATGCCGTGGCTCAACTCGGCGAACTCGAAGCCGAGGTCGCGGATTTCCTCGAGCATCTCGCGGCCGTCCGTGTGGCGGTGGGAGTTCCAGCAGGTGGAGAAGGAATACATATCGCGGCAAAAAAATAGCCGGAAGTTGCCTCAACTGACAACTTCCGGCAAAAAAAGATCTATGCTATCAGGCGTCCGCGTGGCGCGTTTTCAACATCTGCGTAAACTTGGCCACCTTCATCTTGCGGCGTTTGCGCACACTCGGCTTCTCGTAATACCGGTTATTGCGCGCGTCCTTGATCACGTTTTCGCGATCGAGCCGCTTTTTCAGCCGACGCAACGCCCTGTCCAATGTCTCGCCTTTTCTGATGCGTATTTCAGTCAAATAAGATTCACTTCCTTTCCGAAAGCCGGGCGGCAGAAACGATACCTGCCCCCGACAGCAGGGCGAAGGCTAGTGCCGGCGCTGGCAGCTGTCAACTTGGAATACTGGGACAATATGGCACACCTCGAGAGTGCGGCGGTGCGATTGTGGAAAACTAGTGAAAAACTTTCCAACACGTCCTTAAAAAACACTTTTTTTGGTTAAAAACAGCTAGTTTACAGCTGTTTTTTTCTGGTGTATAAACAGGTGAAGATGCAGCTTAAATAGTTCGCATTGTTCAAGTTACGGTTGTCAGAGCGGTTTTGGCGTTGAGGCGGGTTTGTTCAATGGCCAAGGAATTGGTTGCGGCCGGCCACCAAGGCCTCCATTTTTCGATCGGCCACACTTCGTGGGAGCATCCAGAAACCACAATCGGGATGCACCCATTTGATACGCTCGATGCCAAGGATGGCCACAGCGTTCTCGATCCGGCCCGCGATCACGTCGGTTGACTCGACCTCGTTGTCCTTGATGTCCACCACGCCGACGCCGAGCTGGGTTTCCGGCTTCAGTTCCTTGAACGCCTCCAGTTCGTCGTAGCCTCGGCGGGCGAACTCGAGCACGAGGTGATCGACGTCCAGCCTGTTGAAGAACGGCATCAAGTTTCGCCAGTAGCCTTTTTGGATCGACTGCCCACCGTAGTTGCCGAAGCAGAGGTGCAACGCTTTCTCGCTCCGGATGCCGCCCAGCGCGTGGTTGAACGGCTCGTGCGCCCAGTCGGCGTCCTCGGCGTGGCCGGTCAGGTGGGCCTCGTCCATCTGGATCACCGGCGCGTCGATCAACTCAACCTGTTGGCGCAGCACCTCGGCGAGCGCCATCGTCAATTCGCGAATGTCTCCGTACTGCCGGTCAACCAGGGTGCGCGCCAGCATGTACGGCGCGGTGAAGGTGAACATTGTGTCCGCGCTGGAGAGGCCCCGGAAAAGTTGCCAGTCCTGCGGCAGGTTGAGTGTGCCTTCGTCGATCGGCCCTCCGACCACTCCGGCTGGCTGGGCGCGGAAGCCCATCCGCTGCTCGGCGGCGAACTTGGCCAAATCCTCCCGCGTGAGGGCTGCCGAGATGCCGCCCATCGGCCGGATGAAGTAGTCGATCATGCCGTTGGTCTCCGGGTGATTGACGTCGAAGCGGGACAGCTCGCCGTCGGAGACGAGGTCGATCCCGGCCAATTCCTGCGTCTTGAGCACGACGAGGATGGCGTCGCGCAGGGCGGGCGCGGAGGGGTTGGCGGCGAGCCACGATGGAACCGGGTAGCTCCCCACGACCTTGGTTTGGATTTCCGGCTTGGCCATTGATTTTGCGGTAAAAAGGCCGGGGATGATGCAAGCCAAGCGCTTGGCTGTCGAGCGCGCGCTTGGGGGAGGGGCCAGTTCCACCTTGCCCCATTACACGTTTATATTGGGACGAGGTGGAACTCGTCCCTCCCGCTTGGCCAAGCGCGTCAAACCGTGCGGGCCAATTCGTCGCGCAGCTTGGCCAAGGGGGCGCTCCAGTCGCCAAGCTTGGCCTGTCGGAAGAGGCGCATCGACGGGTACCACGGGCTGTCGTCGCGCCCGAGCATCCAGCGCCAGTCGGGGGCGGCGGAGAGCAGCAGCCAGGTCGGCTTGCCGAGCGCCCCGGCCAAGTGGGCCACGGCGGTGTCGATGGTGATGACGAGGTCGAGCTGCTCGATGAGCGCGGCGGTGGAGGCGAAGTCTTCCATCAATGGTGACAGGTCGGCGAGCTTGGATTCGATGCCGACCCGGGCGGGATCGCTGGCGGCGTCGCCGAGTTGGAGGGAAAAGAACAGGGTGCGCTCCTGCCCAAGCAGCGGCAGCAGTTGGTCGAACGGCACGCCGCGGCGGTCGGGGTTTTGGCTGCCGGAGCCGTGCCACGTCAGCCCGATGCGGAAGAGGCCGTTCGTGGCCGGCAGCTCGAGACCGCCCGGCGCGGGCGCGGTGAGGTACGGCACGGTGCCGGGGATGGTCTCCAGCGTCGTGCCGAGGATGCGCGGCAGGCTGAACATCGCCTGGTGGCTGTGGAAGCTGACTTTCCCGGCATTGCCGGTGACGACGCCGCTGACACCCGGGGCATCGGCGAACAGCCGGGCGAGCGCGGGGGGGCAGCCGACCTTCACGGTCGCGCCCATCTCGGCGAGGATCGGCGCGTAGCGGATGGCTTGGATGGTGTCGCCGTAGCCCTGCTCGGCGCGCAGGAAAAAAATCTGCCCGGCGAGGTCGCCGCCGTCCCAGATCGGCGCGGCATCGTCCAGCTCCGGCGTGGTGCGGTTGTGCAATTTCCAGCGCCATTCGTAATCATCCCACGCCTTGGGGAACTCACCCCGCAGGGCACGCACCCAGAACCGGCCCCAGTGGGCCTCGGCATTTTCCGGGTCGGTTTCGACGGCCTGGTCGTAGGCGGCGAGCGCGTCGTCGAGTTGGCCGGCGTCCTGCAGCGCGGAGCCGAGGTAGCGGTGGTTTTCGGTATTGTCCGGGGCGGCGGTGACCGCCTGGCGGTAGGCGTCGACGGCTTCGTCTGTCCGGTCGAGATGCTCAAGGCCCAGGCCAAGGTCGCGCCAAGAGTCGTCCCACTCCGGTGCCTTGGCCAAGCCGGCGCGCCATTGCGAAATCGCCTCCTCGAGGCGACCGTATTTGCGAAGAAAATTGGCCAGGGTGAGCGGCACCCGGGCGGAGTCCGGCTTGGCCTTGGCCAAGTGCTCCAGCCGGCGGATGACCTCGTCGAAATCCCCCCCCGCATCAAGCCGCTCCACCAGCGCGAAGGTGGCGCCCTCGTGGTTGGGATCGATCTCCAGCGCCTTTTCGAACTGGGCCCGGGCGGCCGCCAACCCGACGCCATCTTGCCTCAGCCGGCAAAGGCCGATGCGGAGGTGGATGTTCGGGCTGGGTTTGCTGACGGCGCAAAGGTGCAACCAGAAATCGCCGGCCTCATCCCAGCGCGCCTCGCGCTCGAGCAGCTCGGCGGTTTTCTTGAGCAGGCCGGGGTGCCGGCCGTCCACCAGCAGGCCCCGGCGGCAGGCGTCGATGGCGGAGTCGACCAGGTGCTCGTCCCGCTCCATCTCCCCGGCCAGTTTCAATTGGCCCCCGGGGTAGGCGGGGAACCGCTCGAGGACGGTTGCGAAACGGTCGGCGGCCTCGGCTTCGCGGCCGAGTTCGTTGAGCGCCATGCCCAGCTCGACGAGGCTGTCCGGCGCGAGCCAGGCCGCGTTCTCGAGAGCGGAGGCGCTGGCGGTCTGCAGATGGTTGGCACCGGCCTCGGGATTGCCGTCGCGGCACTCGAGGTAGCCGAGCCAGTAGTTGGCCTCGGGGTGTGCCGGGTCGATCGAGAGCACCTCGCCGTAGAGCGTTCGCACTTGGGCGAGGTCGGACTCGGCAAACGCCGCCGAGGCGCGTTTGGCCAGTTCGTCGGCGCGCGCTTGGTCGGCTTTGGAGAGGGGCATGATCGCGCAGTTGATCGGTCAGCAATACACGAGCACGTACGGGTAGAGGGGCGAGATTCGGTCGATGTTGAACAGCTTGTCGCACATCGATTGGGTGAGGGTTTTACCCTTGGGAAACAGCAGAAACCCGTTGGCATTGTTGATGTCGCGGCCGAGCGTCATGCCTTCCTTCAGCTCGATGAGCAGGATTTCGCGCTCGCCGGTGGGCATCTCGGTGAGGGGCACCGCCTTGGCGACGGCGCGCACGGCGTCCGGGTCGTACAGGTCGCCGGAGTGTTCCTCGATATCCAGCATGGCCTGGATGGGGTCGGCGTGTTTGCTGCAGAAGTCGAGTGCCACGCGCAGCAGCCTTGCCTCCCACGGGATGGTCTCGCCCTTGAGCCGGTTGGGGTAGCCTTTGCCGTTCCAGTCCTCGTGGTGGGCGCGAATGATCGGCACAGCCTCCTTGAACACCTTGAACGGCTTGAGCATCTCGATGGCATTGTTCGGGTGCTGCTCAATGATTTTCATTTCGTCCCGGTTGCACTTCTCCGGGTCGCGCAGCCAGCGCCGGATGATCGGGCGATCCACGCCGGGGATCGCAATGTCGTGCAACGCCGCCGCCTGGTGAAGCGAATGCGCCGGCATTTTATCCATCCTTTGAGTTTCAGCCACGGTGTTGACCAGCGCCATGGTGCGGATGGCGTTGCTCTTCAGGTTCGGATGGAACACATAAAGCATTTCAATCATCGTCTGGATGATGGTCCCTGCATCGCCATCCCCAACGGCCACTTCAGTTTGTGCGGCCTGAGCGGCCGCAGGCACGGCACCGCCCTGGCCGCCGCCTCCCGACTCGGCCAGTTTCTCCAGATCATGAACCGTCCTCGCCAGCTCCTTGTTTTGCATGGTGAGGGAGCGGTTGTTCTCCGCGAGCCGGTAGGTGTCCGCGGCGGTATTCAGGGTCAGGATCAGGTCCTCGGTCAGCCAGGGCTTGGTGATGTAGCGATAAACGAGCCGATCCTTCAACGCAGCCTGGACGGCATCGTCGTTGACACGGCTGGTCAGCAGCAGCCGCGTGGCAGAGGGCACAGACTTGCGGGCTTCCTCGAGAACCTCGAGCCCTTCCTTGTCTCCGCACTTGTCGTCGGCGATGACGAGGCTTATCGAGCCGCCTTTCAGCAATTCGATCGCTTGGCTGCCCAGCTTGTGGGTGATGACGTTGAAGCCCATAGACCGGGATCGCATGATTTCGCTTAGAGAATCAATGATGATCTCGTTGTCCTCGACCAGCAGGGCGCGAATTTCCAGTTCTTTTTTCTTGATTGCCATACCGTAACCAACGCGAGCCTCGAACCAACGTTCGAGAAAATCAAGCCAAGGGAAGCACGGTTTGTGCCGTGGGCGCTGCGGGAGGCTGATTTCCTCGCCGCTTGGCCAAGCGGCCGGTAAGCTTCGGCCATGGCGGCAAGGGTCAGGGTGGCTGTGCTGGGCGTTGGCTCGCTCGGCCGGCAGCATGCGCGGATTTACGGTGAAATGCACCGGCAGGGCGTCGTCGAGCTGGTCGGCGTGTACGACACCGACTCCGCCTTGGCCAAGTCGATTGCCGGGAAACACGGCACCGCCGCGCTTGGCTCGGTCGAGGCCGCCGCCGAGGCGGCCGATGCCTTGAGCATTGTCACCCCCACAGTCACGCACCACGCTCTGGCCAAGCCGCTGCTCGAGCAGGGCAGGCATCTGCTCGTCGAGAAGCCGATGACCGACAACGCTGCGCAGGCCGCCGAGCTGGTGCGCCTGGCCAAGCAGCACGACTGCGTGCTGCAGGTCGGCCACATCGAGCGCTTCAACCCGGTTTTCAACTATCTGCGCGAGGCCGCCCGCGAGCCGCGCTTCATCGAGTCGCATCGGCTCTCGCCGTTCCCGGCCCGCAGCATGGACATCGGCGTGGTGCTGGACCTGATGATTCACGACCTCGACATCGTGCTGGCCTTTGTGCGCTCGCCGGTGGAGCAGATCGACGCCGCCGGCGTGCGGGTGCTCAGCGCGTCGGAAGATATCGCCAACGCGCGGCTGCGCTTCGCCAACGGCTGTGTCGCCAACCTCACGGTCAGCCGCGTCAGCCCGGAGAGCCTCCGCAAAATCCGCGTCTTCAGCGGCGGCGACGCGCCGAGCTACGTGTCGCTCGATTACCGCGAGCAGAAGGGGTTCCACTACCGGCTCGCCCGCGATGATGAGCCGGAGTCGTCGCTGCTCAGGAAACTGGTCGCCGGCCGGGACAGCGCCATCGTCAGCCAGTTCGGCGGCCGGCGCGTCGTGCGCGAGCCGGTGCCGATCCAGCGCGAGGAGCCGCTCAAGGTGGAACTGGAAAGCTTCGTCCGGTGTGTCGCCGGGAAACAGGAGCCGCTCGTCAGCGGCGAGTCGGCGCGGCAGGCCATCGAGCTGGCCCTCGAGATCACCGGCCAGATCCAGTCGCGGAACGGGTGAGCCGGTGCGCCTGGCCGCGGCTCACAGGATTTTCCCCACGATTTTGTCCGCCTCGACCACGCCGCCGCTGCTGATCGGGCGGTTGTCGCCCATCACGAAAAACTCGGTGGCTCCCAGCACCATCGGCCGGAGCCTCGCCTGGATTCGGCCGTGGCCGAACGTGTCGTACACTTCGCCGTTGACCGTCAGTTGGCCGCGCCGGAGGCCGATCCTGTCGCCGGGCAAACCGATGATGCGCTTCAGATAGAACGGACTTTTGCCTTCGTTTCCCAGCACCACCACGTCGCCGCGCCCCGGCGCGCGGTCGCGGTACTCGAGCGCGTGCATCCAAAGCGCCTGCCCGTTTTCGTAAGTGGGATGCATGCTTTGGCCGTCCACCAAAATCCGCCGGTAGCGCGCCTGCCCGTCGGGGAAAAAATAAAGCCCGGCCACGGCGGTCAAGGCCAGCAGGATGAGCAGCCGCATCATAGTCCACCGCACATTGCCGCCGATCACCAGCCGTTGCCAAAGCGGCACCGGCTGTCTGGGCGTTGGTTCACTGCCGTCCACGCCGTGAGTTTTCCCGCCGGACACCGGCCTGGCAAGCCCTTGGCCGGGCGCGGTTTTTTTCTTCCCGCCAACCGGCGGCACTTCCACACTGCGGCGCATGAAGAAACGGCGGCGTCTGACAATCGGCCTGGCGGCGCTGGCTGGGCTCGGGCTGCTCCTCATCGTGGCCAAGCGGGATCGCGGGCCGGAGGTAGACGGCCAACCGCTTGAGGTGTGGGTGCGGGACCTGCTCAAAACCGCCGATCCCGGCCGCCGCGCCGCCGCGCAGGCCGCCGTCGCGCAGCTGGGCACCAACGCCCTTCCGTGGCTGCAACTCGCGCTGACCCACACCGACCCGGCTTGGAAGCAACCCTTGCTGGGTGCCGCCGACACGCTGCCGGGCCTCGACCGGGGCGACCTCCTGCGCTGGGTGAACCCGTATGAGCGGTCGGAGATTCGGGCCGGCGGCGCGGCCGGCCTCGCCGCGCTTGGCCAAGCGGCGGCCCCGGCCATCCCTGATCTCGTCGAGTCGCTCGGCGATCCGGAGCACCTGGTTTACAACAGCGCCCTCGACGCCCTGCGGCGGCTCGGCACACTGCCGCTGCACACGATCACCAACCGGCTTGGCCAAGCGCAAGGCGGGCACCGCACACGGATGCTGCACGTGCTGCGCCAGATGAAGTCGGACGCCGCCGGGGCCGCGCCGGCGTTGGTGGATTTGATCGAGGCCAAGCCGGGCAGCGCCGAGGCCGATGCTGCGGCCGGCGCGCTGGAGGTGATGGGCCACCGGGCCGCGCCGTCGGTGATGCGGCTTGTCGCCAGTAAGCGGTACGAGCTGCGCGTGGTGGGGTTCGACACGCTTCAACGCCTCATGCCGGCCGAGCACGGCCTGTGGGATGCACTGCGCGGCACGTTCCAACTTGGCGGCGAACGGGAGGCGCAACTCCTCGACGCATTGAACAACGTGTGGGGCGAGCCGGGCACGGACACTCCGACGCTCTCGGCGGCGGTGCTGCGGGGCTCGGCGAAAGCCCGCACGGCCGGCCTCTTCCTGATGGGCGAGGCGGCCCGGCCGGGAAATGCCTACGCCCGCAACCTGCGAAAACTGCGCGACCGAAATCTCGGCTCCGGCCAAGCGGCACTCGAGGCGGCGCTGAAAAAACTGGAGGCGGCGGAGGTCAGCGCTTCAGGCCAGGCGGCCGGGGCGAAAAGAACTTCAGAGTGACACCGCGCGCGTCGGTTTTCGCACCGGATACGGTGATGTCAAAATACTTCGCGATGTTCCCGCCCTTCGGCAGCAGCGAGAAATCGAGCCAGTCGTTCAGGCTGACCTCGTCCAGCCCCTCCATCGGGATCATGCTGAAGATCATCTCGAACTGGTCGGCGTTGGCACGGAGGGTGTCCATCATGCTGAGCATCACGACGCGGTCATTTTGGTAGCCAAAGAATCCTGAATCGGTGCCACCCACCGCTGCCACTGCCGCAGCCAGCCGGTCGCGCTTGGCCAACGGCTGTTGTGCTTTGCCGTCCAGCAGGCCCTGCAACAGGTCGGGGTCGGTGGACACCGCCAAGTAGCCGTCCTTGACGGCGAACAACACCTCGCTCGCCACCCGTTCGCCAGTGCTCGGGTCGGGCAGTTCCATCACCCCGAAGCTGTGGGCGGTGTGCTCGCCCAGCTTGCGGGGCTCGAGCACGGCCTCGTTGAGCGGCGGCGGCAGGATGCCGGGGACGGCACCGATGCCCTGGATTAGCTCCGCCGGGTTTGGCGATTTAAAGAGCGCCACCATCGGGCCGGAGCCGAGGTCGTTGAGCGACAGGCCTTTTGGCGGCATCTGGTAAATCATCAGGTCGTCGCCAAAGTTGTTGAGGAAACTTTTCTTGAAATCAAAGTTCGGATCCTTGTCCTTGCCGAGCAGGCCGACGGTGAACTCGACCATATTGGCGACGTCCGGCGAGAGCTCGAGCAGCAACGCCTCGAGTTTCTTCCACGCGGCACCCATGTCGACCCGCCAGCGCGTGAACGCGCCCACGTTGGCCGGGACGAACGACGGCGGCGAGGCGTCCGCGCGTTTTGTTTCCAGCAGGCCGAACAGCCCCGTGCGCTTGGCCTCGGGCAGCCCGACGAAGAGGTCCGAGTGCGTCCCGTCCGGCCGCTCGCTGTAGGTGATGGCAACGGTGCCCAGGCCGTCGAGGCCCAGCTTGCCGATCACCTCGCCAAAGTCGATGCCCAGTTCGGCCCCGTCCGGCGCATTGTCGAGCAACTGCGGAATCACTTGGCCAAGGTTGGCCCACAGGTAAAAGTCGGCCCCCTTCAGCAGCGCGCCGTGATCCGCCGCGAACGCCGGGTTGCCGGCCAGTGTCCCGCCGCCCCCGCCGCCCAGCCGCGCCAAGACGCCCTCGATCTGTCCCGCCACCGTGCCAACAATCAACTGGGTGCCAACGCGTCCGACGTGCACGCGCTCGTTGCCTTTGGGATCGCTTACCGTGGTGAAATCGATCCCGCCAATTTCCGTTTGGCTGACATTGCGCTTGGCCTTTTTCCATTCGCGCTCCATCCGCGCCAAGGTCCTGCGGAGGGTGAAACTTTTCCGCCCGGCATCGAGCAGCAGCAGTAGCGACGGGTTCGTGACGCCATCCTGTCCGGCCACGATGGCCAGGGCGACCGGGCCGCTGGCCATCTCCTCGAACGTTTCGAGATCGACCGCCAATGCCTCCTCGATCTTGGCCAGCACGTTCGCCTCGAAGACATCGGCCAGTTTTTTGCGGAATGGCCTGAACTCGGCGCTGTCCCAAAACTGTCCCGAGGCGCTGCCCTTGAAATGCTTCTTCGCGCTGGCGTAGTTCGGCGCAGCGATCACCAGCACGGCCTCTGCCGGCAGCAACGCCTCCAGCGCCGGCGCGGCCTTGGCGGCTTTTGCGGTTGAAACGAGCGTGAGACTGGCCAGAACGGAAACGATGATCTTTTTCATGACGACAGGAATGAAACGGGGAACACTCCCCGGGAGTTGTGCTACACGCCGAGTCTGCCGGAGGTTACGCCCCCTGTCAGCCAAAAAGTCGCCCGCCGGGAGGGACGCGTGTTGACTCATAAAAAAGGACACCGAAGGGTTGGAAAGGGTTGAGAGGAG